>JAESFJ010000046.1_pt1 | contig 207918 bp, 202 predicted proteins | sample 9266161 | NCBI WGS metagenome assembly JAESFJ01 (sample SAMN14506165, study PRJNA617096) | algae metagenome | isolation source: Calothrix sp. FI2-JRJ7 and co-occurring heterotrophs from granitic desert soil | place: USA: Red Pass Lake area, Fort Irwin, California | collected 2000-06-01 | reverse complement strand
CGCTCAGGTCCTTGAGTGTGCTCAGGTGGTTCACGTCTCCGTCACTGCGAGCCGGAGGCGAAGCAATCCATGGACCGCTCTCGCGGCTCGCGGAAAGGCCGGTCATGGATTGCCGGGTGCCCCTCCGCGCCGTCTTCGACTCCGCGCAATGACGAGGAAGGGGGCGACAAACTCACTGTACCGACAGCCCTCCGTCCACTGCCAGCGCATGGCCGGTCACGAAGCTCGCCTTGTCGGAGAGCAGCCACGCCGCCGCCTCCGCGACCTCCTCCGCCCGCGCGACCCTGCCCATCGGATGAAACCCCGCGGCGGCCGCGGCAAAGCCGGGGTTCGCGATGAAGCCCCGCTCGGTCAGCATCGGGGTGGCGACCGCGCCGGGCAGCACGGCATTGACCCTGATCCCCAGCCTCGCCGCCTCCAGCGCGGCCGACCGCGTCAGGCCCACCACCGCGTGCTTCGAGGCCGCATAGGCCGCCATCCCCGCCGCCCCGAGCCAGCCCATCACGCTCGCGGTGTTGACGATCGCCCCGCCGCCATTGGCCTGGAGCGCGGGCAGCTCGGCCTTGAGGCAATTCCACAGGCCCCTGACGTTGACCGCCATCACCCGGTCGAACTCGGCATCGGCGTAGTCGGCGATTGGCAGCATCGCACCGCCCGCCCCCTCGATCCCGGCATTGTTGAACGCCCCGTCGACCGCCGGGAAGCCCGCGATCACTTCGGCGACCGCGGCGGCATCGGCAATGTCGGCGGCGCAGCTGTGTGCGCCCGGCAGGCTGTCGGCGATAGCGCGCACCGCCTCGTCCCGGTCGACCAGCATCAGCGTTGCGCCGTAGTCGGCAAAAAGCCGCGCCGCCGCGAGCCCGATACCGCTCGCTGCGCCCGTGACGATGATGTTGCGCCCTTCGAGCATGGCTTCCTCCCGCCGTGCGTCAGCCGCCGATCCGCCGCGCGCATCGGTTGCTGAATGATGCCTGCTGAATGCCGCAAGGCGGAATGGGCGGCCCATGAATTGTCCGAGCGCGGCAATAACCTTTGCACACTCCCGCACAGATATTCATTCCCCCATGCCTCGAATTCATTTCAGGAAACGGGTGGTGCCGGGGAAGCATGAGGACGAGCCGCAAAGGCCTGCGCCGACAACCACGCTTAGGCTGGACACCAAAACGACAGGCGGGAGCGAACCAGGGGAGATAACCATGCAACGCGCACACCACCACCTCGCCGCGCTCGTCGCCAGCCTGTTTGCCGGCTGCGCCATGCCCGCCTTCGCGCAGGACGCCGTCCCCGAGGAGGAGGCGCCGATGAACTACGGCGATGCCGGACCGGTCGGCGACATCATCGTCACCGCCGAGCGGCGGGCGACCAACCTCCAGGAAACCCCGCTGGCGGTGACCGCTGTGACGGGCGAGACGCTCCAGGCGGCCGGCGTCGCGGTCATCAACGACATTGCCGCGACCGTCCCCAACCTCACCTCGACCACCGGGCCGCAGGGCTCGGCCGATGCCAACTTCTTCGTGCGCGGGGTCGGGCAATTCGACTTCATCATCACCAATGACCCCGGCGTCGGGCTCTATGTCGATGGGGTCTATCTTGGCCGCACCATCGGAGCGATGCTGGATTCGGGTGACATCGAGCGGGTCGAGGTGCTGCGCGGGCCGCAGGGCACGCTGTTCGGGCGCAACACGCTGGGGGGCGCGATCAGCATCGTCTCGCGCCAGCCCGATCCGGGCGAGTTCTCCGGCAATGCGAGCGTGCTCTACGGCAGCCGTGACCGGATCGAGCTGACCGGCGCGATCAACGCCCCCATCGGCGAGGACAGCGCGCTTCGGGTCTCGGGCTTCTTCCGCGAGCAGGACGGCTTCGCCCGCAACGCCGTGACCGGCGACCTGTTCGGCGCCACCGACCGCTACGGCGGGCGCGCGCAGCTCCGCCTCGGCCTGACCGAGACGCTGACCATCGACCTGTCGGCGGACTATTCGCTCGACAGGTCGAACCCCGCGCCTTCGGTGACCCGCGCGATCGTGCCCGCGCCCTTCTTCCCGCCCGCGGCCCTCAATGACGTGTTCGATCCCGACAACTTCTATCGTGTCTTCGCCTCGAACAGCCCGGAATCGCGCAACGAGACCTTCGGCTTCTCGGGCACGATCACGCTCGAAGTGGGCGATGCGACGCTCAAGTCGATCACCGCCTATCGCGAGCTCGACAGTTTCTCGACCTCGGACCCGGACGGCACCCGCTTCCGGCTCTACGATCAGGACGTGACCACCACGCAGAACCAGTTCAGCCAGGAATTGCAGATCGCCGGGGAAGCCCTCGGCGGCGATCTCGACTATCTTCTCGGCGGCTACTTCTTCCGCGAGGATGCCGAACAGGTGCTCGCCCTGTGTTTTGCGCCGATCAGCGATCCGGGCGCGGCCCCCTTCCAGCCGTGCAACACCTGGACGCAGGGCAACGACCAGACGACCAAGAGCTACGCCGTCTTCGGCCAGGCGCGCTATGCCGTCACCGACGCCTTCTCCTTCACGCTGGGCGGACGCTACACCTGGGACGAGAAGGACATCGTCTCCAACCAGTTCTTCGACTTCCGCCCGCAGGGCGTCGGCCCGGGCGCTGTGTTCGGCTTCGGCCTCCCGCCCGAGCTGATCGGCCAGCGGATCGTGCTGCCGATCGTCACCAACCTGCCCGACAGCGCCTCCTTCGAGGAGTTCACGCCCAAGGTCGGCGTCGAACTGCGCGCGAGCGACGATGCCTTTTTGTTTGCCTCCTACTCCAAGGGGTTCCGCGCCGGAGGATTCAACGGCCGCCTGATCCGCCCGCAGGCGAGCGTGCCGACCTATGCGCCCGACACCAACGACACCTACGAGGTCGGCTTCAAGACCGACTGGCTCGACCGGCGCCTCAGGGTCAACGGCACACTGTTCTATTCGAAGTATCAGGACATCCAGCAGACCATCGTCGATCCCGAGGTGCAGTTCCGGGTCGCCAATGCCGGGGACGCGACGCTCAAGGGCTTCGAGCTAGAGACTGTAATCGTGCCCACCGACGGCTTCCGGATCGACGCGGCGGTCGGCTACACCGACAGCGAGTTCGAGAACGTGCCGGCGAGCGTCGGCGACATCAACGGCAACCGCCTGCCCTTCAGCCCGGAGTGGACCGTCTCGCTCGCCGCCCAATACGAGATCGCGACATCGGTCGGCACCTTCACGCCGCGGGTGGACTATCGCCTGCAATCCGAGGTGTTCTTCACCGCCTTCAACCTGCCGCTCGAGCGCCAGGAGAGCTATGGCCTGCTCAACGCGCGGCTGAGCTGGACCGATGCCGCGGCGCGCTTCACCTTCGCTGTCTTCGCCCAGAACCTCACCGACGAGGAATACTTCACCTTCGGCCAGGACGCGCTGTCGTCGCAGGGGGTGGCCTATTCCTACCTCGGCCGTCCGCGCGAGTTCGGGGTGAGCGCGGGGGTGAACTTCTGATGGCCGCGCGGCGCATCCTCGTGATCGGCGGGACCGGCAAGATCGGTCGGCCGCTGACCGCGCTGCTTCGCGCGCGCGGGGCCGAGGCGGTGCCGCTCTCGCGACGGGGCAGCGAGGGCGGCATCGCCGCCGACAGTGCGGACGCGGAGGCACTCGAGGCTGCCGCTGCCGGCTTCGACGCGGCGTTCCTCACCACTCCGCTGGGGCCGGACGAGGGCGAGATCGGCGTCGCCGCCGTCGCCGCGCTGCGTCGCGCAAGCGTCTCGCGGATCGTCTATATCGCCGCCGCCAACCTCGAGGCGATGCAGGCTATCCCGCACTTCGCGACCAAGATCCCGATCAAGGCGGCGGTGCTGGAGGACCAAGGCGGCACGGTGCTCGAACCCAACTTCTTCTTCCAGAACGATCTTCTCGCCCTTCCCGCGATCACCGGGCCGGGGCTCTATCCTCTGCCGATCGGCCATGCCGGGGTGTGGAGCATCGACGCCGGCGACATCGCCGAGGCGGCGACCAACGCGCTGCTCGGCGACGCCGGACTCGGCGAGGCGGTGCCACTGTGCGGGCCAGAGAAGCTCACCGGGCCCGACTATGCCGCGCACTGGAGCGAGGCCCTGGGCCGCGCGGTGATCTATCCGGGCGACGACATCGCCCCCTTCATCGGCGCGATGCGTGCCAACATTCCCGGCTTCGACGACTGGACGGCGCGCGATTTCACGCTGATGATGGAGGTGACGCAGGCCATGGGCTGCCCCGCGGGCGAGGCCGAACACGCTGCCACCCGCGCCATCCTCGGCCGCGCGCCGCGCTCCCACCGCGACTTCATCGCCGACGTGCTCAAGGAGAATCCTGCATGAAACCCCTCTACACCGCCACCGCCACCGCGAGCGGAGGCCGCAACGGCCATGTCGAAAGCGACGATGGCGTGGTGACGTTCGACCTCGCCATCCCCAAGGCGATGGGCGGCCCCGGCGGCGGGAGCAATCCCGAGCAGCTCTTCGCTGCGGGATATGCCGCCTGCTTCCACTCGGCCATGCAGTTCGTCGCCGGCCATAGCAAGACCGACGTCAGCGGATCGAGCGTCACCGGCCACGTGAGCATCGGCACGCGCGACGACGGCCCGGGCTTCGGCCTTGCCGTCCATCACGAGGTGAGCCTCCCCACCCTCAGCCAGGCCGACGCCGAGGCGCTGGTCGCCAAGGCGCATGAGGTGTGCCCCTATTCCAACGCCACCCGCGGCAATGTCGAGGTGAAGTTCACCGTCACCGGGGGCGCGGCATGAGCGAGATGGGCTACACCGCCGCACTCGCCGCCGAGCACGACGACGTTCCGCCGATGCGGCCTTTCACGGCACGCGATCACCCCAACGCGATCATGCTCTACGAGGCGCACAACGCCTTCAAGGCGGGCGATGCCGAGGCGCTGTTCTCGAAGATGGCGGACGATGTCGTGTGGCACATGCCGGGCGACAACTGCCTTGCCGGCACCTACGTCGGGCGCGAGGAGATCCTGAGGAACTTCGCGATGCTGCAGGAGGCGGTCGATGCCTACTGGGCGCACCCGCTCGACTATTTCGGCAGCGATGACCATGTCGTGCTGGTCGCCGAGGTGCGCGCCCGAAAGGGAGACAGGACGCTGAACACGAAGGAAGCGATGACTTGGCGGATCGAGGACGGCAAGCTCAAGGAATGCTGGCACATGTGCCTCGAACCCGAAAAGTGGGACGCGTTTTTCGTGAAGGGTTGACCCTTCCGTCGGCCCTGCGGACTGCCACCTCCCCATCCCTGTGACAAGGGAAGAGGCTTCGCCGTTCTTCGTCCCTCCCCGTTGCTAAGCGATGGGGAGGTTTCACCGCCTAGCGGTGACGGAGGGGCTTTTTCTCCTGGGCAACCCGCTCGCGCCATTCCTGCGGCCGCCCCTTCATCGTCACCGACGGCGCTTCCATCATCTCCGGCGTCCACACGAAATCGGTGTCGATCACCGTCTCCACGCGCGCCACGCCCGGCAGCTTTGCCAGATCATCCGCCGCAGCCTGTGCGAAGTGCGGGGCCATGGTGCAGCCCGCGAAGGTGACACAGAAGGTCACGATGAGCGTGCCCTCTTCCAGCGCCCAGCCGCGCACCAACCCCATGTCGAGAACCGAGACCGGGCGGCCCGCGGCGACCGAGCAGGGGTCGTGGATGCGCGAGAGCACCCCGCGGACCTCGTCGTCGATCACATCGCTTGCCAGCACGCCCACGGCTCCTTCAGCTCCACCCGGTCGAAGGCGTCGCCCTGCTGTCGGGCCGTCCATTCGGCGATGTCGATCCCGATCAGCCGCGCGTAGTTGCCGCCGAGGATCAGCCGCTTCACCTCCTCGCCAATCTGCGGGATGCCATGGCGCTCCAGCGTCGCCTCGGAAAAGCGGAAGTCCCAGAACAGTTTCAGCAGGTGCTGCGGGTGGACCACGGTGCAGCCCGTCGACCACAGCAGCTTCTCCGGTCCGCCCCATTGCATCAGGAGCGCAAGCGCCGCTTCGAAGCGCCCCGGCGCCTGCCACAGCATCGCGGTGGTCGTCTCGAGGTTGGCATAGACGTTGGGGAAGCGCCCGATCGCCATCGCGGTCTCCTCGATGAAGGCCATGCCGGAGTGAACGATCTCGAAGCCCATGTCGGGGAAGGCGTCCGCCGCCTCCTCGAAATCGTCCGCGATGCGGTAGGGTGCGAGCGGGACCGATCCGTTGGGGAGCGCCTTGTGGATCGCGATGGTCCTCAGCCCCAGCGCCCGCGCCCGCTCGATCAGGCGCAGCACCGTGTCGTCATTGGCGAGCCAGCGGCGGTAGGGGTCCATCTGGTGAGGGTAGAGCTTGACGCCCACCGCATTGGGCGTGTTCGCCACCTGCCGTTCCAGGTCCTCCAGCACCGCGGAGACTTCCTGCGTCGGGTCGAGCCCGACATAGCCGAGCACCCGCGTCGGCCAGCGGGTGGTCATCTCGACCGTCTTCCACTCCGCCGCAAAGCCATCCTTGAACCACGTGTCGAGCCTGAGCGTGTGGGTGGTGGCAAGGCTGGTCTGACTCTCCTCGAAGATCGTGCGCACCAGCGCCTCGGGGGCCATGTCGGTCATGTAGACGTGTTGCGGGCACAGCGCCTCCTGCGGGCTCAGCATGGCGTGGAGGCCGTAGGACATCTGGTAGAGCTGCTCGCCGTACTTGCTGGCGACATTCGCATGGTCGAGGTTCAGCGCGTGGATGACCGCGTCGATAACGAAGACGTCGTCGGGCAGGTTCGGCAGGTGGGCGTGGGGTGCGGGCATGGGCTCTCCTTGGCTACATCTTATGCCGCCTCGCCGCGCGGCTTCCAGTGTGCGGATGGCGCAGCTTCATAACCAGAATTCATGAAGCCCGCGTCGCGGGTGACATGAAGCGTCCGGGGCGCGGGCGTAGGGTGCGGGCATGACGATAACCCTCATCCGTCCCGCCGAGCTGGTGCGCCCCGATGCCGTCCATCGCTCGGTCTATACCGACCCGGCGATCTTCGACCTCGAGATGGAGCGCATCTTCGGCCGCGCCTGGCTCTACCTCGCGCATGACAGCGAGCTGCCGAACCCCGGCGACTACGTGGTGCGCCACATGGGAACGCAGGGCGTGATACTGACGCGGGGGAAGGACGGGCAGGTCCACACGATCTTCAACCGCTGCTCGCACCGCGGCGCGACGCTGTGCGCCTTCGAGAAGGGCAGCGCACCCTCCGGGCACCAGTGCCCCTATCACGGCTGGCTGTTCAATCCCGACGGAACCCTCAAGGGAATCCCTCACGCGGGGGGCTATGACGGCGTCCTCGACAAGTCCGACCTTGCGATCAACCGGGTGCGGACCGAGACCTACCGCGGCTTCATCTTCGGCAACCTGGCAGGCGCGGCGGCGGGGCCTCTCGAGGATTTCCTCGGCCACATGAAGACCTCGATCGACGACCTCGTTGACCGCTCGCCGACCGGCAGGCTCGAGGTCGGGAAATACCAGCTGCGCCACTACTACCGCGCCAACTGGAAGATGACCTTCGAAAACCTGAACGACACCATCCACCCCGGCTTCGCCCATGCCGCCTCGGTGGTCTCGGCAAGGGCAGTCGCGGCGGAGGTCGGCGCGCAGAACATCGTGCCGACGGTCGGCATGATGCTCGCCAACGGCAAGCCGATCCAGTTCTTCCAGGACCTCGACATGGTCACCGCGCCGGGTGGGCACAGCTACATCGGCGGGCACATGGGGGCGGACTACACCCCCGACACCGCCGACGCCTACACCGCCGCGCTGATCGACTACCATGGACCGGAGCGCGCGAAAGAAGTGCTGTCGGTCGACCGGCACCTGATGCTCCTCTACCCATCGTCCTTCTGGCACGCGCGCTACCAGACGATCCGCATCATCCGCCCGGTGCGCCACAATCTCACCGAGATGATCGGCTACACCTTCCGCCTCGTCGGTGCGCCCGAGGAGACCCACGTCAACGCAATCGAATACTGCACCGGCGCCAACTCGGCCGCCTCGCCGGTGATCGCCGACGACCTCGAGATTTACGAGCGCTGTCTTGAGGGCAACGGCAACGACGCGCGCGAGTGGGTACCGATGGCGCGGGGGCTGAGGGAGGTGCGCGAGCAGGACAACGCGCGCACCCGCTCGCCCTCGACCTCCGAAATCTACATCAGGAACCAGTTCGCCGCGTGGGCCGCATACATGGGTGCGGCATGATCGCCGAAGTCGCCGCGCTGATCGAGCTAGAGGCCGCTCTGCTCGACGATCGCCGCTACGAGGAATGGCTCGCGCTGTTCACCGAGGACTGCCTCTATTGGGCCCCGGTCTCGCCGGAGATGGCATCCCCGCGTGAGGGACCGAGCCACTTCCGCGACGACCGCCAGATCATGATGGTGCGCACACACCGCCTCGCCAACCCGCGCGCCTTCGGGGCCGAGCCGAGCCCCCGCACCCTTCACGTCATCTCCAGCGTTCGGATCGAGGAGGAAAGCGAGGCCGAGATCCTCGCCTCCTCAAGCCAGATCATGCTCGAATACAGGAACCGGGGCCGCTTCGAGGAGGACCAGCGCGCCTTCGGATCGCGCGTCCGGCACCGGCTGCGGCGCACGAGCGAGGGCCTAAAGATCGCCGAGAAGCGCGTCGACCTCATCAATGCCGAAGGGCCGTTCAACGCGATGGCGGCGCCCCTGTGAGCATCGCCTACATCCCCTACGGTGCCTACTGGTCAACGCCGTTCGTGCGCTGGCAGGGGGCGCTGGGCGAGCTCCACAGCCTGCGGCTTGCCGCATGGGTCGGCGCCCGCGCGCTGGCGAAGCGGGAGATCGCGCCCGAGGTGTTCGATTTCGGCGTGCTCGGCATGACGGTCCCGCAGCCGGGGTGCTTCTACGGGCTTCCCTGGGCGATGGGCGAGCTTGGCGCGCCTCACGTGGGCGGGCCGACGATCGTGCAGGCCTGCGCAACCTCGGCGCGCAGCGTGCAGGTCGCGGCACAGGAGGTCGCGGCGGGGCTCGCGGAGTGCGCGCTGGTGCTGACCTGCGACCGGGTCTCCAACGGCCCGCACATCTACTACCCCGCGCCCTCCGCCCCGGGTGGCACCGGCGCGACCGAGAACTGGGTGCTCGACAACTTCGCTCGCGATCCCTTCGCCGGCGTCGCGATGATCGCCACTGCCGAGAACGTGGCGAGGAAGCATGGCGTCACTCGCGAAGAACAGGATGACCTCACCCTCGCCCGCTATGCGCAATACGAGGCCGCGCTGGCCGACGATAGGGCCTTCCACCGCCGCTTCATGGATCTACCCTTCGAGGTGCCGGACCCGCGTTTCGGCAAGGTGGTCGCCACGCTCGAGGGCGATGTGGGCGTGCAACCCTCCGATCCCGAAAAAGTGCGCGCCCTCAAGCCTGTCGTCGAAGGCGGGACCGTCACCTATGCGGGGCAGACACATCCGGCGGACGGCAATGCAGGGATCGTCGTCGCCACCCGCGAGCGGGCACGCGATCTCTCGCGCGAGCCCGGCATCGAGGTCGCCATCCTCGGCTTCGGCACCGCCCGCACGGACATCGCCCACATGCCCGAGGCCCCCGTCCCCGCCAGCGCCCGCGCGCTCGCGCAGGCGGGCCTCGCCATGGGCGATATCGAAACGGTGAAGTCTCACAACCCCTTCATCGTCAACGACCTCGTCTTCGCGAAGGCGACCGGCTTCTCGCTCGACAAGATGAACAACTACGGCTGTTCGCTCGTCTGGGGCCACCCCCAGGGGCCGACGGGCCTTCGCGCGCTGATCGAGCTTATCGAAGAGCTTGCTTCGCGCGGCGGCGGGCGCGGGCTGTTCCAGGGCTGCGCCGCAGGGGACACGGCGATGGCCGTCATCATCGAGGTGCGCGGATGCTGACTGCTGGCGACGGCGCGCCGCTGTGGCTGCCGCAGACCACCATCGCCATGCTCGACCGCGCCGCGGCGCTCTGGCCCACCCAGACCGCGCTGGTCTGCGCAGGGGAAGATGGCGGCGAACTCCTCACCTACGCCGCCTATCACGACCGGGTGATGCACCTTGCCAGTCGGCTGGTCGCGCTCGGCGTCACCGGAAGCCGGGTCGCGATCGTGCTGAGGAACGGCATCGACATCGCGCTCGCCCTGTTCGCGGTGCAGGCGGCAGGGGCCGCGACCGCCTCGCTCAACCCCGATTACACCCCGGGCGAGTTGGCTCCGATCCTCGCGCAGGTCGCGCCGGTGCTCGCGATCACGCATGCCGACCTGCGCTCCGCGCTCGCTCCGTTGATGCCAGGCACCTGCCGGGTTGTGACGGTCGCCGAGTTGCTGGAGGCGGGACCGGGCGACCGGCCGCTCCCGGAAATCGACCCCACGAGCATGGCGGTCCTGCAATTCACCGGAGGCACCACCGGCACCCCCAAGGGCGCGATGCTGAGCCACCGCGCGGTTGCCACCAACGTGGTGCAGCGCGAGGCAGTGCTGCCGACCCGCGAAGGTGCCGAGCGGATCGTCTGCATGATGCCGCTCTACCACTCCTTCGCCGCGGCCATGTGCCTCCACCTTGCGACCTATAGCGGCGGCGCGCTCCACATCCTCCCGCGCTACCGCCCCGACTGGCTGCTCGACACCATTGAGCGCGAGGGCATCACCCGGCTCCCTGCGGGGCCGACGGTCTTCAACAGCCTCCTCGGCTACGAGGGCCTGTCGCGCGAGCGCGTGGCGAGCCTCGTCTGCGCCTATTCAGGTTCCGCGCCGCTCCCTCACGACACCCTCGCGCGCTGGGAGGCGGCGACGGGCGTTCCGATCTACGAGGGCTACGGCCAGTCCGAAGCGGGGCCGGTGCTCACCTACCATGGCCCCGGCATGCCGCTGAAGCAGGGCTCGGTCGGCCCCGCCCTGCCTTTGACCGAACTTAGGATCGACGGCGACAACGCCCTTGGCGAAGTGCTCGCGAGAGGCCCGCAGATCATGGACGGCTACCTCGGTCGCCCGGAGGAGACCGCCAGCACTCTGAAAGACGGCTGGCTCCACACCGGCGACATCGGGCGGATCGACGCGGACGGCTACCTCTTCATCGAGGACCGCAAGAAGGACATGGCGATCGTCGGCGGCTACAACGTCTATCCGCGTGAGGTGGACGAGGTGCTGATGCAACACCCCGCCATCCGCGAGGCGGGCGCCGTCGGCGTGCCCGACAGCTACCGGGGCGAGGTGATCTGGGCCTTCGTCGCCGGCGATGCGCTTGGCGAGGCCGAGGTGCTCGATCACTGCGCTGCGCGGCTTGCGAAGTATAAGCGCCCGGCGCGGCTGGTGGTGCTCGATGCGCTCCCTCGGACGCCAGTAGGAAAGATCGACAAGCAGGCGCTGAAGGCGCTCGCCCGCACCATGCTGGAGCGTTCCGAAGATGCCGCCTGAACAGCTCGCCCCGATCCGCGCCGGCCTCCTCGCCCGTCGCGCCGCCCCGCCGCCGCCCATAGAGGCGCGCCGCGCGGGTTTCGAGGCGCAGATGGCGGCGCTGCCCGTCGATCCCGAGGTCGAAGTCGCAACCGTTGATCTCGGCGGCGTCCCTGCGCTGCGCTCGCGCCACGGCGAGGCCAGCGGCCGGGCGCTGCTGTGGCTCCATGGCGGGGCCTTCGTGCTCGGCTCCTCGGCGAGCTACAAGCCCTTCGCCGCCAGGCTGGCGAGGGCCTGCCGGTGCGACGTGATCGTGCCCGACTATGCCCTCGCCCCCGAACAGACCTACCCGGCGGCGCATGAGGATGCGACCACCGCCCTCGCCGCGCTCGAGGGGCACGACTACGCGATGGAGCATGTCGCGATCGGCGGGGACAGCTGCGGCGCGAACCTCGCGCTCGCCGCGGTGCAGACGCGGCTGGCGGAGGGCGGCGCGGTGCCGGGCGCCTTGTGGCTGATCTCGCCCTATCTCGACCTCACCCATTCGGGAGCCAGCATAGCCGCGCGGGCCGCAGCCGATCCCTTCATCGACACGAGCGGCATGGAGGCGACCGCGCGCACCTATCTCGGGGAAGCGGACCCCGCCGACCCGCGCGCCTCCCCGCTGAACGGACCGGTGGCGGGCTTGCCGCCCGTGCTGATCCAGGTCGGCTCGGACGAGGTGCTGTTCGACGATGCCGCGCGCCTGCGCAGCCACATCGAGGCGGCAGGCGGGCGTGCGATCTTCCAGGAATGGGCGGGCATGATCCACGTCTGGCCGCTCTTCGCCCACGCCGTCGACGAGGGCGCCTGGGCGATCGCGCAGGGAGCGGCCTTCCTCGGACAAGCCTGGACGCCGCCGGTTGCGCCGAACGGATAGTGCTGTAAGCTGAACCGAATGGAGCTTCGGCAGATCAAGTATTTTCTCGAGATCGTGCGCTGCGCGAGCTTCGGGCAGGCGGCGGAACGCCTGCACATCACCCAGCCGGCGCTCTCCAAATCGATCCGCAACCTCGAGCAATCGCTCGGCGTGATGCTGCTCGAGCGCCATCCGGGCGGCGTGGTGCCCACTGAATACGGCAAGCTCTTCCTCGATTATGCCGCGCTCATCACCGGCGAGGTCGACCGCGCGCTGGAGGAAATCCAGCAGCTGAAGGGCACCGGGCGCGGAATCGTGCGGGTCGGCGCGGGCGCGACGATGATGCAATACCTCATCCCCCAAGCAGTGCGTGCCTTCGTGGGCGGCGACGACAAGGCAGTCGTCACCTTCCGCCAGGGCCTTCGCGACGAGCTGATCGCGTGCCTGAGGCGCGGCGAAGTCGACATCGTGGTCGGCTCGATCGGCGGGCTCGGGCATGATGACGACCTCAGGCAGGAGGTGGTGCTGGAGGACGAGATCGTGGTCGTCGCCGACCGCGCCCATCCGCTGGCGTCGCGCGAGAGCGTCGCCCTTGCCGATCTTGCCGCGTACAAGTGGGTCCTGCCCGACGGCACCGAAGGGGAGCGGAACCGCCTTACCCGGGTGCTTCGCGGCGCTGGCCTGCCCTCGCCCACCTGCGTCATCTCGACGCCGTCGTCGACCTTCATGGCGACGATGCTGCAGCAGAGCGAGTTCCTGAGCTACCTGCCGCGCGCGCTGATCCGGCTCGAAAGCGAATATGCGCACCTCGTCCCGCTCGCCATCGACACGCCGATCTGGGACCCGGTCACGGTGGGCGTCACTTATCGCCGCCGGGGCGTGATGCTCGCGCCCGTCAGGCGCTTCATCAACCGGCTGATTGAGGTGGGGCAGGGGATCGGGAAGGGCTAGTCTCCCCCTCCCCGCGGGGAGGGGAGACCCAGGCTCTCAGTCTTCGCCTTGCCCCCACACCGGCCGTTCGGCGGTCAGATCAGGGGCGATACGGGTGTAGGTTCCCGCCCCCGTCACCCGCGCGATCAGGCCCATGGCGTAGGGATCGGCGCGCAGCCGCTCGGCATCGAGGAAGGCGTCGGCGACCTCCATCGCGATGATCTCGCCGATCAGGATCACTGTCGCGGGGGGCGCATCGAGGAAGTCGTAGAGCCGGCACTCGAAGCGCGCCGGGGCGCCGGCGATGCTGGGGGGGGCGACGTGCGCAGAGGGCTCCATGGTCAGCCCGGCGAGTGCCGCTTCCTCCACATCCGGCGGAGCGTCGATGCAGGTCGCGTTCATCGCAGGCAGTGCGCTTTCGCTCACCAAATGGATGACGAACTCGCGCGTCGCCAGGATATTCGCCGCGGTGTCCTTCAGCCGCCCCCCCGGCAGCCGCATCGTGCCCAGCACCACCAGCGGGGGCGAGGCGCCCATCATATTGAAGAAGCTGTAGGGCGCGAGATTGCCTACGCCCTCCTCCGACAGCGTCGAGACCCAGGCGATCGGGCGCGGCACGATTGTTCCCGCCATCAGCTTGTAGCGCTGCGCGTCGCTCAGCGCGGCCATGTCGAAGCGCATCAGGCCTCGTCCGTGCGGAAGGCGACGGGCGGCTTGGCGCGGGTGTCCACCTCCAGCCGGAAGACGTCGGGCCGCGAATAATGGCCTGCGGCGTCGAAGTCGTAGCGGGCGCGGGGGATCTCATCGGGGTCGATCTCGGCGTACAGGATGGTCTCACCCGCATAATCCGGCCCGGCGAGTACCTCGCCCAGGGGGCCGACGATCATACTCCCGCCGCGCATCAGGATCGTGTCGGGATCATCGCCGAGCGCGCAATCATATTCGGCGGGGTAGTCGATGCGGCGGATGAACTGGCAGGCGGAGAGCACGTGGCAGCGTCCCTCCAGCGCGACGTGGCGCATGCTCGCCGCCCAGCCATCGCGGTCGTCGGCGGTGGGCGCGCAGTAGAGCGTCACTCCTTGCGCATACATCGCCATGCGCAACATCGGCATGTAGTTTTCCCAGCAGATCACCGCGCCGACCTGGCCGAGCGCGGTTTCCACCACGGGGAGCGTCGAGCCGTCGCCGAAGCCCCAGATCAGCCGCTCCGCGCCGGTCGGCATCAGCTTCCTGTGATGCGCCATGGTGCCCGCCGCGCCGTCGATGATGAGCGCGGTGCAGTAGAGCGTGCTGCCGCTGCGCTCGATGATGCCGATCACGACCACGATTTGGGCCACCCCCGCTGCTTCGCGGATTTGCGCTACCTCCGGGCCGTCGAGCGTCACCGCCTGGTCAAAATAACGCGCGTAGTCGGCCCGGCCCTCGGGTTTCCTCAACCCCACCGGGGTTCCGAAGCTTGCGCCCTTGGGGTAGCCGCCGATAAAGGCCTCGGGGAAGACCGCCAGCTTCGCCCCACCCGTCCCCGCCTCGGCGATTAGCTTTGCGGCCTTGTCGGCGCTCGCCGCACTGTCGGTGGGTACGGCGCTCGCCTGGACCACGGCGGCGCGGAAAGGCTGGGGGCGAAAAGAGGTCATGGCCATGGCACCGAATAGCATGAGGGGGTGAGGCCCACGCAATGGCATTAGCGGGTCAGGGCAATAACCATTGCGCATGAGGGAGCCGGACATGGGGCAGACCAGTTTCGACGCCTACCGCGAGGAAGTCGCCGGCCGCGCCAATGTCGCCGACACGCCCGAGCTGGTAGCCTATTACGAGCGGCTGGCGAGCCTCAGCACGGGCGCGCTGTGGACCGTCGCCAACAAGATCGAGCCATGGGAGCCGGTCTCGACTTCGGTGCCGATGCTCTGGCGCTACCGCGACCTGCGTGAGGATGTGCTGCGGGCTCTCGATCTTGTCACCCCGGAGCAGGCTGGGCGCCGGGTGGTCTATCTCGAAAACCCGGGCCGTTCGGATGTGGTGGCCGCCGTGGGCTGGCTCTATTCGGGCCTTCAGGTGATGAAGCCCGGCGAATGCGCCTCGAGCCACCGCCACTCGGCCTCGGCGCTGCGCTTCATCATGGAAGGCAGCGGCGCCTTCACCAATGTCGACGGACACAAGCTGACCCTCGGCCGGAACGACTTCGTGCTGACCCCGAACGGCACCTGGCACGAACATGGCGTTGCCGCGGACGGCACGATCTGCATCTGGCAGGACGGGCTCGACATCCCGCTGATGAACGCGCTGGAAGCCAATTTCTACGAGGTTCACCCCGATCTCAATCAGGCCGTGTCCTATCCGGTCGACGATACGACGGCGACCTGGGCGGGATCTGGCCTGCGTCCGCAGGGGCACGACTGGTCGAAGCGCTATTCGCCGATGCTCAAATACGAATGGGCGCCGACCTACGAGGCTCTGACCAACCTCGCCAAGGTCAGCGACGGGTCGCCCTATGACGGGATCATCATGGACTACGTGAACCCCGCGACCGGCGGCCCGGTGATGCCGACCATCGGCGCGCAGATGCAGTTGCTGCGCCCGGGCGAGCACACGAAGGCGCACCGGCAGGTCGGCAGCTTCGTCTACCAGTGCGCCAAGGGCAGCGGCTTCTCGATTGTGGGCGGCCAGCGCTTCGACTGGCAGGAGCGCGACATCTTCGTGGTGCCCGCGTGGATGTGGCACGAACACGCCAATGACAGCACGACCGAGGACGCCTGCCTCTTCGCCTTCCACGATCTGCCCGTGATGCGCAGCCTCGGCCTCTACCGCGAAGAAAGCTTTGGCGAGAATGGCGGGCACCAGCCTGTCAGCCAGTAAGAAGGACAATTCATGAAGCTTGTGACCTATCGCCGCCACATCGAGGCGGCTGCGCGGCTCGGCGCGATTCAGGACGGCCGGGTGGTCGACCTTGCGAAGCTCGGCGCCGCGAATGGTGTCGACCTACCCTCGACCATGCTCGAGTTCATCGACCTGGGGCCGGACGCGGTGGCGGTCGCGAGCGCGCTGATCGCCGATGCGGGCGGGCGCTTTCCGCTCGGCGCGGCGGTGCCGCTTGCTGACGTCAAGCTGCTCGCCCCGATCCCGCGCCCGCGTAAGAACCTGTTCGGCATCGGCCTCAACTACACCGAGCACGTCGCCGAGTCCGCGGCCTCGCTCGACACCTCGCCCGATCTGCCGCGCCAGCCGGTGATCTTTTCGAAGCCTCCGACGACGGTGATCGGCCCGGACGATCCGATCCTTCACAACGCTGAGATCACGCAACAGCTCGACTGGGAGGTGGAACTGGCCGCGATCATCGGCACCACCGCGAGGCGCGTCTCCCGCGAGGATGCGCTCAGTTACGTTTTCGGCTACAGCCTCGTGATCGACATGAGCGCGCGCGACAACCGCCGGGCAGGCCAGTGGATCTATTCCAAGGGGCAGGACAGCTACGCCCCGATGGGGCCCTGCATCGTCACCGCCGACGAAATCCCGGACCCGCAGACGTTAGACCTCGCCCTGTGGGTCAACGGGGTCGAGAAGCAGCGCAGCAACACCGCCTACATGCTCTTCAAGGTCGACGAGCTGGTGGCGAACATCAGCAAGGGGATCACGCTCGAACCCGGCGACATCATCGCCACCGGCACGCCGGCGGGCGTCGGCGCCGGGCGGACCCCGCAGGAATGGGTGTGGCCGGGCGACGTGATCGAGGCAGAGCTTCAGGGCATCGGCCGCCTGCGTCATCCGGTCGTCAAGGCCTAGGTTAGCGCGGCCCGGAGTGATGCGGCAATCGCTTCGGGCCAGGGGCGCGAGCGTTGTGCGCTCAAGTCCATGCATACGAGCACGCCCTCGCCTTTCAGCTTGGGCGCACCGGCCACTGAGAAGTCGAAGCGGTAGGTGAAGCTGCTCGTGCCGAGCTTAACCGACGTCAGCGCGATCTCCAACTCGTCGCCGAGCATCGCGGGGGCGAGAAACTCGGTCTCTAGCCTGACCGTCGGCGTGCCGATCCGGTCCTCCATATGGAGCGCCCGGAAGTCGCGGCCCAGGGCGGCGAACCAGTCCTCCACCGCCGCGTTCAGCATCTCGAAGAAGCGCGGGTAGAAAACGATCCCCGCCGCATCGACATGGGCGAAGCGCACCGTCGTGGTGTGGACGAAGGCCATCGCTTATGCCCGGAGCGCCTCGGCGAGCTTCGCCTCGGCGCGCGCCAGCTGCTGGTAGCCCGGGAGAACCGAAGGCGGCACGAAGGCCCGCGCCTCGGCTGCCTTGGCTGCGGCATGGAGTGTGAACATCGGGTTCGCGAGATGCGGGCGGCCGATGCCGATCAGATCCGCGCGGCCCGCCAGCAAAATCGAGTTCGCTTGGTCAGCGTCCTCGATATTGCCGACCGCCATCACCGGCATGCCCGCTTCGTTGCGGATGCGGTCGGCAAAGGGGGTCTGGAACATCCGGCCATAGACGGGCCTGGCGAGCGGGTTGGTCTCGCCCGCCGAGACGTCGATGAGGTCCACGCCTTCCACCTTCAGCATCCGTGCGATCTCGACCGCGTCGGCGGGCTGGATGCCGCGCTCGCCCGACCAGTCGGTGGCTGAGATGCGGACCAGCAGCGGGCGGCTCTGCGGCCACACTGCGCGCACCGCGCGGACAACCTCGAGCGGCCAGGCCATGCGCGCGGCGAGGGTGCCGCTGAGCGAATCCTCGCGCTTGTTCATGATCGGCGTAATGAAGCTCGACAGCAGGAAACCGTGCCCGGCGTGGAGTTCGAGCGCGTCGAAGCCCGCATCGTAAGCGCGGCGCGCAGCGGCGACGAAATCGTCTCTGATGCGCGCGAGGTCCCCGGCCGAAGCCTCCGCAGGCACCAGCCCGCCGGGTTTCCATGCCTGCGCCGAGGCCGAGAGGATCGGCCAGGGGACATCGAGCGGCACATCATATCCCCGCCCCTCGACCGGCGCCCGGCACGCGGCCCGTGCCCCGGCATGGCCGATCTGGGCGCAGGTCTTGCTGTCCGAATTGGCATGGACGAAGGCGTTGATCGCGTGCCAGCGCGCGACCTGCCGGTCGTCCCACAGGCCGGGGCAGGCGATGGTCGGCCGGCCCTCGGGCGAGACGGCAAGCATCTCGGAAATGATCAGCCCCGTCCCCCCGAGCGCCCGCGCGCCGTAGTGGACGAGGTGGCAGTCGCAGGCATAGCCCTCGGCATCGGCCATGTAGGTGAGCATCGGCGCCATTACGACCCGGTTGGGGAGCTCGACGTCGCGCAAGGCGAAGGGCGTGAACAGCGGTTGCCCACTGCTTTCCCTCGCACCCTCGGCTTCGCGATACCACCGCTCGGCGCCCTCCAGCCAAGCGCGGTCGCGCAGGCGCAGGTTCTCGTGGCTGATGCGCTGGCTACGGGTGAGGAGCGCATAGGCGAACTGCGGCAGCGGAAAGCCGATATAGCGGTCGAGATCCTCGAACCATTCGGTCGAATTGCGCGCCGCGTTCTGGATGCGCAGAACTGCGGTGCGGCGCTCGTCCTCGTATTCGGCGAGCGCGGCGGTCAGCGCCTCGGGCACCTCGAGCCCTGGGCGGTCGAGCACTTCGGCCAGCTTGATCGCGTCCTCGAGCGCAAGTTTGGTGCCCGAACCGATCGAGAAATGCGCGGTGTGCGCAGCGTCGCCCAGCAGGACGAGGTTGCCGCGCGACCAGCGCCCGCAGGAGACGCGGCGGAAGTTGAGCCAGTTGGCCGATCCGCGTAGGTGCGCAGCGTTGGAAATCAGCCGGTGGCCGCCCAGATGCCGAGAGAAAAGCTCCTCGCAGAAGGCGATCGCCTCCTCCTGCTCCATCTCCTCGAGGCCGAGCCCCGCCCAGGTCTCCGGCGAGCATTCGACGATGAAGGTCGAGGTGTCGGCATTGAAGCGATAGGCGTGCGCCCAGACCCAGCCGTGCTCCGTGGGCTCGAAAATGAAGGCGAAGGCATCGAACAATTGGTGCGTGCCGAGCCACATGAACTTGTTGCGGCGCACATCGATGTCGACCTCGAAATGCTCGGCGAAGCGCGTGCGCACCGCGCTGTTCACCCCGTCCGAGGCGACGATGAGGTCGTAGCCCGGGTAGTCGGCGGGATCGCTCGAACACTCGTGCTCGAAGTGGAGTTCGACGCCCAGTTCAGCCGCGCGCGCCTGGAGGATCTGGAGGAGGTGCTTCCTGCCGATCCCGATGAAGCCGTGGCCCGAGGAAGTGCTGGTCTCGCCGCTCACCGTCACCGCGATATCGTCCCAATGGGCGAAGCTGTCAGCGATGGTCCTGGCGCTCAGCGGGTCGGTGGCAGTGAGGTTCGCGAGGGTCTGGTCGGAGAACACCACGCCCCAGCCGAAGGTGTCGCCGGCACGGTTGCGTTCGAAGACGGCGATCTCGTGCGCAGGGTTCCGGAGCTTCATGGCGATGGCGAAGTAGAGCCCGGCCGGGCCCCCACCGATGCAGGCGATGCGCATGGGTCAGCTCCCGGTGACGGCGAGCGGCGCACGTTCGCGGCGCAGCGCATCGGCGAAGGCATCGACCGAGGTGGTGGTTAGGACCTCCACATGGCCATCGGCGAAAGTCAGACGGAAGTGCGGCATCGAGGTCACCCCGCGGCGGCGCCACTCCTCGGTTTCCTGGAAGGGCTCGATCATGTCGAATTCGCTTTCGAGATGGGCGAGTGCGGCCGCGGGGTCGAGCCCATGGGCGGCGGCGGTGCGGGCGAGGAAGGCGAAGTCGATGATCGCGGCCTCTTCGTAGAACCCGCGCGCTATCGCCTCGATCAGGTCGCCGGCGATACCGGGACGCTGCGCCTCGGCCCAGCGCACCAGCCGGTGCCCGTCGAGGCTGGCGGGACCGCGGGTGATGCGCTCGAAGGCGAAGGCGATGCCGAGCGGCGCGCCGACTCTGCGCACCCGCTCCCACATCGGCACCTGCAGCGCCTCGCCATACTTGGCGCGGAACACCTCGAGAAAGTCATGCCCTTCCCGCGCGAAGTGCGGATTGAGCATGAACTGGTGCCAGGTGATCGTCACCCCGGCATCGCCCTCCTGCTCGAGCGCGATCGCCAGCTCCCGCTTGGCGATCAGACACCACGGACACAGGAAATCATAGACCGCGTCGATATGCATCCCGGATGCTCCTGCGGCCGCGCGGGAGGCGCGGCCAGTGCCCCTACATCGGGTCCCGCCCTGCACCGGGGCCAATCACTTCTGCGCCGCGCGCCATGACAAAACCGCACGCGGCGGGCCGCAGGAGCGGCCCCCCGGGCACCCGGACCAGCGGGGGTCTCTATCTCGGCGGCGGCGTCCCGGGGCCTTCGACGGGCGCGCTGGCCGGCCGGTGCAATTGGCGGCTTGACGCGGCGTCCGCGCGCGGGCCTATGTGCGCCAGCCGGGCCAGTGCCCGGAGGTTACGGCACGGCCGTACTGCCATCTCGCCGCAAAGTCCCGTCTTCTGTGTCCCAGCCCCGCGTCTTCCACCTCGTCCTTGCCAACAACCTCGCGCAGAACCTCGTCAACTTCACGGTGTGGTTCGCGCTGGTGTTCTGGGCCTTTCTCGAAACCCGCTCGGTGTTCGTGACAGGCATGATCGGCGGCATCTATCTTGTGCTCGGCGCGGGGCTGGCGCCGTGGTTCGGCAGCCTCGTCGACCACCACGCCAAGCGCGCGGTGATGCTTGGCTCCTCGGCCGCCTCCTTCGCGCTCTACCTCGCCGCGCTCGCGATCCTGCTGCTTGCCCCGGCGGGCGCGCTCACCCGCGTCGAGGGCGCGCTGCTGTGGCTCTTCACCGGCGTCACCATGATCGGGGTGGTCGCGGGGAACCTGCGCCTCATTGCCCTGCCTACGCTGGTCACCGCGCTGATCCCGCCCGAAGGACGCGACCGCGCCAACGGACTGGTCGGCATGGTCTCGGGGTTCGGCTTCCTCGTCACCTCGGCGGTAAGCGGCTTCCTTGTCGCCTGGGACGGGATGCGCGGCACGCTGCTGCTGGCACTGGCGGGAACGGCGCTCGTTTTCGCCCACCTCCTGACGGTCCGCATCCCCGAGCCGGGTCCGGAGAAGCCCTCCCCCGGCGAAAACATGGCCGTGCCGGCCCCGCCGGCGGAACGCGGCATCGACATCGCCGGCACCATCGCCACGATCCGCGCGGTGCCCGGGCTTGATGCGCTGATCGTCTTCTCCTGCCTCAACAACCTCTTGGGCGGCGTGTTCATGGCGCTGATGGATGCCTATGGCCTCTCGCTGATGAGTGTCGAGGACTGGGGCCTGTTGTGGGCGGCGGCCTCGACCGCCTTCATCGCGAGCGGCTTCATCGTCGCGAAGTGGGGCCTCGGCAGCCAGCCGCTGCGCACGCTGATGCTGGTGAACCTCGCGGTCTGGGCGGTGGCGGCGGTGTTCTCGATCCAGTCCTCGATCGTGCTGCTGGCGATCGGGAGCACCTTGTGGCTGTTCCTCGGCCCCTTCGCCGAGGCTGCCGAGCAGACCGCGCTGCAACTGGTCGTCCCATTCGAGCGGCAAGGCCGGGTGTTCGGTTTCGCCCAGGCGGTCGAGAACGCGGCCGCGCCGGCGATGGCGGTGTTGATCGGGCCGGTGACGCAATATCTCGCGATCCCCTTCATGACGACCGGCGCGGGCGCAGAGGCGATCGGCCACTGGTACGGCACGGGCCCCGAGCGCGGGATGGCGCTGGTGTTCACGATCGCCGGGCTCGCGGGGATCGCGCTGACCCTCGCGGCGCTCGGTAGCAGGGCCTACGGCAGCCTCTCGGCGGCCGTGGCCGAGGCGCGCGCGGCGGCCTCGGCCGGCGCGGGCCAGGGATAGTCCGCAAGAGAGCCTGCGATCGGTCGCCCGCCGGGAACGCTCCGCCGCCTCGCGCATATTGGCCGCAACCTCACGCGAAGGAGTTCGCCGTGGCCGTCGATGCCCTCCTGCAGCCCGTGGTGCTGTTCTTTCTGCTCGGCGCGCTCGCGGCATTAGCGCGGTCCGATCTCGCCGTGCCCGAGGCGGTCGCCAAGGGCATATCGCTCTATCTGATGATGTCGATCGGACTGCGCGGCGGGGGCGAGGTCGCGCACGAGGGGCTGACGGGCGCGATGCTGCTCGCCGGCGCCTGTGGAATCGCGCTCTCTTTCCTACTGCCGCTGCCCGCCTTCTGGCTGCTGCGACGGGTGGGCCGGCTGGACCGCACCAATGCCGCCGCGGTCGCCGCGCATTACGGATCGGTGAGCGTCGTCACATTCGCCGCCGGCTCCGAGGTGCTGCGCGGCATCGGGATGGCGCCCGCCGGCTTCATGGTGGCGGTGCTGGCCCTGATGGAGACGCCCGCGATCCTCACCCGCCTGCTGCTCGCCCGCCGCGGCGAGAGTGACGCGCTCGCCGCGCGCGGCGGGCTGCTCCACGAGACCTTCTTCAACGGATCGGTGGTGCTGCTGGTGGGCAGCTTCGTCATCGGGGTGATCGCGGGGGACAAAGGCTTTGCTCCGATCGCGCCCGTGTTCGACACGCTGTTCAAGGGGATGCTGTGCCTGTTTCTGCTCGACATGGGGCTGATCGCGGCGCGGCGGCTGATGGACCGGCGCGCGTTGACGTGGCGCACCGCCGCTCTCGGGATCGCCCTGCCGCTCGCCAACGGCACGCTCGGCACGGCGCTGGGGCTCGCGGCGGGGCTCGATCCGGGCTCGGCCGCAGCGCTCGGCATTCTCGCGGGGAGCGCGAGCTATATCGCCGTGCCCGCGGTGATGCGCCTGGCGCTCCCCGAGGCCAATCCCGGTCTCTACCTCGGGATGAGCCTTGCCGTCACGTTCCCCTTCAACCTGACGCTCGGCATCCCCTACTATGCCTGGGCCGCTAGCCACCTCCACGGGGTTTTCCAGCCATGACCGAGACGATCCTGCGCCGTCGCATCGAGGTGCTTGCCGACGAGCCGCTGATCCCGGCGATCGAGCGGATCGCGGCGCGCGCAGGGATCGAGCACTACACGCTCTTGCCCACGCTCGGCGGGATGGGCCATTCGGGCCGCTGGCGCGACGACCAGATCTCGGGCGCGACCGCCAAGGTGATGTTCATGGCGGTGACCACGGTTCACGGCGCCGAGCGGCTGACGGACCTGCTCGCCCCGTTGCTGGTGACCCACCACATGATGTTGCTGGTCAGCGATGTCGAGGTGATCCGCGGCGCCCGCTTCGACTGAGCGCAGGCGGGCCGTCGCGCTCAGCCGCCCCCGAGCAGCGCGGCGCTGGCCTCGTCGGCGGGGACGAAGCTCTCGATCCTGAGCCCGGCGAGCTCGAACTCGCCGGGCGATGCGAGGTGCGAGACCAGCGAGATGACCGCGATTTCGTCCAATTCGCCCAGCCGGTAGCGTTCGACCAGCACGGCCGGGGGAAGCGCCGCCGGGTTCGCATGGGCGCGTGCGGCGGGATAAGCCTCGAGCCGCGCGATGACGCCGGCCAGCGCCGCATCGCCCGCCGCCTCGACGCGCAGGCGCCGCAGCGTCTCGGGCACGACCTCTTGAGGGTTCGCCATCCAGCGCATCAACCCGCCGGGGTGGAGCGCGAGATCGTAGATGTTGGGCGCGGCCGGCGCAGGCGCGGTCGCCTGCCAGAGGTTCTCCCCCGGCGCCGCGGCGGCGAGCAGGCGCGCCATCGCGGCGTTGGCATGGACCAGCGTGCCGTCGGGGCGATAGGCATAGGCGGGCCAGCAGGTCATCGTCTCGCAAAGCTGCGCGGCGAGCGCCATGTCGATGGCGGCTGCCGCGGCGCGCGGCGAGACGGCGGCGGGCGCCATCGCCTCGATCAGGCTGCGCTGCTCCCAGCCCCGCAGGGCGAGCGCACTCACCAGCCGGTGGAGGCTCTTGTGCCCGGGCGCGGCGCGGCCGGTTTCGAGGAAGCTGACATGGCGCTGCGAGAGCCCCGCGCGCAGCGCCAGCGCTTCCTGCGAGAGTCCACGGCTGCGCCGCAGCCGGGCAAGGGTCGTGCCGAAACTCATAGGCACACGATTATGAGCTCTAGGTAATTGTGTCGATTACCTCTTGTGCCCATTCCAGCCTCATAATCAACAGGGACACAAGGGACATGGACGCACTCACGCTCTGGCGGAACTGGATCGCCGCCTTCGATCGCGCGGTCACCACCGACAACTGGATCGCACTGCGCCCGCTGCTGGCCGACGAGGTCACCTACACCGTCTCGGGAGTGCCCTTCGCCTGCCACCTCGTCGGGGCGGAGGCGGTGCTGGCGGGCCTGCGCCGCTCGATCACCAATTTCGACCGGCACTTCGAAACGCGCGAGTGGTACGGCGTGGGGGTGAGAGTGTTCGCCCCGGATGTCGTCACCGCGCGGGCGATGGGCGTCTACCGGCTCGGCGAGCTGCCGCGGTTGCACTTCTCCGCGCCGAGCCTGTGGCGCTTTGCCGAAGGGCGGGTAACAATGATGCAGGACTGCTACGATCCGACCGAGGCCGACGTCGCCGGGGCGCTCGGCTGGCTCGCCGAGCATGCGCCGGGGCTCGACGCCGGCTATGCCTGAGCCGCGGCCTGCGCTCCTCGGCGTGCTTCGTGGCAAGCAAGGCCCTGATGCAGCAATCCCTGCACAGCACGGCGCGGCCGCCTTGGGTTAGACCCTGATCCTGCCCGCTCCTGCCGCGCCATCGGCGCACGGCGGCGGGCAGCACGAGACGGGAGGGTCTGGCAAGGAGACTTCGATGCACGCGCCGTTCAGCCATTCCGACCGGGCCGCGAACATAACGGCCCCGTCCGTATCCATGTCCCTGTCGCTCCCTTCGCGTGGCGCGGCGCACGCGGTGATCGTCGAGGACGTCGCCGGGCCGCCGCGACGGATCGTCCTGCCGCATGGGCGCGATGCGATCGTCATGCCACTGTCGGCGACGGTGCTGTCGGCCTTCCCGGGCATCGCCCCTGCCCGCGCCGGGCTCGGCACGGTGCTGTTCGTGCCGGCCGACACGTGCCTAAGTGCCGCCTTCGAGGAGGATCACAACGCCATCATGCTGCTTGTGGACCCGCAGATCCGCGGCGGGTTCGGCGCGGCGCTCGCCGCATGCGGCTTCCGGGTGCCGGACACCGCTTTCCTTGTCGAGGGCGCGGTTCACCTGCGCGCGCTGGTGCCGATGATCCGCCGCCTCGCCGCGGCGCAGGATGCGGGCGCGGCGCTGGCACTGGGCTCGCTCGCCGAACTGCTGCTGCACGAGATTGCCGCCGCGCACCGCAACGCCGCCGCCGGGAACGCCCAGCGACCGGCGGGCTCGCCCCGGCTCCAGCCCCGCCACCTCCACCAGATCGACCGCTTCATCGAGCATAACATCGAAGGCGTGCTCAGGATCGACGATCTCGCCGCGCTGGTCGGCCTGTCGCGCTATCACTTCCTGCGTTGCTTCAAGCGCGCGACCGGGCTCAGCCCGCTGCAATACGTGCTCGGCAAGCGGGTCGAGCGCGCACGGCATCTGCTCGCTGAGGGTGGGGAGAGCATCGCCGCGATCGCCTATGCGACCGGCTTCTCCTCGCAGAGCCACCTCAACGCCATGTTCAAGCGGCACTTCGGGATCACGCCCGGCGCCTTCCTGCGCGCCCGGCACGGCGGCACTCCGTCCCGAAAACCGGCGGAGCGCCTGCAGAACCCAGCACCGACCCCCGCGCTCGCACTCGCGGCCTCGTGATGCGGCCCGATCACCGATCCCACAGGAGACCCCGATGAGCTATACCTCCCGCCTCGACCTTCCCCGCACCGTCACCAAAGCATCGATCGCGCTGCTCCAGGCGCGGCTCGTCGATGCCATCGACCTCGAGGCGCAAATGAAGCAGGCGCACTGGAACGTGCGCGGCAAGGATTTCATGCAGCTCCACGGGCTGTTCGATCAAATCCACAGCATCGTCGAGGAATTCGTCGACACCATCGCCGAACGCATCGCTGCGCTGGGCGGCGTGGCCGACGGGCGGATCGGGACGGTCGCCGCGACCACCCACCTCTACGAATACCCGCTCGAGGCACATGGCGGGGAGGCGCACCTCAAGGCGGTGGCGGGATCGCTAGCCGAGTTCGGCAAGCTGGTGCGCGCCGATATCGATGCGGCCGCCGAGGGCGGGGACCAGGACACCGCCGACCTCTTCACAGGGATCAGCCGCGAGACCGACAAGCAGCTGTGGTTCGTCGAAGCGCATCTCGATCCGGCGGGCTGAGCCCACGCCCGCCGGTCCGCCACGGCCGGGGTGACATCGCCTTGCGAGTGCCTATCTAGGCCCCAACCAACCCACGGGAGAGCCGGCATGATCCACCGCATCATCACCAAGCGTGCGCATGACCTCGGCGGCGGGTTCGAGGTCGGGCGGGTGCTGCCGTTCCACGCACAGCGCATGGTCGGTCCCTACATCTTTTTCGACCACATGGGCCCGACCGAGCTAGCCCCCGGCATCCCGCGCGAGCTCGACGTGCGGCCGCACCCGCATATCGGCCTTGCCACCGTCACCTATCTCTTTGACGGGGCGCTGACCCACCGCGACAGCCTTGGCTACCGTCAGGAAATCCGCCCGGGCGAGGTCAACTGGATGATCGCCGGCAAGGGCATCACCCATTCCGAACGCTTCGAGGAGGCGCGCGCGCACGGGGCGCGGATGCACGGCATCCAGGCCTGGGTGGCGCTGCCGGAGGAGACCGAGGAGACCGACCCTGCCTTTTCGCACCACGCCGGCGGGGAACTGCCGCGCTGGGACGAGCCGGGCCTCTCCGGGCGGCTGCTCGCGGGCGAGATGGAGGGGCTGCGCGCCGGCACCCCGGTACACTCGCCGCAGTTCTACGCGCACTGGCAGCTCACGGCCGGTACCCGCCGGCTCCTTTCTGCCGAATATCCCGAACGCGCGCTCTATGTCGCGAGCGGCAGCGTCGAGGCCGCCGGGCAGAACCTCTCGGCCGGGATGATGGCGGTGTTCGAGCCGGGCGGCGACGTGCCGATCGTGGCAGAGAGCGATGCCACCATCCTCGTGCTCGGCGGCGAGCCGGTGGGAGAGCGCTTCATGTTCTGGAACTTCGTCTCCTCGCGGAAGGAGCGGATCGAACAGGCCGCCGCCGACTGGAAGGCAGGCAGGATGAAGCTGCCCGACGCCGACGATGCGGAGTTCACCCCGCTGCCCGAATTCAATGGGCTGTGACCCGGTGAGCGCGATCGCCATCCGCCGCGAGGAGCATGGGCGCAAGGGCCGCTACATTGCAAGCGTCGAGGGCCGCGAGGGCGAAGCCTACATCGCCTTCACCCACCGCGAGGAGGGGGTGATCAGCGCAGATCACACCATCGCGCCCGACAGTCTAAAAGGCTCGGGCGCGGCCTTCGCTCTGGTCGAGCACCTCGTCGCCGACGCCCGCGCGCGGGGCTTCCACGTGCTGCCGCTGTGCCCCTATGTGCGCGCGCAATACAGGAAGCACCCCGAGTGGGCCGACGCCTTCACGGTACCGCCGGAGTGGGAGCCGGAGGCAGCGCACGCGTGAGGCCAAAACCCTAAGTTATGTGCTGAGAACTGATCCTTGTTTGCAATCCAGACTTCCGGCCACTAGCAAGAACACGCAAGTGTGGGGATCGCATTTGCTCGGAATTCCAACCGAGTAGCGAGGTAGACCTACATGCTTCAAACAATCCATTCGCCTCACGACCGGTTGCGGACCAGTCCGCTTTCGTGTGTCCGGTGGGATGGCGGGCTTCCGCTCGTAGATCGGGTCCGCGCCGCCGATGGCATATCCACAGTCCTTCAGTCGACGGCGTTGGCTCACGGCCAGGAACTGGCGGCAAGCATCCCGGCCAGCACCAGTGCGGTGCTCAACGTCAGGATCGGGCGCGGGTCGCATTCACGGCTATCCGTCGGAGGCCGGACCACCGTGAGTGCATACGGCGTGGGAGAAGGCAGCCTGATAGCGCCCGGCACGGACACTCGATGGTCGCTGCAAAACGACCCCGAAGGCGGTTGGTTCAACGTCATCTTCGACCAACACCTGCTGCGCCTGCTGTCCGAGTCGGGCGGTGCGCCGATCCGCACGATGTACCATGTCGCGGACGCCAGCATCACGGCGTTGGCGCATATGTTCTTCGATCTTGCCGGCGATGAGGACAAGCCCGATCCGCTACTGTGGCAATCGCTCGGCCACGTGCTGTTGTGGCGATTGGCTGCTCTCGGCGCGGAGAAAGAGGTTGCCGTCGCCGTTCCGCGCGGCGGGCTCGCGCCGTGGCAGGCCAAGCGCACCACAGAATATCTCGCCGATAACGTGGCGCAGCGCGTCACTCTCGACGAGCTCGCCGCCATCGCGCGGCTTTCGCCGTTCCATTTCGCTCGCGCTTTTGCCCGGACGCTCGGGATGCCGCCGCATCGATACCACCGCAAGCTCAAGGTCGAGCGCGCCTGCCAGCTGCTCGCGACGACCGATATGCGGGTGATCGAGGTGGCGCTGGCGGTCGGCTACGAGACGTCGCAGGCGCTCGCCCGGATATTCGTCCAGTATCACGGCATGACACCCTCGGAATGGCGCCGCCGCCACGCCTGCGGCTGAGCGCGCGGGGTAGGAGCGCCGGGGCTTCCCCGTTCTCGGTGCAACCGGCCGGCAAGGGCTTTGACCGCAATTTCGGTCCGATTGCCGCAATGGCTGCCGCGCGCGCACATCCGCGCCCGCGTAGGATGCAGGTCGCCAGTCCCCGCCCCAAGGAGTGCGATCCCATGCCCACCGCCACCGCCGCCCCCGGCTCCGCCCTGCTCACCCCCTCCGATCACGTGCTGATCATGATCGACCACCAATCGCAGATGTCCTTCGCGACGAAGTCGATCGACGCGATCATGCTGCGCAACAACACCGCCCTCGTCAGCCACGCAGCGCGCATCTTCAACGTGGCGACAATCCTCACCACGGTTGCCGAGAAGACCTTCTCCGGCCCGATGTACGACGAGATCAAGAGCCAGTTCCCGGGCCACGAGGTGATCGACCGCACCACCATGAACACCTGGGAGGACGAACGCATCGCCGTCGCCGTCAACGCCGCCGGCAAGGACCGGATTGTGCTCGCGGGCCTTTGGACCAGCGTGTGCATCGTCGGCCCGGCGCTCTCGGCGATCGACCAGGGCTACGAAGTCTACATCATCACCGACGCCTGCGGCGACGTCTCCGAGGAAGCGCACGAGCGCGCGGTGCAGCGCATGATCCAGGTGGGCGTGCGCCCGATGACGGCGCTGCAATACATGCTTGAGCTCCAGCGCGACTGGGCACGTCACGAGACCTACGATGCGGTAACCCACGCCGCCATGTCGTTCGGCGGGGCCTACGGGCTTGGCATCATCTACGCCAAGTCGATCCTCGGCGCCGACGCGCACGAGGGCTGAGGCAGGATCGCGTGTCGCCGCCGGGGCGGCCGGATCGGCTCCGATCGGGCGGCCCTTCGGGCGGCGAACAGGCCGGCGCCGTGACCCCGCACGACGCCGGACCCACGCGGCGCAAGGGCGAAGGGGCAAGGAGAACGCGCATGAAGCCCTATCTCGCGGCGCTGGGAGCCGGATTGCTGGTCGGCATCGTTTACAGCCTGCTCTCTGTGCGCTCGCCCGCCCCGCCGGTGATTGCTCTGGTGGGCCTCTTCGGCATCCTCGTGGGCGAGCAGATCATGCCTTTCGCGAGGCGCGTATGGGTCGGCCACCCCGAGGCGATCGCCGAGACCCGTGTCGATTGCGCCGAGCACCTGCTTGGCCCGCTTCCCGCCCGCAAGGGCCTGCGCGAGGAGGACCGCGCATGAGCCTGATCGATCGCCGCACCGTCAACGCCGGCCTGTCGTTGGCCGGCCTGCTGCCCGTTATGGGAGGAAGTCTCATGAAGGAATCGCGGGACCACGCCGACCTCGTCCTCGTGAACGGCCGTTTCACCACCCTCGACCGCGCCAACCCCGCGCCCGAGGCAGTCGCGATCACCGGCAACCGTTTCGCGTCTGTCGGGACCCGCGCGGAGATCATGGCGCTTGCCGGACCCGACACGAAAGTGATCGATCTCGGCGGGCGAAGGGTGATCCCGGGGCTTGCCGACAACCACATCCACGTCATCCGCGGCGGATTGAACTTCAACATGGAGTTGCGCTGGGACGGGCTCACCAGCCTGTCGGACGCAATGGCGATGCTGCGCGCGCAGGTCGCGCGCACGCCCGCCCCGCAATGGGTGCGCGTCGTCGGCGGCTTCACCGAGCACCAGTTCGCCGAACGGCGCCTGCCGACGCTCGACGAGATCAACAAAGCGGCCCCCGACACGCCGGTGTTCATCCTCCATCTCTATGACCGCGCGCTGATGAATGCGGCAGCACTGCGCGCAGTGGGCTACACCAAGGACACCCCCAACCCGCCCGGCGGCGAGATCCAGCGCGATGCGGCCGGCAATCCCACCGGGCTGCTGATCGCCTCGCCCAATGCCGGCATTCTCTATTCGACGCTCGCCAAGGGGCCGAAACTGCCGCTCGAATACCAGGTCAACTCCACCCGCCATTTCATGCGCGATCTGAACCGCCTGGGCGTGACGAGCGTGATCGATGCGGGCGGCGGCTACCAGAACTACCCCGAGGACTACGCGGTGATCCAGCAGCTGCACGACGCAGGCCAGCTGACGATCCGCATCGCCTACAACCTGTTCACCCAGAAGGCGGGAGAAGAGAAGGAGGATTTCCTGCGCTGGACCTCCACGGCGAAATACCACCAGGGCGACGACTATTTCCGCCTGAACGGCGCGGGCGAGATGCTGGTGTTCTCCGCCGCCGACTTCGAGGATTTCCGCATGCCACGCCCCGACATGCCGGCGAACATGGAAGGCGACCTCGAGGGCGTGATCCGCATCCTCGCCCAGAACCGCTGGCCGTGGCGTCTTCACGCCACCTATGACGAGACCATCACCCGCGCATTGGACGTGTTCGAGACCGTCAACCGCGACATTCCGCTCGAGGGCATCCACTGGTTCTTCGACCATGCCGAAACCGTAAGCGACAGGTCGATCGACCGGATCGCGGCGCTGGGCGGTGGGATCGCCTTCCAGCACCGCATGGCCTATCAGGGCGAATACTTCGTCGAACGCTACGGCGTGCGCGCGGCGGAGGCGACGCCGCCCTTCAAGCGGGTGCTGGAGGCAGGGGTCAAGACTTCGGCCGGCACCGATGCCACCCGCGTCGCCTCCTATGATCCTTGGGTGTCGCTCGCCTGGCTCGTCACCGGCAAGACGCTGGGCGGCCTCGGCCTCTATCCGCAGAGAAACCTCCTCGACCGCGAGACGGCGCTCAGGATGTGGACCGAGAACACCACCTGGTTCTCGAACGAGGAGGGCAAGAAAGGACGGATCGAGGCCGGGATGCTCGCCGACCTCGCCGTGCTCGACCGCGACTATTTCAGTGTGCCAGGGGACGAGATCAGGCAGATCACCTCGGTGCTGACTATCGTCGATGGCAAGCCCGTCTACGGCGCCGACGGCTTCGAGGGCCTCGCCCTGCCGATGCCGCCAGCCATGCCGGACTGGTCGCCGGTCAACGTCTACGGCGGCTACAACAAGGCAGCGCCCGATCTTGCCGGGGCGGCGGTGGCGAAGGTCGCGGCCTCGTCCTGCGGCTGCGCTTCGACCTGCGGCGTCCACGGGCACGACCATGCGAAGAGCTGGGGCGCCGGCGTTCCGGTCGCCGATCTCAAAAGCTTTTGGGGCGCGCTCGGCTGCGCGTGCTGGGCGGTCTGATGGGACCCGGCAAGACCGCCGGCGTCGCGCTGATCCTCGCCTTCCTGTCGGGGTTCGTCGATACGGCGGCCTTCATCCACATGCAGGGGCTCTTCGTGGCGCACGTCACGGGCAACTTCGTGCTGCTCGGCGCAGCGGCCGTGGCGGGCGGCGGGGCGGCGGTCGCGGGCAAGGGTCCGGAAATCCTGCAGCTCGCCGCGCTCCCGGTGTTCTTCGTGGCTGCGATGCTGACCGGCGCGCTCGCCATGCGCCTCTCGCCCGAGCGCGGCCTCGCGGTCATCCTGTGGAGTGCCGCGCTGCTGATGATCGGCGTCGGCGGGGTTAGCGCGGGGCTCGGCGCAGGGCCGTGGGACGGGCTGAGCGCGATGGTGCTGATCGCGGCGATGGGCATGCTCAACGCCGCGCACCGCCTGAACGCGGGCATGGGCCCGCCCTTCGCGGTGATGACCGGCAATGTCGCCGCGCTCGCGATCCGCGCCGCGGTGCTCCTCCACCTCGCGCCCCGTCCGACCGAGGGCGGCGGCGGGGCGGGCGAGATCAAGATGCTGCGCGCGGTGATCGGCTTTGCCGCGGGCTGTGCCGCCGGGGCGGTGGCGCAGCTCTGGCTGGGCCTCGCCGCGGTCGCGATCCCCGCGCTGCTGCTCGGAATGCGGCTCGCCTGGCGGGGGTGAGGCGGCTGTAGCCTCAGGGCCGTGGATCGGATTCGAGCACGCTCTCGAGGCTGGTCCAGGCCATGCCGGGATAGCGATCATTGTCGAAGGGGGTGTCGAGCATCCCCTCGCCCGCGAAGAGGTTGCGCATGTACTGCATCCCCTGCCAAGCGGGGTAGACCTCGTCCGGCGCGCCCGGGGAAAGCTTGCGCGCCACGCCGATGGTGAGGCCGAGCGTGCCGATGGTGCCCGCCGGCAGCAGGCCATAGGGCCGTCCCCGCACCCGGCCGAGCGCCGCCGCGATGTCGCGCGCGCTGACCCGCGCGCCGCAAATGTTGAGGATGCGCGGGCTCTTCGGGTCCATCGCCACGCGCGCGGTGTAGGCGGCGGTGTCGGAGATGGTGGTGAAGTCCATCGGCTGGTCCGCGCTGCCCCAGAACAGCACACGGCGGATCGAATGCTGGATGATCGGGATGGTGCCCGTCAACATGTCCATGAAGGCGCCGTTGAGGATAGAGGTGAGGCGGATCGGCGCCGCCTCGGCGCGCGTGCGGAACGCCTCGCGCAGATCGAGATTGCGGTTGCTGTCCGGCGGCAGCTTGCGGAAATCGATCGCGAAGTCCGAAGGGATGAAGCGCGGCACGCTGGCCATGACCGCCGCGTCGAGCAGCCGGCCCTGGATGTCGATGACGACCTCCTCGAGCCCGCTCAACGCTGAAACGACGCAGGCTGCATCGCCGAGTCCGGCGGCGATCGCCTCGGTGCTGGCGAAGTCGGCAATGCGCACCGCGGCCGGCAGATTGGCGAGGCGCCACGGAGCGGTGCCCTGCCGCACCAGCGCCGCCACCGGCGCGCCCTTCGCGACCAGCGCACGCACGATCCGCCCGCCGAGATCGCCGGTCGCCCCGGCGACGATGACCGTCCTGCCCCGCTCCGTCATGTTGGCCCCCCTTCGTTTGCCGCATTGTGCGGCTCGATTCCCTCGAGCAAGGTAGCGGCGAAAGTCTCGTGCCGCGGCGACCATCCGAGACGTTCCCGCGCCACCGTTCCGTCATGATCCTGGTCGAGCAGCAGCGCGGCGGCGAAGGGCCCAGCCTCCCCGGCCCCGCCCGCGCGCCGGCCGCCGGCCGCGGCATCGAGCACCAGCTGGTCGATCGCGGCGCGCGCGGCGAGGAAGGGCGGAGGGGCGGTGTGCCTCGGATGGGCGGGCGCGGAGCCGGTCGGCCCGAAGACCAGCGAGCCGCCATGCATAACGAAGCGCGCATCCGGGGCGAGCACCACCAGCATCGCCTCGACTGCCGCGTAGCTGATCGGCTGGAAGGCGGGCGCGTCGCTCGCGGCGCAGTGGATTACCGCCTCGGCCCCGGCAACAGCTGCGGCGAGGATCTCCGGATGGGCGAGATCGCCGCGCGCGATCGGCAGGCCCTGCGCCGCTGCGGCGGCCGCCTCCTCGGCCGAGCGCACCAGCACCGTCACCGCATGGCCGCACGCCCGCGCCGCTGCGAGCGCGGCTCCGCCGGCATAGCCGCGCCACCCGGTCAGAAGCATCGTCGTCCCCTCGCTACTCCCGCCGGGCAGCCATCAGCGCCCGCCTTCACCTGAGGCGGCGCACGCCGGCGTCGCTGCGGCGCAGCTTGCATGGGAGGCAGGCAGGTCCGGGCACCGGCGATCATCACCGACTCCAAGCGTCAGTTCGTGCCCCGTCCTTACCCGCTGTCGGTGTTAAGCCGTTGGACGGGCTGCGGCGTGCAGGACTTGCGCCCATTTCACCGCGCTTGCTACGAAGCTTGGGAGGGCGCGCTTAAAGGTCGCCCGCCGGTTCGGTTCGTGCATTCTGGGGAGGATGGAACAGACACGCCCCCTGCTGCTCGCCGCCGCGCTGCTGGCGACCGCCGCCTGCTCGGCCTCCGCTCCGCCGCCGCCCCCTCCCCCGCAGGTGGCGGTGGCCGAACCCGTGCAGCGCAATGTCACCGACTGGGACGACTATGTCGGCCGCTTCGAGGCGATCGACGATGTCGAGATCATCCCCCGCGTTTCGGGCAACGTCACCCGCATCGCCTTTCGCGAGGGGCTGACCGTGGCCAAGGGCGCGCTGCTCTACGAGATCGACCCGCGCCCCTTCCGCGCCGCGCTCGCCCAGGCCGAGGCCGAGGTCGCGCGCGCCCGCGCCAACGCCGCCGTCGCCCGCAGCGAGCTCGCCCGCGCGGAAACCCTGCTGCCTGAGGAGGCGGTGAGCAAGGAGCTCTACGAGCAGAAGGCCGCCACCGCCAAGGCCGCAGAGGCAGCGCTCGGCGCCGCGCGCGCGACCGCAGAGGCGCGCCGGCTCGACCTGTCCTTTACCCAGGTGCGCGCGCCCGTCACGGGCCGCGTATCCGACCGCCGCGCCGCGCTCGGCGACTACGTGATCGCCGGGCAGACCGTGCTCACCCGCGTCGTCTCGGTCGATCCGATCTGGTTCACCTTCGATGGGGCCGAAAGCTTCTACCTCAAATATGTCCGCCAGGACGCCAGCGGCGAGCGGCAGTCCTCGCGCTACGCTCCAAACCCGGTCGAGATTCAGCTCGCCGACGAGGAGGAGTATCGCTGGCGCGGGCGGATGGTGTTCGTTGACAACGCTGTCGATCCGCGCTCGGGCACAATCCGGGCGCGCGCCGAGATCAGAAACCCCGACGGCTTCCTCGTCCCCGGCCTGTTCGGGCGCGCGCGGCTGCTGGGCTCGGGCGCCTACAAGGGTCTGCTGGTTCCCGACGAGGCGGTCATCACCGACCAGACCCGCCGCGCCGTCTTCGTGCTTGGCAAGGACAACAAGGTCGAGATGAGGAATGTCGAACTCGGCCCGATGGTGGAGGGGCTGCGGGTGATCAAGAACGGGCTCAAGCCGACCGACAAGGTGGTGCTCGACGGGCTCGCGCGGCTTCAGCCGGGAGCGGTGGTCGCACCCAAGGCCAAGCCCATCAAGCCCCGCGCCAAGAACGACGGGCCCGTCGCCCTGCCGATCACCGCGCCGCCCGCTGCCGAAGCCAAGTCGCAATAGGGGCGCGCCAAAGTGAACTTCCCCCATTTTTTCATAAACCGCCCGATTTTCGCCGCGGTGCTCTCGATCCTGATCGTGATCGTAGGCGCGATCGCCTATCCGACCCTGCCGGTCGCGCAGTATCCCGAGATCGCGCCGCCCACGGTGGTGGTCTCGGCGAGCTTTCCCGGCGCTTCGGCAGAGACCCTGGCGGAGACCGTCGCCGCCCCGCTGGAGGAGCAGATCAACGGGGTGGAGAACATGATCTACATGTCCTCCTCCTCGACCGGCGACGGCAACGTCACGATCACCGTCACCTTCTCGCAAGGCACCGATGTGGATCAGGCACAGGTGCTGGTCCAGAACCGCGTCTCCACCGCCGAACCGCGCCTGCCCGAAGAGGTCCGGCGTCTGGGCGTCACGGTCCGCAAGAATTCGCCAGACCTCCTCATGGTGGCGACGCTGATCTCGCCCGACAACCGCTACAACCAGCAGTATCTGTCGAATTACGCGACGCTCCAGCTGGTCGACCGGCTGAGCCGCGTCGAGGGCGTGGGCTCGGTGCGCATTTTCGGCGGGCGCGACTATTCGATGCGCGTGTGGATCGATCCCGACCGCGCGACCACCCTCAACCTCGATGCCGCCGACATCGTCGCTGCGGTGCGCGCGCAGAACGTCCAGGTTGCCGCCGGGGCGATCGGCCAGCCGCCGTACAACACCGGCGGCACCGCCTTCCAGCTCAACATCCAGGCGCAAGGGCGGCTCGTCACGCCCGAGCAGTTCGGCGAGATCATCGTCAAGCGGTTCGATGACGGCCGCCTGATTCGCCTCCATGATGTGGCGCGGCTGGAACTGGGTGCGCAGGACTATTCGATCAACGCCTTCCTGTCGGGCTCGCCGACGGTCGCCGTCGCGATCTCGCAGCTGCCCGGATCGAACGCGCTCGCCACCGCCGAGGCGGTGCGCGCCGAGCTGGACAGCGCCAAGGAGGATTTCCCCCCGGGGCTCGACTACACCATCCCCTATGCCCCCACCCGCTACATCGAGGCCTCGATCGCGGCGGTCGAGGACACGCTGTTCGAGGCGATCGTGCTGGTCGCGCTTGTGGTGCTGGTGTTCCTGCAGAGCTGGCGCGCGGCGTTGATCCCGATCATCGCCATTCCCGTCTCGCTGATTGGCTCCTTCGCCTTTCTCGCCGCCTTCGGCTTCAGCCTTAACAACCTTTCGCTGTTCGGCCTGGTGCTCGCGATCGGGATCGTGGTCGACGATGCGATCGTGGTGGTCGAAAACGTCGAGCGGGTCATGGAGGAGGAAGGCCTCCCCCCGCGCGAGGCGGCCCACAAGACCATGGACGAGGTCTCGGGCGCGCTGATCGCGATCGCGCTGGTGCTGATCGGGGTGTTTCTGCCGACCAGCTTCATCCCCGGCATCTCGGGCCAGTTCTACCGCCAGTTCGCCCTCACCATCATGAGTGCGACGGCAATCTCGGCCTTCGTTTCGCTGACCCTCTCGCCGGCGCTGGCCGCGCTGCTGCTCAAGCCCAAGGCGCACGAGGAGACCCCGCCCGCCCCCGGGGTGCGGGGCTGGGGCACGCGTTTCGCGCGCGGCTTCAACCGGGGGTTCAACCGGCTCTCCGACCGTTACGGCCGGTTCACCGCGCGTGCGGTGCGGATGCTGGCGATCCTCGGCGTCGTCTATGCCGCGCTGATCGGGCTGACCATGTGGCGCTTTGCTGAGACGCCCTCTGGCTTCATCCCGGCGCAGGATCAGGGCTATCTCATTGCGGTGCTGCAGATGCCCCCGGGCACCTCGCTCGAACGCACCACCGAAGCGCTCGAGCAGGCGCAGGAGATCGCACTCGCCAACCCGGCCACCGCCAGCACCGTCGCCTTCGGCGGCTTCGACGGGGCGACCTTCACCAACGCGCCCAACACCGCGGCGATGTTCGTCTCGATGAAGCCCAAGGATCAGCGCGCCGGAGCAAACCAGGTGCTGGGCGAGTTGAACGGCGCGCTCCAGGCGATCACGGCGGGCAGCATGTTCGTGATCCCGCCGCCGCCCGTCTCGGGCATCGGCACCGGGGGCGGCTTCAAGATGATGCTCGAGGACCGCGGCGGTGCTGGTTATCAGGCCCTTGAGACGGTCGCCTTCACGATGATGGCCAAGGCCAACCAGGCGCCCGGCATCGGCGGGGCCTTCACCACCTTCAACACCCGCACGCCGCGTCTCTATGCCGATATCGACCGCGAACGTGCCGAGCAGCTGGGCGTCCCGCTCGAGAACGTCTTCGCGACGCTCGCGACCTATCTCGGCTCGACCTACGTCAACGACTTCAACCTCCTGGGGCGCACCTTCCGCGTGACCGCGCAGGCCGATGCGCCGTTCCGCGAGAGCGCGGCGGACATCCTGCGTTTGAGAGTGCGTTCGGATAGCGGATCGATGGTGCCGCTCAGCGCGATCATGACCATCCGCAACGAAGGCGGGCCTTACCGCGTGGTGCGCTACAACCTCTATCCCGCGGCCGAGCTCCAGGGTAACACCCTGCCCGGCTTCTCCTCGGGCCAGTCATTGGGCACGATGGAGAGCCTTGCCGAAGAGACCCTGCCGCAGGGCTTCGCCTACGACTGGACCGAGCTCGCCTTCGAGCAGAAGCAGGCCGGCAACACTGGCAGCATCGCCTTCGCGCTTGCCGTGGTGTTTGTCTTCCTGCTGCTCGCGGCGCAATATGAAAGCCTGGTGTTGCCCCTCGCGGTGATCCTGATCGTGCCGATGTGCCTTCTGGCGGCGCTGCTCGGCGTCAACGTCATGGGGCTCGACAACAACATCCTCACGCAGATCGGCCTTGTCGTGCTGATCGGCTTGGCCGCGAAAAACGCGATCCTCATCGTCGAGTTCGCCCGCCAGAACGAGGACGAGGGGATGGAACTGCGCGAGGCCGCGATTCAGGCGGCGAGGCTGCGCCTGCGCCCGATCCTGATGACCTCGATCGCCTTCATCCTCGGCGTGCTACCGCTGGTGCTGGGGACCGGGCCGGGCTCGGAGATGCGGCAGGCGCTGGGCGTGGCGGTGTTCTTCGGGATGCTCGGCGTGACCGTGTTCGGCCTCATCTTCACCCCCGCCTTCTACGTGATCGCCCGGCTGTTCGGCGACTGGGTGGGCCGGCGCGTCAGGCGCCGCAAGGCCGAGCCCGAGCCCACCGCCCCGCCCCCGCCCGCCGGAGAGCCCCGGCCGGAGGCGGGCGCATGAGAGCCCTGCGCGTGCTCCTCCCCCTCGCCGGCGGCCTCGTGCTGGCGAGCTGTGCGGTCGGTCCCGACTACGCCGTCCCGCCCACGCCCGGCGGCCCCGCCCCGCGCCTCACCGAGGCCGACGCCGCCGCGACCGCGCCCACCCCGCTTCCCCCGCAATGGTGGCGGCTGTTCGGCGACCCGGTGCTCGACGGCCTCGTCACCCGCGCGCTCGAGCGCAATACCGATCTGCGCGTCGCCGCCGCCAACCTCCAGCGCGCGCGCGCACTCACCTCGGAGGCGCGTGCGGGGCGGCTGCCGTCGAACACCATCAACGCACAATACATCCGTCAGCGATTCGGCGGGCAGGTGTTCAACGCGATCGCGGACACCCCGGTCGTCACCACCGACTTCTTCACCACCGGGCTCGATGCGAGCTATGAGATCGACCTGTTCGGCGGCGTCTCCCGCGCGATCCGCGCCGCAATCGCCGACGAGCAGGCCGCGCGCGCGCAGGTCGATGCTGCCCGCGTCGCGGTCGCGGCCGAGACCGCGCGCACCTATGCCGAAGGCTGCGCTCTGGCGCTGCGGGTGAGCAAGGCCGAGGAGACCGTCGCCCTCGCCCGCCGCTCGCTCGCGCTGGTCAATACGACCACCCGGGCAGGCTTTTCGGACCGCCGCGACCTCGCCGCCGCACGCACCGTGCTCGCCCAGGCCGAGGCCGCGCTGCCGCAGCTGGTCGCGGAGCGGCGCGCCTCGCTCTACGCGATGGCCTTCCTCACCGGCGATCCGCCCGAGGCGGTCTCCGAGGAAGCGGCGGCCTGCGCCGCGGTGCCCGGACTTGCCGCACCGCTGCCGATCGGCGACGGACAGGCGCTGCTGGCGAGGCGGCCGGACATCCGGGTCGCCGAACGCCAGCTCGCCCGCGACACCGAGCGGGTGGGCGTAGCGGTCGCGGCGCTCTACCCCTCGATTCGCCTGCTCGGCACGCCCTCGCTGGGCTCGCCCAACATCGGAGATCTCGGCACTTCGGCGAGCTTCGGCTTCTCCTTCGGACCGCTGATCAGCTGGAACTTCCCTTTCAATGGCGCAGCCCGCGCCCGGGTGCGCGCGGCCGAGGCCGACACCGAGGCCGCGCTGGCGCGCTTCGACGCAGCGGTGCTGACCGCTCTCCAGGAGACCGAGCAGTCGCTCGCGCGACTTGCCGGCGCACTCGCGGCGGAAGCGCGGCTCGGGGAAGCGGCGGCGGCTGCAGGCGAGACCGCACGCCTCACTGAACTGCGCTACAAGGCGGGCAGCGACGACGCGCTGCGGCTGATCAGCGTGCAGCGCGAATGGCGAGCGGCCGAAGCGGCCTTCGCCGAGGCCTCCGGAGCGCGGGCGGCCGCGCAGGTCGCGGTATTCCGCGCGCTCGGCGGCGGCTGGGAGACGCCGGCGCCGAGCCCCGCGCCGGCTCCACCCGCCACCAATCCAGAACCCTGAACGCGCATAACCCGACAGCCCGTCCTCCACCATTTGCCTACAGTGGCGGGTTTTGGTTGGACGAAGTGTCCTGTGATGTTACCATAGGTTGCTTGTACGGGAGGCAAGCGGAGAAACGTCCGCAGAGGGATCGCCTTGCATGCCCGAACAACTGATCGAACAGACGAAGTCCGGCATCGTCTCCTACGACGCTGCCCGTTGGACCGGCGGAGCCCCCAAGGTCGATCGGGTGCGCAGCGCCTTCGGCATCTCGACGCTCCTGCAATGCGGCGGCTCGGGCCGGGGTGAGCCGATGGAAGCGGACGTCCCCGAGATGGACCACGCAGTCACGCTGTTCCGCGTCAACTCGCCGGGCGAGGTCGATCGCCGCATCGGCGGAACCGCGGTCCGCACTGTCTATCGCGCTGGTGAGGGCTGTCTGCTCGCCCCTGGCACCGACAGCTGGTGGACGAGCGGTGACAGCAACAACGCCGGATGGTTCCACATCCATTTCTCGCAGGAACTGCTCTCCGAGGTCGAGGCGGCGCACGAAATGCGGCTCGAGACGGTGCCGCTCATCCGTGACCGCAACATCTTCTGGCTGGCCGCCACCTTCTTCGATCTCGCTGCCCAGCCTTCCGAGCCCGAGCCGATCCTGTGGCAGTCGCTGGGCCAGATCATGCTGTGGCGGCTGCTGCTGCTGACGGCGGGCAAGCGCCGGAACGAGGAGGCGCGCGGCGGCCTCGCCCCGTGGCAGGCCAAGCGAACCACGGAGTACCTCGCAAACAATCTCGAACGCCGCGTCACGCTCGAGGAACTCGCCGGGATCGCCCGACTTTCGCCCTTCCACTTCGCCCGCGCCTTTTCGCGCACGGTCGGCGTGCCGCCCTACCGTTACCAGCAGAAGCTCAGGATGGAGCGTGCCTGCGAACTGCTCGCGCGCACCGACATGCGGATCATCGATGTCGCGCTCGCGGTCGGCTACGAGAGCCCGCAGGCGCTCGCCCGGGTGTTCACCCACACCTATGGCATGGCGCCCTCGCACTGGCGACGCCGGCACTCGATCATCTAGGCACTCCGCCCGCTCAATCGTGGCGGCGGTTGCGCCGCCACTGGGTGGGACTGAAGCCCGACCCGCCGTGCGGCGTCACCCCTCTGCTACGATCCGCCCCCAGCCTGCCGCTTCGGTCATGCGCCCGATTCATCAGAACAGGCGCGCACCGAGCGGCACCGCGCTGTCGGGCTTGAACAGCACCACCCGCCCCGCCTCGTCCGGAAAGCCGAGGGTGAGCACTTCGGACATGAATTTGCCGATCTGGCGCGGCGGGAAATTGACCACCGCGGCGACCAGCCGGCCCTCAAGCGCGGCGGCCTCGTAGAGATCGACGACCTGCGCCGAGGACCGCTTGATGTTGATGCCCGGGCCGAAATCGATGGTCAGCTTGAAGGCGGGCTTGCGTGCCTCGGGAAAGGGATCGACGCGCAGAATCCGGCCGATGCGGATGTCGACCTTGAGGAAGTCGTCGAAGGCAATTGGCTCGGCGGCCGGGGCGGCGGGATCGTGGAGGAGGTGCATGGCAGCCAGCGTAGCGGGGATAGGTTGCGTTTGACAATCCATCGCGCGGCCCGCAGTCTGCCTCGCGAGAGAGGCCTCGAAGGGGATCAGCCGCATGCAAGCGCAGATACTCGCCCCCGCCGCCGTACTGGTGGTGTGGACGATCCTGGTGATGTTTTGGATCATTCCGTCGCGCTTCGGCGCGGTGGCGAAAATGGAGGACAAGTCGGCCCTGCCGCGTAAGATCGGAGTGCGCGGCAACGACCTGGAAGGAGTGATCCCGGACCGGGCGAACTGGCCGGCGCACAACCACACACATCTCCACGAACAGCCGACGCTGTTCTATGCGGTGGCGCTGATCCATGCGCTGATGGGTCCGACCGCGCTCGATGTGACGCTCGCCTGGGCCTATGTCGGCCTCAGGATCGTGCATTCGCTCTGGCAGATCCTGGTCAACACCATCGTGGTGCGCTTCGCGCTGTTCTGTGCGAGCGCTCTGGTGCTGCTGGTGCTAGCGGTGCGCGCAGTGCTGGCGACGCTGCTTGCCGATCCCTCCGCCCTGCCCGCCTGAGGAGAGACGCATGATCGGTATGGAGATCCTCAAGCCCGTCGTCGCGTTGCTGGCGTGGACGATGGTGATGTGGGTGTGGATGTACGCGACGCGCCTGCCGGCGATGCTTGCCGCGGGGATCGACGCCAAGGGAATGGTCGGCTCGACCGGGGCGAGCCTGCGCGCCCAGCTGCCCGACCGCGTGAGCTGGAAGGCCGACAACTACAACCACCTGCACGAGGCGCCGACGCTGTTCTATGCCGTGGCGATCGTGCTGGCGGTGATCGGGCATGGCGAAGGGACAAACGCGCTGGTCGCCTGGGCATATGTCGCCTGCCGGATCGCGCACAGCATCGTGCAGGCGACCGTCAACCGGGTTGCCGTTCGCTTTGCATTCTTCGCGCTGTCATCGCTGGCCCTGATGGTGCTGATCTTCCATGCCGCGATCCCGGTGTTCGACCTGCACCTGCACGGCTGACCCGCCAAAGCCCTGCGCCGCGGATCATTCCGCCGCTTCGGCCTCCTGAACCGCGTGTGCGCGGGCCGCGAGGAACCGCTCGGCGTCGAGCGCGGCCATGCAGCCCATGCCCGCCGCGGTCACCGCCTGGCGATAGACATGGTCGGTAACGTCGCCGGCCGCGAAGACCCCGGGAATTGCCGTCTTGGGGGTGCCGGGTTCCGTCATGAGGTAGCCGCTCTCATCCATCGGCAGCTTGCCGACGAACAACGAGGTCGCCGGCGCGTGGCCGATCGCCACGAAGGCCCCGTCGACCTCGAGCCTCGAAGCCGCGCCGGTGACGGTGTCGGTCAGCGCGAGGTGATCGAGGCAGCCAGTCGGCCCGGCCTCGAAGCTGTCGACCGCCTTGTTCCAGAGGACCGTGATCTTGGGGTGGGCGAACAGCCGCTCCTGCAGGATCCGCTCGGCGCGCAGGGTGTCGCGGCGGTGAATCAGCGTCACGTTGTCGGAGTGGTTGGTGAGATAGAGCGCTTCCTCGACCGCGGTGTTACCCCCGCCGATCACCGCGACGCGTTTGCCACGGTAGAAGAAGCCGTCGCAGGTCGCACAGGCCGAAACGCCCTTGCCGCTCAGCGCCTGCTCACCGGGAACGCCGAGCCACTTGGCCTGCGCCCCCGTCGCGATCACCAGCGCGTCGGCGATGTATTCGTCCCCGCTATCGCCGACCGCGCGGAAGGGCGAGCCATGTTCGAGATCGACCGTGACGATGGTGTCCCAGATCATGCGCGTGCCGACATGTTCGGCCTGGGCGCGCATCTCCTCCATCAGCCAGGGGCCCTGCACCACTTCGCGAAAGCCCGGATAGTTCTCGACATCGGTGGTGATGGTCAACTGCCCGCCGGGCTGAAGGCCCTGCACGACGATGGGTTCGAGCATCGCGCGCGCGGCATATATGGCGGCGGAGTAGCCCGCCGGGCCGGAGCCGATGATGAGCAGCTTGGTGGTATGGGTGGCCATCGGGGCGTGCCTTCTTGCGAATCCTGACGCCCGGATATGGTGCGCCCCGCGGCGATTGTCACGCCACCAGCTTGGCGCGGAGCCGCTCTTTTCTTGGGCCGTCCACACCTAAGCTTGTCGCCAGATAGGCATCGAGCGAGCCGTGATCGCGGGTAACTTCGGCGATGTAAGTCTCTATATACTCCGGCAGAACGCCCATCAGGTTGTGCAGTGCCTCGGGATCGATCGTGCCGTAAAGCGCCTCCATCCGGGGGAGCGACTGGCGCTCGAGGATGTGGCGCGTGGGCGCATCGTTGGTGAGGAGGAATTCCGCCACGATGTCGTCGTGGTGCACACCGAGCACGTGGAGCAGCAGGCTCGCGGCGATTCCGGTGCGGTCCTTGCCGGCGAAGCAGTGGACGAGGCTGGCTCCCTCGTTCTCGTCCAGCGCCTTGAAGTAGCGTGTGAAGATGGCGACCATCGCGGGGTTGACCGGCATCCGGCGATAGACCGCCAGCATCCGCTCGCGCGCTTTCTCGGGCGTCATCACCACCTGTCCGCCGCCCCCTTCGTGCGGCGGAGAGTTGCTGGTCTCCCCATCGTGGGCAATGACCTGTGCGGCGAAGTCGGGATGCCGCCGGCACGGAAAGCCCTCCCGCTCGCTCACGCCGCGCAGATCGATGACGGTGCGGATGCCGAGCGCATGGACGAGCGCGAGATCGGCCTCGCTCGCTTCCATGTGCTGGCCCGAACGCAGCAGCACGCCGGTCTTCACTCGGGCGCCGCCGGCCACCACGTAGCCGCCATAGTCCCTCAAGTTGTGGATGCCTTCGGTCAGGAAGAAAGGCCCGCTGCGGAGGCTGTCGGGGCCTATGCCCAGAGAATCGCTGCTCATGCGGGGCACCCTTACAGTCGCGCGAGACAGGGGCAAGACAGGGTCCGGCGGGGTTCTAGGGGATGATGCGAGGGCGCGGTGCAGGCTCGGCGGAAGAGGGCGTGGTTAATCTGGCGCTATCCAAAATCCGTTCGCGAAGATCACCCGACCATGGCCCGAATTCTGATTGCCGATGATGACGAACTGATCGCCGAGCTCGCCAGCGAGGTGCTGATCGATGCGGGCCATGCCTGCGGCTGGGTGACCAGTGCCGCAGCGGCATGGCGCTGCGTGCAGAGGAAGCGGCCCGACATCCTGCTGCTCGACCAGTCGATGCCGGGCGAATCCGGCCTCACACTGCTGCGCCGCCTGCGCCGCTCGCCGGCACTCTACGATCTGCCGGTGATCATGTTCACCGCGATGAGCGGGGTCGAGGACGAGGGCCAGGCGATCTTTGCCGGTGCGCAGGACTTCATCAGCAAGCCCTTCGATCCCTTCGACCTCGTCGGGCGCGTCGGGCAGATCATCAAGGCCCGCGCCAACCGGCCGCGCCACATTGCACTCGGGCCGGTGCAGGAGCACCCGATGCGCGCGCGCCTGCCGGGACCCGGCCCGCGGCGTATCCTCTAGGCCGCCCCCGCTGGCGCCGCAGCAGGGCCCGGTGCGGCGAGCCGTTGCTCGGCGAGCAGCCCGCGTGCGATCACCTGCGCCTGGATCTCGGCCGCGCCCTCGAAGATGTTGAGAATCCGCGCATCGCACAGCACCCGGCTGATCGGGTACTCCATCGCATAGCCGTTGCCGCCGTGGATCTGCACCGCATTGTCGGCGGCAGCCCAGGCGACCCGCGCGGCGAGGAGCTTGGCCATTCCCGCCTCGATATCGCAGCGTTGTCCCGTGTCCTTGGCGCGGGCGGCGGCATAGGTGAGCTCGCGCGCCATGACGGTCTCGGCCGCCATCAGCGCGAGCTTGTCCGCCACGCGCGGGAAGGCGACCAGCGCCTCTCCGAACTGCCGGCGGCCGAGCGCATAGTCGAGCGCGAGGTCGAAGGCGTTCCATGCGACGCCGACGGCGCGCGCGGCGGTCTGGATGCGGGCGCCCTCGAAGGTGCGCATCAGCTGCTTGAAGCCCTGCCCCTCGCGCCCGCCCAGCAGGCCTTCGCCGACGACATAGAAGCCGTCGAGCCCCAGGACATATTCCTTCATCCCGCGGTAGCCGAGCACGGGGATCTCGCTGCCCTCGATCCCCTCGTCGGGGAACGGCACCGCGTCGTTCCCGCGTGTCTTCTCGGCGAGCAGCATCGATAGGCCCGCATAGCCTGGCGTCGCGGGATCGGTGCGCACCAGCATGGTCATGAGGTCGGCACGTGCGGCGTGGGTGATCCAAGTCTTGGCCCCCGTCACGCGCCAGCTCCCGTCGGCTTGCCGCACCGCGCGGGTGCGCACCGCGGCGAGGTCGGAGCCGGTGTCGGGCTCGGTGAAGACCGCGGTCGGCAAGCAGGACCCGTCGGCGATACGAGGGAGCCAGTGCGCCTGCTGTTCGGGCGTACCGTTCTCGGCAATCAGTTCGCCCGCGATCTCCGAACGCGTGCCGAGGCTCCCGGCGCAGATCCAGCCGCGCGACAACTCCTCCGAGACCACCGCCATGGCGAGCTTGCCGAGGCCGAGCCCGCCGTGCGCTTCGGGAATGCACACGCCGAACACGCCGAGGCGCGCCATCGCGCCGATCAATTCATCGGGGATCAGCGCATCGGCCAGGTGCCAGGCGTGCGCGTGGGGCGTGATCGCCTGTGCGGTGAAGGCGCGCATCTGTTCGCGGATCAGGTCGAGGGCCTCATCGCCCAGCGCCTCTTCGGGCCGCGCGCCCTCCGCGAGCAGGGCTGTTAGACGCGTTCGCGTTTCAGGAGTGCTGCCCTCGGCGAGCAGGCGCGCGACGGCCGGGTTGGCGGCAAGGCGTTGTGCCTCGGCTTCGAGCCCGAAGGCTGAGGGGCGCACCACCTCCTGCGCGCTCATCGGCAAGCCGTGGAGGATCTGGGCGAGGTATTCCCCGAAGCCGATTCCGAGCACCAGCGCCTCGGTCTCGCCGAAACGCCCGGCGTGCTCGGCGCGCGCCGCCCAGTCGCAGGTCGCTTCGAGCGCGGCGAGGGTCGCGGCGATCCAGGCAAGCCCGTGAACGCGGTGCTGCTCGCGGGTCAGCAGGCGCGCGTCGGGAGCGCCCGCAGTGGCGACGCGCCGCGCCACCTCCTCACGCACGATGTCGCCATAATCCCGCATCGCCCCCAGCGAAGCGCGCGCCGCCGCAATCCATTCGCTCATGACAGGTGGTGCTAGCAGAGGAGGAGGCGGTGCGCGAACCCTCAAAAAGCCGGGGCGCGAATCGGTTCTGTTGCCGATGGGTAACAGTGGGCTGCCGAATGAAGCAGACCCGCTCATATACGCAGAATGACCACTTACCACCGAAAAGCCAAAACGTAATACCGGGAGAGGGCGCGTCCTTTCTAAAAGAGAGTGGCGCGCTCGAACGGGGGCGAACGGCCCGGGTCACAGAACCCGGCTGGCGCACCTCGCGCAGGATGGACCGCACAGGATCTGCAATGAGGGGGCGACTCTCGCACGCGGCGCCTGGCGACGACGGCAACGCACTGCAGTGCCACGCAGCATCGCAGGCCTTGTCCCGATCCTATCCATGCGAGGACCTATCATGCGCATCACGAAGCTTTCTCTCCGTTCGTCATCGCTTCCCGCACTCGCCGCCGCCATGCTGGTTGCCGGGCTGGCGCCCACCGCGGCTAGCGCCCAGGACAGCGTCGCCGAGGAGGACGCCGCTATCGGCGACAAGGACGAGCAGATCGTCGTCACCGGCTCGCGCATTGCCCGCGATCCGAACATCGGCTCACCTGCGCCGATCATCGCTGTCAGTGCCGAGGAACTGCGACGCTCAGGCACGGCGGACGTCGTCGACACGCTGCGCGACATTCCGGCGCTGTCGACCTCCACCTCGACCGATGGCTCGCTCGACGGGGTGTTCTCCGAAAGCGTCGGCCAGTCGATCCTCAACCTGCGCGGCCTCGGCTCGAACCGCACGCTGGTGCTGGTCAACGGCAAGCGCCACGTCTCGGGCGTGGCGGGCGAGCAGGCGGTCGACATCAACTCGATCCCGACCGCGTTGATCGAGCGGGTCGAGACGCTCACCGGCGGGGCCTCGTCGGTCTATGGCGCGGACGCGGTCACGGGGGTCGTCAACTTCGTGCTGAAGGACGACTTCGAGGGCCTTCAGGGCAATATCCAGACCGGCATTTCCTCCGAAGGCGACGGCTGGCGGATCAACGGCGATCTCACCTGGGGATCCAACTTCGCCGACGGGCGCGGCAACATCACGATCTCGGGCGAATATGCGCGCAACGACGAGATCCAGTTCGGCGACCGCAGCTTCTCACGCGACAACCGGATCGGAGCCAACCAGGACAACCCCGCCCGCCGTTTCCAGGTGGGCGACATCAACGCCAACACGCCGAACTTCGCCAACTACTTCGCCGTGGGCACCGCAGGCTTTCCGACCGGCTTCCAGATCCCGACCGGCGGCGCGCTCGACGATTTCCTCGCCGATTACGAAGAGATCTTCGGGGCCGCTCCGGTCCTGACGGCGGCCGAGCAGGCCCTGATCGACCGGGCCAGCAATGCTCCGCGGCGATTCATCGCTCGCGATCCGCGCTTCTCGCTGTCCTCGGCCGGCGGGGTGATCGCGCCGGGTGACATCGGCCTGTCGGACGGGCCGGACATCAACGGCAACGGCACGCCGGACTGCCTCGAGAGCTCGGTGGGCTTCAACAGCACCTTCCAGCCCGGCGCCTTCGGCCTCGCCGGCGGATGCGCAGTGATCAACGACGACGGCTCGCTGTCGGTCTACGAGGACGGGACCATCACTGGCCTGTTCAACGCCTTCGGGGGTGACGGCATCCCGGGCGGGTTCAACCAGAACTCGCTCATCCCCGAAACCGAACGCTGGTCGGTCAACGTCAACCTCAGCTACGAGGTGTCGAGCGAGGCGCAGTTCTTCGTCGAGGGCAAGTATGTCTCGAACACCGCCGAGTTCCAGGCGCAACCGAACACTTTCTACGACCTGCTTACGATCCGCGAGGACAACCCCTACATCACCGCCCAGCAGGAGCCATACGTGGGCGAGCTGTTCTTCGGCGACGGGGTGCAGCGGGGGTTCTACATCACCCGCGACCCGGCGGATCTCGGCCCCAATCGCGACCGCAACGAATTCGAGACCTGGCGCTTCGTTGGCGGCGTGCGCGGCGACATCACCGATCACTTCTCCTACGAGATCAGCGGCAACTACGGCCGGTTCGAACAGACCACCTTCGACAACAACCGCGTCATCACGGACCGCTTCTTCGCCGCGATCGACGCGGTCACCGGCCCCGGCGGCAATCCGATCTGCCGCTCCGACATCGACGACACGCCGCCTGCCACCACGCCCTTCGGCATCCCCGCGGGCGATCCGGGCTTCTTCACCTTCAACCCCGGCGACGGGCAGTGCCGCCCGGCCAACATCCTGGGCGGCGTGGGATCGATCAGCCAGGACGCGATCGACTTCATCACCACCACGACGGTCAACCAGTTCACCCTCGAGCAGATGGTGTTCGACATCATCTTCACCGGCGACACCGGCGCCTTCCTCGAACTGCCCGGCGGGCCGGTCGGGTTCGCGACGGGCTTCGAGTTCCGCGAGGAGAGGAGCCGTTCGACCTTCGATCCGCTGACCCTCGGGATCCTGCCGGTGACCACCGACTTCGGCAACCAGGGCGATCTGCTGCGCGATCTCGGATTTGCGCAGCAATCGCTGGTGTTCGACCCGGCGACGCAGCTTGCCAACGCCGGCGGCGAATTCACCGTCTATGACATCTTCGGCGAGGTCAGTCTGCCCCTCCTGAAGGACGTGCCCTTCGCCGAGACGCTCGAGCTGAGCGGGGCGGTGCGCTACTCCGACTACTCGACCGTCGGGAGCACCTTCACCTGGAACGTCGGCGGGATCTATGCGCCCGTCTCGGACATCAGCTTCCGCGGCACCTACGCGGTCGCCGTGCGTGCGCCCAACATCAACGAGCTGTTCGATCCGCCGCAGGGCGCGTTCTTCCGGCCCTTCGATCCGTGCGACGTGGGCAACCTCCAGGCCGCGCCCGATCCAGCGCGGCGCGAGGCGAACTGCACAGCCTTCTTCAACTCGATTGGCTTCGACCCGACCTTCGGGACCGGGACCTACTCCTACGAGGATCCGCTCACCGCGCGCTTCTCCGGGACGATCGCGGGCAACCCGAACCTGCAGGAGGAAACCGCCACCACCTGGACCGTCGGCACGCTCATCACGCCCAGCTTCCTTCCGGGCCTCGTCGTCAGCGTCGACTACTACAACATCGAGATCGAGGACGCGATCAACGCAGTCGACGATCAGGACATCGTCGACAACTGCGTCGATGCCGAAAGCATCGACAACCAGTTCTGCGAGCTCATCTCGCGCAACCCCAACACCGGGGGCTTCACCGGGCTGCGGCAGGTGCTGCTCAATTTCGCCCGGCAGGAAACCGCCGGCGTCGAGGCGACGCTGCGCTACGGCTTCGATATCGGCGAGCACAACTTCCGTCTCGACGCGAGTGGCACCTGGGTCGACAAGCTCAACGACTTCCCCGATCCGGGCGACCTCACCTTCATCGATCCCGAACTCGGCGAGATCCAGCGCCCCGAATGGGCCGCCCGCGGCGCGTTCACCTGGGACTGGAAGGGTCTCAGCCTCACTTGGTCGACCACCTGGCTCGATCGCCAGGGCCTGCGCGGGGTCGAAATCGAGGATGTCGGCAATACCGGCGGTGACACCTTCTCGCCCGAGAACGGCCTCGCCAGCGACACCTTCATCCACGACATCGCCTTCGGCTACGAGGCGAATGACACCTTCCAGATCTATGGCGGTGTCAACAACGTGTTCAACAAGAAGCCGTTCATCACCGAACAGGCCTATCCGGTAAGCCCGGTCGGCACCTACTTCTTCCTCGGGGTGCGCGCCTCGATGTAAGGCATACGGCGCAGCGGCGCCCAGGAGTGGGGCGGGAGGACCCTGGCGGTCGTCCCGCCCCTTCTCGATTGGCGAGGCGCCGCGCTGCGCTTTGATCCCCCTTGTGCGGGGCGCACGGACGAGCGGACTCTCCTACTCGCTCGTCCCCAGCAGCCCGCGCGCCACCACCCAGTTGTGGATCTCGCTCGGACCATCGTAGATGCGCATCGTGCGCAGCTTGTTCGACATGAGGTAGAGCGGCAGCTCCCGGGTCATGCCCATGCCGCCGTAGAGCTGCATGGCATGGTCGACGATCTTGTAGGCCTCCTCGGTGCAGAAGCTCTTGATCATCGAGATCTCGGAGCGCACGTCGCGCCCCTCGTCGATCTTCCAGGCGCAGTCGTAGGTCATAAGCCGCATCGCGTGGATCTTGATCGCCGCGTCGCTGATCCAGTTCTGCACCGTCTGGCGCGCCGAGAGGGGCTTGCCAAAGGTGGTGCGCTGGGGCGCATAGTCTATCATCATCTCCATCGCGCGTTGGGCCATGCCGATCGACCAGGAGGCCATTTCGATCCGCCGCGTGCCGAGGCGCACCTGCATCGGCGCGAAGCCCTGACCGCGTTTCCCGAGCAGCTTCCAGCCCGGCACTCGGCAATCCTCTAGCGCGATCTCATAGGTCGCCGTCCCGTCGATCATCGGGATCTTGCGGGTAACATTGAAGCCTGGAGTGCCCTTGTCGACGAGGAACGCTGACATGCCGTTCCTGCCGCCCGGGTTCTTGTCGGTGACCGCCATGAGGATTGTGAAGTCGGCCTCGGCGCCCTTGGTGATCCAGATCTTGCGGCCGTTGATGACCCAGTCGTCGCCGTCCTGCACAGCGGTGGTGCGCATGCCCTGAGGGTCGGCGCCCGCCCCCGGTTCAGAGATACCGATCGCGCTGATCGTCTCGCCCCTCACATAGGGTTCGAGATAGGCTTCGCGCTGCCGCTCGTCGGCGGCGACCATCAGCATCCTGAGGTTCGGGCTGTCGGGCGGCAAGTAGTAGGGCACCACGGTCTTGCCGAGCTCCTCGCTCACGCCCACCATCGCCACCATGGGAAGGTTCATGCCGCCCACTTCCTCGGGCGCGTCGAGACCCCACAGGCCGAGCTCGCGGCTCGCCGCGTCGACCTCGGCGGTCTCCTCGGGGGTCAGATAGGTGCCCTGCCCGAGGTTCTCGCGGGCGATCACCGTGGTCTCGCGCGGCATCAGCTGGTCAGCCACGAATTTGCCGACGAGCTCCTTGAGCATCGCGTGTTCGTGGGCGAGTTCGAATTGCATTGTCGTCATCCTGCCTGAAGCGGTTCCTAGCCGCGCCCTGACACCACACATTGCGCGCCTTGTCATCCGCCGGATTGAGAGGGCGCGCGCTTTCCCGAGCGTGAGCGACGCGGCGGTTTGCGCGCAAAGAGTTCGTCGCAAGTCGCTTGACCGCTTGCATCAAAGTACATAGCTTCGAAGATGCAAATCTTCACGATTTTGCATATGTGGAGGACGTCATGCCCAGCCGGGTGATCGTATCGCGCGAACTAGCGGATCTGTTCCGCCTGCTCGCCCACGCCGATCGCCTCCGCCTGGTGGAGGAATTGCGGCAGGGCGAACGCGACGTCACCGGGCTTGCCGCCGCGCTCGAATTGCCCGCCACCCGCGTCTCGCAACACCTCGCCCAACTGCGCGCCCACCGACTGGTTGAAGAGCGCCGCGACGGGCGCAGCCACGTCTACCGGCTTGTCCGCCCCCACCTCGCCGACTGGGTGCTCGATGCCCTCCCCTTCGTCGATGTCCGCCTGCGGCTCGAGGAGGCCGGCCATATCGACGCCGCCCGCGCGCTGTGGGCGGCCGAACCCGGCTCATCCGATTGACTTACGGTAAGAAAGGTAATCCCCTCATGCCCCATTTTGCCCAAGGCGTGGTCAAGTTCCAGCGCGAGGTCTTCCCCGAGAAGCGCGAACTCTTCGAACGGCTCAGCACTGGGCAAAGCCCTGAGGCGCTGTTCATCACCTGCTCGGACAGCCGTATCGAAACCGCGATGCTCACCCAGACCGATCCGGGCGAGCTGTTCATCTGCCGCAACGCCGGCAACATCGTGCCCCCGCACACCAACCAGACCGGCGGCATGACCGCCTCGATCGAGTTCGCCATCGGCGCGCTCCGGATCCCGAACATCGTGATCTGCGGCCACACCGAATGCGGGGCGATGAAAGGGGCGATGAACCGTGCTGGGCTGACCAGCCTGCCGCACGTGCGTGAATGGCTGGGCTATGCGCAGGGCGCGGTCGACATCGTCGAGGCCCTAGGCGCCGGGCTCGACGCCGAGGCCAAGATGCGCATGCTGCTCGAACAGAACGTCATCTTGCAGCTTCAGCACCTGAAGACCCACCCCACGGTCGCGGTGGCGCTGGCGCAGAAGGCGGTAACGTTGCACGGCTGGGTCTACGACATCAAGACCGGTGAAGTCTCCGCCTTCGACGAAGGCACAGGCAGCTGGGTTCCGGTCGAGGAACGCTACGCCGGTGATCTAGCCGCCGCCATGCTTCACCAGCACGCCTGCTGAGGGACGCCGTTTTTCTCCCCTGACGTCAGCCGGAAGGTCTCTCCCATGCGCGCCCCCTCGCCCCACCGTTCGCCCTCTGCCGTGATCGGCCGCGACGTCCTTGCCTCGATCGTGGTGTTCCTCGTCGCCCTGCCGCTGTGCATGGGCATCGCCATCGCCTCGGGCGCACCGCCGGCATTGGGGCTCATCACGGGGATCGTCGGCGGGCTGGTGGTCGGCTCGCTCGCGGGTTCGCCCCTGCAAGTGAGCGGCCCGGCCGCCGGCATGGCGGTGCTTGTCTACCAGGCGGTGCAGGAGCACGGCCTTGTCATGCTCGGCGTGATCGGGCTGATCGCGGGCGCGCTGCAACTGCTCGCCGGGACGCTGAAGCTCGGCCAGTGGTTCCGGGCGATCTCGCCCTCGGTGATCCAAGGGATGCTCGCGGGGATCGGCGTCCTCATCTTCGCCTCGCAGCTCCACGTGATGCTCGACGACGCGCCGCGTGCCAACGGCCTCGGCAACATCGCCGCGATCCCAGAGGCGGTGATCAAGGTCTTTCCCGTGGACGGCTCGGTTCATCACCTCGCCGCCATGGCTGGAATCGTGACGATCCTCACCATCGTGGGATGGAACCAGTTCAAGCCCCGTCGCCTCGCGCTGATCCCGGGCCCGCTGCTCGGCGTGATCGTCGGCACCGCCTTCGCCATGGTCTTCGCGCTCCCGATCACCTTGGTTGCCCTGCCCGAGACGCTGGCGAGCGGGCTCAACATCCCCACTGCCGAAGCGCTTGCCGGTTTCGCCGATCCCGACATCCTGACCCTCGGCCTCGTCTTCGCCTTTGTCGCCAGTGCCGAGACGCTGCTGTGCGCGACCGCCATCGACAAGATGCACACCGGCCCGCGCACCAGCTACGACAAGGAGCTGCGCGCGCAGGGGATCGGCAACATGATCTGCGGGGGCCTGGGCGCGCTGCCGATGACAGGGGTGATCGTGCGTTCGGCCGCCAATGTCGAGGCGGGCGCCACCACACGGCTCTCGGCGATCCTGCACGGCGGGTGGCTGCTGCTGGCCGTGGCGGCTTTCCCCTTCGTGCTGAACGCGATCCCGACGAGCGTGCTCGCCGCGATCCTCGTCTACACCGGCTACAAGCTCGTCAATGTCGCGCAGATCCGAAAGATCGCCGAGTTCGGCAAGCAGGAGCTTGCGATCTACTTCGCGACGCTCGTCGGCGTGGTCACGATCGACCTCCTGACCGGCGTGATCCTCGGCTTTGTGCTGGCGACGGCGAAGCTGGTCTACACCTTCTCGCACCTCGAGATCCGCCGCGAGCACGACGCGGAGGCGAACCGGATCGACCTGTGGATGACGGGCTCGGCGACTTTCTTTTCGATCCCGCAGCTCGGCCAGGCGCTCGAAAGCTCACCGTTCGGCGCGGAGGTGCACATCCATGTCGAGAAGCTCGATTATATCGACCACGCCTGCCTTGAGATGCTGTCCTCGTGGGAGAAGCTGCACCAGTCGACAGGCGGCACTCTGATCGTCGAATGGAGCGAGCTGGTCGAGCGCTACGGGCGCCGCTCCGAAGATCCGAGCAAGACCGCGATCCCCGGCCTGATGGTTCGCCCCGCCGCCTGAGCTAAGATGCGGCAAGCCGCTCAGATCACCGTCTCGGCGGCTTCCGCGCGCCACAGCTTCTTTGCCTGCTCGATATCGCCGGGGGTCGCACGGCTGAGGCGGTGGGCGATGAAGTCGATTCCCTCGATCAGCCACAGTGCAAGGTCCGGCTGGGCGAGGCGATACACGCGCTTCTGCCCATGAGTCTCGGTCTCCACAAGAGCGATCGCGCGCAGCACGCCCAGGTGCTGCGAGACCCGGGTCGGCGATATCTCGAGGATGTCGCCCAGTTCGTTGACGGTCTGGTCGCCCGCCTGAAGCTTCAGCAGCAGCCGGATCCGGTCCGGGTGCGAGATCTGCCGCAACACATGGGCCAGTTCATTGGCGACGATCTTGCGGCTCGGCATCTGGGGGACCTTTCTGAAGAGGAAAGCTGATCTGTTTCAGGATACAACGCGCAGGCTGAGGACTTGGCTCCCGGCGGGCGCGTTCTCCTCTGCGCCGAGCGCGCGCCAAGGGCTTTGGGGACGCTGGCTGGCTGCCTTGCCGGCACACAGCATGGCTATGAACTCGCCGTCCGCGACGGCATTGACATAGGGCGCCGCATCGTCGCGGCCGGCGGTGGTCACCCCGCTGTCGCGCAGCCGCGCCCAGCCTTCGTGGAGGCGGCGGGCGGGCCGGTCGATGCCTGCGGCCTGAAGTGCGAGGGCGAGCGCGTGGATCAGCGCCGGGGCGTCGAGCGGCAGGCGGCTCATCCCGTCGCCCGGTGCCTCGCTGGTGATCGTGCGCAGGCCGTCGCGGCCGTGCCACAGCATCGGCCAGGCGCCGCGCACCCCGGTGGTCTCGGCGAGCAGCGTGAACACCGTGCCGCGCAGATCGGGCATGGCGATGATCGCGTCCCACGGCCGCCCGCCCGCGATCAGCGGCGGCAGCGCCTCCTCGATGGTGAGGATGTCGAGCGTAAGGCCCTCGCGGGTCAGACCCCGGTCGGCGGCGAGCAGCAGGCGGGCAATGGCGTTGCGCTGCCGGGCGCTCACCACGATCGCGAGTTTCTCGCGCTGCTCGTTGCGGGCGGCGGCGATCATCGCCCGCAGAACCTCGGCGCGGGGGACCGGGACACCGGCGGTGTCCTCGGGCATGCACAGCACCGGATGCGGGCTCATCAGCACGATATCCGCTCCGCCGCCCTGCCCGAGCCCGCCGCCGCGCGGGTGATCGATGCAATAGCTGGCCGCGAACTGCGCCTGCGGCAGACCGGAAAGGCCGCCGAACTGGAAGGCCGCCGGCGACCAGCCGAGCCAGGGGGCGAACACCGGTGCAGCGGCTTGCCCGCTCCCCGACCACTCGGCAATGCGCGGCAGGCGACGTGCAGGCGGCTCGGGCACGAACTCGGCTTCGATGCGCAGCCACGCGAGCAGCGCGCGCGCGGCGCTCTGCCATGCGTCGGGCGCGGCGGCAGCAGGCCGGGAGAGCCGGAAGCGCGCGCTCACCACCGCCAGCGCCGGAGCGCGCGGCGCCGCCGCGACGGCGGCTTGCGAAAATGGGTCAGCGACTGGACGGCTGCGGTCCATGTGGAGGATCCTTGTATCGTCGCGGAAGGTGTGCACGGTTGTTAGCCGCGACACGAGGATCGGAAAAATTCAATCTTTCTACGCAAACGTTCCAGAATTTGAATGCATGAAGATAGCGCCCCACGCGCCGTCTCCGCCGGGCGCTGCGCTCCGCCTTGTAAGGGCAGCCGCTTGCAGGCATCACTGTCGGCGGGAAGAAGGGGAGGGGGACGATGCACAAGGCCGGATTTCTGGCAGGGGCGGCGCTGGCGATGCTGGCGGCGCCTAGGGCAGGTCTGCAGGCACAGGACGATGCGGGCGGCGCCAGCGAAGCGACCCGCACCGCGCATGCCGCCGCCGCCGCCGCGCTCCCGCCAGAGGGGATGCGCGATGCCGCCTTCTCGGTCCGCGGATTCCTCGCCACCCGCAGCGATCCGCTGATCCTCGGCGCCGGCGGCAAGCCGGTCTGGAATCTCGCCGCCTACGATTTCGTCACAGGGCCCGCGCCCGATACGGTCAACCCGAGCCTGTGGCGGCACATGACGCACCTCAGGCACCACGGGCTCTACGAGGTCACACCCAATGTCTGGCAGGTGCGCGGCTTCGATGTCTCGAACATGACGATCGTGCGCGGGCAGACGGGGTGGATCGTGATCGACTCGCTCACCAGCGTCGAGGCGGCCGAGGCGGCGATGGCGCTGGTTAACGCAACTCTCGGCGCGCGCCCGGTCAGCGCGGTTATCTATTCGCACAGTCACGGCGACCACTTCGGCGGGGTGCGCGGCGTGGTCGAGGCCGACGCGGTGAGCGCGGGACGCGTGCCTGTGATCGCGCCCGAGGGCTTCATGGCGGAGGCGACCTCGGAGAACGTCATGGCCGGCGGCGCGATGATCCGCCGCGCCGCCTACCAGTTCGGCACCGGGCTCGCGCCGGGCGCGACGGGGCAGATGGGGAGCGGCATCGGCAAAGGCATCTCGGCCGGCACACTCTCGCTGATCCCGCCGACCGACACCGTCGCGCGAACCGGCGAGACCCGGATGGTGGACGGCGTGGCGCTCGAATTCCAGATCGTCTCGGGCACTGAGGCCCCGGCCGAGTTCAACGTCTTCGTCGTGCCGGAGAAGACCTTCCTCGCCGCCGAGATCGCCACTTGTTCTTTGCACAACATCCTCACCCCGCGCGGCGCCAAGGTGCGCGACGCGCGGGCCTGGGCGCATTACCTCGACGAGGCTGCGCGGCGCTACGCGCCGCAAAGCGATGTCGTCATCTCGAGCCATTGCTGGCCGATCTTCGGGCGCGCGGAGGGGACTGCATGGCTCACCGCCCAGCGCGACAACTATCGCTGGCTGCACGACCAGACCGTCCGGCGGATGAACCGCGGCGAAACCATGGAGGAGATCGCGGAAGCCCTCTCCGCAGCGCCACCGCCGGGCCTTGCAGAAGAGTGGTCGACGCGCGGCTATTACGGGACGGTCAGCCACAACGCCAAGGCGATCTACCAGTTCTATCTCGGCTGGTACGATGCGGTGCCGGCGAACCTCCACCGCCACCCGCCCGTGGAGCGCGCGAAGCGGCTGGTCGAGGCGCTCGGCGGGGCGGAGCGGACGCTGACCCTCGCCCAAGATGCGCTCGTCGAGGGCGATCATCGCTGGGCCTCGGACCTGCTCCAAAGCCTCGTCTTCGCCGCGCCCGAGAATGCACAGGCGAAGGCCCTGCTCGCGCAAAGCTACGAACAGCAGGGCTATCAGGCGGAGAGTGCGATCTGGCGCAACCAGTTCCTTTCGGCCGCGCGCGACCTCCGGCGCGGGAGCGCACCGACCAGCGCGGCGCTGAGCAACGACATGATCGCCGCCCTCGCCACGCAGGAACTGCTCGACTCCGCGGCCACGCGCTTCGCCCCCGAGCGCGCTGGGCCCACCGGCCTCGTCATCGGCATCGACATTCCCGACCGCAAGGAGCAGGCGATGATCGAGGTCGGCCAGCAGGCGATGATCGGCCGCGTCGGCGCCCTGCCGGAGAGGCCCGACGTCACCATACGCGGCCCGCGTCGCGCGCTCCTCGCGCTCCTCTTCGTGAAGATGCCGGTGAGCGCGGTTGCCGCCATGGAGGGCGTTTCCATCATCGGCGACACCGCCCGACTGCAGGCACTCGTCGACGCGCTCGATCCACTGCCTCACGGGTTTGACATCGTCACCCCCTGACCTGCGGATGCGGGGCTCCCGGCCGCCGTCTTGACAAGGCCGGGGCGCGCCTGACAGGGAAGGCGCGTCGCCCCGCCCCTCTCTTTCCTGCCCGAGGTTTCCCCTTGCCATGAATGACGCTGCGTCCGGCTGGACCGCGCTGGTGCTGGCCGGTCAGCGTCCGGGGGTCGATCCGGTCGCGTCGCGTTTCGGGCTCGAGGCCAAGGCGCTCGTCCCGGTGGCGGGCGAGCTCATGCTGGGGCGGGTGCTGATGGCGCTCGCCGATGCGCCCGGGATCGGGCGGATCGTGGTGCTCGCCCAGGACATCGCCGCGCTGACGAGCCACCGCGATCTCGCCTGGGCGAACGCCGATCCGCGCATCGCCTTCCGGATTTCGGGGGGAACCATCAGCGGATCGGTGCGCGAGGCGATCAGGGACCCTTCGATCGGCCTGCCGGTGCTGGTCACCACCGCCGACAACGTGATGCTCACCTCTGCCACCATTGCCGAATTCGCCGCCGCCGCCGCGGATGGCGGCGCGGACGTCGCCGTGGCGATGGTCGAACGGCGCCGGCTCGAGGCGGCGGTCGGACCCAATCGTCGCACCTGGCTGACCTTCCGCGACGGCGCCTTCACCGGCGCCAACCTGTTCGCGCTGACCTCGCCCGCGGCGGCCAATGCGCTGCGGTTCTGGGAGCGGGTCGAGCAGGACCGCAAGTCGGTGCTGCGGCTCGCGGCGCATTTCGGGCCGGTGCTGATGGTCAAGCTGCTGCTGCGACGCATGACCCTCCCCGAGGCGCTCGCGGCGGCAGGCGCGAAGCTCGGCGCGCGCGCGGCACCGGTGCTGCTGTCGGACGGACGCATGGGGGTCGATGTCGATAAGCCCGAGGACCACGCGCTCGCCGAACGGCTGCTGGCGGAGCGAGGCTGACCGCGGCGTGCAGGCTATCGCCCTCTACGATCTCGACCGCACGGTGACCCGCACGCCGACCTTCACGCCGTTCCTCCTTCACATGGCGGCGCGCGGCAATCCGCTGCGGCTGCTGCTGGTGCCGGTCTGGGTGCTGGCGATGCTCGGCTACAAGGCGGGCCTTTACGGGCGCATGGCATTGAAGCAGTTCGGACTCGCCCTGCTGGTCGGGCGGGTGGTACGCAGCCCGACGCTCGGCCCGCGCATCGACGCTTTCGTGGCGCGGCAGCTTGCCGGCAACATCCGGCCCGGTGCGCGCGCGCAGATCGCCGCCGACCGCGCGGCGGGGGTGCGCTGCATCCTCGTCACCGCCGCGCCCGAGATCTATGCCGAGGCACTGGCGCAAGCGCTCGGCTTCGACGCGTGCATCGCCACCCGCCACCGACGCGATCCGGGGGGCAATCTCCTCGCCTTGATCGAGGGCGCGAACAACTACGGCGCCGAAAAGGTCGCCCGTGTTGCGGCATGGCTCGCGGCACAGGGCCTCGAGCGGGCGGAGGTGCAGGTCACCGCCTACACCGACCATCGCAGCGATGCGCCGATCCTCGACTACGCCGACAGGGGCGTGCTGGTGGGCCGCTTCGCCCGGCCCGATCCGCGCTGGACGCAGGCCGATTGGGGTGTGCCAGCATGAAGCGCATCGGCTTCCTGTTCAACCACGACCAGACGCACCAGCTCGCGCATTCCCTGCCGATCGCGCTCGCGCTGGCGGCCCGGGGCGAACACCACATCACGCTTGCCTATGCGAAGGACGCGATCCGCGCCGAGATCGAACGCCAAGCCGACCGCGCCCTGCTGGCGCGCACGGAGCTGGTGAAGCTCGGCCTCGGGCGTGGCAGCTCGCGGCTGCTGGCGGGCGCGCTCGACCGCCTCGTGCCCGCCACCAAGCTGCTGCTCTATCGCGACAATCTCGATTTCTTCCGCAGCTTCGATGCGCTGGTGGTGGCGGAGAAGACCTCGCTGCTGCTCAAGAACCGGTACGGCTTGGACGATCTCAAGCTGATACACACCCGGCACGGCGCGGGCGACCGGGCGATCGGCTTCAACCGCGAGAGTGCGGGCTTCGATCTGGTGCTGGTCTCGGGCCCCAAGATCCGCGATCGGCTGATCGCAGAGGCCGGCCTCAGGTCCGATCAGATCGCGCTGGTCGGCTACCCGAAGTTCGACCTGTGCGCCGCCAACCGCTTCGCCGACAACTTCCCCGCGCCCGAACGGCCGACGGTGATCTACAACCCCCACCCCTCGCCGCGCCTGTCGAGCTGGTTCCGTGACGGCGCGGCAGTGGTGGAGGCGTTCCGCGGGCAGGACCGCTACAACCTGATCTTCGCGCCCCATGTCATGCTGTTCGCGCGCCGGTGGGTGGTGACGGTCGACCCGCCAAGCCTTGCGCGGGTGAGCCCACCGGGGCCGGAAATTGCCCGCGCGCCGCGCATCCATGTCGATACCGGAAGCAGCGCGAGCAGCGACATGAGCTACACCAACCGCGCCGACATCTACCTCGGCGATGTGAGCAGCCAGGTCTACGAGTTCCTGCACCGGCCCCGCCCGTGCCTTTTCCTCAACTCCCACGGCGTCCGCTGGCAAGACGATCCCAACTACCTGCACTGGCAGGCCGGGCCGGTGCTGGACACGCCCGCCGGCCTGCTCGATGCGATCGATGCTGCGGTGGCCTCGCATCCCGCCTATGCACCCCGGCAGCAGGCGCTGCTCGATGCGACCTTCTCTCTCTCGGACCGCCCCTCGGCCGAGCGGGCGGCGGATGCGATCGGCACCTTTCTCGAAGGACACCCCTCTAGTGGCTAGGCTCATTGACTTCTGGCGCTATGGCATCGTCAAGACCGCGCGCAAGCTGAAGGCGGCGGCGCTCTCGCCGATAATGGCGGCGCTGTCGCGCGGTCCGGTGCGCTCGGCCTATGGCGTGCTGATGACGCCCAACTGGCAGGACACGACCTTCCGCTATTGCATCTTCGGCACCTATGGCCGCGACCTTGCCGACCTGCTGCTCGGCCAGCCTGAGGACTTCGTCTTCGTCGACATCGGCGCCAATCAAGGGCTCTATTCGCTGATCGCGGCGCGCAGCCCGCGCTGCCGGCGGATCATCGCCTTCGAGCCAGTGCCCGCGACCCACACACTGCTCGCGGCCAACGTGGCGCTGAACGGCGGAGCAGACCGAACCGTGCTGCACGAGCTCGCCATCGCCGACGGCGCCGGCGAGGTGGCGATCAGCGTCGCCACCGACCACACCGGCACCGCCACGCTGGCGGGCCGCGAGGGGCGGCCCGGCGGCAACGTCACCATCCGCACCATCGATGCGCCGCTGCTCGATCCGCTGCTCGCGGGCGAGCTGCCGATGTTCGTCAAGATCGACGTCGAAGGGCTCGAGGCGGTGGTGATCGCCGAGCTCGCCAAGACCGCCGCCTTCGCCCGGGTCGCGACGATCTTCTACGAGGTCGACGACCGCTGGGCGAACGCACAGGAGATCGAGGCGCTGCTGCGCTCCGGCGGCTTCACCCGCTTCGCGAGATACGGGCGCGGGCACCACTACGACGTGCTGGCGACCCGCTCCTGAACCACAACCTGCGCGAGCGCGCGGCCCGAGAGCCACGCGCCCTCGACTCGCGGACTGTGCAGCCAGTCGCCCGCCACACCGAGCCGCAGATCGGCATCATAGACGGAACCCTCGCCCTTGCGGGCTTCGGGCAGGGCGTAGAGCCAGCGATGCGCATCGAGGTGCTGCGGGATGACGGGCGCAATGCCCGCGGCGGCGAAGAAGTCGGCGAGGAGCGCGGCGGCGACCTCGTCCTTGGGCCGGTCAAGCAGGTCGCGGCTGCGGGCGGGGCTGGCGTGGATCACCCACGTCTCCACCCCGCCCGCGCGGCCCGGCTTGGCCGAATTGCGCGCCGCCCAGCCGATCGCGCCAGCATCGGGGCGAAGCGTGTCGGCCGCGAGCGACAGGGGGGCAGCAAAGGCCGCCATCGCGGCCCAGCACGGCGCCGAGGTGACGCTGCCCGCCAACGCCGCGAGATCGGGCGCCGGATCGGCGAGCAAGGCGGCGGCCTGCTCGGCCGGCAGGCAGATCAGCACGGTCGCGGCGGTGAACACCTGCTCCCCAGCCTCCACCCGCCAGAGCGCGCCGCCCCGGTGCAGCCGCTCGGCGCGCACGTTCCAACGCAGGTCGAGGGGCTCGGCCATGGCGCGCAGCGGCGCATTCATGCCGGGTGTGCCGACCCAGGCGTCCTCGCCCGCCGCTGGCCAGCGCGCCGCCACGCCCGCCGCCTGCCACGCCGCCACCGCCGCCCGGAAGCCCGGATCGCGGGCGGTGAAATATTGCGCGCCGTGATCGAAGGTGAGCTGCGCGCCGCCCAGCTCCAACCGCCGCGCCGCCATCCGCCCGCCGGGGCCGCGGCCCTTGTCGAGCACGGTCACGCGCGCGCCAGCCTGCTGCAATGCGCTCGCGGCGGAGAGCCCTGCGATGCCGCCGCCAATGACGAGGATGTCGCTCGCCGGTTCCGATTGTCCGTCCATCCCGCGCCAACGCACGGGGCTCGCCAAGGTTTCAGGGTGCCGAGCGCGGGCGGGTGGCCTCGGCCAGCAGCAGCGAGAACCGCTTGTCAGCGTCGGTCCAGCGCGCTTGCGGCTCCCACCCTCCGGCGGCGAGCAGCAGCTGGGCCGAGCGCTTGGTGAACTTGTGGCTGTTCTCGGTGTGGATGCTCTCGCCCGCGCGCATGGCGAAGCGCCGGCCGCTGACCGCAAAGCTCATGTCATCGAGCGCCACGAGATGCATCTCGATCCGCGCGAAGGGATCGTTCCAGCGTGCTTCATGGGCGAAGGCGTGGACGGGAATGTCCCCGTCGAGCTCCCGGTTGATCCGCTCCAGCAGATTGCGGTTGAACGCCGCCGTCACGCCCGCCGCATCGTCATAGGCGGCGAGCAGCAACTGCTCGTCTTTCACCAGGTCCATGCCGATCAGCAGCATCGCCCCCTCCCCCAGCGTCGCGCGCATCGAGCGCAGCAGGTCGGTGGCGGTGCGGGCGATCATGTTGCCGATGGTCGAGCCGGGGAAGAAGCCGAGCTTGGGGAGATCGCCGACCTCGGCCGGCAGTTCGACCCGACGCATGAAATCGGCCTCGACCGGATGCACCGGAAGGCCCGGGAACTTGGCTGCGAGCGCGGCCGAGGAGGCGCGCAGGAAATCCCCTGCGATGTCGAGCGGCACATAGGCGGACGGGCTGATCGCGGAGAGCAGGAGTGGGGTCTTCACCGAGGAGCCCGAGCCGAATTCCACGACCGCGCGTCCCGGCCCGATCAGCCCGGCGATCTCGGCCGCGCGTTCGCTGAGGATTTCGGTTTCGGCGCGGGTCGGATAGTATTCGGGCAGCTGCGTGATCTCCTCGAACAGGCGCGAGCCCGCGTCATCGTAGAACCACCGTGCGGGAACTGCCTTCTGCGGCGCGGCAAGGCCCGCCAGCACGTCGGCACGGAAAGCGAGATCGACCCCGCCCGCGTCGCGCTCGACCAGCTTCAGTCCGCTGCCTGCCATCATTGCGCCAGATCCTTCGCGAGGCGCAGGCCGGTGAACTGCCAGCGCTGGTGGGGGTAGAAGAAGTTGCGGTAGGAGGCGCGCGAGTGCCCGCGCACGGTGGCGCAGCTCGCGCCGCGCAGCACCACCTGCCCGCTCATGAACTTGCCGTTGTATTCGCCCACCGCCCCTGAGGCAGGGCGGAAGCCGGGATAGGGCAGATAGGCCGAGCGGGTGAACTGCCAGCAATCGCCGAACAGCCCCGGCCCGCCGATCGGGAGCACCGGCCCGGCGCAATAGAGCTGGTTGCCCGCGGCAGGGTCGTGCGCCGGCCGCGGTGAGGAGCCGTCATGCCCCCGCGCGATCGCCTCCCATTCGAACTCGGTCGGAAGCCGGCAACCGGCCCAGGTTGCATAGGCATCGGCTTCGTAGAAGGAGATGTGGGTGACCGGCGCGCCCGGATCGCGCGGCTGCCAGCCCTGGTGAGTGAAATGCACTCCGTCCTCGCGCCAGTAGAGTGGTGCCGCCACCCGCTCGCGCTGCACCCAGGCCCAGCCGTCGGACAGCCACAGGCGGGGATCGGCATAGCCCCCCTCGGCGATGAAGGCCTCCCACTCGCTGTTGGTCACCTGCCGGTCTGCCAGAGCAAAGGGTTCGAGAAGTACGCGGTGCGCGGGGCCCTCGTTGTCGAAGGCGAAGCCTTCCGACTGGTGGCCGACCAGCGCGACCCCGCCGGGATGCTGGTGCCAGCTCGGGGGAAGTGCGGGGGTCGCGGCCGCATTCGCCCCGGTGCCCGCTGCGCCCCACATGGCGGGGCCGAGCGGGTTCTGGAACAGCGCGTGCTTGATGTCGGTGAGCAGCAGTTCGACGTGCTGCTCCTCATGCGCGATTCCGAGCGCGATCAGATCGGCCAGCGCCGGGTCCTCCAACAGCGGCGCCATCGCCGCGGTGACGGCGGCGCGCCATTCGAGCACCTCGGCAAGGGTCGGGCGCGACAGCATGCCCCGGGCAGAGCGCGTCATCCGCGCCCCTTCGGCCTCGTAGTAGGAGTTGAACAGGAAGGGCCAGTCCTTGCGCCACAGCCGGTAGCCCGGCGCGTGTTCGCGCAGCAGGAAGGTCTCCCAGAACCAGGTGGTGTGCGCCAGGTGCCACTTGGCGGGCGAGGCGTCCTCCATCGACTGGATCGAGGCGTCGGCGTCGCTCAGCGGTTCGACCAGCGCCTCGCCGAGCGCACGCACATTGCGAAAGCGATCAGCCAGCACGGAGCCGGCCGCGAAGCCCTGTGCCTCATGTCGTTCGGTGCGATGCACGCGCGCCTCCTTGTCGAGCCCCGGCCCGGCACCGGGCCATGCCCGTTTGCCGTGACACAGGAAAGACGCAGCGTGAACCGGTTGCTATCGGAAAATCATCACAAGGATCAGAATTATGGCCTCACGCCGCGCGGGGACTTGCCTCGGCCTCCCGGGACCCCGCGGCCTCGTTGAGCATCTCGGCCACCAGGAAGGCGAGTTCCAGCGACTGTTCGGCGTTTAGGCGCGGGTCGCAATGGGTGTGGTAGCGGTCGCCGAGGCGCTCCTCGGTGATCGCCACCGCGCCGCCGACGCATTCGGTGACGTCCTGCCCGGTCATCTCGATATGGATGCCTCCCGGGTGCGAGCCTTCGGCGCGGTGGACCGCGAAGAAGCCCTTCACCTCCTTGAGGATGCGGTCGAAGGGGCGGGTCTTGAAGCCAGTGTCGGACTTGACGACGTTGCCGTGCATCGGATCGCAGCTCCACACCACCGGATGCCCTTCGCGCATCACCGCGCGCACCAGCCTGGGCAGGCCCTCTTCGACCTTGTCGTGGCCGAAGCGGCTAATGAGCGTGATCCGCCCCGCCTCACGGTTCGGATTCAAGTCGTCGAGCAGGCGCAGCAGCGCATCGGGCTCGAGCGAAGGCCCGCACTTCATGCCAAGCGGATTGCCGATCCCGCGCGCATATTCGATATGCGCCGAACCGGGAAAGCGGGTGCGGTCCCCGATCCAGAGCATGTGCGCACTCGTCGCATACCAGTCGCCGGTGAGCGAATCCTGCCGCGTCATCGCCTGCTCATAGGGCAGCAGCAGCGCCTCGTGGCTGGTGTAGAAACTGGTGCCCTTCAACTGCGGCACGGTGCCCGGATCGACCCCGCAGGCTTCCATGAAATCGAGCGCCTCGCCGATCCGGTCGGCCATCTCGCTGAACTTCTCGGTCCAGGGCGTTCGGCCCATGAAGTCGAGGGTCCACTGGTGGACCTGCCGGAGGTTCGCATAACCGCCGCCCGCGAAGGCGCGCAAAAGGTTCAGCGTGGCGGCGGCCTGAGAATAGGCCTTCACCATCCGGGCTGGGTCGTTGCGGCGGCTGATGGGGTCGAACTCGATCCCGTTGATATTGTCGCCGAGATAGCTCGGCAGGGTCAGGTCGACACCATTGGAATCTGTCTGCGTCTCGGTCGGCGAGGAGCGCGGCTTGGCGAACTGGCCGGCCATTCGCCCCACCTTCACCACCGGGCGCTTGGAGGCGAAGGTCATCACCACCGCCATCTGGAGCAGCACGCGGAAGGTGTCGCGGATGTTGTTGGGGTGAAATTCGGCGAAGCTTTCCGCGCAGTCCCCGCCTTGCAGGAGGAAACCGTGCCCGTTCGCGACCTGCGCCAAGTCGGCCTTGAGTGCACGTGCCTCGCCCGCGAACACCAGCGGGGGATAGGTGGAGAGCGTCTTCTCGGCTTCGGCGAGCTCGGCCGCATCCTCATAATGCGGCAGGTGGCGCGCTTCGTGGGCCTTCCAGCTTTCCGGGGTCCAGGTGTCGGGCACAGTTACAACTCTTTCTGTTCAGGCACGCGCGGGCCTTCCCGCGCGGGGGCGCCCGCTACAGGAGCGGGGCACGAATTGTAAAGCGGCAAAGGCTCCGCGCACAATTTCATTTCCCGTCCACCGTGAACGGCTGTGCCGATCAGCGCCCCGCGCTCGCCGCCTGCGCCGCACCCGCGGGGGCCTTGGCGAGGGACTGACCTTCGGGAATGATCGCGAGGCGGAAGGGCGTATCCCCCGAAAGGTAGCGGTCGGCGAGGAACTGCATCGCCTGGGGGCTGGTCTGCGAATAGTCGGCGAGCAGCGTGCGCAGCAGCACGATCCGCTGCGGGTCCTGCGTCGCGCCCTCGAGGTTGTAGAGCCAGAACTGGTTGCCGGTCGAGGCGCGGCGGATCATCTGGCCGAGCGGCTCGGTGACGCGCGCGAGTTCGTCCGCGGTCGGCGGATTGGCGGCGAGATCCTTGGCGATCTTGTCGGCCTCGGCGAAGAACACAGGGACGAATTCGGGCTCGAGCTGGGCGAGCGCGGTGATCCGCCCGCCGCTGGCGAGGTCCGTCGGCCAATTGGAGAAGACTTGCGGCGAATAGCTCGCCCCCGCTCGTTCGCGCAGCGCCTCGAGAAGCCGGTTGTTGAACAGCTGGGTGAGGATCTCGAGCTGGCGGCTCTCCCGCAGGTTCGCGACCCCGCCGCCGCTCGGCCAGGCCACCACCGCGGCCGCCTGATTGGCATCGCCGCGATGGGTGACGACCTCGGGTTGCCCGCCGGTCACGGCGAAGGGCGGCACCCGGGCAGCGATCTCGGCCGGGATCGGCTCGCGCGGCGGCAACGCGCCGAAGGTGAGACGCAGCTGCTCGATCACCGCCGCCTGATCGAACTCGCCGAACACCAGCACCTCGATCGGGCCTTGCTTCAGTAGCGGTTCCCACACTTTACGGAATCCCTCGGGCGTGGCCCCGCGCAGCGCCGCCGGATCGGGGGTTGCAAAGCGCGGGTCGCCTCCGGTCACAAGATATTCGAGGTCGCGGCTGAGCACCCCGCCGGGGCTCGTCGCGTAGGTGTTGTAGGCAAGCTCTGCCGCCGCCTTGGCGCGCAGCACCGGCTCCTTGTCCCAGCGCGGCATGCCGAGCTTGGCGGCGAAGAGGTAGAGCTGGTCGTTGACGTCGCCCGAGCGGGTCTGGGCGGTAAGGGTGAACACCGCCTCGTCGATCGCGAAGTCGAAGCCGAGCTTGCGGCCGGTAGCGAGCCGGTCGATCTCGTTCTGGCCCAATTCGCCGAGACCCGATCCGACCAGCGCGCCCTGGCCGAGCGCGGCGTAGACCGCGCTGTCCTTGTCGAAGGCCCGGTAGCCCGCGCCAAAGCGCACCCGCACGGTGACGCGCCCCGGCTCGGCATCATTCGCCCAGACCAGCGCCTTGACCCCGTTGGCGAAGTCGACCTGCTCGACCTCGAGGATCCCAAGCGGTGCCTGCCGGGTGACGGTGCCGGGCACGCCCACAGGGGGGAGGTCATCGAACGAGATGGTCTGGGCGGCGAGCCGCGCGCTCGCGTCCGCCTTCACCTCGCTCGCCAGAGCGAGCCGCAGGGCGGCGGCATCGGCCTCGCCGGCGGCGGGCGTGACATAGACCGAACGCGTGACAGTGCCCTCGAACAGCGCGCGGGTGCGCGCCAGCACGGCATCGGGAGTGAGCCGCGGCTTCATGTTGCGGAACACCTCGAGCACCACAGCCGGCGCGGCGACGGTCTCGCGGATGTCGACCGCGTTGACGATGTTGTCGGCGAGTGTCGATCCCGCCTGCACCGTCTCCTGTTCGACCTGATTGGCGAACACCACGTCGAATTCGGCGACCTCGCGGTCGATCTCCTCCTGCGTGGGAGGATTGGCGATCGCGTCGGCCAACACCGCGCGCACATCGGCCAGCGCGGCCTGCCAGTCGGCGGAAAGCGGCGCGAAGGTGACGAAGGTCGCATCGACCGAACGCGAGACGTCGTCTTGCTGGACCTGCGCGTATAGGAAGCTCCCGCCGCCGCGCGCGCGGCTTTCCAGCCGCCGGTTGACGATCGCCTGGGCGACAGCGTCGGTCAGCAGGCCCTCGTTGTAGGCGATGGTGTCCTCGACCGGCCGCCAGGGGCGCATCACCGCATAGGTAAGGCTGCGCGGCAGATCGGGTTCGACACCCACCGCAAGCTCGCCGATCGGCGCGAGCGCGCCGGCAGGCGCCTCGGCCCCGGCGGGCGGCAGGGGATCGCCGAAAGCGGGGGCGACCCCCGGCTTGCCGGTGCCCTGCCAGTCGCCGAACCATTGCTCGACAAGGCCCGCAAGGACCATCGGGTCGGCATCGCCCGCGACCACGATCACGGTGTTCTCGGGCCGGTACCAGCGGTCGTAGAAGGCCTTGACCGCCTTGCCCGTCGCCCCGCGAAGGGTTTCATCGGTGCCGATCGGGCTGCGGGTGGCAAGGCGCTGCCCGGCGAAGAAGGTCTGCCGCGTCAGCTCCGCCATGCGCTGCCCCGCCCCGCCGCGCTCGCGCTTCTCGGCGAGCACGATTGGGCGTTCGGCTGCGACGTTGGCGTCGTTCAGCACCGGCTCGCGGATCATCCCCGAAAGCAGCCGGAAGCTCTCCGCAAGCTTGGCGTTGTCGATATTGGGGATGTCGAGCTTGTAGGCGGTGTGGGTCGGCGAAGTCTCGGCATTGGCATCGCTGCCGAAGGTCGCGCCGAGGCGCTGCCAGGCGGCGATCGCCTCGGCCTGCTTGAGATACTTGCTCTCGCGGAACAGGAGGTGTTCGAGAAGGTGCGCGAAGCCCTGTTCGCTGTCCTCCTCGTGGAGCGAGCCGGCATCGATCCGCACCCGGATCGAGACCTGCCGCGGCGGCACCCCGTTGCGGCGCACGGCATAGCGCAGCCCGTTCTTCATCTCGCCGAACAGCCACTGGTCATCGACCGGGACGTCGGAACCCTTGTAGAGCCACGGCACCTCGCCGGCGGTCTGGAGTGCCTGGGGCGCGGGCACTGCCGGAGCGGCGGGAGCCTGAGGCCGGGCAACCTGCTGCGTCGCCTGCTGGGCAAGCAGCGGCTGGGCGAGCGCGAGAGAAGCAAGCAGGATGGCGAGCGCGCGGGCCGCGCGGGAGAACGACGTCATGGCATGCTTATAGGGCGGCAATATGTGAAGCGATAGTGAATGCTTCCCCGGCCCGCTCCAGCCCTTGTCCCGCGCGGCCGCGCCACCTAAGTTATGGGGCATGTTCATCGAGACCGAAACTACCCCCAACCCCGCGGCGCTCAAGTTCCTTCCCGGTCAGCCGGTGATGGCATCCGGCAGCCGCGAATTCGCCACCCCCGAAGCCGCCGAGGCGAGCCCGCTCGCCCAAGCGATCTTCGACACCGGTGAGGTGGTGAACGTGTTCTTCGGGGCGGACTTCGTGTCGGTGACCGCCGCGCCGGGGGCCGATTGGAGCGCCTTGAAGCCTCAGGTGATCGCGATCCTGCTCGACCACTTCGTCTCCGAGGCCCCGCTGTTCGCCACCGGCACCGCAGGTGGCATCGCCGTTCCTCCCCCGGAGGAGGACATGGCAGTCGAACAGCGCCCCGAGGATGCCGAGGTGATCGCCGCGATCAACGAACTGCTCGAAACCCGCGTGCGCCCGGCGGTGGCGGGGGACGGCGGCGACATCGCCTATCGCGGTTTCCGCGACGGGGTGGTCTACCTCACCCTGCAGGGATCGTGCTCGGGCTGCCCGTCGAGCACCGCGACTCTCAAGCACGGGATCGAGGGCCTTCTGAAGCACTACGTCCCCGAGGTGACCGAGGTGCGCGCGGCATGACCATGCAGTTCCACGATCACGTGCTTTCGTCCGAGGCGCTTGCCCAGCTCTTTACCGAGGCGAGGAGCTACAATGGCTGGCTCGACCGGCCGGTCTCGGTCGAACAGCTCCACGCGATCTGGGACCTCATGAAGATGGCGCCGACGTCCGCCAATATGCAGCCGGTGCGGATCGTGTGGGTGAAGTCCTCGGAGGCCAAGGCCAGGCTTGCCGACTGCGTGATGGAGGGCAACAAGGCCAAGGTCCTCGCCGCCCCCGTCACTGCGGTGATCGGCTACGACATCGACTTCCACGAGAACCTGCCCTGGCTCTTCCCCCACACCGATGCAAAAAGCTGGTTCGAGGGCGACGAGAAGGGCCGCGAGGAAGGGGCCTTCCGCAATTCCTCGCTGCAGGGCGCCTACCTGATGCTTGCCGCCCGTGCGATCGGGCTCGATTGCGGACCGATGTCGGGCTTCGATCCGGCCGCGGTCAACGCCGCTTTCTTTGCGGAGAGCCCGCGCCACCGGGTGAACTTCATCTGCTCGCTGGGTTACGGCGATCCCGCGAGCATCTTTCCGCGTAGCCCGCGCCCGGACTTCGACCGCTTCACCCGCATCGCCTGAGCGGAGCGCATCGCGCTTGCGCGGTCGCACGCGCTGAGGCAGGGCGCGAGATGATGCGGACCCTCGCCATCGAAACCTCCTCCGAGGCCTGCTCCGTCGCCGTGTTCGACGGCGCGGTCACGATGGCGCGCGATCACAGGGTGATCGGCCGCGGCCACGCCGAGGCGCTGGTGCCGATGATCGCCGCCTTGCCTGACAAGGGCCGTAGCGAGCGGATCCTCGTCTCGCTCGGGCCGGGCAGCTTCACCGGTGTCAGGATTGGCCTCGCCACGGCCCGCGCGCTTGGCTTTGCCTGGGGGGCCGAGGTGTTCGGCTATCCGACTCTTGCGCTGATCGCCGCGATCGCCACCGACGCACACGTTGCCGAAAGCGTGACCGTGTGCATGAACGGTGGGCACGGCCAGTGGTTCGTACAGGACTTCGCGGGCGGAACTCCCGCAGGCGAGCTCCAGTCGCTCGCGCCCTTGGCCGCCGCCGCGCGCGGCGCGCGAGGCACGATCGCCGGCAATCGCGCCGCCGACTTCGCCGCCCTGCTCGGCGGCCGTCACGCGGCGCTCGACTTGCTGCCCGATGCGGCGCGCGTGCCGCTGGTGCCCGAACCGCTCCTTACCCGGCACCTCGCGCCGATCTATGGCCGGAGCGCCGATGCCACGCCGATGGCCGAGCGGGCCGAGGCATGACCCCCTGCCCTGACCTCGTCGACCGGATCATGGTGGTCATGGAGGCCGCCTTCGACCCGGCCTATGGCGAGGCCTGGAACCGCCGCCAGGTGAGCGATGCGCTGATGCTGCCGAGCACCCATGCGCTGGTCGTCGATGCCGAGGGCGTGCCGCTGCCCGACGCCGCTGCCCCCGCCCCGGCGCCTGCCGGCTTCGTGCTGACCCGCCACGTTCTCGACGAGGAAGAACTGCTGCTCATCGCGGTCGTCCCCGGTGCCCGGCGGCGCGGGGTCGGCGCGGCGCTGATCGAACATCTGCTCGCGGCCGCGCGTGCCCGCGGTGTCGCGCGCATCTTCCTGGAAATGCGCCGCGGCAATCCCGCGATCCATCTGTATCGCAAGCTCGGCTTCGAACCGATCGGCGAGCGGCGCAACTATTATCGAATGGCCAACGGCGAGCGTATCGACGCGATTACTTTCGCACGATCAATCTAATCCCGTTCGGATCATCGCAAAACGGGCATTAGGCAAAGCAACCCAGTTGCCAAAACTGACCTTATCGGTCATGGCCGAAGAACCGGCGCACATCTCACGACGCTGCGAGGAACTTATGCAAGACTTGGAAATCGACATGAAAGAAACGCTTATCACGCTGACCAGCGATATCGTCGCGGCGCATGTCAGCAACAATGATGTGGCCGTTGCTGATGTTCCGGCACTGATCACCAACGTCTATGCCGCGCTCGCCAATCTCGGCGAAAAGGTCGAGACCGAAGAACCCAAGCCGCAGCCGGCTGTTGCCGTGCGCAATTCGGTGAAACCCGAATACATCGTGTGTCTCGAAGACGGCAAGAAGCTGAAGATGCTCAAGCGCTATCTTCGCACCAACTACAACATGAGCCCCGAGGAATACCGCGCGCGCTGGGGCCTGCCGGCGGACTACCCGATGGTCGCGCCCAACTATGCCGAAAAGCGCCGCGATCTCGCCAAGAAGATCGGCCTCGGACGCAAGCCCGGCGCCGCCGCGCCGCGCCCGCGCCGCACCAAGAAGACCGCCTGAGCCTCCCTACCGGAGCATACCGGGCCGGGCTGTTCAAAGCGCCGATGGCCCGCTTGAGCAAGCAGCCTCGTCCCTGTAGGGGTGAGGCTGTTCTGCTTATGGGCGGCCTGACTCTCGACAGGAACGGCGCCGGGCGATGGAGCTTTCCTTGACCCAGAAAATCGATCTCGAACAATTGTGCGCCGAAAAGGGCCTTCGCATCACCGAGCAGCGCCGGGTGATCGCGCGGGTGCTCTCGGAAAGCGACGATCATCCCGATGTCGAGCTCCTCCACAGCCGCGCTGCCGCGATCGACCCACGCATCTCGATCGCGACGGTCTACCGCACCGTGCGGCTCTTCGAGGAGGCGGGCATCCTCGACCGCCACGATTTCGGCGACGGGCGCTCGCGCTACGAACCCGTGCCGGAGGCGCATCACGATCACCTCATCGATGTCGAGACCGGCAAGGTCGTCGAATTCGTCGATCCCGAGGTCGAGGCCCTCCAGCGTCAGATCGCCGAGCGATTGGGCTACCGCCTCGTCGATCACCGCATGGAGCTTTACGGCGTGCGCCTGTCGCGCAATGACTGACAGGATCGACATGGCGGCATGGGAACTGCGCCTTGCCGCCGCGCGCGGGGAGACGACGCCCGTGTCTTTCGCCGGGTGGCTGCGGATCGCCGCGCGCGCGCTCGGGCTGCTGGCGCTGATCCTCGTCTTCGTGCCGCTCCACTACCTCTACCGCGTCTTCGCCTACGGCTCGCCCTTCCCGATGCTTTTCCTGCGCTCAGCGGCGCGGGTGTGCGGGGCGCGGGTCCGGGTGGTCGGAACCCATCTCAAGCGCGACGTATTCTTCGTCGCAAACCACATTTCCTGGGTCGACATCCTCGCGCTTGCCGGGGCGAGCGGGACGGCCTTCGTCGCCAAGGCGGAACTCGCTGAGGCTCCGGTGGTCGGCTGGCTCTCGCGACTGAACCGCACGGTGTTCGTGAAGCGCGAGCACCGCATGGGCGTGGCCGAGCAGATCAACGCGCTGAAGGAGGCGCTAGTCGACAACTGGTCGGTGACAGTCTTCCCCGAGGGCACCACCACCGACGGGCAATCGCTGCTGCCGTTCAAGACCTCGATGCTCTCTGTGCTGGAACCGCCACCGCCCGGCGTGCTGGTGCAGCCGGTGATCCTCGACTACGGACCGGTCGCCGAATGGATTGGCTGGATCGGACAGGAAGGCGGGCTCAACAATGCCAAGCGGGTGCTGTCGCGCAAGGGCAGCTTCCCCGTCACCATCCGCTATCTCGAGCCCTTCAGCCCCGAGGATTTTCGCGGCCGCAAGGCGATCAGCCAGGAATCGCGCCGCCGGATCGAGGAGGCGCTGGTCGAGATCCGCGGCGCCCCGCTGCGCCCCTTTGCGCACGCCGTACCTCCGGTGCGCTACGAGGCGAAGGTATCGGTCGCGGACTAAAGCGGTTTCCGCTCTAGAGGCCCGCGCGCACCAGCCAATCGTGGAAGATACGCACGGGGCGACTTTCGAGCGCCACCGGCTTGCACACGAACCAATAGGAATAGGGGCTCTCCACCGGCACGCCCGGAAGGTTGGTGAGGCGGCTGTCGTTGGCGCGGCGCAGGTGATCATCGTGCATGATCGCGATGCCGAGGCCCTGCGCGGCCGCCTCTAGCATCAGCGCGCCCGAATCGTAGTGGTCGATTGCCGCCGGGTCCATGGTCTCAAGCCCGTTGGCCTTCTTCCACGCCATGAAGCTTTCGGGCAGTTCGTTGTGGATGAGGAAGGTCTGCCGCGCCATTGCCTCAGGGGTAATGTCGGGGCCGATGCTGCGCGCAGTCTCCCGGCTGCAGATCGCGTGGACGAGATTGTGGTCGAGCCGCACCGCATGGAGCCCGCTCGCCGGTCCGCGCGACAGGATGATCGCGGCATCGAGCGTGTCACCCACCCGGTCCTCGAGGTGCGGCGCGGTATCAATGTCGATGTGCAGCAGCGGATGGCGCTTCCTGAGCTCGCCCAATCGCGGGAACAGCCGCTGGCTTCCGAACATCGGCAGGACGCCGAGCCGCAAGCGCAAGAGCGCGATGTTGTCCGACTGGCTCTCCACCGCGCGCGCCAGCGCCTCCATGTGCGGGTTCACCGCCTCGTAGAAGGCCTGGCCCTCGTCGGTGAGTTGCATCGACTGGCGCGCGCGGGTGAACAGCTTCTTGCCGACGAACTCCTCGAGGTTGCTGATCCGCCGCGACAGCGCCGAGGGGCTCAATCCGATCTCCTCCGCCGCCGCCCGCGCTGAACCGAGGCGCACGGTGCGCATGAACGCCTCGAGTGCGCGCAGGGGAGGCAGACGACGTGCGGGCATGAACTCACTCCTTTGTGGGGAGGGATACGCCCGAATGACTCAATCGGATGCAAAAAATCGAAGAAAATTTATCGCGCCAGCCTAAAGGTTGCGACTATTGCATCTCCACCTCGTCGACGGGGGGATGCAGGCGCAGCCGGGTGACGTGAGTTTCGTCGCCCGCCGTCACTTCAATCCGCCAGCCGCTGGGATGTTCCAGCACGGTCCCGACCGGGGGAACCGCCTCTGCGAGCACGAAGGCGAGGCCACCCAGGGTGTCGACCGCCTCCTCGACTTCGGCAAGGCGAGGGTCGACCCGCTCGGCGATGTCGTCGAGCTCGGCGCGGGCGTCGATGTCCCACATGCCCTCGCCGATCGGCACGATCAGCTCCTGCGGGGTCTCGTCGTGCTCGTCCTCGATGTCTCCGACGATCTCTTCGACGAGATCCTCAATGGTGATGAGCCCGTCGGTGCCCGAGAACTCGTCGAGCACGATCGCTAGGTGGACACGCTGGGTGCGCATGTCGGCAAGGACGTCGAGCGCCCCGCGCGCCTGCGGCACATAGAGCGGCTGACGCATCAGCGTCGTCCAGTCGGCGGGCGGCGGGGTGCCGTTTGCGAGGAAGGGGAAGACGTCCTTGATGTGGATCATCCCCACCACCTTGTCGAGCGTCTCGCGATAGACCGGCATACGCGAATGGCCGTGCTCGCTGAACGCCGCGACCATTTCCTCCCAGCTGATCGAGGCCTCGACCGCGATAATCTCGCCGCGCGGCACGGCGACGTCGTCGGCATCGTGTTCGGAGAAGTGGAGGAGGTTGCGGAGCATCTGGCGCTCCACCCGCGACAGGTCGCCCCCGCCCTGACCACTGTCACCTGCGGCGCTCTCGCCGTTCTCGTCCTCGTGCTCGTCGATCGCTTCTTCGAGCTGTTCGCGTAGGGAGCGTGTCCCTTCGAGCCCGAGCATCTTGCGAAGTGCAGGCCACAGCCCGCTGCTACTGTCCGCATCTCCCGATGAAGACGCGGAGGAATGGGAATCGGCCATGGCCTTGAGAACTGCTCCCGTTGGTGTCAGCCGCCATATGGGTCAGCGATGCCCAGTTTGGCAAGTATGCGGGTCTCGAGCGCCTCCATCGCCTCGGCCTGCTCGTCGCTGTCGACATGGTCATGACCGGCCAGGTGAAGGAGGCCGTGGACGATGAGATGCGCGGCATGGGCCTCCAGCGTGACGCCCTTCTCCGACGCTTCGCGCGCGCAGGTCTCGTGGGCGAGTGCGATGTCGCCGAGCATCACGGGAGGGCCCTGGGCTGCGAGGCCCTCCAGTTCAACGCGCTCCAGCATCGGGAAGGAAAGAACGTTGGTGGGCTTGTCCCGCCCCCGCCATTCGCGGTTGAGCGCATGGACCTCGGCGTCGCAGGTGAACAGCAGGCTGACGGCGAGGCGGCAGTTGGCGAGCATCGGCTCGTCCTGACCCGCAGCCAGGGCGGCGCGCTCCGCCAACGCCTCCCATTCGCCTGCGGGCCACTCTTCCATGTCGATGTCGAGCTGCATACGCGCGCCTTAGCGCGGATCGGGGCATTGCGGAACGCCCCTCCCGCACGGGCCCCGGCCATCCAAGCTTGTGAAGCGGCGGATGCCGCGCTAGGATGAGTTTCGAAACGCAACCAGTCTACAGGAAGCTGCCATGCCCGCGACGCTCGATCAGCCGCTCACGCTTCCCTGCGGGGCAGTCCTCCCAAACCGCATCGCCAAGGCCGCCATGACCGAGGGGCTGGCCGACCCCGCCGGGCGCCCCACGGCGGAACTGACGCGGCTCTACCGCCTGTGGGGCGCGGGCGGTGCGGGGCTGCTGCTGTCGGGCAACGTCCAGATCGACGCGGATCATCTCGAGCGGCCCGGCAACGTCATCGTCGATGCCGAGCCCGATGCCGCAATGCTCGCGGCGATGCGCGCGTGGACCGCCGCCGCGACGGCCAACGGCGCGCACTTCTGGGCGCAGATCAGCCACGCCGGGCGCCAGACGCAGAAGCCAGTGAACCCCCGTCCCAAGGCGCCCTCAGCGGTCAAGATGGGCCTTCCGGGAGGCCAGTTCGGCGAACCGGTTGCGATGACGGAGAGCGACATCGCCGCGGTCGTCAGCGGCTTTGCGCGGACAGCGCGGGTGTGCCGCGAGGGCGGTTTCACCGGCGTCCAGGTCCATGCCGCGCACGGCTACCTGCTCTCGCAGTTCCTCTCCCCGCGCAGCAACCGCCGCGAGGACCGCTGGGGCGGACCGCTCGAGAACCGCGCAAGGCTGCTGCTCGACGTGGTCTCGGCGGTGCGCGAAGCGGTGGGCAGCGACTTCCCGGTCTCCGTCAAGCTCAACAGCGCCGATTTCCAGAAAGGCGGCTTCGCCTTCGAGGATGCGCTGACGGTCGCCGACTGGTTGGGGGCGGTGGGCGTCGACCTCATCGAGGTCTCGGGAGGCACCTACGAACAGCCCAAGCTGCTCGGCCTCGATGGAATCGAGCCGGTTGACGGGCAGGGCGTCAAGGAATCGACCCTCGCCCGCGAGGCCTATTTCGTCGACTTCGCGCGGGCGATGCAGGCGCGTGTCTCTGTGCCGCTGATGGTGACCGGAGGCCTGCGCCGCCGCGACGCGATGGAGGAGGTGGTGGCGAGCGGCGCGGCCGACGTGGTCGGCATCGGCCGCCCGATGTGCGTGATGACCGATGCGCCCACGCAGCTCCTCGGCGGCCTTGCCGAGCTGCCGCGCTACGAGGCTTCGCTGAAGCTCTTCCCCGTATGGCTCGGCGCGCTGCGCTCGCTCAAGATCGGGCGCACGCTCGAGGGATTTGCGACACAGTTCTGGTTCTACGGCCAGATCTATGCCCTGGGACGCACCGGGGGGGCGGACCCGGGCCTGTCGGTGCTCGCGGCGTGGCGCGAGGTCGAGCGGACCCACAAGGCCTGGCTCGCCGCGCGCCGCGGCTAATGCTCTAGGCCACCTCGCCCCCGTCGCGGTCGGCGTCCCTGCCTTCGTAGGCCTCGACGATCCGCCCGACGATCGGGTGCCGCACCACGTCGGCGGCGGTGAAGCGGACCGTGCCGAAGCCCTCGACCCCCTCGAGCCGCTCGACCGCGTCATTGAGCCCGCTCATCCTCGGTCCGCCGGGAATGTCGACTTGGCGGGGGTCGCCGCAGATCACCATCCGGCTGTTCTGGCCGAAGCGGGTCAGGAACATCTTCATCTGCTCGCGCGTGGTGTTCTGCGCCTCGTCGAGGATGATGAAGCTGTCGGCCAGCGTGCGCCCGCGCATGAAGGCGATCGGCGCAATCTCGATCTCGCCGTTCGCCAGCCGCCGCTCGACCTGCTCGGGTGGCATGCAATCGTTCAAGGCGTCATAGAGCGGGCGCAGATAGGGATCGACCTTCTCCTTCATGTCGCCGGGCAGGAAGCCGAGCTTCTCCCCCGCCTCGACCGCCGGGCGCGAGAGGATCAGGCGCTGGACAGAACCGGTGATGAGCTGGCTGACCGCCTGCGCGACCGCGATGTAGGTCTTGCCCGTCCCCGCCGGGCCCAGTGCGAAAATGATGTCGTCTCTTGCGAGCGCGCGCATGTAGTCGATCTGCGTCGCCGAGCGCGGCACGATGGTCTTGCGGCGGGTGCGGATCATGATCGGCGGCGCACCCTGATCGCCCGAGATGATGCCCTCGAGCGTCGGCTCGGCCGACATCGCGATCAGCGATTCGATCGCGCCGCTATCCAGCGCCTCGCCGCGGGCGAGTCGGTCGTACATGGTCTTGAGCGTCTCGCGCGCCCGGGCGACGTCGTCCTCCGGCCCCTCGATCACCACCTGATGCCCGCGCGCGTGGATATAGACCCCCAGCCGGTTCTCGACCTGCACCAGATTGGCATCGAACTGTCCGAACAGCGGACCCAGCAGGGCCTGGTTCTCGAAGGTCAGGTCGACGCGGGCGCGGCGCTGGGCCGGGATGCCGCGCGGATCGGGCGAGAGCGCCGGGTGTCCGGCACGGGAGGGTCGTCGGCCCATAGGTTCCTTTGCTTGAGGCCGAAGGACGATCCCTTGCCCCTGAGTCGGAAAGGTAAGGCGGGACCGGGGCAAAGCAAGCGGGCGGCGCGGCAATGGCGGTGGAAAGTCACTGAAACGCCACGAACGGCGCGGTCGGGCAGCATTCGCCCGGGTTGGTGAAAACGTCCTGTTCACGCGGAGTTAAGTGGCAGCATGATGACCTGCGAGAAACAGGAGCGCGCCATGAAGCACGGTTGGTCATTGCTTGCCACACTTGCCGCAACCCTAGCCGGCGTTCCCGCCGCGGCCGAGACGGATACCGACCGGATGGCCCTCATGGACTGGGGCTACATACTCGCCGGCAATCGTGAAAGCGGCGCACCTATCGCCAGTCTCAACCGCCCGCTGTGCCTGCTGGTCGCGGCGGAAGACCAGAATTTTGCCGCGAAGATCGGCCGCAGGGTGATCGCGAACGCACGTGGGGCCGGGGTCAGGGCAGCTCGGGGCCAGTGTCGGCCCAATGCCGCGATCGTGTTTGCCGACGACGCGCACGGCCAATTGCGCGAACTGCGTGAAGATCGCGGGCGGGTCTATGGCTCGATCTATGCCTCGCAATTGACCCGGATGCTCGAACAGGAGCGGGACGGGTTCGCTTTCCAGCTCGACGATTTCAACGGGCTCGCCGATCGGCGTGGAGCGGGTCCGGAGCGCAGCGCCTTGGGAGCCGCGCTGGTCGTGATCGACCGCGCCGCGGCCGAAGGGCTCGATCCGGTGCAACTTGCGGATTACGCAACGCTGCGGCTGCTTGCTCCCACCGGCGATCTCGGCACCCTGACCGCGCGCGGTGCCGAGACGCCGACCTCGACCATCCTCACCCTGTTCCGCGACCGCGCGGCTGCGCCTCCCCGCATGACCCGGTTCGACCGGGCGTATCTCCAGTCGCTTTACAAGCTGCCGCAGGGCACCCCGGCCCGCAAGGTCATGGCGCGGGCCTCGCAACTCGCCCTGGCCGACACCGGCACGGTCGACATCGACACCGGCAGCGGCCGGTAAGCGCGCGGGCTGGGGCAATGCCGAGGCGCCTGTTGCTGCCTCTGGTCGTCCTCCCCGCCGCAGCGATGCTTCGGGCGCAGGAGGCCGAGCCGCCGGCGATCGTCGTCGAAAGCGAGAAGCCCCGGAGCGAACAGGCGCTCACCGATCTTGCCCGTGACATCGCCGGCCATCCCCGCTCACGTCGCCCGCTGGCGCGCTTCGAGCAGCCCTTGTGCCTGATGGTCGCCGCCGCCGACACCGCTCTGGCGCAGGAAGTCGCCAAGCGGATCATCGACAACGCCAAGGGCGCCCAGGTTCCCGTGCGGGGCAACGGATGCACGCCCAATGCCCTGTTGGCCCTGTCCGACGATGCCCACGCCCAGTTGCGGGCGATCCGGGCCAGCGGACGGCGGCTGTTCGCCGGGCTGAGCGCGCGCGACATCGATGCGGCGCTGGGCGCGCGCGATCCCGTCTACGTCTTCCAGGCGAGCAAGGTGACCTCCGCGACCGGACCCGCCATCGTTGCCAGCCCCGAAGCCGGCGGATCGGGCGGCATACCCGGGCCACAGAACCAGATCTGGAGCGCAGGACGACTGAAGCGCGAAATCCGCGAGGATATGCTCGCGGCGCTTGTCGTGGTCGACAATGCGGCGGTGGCGGGGCTCACCCCGATGCAGATCGCCGACTATGCCAGCCTGCGCCTGCTTGCCCCCACCGGCGAGGTCGATGCTGCCGAAGCCGGTGCGCCGCGCACCATCATGACGCTGTTCGTGGCGCCGCAAACCGCGCCCGCGGCCCTGACCCGTTTCGATCGCGCCTATCTGAAGGCGCTTTACCGCCTGCCGACCGGATCTTTCGCGAGCGAGGTCCTGCGCGCCGCGGTGCTCGAGACGGCGCGCGGCGAGGCGGCGCCGGAGGATCGGGCAACGAAAGCGGGAGACTAGGCCAGAACGCCTTTGAGCGAATTCGGCCCCGCCTCGGCGAGCGTCACCGGCACGAGATCGCCGATCGCCGCTGTCCCCTCGAACCACACCGATTGCAGCCAGGGCGACTTGCCGAGGCACTGGCCGGGGTGCCGCCCGGTGCGCTCGACCAGCACGTCGCAGGTCCTGCCGACACTCGCGCGGTTGAAGGCGTGCTGGTGGTGGCCGATCCGGGCCTGGAGGCGCTGGAGGCGCTCGTCCATCACTTCCGCCGCGATCTGGCCGTCCATCGTCGCGGCAGGGGTGCCGGGGCGCGGGGAATACTTGAAGCTGAAGCAGGCGGCGTAGCGCACTTCGTCGACGATGCTCAGGGTCGCTTCGAACTCCGCCTCGGTCTCGCCGGGAAAGCCGACGATGAAGTCGCCCGAAAGCGCGATGTCCGGCCGGGCGGCACGGAACCGCTCGATCAGCCTGAGGTAGCCCTCGGCAGTATGCTGGCGGTTCATCGCCTTCAGCACCCGGTCGCTCCCCGATTGCACGGGAAGGTGCAGGTAAGGCATCAGCTTGTCGACCTCGCCATGCGCGGCGATAAGGTCGCGGCCCGCGTCGGTGTCCATGTCGTTGGGGTGGCTGGTGGTGTAGCGGATGCGCTCCAGCCCGTCGATCCGGGCGAGCGTGCGGATCAGCCCGCCGAGCCCGGTGCGGCGGCCCTTCTCGTCCTCGCCTTCCCATGCGTTGACGTTCTGGCCGAGCAGGGTGATCTCCCGTGCCCCGGCCTCGACCAGCTTCTGCGCCTCGGCGACGAGGTGAGCAAAGGGCCGCGAGATTTCCGCGCCGCGGGTATAGGGCACCACGCAATAGGTGCAGAACTTGTCGCAGCCTTCCTGCACCGTCAGAAACGCGCTCGGCCCGCGCCTGCGCCGCGCCGGGAGCGCGTCGAACTTGGCGATGGCGGGCATGTCCGTATCGGTCGCCCGCTCGCCGTTCGCGGCCCTGTCGAGCATATCGGGGAGGCGGTGATAGGCCTGCGGGCCGACCACGATACTTACCGCAGGGGCGCGGGCCATGATCTCCTCACCCTCTGCCTGAGCGACGCAGCCCGCCACGGCGATCAGCGGGGCCTTCCCCGCTTCCTTGCCCGCTGCCACTAGCCGGCCGATGTCCGAATAGACCTTCTCGGCCGCCTTCTCGCGGATGTGGCAGGTGTTGAGAATGACGAGATCCGCCTCCTCCCCCTCGGCCGCCGGCTGGATGCCATGTTCCGCCAGCAACTCGCCCATGCGCTCGCCGTCATAGACGTTCATCTGGCAGCCGAAGCTCTTGACCCGGTAGGTCTGGGGGGGCGCGACAGGTTTCATGAGGGGGCGCCTTTAGCCGGAAGGCGGGCCCGGTTCAATCGCTGCGGCGTCAGTGCCCCGCCGGGTCGTCCCGCCTACCCACGTCCTTGCTCTCGCCCTTGCCCTTCTTGCCGCGCAGTCCATTGTGCACGCAGGGTTCGCCTGAGGACTGGCCCGGACCAGGGTGCGCGCGGTCGTCCGGTCCGCATTCGACGAAAGGCTTGGGGATGCGATTGGCCTTCACCACCTCGTGAGCATCGGTGCTGGCATAGGCCGCGATCCATGTCAGGCAATCGGCGAGCGGTCGGACCTTGTGCTTGGCGAGGGCATTCTTGCGCGGCTCGCAATTGATCGTGAAGACGTTGGCGGCGGGCGGCTCTTGCGAGCGGGCGAACCGCCGCAGCACCTCGCCGCGTTCGTTGAAAACGGTGCGCTGCAAGGCATTGTCCCGCACCTCGCTGCGGTAAAAGGGCGAGGTGTTGAACATGTAGGCGCGCACCTCCGGATGGGCCGCCGACACTTCCGTCGCCAGCGCCCCGCCGAGCGAATGGCCGGTGACGATCCACGGCACGTCCGATCCCAGCCGCGCCTTTTCCGCCGCGAAATAGCGCAGGGCGAGTTCGATCTGATCGCTGCGCAGCGTGCCGTAGAAGATATCGGCGAGGCTCTTCATGTCGGTTCCGCGGAAGGCGATAATCCGGGCGACCGGCCAGCGACCGGCATCGCCACGCGTTTCGGGGGCGAACTGGTTGAAAATCTCGTAGCTGAAGCCCTTCTCTGCATCCTCGGGCGCGATCGGCATGTGGGCGATGCGCTGCAGCACCCGGCCCGGCTGTTCGAAGAGATCATCGTCGCCGGTATAGGCGTTGGTCGACGCCAGGGCGTAAGGGTAGGCCTCGACCGCCGCCTCGCGCAGAAAGCCGCACCACCCGCCCGGCTCGAACTGGCAGGGGGAGCGGGATTGCGAGATGTCCGGTAATGTGGCGCAGCCCGAGAGCAGCAGGACCCCCAGGACGGCAGGGAATGCCTTCATCTCGCCCCCGCAATCGCCCGAAGCGGATCAGGCCACCGTCGCCTTGACGATCTTGCCCGGCGCGCGCGGCGGTTCGCCCTTGGGGAGCGCGTGGACGTGTTCCATCCCGCTCTCGACCTTGCCCCACACGGTATACTGCTTGTCGAGGAAGCGCGCGTCCTCGAAGCAGATGAAGAACTGCGAGTTGGCACTGTTGGGGTTCTGGGCGCGGGCCATCGAGCAGGTGCCCTCGACATGCGGCTCGGCGTTGAACTCGGCCTGAAGGTCGGGCTTGTCGCTGCCGCCCATGCCCGTGCCGGTCGGGTCGCCGCCCTGCGCCATGAAGCCGGCGATCACGCGGTGGAAGATGACCCCGTCGTAGAAGCCTTCCTGCGCAAGCTCGGTGATGCGCCCGACATGGCCCGGCGCGAGATCGGGGCGCAGGCGGATCACGACGTCCTTGGGCTCGCCGTCGCCGGTGTCGAGGGTGAGGGTCAGCGTCTCGGCCATGGTCATGTCTCCTGGATGATTTGGCCGGGCCATACGCAGCCAATCGCCGCCTGTCACCCTCCTGCGCTTGCTTTTCATAGGCCCCTCCGTAAACGCCTCGATATGGCCGAGGATCGCATCATCGACGAGGATCTCGTGATCGCCGATCATGGAGAGGCCGAGGTGCGCCCCGACGACCGCGTCGACGACGAGCGCCACGACGAGGAGAATCGCCTCAAGGCCGATTACGTGGGCGCGGTGCGCGACGCGCTCGATGCCGGTGACAAGGGCGCGGTATACGACCTCGTAGAGCCGCTCCACGCCGCCGACATCGCCGACCTGATCGAGCTGCTCGACCGCTCGGAACGCGCCCAGCTGGCGAGCGCGATCACCGACCTGATGACCAGCGACGTGATCGCCGAATTGAACGACTACGTCCGCGAGGACCTGATGGAGGCTCTGCCCGCACAGGCGGTCGCCACCATCGCCGAGCAGCTTGACACGGACGATGCGGTGCAGCTGATCGAGGACCTGGACGAGGCCGACCAGCGCGCGGTGATCGCCGAGCTGGAGCCGGAAACGCGCGAGGCGGTCTCTTCGGCGCTCGCCTACCCCGAGGAAACCGCCGGGCGCCTGATGAGCCGGCACTTCGTCGCGGTGCCCGAGCACATGAGCGTCGGCAACCTTATCGACTACCTGCGCGACGAGGGCGATCTCGAGCACGATTTCTTCGAGGTCTTCGTGATCGACGAGCGCCATCACCCGGTCGGTACCTGCGCGCTGAACTGGATCCTGACGACACCCCGCAACGTCCGCCTCACCGACGTGATGAAGCGCGACCAGACCCTGATCCCGGTCACGATGGACCAGGAGGAGGTCGCGCTGATGTTCCAGAAATACGCGCTGATCTCGGCCGCGGTGGTGGACGAGAGCGGCAGGCTCGTGGGCCAGATGACCGTCGACGACATCGTCCACATCATCTCCGAGGAAGCGGGCGAGGACGCGCTGCTGCTTTCGGGCGCGGGCGACGGGGACATCAACGAGCCGATAGTCGATAGCTACAAGGCACGCGTCCGCTGGCTGCTGGCGAACCTCCTCACCGCCTCGGTCGCCTCGACGGTGATCGCGCAATTCGAGGACGTGATCGCGACCATGGTGGCGCTCGCGGTGCTGATGCCGATCGTCGCCGGGATCGGCGGCAATGCGGGCACGCAGACCCTCGCGGTGACGGTGCGTGCCATCGCCACCAACCAGCTGACCGACGCCAACACGGCGCGCGCCATCCGGCGTGAGCTCTCCATTGCCGCGCTCAACGGCGGGAGCATCGCGGTGGTGCTCGGCAGCATCGTCGCGGTGCTTTTCGGCAATCCCTTGCTTGGCGGAGTGATCGGCGCGGCGATCCTGTGCAACATCATGATCGCCGGCATTGCCGGAGTATGCGTGCCGCTGGTGCTGCAGCGTCTGAAGGCCGATCCGGCGATCTCCTCCTCGATCTTCGTCACCATGACGACCGACTCGATGGGCTTCCTGGTCTTCCTCAGTTTGGCAGTGGTGAGCGGCCTGGTCGGCTGATAGCCCTCTTGCCAAACAAAAGAGGGAAAAAGCGATGGCAGGACGGGTGGCAGGCAAGGTGGTGCTGCTGACGGGCGGCGCGATGGGCCTCGGCAAGGCAGCAGCCAAGGCGCTGATCGCCGAGGGTGCGAGCGTCATCATCACCGACGTCGACGAGGCCACCGGCCGCGCCACCGCGGCGGAACTCGGCTGCGGCTTCATCCGGCAGGACGTCACCGACTGGGGGCGCTGGCAGGAGGTCATCGCCGAGGTCGAGGCAAGCCACGGCCAGCTCGACGTGCTGGTCAACAACGCCGCGATCACCGTGTTCGGCTCGATCGCCGACATCAGCCCGGAGGATTTCCGGCGCTGCTACACCGTCGATGTCGATTCGATCTTCATGGGCTGCAAGACTGCGATCCCCCTGATGGCGAAAGGCGGCGGCGGCTCGATCGTCAACTTCTCCTCCGCCGCGGGCAACAAACCCTCACCCGATCTGGCCGCCTACAATTCGGCCAAGGCCGCAGTGGTGACACTGACCAAGAGCATCGCGCTCTACTGCGCGCGGGAGAGGAACGGGGTGCGGGTAAACTCGGTGCAGCCGGGGACGATCCTGACGCCCAATGTCGAGAGCGTCATAGCCGGCACCCCCGACCCCGAGGCGACCCGCGCGGCGTTCTCGGTTGCGCAACCCATCGGCCGCATGGGTGAGGTCGAGGATATTGCCCACCTCGTGGTCTACCTCGCCAGCGACGAGAGTCGCTTCGCCACCGGCGCTCCGTTCATCGTCGACGGCGGACTGAGCATCGCCTGATGGCCCGCGCCGAGGATCGCATCGCGGATCAGGATCTGGCGGCGCACTAAATGCGCGCGCCCGACCGATTGGACGGGGCGCTATTGGAGGCGCAGTTCTGGCCCGGGGCGCGGGGCGAATCCGGGGTGTTCTCGGGCGGCCCGGCGGACTTCGCGGAGTTCTGCATGACCCTCATCGCCGGGCACGCACGCAACCACCACATGCTCGGCCAGCATTTGATCGATTTGACCGGCCCCGACGAGGCTTATGGCGAGGTCTACTACCGGGCCTACCACCGCGTCACGGACGAAGCAGGCGCGCCCCGGGACCTGTTCATCGCGGGGCGCTACGTGGACCGATACGAGCGCCGCTGCGGCACGTGGAAGATCGCCTACCGCTCCGAACTGGTCTCCTGGGCGCGCGACGAGCCGGCGGCCGACGCGATGGTGGCCGAGGCGCCCTTCATCATCGGGCAGCGCAAACCCGACGACCCGCTCTACGACCGCGAGGCGATGCGTTGAGCGGCAGGCCCAACCTCACCGCTCCCTCCGACCCCGCGCGCGCCCCGGGAGAAGCGCGCTGCCCCGGCCCCTCGATGCAGGTCATTCTCGATGCGGACGGCGATGATCCGCCCGCCGCCATGCGCGAGCAGGCCTAGAGCGTCCTCGGCAACGGGGAGCTCCGATTCGCCCGTTACACCGACCCGGCTTTCCACGCGCTCGAATTGGAACGGCTCTGGCCGAACGTGTGGCAATGGGCCTGCCGCGAGGAGCACATTCCCGAACTCGGCGACTGACCTGTCTACGATGTCGGCCACCATTCGGTGATGGTGGTGCGCCGGGCCGACATGCGAATCTGCGCCTTGGTCAATTCCTGCCCGCACCGAGGAATGAAGTTCGCCGCCGATGGCTCGCGCGGGGTGCGGCGCGCGCATATCCGCTGCCCTTTCCACGGGATGAGCTGGGACCTCGACGGGTCTTTGCGGGAAATTCCCTGCCGCTGGGACTTCCCCCATGTCAGCGACGATATCCTCGGCTTCGACGAGATCGCTTGCCACACCTGGTGCGGGTGCGTGTTCATCCACATGGGCGCCGATCCCCCGTCGCTCGCCGAGCAGCTCGAGGTGATGCCTGAGCACTTCCGGCTCTGGCCGATGGACGAACGCTACGTGGCGCTCCACACCGAGAAGGTGCAGCCCGCCAACTGGAAGATGGCGATGGAGGCCCTCCTTGAGGGCTTTCACGTGCTCGAGACCCATGCCCAAGCGATCTACACGGCAGCCGACGCCAATGCGCAATACGACATCTTCGGGCGGCACGTCATGCGATTCATCCACGCGGTCGGGGTGCCGAGCCCGCACTTTAGGCAGGAGGTCAGCGAGGCGACCCTGTTCGGCAAGCTCGGCCGCCATCCCGCCGCGTTCCCGCCGGGCGCCAGTGCCCGCGCCGAGTACGCGGGGCTGCTGCGCGAGGAACTGGGCGCGGCCTTCGGCACCGCCCTGTCGCGTGTTTCGACCTCGGACATGATCGACCCAATCGGATACTACCTTTTCCCTAATGCCGTCTTCTTCCCCGCCACCGGCGAGCGCGCGCCGCCTGCCACGCCGATCCGGCTCGGGGTGGAGGACAGCTACACCACTCTCCCCAGCTTCGCGTTCGCCGGGATTCTCGATCAGGACACCGAAAACCTCAGGCTCCAGCGCGACGGGGCCAAGGACGCGCGCAAGGGGGCGCAGACGCTCGGCAACGATCAGGAGGCGCGCATCCGGCGGCTCAACCTGACGCTCGACGAATACCTCGCCGGTTGACTCGCGCGCAGGCGTGCCGGAAAGCCACCTCATGCCGCTTCATCTGACCAAGATCGCCTTCGGGGCGAAGAGCTACGCGCATCTCGCCGGCTGGTACGCCAAAGATATGGAGGGCCGCAGCGAAATCCGCCTCACCACCCGCAACCGCCCGACGCGGCACGCGGAGTGCATCGGCGGATCGCTCTACTGGATCATCAACCACGCGATCGTGGCGCGTTCGCCGATCCTCGGCTTCGAGAAGACCGAGGACGGTCGCTGGGACATCCTGCTCGAGCCGAAGCTCATCCGCGTCCACACCCAGCCCAAGCGCGCCCACCAGGGCTGGCGCTACCTCACCGAGGACAAGGCCCCGAGGGACGTCGCCGAGGGCGAGAACATCGGCGATGCCCTCCCCGGCAAGCTCGCGATGAAGCTGGAGCGGCTCGGTCTCGTCTAATGGGCTAGCGCCGCCGCCATGGGGCGCGGGTGCCGGTGCAGCACACGAAGCTGAACCCAGTCAGCACCATGTTCACGCCCACCAAGATGCCGAGAAGGGCCACTGACCAGCCGCTCGGCAGGCCGATCAGCACCAACATGCCGAGCAGCAGCGAGAGCAGACCCGAGGCGAGGAACAGGCCCCAGCCCGCCTGCGGCCGGATGCGGAAGCCGAGCATGATCCGCGCGGTCCCGTCGGTAGCGAAAAAGGCACCCAGCATCACGCTGAGGGCAATCAGCCCGGCAAAGGGGTTGGCGATGAAGAAAAGCCCGCCGCCGAGATAGAGCAGCCCCAGCAGCACCTGCAGCGCAAAGCCACTCCACCCCCGCAGGCGGGCGGCATGGATCAGCGTCAGGATACCGCCGACCAGCAGGGTCACGCCGACCACCAGATTGAGTGACAGCGCGGCAACCAACGGGAAGATCAGCGAGATCGTGCCGACCAGAATGAGCAGGATGCCGAGCGCGATGAAGCCGCCTCGCCCGACAGCAAGCCTCTGGCTCTCTGCGAGCGGTCCGGTGACGGTGTTGGACATGGTCCGGTTCCCCTTGTGTTCGTGCATCCTCGGGGGGCGCGCGGGAGGCGCGCCCGCCCCCTTCGGATGAGCCCGGGCCCTTACAGGCTCGCTGTGCGCGCGTTCGAGGCGTTGTGCCCGCCGTTGCGGTAGAGCACCTCGCGCAGCTTCTCCTCGTCGACGCCGATATCCTCGACCGTCATCACAACGCCGCCGTTCTTGATGCGGTCGTTGTAGTAGGTCGCGTCCTCGTCGCTGACGCCATGCTTGGTGAGGGTCTCGTTGAGCGTCCCGCCGATCGCGCCGGCGAGGGCGCCAATCCCGACCGCTTCGGGCACCGCCGTTGCGGCGATGGCGCCGGCCGCGGCGAGCGGGCCGACGCCGGGGATCGCCAGCGCCGCAACGCCCAGCCCCGCGCCCAGTGCGCCGCCGCCGAGCACGCCGCGCAGCACGTTGCGGTGATCCTCGTCGGTCACCTCGCCGTCACCCGACCGGGCGGTGGTGGTGCCCTTGTGGTGGGCAATGACCGACAGGTCGCTGTCGCCCAGCCCGAGCATCCTTAGGTCGCTGACCGCGCGCTCGGCGTCGGCGTGGTTGTCGAAGATCGCGGATACCTTGGACATTTGTGTTCTCCTGCTGCGATGGAGCGCCCTGCATTGCTTGCCGGGTCGCTTATCGTTTCCTCGCAGGTGTGGGCGGGCGGCGGCGCTGACATGGGTGGCTGACGCGCCGCCCCCTGGCCGATAAACGGGTCAGCTGGTCGCGCTTGCTCGCCTCGTCCCGGCCCGCACGGCAAGGACGCCGGAAGGATCAGGTCGCCGCCCGTGTCTTTTCAGCGACCCGCCGCAGGGCGTTGACATAGACTTCGGGGGCCTGCGCACCGGGGATCATGAACTTGCCCTCAACGATCATGGCCGGGACGCCGGAGATGTTCATATCCCAAGCCTGCGCCTCTTCGGCGAAGACGCGCGCCTCTAGGTCGGGATCGTCGAGCGCCGCCCGCGCCGCCGCCCGGTGGAGGCCGGCCGACGCTGCGATATCGAGCAGCACGGACCGGTCCCCGAGGTTGCGGCGCTCGTTGAAGTGGGCGCGGAACAGGGCGAGCTTGAGCGCGGTCTGCACATCGGGTCCCGCCTCAACCAGCGCGAAGGCGATGAGCTTGTGGCAATCGCGGGTGTTCCACATCATCGCGGGAGGCGCTGCGCCCTCTCCCTCCCATGACAGCGATACGCCCGCTTCCTCGGCGATTGCCTTCATCCGGTCCCGCAGCGCCGCGCCTTCCTCGGCGGACCGGCCGTATTTGCGCTTGAGGTGCGCCTCCTGCTCTTCGCCCTCGGGCGGCATCTGCGGGTTGAGCTCGAAGGGGCGCCAACGGATCTCCGCCGCGATCTCGCCCTCCAGCGCGGCGAGCGCCTTCGTCAGCTGGCCGTAGCCGATCAGGCACCACGGGCACACGACATCGGAATAGATGTCGATGGCGAGACGCCGGAGCGTCTGCGCGTTCATCGGTCGAGCCACCAGCACACGAGGTGATGCGCGATGGCGAAGGGGCGCGGGAAGTAGAGGAGATCGGTCCCCGCCTCCCCGGCGGCGCGCGCGGCCTCGAGTTCGGCGCGGGTGAACCAGCGCGCGTCCTCGAGTTCGGTGGTGTCGATATTGAGCGTGGGATCGACGGCGACCGAGGTGCAGCCGATCATCAGCTGGCTCGGGAAGGGCCAGGGCTGGCTCGCGATATACTTCACGTCGCGCACCTGTACCCCCGCCTCCTCGTGGATCTCGCGTAGCACCGCCTCCTCGATCGTCTCGCCTGGCTCGACGAACCCGGCGAGCGCGGAATACATCTTCGGCGGGAAGCGCGGCTGGCGGCCGAGCAACAGGCGGTCCTCATGCTCGACCAGCATGATCGTCACGGGATCGGTGCGCGGAAAATGATCCGCCCTGCAATTGCCGCAGGTGCGCTGCCAGCCGCCCTTGACGAGCTTCGTGGGCGACCCGCAGCGCGCGCAGAAACGGTGCCGCGCGTGCCAGTCGACGAGGCTCCTCGCCCCGCCGTAGATCGCAAGATCGGCGGGCGCGAGCTGGGTCATCAGCTGCCATGCCCGGGGCATGGCATAGGCCGGGCCATCGGCGCCCTCGCCCGGCACGGGCGCGAAGTGCGCCTTGTCGTCCATCACCCCGAGGAACACGAGCTCGGCATCCTCGGGCACGTCGGCAAGGCTGCCCCACACGAGGCCGCCGCGCTCGTCCACGCCCGGCAGCAGGCCATCGAGCAGCAGCACCTTCGCGCGCCAGTTCATCAGACCCGCCAGCGCCTCGGGGTTGACGCGGATGTGGTCCGCACGGTCGATCGGCGATCCGGCAAACGCCATCAAGGGCGCTGAGGCGGCGGGCGCGTGCATCACGCTGCCTTCTTGCTCGCGCGCATCATGGCGAGGTCCGCCTCGAGTGCGGCGAGGAACTCCTCGCGGATCGGATAGGCCTCGGACGGCATGTACTGGGTCCACAGCCCGGTGCGCAAGCCGAGGTCGAAGTCGACCGCACCGAGCGTGCCCGCCGCCCCGCCCCAGCCGAAGGTCGAGCCCTTGGAGCGCCCGCCCGCGCCGTGCCCTTCGCCAGCGATCCAGCTCCCCGTGAGGTCGACCGTCGCAGGGATCAGGTTCGAGGTGCCGACGCGCACAGCTTGCTCGCTCATCACGAACTTGCCGTCGATCATGCCGTAGCCGAGCAGCATCCTCAGGAACCGGTCGTAGTCGCGCGGTGTCGATACGAGACCGCCGCCGCCTGTGGGCACCTCGGGCGGATCAAGGTAGATTGAGTTCTGGCCGGGATCGAGCGGCAAAAGCGATCCGTTCCAGATACCGTAGTTGTCGGTGAGCCGGCTCGCCTCGCTCGCCGGGACCTGCATCCACGTGCTGGTCATTCCGCAAGGGTCGAAGATGCGCGCCTTGAGGAAGGCCTCGAAGGGCATTCCGCTCGCCACCTCGATCACCCGGCCGAGGAGGTCGATCGAGCAGGAATAGCTCCATGTCGTCGCGGGCTGATACATCAGCGGCAGTTCGGCGAGCCGGTCGGCCCATTCGGCAAGGCCTGGCGCAGGCGTCACCGGCGGAAAGCCCGGAATCGGCGCCCGGCTCACCCGCCCGCCGACAATCCCGGCCTTGTTGTAGGCATCGAGCAGCGGACCCTTGCTGACGATCTGGTAGCCGAGCCCCGCGGTATGGGTGAGCAATTGGCGGATCGTGATCGGGCGGATCGCCGGCACGGTGTCCTCGATCGGGCCGGCCGGATCGACCAGCACCTGCATGTCGCGGAAGGCCGGCAGAATGTCAGCGACCGGCTGGTCGAGGCCGAGCTTGCCCTCGTCGATCAGGATCATCGTCGCCATGCCGGTGATCGGCTTCGACATCGAATAGATGCGGTAGAGCGTGTCCGCGTCCACCGGCGTCGGCTTGCCCAGCGCGAGCGTGCCGCTGCCGACCTCATGCGCGTGATCCTCCTGTCCCCAGCCGAAGGTCAGGAACAGGTTGGCGACCTTGCGGCTCTCGACATAGCGGTTTGCGAGCGCCGCCACGTTGGGCCAGCTCTCCGCGACGTCATGCGCGAAAGCGGCGCGGCCAAACGGCAGGGTGGCAAAGGCCGCGCCGCCTGCCAGCAGCGCCCCGTGACGGAGCAGCGTGCGGCGCGAGAGATCGGAAGCGGCGGAATCGCGGAACGGCATGAGGGAAGAATCTCCGAAAGCGGGTCGCCGCCATGTCTGCGGCAGCCTGACTTACGGGTCAATCGGGTCGGCACGGGGCGGTTGCAATCGCGGGGTGTCTTAGGTATCTAAGACACATGCTCAACGTCCTCGCCTATCTCGTCGGCCTCCTGAGCCTCGTCATCGTCATCCCCGCGCAGCTTCCGCTGCTCGGTGCGGCCAACTGGTTCGCACTGCCGCTGATCGTAATCGGGATCGTGCTCGGCGCGCTGTCCTCGCGCAGCGGAGGGCGCAACTTCTGCCTCGTGGTGCTGCTGATCGCGATGGTGCGCCTGACGCTCGGCGGCGGCATTTTCTAGCGCGCGGCGAGCGCAAGGCCCGCGGCCTTGGCGAAGAGGGTTGCAAGCCCCGCGTCGCCGATCCGCTCGACGGGCCACCACTGGCCTTCCCCTCGCGGCTGCGAGACCGTCTCCAGCGCGCGCACCTCTAGCGTCAGGCGAGCATGGGTGAAGCCGTGGCGCACCACCCCGAGGCTCCGCCAGTCGCCGACGAGCGGGGGCTTGCTTGATCCGTCCGCGCGCGCGCTCCAGCCGTCATCGGGCAGCGCGCGCATCCCGCCGAGCATCCCCTGCGCGGGACGGGTGACGAGCCAGACCTCCCTGCCGCGCGCGCGGGTGATCCAGAAGGCGGTGCCGCGTCGTTCGGGCACGGCCTTCTTGGCAGGCTTGACCGGCAGGCGCTCGGGCTCGCCTGCCTTGCGCCCCTCGCATGTCCGGGAGATTGGGCAGATGAGGCAGCGCGGCGCTCTCGCGGTGCAGACGTGGCTGCCAAGGTCCATCATCGCCTGCGCAAAATCCCCGGCGCGGGTCTCGGGCGTGATGCTGTCAGCGGCGGCGCGGATCGCTTTGCGCGCGCCCGGCAGCGGTTCGTCGATCGCGAAGAGCCGCGCCGCCACCCGCTCGACATTGGCATCGACCACCACCGCGCGCGCGCCAAAGGCGATCGCGGCGACGGCCGCCGCGGTGTAGTCGCCAAGCCCCGGAAGCCGGTGCAGCTCCGCCTCGCTACCGGGAAAGCCGCCGCGAGCCGCCACGGCACGCGCGCATTTGACGAGGTTGCGGGCGCGCGAATAGTAGCCGAGCCCCGCCCAGGCCGCCATCACCTCCTCCTCCGGCGCCGCCGCCAGCGCCTCGACGGTGGGCCACAGCGCGGTGAACTTGGCGAAATAGGGCTTCACGGCCGCCACTGTAGTCTGCTGGAGCATCACCTCGGAGAGCCACACGCGGTAGGGCCAGGCGGGATCGTCCGGCGGAGCCTCGCCCGGCGGAAGACGCCACGGCAGGTCGCGGGCGTTCCGGTCATACCAGGCGAGCAGTTGATCGGAGATGCTGGCAGTCACGCGCGGCCTATGGCATGGCGGGCTCAGAGATGGAAAGCGGCAAGAAAACCTCGGACAAGAACGGCAAGATCAAGCCCTACCTGCGCCCGCGCGGGCAGGGTGCGAGGGCGATCGGCGATCTCATGCCCGAGATCGGCCGCACCGCCTTTCGCCGCTTCGGCTTCGTGCAGTCCTCGGTGGTCACGCGCTGGCCCGAGATCGTCGGTGCCGCCCACGCCCGCGTGTGCAGCCCCGAGGCGATCCGCTTTCCGCCGGGCGAGAAGGCCGAGGGCATTCTCCAGCTGGTGGTGGTCCCGGCCCATGCGCCGCTGATCCAGCAGGTGATCCCCGAGATCGTCGAGCGGGTGAACCGCTTCTTCGGCTACCGCGCGGTCGCCCGCGTGAAGCTGCGCCACGGTGCGGTTTCTCCGCCCGCCGCCGATGGCCGGCCCGCCAAGCCCCCGCCCTCATTGAAGCCGATCCCCCTGGAACTGGGCGATTCCCTGCGCGATATCGGCGATCCGGAGCTGCGCACCGTGCTCGAATCGCTCGCCCGAAGCCTTTCCGACAACGAACCCCCGCGCCCACAGGACGAACCCTCGCAATGATCAAGCCGCTGCCCCTCACTCTCGCCGCTGCCGCATTCGCCCTCGTGGTCGGCCCGGTCGCCGCGCAGACCGATCTCGCGCGCCCCGGCAGCGCCTTCGTGGAGCAGGACAATCCCGGCAATTGGCCCGCGACCATCGCGCGCACCGAACGCGGGCACCTTATCGGCAACCCCGAGGCCGATACCCGGATCGTCGAGTTCATCAGCTATACCTGTCCGCACTGCGCCGATTTCACCGCGCGCGGCGAACCGGCGCTCGAGTTTACGGTGTTGATGCCGGGCAAGGCCGCGCTGGAGGTGCGTCCGGTGATCCGCAACGCGCTCGATCTCACCGTCACCCTGCTCGCCCAATGCGGCGATCCGGCCGGATTCAAGGGCCGTCATCAGGCGCTGATGCTCAGCCAAGGCGAATGGCTCGGCAAGGCCCGCGCCGCGCCAGAAACCCAGCGCGCCATCTGGCTGCGCGGCGACAAGGCCGGGCGGATGAACGCCGCGAGCGCGCTCGGCCTCACCGAGATGCTGGTGCGCCGCGGCCTGTCGCGCAGCGATCTCGACGCCTGTGTCTCCGACGATGCCGCAGCGCGCAAGCTGGTCGAGAACGGCCGCGCAGACAACGCCGAGCTCGGCGTCGCCAGCACCCCGAGCTTCGCGCTCGACGGCAAGCTGCTTGGCGACGTCCACAGCTGGGAGGCGCTCTATCCGGTGCTCTCGGCCAAGCTCACCACCGCTCCGGCCGAAGGCACCCTGCCACCGGGCTGACGCAATTGTTCACAGCCTCCTTGCGCAAGCTTGCCGCGCCGCCGGCCGAGAGGGTATTGCCGCCTAACTCATTCCCCGAGGACCGAACCGACGATGACCCTTGCCCGCCTGCTCTCGCTCCCCTTGCTCGCGCTCGCGCCGCTGATGCTGGCCGCCTGCGATGACGCCGCCACCACCGAAGGCAATGTGGCCGCGGGTGAGCCGCTCCCCGCGATCGCCCCGCCAGCCGGAACGCAGTGGGCCGACAGCGTCACCGTCACGCCCGAGGGCGGCTACGTGATCGGCAACCCCGATGCGCCGCTTAAGCTGGTCGAATATGCCTCGCACACCTGCAGCCACTGCGCGAGCTTCGCCCAGACCGGCAAGCCCGTCATCAAGGATAAGTATGTCCCCACCGGCGTCGTCAGCTTCGAACAGCGCGAGGTGTTCCTCAACCCCTATGACGTGGTGATCGCCGGCCTCGCCCAGTGCGGCACCAAGGAGCAGATGCAGCCGCTATCCGACCAGGTGTGGCAGAACCTGGAAAGCGTCTTCGCCGGGCTCCAGGGCAACCCTCAGGCGGTCGAGGCGGCGGGACAGCTGCCAGTCGGCCAGCGGTTCGCCGCGATCGCCGAGGCGACGGGCCTCCTCGAATTCTTCGCCGCGCGCGGCCTCAGCGCGGACCAGGGCCGCGCCTGCCTGTCCGATGCGGCCAGGATCGAGGCGCTGGTCAAGAACACCGAGGCCCAGGCCCAGAAGGACCAGATCGTCGGCACGCCGACTTTCTTCCTCAACGGCAAGAAGCTCGAAGGCACCACCTGGGAAGTAATCGAACCCCAGCTCCAGCGCGCCGGCGCGCGCTGAGGGGCGCGCGGGTGCGAAGCGGCGCATAGATGCTGATCCATCGGCTCAAGCTCAGCGGGTTCAAGAGCTTCGTCGAGCCGGCCGAACTGCGCATCGAACCCGGGCTGACCGGCGTCGTCGGCCCCAATGGCTGCGGCAAGTCCAACCTTCTCGAAGCGATACGCTGGGTCATGGGGGAAACCTCGGCCAAGTCGATGCGGTCGGGGGGGATGGAGGACGTGATCTTTGCGGGCACCGCCGCCCGTCCGCCGCGCGACTTCGCCGAGGTGGTGCTCCACGCCGAGGATGACGCCGGCGAAGAGTTGGTCGTCACCCGCCGGATAGAGCGGGGCGCCGGTTCGGCCTACCGCGTCAACGGCCGGGACGTGCGCGCAAAGGACGTCGCCCTGACCTTCGCGGACGCGGCGACCGGCGCCCATTCCCCCGCGCTCGTCAGCCAGGGCAAGATCGCGCAGGTCATCGCCGCAAGGCCCGCCGAGCGCCGCGCCATGCTCGAGGAGGCGGCGGGGATCGCGGGCTTGCACGTACGCCGCCGCGATGCCGAGGGCAAGCTGCGCGCCGCGGAAGCCAACCTCGCCCGGCTTGAGGACCTCATGGCCGGGCAGGACGCGCAGATCGCCTCGCTGAGGCGGCAGGCCAAGCAGGCGGAACGCTACACCGACCTCACGAACCGCATTCAGGCGGCCGAGGCGCGGCTGCTGTTCGCCCGCTGGCGCGACGCGGCGGCGGCGGCGAAGATGGCGCGCGCAGCGGCCGAGGGTGCGGAGGCGCGGGTCGCCGAGGCGCAAAAGGCGGTGGAGGTGCTGCAGACCGAGCAGGCAGCGGCAGTGGGAGCTCTCGCCGAGGCGCGCGACGAACTCGCCGACCGGCGCGACGATGCCTCGGCGCACGGGCACCGCATGGCTGCGCTTGCGGAAAAGCTCGAAGCCGCCGAGGCCCGCCTCGCCGATCTCGCCCGCCAGCAGCGGCGGCTGGAGGAGGACCGCGCCGATGCCGACCGGCTGACCTCGGCGGCGGTCGAGGCGCTGGCGCGCCTGGGCGACGAACTCGCCACCAGCCGTGCGAGGCTTGCAGCGGCAGAGGCGGCGCGTCCCGGGCTCGCCGCGCAGGCCGAGGACAAGGAACGCGCCAGCCGCGCCGCCGAACTCGCGCTCGCCAAGGCGACCGCCGATCAGGCCGGGGTCGAGGCCGAGTGGCGCGTCGCCGAGGCGGCGGTCGAACAGGCGGAAAGCCGCCTCGCCCGGATCGAGGCCGAGGCCGCCCGCCTCGCGCGCACCCGGGCCGAACTCGAGGGCGCGGGCGACCCCGAAGCCGACGTAATTGCCGCCCGCCAGGCTGTCGAGGAGGCGGCGGAGGAGGTCGCTCGGCTGCGCGGCAAGCTTGCGGATGATCAGGCGCGCAAGGGCACCTTGCAGATCGCGCGGGACGAGGCCGGGAGCGCACTTGCCGCGGCGCGCGCGGAACTTGCCGGGGTCGAGCGCGAGCACGCCGCCCTCGCCCGTGACCGCGAGGCCCGCGCCAAGCGCGAGGCCGGGCGGCAGGGCATGGCGACGCCGCTCGACCGGGTGAGCGTCACCCCCGGCTACGAGCGCGCGCTCGCCGCGGTGCTGGGCCGCGACGGAAAATCGCCGCTCGGCGCCCCTGCGGCGGCGCAGGAGGGGCGCTTCTGGACCGGCGCAGCCGCTGCGCCCGGCCCGGTCGCGGACAGCCTGCTCGTGCGGCTCTCGCGGTGCCCGGACGAACTCGCCGCGCGACTTGCGCTGGTCCACTGCGTCGAGGCCGACGACGGGCGCGTCCTCGCACCCGGCGAATGGCTCGTCACCCGCGCCGGGCACTTGCGCCGCTGGGACGGCTTCGTCGCCCGCGGCGAGGGCGCGGCCGAGGCCGCCCAGCTCGAGGCTGCCAACCGCTTCGCCGAACTCGAAGCGGCCCTCCCCCCTTACGCGCTGCCGCTGCCGCCGCCGAGATCGAGGACAAGGCCGTGCGCGAAGAGCTTGCGGCGCTCCAGACCGCGCTCGTCGCCCAGGAGCGCAGCATCGCCGGTGCGATCGAGGCCGAACGCCATGCCCTGCGCAAGCTTGATCAGGCCGAGGCGGCGAAGGAACGCCTCGCGGCGCGCCTCGCCGAACTTGCCGCCAGCGCCAGCGACATCGACACCCAGATCGCCGCGGCACGCGAGGAGGTCGAGACCGCCCAGGCCGCTCGCGAACGCCTCCCCGCGCGCGAGGCCGGGCGCGCCGCGCTCGAGGCGGCGCAGGCCAGGAACGCCGCCGCGCGCGCCGCGGTGCAGGCCGCACTCGCCGAACTCGCCGCGCAGGATCAGGCACTTGCCGCGCTGCGCGAGCGGCTCGCGGCGCAGGCAGCCGACCACGCCGGCTGGCAGGCCCGCTCATCGGACGCGGAGCGGCGCATGGCCGAAACCGCCCGCCGCCTCGCCGAGATCGCCGAGGAACTCGCCGTCCACGCCGCCAAGCCCGCCGCGCTCGCCGCCGAGATCGCAGCGGGAGAGGACACCCGCACCCGCCTCGTCGCGGAACTGTCGGTGGCGGACGCCGCCATGCGCGAGGCCGAAGCGCGCAGCCGCGCCGCCGACGGCGCCCTCGCCGCCGCCACCGAAACCCTCGCCCAGGCGCGCGAGGCCCGCGCCAGCCTCGCCGCGCGTGCCGAGAACGAGGAACTGCGCCGCGCCGAGATGGCGCGCATCTCGGGCGAGCGCTTCCAGTGCCCGCCCCCGCTGCTCGGCCCGCGCTTCGGCTTCGAGGAGGGCGATCTTGCCCCCGCCGCCGAGGAGTCGGCGGAACTCGAAAAACTCACAGCCGCGCGCGAGCGGATCGGCCCGGTCAACCTCGTCGCCGCCGACGAACTCGCCCGGATCGAGGCAGAGCATGGCACCAGCGCCGCCGAACAGGCCGAACTGGTCGAGGCGATTGCCCGGCTGCGCGGCTCGATCGGGAGCCTCAACCGCGAGGGGCGCGAACGGTTGCGCGCCGCCTTCGAGGCGGTCGATGGCCATTTCCGGGTGCTTTTCACCCGCCTGTTCGAGGGCGGTCAGGCGCACCTCGCGCTGGTCGATTCGGACGATCCGCTGGAGGCAGGGCTCGAGATCTACGCCCAGCCGCCCGGCAAGCGGCTGCAATCGCTTTCGCTGCTGTCCGGGGGCGAGCAGGCGCTGACCGCAACGGCGCTAATCTTCGCGCTGTTCCTCACCAAACCCGCGCCGATCTGCGTGCTCGACGAGGTCGACGCCCCGCTGGACGACGCCAATGTCGAACGCTTCTGCGACCTCCTCGATACGATGGTCCGCACCACCACCACCCGCTACCTGATCGTCACCCACAACGCGGTGACGATGAGCCGGATGCACCGGCTGTTCGGAGTGACAATGGCGGAAAAAGGCGTCTCGCGTCTCGTCAGCGTCGACCTCGGCGAGGCGGCGCTACTAGCCGCGGAGTAGCGCTCAGACCTCCAGCGCAGCCGCCAGCCGCGCACGCAGGGCCTTGAGGCTTTCGACGAGTTCGGCAGTGTCCGGGCTTTCGCTCACCACGAGGCGGACGCCCGGCCCCTCGCCCGGGTCCGCCTCGGCCCGGCGATCACCGCTGCGGCGCTCGTCGCGCCGCCGATCGAGGTCCGAGCGTGCCGATCCGCGCAACACCGCCTCGGCGCCCTTCAGGGTGTAGCCCTCGCGGTTGACCAGCCGGTCGATCGTCTTGACCAGCGCGACATCGCCGGGGCGATAATAGCGCCGCCCGCCGCCGCGCTTCAGCGGCTTCAGCAGCGGGAACTGCGCTTCCCAGTAGCGCAGAACATGGGGCCGGATGCCGAGCGCCTCGCTGACTTCGCCGATGGTGCGCAGCGCGCCCTCGTCCTTGCCGTCGTCGAACTCAGTCATCGCGCCCTATCCCGATCGATCATCCCTTGGCGATGCGTTCCTTGAGCAGCTGGCTCGCGCGGAAAGTCATCACCCGGCGCGGCGTGATCGGCACCTCGATCCCGGTCTTGGGGTTGCGACCGATCCGCTCGTTCTTGTCGCGCAAGACGAAGCTGCCGAAGCCCGAGATCTTCACGTTCTCACCCCGTGCGAGCGCATCGCTCATTTTGTCGAGAATGGCCTCGACCAGATCGAGCGATTCCGCGCGGCTGAAGCCCATCTTGCGGTTGATGGTTTCTGCCAGATCGGCGCGGGTCAAAGTGCCAACCGAACGCATCATGCGTAGTCTCCTTCGCGGCGCGACCCGGAAGAAGCGCGAGTTTACGATTTTCCTGCGGCTTTGCAATGCGATGCTGCACGCATTGCAGACTTTTCAGCAATTGTGTTAGCGATGATGGCTTGCGTCGCTTGCAAAGCTTACATGCGGATGAGGCTCGCGCCCCAGGTAAACCCGCCGCCCATCGCCTCGAGCATCACCAGATCACCGGGTCTGATCCGCCCGTCGCGCCGCGCCGCGTCGAGCGCGAGCGGGACTGACGCAGCCGATGTGTTGGCGTGGCGATCGACAGTCACGATCACCTTCTCGGCCGCGATCCCGAGCTTGCGCGCGGTTGCATCGAGGATCCGGGCATTGGCCTGATGCGGCACGATCCAGTCGATCTCGCCGATCGAAACACCCGTGTCCTCAAGCACTTCCCTCAAGACCTCGGCGAGGTTGACGACGGCATGGCGGAACACCTCAGGCCCCTTCATGCGCAGGTGCCCGACCGTCTGGGTGCTTGAAGGCCCGCCGTCGACGTAGAGAAGATCGTGGTGGTCGCCGTCGGAGTGGAGCTTCGTGCCGAGGATGCCCGGCGTGTCTCTGCCGGCGCGATCGCCGGACGGCGCCTCAAGCACGACGGCTCCCGCCCCGTCTCCGAACAGGACGCAGGTGGTGCGGTCCTCCCAGTCGAGGATGCGGCTGAAGGTCTCCGCGCCGATCACCAGTGCGCGGGCGGCCATGCCGGTCCTCAGCAGCGAGTCGGCGACGCCGAGCGCGTAGAGGAAGCCCGAACAGACCGCAGCGACATCGAAGGCGATGCCGCCGTTGCACCCGAGGGCGGCCTGGACCTTTGTGGCGGTGGCAGGGAAGGTGTTGTCGGGCGTCGCGGTAGCGACCACGATCAGCCCGATGCTGCGCGCCTCCACGCCCGCGTCCTCAAGCGCGGCGCGCGCGGCGGCGACGGCGAGGCTCGCGGTGGTCTCGCCCTCGCCCGCGATGTGGCGCTGGCGGATGCCGGTGCGCGCGACGATCCATTCGTCGGAGGTGTCGACCCGCGTCGCCAGTTCGGCGTTCGTGACCACCCGGCGGGGGAGCGCCGATCCGGTGCCGAGCAGCCGCGATCCACTCACGCGCTGATGGCTCCCTCGGACGTTCCGGTGTCCCCGGAGGCCACGGCAGCGGCGGCGGCGCGCCCGTTGCGGTGCAGCGCGCCCTCGCCGAGCTGCGCAAGGTCGTGCGCGATCCGCTCGGTCAGCTTGTTCTCGAGCAGCCGCGCGGTCACCGCGACGGCGTGCGCGACGCCCTTGGCGGTGGCGCTCCCGTGGCTCTTCACCACCACCCCGTTGAGACCGAGGAACACCGCTCCGTTGTGGTTGTTGGGGTCGAGATGGTGCCTGAGCAGCTCGGTCGCCGGGCGCGACACGAGGAAGCCGATCTTCGAGCGCAGCGAGGAGGTGAAGGCCTGGCGCAAGAGGTCGGTGACGAAACGTGCCGATCCCTCGATCGCCTTCAAGGCGATGTTGCCCGAAAAGCCGTCGGTCACGACCACGTGGGTCTCGCCGCGGTTGATCTTGTCGCTTTCGACGAAGCCGTCGAACTGCAGGGCCAGCCCGCCGTCCGCGGAGGCGGCGGTCAGCATCGCCGCGGCATCGCGCAGCGCCTCGGTGCCCTTGATCTCCTCGGTGCCGATGTTGAGCAGGCGCACCACCGGCTTGTCGAAGCCATTGACGATGCGCGAATAGGCCGCGCCCATCACCGCGAACTGCACGAGATTGCGGGCGTCCGCCTCGGTGTTGGCGCCGAGGTCAAGCATCACCACGTCGTGCGACTGGAGGGTCGGCATGATCGCAGCGAGCGCCGGACGATCGATCCCGGGCATGGTGCGCAGGGCAAGCTTGCTCATCGCCATCAGCGCGCCGGTGTTGCCCGCGCTGACTGCGGCACCGGCATCGCCACTCTTTACCGCGTTGACGGCGCAGCCCATGCTGGTGGTCTTGGCCCGGCGGAGCGCCTTGCTCGGCTGCTCGTCCCCACCGACCACGTCGTCGCAGTGGAGAATCTCGGCGGCGGCGCGCAGGTTCGGGTGATTGTCCAGCGCCGCTTCGATGCGCGCGGAATCCCCGACCAGCAGAAACTTGAAACCCTCGTGCTTGCGGCGGGCGAGCGCGGCGCCTTCGACCATGACGCGCACGCCTTCATCGCCGCCCATCGCATCGACAGCGATACGCGGGAGGCTCATCGTGCTTCTCTCCGGTCTATGGTAATGGCCAGCGGCACTCAGCCGACGGCGACGACCTGGCGCCCGTTATAGTGGCCGCAGTGGCCGCAGATGTTGTGCGGGCGCTTCAGCTCGCCGCAGTTCGAACATTCATGGAACGCCTCGACCTTCAGGGCATCGTGCGAGCGGCGCATGCCGCGGCGGGAGGGCGAAACTTTTCTCTTGGGGACAGCCATGGCGGCACCAATTCCTCGAATAACTTGCGTGTAGCGCCGCCACCTCTTGCACTGGGGCGCCATGATTCTCGACGGCCGCCCTTACGGCAAGGAGGTCGCACGCACAAGCCGGGAGCGGATGCGCGCATTCCTTGGCCAGCAGCGGCGGGAAGGCGGGCGCTATAGCGAAAAATTCGCGCGTTGCAAGCTGCGCGCGCGCGCCCTAGCACACAGGCGCAACCTGGAGGGCTCCCTGAACATGATCGTGCTTCCCGTCACGCTTGCCGCCGCTGCGGCCGCGGCCGTGCTCAACATCTGGCTGGGGCTCCGCATCGGCTCCCTGCGCACCGCGCTCAAGGTCAGCGTCGGCGACGGCGGGAACGAGGCGCTGCAACGCCGGATGCGCGCGCAGCTTAACTATGTCGAGAACACCGGCTTCGTGCTGGTGCTGATCGCGGCGATCGAGCTCGCCGGGCGCGGCGGCGGATGGCTCAGCCTGGTGGCAGCGGCCTATTTCATCGGCCGCATCGCGCACGGCTTCGGCATGGACGGCGGCAAGGCGCAAGCCGGGCGGATGGTGGGGACGATCCTCACCCTGCTGATCCAGCTCGGCCTTGCCGTGGTCGCGGCGCTGACAGCGGCGGGAGTGGTGTAATCCTCTCCAGCGGGAGAGGATCAGCTCAGCGCGTAGTCACTCACGAAGGCGTTGGTCTTGCGCTCGCGGCCGAAGGTGCTGGTCGGGCCGTGGCCGGGAATGAACATCACGTCCTCGCCGAGCGGCCAGAGGCGCTGGGTGATCGAATCGATCAGGTCCTGATGATTGCCGCGCGGGAAGTCCGTGCGGCCGATCGAGCCCTGGAACAGCACATCGCCGACAATCGCGAAGCGGCTGGGCGCGTGGAAGAACACCACGTGGCCGGGCGTGTGGCCGGGGCAGTGGATTACGTCCAATGTCAACTCGCCGACCGTCACCGTGTCGCCGTGCCCCAGCCAGCGGGTCGGCGTGAAGCTTTTCGCCACCATGCCCCAGCGCGGGCCGTCATCGTCGAGTTGGTCGATCCAGAAGCGGTCATCCTCGTGCGGGCCTTCGATGGGCAGGCCCAACTCCTCGGCCAGCATCCCGGTCTGCCCGCAATGGTCGAGATGCCCGTGGGTGACGAGCAGCTTTTCGAGCGTGACGCCCGCCTTGGAGACGCCCTCCTTGAGTTTGTCCAGATCCCCGCCCGGATCGACCAGCGCGCCCTTCATGGTCTTGGTGCACCAGATCAGCGAGCAGTTCTGCTGGAGCGGCGTCACCGGGATAATCGCGGCGCGCATGGGGGGGAGTGGTTTGGGGGTGTCGGTCATGGGGCGGGAATGGCAACAGCCATGACGCGTGGCAAGGCCTTCAGTGCCGGATCGACGAAAGGACCGCCGCAGCTTCGCGCTGAAGCGCGCGGCTGAAGGAAAACTCCTCTTCCATCCAACTGTAGTCGAAACCTCGAAGCCTTGTTGCCGCCTGAGGGCTGGAGTCCTCGATTTCAGTGAGCGCCTTTAGCGCCAGAAGGGAAAGCTCTCCGGGGTCACTGGTGATCTCCACGCGCGGATGGCGTTCGACGAACTCGGCAACTGCCCCGGAAATCCACTTCAGCCCCATCTTCTGCGAAACGAGGACGCGAAGATGCGCGCAGGTCAGATCGCAAATCGGCGAATGCCATGCTTCCTCGACGGCCTCGATCAGCGACGTTCGAAGATCGTTCGGACCAAGCCGCGAATGATCACCGGAAAGCCCCGCAAGCGATTGCGATGGTGATCCGATAAGGTCGGTATCAATCAAGGCTAAGAGCTTCCTGTGTCCCACTTGCTCGAACATCACACCCGCCCCCCCTTCCACACAACCCGCCCAATAATCACCACCTCGTCCGCCGCCACCTCCACCGGCGGATAGGCGAGGTTCTGCGAGAGTAGCGCGATCCGCCCCGGCCCCGAGCTGGCGACGCGCTTGACCATCAGCGTGTCGCCGAGGCGGACCACGTGGATGCCGTCGCGGAAGGGCCGCGGGCTGCGGTCGATCAGGATCTCGTCGCCGTCGTTCAGGAGCGGCTCCATCGAATCCCCTTCGACCCGGATCGCGGAGAGCAGCGCGCGCTCGAGCCCCTGTTCGGCGAGCCAGCGGCGCGAGAAGCGGAAGGTGTCGAAGGCGGCCTCGCCCCCCGCCAGCCGGCCTGGCCCCGCCGAGGCGCCGAGGTCAAGGCGCGGCACCTCGACCCACTCGCCGGAGCCGCGCGGCAGGACGGGCTGGATATAGGAATTATCCTTCACCTCGCGCAGTTCCTCTTCGCCCACTCCGAGGAATTGCGCGAGTGTCGCGCGGTCCTGCTCTTCAAGCTTGCGAGGGCTACCCTTGCGGATGAACTGCTGAAGATAGGACGGATTTCGCCCGAGAAGCTCGGACAGCGCGGCGAGACTCACGCCCCGCTCCTGCGAGAGGGACAGCAACCGTGCGCGGGGACCGTCAGGCACTTCGCGGGGGGAATGGGAGCTATCCTGCATGGAAATATCCTACGCGAAAGATTTTTCCTAGACAAGTAGGAAATGCAGTGAAACAAATCAGGAACATTGAGCGATTCGCTCGATGCGCCATAACCCAGATCAGCAATCAACAGGGACGCAAACCATGCTGCTAAGGTCCATCGAAACCTTCCTGCGCGAGCACAACCTGCCCGCCACCAAGTTCGGGCGGCTCGCCGCCCACGATCCGCGCTTCGTGCTCGACCTGCGCATGGGCCGCACCCCGCGCCGGGAGACCGAACTGCGCACCCGCGCCTGGATGCAGGGTTATGCCGACCGCGCGTCCGCCAAGCAGAGGGAGATGGCATGATGCTCACCGAAAGCCTGCGCGACCCCTTCGCGCACCTGCTCGCCGATTTCGACCAGATCGAGGTCAAGTCAGCCACCGGGATCGCGCGTGCGGCCACCTTGCGCCCGCGCCGCACCCTTGCCGACCGGGTGCGCGCCGCGCTGATGCAGCTGACCGGCGGCGCGGGCACGCTGCTCTCCCACGAGGAGAAGGCCTGGGCCTCGATCACCTTCGCGGGCACCCGGCACGAGGTGGTGCTCGAGTTCTGCGGTCCCGACGCCGTGGTCGCGGGGGAGGAACTGATCGAGCGCCTGCCCGATCACGAATTCGCCCTGCCCGGCCAGCTGGTCGCCGATGCCACCATCACCAAGGTCGACCACCGCTTCGGGGCGATGGAGCGGCTCGAGGTGACGGCGGCGCTGCTGCTGCTGGAAGAGGGGTGATCCCGGTTCTACCCCTTCAGGGGAGGATCAGGTGCGCCGCACGATCAGGTTCCGGATCTCGCTCATGTCTTCCATCGCGAAGCGGACGCCTTCGCGTCCCAGACCCGAATCCTTGACGCCCCCATAGGGCATGTTGTCGACCCGGTAGCTCGGCACGTCGTTGATGACGATGCCGCCGACGTCGAGCCGGTCCCACGCGTCGAACATCTGGAACAGGTCGCGGGTGAAGATCCCGGCCTGTAACCCGAACTTGGAGTTGTTGACCTCCTCGAGCGCCGCGTCGAAGTGGTCGAACTTCTGGAGGATGGCGAGCGGGCCGAAGGCTTCTTCGTTCTTTGCGCTGGCGTTCTCGGGGACGTTCTCGAGCAGCGTCGCCTCCAGCATGTTGCCGCGGCTGAGGCCGCCGCCACACAGCAGGGTGGCGCCAGCCTCGATCGCCTCGTCGATCCAGGATTTCAGACGCTTGGCTTCGCTGTCCGAGATCATCGGGCCGATGAAGGTGCCCCGGTCCTTGGGGTCGCCCGCGACGAGCGTCTTCGTCTTCTCGACCAGCATCGCCTTGAAGCGGTCGTAGACCTCGGCGTGGATCAGGATTCGCTGCACCCCGATGCAGGACTGGCCCGACTGGTAGAAGGCACCGAAGATCACCCGCTCCAGCGCATCGGCAAGATCGGCTTCGCGGTCGATGATCACCGCCGCGTTGCCGCCGAGTTCGAGCACGACCTTCTTCTTTCCGGCCTTTGCCTTCAGGTCCCAGCCCACCCCCGGCGAGCCGGTGAAAGAGAGGAGCTTCAGCCGCGCGTCCTCGGTGAACATGTCCGCGCCCTCGCGGTGCGCGGGGAGGATCGAGAAGGCACCTTCGGGCAGCACGTCGCACTCGGCCAGCACCTCGCCCATGATGATCGCGCCCAAGGGCGTCTTGGAAGCGGGCTTCATCACGAAGGGGCAGCCGACCGCGATCGCCGGGGCGATCTTGTGCGCGGCGAGGTTGAGGGGGAAGTTGAAGGGCGAGATGAAGCTGCACGGCCCGATCGGCACGCGCTTCCACATCCCCTGATAGCCCTTGGCGCGCGGGGAGATGTCGAGCGGCTGGACCTCGCCGTAGTTCCTGACCGCCTCCTCGGCGGCGATGCGGAAGGTGTCGATGAGGCGGCTGACCTCGCCCTCTGAGTCCTTGATCGGCTTGCCCGCTTCGACGCACAGCGCATAGGCGAGTTCGTCGAAACGTTCGCGGAAGCGGCGGACGCAGTGCATCAGCACGTCCTGCTTCTCGTAGGAGGCGAGCCGCGCCATCGGTTCGGCCGCGCGCACTGCACCCGCGATCCCCTCCTCGATGATGTCGGGGGTCGCCATGGCAGTGCGGAAGGCGACTTCGCCGGTGAACTTGTCGGTCACCTCGAGATCGGTGTTGGGCTGCACCGGCTTGTTGTTGAGGTAGAGCGGGTAGGTGTCTTTCAGTTTCATCGGGCATCCTTCCCCCCTCCCGCCTGCGGGAGGGGCCGGGGGTGGGCCTGTTCGGGCGGGCGCCGTCCCATGACGCGCCCAACCCTGGCCCCTCCCGCACGCGGGAGGGGAACGCGAGCGTCTAAAGCTCCTTCGACAGCCGCTTGATGTCGATGTTCAGGATCTGGTCGTTCTCGGTGTAGTCAACCGGGCAGTCGATGAGGTGCACCCCCGGCGTGGCGAGGCAGTGCTGGAGCAGGTCGGTGAGGTGTTCGGAGGACGTCACCCGGTGGCCGATCGCGCCGTAGCTTTCGGCATATTTCACGAAATCGGGGTTGCCGTAGGTCAGACCGAAATCCTTGAAGCCCATGTTGGCCTGCTTCCAGCGGATCATCCCGTAGGCATCGTCGCGCAGGATCAGCACCGTGAGGTTGAGGCCCAGCCGGACCGCGGTTTCCATTTCCTGCGAGTTCATCATGAACCCGCCGTCGCCGCAGATCGCCATCACCTTGCGGTCGGGATAGAGCATCGCGCTCATCATCGCGCTCGGAAGGCCGGCGCCCATCGTCGCCAGCGCATTGTCGAGCAGCACGGTATTGGGTAGATAGGCCGTATAGCCCCTCGCGAACCAGATCTTGTAGACACCGTTGTCGAGGCAGATGATTCCGTCCTCGGGCATCGCGCCGCGCACCTGCTTGACGAGATGCGGCGGGAAGATCGGGAACCGCGTGTCGTTGGCGAGCGGTTCGGTGTGGGCCACTTCCGCCGCGCGGTATTCGAGCATCCGCTTGAAGTCCCACTTGCCTTGCGGGACGATGTCCTCCTTGATCTGCCAGATCGCGTTGGCGATGTCGCCGATCACCTCGATCTGCGGGAAGTAGACCGGATCGACCTCGGCGGTGCGGGTCGAGACGTGGATCACCTTGGGCGGGCTGTCCGAGCCGATCGGGCCCTCGCAGTCATTCCTCATGAAGAACGGCGGCTTCTCGATCACGTCATGGCCGATATTGACGATGCAGTCCGCGTCCTGGATCGCGCGGTGGACGAAATCGCCCGCCGAGAGCGCCGCGCAGCCGAGGAACAGCGGGTGGCGCTCGTCGACCACGCCCTTGCCCATCTGGGTGGTGACGAAAGGGATGCCGGTCTTGTCGATCAGCTGGCGCAGCATCCGGCCGGTCATCTTGCGGTTGGCGCCCGCACCGATCACCAGCAGCGGGCGCTTCGCCTCCTCGAGCGCGAGCACCGCCTGGCGCACGGCCTTTTCCTCGGCCGACGGGCGGCGGGCGAGGCTGGCCTGGAGCGGTCGGCTGGCGGTGTGCTCCTCGGCGATGTCCTCGGGGAATTCGAGATGGGTCGCCCCCGGCTTTTCTTCCTCGGCCAGCCGGATCGCCTCGCGCACGCGGCTGGGAATGTTGTCGGCGCTCGCCAGCTGGTGGGTGAACTTGGTGATGGGGTCCATCATCGCCACCACGTCAAGGATCTGGAAGCGGCCCTGCTTCGATTTCTTGATCGGCTTCTGCCCGGTGATCGCCAGCGTCGGCATCCCGCCCAATTGCGAATAGGCGACCGCGGTGACCATGTTGGTCGCGCCGGGACCGAGGGTGGCGAGGAACACCCCGGTCTTGCCGGTGTGCCTGCCGTAGGTCGCCGCCATGAAGCCCGCACCCTGTTCATGGCGGGTGAGGATCAGCTTGATCTTCGTCGACTTCGACAAGCTTTCGAGGAAATCGAGATTCTCTTCCCCGGGTACGCCGAAGATGTATTCGACGCCCTCGGCCTCGAGGCACTCGATGAACAGGTCCGATGCCTTCTGCGTATCGCTCATTGCTGCAATCCCCCCCTTGGCTCAGGAGCCCCCCGGCCCCGGCGCGCCGCAACCTACGGCTAGCGCGTACGTGTGACCGCCGTGTGATGGCGAGCCCCGCGGGCCGAGTATTGCAGAAATGCGCCAAGCCGCAAGCGCGGCGAGGCATTCAGTAGCCAAGCCGCGGATCGAAGACGGGGCCGACCGGCTGCCCACGCAGATACTTGCCGAGATTGTCGAGGAAGCGGTCAGCGCTGCGCACGAACATCTTGTCCTGCGCCCGCCCCGACAGGTGCATCGTCACATGGGCGTTGGGGAGTGACCACAGGGGATGTTCGGCAGGCAGCGGCTCGGGCGTGGTGACGTCGAGGAAGGCCCCCCCGATCGCCCTCGCCTCCAGCGCGGCGACGAGCGCCGGCTGGTCGATCACGCTGCCGCGCGCGATGTTGACGATCACTGCATCGGATTTCATCGCGGCGAGCTCCTCGGCGCCGATCATCCCCTCCGTCTCGGGCGTGGCGGGGACGGCGAGGATCACCCAGTCGAACTCGCCGAGCCGGGCGCGCCACTCGTCGGGGCGGAGCGTGCCCTCGCCCCCCGAGCGGCGGACCACCGCGACCTCGATGTCGAAGGCCTCGAGGCGCGGCTGGATCAGCCTGCCGATCGCCCCGTAACCCAGCAGCAGCGCCTTGGAGCCCGCGAGTTCGCGCTTGCCGGGGCTGTCGAACAGCCATTCGTGCCGGTCCTGCGCATGGACCACCTCGCGGTAGCCCTTGGCGATCGTGAGCATCCCCATCACCACATATTCGGCGATGGTGACGGCGTTGATTCCCGCACCGTTGGTGACGGTGATCCCGCGCTCGATCAGCACGTCCATCGGCAGGAAATCGAGGCCGGCGTAGATCGAATTCAGCCACTTGAGGTCCTTCGCCGCTATCAGCGATGCGACCATGTCCTCCTTGCTGTTCGAATCGAACCAGCCGATCTCGGCGCCCCTGACCGCCTCGAACGATTCCGCGTGGGTCATGAACCATCGCACGTCGAGGCCCTGCGGCAGGCGCGGTTCGAGCAGCGGGCGGATCAGGCCGGAGATTGCGAGCGTCGTCATGGCGGCTGCGTTACTGCCGGAATGCGAGCCACGCCACCCCTGCCCAAACAGGCAGGCCGGCAAGGTCGACGAGCGCGATGCGCCTGAGCGGCACGGGCGAGCCGGCCTGCCAGTAGAGGACGAGGAAGCTCACCATGCTGATACCCACCACCAGCACGGCAAGCCGCCGCCCCTCGGGCACGAAGGCAGCGAAGACGCAGGCGACGAACACCGCGAGGAACAGGCCGGCGCGGTGCTGCATCAGCAGGAACAGCGGATTGTCCGGCTGGAGGCGATAGAGGCTGGTGAGCGTCGTGGGGCGGAAGAATGCGAGCGCAGGCGTGGCGTGGATCGCGGCAAGGATCAGCCATAGTATAGGTTGCACCATGCAACTGGTTTAACGTGAGGGTGGCAGCGATTGCAAGGCCGTTCTCCCCTCCCGCTTGCGGGAGGGGAATCATTCAGCCCAGCTTCCACTCCCAGCCGAGCGGATCGCCGTCCATCACCTCGACGCCCTGCGCGGCGAGTTCGTCGCGGATCGCATCGGAGGCTGCGAAGTCCTTGGCCGCGCGCGCTTCATTGCGGCGAGCAAGCGCGGCTTCGATTTCAGCCTCGGTGATGGTCGCGGCCTTAGGGCGGATGCGTAGGGCCTCGCGGGTGAGGCCGAAAAGGTTAAGGCCGAGCAGCTTGTCGCACTCAGCAATCGCGTGGAGCCGGTCCCCAGCGTATCCCTTCTCGGCGGCAATCGACTCCGCAATCACCAGCACCCTTGCAGTATTCAAGTCTTCCGAAATGGCCTCATCGATCTGATTGAGGCTCATGTCGGCCTTTCCAGCAGGCTCGGCATCGACGCGCTGCTTCAGCCGTTCAATGCCCAACACCATCCGCTTCAGCCGCGTCAGCGCCGCGCCGAGCCCCTCCCAGCTGAACTCCAGCTCGGAGCGGTAATGCGCCTGCAAGCACATCAGCCGGTAGGCGAGCGGGTGGTAGCCGCGATCGATCAGCAGCTGGAGCCGCAGGAACTCGCCTGATGACTTCGACATCTTCCCCGACCGTTCGACGAGGAAGTTGTTGTGCATCCAGATACGCGCGCCCGAGTTCCTCGGGTCGTCCAACCCATTCGTGCAGCAATGCGCCTGGTTCTGGGCGATCTCGTTGGGGTGGTGGATTTCGCGGTGGTCGATCCCGCCGGTGTGGATGTCGAAGGGAAAGCCGAGCACCGCGCCGCTCATCACCGAGCATTCGAGGTGCCAACCGGGAGCGCCCCGGCCCCATGGCGAGTCCCACTCCATCTGCCGCGTCTCGCCGGGCGGGGTCTTGCGCCAGATCGCGAAGTCGGCGGCGTTGCGCTTGCCCTCGACCGCCTCGATCCGGCCCTCGCCTTCCTCGGTCTGCGCGCGCGCCAGCCGGCCGTAGTCGGCGACGGTCGAGACGTCGAAATAGAGGCCGCTGTCGAGTTCGTAGCAGTGCTTGTCCGCGATCCCCTTCGCGAACTCGATCATCTGCGGCACGTAGTCGGTCGCCACGGTCCACTGCGCCGGCTGGCGGATATTGAGCGCCCGCACGTCGGCCCAGTAGGCCTGCTTGTAGTGCTCGGCGATCTCCCAGATCGACTGCGCCCGCTGCGCCGCCATCTTCTCCATCTTGTCCTCGCCCGCGTCGGCATCGTCGGTGAGGTGGCCGACGTCGGTGATGTTGATGACGTGGGTGAGCTTGTAGCCCTTCCAAGAGAGCGTCCGCCCCAGCACATCGGCGAACACATAGGCGCGCATATTGCCGATATGGGGGTAGTTATAGATCGTCGGCCCGCAGGAATAGACGCGCGCCTCGCCCGGATGGACGGGCTCGAAGACCTCGAGCGAACGAGTGAGCGAGTTGAACAACTTGAGCGGCGCGTCGGTCATGCGGGCGGCCTTTGCCCCAATCCATCACCCGAGTGCAAGCCGACTCACTCGAACCCGATGAACTTCACCTGCTGGTCCAGCGGCACGCGCTCGCGTTCGAAATTGTTCACCGGGGCCGCGGGATCGCGGTAGCCGATCGCCATGCCGCAGAAGAACATGTAGCGCTCGTGATCGAGGCCGAGGAACTCGCGGATCGTGTGCGCGAAGATCGCCATGTATTCCTGGAAGCAGCTGTCGAGCCCCTCCTCGCGCAGCAGCAGGGCGACGGTCTGGAGCCACATGCCGACGTCCGACCACTGCGGCTCCTTCATCAGGCGCGGGAAGTAGACGAACAGCACCGCGGGCGCATCGAAGCTGGTGGTGTTGCGGCCCATCGCCGCCATCCGCCCCGCGCCATCGTCGCGGGCAATGCCCATCGCCCCGAACATGCCGGCCGAGACCGCATCGAGCCGCTTCTTGTATGCCTCCTCGGTGCCAGGAGCCGCCCAGTCATACTCGGCCGCCTTGGGCCCCTCGGCGAGCATCTTGGCCTGCAAGTCCTTGAGCAGCTGGCCGGTGACGACGCTCGCTTCCCACGGCTGATAATTGCACCCCGAGGCCGCCCAGCGCGCCTTGTCCATCACGCGGGTGAGGGTTTCGAGATCGACCGGCTTGTCGAGAAAGGCGCGGATCGAGCGGCGGGTGGTGACGGCTTCGGTGACGTTCATTTTCTTTTGGGCCCCTTCTCATCCTCGAACAGCTCGGCGAGCTGCTCCATGATCGTGCCGCCGAGCTGTTCCACATCCATGATCGTCACCGCGCGGCGATAGTAGCGCGTCACATCGTGGCCGATGCCGATCGCCACCAGCTGGACGGGCGAGACCTTCTCGATCCACTCGATCACGCCGCGCAGGTGCGCCTCAAGATAACCGGCGCTGTTCACCGACAGCGTCGAATCGTCCACCGGCGCGCCGTCGCTGATCACCATCAGGATGCGGCGTTCCTCGGGGCGGTAGAGCAGGCGGCTGTGCGCCCAGATCAGCGCCTCGCCGTCGATGTTCTCTTTCAGCAGCCCCTCGCGCATCATCAGCCCGAGATTGCGGCGCGCGCGGCGCCAGGGCTCGTCGGCCTGCTTGTAGATGATGTGGCGGAGGTCGTTGAGACGGCCAGGGTTCTGCGGCTTGCCATCGGCGAGCCATGCCTCGCGGCTCTGCCCGCCCTTCCACGCTCGGGTAGTGAAGCCCAAAATCTCGGTCTTGACCCCGCAGCGTTCCAGGGTGCGTGCCAGAATGTCCGCGCTGATCGCGGCGATGCTGATCGGACGGCCCCGCATCGAGCCCGAATTGTCGATCAAGAGCGTGACGATCGTGTCCTTGAACTCGACGTCGCGTTCGACCTTGTAGGAAAGCGCGGTGCCGGGCGAGATGATCACGCGGGCGAGGCGCGCGGCATCGAGCACGCCTTCCTCCATGTCGAAGTCCCAGCTGCGGTTCTGCTGCGCCATCAACCGGCGCTGCAAGCGATTGGCAAGGCGCGTCACCACGCCTTGCAATCCGGTCAGCTGGCTATCGAGATAGGCGCGCAGCCGGTCCAGCTCCTCGGCGTCGCACAGGTCGGGCGCGGCGATTTCCTCGTCGAAGCGGGTGGTGAAGGCCTTGTAGTCGACGCTCGCGGGAACTTCGGCCTGCGGGCGGTTGGGGCGCACCGGGGCATTGGCGGCGTCGCTGTCGTCGCCCGGCTCGCCTTCGGCCATGTCGCTGTCGGTCTCGGTGTCGGAGGATTGCTCCCCCTCGCCTTCGCCCTCGGCCATGTCGCCCGCCATTTCCGTCGATTGCGGGTCGCCTTCGCTGGTGGAGTCGTCCTCGCCCTGATTGTCGTCATCGGGGCCGTCGTCCTCATCCGCGTCGTCGCTGTCGCTGTCGTCGGGGGCTTCGGTCGGGCGCGTCAGATCGAGCTCGCGCAGCATGTCGAGCGCGAGCTTCTGGAACGCTTCCTGATCGCCGATCTTCTCGGCAAGGCCAGCAAAATCGCCGCCGACCTTCTCCTCGAGGAAATCGCGCACCAGCTCGATCCCGCCCTGCGCCTTGGCCGGCACCGCCTCCCCGGTCAGCGCCTCACGCACCAGCAGCGCGAGCGCGGTCTGCAAGGGCACCTCGGCAGAGTTCTGCGCGCGCACGATCTTGTCGGACGCGGTGCGCATCTCGGTCGCGGCATCGAGGTTGGCGCGAATCCCGCCGAAGCGGTTCGCGCCCAGCGCTTCGTAGCGGACCTGCTCGATCGCATCGTAGCAGGCGCGCGCGATCGGCTCGGGGGGCGCGGCCTTGGCGTGGAGCGCGGCGTCGTGGTGGCGCAGCTTCAATGCGAAGCTGTCAGCAAAGCCGCGCGCCTCGCGCACCTGCTCTGCGGGCAGATCGCGGCCCGGCAGCGGCACGCGGAAGCGGTTGCCCGCGCTGCCCGGCACGTCGGCGCTCCACGCGACCTCGACCTCGGCATCGCGCGCGATCGCCCGCGACGCGCCGGTGAGCGCCTGCTTGAACAGATCGAGCGGGGACTGGTCTGCCATCGGATTACAGGATGCTCTGACCCGTGCCGGCCCAGTCCTTCATGAAGCCCTCGATTCCCTTGTCGGTGAGGACGTGTTTGAAGAGGTCGTGGATCACCTTGGGCGGCGCGGTCATCACGTCCGCGCCGATCTTGGCGGCCTGGAGCACGTGGGTGGTGTGCCGCACGCTTGCCACGAGGATTTCGGTGGCGAAATTGTAGTTGTCGTAGATGAGGCGGATGTCCTCGATGAGGTCCATGCCGTCGAAGCCGTTGTCGTCGTGTCGCCCGACGAAGGGCGAGATGAAGGTCGCCCCCGCCTTCGCCGCCAGCAGCGCCTGGTTGGCCGAAAAGCACAGCGTGACGTTGACCATGGTGCCCTCGGACGTGAGCGCCTTGCAGGTCTTGAGGCCGTCCACCGTCAGCGGCACCTTGATGCAAACGTTATGGGCGATCTTCCTGAGGACCTCGGCCTCCTTCATCATGGTTTCGTGATCGAGCGCCACCACCTCGGCGCTGACCGGGCCGTCGACGATGGCGCAGATTTCGGCGGTCACTTCCTTGAAGTCCCGCCCCGATTTGGCGATCAGCGAGGGGTTGGTCGTCACCCCGTCGAGCAGGCCCGTGGCGGCGAGTTCGCGGATCGCGTCGATATCGGCGGTGTCGACGAAAAATTTCATGGGGTCACTCCAATGTTTCTGCGATAGGCCGCCCGCGCGGGCCGAACCCGAGGGAATAGCATGACCAGACCGATCACACGCGCCGCGACGCTGCTTGCCGTCACGATCGCCGCTTGGCAACCGTCCAGTGCGCTGGCTGCCGAGGAAGACACGCAATTCTGGTTGCTCGGCTTCGCGCGCGGCAATCTCGACGAGGACGTGTTCGTGATCGTCGATACATCGCTTCGCCTGCGCGAGCCGCAGATCGGGCCGGACCAGCAGACCATCCGCGTGACGATCGAACAGGGCTTCGCCGAAAACCGCGGGCGGATCGGCGGCGGCTTCGCGGTGTTCGAGACCAACGGCCAGACCGAGTTCCGGCCGCACCAGCAGCTGCGCTACGTGCGCGGGCCCTGGGACCTGCGCACCCGTTTCGAGCAGCGGCTGTTCCCGGGCGAGGACCGCGCCGAGCTGCGCATCCGCCAGCGGGTGCAATACACGCACGAAGCCTCCGAGAAGGTGGAACTCATCGGCTCGGTGAAATGGTTCGGCATCGTGCAGGCGCGCAATGCCCGCCGCGATCCGGACGGAACCGAACAGGTGCGCTTCCTGGTCGCGGCTGCCGTCGACGTGGGCGGCGGCGTCGAGATCCAGCCGGGCTACCTCCTGTGGTATTCCCCCCGCGCCGCGCGCCCCGACGGGATCAGCCACGTGCCGCAGGTGGCGGTGAATTACCGCTTCTAGACCCGGCCGAGCCCGCCGAACACCCCAATCAGCAGCGGATCGCGGGTGGCCTGCGGGTTGGCGCGGATCGCGGCCTCCTCGCGCGCGATCTCGCTCCAGATCGCATCGTCGACGGTCCGCCCGAGCCGCTGCGCCACACTCGTGACGTCCACTCCGGTGAGCGCGGCCAGCGCCTGGCCGACCAGCGGGTCCTCGGCAAGGCGGATTGCATCGCCCAGTTCCGGCACCATCGCATCGAGCAACGCAAGGCCCACTTCGCCGCGCAGGAAGGTGCTCGCCGCGGTGGGCCCGCCGCGCACCAGCGCGACGGCGTTGCCGATCCCGATCACCTGGATCGCATCGGTCACGATCGGCGCGGCGCGGAAGCTCGCGTCGATGGCGAAGGTGGCGAAGCGTTCCTCCAGCCGGTCCTTGAACAGCGCCGAGGTAAGGATGCGCGAGAGCGTGTCGCCGCGCGCGCCGAGCAGCTGGCCAAGACCGATCGCCGCGACCTGTTCGTCCCAGAAGCCTCCGGGCGCGGTAAGGCGCGCGAAGGCGTTCTCGCTGGCGAGCAGCAGCATCCGCCGCACCGCCTCGACCATGCTGAAGCCGCCGCCGGTGCTCGCGCAGCCGGGCAACAGGACGAAGGCACCGGCGCCCGCGACTCCGACGAGCAGGCTGCGGCGGGTGGCGGTGGCGGTGGCGGTGGCGGCGACAAACTCGGTCATAGGTCCGGTCTCCAATCTTGCCCGATCCTCATGCCGCTCCCCATATAACTGCGCGATGAACCGCGTCCGCCTCCTCGTCCTCAACGCAGCCCTCGGCCCGCTCGACTACCGCCTGCCCGAGGGCGAGGCCGCGCCTGCGGGAAGCGTGGTTATCGCGCCGCTCGGCCCGCGCAAGGTGACGGGGATCGTCTGGGACGAGGGGCGCTTGCCGGACGAGGAAATCGCCTTCGAGCGCCTGCGCCCGATCGTCGAGGTGCTGCCCGTCCCCCCGCTGCCTGCGCCGCTGCGGCGGCTGATCGAATGGACCGCCGACTATTACTGCGCCCCGCTCGCCGCCGTCGCGCGCATGGCGCTCTCGAGCGGCGGGGCGCTCGGCGGACCGGCGACGATGACCGAATACCGTCTGACGGGGGCGGAGGCCGCGGGGCGGCTCACCGCGCAGCGCCGGGCCGCGCTGGAGAAGCTCGCCGGCGAACAGGGGACGATGCGCGAACTTGCCGCGCTCGCGGGAGTCTCGGAAGGCGTGCTGCGCGGCATGGCCGGGGCCGGGCTCATCGGGCCGGTGACGGTGAACATCGACCGCCCCTACCCCGCCGCCGACCCCGATCACCATCACCCCGATCTTTCCGCCGACCAGCGCGCCGTCGCCGCGCGGCTGGTCGAGGCGGTGGGTGCGCGCGCCTTCGCGCCCTTCCTGCTCGACGGGGTGACGGGATCGGGCAAGACCGAGACCTATTTCGAACCCGTCGCCGCCGCCATCCGGCAGGGGCGGCAGGTGCTCGTGCTGCTGCCCGAGATCGCGCTCACCGAGAACTTCCTCGCCCGCTTCGCCGCCCGCTTCGGCGCGGCGCCGGTGCTGTGGCACTCCTCATTGAAGTCGACCGAGCGCCGCCGCGCGTGGCGGGCCGTCGCCGAGGGAGCCGCGCAGGTCGTGGTCGGCGCGCGCTCGGCGCTGTTCCTCCCTTACGCGAACCTCGGTTTGGTCGTGGTCGACGAGGCCCACGAGGTGAGTTTCAAGCAGGATGACGGGGTGCGCTACAACGCCCGCGACGTCGCGGTGATGCGCGCGCGCTTCGAGGGCGTGCCGGTGGTTCTCGCCAGCGCCACTCCGGCGCTCGAAAGCCTGCACATGGCCGCACAGGGCATCTACACCAGGCTCGACCTGCCCAGCCGCTTCGGCGGGGCGAGCCTGCCGGCGGTGCGGCTCGTCGACCTCACGAAGGAGAAACCGGCGAGCCAGCGCTGGTTGGCCGGACCGCTGGTCGAGGGCCTGCGCGCGCGGCTCGGCAAGGGCGAGCAGTCGCTCCTTTTCCTCAACCGCCGCGGCTATGCACCGCTCACGCTGTGCCGCAATTGCGGGCACCGCTTCAAGTGCCCCAATTGCAGCGCCTGGCTGGTCGAGCACCGCCTCTCGGCGCGCCTCGCCTGCCACCATTGCGGCTTCGAGACGCGGGTGCCCGAGGCCTGCCCCGAATGCGGCGAGGCCGATTGCCTCGTCGCCTGCGGGCCGGGGGTGGAGCGGATCGCCGCGGAAGTGGCGGACCTCTTTCCCGAGGCGCGGGTCGCGGTTGCCACCTCCGACACGCTGAGCACCCCCGACCGCGCGGCCGAGTTCATCGCCATGGCGCAGGGCAAGGCGATCGACATCATCATCGGCACGCAGCTGGTGACGAAGGGCTTTCACTTCCCCGATCTGACGCTGGTCGGCGTGGTCGACGCCGACCTCGGACTCGAAGGCGGGGACCTGCGCGCGGGCGAGCGCACCTATGCGCAGATCGCGCAGGTCGCCGGCCGCGCCGGGCGCGGGGCCAAGCCGGGCGAGGTGCTGATCCAGACCCGCCATCCCGATGCCCCCGTCATCGCCGCCCTCGCGAATGGCGACCGCGACGCCTTCTACGCCGCCGAGACCGAGGCCCGCCGCGATGCCGGCGCGCCCCCGTTCGGGCGCTGGGCGGCGATCATCCTGTCCTCCGAGGACGAACGCGAGGCGCGCGAGGCGGCGGTGCGCCTCGGCGACGTGCGCCCCCGCCTTGCCGACGTTCAGATCCTCGGCCCCGCCCCTGCCCCCCTGGCGCTGCTGCGCGGCCGCTATCGCTACCGCTTTCTCGTCAACGCCCGGCGCAGCGCGAATGTGCAAGGCGTGCTGCGCGACTGGATCGGCGCGGTGAGCTTCGCCCCGGGCGTGCGGGTGGGGGTGGATATCGACCCCTACAGCTTCGTCTGACATCGTCCTTGCAAGGCGACACAGTCGCCGCGGCAATCCATCATCCGAACCCGTCGTGCGGCGGCAACGTCCGGCCACGGATTGCTTCGCTTCGCTAGCAAAGACGAAACCAAAGTCGGGGGTCTGCGTAACTCCGCCATGACCTCTCCGATCATCGTCCCCATCCTCGGCGACCAGCTTTCGCGCAACCTCTCCAGCCTCGAAGGCCTCTCGCCCGGCGAGGCCATCATCCTGATGACGGAGGTGTGGGACGAGGCGACCTACGTGAAGCACCACAAGCAGAAGATCGTGCTGATCTTCTCGGCGATGCGCCACTTCGCCGAAGAACTGCGTGCGGACGGGTGGCGGGTCGATTACATCCGCCTCGACGACCCCGCCAACACCGGCAGCTTCACCGGCGAGGTCGCCCGCGCGGTCGAGCGCCACGGGGCGGGCGCTGTGCGCGTCACCGAGAGCGGCGAGTGGCGGGTGCAGCAGGCCATCGAGGAATGGGCTGACCGGCTGCCCTGCCCGGTCGCGATCCTCCCCGACACGCGCTTCATCGCCAGTCATGCGGATTTCCGGCGCTTCGCCGAGGGGCGCCAGCACCTGACGATGGAATATTTCTACCGCGAGATGCGCCGCAAGACCGGCCTGCTGATGGACGGCGAACGGCCGACCGGCGGTATCTGGAACCTCGATGCGGAGAACCGTCAGCCGCCCAAGCAGGGCCTTTGCGCACCCCCCGCCCCGAAGTTCCCGCCCGACGCGATCACGCGGGACGTCATCGCGCTGGTCGGCGCGCGCTTCGCCGACCATTTCGGCGACCTCGAACCCTTCGGCTGGCCGGTCACGCGGGGCCAGGCGCTCGCGGCGGCCGAGGCCTTCTTCGCCCGCCGCCTCGCCCTGTTCGGCCCCTATCAGGACGCGATGGTCGCGGGCGAGGACGATCTCTACCACTCGATGCTTTCCACCAGCATCAATTGCGGGCTGCTGGACCCGCTCGAGCTGTGCCGCGAGGCCGAAGCCCGCTATAGGGCGGGAGAGGCGCCGCTCAACTCGGTCGAGGGCTTCATCCGCCAGATCATCGGCTGGCGCGAATATGTGCGCGGCTTCTACTGGCACCAGATGCCGGGCCTTGCCGAAGCCAACGAACTCGCCGCCACCCGCCCGCTTCCCGAATTCTTCTGGACGGGCAAGACCGACATGGCCTGCATCGCCGATTGCGTGCGCACCACCCGCGAGGATGCCCACGCCCACCACATCCAGCGGCTGATGGTGCTCGGCAATTTCTGCCTGATCGCCGGGATCGATCCCAAGGAGGTCGCCGACTGGTACCTGGTCGTCTATGCCGACGCCTACGAATGGGTGGAGCTGCCCAATGTGGCCGGCATGATCCTCTATGCCGACGGCGGACGCCTCGCGACCAAGCCCTATGCGGCAAGCGGCAATTACATCAACAAGATGTCGAACTATTGCGGCGGGTGCCGCTACAAGGTGAACCAGAAGACCGGGCCGGATGCCTGCCCCTTCAACCCGCTCTACTGGCACTTCATGGTGAGGAACCGGCAACGGCTGGAAAGCAACCACCGCATCGGGCGCATCTATGCGACATGGGACAGGATGGGCGAGGCGAAGCAGGCCGAGTATCTGGCCAGCGCCGAGGCGGTCCTCGCCAGCCTCGCCCCGCCGGGGAGGCCCTGGGCGCGTTAGGCGGCGGCGGAGAGGCGGCGGCGCACCCACCAGGGCGGCATCACCTCGCCCGCCTTGACGGCGCGCCACACCAGCCACACGCCGCAACCGCCCGCCACCGCCAGCGCGATTACCGAGGCCTCGAGCCCGAAGGCGCCGCCCGAGATCAGCGGATCGCCCGCCAGCCGCGCCTCGACCAGCCCGTCGACATCGTTGCCCGAGACCGGCACGTCCCACACCAGCCCCTGCGTGACGTTCCAGCCGAAATGGATGCCCACCGGCACCCACAGCGACCGGGTCAGCATGTAGGCCCCGCCGAGCATCAGCCCCGCCTCGACCGCGATCGCGAAGGAGGAGAACCACGTGGCGTTGTCGTTGGTGATGTGGACGAAGCCGAACAGGGCGGAGGTGACAATCAGCGCCGCCCAGCTTCCGGCGAATTCCTCGATCCAGCGAAACAGGATGCCGCGGAAGATCAGCTCCTCGACGAAGCCCGCACTGATCCCGGCGGCAAACAGCAGCATCACCCAATTGGAGAGCCCGCCCCAGCCGACGACCCTGTAACCGCCGAGCAGCGCGGCGACGCCGACGATCGCGCTGAACAGCACGAAGGCGCCGCCGATGCCCAGCCCCAGCCCGCGCACCGCGCCCACCAGCGGCAGATCGTCGTGCCGGCGCTCGCCGAGCCGGCGCAGCACCAGCTTCTGCAAGGCGAACAGCGCGGCCACCAGCACCACCGTCTGGAGGGGCAGCGTCATGAAGTCGGCGAGCGAACCCGCCAGCGTCCCGACGAGAAAGCCGGTCGCCACCACCACCGCCGCCGTCAGCGCCAGCGCGGCCAGCATGGCGACGAGCGGGAAGTTCCAAACCCGCAGCCACAGCGGCACAGAGAGCGGCGGCACGGTGTTTGCGGCGTCCATGATCGGCGGTGCTGCCCTTTGGATGTTGCGCACGAAGGATGGCGCAGACCCGCGCCATTGGCTAGGCCTGCGGCGGAGCAACCCACGGGAGAGACGTTCGCCATGCTGACCATCCACCACCTGCGCCTGTCACAGTCCGAACGCATCGTCTGGCTCGCCGAGGAGTTGGGGCTGGACTACGACCTGAAGCTCTATGACCGCCGCGCCGACAACCGTCTTGCGCCCGACGATTACAAGGCGCTGCACCCGATGGGGATCGCCCCCGTAATCACCGATGGCGATTTCGTGCTGGGCGAAAGCGGGGCGATCATCGATTACATCGTCGCCCGTTACGCGTCGCAGACGGCGGCGGCGAAGGGGCTGGTGCCCGCACCCGACCACCCGGACTATGCCGACCACCTGTTCTACTACCACTGGGCCAACGCGACCTTCATGACCAACGGCATGATGGCCCTCGTCGCGCAGTTCATGGGCTCGGCGGAGCTTCCCTTCTTCGTCGCCGACCGCGTGCAGAAGGGCTGGGCAATCGTGGAGAAGCGGCTCGGCGAGGCGGACTATTTCGGCGGCAGCCAGCTCACCACGGCAGACATCATGATGGGCTTCCAGCTCACCACCTCCAGGGCGATGAGCGGGATGAGCATCGACCACCTGCCCAACCTCAAGGCCTATCTCCAGCGCATCGGCGAACGCGCGGCCTACCGCCAGGCGATGGCGAAGTGCGAGCCCGGGATGCCGCCGAAGCTGGACTAGTAAAAGGCGAGCTGGTGCGAGACGGCGATCAGCGTGCCGCCTGCGCTCCAGATCCGGACGGCCTGCGAGAAGCGCCCGCGCACGACGCGCGGCGCGTCGGTCTCGACTAGCAGGTACTGGCTCCCCAGCGCCTCCAGCTCGGCGCGGGTGCCCAGCATGTGCAGATCGTAGCTCACCGTCGCGCTGAAGCGCGGGGCGGGATCGAGGAAGAAGGTGCGCGGCATCGGCGTATCGGAGAGCGCGAGGATCGCCTTCTCGTCCCACGGCCGCCCGCTCGCGTCGCGCACCCAGGCGACCGAGCGCGGACGCTCCTGCGCGGTGAAGGGCGTGCCGATGGCGAGGCGCTGTTCGTAGTTGGCGAGCCAGCGCGGCCCCGGCGCGGTCGGCAGCAGCGGCGCGTCCGCGGGCGGGACCACCTCGGGAAAGTCGGTCACGTAGTCGAGCGCCCCGTCCCGCGCGTCGGAGAAGACGAAGTCGGCGGCGAACAGCGGCGCGGCGCGTTCCTCCCCGGCGAAGGCCTCGACGCGCAGGAAGCTGGTGCGCCGTCCCTCACGCAAGGGGCGCACGGTCAGCTCGAGGCCCTCTTCGGGCAGCGGCTTCATGAAGTGCGCGCTGGCGCTCGCCAGCAGAGGCTCCTGCGGCCCGGCGGCGCGCACCGCCTCGAAGGCGAGCGCCAGCGCCCAGCCGCCGAAGGCCGACCGGAAGTTCCAGTAGGCCGCCCCGCCCGCCGAGGCGAAGCTGCCGTCTGCGGCGCGGGCTAGCGTGGTGGCACTGTCGAGAGGGTATTCTGACATCGCGGCGTTCACTCCTCGCGCGGGGGATGGCGGGACGGGCCGAGGGGGCCGTCGGCAGAATTACTGAACGCAGCTGTTCAGATTCGGTTTCCAACGACTAAGGGGAAAGGCGCCTGCCACCTGCGCAGGGCGGCCTTGCATCCCGCCCGCCCCGGCTCCTCACCCTGCTTGCAGGACCGCGGTGTCGAAGATGATGTGCTCCTCGATCGCCATCCCGCCGCGCAGGCGGAAGCGATCAACCCCGTGATAGCGGCGCATCTCTCCGCCGATCCGCGAGGCGGCGTTCCAGAAGATGTAAAGCAGTTCGCCCTCGCCCGCGCAGTCGACCGCGGTGACATGCAGGTCCTCGGAGGTGGCGAGCAGTTCACACATCGCCCCCACGTAGTCCTCGCCCGAAAAGGTGCCGAGCCCGCTGAAGTGGATCACCGCGTCGGGCGCGATGATCTCGCGCACCCGCTCGCCCGTGGGCGCCGCCCAGAACGAGCGGAAGCGCGCGAAGAAATCGGCATGTTCGGGGCTGAGCGTGGCAGTGGCTTGTTTCGTCATGGGGACTCTCTTGAGGGGTGCAGTGATCCTGTCGATCCCGCACCGAAATTAGGTGCGCCACGCACATATCGTCATGTGATTCATGTGCACCCCGCACATATACTGCTGTCGCCATGCTCGATTTCACCGCAAACCTTCTCGGCGCCCTCGGCCTTGCCGTTGCCGACCGGATCGCGGCCGCTGCCCACGACATCATCAACCATGCCGGCGAGACGCCCGCCGCGCTCGTGGTGATCGGCTATGGCCACGGCCCGTCGAACGATGCCCTGCGCCAGGTGCTCGGCCTGTCCCACCCGGGCATGGTGCGGCTGGTCGACCGGCTTGTCGCCGACGGTCTGGTGGAGCGGCGCACCGGCAGGGACCGGCGCGCGGTGGCGCTCCATCTCACTGAGCGCGGCGCCGCGGCGCGCGAGGCGCTGCTTGAGGGACGGCTCGCCGCGATCCGCCCGCTGGTCGCACGGCTTGATCCTGCCGAGCAGGCCGCCTTGGCGGAGCTGTTGGCCAAAGTGCTGCGCGGCATGGAGCCGACCGACCGCGAACGCTGCACCCTGTGCCGCCTGTGCGACGGGCGGGTCTGCACCGCCTGCCCCATTCCGGCGAGCTTCCGCGACCAGCCTCTATCAGGCGTCTCGCCTTCCGCCTGAGAGCTGCCACCCGGCCGCGCGCCCGCGAACGCGGCTCGCCCCGCATCACTCGCGTTTCGCCCGCCTCGGCGGCACACCGCGCGCCCCCTCCGCCCCAGCCGCGCTCCTCCGGTCCCAGGTGGATCTGGGTCGCGCTCCGCGTCGTGGTAACCTTTGATCGGTGTGATCGTGGTGTTCAACGCCTCGGGCGACAGCGACGGTACCGTTGAGAACCCGATCGTGATGCCCGAACCCGGCGAAGGCACCGGGGTCGGCCAGGCGAACGGGGCGGACGAGGCGGGCGAGGCCCCTGCGCCCGAACCCTTCGCGCCGGGCGACCCGCCCTCGCAGTGATCAGCCGCGGCCCTCGCGCCGCAGCAGCTCTTGTTTGATCGCGAGGCCATAGGCATACCCCCCCAGCGACCCATCGCCCGCGATCACCCGGTGGCAGGGGATCAGCACCGCGACATGGTTCGCTCCGTTCGCACCGCCCACCGCGCGGCTCGCCTTGGGCTTGCCGAGCGCCGCGGCCAGTTCGCCGTAGCTCCGGGTTTGCCCATGCGGGATGCGGCGCAGCTCCTCCCAGACGCGCTGCTGGAACGCGGTGCCGTGGACGTCGAGCGGGATCGCGGCGCTGCCCGGCCCCGGCCGCTCGACCGCCTCGACCACAGCAGCGAACAGCGCGCGGAAATCCTCCCCGGCGGGCACCAGCCCGGCCTTGGGGAAGCGGCGGCGCAGTTCGGCCTCGCCCTCCCCGAAGGCGAGACAGCACACCCCCTTGTCGGTCGCGGCGACCAGCATCGGCCCCAGGGAGGTTGGCAGGACCGCCCAGTGCATCCGCTTGCCCGCCCCGCCCCGGCTCCATTCGCCCGCCTTCATCCCCAGCCTGCCTTTCGTCTCCGCATAGAACTGCCTCGCCCCGGCGTAGCCCGCTTCCGCGAGGGCCTCGGTCACACCGAGGCCCCGCGCCAGCGCCTCGCGCACGCGCTCCTCGCGCAGCGCCCGGGCGAAGGCGGCGGGGGACAGGCCGACGGTGCGCTTGAACAGGCGCTGGAAGTGGGTCGGGGTGTAGCCGGTCAGTTCCGCCAGCGCCTCGAGCGTCATCGCCCCCTGCGACCGGATCGCGGCGATCGCGGCGAGGACGCAGGCCTCCTCCGCACTCTGGGTGTTCGGGGAGCACCGCTTGCACGGCCTCAGCCCCGCCTGCTCGGCGTCCTGCGCGCTCGCATAGAAGCGCACGTTCTTCCGCAGCGGCGCCCGCGCCGGGCACGAGGGGCGGCAATAGATGCCGGTCGAATGCACGCCCGTGACAAAGGCCCCGTCGAAGCGCCGATCCTTGGCGAGCGCGATGCGCCAGCGGTCGTCGTCGCTGATGTTCTCGTAATGTTTCACGTGAAACACTCCTCTCAGGCCCGCCGGGCCCGTGCCGCGAAGCACCCGCGCACCGCGTTGTGGACATCGACCTCGACGATCCGCGGGTCGGCGAACAGCCGCCGCAGCCCCGCCTCGGCCTCGCCCGGCTGGGTGAGCAGCGCATCCGCCATCATGCCCGCCGCGTCGAACCCCCGCAAGGACAGGACGCGCGGGCCGAACACCGGCGGCACTGCATTCGCGAAGCGCGCCGGGGCCGCCGCGCCCTCGGTGACGAAGATCGCGTGAGTGGTGCGATAGGGCCCGGCGCCGGGGCGGCTCGCGTGGTTGACGAGCAGCAGCGCGGTGCCCGGCGGCGCATCCTCGAGCGTCACGCGGCAGGGATAGCCCGGCGCCGCATCGGCCACCATCCGCACCGCGCCCGCAGCCGCGAGCGCGGCATCGCCCAGACCGAACAGCGGGGCAAAGGGCGCGGGGTCGATCCCCTCGATCACATAGTCCATCATCGTTCTCCCGATTGGTACCCCCGGATAGGCGCGGCGCGCAGGCACTTCATCCCCGGGCCTTGCGTTCAATGTCGCACGCGCCGGAAAAGCGACTATAAGCGCGCGCCATGACCCGGCTTCTCGGCGCACTCGCCGTCCTTCTCGCCCTCCTGTCCCTCCCCGTCTCTGCCGATCCCGGCGATGTCGACGCGGCGGCGCGCGGGGTGGTGCGGGTGGTGCTGATCGGCAGCGAGGACGGCCAGCCCACCCCCGTCAGCCACGGCACCGGCTTTGCCGTCAGCCCGACGCGGATCGTCACCAACGCCCACGTGGTCGGCGAGGCGGCGCAGGACGACACCCTGCGTATCGGGATCGTGCCCTCCGAGGGCGAGGGCGGCGCCTTTGCCCGGGTGGTGGCGATCAGCCCGCGCAACGACCTCGCCCTGCTCGAAATCGCGCAAGGCTCGCTGCGCCTGCCCCCGCTGGCGCTGGCGGGCTCGGCGGGCGCGAACCTGGGCGAAGTTGCGGCAGTCGGCTATCCGATGAACGTCGACCTCGCGCAAGGCCTTGATATTGCGGATATCTTCCGCGCCCAGCCGCCGGTCAAGTCGCGCGGCTTCCTGTCGGGGGAGCGCCCCTCGCGGCAGTTCGACACCATCCTCCACACCGCGCCGATCGCCCGCGGCAACTCGGGCGGGCCGCTGCTCGATCCGTGCGGGCGGGTGATCGGGGTCAACTCCTTCAGCGCGGATTCGGCGAGCGGGGATGCGGAGTTCTACTTCGCGGTCTCCTTGCGCGAACTGCTGCCCTTCCTGAGGGCCAACGGGGTCGAGCCCGTCACCAATGCCCTCCCCTGCCGCTCGATCGACGAATTGAACGCCGAGGAGCGCCAGCGCCTCGAGGCCGAGCAGTCCGAGGCCCGCGCCCGGATGGCCGAGCGGGCCGAAACCTTGCGCGAAGTGCGCGAGACGGCCCGCACCACCGCGCTCATGGAGGTGCTCGCGGCGCGCGAGAACCGGCTGGCGCTGGCGCTCCTCGCGCTGTTCGCAGCACTCGGAGGCGGCATCCTCGCGGCGCAGTGGCGCCAGGACGAGGCGCGGCGCCGACCGGCGATGATCGCCGCGGGCCTCGCGGGCGCCATGCTCGTTGCGGCGGTGCTGCTATGGGTCACCCGCCCCGGCCTTGCCGAGATCGAGGACCGCGTCGCCGCCGCCATCGCCAATGCCGAGGGCAGCCCCGCGTCCGGCCCCGCCGCGCCCGAAGGCGCAGCCGAGGGCGCGCTCGTCTGCACCCTCGTCCCCGAGCGCAGCCGCGTAACCTCCGCAAGCACCGAGGATGTCGCCTTCGCCTGGTCGGCGGACGGCTGCGTCAACGGGCGCACCCAATACGGCCTCGGCCAGGGGGGCGAGTGGCAGCGGGTGTTCGCCGCGCAGGACGATGCGGCGGTCGCGGTCAACACCTACGATCCCGCCACCCGCACCCTGCGCACCGATCGCTACCTGCTGGGGCAGGAGGCGCTCGCCACAGCGCGCGAGGCGCGGGCGGCCTATACGCCGCCGGCCTGCGGCACGAGCGATGCCGCGCGCACGCTCGGCGAGCAGCAGTCGGCGCTAATCGCGGCCCTGCCCGAGCGGCCCAACGAGCGGCTGGTCTATGCCTGCACGGTCAAGCCCGCAGGCGCGCGCTGAGCCCCGCAGCCGCGGCCCGGCGCTCTCCTACCTTTGGCCAGCCTGCCACGGAATCCGTCCCGGCGGCTTGCAGGAACGGGAATCAATTGCTAGGCGCGCGCCAGCCTTGCGGGCAGCCCCTTCGCTCGCCCTGCAGCCAAGGCCCAAGCAAGACCCCCTCCGACCTTTTTTCCGAGAGGATTTGAAGCGCGTGGATATTTCCGCCGGTATCAAGGCTAGCCTGGCAGGACGCTACGCCTCGGCCCTGTTCGATCTGGCTGCCGAAAACGGCAAGGTGACCGCGGTCGAGACGGATCTCGAGACGCTCGGTGCTGCCCTGTCCGAATCGGGCGATCTGGCTGCGCTCACCACCAATCCGCAGCTCGCGCGCGAGGCGCAGGGCAAGGCGATCGCGGGCGTGGCGCAGCAGCTCGGCCTGTCGGCGCTCACCACCAGTTTCCTCGGCGTGCTCGCCGCCAACCGGCGCCTGGCCAAGCTGCCGGCGATCATCGCCGCCTTCAAGGCGATTGCCGCCGCCCAGCGCGGCGAGGTGGCCGCGACCGTGACCAGCGCCCACCCGCTGTCGGGCGACCAGCTCGCCGCCCTCAAGACCAGGCTGACCGCCCGCGAGGGCCGCACCGTCATGCTCACCGCCGCAGTCGATCCCGACCTTCTCGGCGGCCTCGTCGTCACCATCGGATCGCAGCGCATCGATGCCTCGATCCGCACCCGTCTCAACTCGCTCGCCAAGGCCATGCAGGCTTAAAGGACGTTATCAATGGAAATCCGCGCCGCAGAAATCTCGAAGGTCATCAAGGACCAGATCGCCAATTTCGGCACCGAGGCCGAAGTCAGCGAAACCGGCACCGTGCTGTCGGTGGGTGACGGGATCGCCCGCATCCACGGCCTCGACCAGGTGCAGGCCGGCGAAATGGTGGAATTCGCCAACGGGGTGCAGGGCATGGCTCTGAACCTCGAAGCCGACAACGTCGGCGTCGTGATCTTCGGCTCGGACAGCGAGATCAAGGAAGGCGATGTCGTCAAGCGCACCGGCACCATCGTCGACGTGCCGGTCGGCAAGGGCCTGCTCGGCCGCGTCGTCGACGCGCTCGGCAACCCGATCGACGGCAAGGGGCCGATTGTCGCTGAAAAGCGCAGCCGCGTCGAAGTGAAGGCGCCCGGCATCATCCCGCGTGAATCGGTGTCGGAGCCCGTGCAGACTGGCCTCAAGGCGATCGACGCGCTGGTGCCCGTCGGCCGCGGCCAGCGCGAGCTGATCATCGGTGACCGCCAGACCGGCAAGACCGCTGTCGCGATCGACACCTTCATCAATCAGAAGGAAGCCAACGCCGGCGACGACGAGACAAAGAAGCTCTACTGCGTCTATGTCGCCGTCGGCCAGAAGCGTTCGACGGTTGCCCAGATCGTCAAGCAGCTCGAAGAAAACGGCGCGATGGAATATTCGATCGTCGTCGCCGCGACCGCTTCCGAGCCCGCCCCGCTCCAGTATCTCGCGCCCTACACCGGCTGTGCGATGGGCGAGTACTTCCGTGACAACGGCATGCACGCCGTGATCGTGTACGACGACCTTTCCAAGCAGGCCGTCGCCTATCGCCAGATGTCGCTGCTGCTGCGTCGTCCTCCGGGCCGCGAAGCCTATCCGGGCGACGTGTTCTACCTCCACAGCCGCTTGCTCGAGCGTGCGGCGAAGATGAACAGCGACAACGGCAGCGGCTCGCTGACCGCGCTGCCGATCATCGAGACCCAGGCGGGCGACGTGTCGGCCTACATCCCGACCAACGTGATCTCGATCACCGACGGCCAGATCTTCCTCGAAACCGGCCTGTTCTATCAGGGCATCCGTCCGGCGATCAACGTCGGTCTCTCGGTGAGCCGCGTCGGCGGTGCCGCCCAGACCAAGGCGATGAAGAAGGTTTCGGGCTCGATGAAGCTCGACCTCGCCCAGTACCGCGAGATGGCGGCCTTCGCGCAGTTCGGCTCGGACCTCGATGCCGCGACGCAGAAGCTGCTGAACCGCGGCGCGCGCCTGACCGAGCTCCTCAAGCAGAAGCAGTTCTCGCCGATGCCCTTCGAGGAGCAGACCGTGTCGATCTACGCCGGCACCAACGGCTTTCTCGATGCGATCCCGGTGAACCGCGTCAACGAGTACGAGAGCCAGATGCTCGACTACATGCGCCGCGAACACGGCGCCGTGCTGGCCGAGATCCGCACCTCCAAGAAGTTCGAAGGCGACGTCGCGGACAAGACCAAGGCCGCGCTCGAAGCTTTCGGCAAGCAGTTCGCTTAAGGACGCCCCGCAGTGCCCTCACTCAAGGAACTCAAGGGCCGGATCAACTCGGTCAAGTCGACCCAGAAGATCACCAAGGCCAAGCAGATGGTCGCGGCGGCCAAGCTGCGCCGTGCCCAGGCTGCGGCCGAGGCCGGGCGGCCCTATGCCACGCGCCTCAGCGCGGTGATGGCCTCGCTGGCGAGCAAGGTGTCTGGCTCTGCCGCGCCCAGGCTGCTGGCGGGCACGGGCGCTGACCAGAAGCACCTCCTCGTCGTGGTCAATACCGACAAGGGCCTGTGCGGCGGCCTCAACTCGAACCTCGTCAAGGCCGCCAAGGCCAAGGCGCGCGAGCTGATCGCGCAGGGCAAGACGGTCGAATTCTACCTCGTCGGCAAGAAGGGCCGCGCGCCGCTGAAGCGCGAATTTCCGACTCTGATCGGCGCAGGCTTCGACACCAGCACGGTCAAGACCCCGGGTTTCGACGAGGCGGAAGCCATCGCCAATGAACTGATCGCGCTGTTCGACGCGGGCAAGTTCGATGTCGCGCACCTGATCTTCCCGACCTTCAAGTCGGCGCTGGCGCAGGACCCGACCGTCACCCAGCTGATCCCCGTACCCGCCCCTGCCGAGGCCGCAAGCGCGGACGCAGTGGTGCAATACGAGCCGGGCGAGGAGGAAATCCTCGAGGAACTGCTGCCGCGCTACGTGCGCACCCAGCTGTTCGGCGCGCTGCTCGAGCGCGAGGCGAGCGAACAGGGCGCCTCGATGACCGCGATGGACAACGCCACGCGCAACGCGGGCGAGCTGATCCAGAAGCTCACCATCCAGTACAACCGCAGCCGCCAGGCCGCGATCACCACCGAACTCATCGAAATCATCGCGGGCGCCGAAGCGCTCTAATCGAAAGCCAAGGAACACATCATGGCCACCGCCCCCGCTCTCAACCAGACCACCAACGGCACCATCAGCCAGGTCATCGGCGCCGTCGTCGACGTGCAGTTCGAAGGCGAACTGCCCGCGATCCTCACCGCGCTCGAGACCCGCAACGGCGACAAGACGCTGGTGCTCGAAGTCGCCCAGCACCTTGGCGAGAACACCGTGCGCACCATCGCGATGGACGCGACCGAGGGCCTCGTGCGCGGGGCGGAAGTGGTGAACACCGGCGCGCAGATCAGCGTTCCCGTGGGTCCGAAGGTCCTCGGCCGCATCATGAACGTCGTCGGCGAAGCGATCGACGAGCGCGGCCCGATCGGTGCCGAACAGACCGCCCCGATCCACGCCGAGGCCCCGGCCTTCATCGACCAGTCGACCGAAGCCGCGATCCTCGTCACCGGTATCAAGGTGATCGACCTGCTTGCGCCTTACGCCAAGGGCGGCAAGATCGGCCTGTTCGGCGGCGCGGGCGTCGGCAAGACCGTGCTCATCCAGGAGCTCATCAACAACATCGCCAAGGGCCACGGCGGCGTGTCGGTGTTCGCCGGCGTGGGCGAGCGCACCCGCGAGGGCAACGACCTCTACCACGAATTCCTCGACGCGGGCGTTATCGCCAAGGATGCCGAGGGCAACGCGACCTCGGAAGGCTCCAAGGTGGCGCTCGTGTTCGGCCAGATGAACGAACCCCCGGGCGCCCGCGCGCGCGTCGCGCTCTCGGGCCTGACCATGGCGGAATATTTCCGCGACGTCGAAGGCCAGGACGTGCTGTTCTTCGTCGACAACATCTTCCGCTTCACCCAGGCGGGTTCCGAAGTGTCGGCGCTGCTTGGCCGCATTCCTTCCGCGGTGGGCTACCAGCCGACGCTCGCGACCGACATGGGCAAGCTGCAGGAGCGCATCACCTCGACCACCAAGGGCTCGATCACCTCGGTGCAGGCAATCTACGTGCCCGCGGACGACTTGACCGACCCGGCGCCTGCGACCTCCTTCGCGCACCTCGACGCGACCACCACCTTGAGCCGCTCGATCGCCGAACTCGCGATTTTTCCCGCGGTCGACCCGCTGGATTCGACCAGCCGCGTGCTCAACCCACAGGTCGTCGGCCAGGAGCACTACGATGTTGCGCGCCGCGTTCAGGAGACGCTGCAGAAGTACAAGAGCCTTCAGGACATCATCGCCATCCTCGGGATGGATGAATTGTCCGAAGAGGACAAGCTGACCGTCGCCCGGGCGCGGAAGATCCAGCGCTTCCTCTCGCAGCCGTTCCACGTCGCGGAGGTGTTTACCAGCATCCCGGGCGTGTTCGTGCAGCTCGAAGACACCGTGAAGAGCTTCAAGGCGGTGGTCGACGGCGAATACGACCACCTGCCCGAGCAGGCCTTCTACATGGTCGGCGGCATCGACCAGGCGGTCGAGAAGGCCAAGAAGCTTGCCGAAGAGGCGTAACGTCATCTCCCCTCCCCTTGGGGAGGGGTTGGGGGTGGGGGCTCCGGCCCCTCCAAGGCTCGCTCACCCACCCCGCTGCGACTAGGTTCGCTGCGCTCACCAAGTCTCGCGCCCCTCCCGATCTGGAGGGGGGAAGGATCGGAAAAATGCCCCTTCACTTCGAACTCGTCACCCCCGCCAAGCTCGTCCGCTCGCAGGAGGTCCACATGGTGGTCGTCCCCGGCACCGAAGGCGAATTCGGCGTGCTCGAAGGCCACGCTCCCTTCATGAGCACGATCCGCGACGGCGCGGTGCAGGTCTTCGCCACGCCGAATGCCGCCCCGGAGGTGATCCAGGTGCGCGGCGGCTTCGCCGAGGTGAACGCAAAGGGCCTCACCGTCCTTGCCGAACACGTGGAAGCATGATCGGGCTGACGCTCGATCCTGAAGCACTCGATCGCGACCCGGGCCTGCGCGACGGCCTGCTGGCCCTCAACAACCGGAGCGCGGTGGAAACGTCCTGGCTCGAGCCGGACCGGTTCGCGCACATGGTGACGAGCGCCTTCGCGGCGCTCCATGTGCCCGAGGCGCGGGCCCTTCTCCTGGCATTCGACCAGGACGCCGATTACGACAGTGTCAACTTCCTGTGGTTCAGGGACCGGTTCGCGCGGTTCGTCTATGTCGACCGCATCGTGGTCGCCGAGGAGGCGCGCGGCCTAGGACTGGCCCGGCAGCTCTACGGGCAACTCTTCGACCTCTCGCGTGAGGCCGGGCACGATCTCGTCACCTGCGAAGTGAACGCCGCGCCGCCCAATCCGGGGTCCGATGCCTTCCACGCGGCCATGGGCTTCGTCGAATCCGGCGGCGCCGACCTCGCCTCCGGCAAGTCGGTCCGCTATCTCACGCGGCCGCTGGGCTGATTGCCGACAGCGGCACGATCTGATCGACGAACGACCAACGGGGGCGGGCCAACGGCCTGCCCTTTTGTTTTTGCACGCCTATCCTCTGCCATCCCCGGTCGAACGACCCTCGCATGTTTCGCAGACGGAGAGGATACTTGAAACTTGTCGCCACACTTGCTCTGGCAGCGGCCATGAGCATCGCTTCCACCAACGGCGCCTCGGCCGCTGACGAAACCCCCGCCCCCGGCGTCCCCGGCCCCGAGCAGGACCCCCATATCTGGCTCGAGGAAGCCCGCAGCCCCGAGGCGCTCGCCTGGGTGGCGGAAGAGAACGCGCGCACCCTCGCCGCCTTCGAAGCCGACCCGCGCTTTGCCGCGCTCAAGGCCGAGGCGCTGGCGATCTTCGACAGCGAGGACCGCATCCCCTTCGTCACCATCCGCCCCGACGGGCTCTACAATTTCTGGCAGGACAAGGCGAACCCGAGGGGCGTGCTGCGCCGCACCACGCTCGAAAGCTATCGCACCGCCAAGCCCCAATGGGAGATCGTGCTCGACGTCGACGCGCTCGCCAAGGCGGAAGGGCGGGAGTGGGTCTACAAGGGATCGACCTGCCTGCCGCCGGCGCGCGAGAAGTGCATGATCGCCCTCTCCGACGGCGGCGAGGATGCCACCGTCATGCGCGAATTCGACATGACCACCAAGCGCTTCGTCGAGGGCGGCTTCGTACTCGAGGAGAAGAGCCAGGGCGGCATCACCTGGATCGACGCGGACACGCTGCTGGTCGGCCGCGGCTTCGGCGAGGGCACGCTCACCGAAAGCGCCTATCCCTTCACCAGCCGCATGTGGAAGCGCGGCACGCCGATCGCCGAGGCGCCCGAGGTGTTCCGCGGCGAGCCGGCTGACGTTCTGGCGGGCGCCAACGTGCTGCGCGACAGCCAGGGCACGATCCAGGCCCGCATCGCCTTCCGCGCGATCAGCTTCCACGAGACCCTGAACTATGTCGAGAAGGACGGCGCCTGGCACCTGCTCGACATCCCCAAGAAGGCCGGGATCTTCGGCATCGTCGATGGGCACCTGCTGCTCTCGACCGATGAAGACTGGACGGTGGACGGCCAGACCTTCCCCGCCGACAGCCTGATCGCGGTCGATCTGGAGGAGTGGAAGGCCGATCCCGACGGCGCGCGCAAGACCCTCGTCTGGGCGCCGGGGGAACGCCAGACCAAGCAGGGCAGCGCGATCGCCGCCGACACGCTCTACGTGACGCTGCTCGACAATGTGGTCGGCAAGGTGCTCGCGTTCCGCTTCGAGGACGGGGCCTGGACAAGCCGCGAGGTGCCGCTGCCGGACAACGCGACGCTCGAGATCACCACCTCGGCCGACGAGCGCGACGAGGTGATGTATGCGGTGAGCGGATTCCTCGCGCCGACGACGCTCTACCATGCCGAGGCATCGGGCGCGCCGCAGTTGCTCAAGACCTCGCCGGCGCGCTTCGATGCGGCTGGCATGGCGGTCGAGCAGCACGAGGCGGTGAGCCGCGACGGCACGAAGATTCCCTATTTCATCGTCAAGCCCAAGGGGATGGCGCAAGGAAGTCCGGCGGCGACCCTGCTGACCGGCTATGGGGGCTTCCAGGTCCCGAACCTGCCCGGCTATCTCGGCGCGGCCGGCAAGCTGTGGGTGGAGCGTGGCGGGGCCTATGTGCTCGCCAACCTGCGCGGCGGGGGCGAGTTCGGCCCGATGTGGCACCAGAGCGCGATCCGCGAGAACAAGCAGCGCACCTGGGACGATTTCCTCGCGGTGGCCGAGGATCTCGTGGCGCGCGGCTTCACCACGCCGGACCGGCTTGGCATCCAGGGCGGCAGCCAGGGCGGTCTGCTGGTCGGCACCGCCTTCACCCAGCGCCCCGACCTGTTCGGCGCGGCGATCGTGCAGATCCCGCTGTTCGACATGCTGCGCTATCACCTGATTGGACGCGGGGCTTCGTGGATCGGCGAATACGGCGACCCGCGCGTTCCGGAACAGCGCGCCTGGCTCGAGGCCTATTCGCCCTACCAGAAGATCGCCGCAGGCGTCGATTACCCCGCGCCCTTCTTGTGGGCCTCGACCGCCGACGATCGCACTCACCCCGCGCACGCGCGCAAAGGTGCGGCAAAGCTCAAGGCTTTGGGCCAGCCCTACTACTACTTCGAGGACACCACCGGCGGCCATTCGGGCGGGGTCGACAACGAGCAGCGCGCCAAGCTCCAGGCGCTGCAATTCGTCTACCTGATGCAGCGGCTGATGGATCGGCCCGCCGATCGCACCGGCGGCTGACCGCCCGCAGCGCACCGGCAAGAAGGGCGGCTCCCGGCCGGGCCGCCCTTCGCATGTAAGCGGCACCGACACTCGGCGTCGGTTCGTCGCAGCATTTGCACGGTGCGTTTCATCAACCCACCGTTAACCCTGCTCGGCAAGATGTCGTTAGGGGTATGAGCCGGATTTCTCTTTGCGGGGCACAGACGAGCGACAAGGAGCGCAACAATGGCCTATCCCAGAGACATTTCCATCGCCGAGGCGATCAAGCGTTACACCCAACTGCCCAAGACCCACCGGGTCCACTGGTCGAAGGCCCGCAAGGACGAAGTCGTGCGCGCGGTGCGGGACCGGGCGATCAGCTTCCACGAGGCGCGCGAACGCTACCTTTTGAGCCGTAGCGAGTTCGAGCAGTGGGAAGCCGACTATCTCGCTTCCGGCGGCAAGGCGGCGCGGCGCGAGGATGCCTGAACCCGCTCGCCGACCCTAGCGCGTCGGCGCGTTGAAGTCCGGCGGCTTGTTCGCGATCCAGGCGACGAACTTGGCGATGGCAGGGTTTGCGCGGACCGCAACGGCATCATCGCCGATCCGCGACAGCTCGCTGTTGGTGAAGTTCGCATGGATCGTCTTGTGGCAGATCGGGTGGATCGGCACCTTCACCTTGCCCTTCTTGGACTTGGGCACCGGGTGATGCCACTGGACGATCTCGCCGAGGGGTCGGCCGCACAGCCAGCAGACCGGCGCTTCGGCCTCGCTCACCGCGCCCCCTTGCCTTGAGCCTTGTCCTTCTCCGCGGCCTTCTTCTTCTTCATCGCGTCATGGAAGCGGTCGGCCCAGCCCGGCTTCACGAGCTGCTCGGCGCGGACCATGCGCAGCTCTCCCGGCGCGACGTCGCGGCTGACGGTGGAGCCCGCCGCCACGATCGCGTCCGCGCCGATGCTGACCGGCGCGACCAGCGCGGAGTTCGATCCGATGAATGCACGCTCGCCGATGATGGTGCGATACTTGAAATAGCCGTCGTAGTTGCAGGTGATCGTGCCCGCGCCGATGTTGGCGCCCGCACCGATGGTGGCATCGCCGAGATAGGTGAGGTGGCTGGCCTTGGCGCCGGCGTGCATCACCGCGTTCTTCACCTCGACGAAGTTGCCGACGAAGCTGTCCTCTTCCAGCACCGTGCCGGGCCTCAGCCTCGCGAAGGGGCCGACCTTGACCCCGCTCGCCAGCCGCGCGCCCTCGATATGGCTGTTGGCGCGGATGAGGACATTGTCGGCAACGCTCACGCCGGGGCCGAAGAAGACATTGGGCTCGATGGTGACGTCGCGGCCGAGTTCGGTGTCGTAGGCGAAGAACACCGTGTCCGGCGCGATCAGGGTCGCGCCGTCGTCCATGGCGCGCAGCCGCCGCGCGGCCTGCCAGCGGGCCTCGGCTGCGGCGAGTTCGGCGCGGCTATTGATCCCCGCCACCTCGTCGGCGCTCTCCGCAACGATCACCGCGCAGGTGCGCCCGTCGGCAATCGCGATGTTGACGATGTCGGGGAGATAGTATTCCCCTTGCGCATTGTCGTTGCCGACGCGCGCCAGCAGGGCGAAGAGGTCCTCCGCTCGCGCCGCCAGCAGCCCGGAATTGCACAGGTGGCAGGCGCGCTCGCCCTCGTCCGCGTCCTTGAATTCGACCATCTTGCGGATCGTGCCCGCGTCGTCGGCGATCACCCGGCCATAGGCGAGCGGATCCGCAGGTTCGAAGCCGAGCACCACCGCGGCCGGCGCGTCGGCGGCGTGAAGCCGCTCGAGCATGGCGCGCATGGTGCTCGCCTTGACGAAGGGCACGTCGCCGTAGAGCACGAGCACGTCGCCCGAAAAGCCCACCAGCGCGCCCTCGGCCTGGCTGACGGCATGGCCGGTGCCGAGCTGCGGTTCCTGGAGGCAGGTCACCGCGCGCGCGCCCACCGCCTTCTCGATCTGCTCGCGCCCCGCGCCGACCACCACCGCCGTCCGCTCCGGCGCCAGCTCCGCGACACTCGCCATCAGGTGTTCGAGCATTGGCCGCCCGGCGATCTTGTGCAGCACCTTGTGGGTGTCGCTCTTCATGCGGGTGCCCTTGCCCGCGGCAAGGATGACGGCGGCGAAGGGGTGCGTCGTGGTGGTCATGCAGCTGTCCTTAGGGAAAGGCGCGCCTGCCAGCAAATGCTTGCGATTTGAAGTCGCTTGCGCCACGCCGCGCGCATGGCGGACATACCTTTCGGCGCGATCGGCTTCGATCTCGACGGCACCCTGCTCGATACCTTCCGCGACCTGGGCAGCGCGGTGAACCATGCGCTGGTGCTGGGCGGCCTTGAACCCGTCCCGGTCGAGACCAGCCGCGACCTGATCGGCGGGGGGGCCAAGATCATGCTCGCCCGCGCGGTCGAGGCGCAGGGCGGCCTGCCGGAGGAGGCGTTCCGGCGGCTCTACAAGGCGATGCTCGGCTACTACGAGGCGAACAACGCGGTCCATACCGTGCCCTATCCGGGCGTGCGCGAGGTGCTGGCGGAGCTCGCCACACGGGGCGTACGAATGGCGGTCGTCACCAACAAGTTCGAGGCCTTCGCCCGCTCTGTCCTGACCAGCCTCGACCTGATCGACGCCTTCGAGACGGTGATCGGCGGCGATTCCATGGGCAAGGGGCCGGACGGCCAGTTCCTCGCCAAGCCCGACCCTGCCCCGGTGATCGCTGCGCGCGCGGCGCTGGGGGACGGCCGCTTCGTGTTCCTCGGCGATTCGACCTATGACGCGCGCGCCGCCCGGGCCGCGGGCGTGCCCTTCGTCGCGGCGGCCTACGGCTATTGCGACGCGCCGCCTGCCGAGATGGGCGCGGATGCGGTGATCGATTCGTTCGCGGGGCTCATCCCCGCTCTCGCCGCGCTTGGGGCCGCTGCCTGACCCTACGGCATCGCTCGCTGTCAGTTCGGTTGTTGCAAGGCAGCTGCGAAAGTGCCACGCAGCGCGCCGCAAATCGGGTTACGCGGGCGTAAAGCGCGCCCTCTCACAGCCACAGGAGAGAGACACATGACCATCAGCTTCAAGGACAAGGTCGCCATCGTCACCGGCGCCGGCGGCGGCCTCGGCAAGGCCTATGCGCTCGAACTCGCGCGGCGCGGCGCGAAGGTCGTGGTCAACGACCTCGGCGGATCGCGCGACGGCACCGGCACCTCGGACGCAGCAGCGCAGGTCGTCGCCGAAATCGAGACGATGGGCGGCGAGGCGATCGCCAACGGCGCCAGCGTCACCGAATACGAGCAGATGGAAAAGATGATCGCCGACGCCAAGCAGAAGTGGGGCGGCGTCCACGTGCTGATCAACAACGCGGGCGTGCTGCGCGACAAGACCTTCGCCAAGATGGAACCGGCCGACTTCGAATTCGTCGTCAAGGTCCACCTCACCGGCTCGGCCTTCGCCACCAAGGCGGCGTGGGAAACCATGCGCGAGCAGGGCTACGGCCGCATCCTGATGACGGCATCCTCGACCGGCCTGTTCGGCAATTTCGGCCAGGCCAACTACGGCGCGGCGAAGCTGGGCCTTGCGGGCCTGACCAAGACGTTGGCTCTGGAAGGCGCGAAGTACAACGTGCGCGTCAACACCCTCTCGCCGGTCGCGGGCACCCGCATGACCGAGGACCTCTTCCCCGAGGAAGCCTTCAAGCTCTTCGCCCCCGAGAACGTGGTCCCCGCCGCGCTGTTCCTCGTCTCCGAGGATGCGCCGACCAACGCCATCGTCGGCGCGGGCGCGGGCGGCTACCATTCCTCGTGGACCGTCATGAACGACGCGGTGTGGCTGCCTGAAGGCGAGCGCACCGTCGAGGGCTTTGCGGCGCATTGGGAAGAGATCAATTCCTTCACAAACCTCATCGCGCCGCAATCGGGCAGCGAGCAGTCGGGCAACATCCTGCGCGCGATGCAGAAGGTCACCGGGACGGGGCCTGCCAGCGCGCGGGGGTGAGCCGGTCGTTCCCCTCCTTTCGGGGAGGGGTCAAGGGCGGGGTGCGACGTCCGGTCGAGGGCGGAGCACTCATCTCCCAGCCCCGTCCCTCAAGGGAAGGGGAGCGTCAGTCCACCGCCTTCACCAGCCGCCGCTCCATCGGAGCGAGCACGTTAGCGAGGTCGTGCCCGCGCTTCAGGATCTGGCCGTGTTCGCCGAACAGGGTCCACATGCCCTGCTTGGCGCGCAGCGCAGGCCGCTTTTCGAGGCGGGCCTGGGGGCGTTCGGCGGTGCGGCGAAAGGCGGCGAAGGTCGCTGCGTGGCGGGTGAAGTCCATCGCATAGTCGCGCCACTCACCCGCCGCGACCATCCGCCCGTAGAGGTCGAGGATGCGCATCAGTTCGGGCCGCTCGAAGCCGACCTGATCCGCGCCGCGCGCCGGAAAGGGAACCACCTGTCCGGGAAGCCCCGGGGTCTGGGGTGCAGCCATCCTGGCGTTCAATCCTTCGCCGCACGCTTGCGCAGGCGCACGGCCGGTTCGACGTTCGGACCGAGCGGGTGGGTTGCGGGATCGTGGGCCGGGGGCTGAGCCTCGGGCACCAACTCACGCTCGGCCAGCAGCGCTCTCATCAGCGCCATCTCCTCGCGCATCTGGGCGATCTCGCCCTCGAGCTTCTCGATGCAGTCGCGCCGCGGGCGGCCCTGTTCGTCGCAGGGCGGATCGTCGCAAGGGGTTCCGTAGGGGATGAATTCGCGCAGCCATTCCTCGGCGGGGACCAGCGTGGAGCGGGCCTTGAGGCCGACCATGGTGGCGCCCGCCGGCACGTCGTCGGTGACGACCGCGTTGGCGCCCACGCGCGCCCGCTCGCCGACCACGATCGGACCGATGATCTGCGCGCCCGAGCCGATGATGACGTTGTCCTTCAGGGTCGGGTGGCGCTTGCCGCCCTTGCCGTTGGTGGGGTTGGAACCACCGAGCGTCACGCATTGGTAGATCGTGACGTTGTCGCCGACCTCGGCGGTCTCGCCGATCACCGTGAAGCCGTGGTCGATGAAGAAGTTCTTCCCGATCGTCGCCCCGGGATGGATGTCGATCGCGGTCAGCGCGCGCGAGACGTGGTTCACCACCCGGGCGAGGAAATAGAGCTTCGCCTCGAACAACCAGTGCGCGATGCGGTGGAAGCCCAGGGCCCAGACACCGGGATAGAGAAGGATTTCCCAACGCGACCGGGGCGCGGGGTCACGCGCGCGCACCGAGTCGAGGTAGCTGATCAGTCCGTCCAACATCGCCCCATGCTTTTCCCACCAATGCGCGCGCAATGCAACTCGCCCCGCTAGAACAGGCGCTGCTGCTCCGGCCCGTGCAGGGCCTCGAGCGCGGCACGCCACACAGACATGGTGGCGGGCGTCTGGCGTTCAAGGGAGATCCGGTCGATTGCCGCCACCAGCGCCTCGATCGCGGCGAAGCTGCGGATGGTGCGTGGCACGAGGTAATCGGCGGCGCCCTCCGGCAGGGTCAGGCCGCGCTGTTCGGCATGGGCGAGCATCAGTTCGCCCGCCATCGCATCGTCAGGCGGCTGGACAGCGAGTTGCAGCGACCCACCAATGCGCGAGGCAAGGTCGGGGAGCGCGATCCGCCAGCCGCCCTCGGCGCCCTCAACATTGGCGATGACGAGCAGCGCCCCGCCCTCGCGGGTGCCGCCCTGCTGAACCGCGTTCCAGCAGTGGAACAGCGCGGTCTCGTCCGCGCGCTCGGCATCGTCGATCACCTCGAGCCGGTCCGCGCCGTGAAGGCCCTGCGCCCAGTGGCCGAGCAGCGACTTGCCCGAGCGTGGCGGGCCGGTCAGCACGGCGACACTAAAGGGCCAGCGCTCCGGCGCCTGGAGCGCCTCGATGACTGCCGCGTTGGCCGGGCCGACCACGATCCGACGCACCCCCGCATGCTCGGGGGCGGCCAGCGGCAGGGCGATCTGGGACGGTTCGGCCACGGCCTGCCGCCTCAGCGGCTGATGGCGAGCGCGTTCGCCCCTCGCCGCACGCTGAGCCCGCGCGCCTCGAGCGCGGCGGCAAGATCCTCGAGCGAACCGGCATAGGCGACGCTCATCACCGAGGTGCCGCCGATCGCGGTGCTGGTGACGCCCACCCCTCGCACCCCGCCGGTGCCGCGCACCGCGCCGAGCGCAGCATCGAAGGCGGCGGCATCGGGAGTGGCGAACTGGACGGTAATGTTGCGCACCGCCGCCTCGCCCGGCTCGACCCCGGCGACGGGCTGCGCCTCGATCCGCGGCGCGTCGATCCCCGCCGCCGCCGCCGCGGCAGCCGAACGGCGCGCCTGGGCGGCGCGGCCGATCTCGATGAGCCGCTGGATCGCCGGATCGATCTCGCCCCCGGCCCCGAGCCGCAGGGTCGGATCGGGGCTGAGCCTGCCGCCCGCGAGCGCGCCGGCGAAGATCGCGTCCATCCGCTCGACTGCCTGGGCCAGCATCGCCGGCAGGGCGTCGGGATTCTCGACCTTGAGCCGGAAGCTTTCGAGCGGGCGGTTGTCGGGGCCGTAGCGGGCGGTGAAGGTACCTGTCACCGGCCCGCCGGGGAACTGGTGGTCGAGCCGGGCATAGGCTATCAGCACGTCGGTCGCGCCATACTGGTCGAGCGTCGAGCGCCACCACGCGCGGCTGCGCCGGCCGGCCTGCCCGAAATTGACCAGCAGCGAATCGCCCCCGGCCCCGGACAGGCGCACGTAATCGATGCGGCTCTGCCCCGGGTTGAACTCGGCCCAGGCGCGCTGCCACGGATTGCGCTGTTCGAAGGTGATGTAGGCGCCGCCCGTCTCCTGCACCGGGATGAGCAGGAGCGGCGCAGAGCGCGCCGCCTGCTGCGCCCCGCCCAGATAGCCGGCCGCGCGCTGGCGATCGAACACCACGCCGAGCGTCGCGATGTAGCGGCGTGGGCCCAGCCGCTCGCGTTCGATGACGATCGCCGAGACGATCCCGGCGAGCTGGCTGTCCGAGAGCTTGGGGCCCTGGATCTTCTCCCACGCCTTCCTCTGCGCCTCGCGCCAGCCGTTGGCGCGCGCGTCCTCGGCGCTCTTGCCCGATACGTCGACGCGAATCCCCTTGACCTCGATGTCGGCGCTCGCCGCGGTCGGCGCGATCCCGCGCTCGCCGGCGACCTGCGCGAGGAGGGCATAGCCGCCGCCCAGGAGCGCCAGCGCCAGCGCCGTGCCGCCCAGCCAGCGCCGCAGCGGCCGGATGGCCGGGTCCGGGGCCGGGGCCGATTGACGTGCGGCATCGCGGCCGGGAGGGGATAGCGTCGCGCTCATGGGGGAAATCGCTCGTCCTTTGCCCAATGGCGAGTGGAATTCCAAGCGCGAACAGCTAAAGCGGCGTGCATGACTTCGGGGACAGACGATCGCGGCCGGCCGGAAGGCTCTGGCTACACCTATGCCGATGCCGGCGTGTCGATCGCCGCAGGCAATGCGCTGGTCAAGGCCATCGCCCCGCTGGCCAGGGCCACCGCGCGCCCCGGCGCGACGAGCGAGCTCGGCGGCTTCGGCGGCTTCTTCGATCCGAGGGCGGCGGGCTACACGGACCCGCTGCTGGTCGCCGCCAACGACGGGGTCGGCACCAAGTTGAAGCTCGCGATCGAGCATGACCGGCACGACAGCGTCGGGATCGACCTCGTCGCGATGTGCGTCAACGACCTCATCGTGCAGGGCGCCGAGCCGCTGTTCTTCCTCGACTATTTCGCCACCGGCAAGCTGGAGAACGGGGTCGCCGAAAGGGTCATCGCGGGAATCGCCGAAGGCTGCAAGATGGCCGGCTGTGCGCTGATCGGCGGCGAGACGGCGGAGATGCCGGGGATGTATGCGCCGGGCGATTACGACCTTGCCGGCTTCTGCGTCGGCGCGGTGGAGCGTGGGGAGCAGCTCACCGGTGACAAGGTCGCGCCCGGCGATGTGCTGCTCGGCCTTGCCTCGTCGGGCGTCCATTCCAACGGCTATTCGCTGGTGCGTAGGCTCGCGGCGGACAAGGGCTGGAAGCTCACCCGCCCCGCCCTGTTCGACCAGGAGCAGATCCTCATCGATGCCCTGATCGCGCCGACCCGCATCTATGTCGCGAGCCTGCTGCCGCTGATCCGCGACGGCCTCGTGGGCGCGCTTGCCCACATCACCGGGGGCGGCCTGCTCGAAAACATCCCGCGCATCCTGCCCGAGAGTGCCCATGCCCATGTCGATGCCGACCTGTGGCCCCAGCCGCGGCTGATGGCCTTCCTTCAGGCGCAGGGCAACATCGAGCCCGAGGAGATGGCCCGCACCTTCAACTGCGGCGTCGGCATGGTGCTGGCCGTCAGCGAGGCGAATGCGGCCGATGTCACCGCAAGGCTCGAAGTGGCGGGCGAGACGGTGTTCCCGGTCGGCCGGATCGCGGCGGGCGCGAAGGGCTGCACCGTGCGCGGCTCGGTGGAAACCTGGGCGGGCAAGAGCGACTGGACAGCCACCCACCTCGCTTGATTGTCGTCACCCTGAACTTGGTTGGCCTATGGCCAGCTTCGCTTCCAGGGTCCATCGTGCCACAAACAACCGCCGAAACCCTCGGGAGGAATGGATGCTGAAACGAGTTCAGCATGACGATTAGGTCGAAGATCGCCGTCCTCATCTCGGGCGCCGGCACCAACATGGCGGCGCTCGTCTATGCCAGCCGCATCGGGGACTGCCCCTACGAGGTGGTGCTGGTCGCCAGCAACGATCCTGACGCCCCCGGTCTCGCGCTGGCCGCGGCGGAGGGGATCGCGACCTTCGCCCTCTCCCACCGCGGCATGACCCGCGAGGCGCACGATGCCGCGATCGAGGCCGCGGCGCTCGAGGCGGGCGCGGACCACATCGTCCTTGCCGGCTACATGCGCATCCTCTCCGACGGGTTCGTCGCGAGATGGGCGGGCCGGATGCTCAACATCCACCCTTCGCTGCTGCCGCTCTACCGGGGGCTCGACACCCACGCGCGGGCGCTGGCGGCCGGGGACAGCCACGGCGGCGCGAGCGTCCATCTCGTCACGAGCGAACTCGACGCGGGCGAGGTGCTGGCGCAGATCGCGGTGCCGATCGCCGCCGGGGACACGCCCGAGAGCCTCGCCGCCCGGGTCAAGCTCGCCGAGCACCAGCTCTACCCGCGCGCGTTGGCCGATTACGTCAGCCGCTGGCGCGATCCGGCGGCGCTGCTGGCGCGGGTGCGCGAGCTCGCCCTCGCCCTCCCAGAAACCGACGAGCGCGAGAGCCACGGCAGCCCGGGCTTCCGGGTCGGCGGGGACAAGTCGGGCAAGTTCTTCGCCTATTTCGCCGACCAGCATCACGGCGTGGCTCACATCGCTCTGTTGGTCCGCACCGGATCGATGGACGAGCTCCTCGCGCTCGTCGAGGACCAGCCCGAGATCTACTTCAAGCCCGCCTATTATGGCGCGAGCGGGTGGGTCGGGATCATCCTCAACCGCCCCGGCGTGGATTGGGACGAGGTCGCCGGGTGGCTCCAGCGCAGCTGGCGCGGCGCCGCGCCCAAGCGGCTCACCCGGCTGATGGACGCGAGCGACGCGTTCTGATGGCTCCGCTGCGCGAACACCTGCTGGCGCGCGGAGCTCTGGCGGAGCGCGCCAACGCCTTCCTCGGCAAGGCCTGGGCAAAGGGCTGGCTGCCGCCGCCCGATCTCGACGCGCACGCGCTGTGGACGCTCGCAGCCCGGCCCTACGGCGCCGAGGCCGAGGCCGCCGAGCGCGGCGGGCGCAGCGCGCAGGACGTCGCCGATTTCCGAGAGCGGCTGGCGCGCATGATCGCTGCACTTCATGCCGAAGCCGATCTGAACCCGCTGGGCCAAACGATGGCCTGGGGGCAGCTCGCAAGGGTGGTGAAGAACCGCCTCGCCTTCGGGGCGCTGTGGCGGGGGCGCCCCGAGCTTCTCGCCACGCCCCTCGCCGCACCGATCATCGTGATCGGCCACATGCGGAGCGGCACCACCCGCATCCACCAGCTGCTCGCCGCCGATCCCGCTCTGTCGCACACCCGTTATTGCGACGCCTATCACCCGGTCCCCGCCCGCTTCAGGCTCAACCGCGTCAAAGCCGCCGCCGAACTTGCCCTGCTCGGCGCGCTCAACCCGTGGATGCAATCGATCCACCCGATGCGCGCGAGCGGGGTCGAGGAGGAGCTGGCGTGGATCTCGGCCGCGCTCCACCACTCGATCTACGAATCGCAGTGGCACATTCCCAGCTTTTCGGCTTGGAGCGAGGCGCAGGACCCCGCGCCGATCTACCGCGAGTTCCTGCGCATCCTGCAAACCGACGCCGCGCACCGGGGGATCGCGGACCGCCCCCGGGTGCTGAAGGTCCCCGCCTTCGCCGAGGACCTCGCGACCCTTCTCGCGATGTTTCCCGACGCGCGCCTCGTCATCGCCGAGCGGGAGCGCGAGGCGGTGCTCAAAAGCGCGGTCAGCCTCGCCGCCAACCAGATGGCGATGCAGTCCGATTCCTGCCGCCTCGACGCGATCGAGGCACGCTGGCGGCACAAGATCGCGCTTCGCGAGGCCCGCATCGCCGCGGCGCTAGAGGGGTGGTCCGGCCCGATCGCGCGGCTGACCTTCGAGGCGCTGAACGCCGACTGGGAAGGCGCCATGGCGCGGGCCTACGCGGATCTCGGCCTCGCGCTCACTTCGCGCGCGCGCGCCGGGATGCGCCGGGTCATGGCGGCGAGCGCGAGCGGCCAGCACCGCGACCACGCCGAGCAGCTGGCGCGGTTCGCGGCCTCCTCCTCATCGTCCTAGTCCGCAACGCCCGGGTCGGACAGGGATTGCACCCATTCTATGTTACATTATATCATTGGCTATGGCCGATTTCGCAGAACGCTTCACCGACCCCGCCCTCGTCGCGAGGTATGCTGAAGGTCCACCGCGCTTCATGCCCGGCTATGCCGATGTGCAGACCATGACCGGCGTGCTGCTCGCCGAGCGCGCCGGGCCGGAGGCGGAGATTCTGGTGATCGGCGCAGGGGGCGGGCTGGAGATGAAGCGGCTTGCGGCGATACAGCCGGGTTGGTCGCTGACCGGGGTCGATCCGGCACCGGCGATGCTCGCCCTCGCCCGCACGGTGCTCGGCGAGGAGGGCGCGCGGGTGCGGCTGATCGAGGGGGTGATCGACGATGCGCCGCCCGGGCCCTTCGGCGGAGCCTGCGCGCTCCTGACGCTGCACTTCCTTGGCCAGGCCGAGCGCGCCCGCACCCTCGCCGAGATCCGCCGCAGGCTGATGCCGGGCGCGGCCTTCGTCGCGGCGCATCTCAGCATCCCGCAGGAGCCCGCAGCGCGCGCCCGCTGGCTGGACCGCTACGCCGCCTTCGCCGCCGCCCAGGGCGCCGAGCCCGAGTTGATCGCGCAGGCGCGCGCCGGGATGGACGACACGGTCGACCTGCTCGACCCCGCGACCGACGAAAAGCTGCTGCGCGAGGCCGGCTTTGCCGACATCGCGCCATTCTATGCGGGGTTCACCTGGCGCGGCTGGGTCGGCTACGCCTGACCCGCCGCACGCTGGCAATCAGCCGACGATCTCTTCGTCCTTGAAGAAGAACGCGATCTCGATCGCGGCGTTCTCTTCGCTGTCCGAACCGTGCACGGTGTTCTCGCCGATCGAGAGGGCGAGTTCCTTGCGGATCGTGCCCGGCGCGGCATCGGCGGGGTTGGTGGCGCCCATCACTTCGCGGTTCTTCGCGACGGCGTCCTCGCCCTCGAGCACCTGCACCACCACCGGCTCGCTCATCATGAATTCGACGAGCTCGCCGAAGAAGGGGCGCTCCTTGTGGACCGCGTAGAATCCCTCGGCCTGTTCGCGGGTCATGTGGATGCGCTTCGACGCGACGACACGCAGGCCGGCGTCCTCCAGCATCTTGGTGACCGCGCCGGTGAGGTTGCGGCGGGTGGCGTCGGGCTTGATGATCGAGAAGGTGCGGGTGACCGCCATGGCAATGCTCCTGTGAACGTCTGTTCTGTTGTGGGGGATTTGGCCGCGCCCGTAGATGCTGCGCTGCAAAATGGCAAGCGCGCGCGCAGGCCGTCACGCCCGCCCGATCGAAACCCTCGAGGGAAGGCTGCTCAGCCCGGCTTCTTGGTGCCGATGATGATCTGGCCGGCGGTCGTCTCGCCCGCGCTGGCGGTGACCGACAGCGAGGTGCCGTCGCCCTTGCGCTCGCCGCCGATCATCTGCGTGCCGTTGGCGTTCATCTCCAGCTGGATGTCGAACCCGGCGGCCTTGGCCTGATCGCGGTAGTGGGCCACGACCTTGTCGACAGGGGCAGCGGCCTCGAAGGTGATCATCGTGCCCTTGCCATCGGGCTGGTCGACCACGGTGTTGGTCACGATCTTGGAGCCGGGATAGAGGCTGAAGCCCGGAGGCAGCGCAACCGGCACGTCGGCGCCCGATCGCAAGGTGGCAGCGCCGTCCTTGCCCGCAATCGTCATGCTGGTCTCGCCGCTGTCCTCGTCGATGGTGTATTCGGCGTTCTCGCCCTCGGCGGTGGTGAACTCGCCCTTGGTGTCCGAGCCGCAGCCCGCAAGCGATAGAGCCGCTGCCCCCGTCACCACCAGTATCGCCTTGCGCATGATGCCTCCCCCGGTCTGCTGGGCATAGCATCCCTCAACCTGCGGCACAGGGCAAGCCCTCAACCCTTCCTGACCCAGCGCCCTTCTTCCTGCGCATAATACGACCGCTCGACATCGCCGCGCCCGTCCTGCGCGCGCCACGCATTGCGCGCCTCGGGGGCGAGCTCGGGCGGGAACAGCAGGAACACACGCGCGAAGCCGGGCGCCTCGCGGAAGGTGCCGTCGGCGAGCACCAGGTGGCTTGCCCCGTTGGGCGCGGCGAGATCGCCGGACAGGAGGATGGGCTGGCGCTCGGCGCCGGGCGCGGCCGCTTCCCCGTTGGCGAGGAAGCTTTCGGGTCCGGCCTGCCACAAGGCCCGCGCGATCGCGGCGCGGCTTTCGGGATCGTCCGCAACCACCAGCACCCGCTCTCCCTCCCCCAGCGCGCGCTTGGCGATGAGGGCGACGACCTTCTCGACCGGATCGTGGGTGACCTGCCAGAAATCGAGCTTCACGCACCGCCCCTGTTTCTGCGGCAGCGGTCGGAACAATATTTCACGTTGTCCCAGTCCCGCTCCCACTTCTTGCGCCACGCGAAGGGCAGCCCGCAGGCAAGGCAGGTCTTGGTCGGCAGGTCGCTCTTCTTCCGCATCCTGGGAATGGCGACGCCTCCCGCTCAGCCCTCGACCACGTCCCGCACGAAGCGGTCGAGCAGGCGTACGCCGTAGCCGGTCGCGCCCTTGTCCCAGGTGTGGCCCGGCTTGTTCGACCAGACCATCCCCGCGATGTCGAGGTGCGCCCAGGGGGTGCCGTCCTTGACGAAACGCTGGAGGAACTGCGCCGCGGTGATCGAGCCGCCTTCGCGCGGGCCGATGTTCTTCATGTCGGCGATCGGCGAATCGATCAGCTTGTCGTAATTGGCGCTGAGCGGCATGCGCCACAGCTTGTCGCCGGTGGTCTTGCCCGCCGCCGCCAGCTGCTCGGCGAGGGCATCGTCATTGGCGAACATGCCGCCGTGCTCGTTGCCCAGAGAGATGATCATCGCGCCGGTCAGCGTGGCGACATCGACGATTCGCGCCGGGGCATACTGTTCCTGCGCCCAGTGGATCGCATCGCACAGCACCAGCCGCCCTTCGGCATCGGTGTTGAGCACCTCGACGGTCTGGCCGCTCATGGTGGTGACGACATCGCCGGGGCGCAGCGCCTTGCCGTCGGGCATGTTCTCGACGAGGCCCATGACACCGATGACGTTGGCCTTGGCCTTGCGGCTCACGAGCGCCAGCATCGCGCCGGCGACGGCGCCCGCGCCGCCCATGTCCCACTTCATGTCCTCCATGCCGGGACCGGGCTTCAACGAGATCCCACCGGTGTCGAAGGTCACGCCCTTGCCGACGAAGACGGTCGGCTTCTCTCCCGCCGCGCCGCCGTCCCAGCGCACCGCGAGGAGCTGCGATTCGTGCTCCGAACCCTTGCCGACGGCGACCAGCGCGCCCATGCCGAGCGCCTCCATCTCCGCCTCGCCCAGCACGGTCAGCTCCGCCCCGGTGCCCGCGAAGGCCTCGCGGCAGGCTGCGACGAAGCTGGCGGGGTAGATGATGTTGGCAGGCTCGGTGACCAGCGCGCGGGTGAACTCGACCCCCTTGGCGAGCGCCGCCTCGCGCTGCCACGCGGCCGCAAGGCCCTCGGGCGCGCCGGTCACGTGGACCGTGATGAGCGAGGGGCGCTTGTCGGCGGGAAGCCGCGTGCGATACTTGTCGTGGCGCCAGGCGCGCAGGCGCAGGCCGAGCAGCACCGCCGCGGCCTCTTCGGCATTGAGGCGCGCCTCGCCGAGATCGAGCACCATCGCGCTCTCGCCCGAGACGAGATACTTGGCGCTGAGCGCCGCCCCGGCGCGTTCGCAATTCGCCATGCGGTCGGCGGCATCGGCCTCGCCCGCACCGGCCAGCGCGATCCGGCGCACCGTGCCCGCGACGTTCGCGAAACCCTCGAACAGCTGGCCCGCGCGCCCCGAGAACTGCGAGGCCGCCGCGCCTTCGATCAGCGCGGCATCGAGCCCGGCGAGGCTCGCGGCCTGGTCCACGATGCGGGCATGGAGCCGGATGTCGGCGGGCGGGGCGGCGGTGAGGAGGATCTGCATTGGGCAACCTTTACGTGTAGCGGGAAGCCGGGCGGCGGCCGGCGGCTCCGCCGTGGCGGCGCGCACCTGCGACAAGCCGCGCCGGGCGGGGGCGCAATGGCGATTGCGATTAGGCGCGAGCGGTGCAATAGGCAAGGCCATGTCGGGAGGCTTGTCAGACGGACCGCGCGAGGCCGCGCGCCGCCCCTTGCGCGTCCCGGCGCAGGGCACTGCCTCGCGCGCGGTGCTCGCCCTCGCGCTGCTCGGCGCCCCTGCCACGCTCGCCGCGCAGGAGCCGCTCCCGGCCCCCGGCGAACCCGTCTCCCCGGCCCCGCCCGCCGCCACCGCCCCACCCGCGGCTCCCCCCGCCGACGCCCCCCGCACCATCGACTTCGAGGCGAGCGAACTGAGCTACGACAACGGCACCGAAACCGTGATCGCACGCGGCAATGTCGTGCTGCGCTCGGAGGACCGCTCGGTCCGTGCCGACAACGTCACCTGGGACCGCACCACCGGCCGGATCATCGCCACCGGTAACATCCGCATGGTCGACGAGGCGGGCAACCAGCTGTTCACCGATCAGGTCGAGCTGACCGAGGAGTTCGACACCGGCGCCATGTCCGAACTGCTGATCGCCCTGCGCGCCGGGGGCCGCCTCGCCGCGGCCTCGGCGCAGCGCGGGGCGGACGGGGTCGCGGTGCTCACCGACGCCGCCTACACCGCCTGCCCGGTGGTCGACGCCGAGGGCTGCGCCAGCGACCCGAGCTGGCGGATCACCGCGCGCCGCGTGAGCTACGATCAGAACGCGGGCACGATCCGCTTCTCGGGCGCGATGCTCGAACTGTTCGGGACGCGCATCCTGCCCCTGCCGGGCCTCGGCATTCGCACCGACGGCAAGGGCGAAAGCGGCTTCCTCGTCCCCGACGTGCGGCTCACTCAGGTCAACGGGCTGGAGCTGTCGGGCGAATATTACTGGCGCATCGGCGAGAACCGCGATCTGACGCTGGGCGCCTATGTCTTCTCCAACGTCGCCCCGATGGCGAGCGCGAAGTGGCGGCACCTTACCGAGATGGGCGCCTACCAGGTCACCGGCTACGCCACCTTCAGCGACCGCTTCACCGATTTCACCGGCGGCGAGGGCGTGCGCAGCGATCCGCGCGGCTATATCGACGCGAACGGCAGCTTCCAGTTTTCGGATGACTGGAGCTTCACCGGATCGCTCCGCCTCGCCAGCGACCGCACCTTCCTGCGCCGCTACGACCTCAGCCGCGACGACCGGCTGCGCTCGACCTTCAACCTCGAGCGGATCACCGACCTTTCCTATTTCTCGGTGGCCGGCTGGGCAACCCAGACGCTGCGGTTGAACGCCGACCAGGGCCAGATCCCGCTCGCGCTGCCCGCCATCGACTATCGTCAGAAGCTCGCGAACAAGGTTCTGGGCGGCAACCTCATGTTCCAGGCCAACAGCCTCGCGCTGCTGCGCAACGACGGGCAGGACACCCAGCGCGCCTTTGCCGGGGCGCAGTGGGACCTGAAGCGCCTGACCGGCATGGGCCAGGTCGTCACCCTCACCGCGCTGGTCAGGGGCGATGTCTACAACACCGAGAACGTCGATGCGACCTCGACCCTCGCCTACCGCGGCACCGAGGGCTGGACCGCGCGCGGCATCGCCACCGCCGCGCTCGACATCGAGTGGCCCTTCGTGGGTGAGGCCTTCGGCGGAACGCAGATCTTCAAGCCGCGCCTGCAATTCGTCGCCAGCCCCAAGATCCGCAACCTCGCGGTCCCCAACGAGGACGCGCGCGCCATCGACCTCGAGGATTCGAACCTCTTCGCGCTCAATCGTTTCCCCGGCTACGACCGGGTCGAGGACGGCAGCCGCGTCACCTGGGGCGTCGACTGGGAGTTGCAGCGACCGGGATGGCGGGTGCACTCCACCGTGGGGCAGTCCTTCCGACTCGACCGGCCCGATCCCGGCCTCTTCCCCGAAGGCACGGGCCTGTCCGAGAAGGTCACCGATTTCGTCGGCCGCACCGAGGTGCGCTTCAAGAACCTCGTCAGCCTCACCCACCGCTTCCGGCTGGACAAGGACAACCTCGCGGTCCGCCGCAACGAGATCGACGCGACGATCGGCTCCAGGCGCACCTATCTCGAAGTCGGCTACCTGAGGCTCGACCGCGACATCCAGACCGTCGAGGACCTGCGCGACCGCGAGGAACTGCGCGCCGCCGCGCGCGTGGCGATCGGGCGTCGCTGGTCGGTGTTCGGCTCGGGCGTGTTCAACCTCACCGATCCCGAGGAGGACCCGGTGTTTCAGCCCGACGGCTTCGAGCCGATCCGCACCCGCCTCGGCGTCGCTTATGCCGACGACTGCATCGAGTTCGGCGCGACCTGGCGGCGCGACTTCATCACCGCGGGCGACGCGGCGCGCGGCAACACCTTCCAGCTGTTCTTCGCCTTGCGGAACCTCGGCTTCCGGTAACCCACACCTATCCCCGCTGCGAATTGGCAGCGCGGCTAAATCGGGTTAAAGGGCTCGCCGCGGGAGATGGGCCGCTGCCTCAGGGGCGGGCGAGGCTCAGCTTCCATTCAGCCGGTGCGCGGCATCGGCGGCCATCGCGCGAGGGGTCGCGCACCAATTTGGCCACAAGGCGGGATTAAGCGAGTGAGTGTGAAGCTGTTGACCAAGACTGTTCTTGCCAGGACCGGCACCGCGCTTGCCGCAGCCGGGATGATCGGCCTCGCGCTCGCGCCCGCGGCCCTGCCGGCGCAGACCGTGGCCGTGCCCACCGCCGACAACCCCTTCGGCCTGCCCGAGGACATCACCCTGTTCGGCAAGGCCGACCCGGACCGCCGCACCGCGACCGCGATTGTCAACGGCTACGTCATCACCGGCACCGACATCGACCAGCGCGTCGCGCTGGTGACGGCGGCCTCAGACGCGAAGATCTCCGAGGAGGAGATGCTGCGCCTGCGCGTGCAGGTGCTGCGCAACCTCATCGACGAGACGCTCAAGATCCAGGCCGCCGCGGCGGCCGAGATGGAGGTGAAGCCCGAGCAGATCGAGCAGACCTACCAGCAGCTCGCGGCGCAGAACTTCGGCGGCGAGCCGAAGAAGATGGACGAATATCTCGCCTCGATCGGCTCCTCCCCCGCCTCGCTCAAGCGCCAGATCGAAGGCGAGGCGGCCTGGGAGAACCTGCTGCGCCGCAACATCATGCCCTTCGTCAACGTCTCGGCCGAAGAGGTCAACGAGGCCCTGAAGCGCATGAACGAGGCCAAGGGCACCGACGAATACCGGCTCGGCGAGATCTATCTCTCGGCCACCACCGAGAACCGCGCGGCGGTGCTGCAGAACGCCCAGGCGATCATGCAGCAGCTCCAGCAGGGCGGCAGCTTCGTCGCCTATGCGCGGCAATATTCCGAGGCGACCACGGCCGTGGTCGGCGGCGACCTGGGCTGGGTGCGCCTCGGCCAGCTCCCCCCGCCGCTCGCCAACGCGGCGCGCACCATGTCCCCCGGGCAGCTGCAGGGGCCGATCGAGATCCCCGGCGGCTTCTCGATCCTCTACCTCATCAACAAGCGCCAGGTGCTGATGGCCGATCCCAACCAGGCGGTGCTGAGCCTCAAGCAGATCTCGATCAGCTTCCCCGCCGGAGTGAACCAGGCCGAGGCCGAGGCGCGGGTCAACGAGTTCGGCACCTTCGTCGAGGGTCTGCGCGGCTGCAGCGATGTCGATGCGGCCGCGGCGAAGATCGGCGCGGAAGTCGTCACCAACGACCAGCTCAAGGCCGAGGTGCTTCCCGAGCAGCTGCGCGCGATCATCCTCAACATGCAGATCGGGCAGACCACCCCGCCCTTCGGCAGCGTTGCCGAAGGCGTCCGCGTGTTCATGCTGTGCGGACGCGACGATCCGCAGGATGCGGGCGCGCCGTCCTTCACCGCGGTGATGAACCAGATCGAGGACGAGCGGGTCAACAAGCGCGCGCAGCGCCTCCTGCGCGACCTGCGCAGCGACGCCTACATCGAATACAATTGACCGGGCTCGCCGCACCGCTGGCGATCACGCTCGGCGATCCGGCGGGGATCGGCCCGGAAGTGATTGTTGGCGCCTGGACGCGCATCAGGGCAGCGGGCGAGGTGCCACCAGCCTTCGTGGTGGGCGGGCCGGAGCTCTTGCGCAGCCTTGCCGAGCGCAACCGGATCGACTGCCCGATCGTGCCCATCGCCGATCCGTCCGAAGCCCTGTTCGCCTCGGCCGCGGGCCTGCCCGTCATGGCCGGGCTCGACGGCCCCCTCGCCCCCGGCAGGCCTTCCGCGGAGGGCGCCCGCCTCGCGCTTGCCTCGCTCCAGTGGGGGGCGAGGTTCGCGCTTTCGGGGGTGGCCGCGGGCCTCGTGACCGCGCCCGTCGCCAAAGGCGCGCTGGCGGCGCTCGGCTGGGACTACCCCGGCCAGACCGAATTCCTCGCCGATGCCTGCGGGCGGCCCTATCGCGACGCGGTGATGATGCTGGCGGGTCCTTCGCTGCGCACCGTGCCGCTGACGGTCCACGTCGCGCTGGCCGAGGTGCCGGGCCTGATCTCCGAGGCGCTGATCTTGCACAAGGCGCGCATCGTTGCGGCTGGATTGCGCAGGGATTTCGGTGTGTTGCAACCCAGACTCGCGATCAGCGCGCTCAATCCCCACGCCGGGGAGGGCGGGCAGTTCGGCGACGAGGAGGCGCGCATCATCGCCCCCGCCGTGGCCGCGCTCGCGGCCGAGGGGATCGCCGCCTTCGGACCCGTGCCCGGCGACGCCCTGTTCACGCCGCGCGCCCGGCAGGGCTATGACGCGGCACTGTGCATGTATCACGATCAGGCGCTCATCCCCCTGAAGGCGCTCGAGTTCGACGAGGGCGTCAACGTGACGCTCGGCCTGCCGATCATCCGCACCTCGCCCGATCACGGCACCGCCTTCGACATCGCCGGGCAAGGCGTGGCCGATCCGGGCGCAATGGCGGCGGCGATCCGCATGGCGGCGCAGATGGCGACGGCGCGGGCGGGTGCCGGTGGCTGAGGCGGAGGCCCACCCCGCCGCGACCAGGCGGCAGAGCCGCCAAGTCTCTATCCCCTCCCGCAAGCGGGCGGAGCATGTATGCGCAGCCAATTCCCCTCCCGCTTGCGGGAGGGGATAGAGGTGGGCCTGTGACCGCCCTCCCCCCCATTCGCGAGGTTATCGCCCGGCACGGCCTCGCCGCCTCCAAGGCGCTGGGGCAGAATTTCCTGCTCGACGAACAGCTGCTCGACCGGATTGCCGCACTGCCCGGCAGCCTCGCGGGCGAGCAGGTGCTCGAGGTCGGACCCGGCCCGGGGGGCCTCACGCGGGCGTTGTTGAGGGCCGGGGCGCGGGTCACCGCGATCGAGATGGACCGCCGCTGCCTTCCCGCGCTCGCGGAACTCGGCGAGAGCTTCCCCGGCAGGCTCACTGTCATCGAAGGCGATGCCCTGAGGATCGACCACGCGGCGCTGATGGGCGGCGCGCCCTTCCACGTCCTCTCGAACCTGCCCTACAACGTCGGCACCGCACTGTTCGTGAAGTGGCTCGGCGGGGAGGCGTGGCCGCCGCCGTGGCGCTCGCTCACGCTCATGTTCCAGCGCGAAGTCGCGGAGAGGATTGTCGCTTCCGCGGGAGACGATGCCTATGGCCGCCTCGCCGTGCTGGCCCGGTGGCGCGCCGAGGCGCGGCTCGCGATGAAGGTGCACCGCAGCGCCTTCACCCCGCCCCCCAAGGTGATGAGCGCGATCGTCCATGTCACCCCCGCCGCCATGCCCGAAGGGGTCTCGTCCCGCACCCTCGAACGCCTGACCGAAGCCGCCTTCGGCCAACGCCGCAAGATGCTCCGCCAGAGCCTGAAAAGCATCCCCGGCGCCCTCGGGGCGCTCGCAGGCCTCGGGATCGACGAGACCCGGAGGGCCGAGACGGTCAGCGTCGCAGAGTTCGTCGCGCTCGCCAGGGCATTGGCGTGACGATGTATTTCCCTCACAGCTTCACCGCCGAAATCGTCCAGCACGACGTCGGTTCGGAGCGGTATCGCTACACCGTCGTCTTCGTTCCCGAGGAGGTGAAGGCGGATCTCCCGCTTGCCGAATATCCCAAGCTGCGGATCACCGGCGAGGTCGACGATCACCCGATCGAGGCGGCACTCACCCCCGTCCGGGGCGAGCACTACATCCTCCTCTCGAAAAAGTTGCTCGGCGCCATCGGCAAGCGGCTCGGCGACGAGGTCGAACTGCGCTTCCGCATCGCCGATCAGGGCGCGGTCGAGGTGCCCGAGCGCCTCGCCGAGGCGCTGGAGCGTGACGCCGGAATGCGCGCGCTGTGGGAGGCCTCCACCCCCGGAAGGCAGCGCGCGCTCGCCTACATGGTCGCATCGGCCAAGCGGGCCGCAACGCAGGACCAGCGGATCGCCAAGGTCGCCGCGGTGCTGCGCGGCGAGATCGACCTCAACGGCAGGCCGCTTGCCTAGCCGGCCTTCTTCTTCAGACGCCAGGCGTGCAGCAGCGGCTCGGTATAGCCGCTCGGCTGCTGCACGCCCTTGAAGATCAGGTCCTTCGCCGCGCTGAAGGCCGCGCCGCCCTCGTTGGCCGTGAGCGGGACGTAGAACGGGTCGCCCGCGTTCTGGGCGTCGACCTTGGCGGCCATGCGGCGTAGCGAGTCCATCACCTGCGCCTCGCTGATCACCCCGTGCAGCAGCCAGTTGGCGATGTGCTGCGAGGAGATGCGCAGCGTCGCGCGGTCCTCCATCAGGCCCACGTCGTTGATGTCGGGCACCTTGGAGCACCCCACCCCCTGGTCGATCCAGCGCACCACATAGCCGAGCAGGCCCTGGCAATTGTTGTCGAGCTCCTCGCGGATCTCCTCCTCCGACCAGTTCGCGCCTTCCGCGAGCGGGATCGCCAACAGCGCGTCGAGCCCGGCGGGTTCGGGGAGGTGCTTCTGCACGTCGAACACGTCGATCTGGTGGTAATGCAGCGCATGGAGCGTCGCCGCGGTGGGCGACGGCACCCATGCGGTGTTGGCGCCCGCCTTCAAGTGCCCGATCTTCTCGACCATCATCTGGCCCATCAGGTCAGGTGCGGCCCACATTCCCTTGCCGATCTGCGCCTTGCCCGAAAGGCCGTGCCTGAGGCCGATGGCGACGTTCCTCGCCTCGTAGGCCTTGAGCCATTCGCTGCCCTTCATCGCACCCTTGCGCAGCATTGGCCCGGCGCGCATCGAGGTGTGGATCTCGTCCCCGGTGCGGTCGAGGAAGCCGGTGTTGATGAAGACGATCCGGTCCCTGACCGCGTGGATGCAGGCGGCAAGGTTGGCGCTGGTGCGGCGCTCCTCGTCCATCACGCCGACCTTGATGGTGTGGCGAGGGAGCTTCAAGAGATCCTCAACCGCGTCGAACAAATCATTGGTGAACTTGCATTCTTCGGGCCCGTGCATCTTGGGCTTGACGATGTAGATCGAGCCGCAGCGCGAATTGCCGAAGCGCCCGTGGCCTTCGACATCGAGCGCGCTGATCGCGCTGGTGAAGACCGCGTCCATGATGCCCTCGGGAATCTCGCTGCCGTCGGGCAGGCGGATCGCCGGGTTGGTCATCAGGTGGCCGACATTGCGCACGAACATCAGGCTGCGGCCGGAAAGGGTGTGCTGCGAGCCGTCCGGCGCGGTGTAGGGCTTGTCGCCCGCCAGCGAGCGGGTGAGCGTGCGCCCGCCCTTCTCGAAGCTCTCCTCGAGGTCCCCGCGGATGATGCCGAGCCAGTTGGTGTAGGCGAGCAGCTTGTCCGCGGCATCGACCGCCGCGACCGAATCCTCGCAATCGGCGATGGTGGTGAGCGCGGCTTCGATCAAAACGTCGGCGATGCCGGCCTTGTCGTCGGCACCCACCGGCGTGCTCGGATCGAACACAACTTCTATATGCAAGCCGTTGTTTTTGAATAGCAAACCCTTGTTGGTGGTTCCAACGTGGAGGGACGGGTCGGCGAGTTGGATATCTTCGCGCGACGCAAGTTGATGCCAGCTCGCCCCGCCTGCCAGCGGGAGTGTTTCGTCAAGAAACGCCCGCACCCGGGCGATCACCGCCTGCCCCCGCGCCTTGTCGTATCCGCCCGGAAGAGGAGCCGGAGCGTCGAGCGCATCGGTGCCGTAGAAGGCATCGTAGAGGCTGCCCCAGCGGGCATTCGCCGCGTTCAGCAGGAAGCGCGCGTTGAGGATCGGCACCACCAGTTGCGGCCCGGCCATGGTCGCGATCTCGGGGTCGACGTTCTGCGTGCCGATGGTGAAATCGCCCGGTTCGGGGACGAGGTAGCCGATCTCTGAGAGGAAGGCCTTGTAGGCCGCTGCGTCGTGGGGCTTGCCCGCCCGCTCGCCGTGCCACGCGTCGATCTGCGCCTGGAGGCTCTCGCGCTTTTCCAGCAGTGCGCGGTTCCGGAGCGCGAACTCGGCCAGCAGGGCTGCGAAGCCCTGCCAGACGGCGTCCACATCCCGCCCCAGCGGCGTCAGCACTTCGCTTTCGAGGAAGGTGGCCAACCGGGAGTCGATGCTCACTCCGGCGCGGGCGGTCATGTCAGTCATGGTAGTCCTCGTGTGGTAAGCGTGAAGCCGAACCCGGGGAGGAGAGGACGGGCCGCCTATGGCGTAGCGCTGCCACGATTGCAACGGGTTGGACTACCGCCGCGAGACGGCTAGAGGGAGGCGATGGACGGGACCATGGGAACGATAGACCCAGCCGCGATGCTGGCGCAGGTGCGCGCGTGGAGCGCGATCAACACCGGCACCGGCAATCTCGCCGGGCTGGCCGAGCAGGCCGCGATGCTGGCCGACGCCTTTGCGGTGCTGCCGGGCACCGTCGCGCTGGTCGATCCCGCCCCCGTCACCGCGATCGCGGCGGATGGCAGCGCCTTCGACAAGCCCCACGGCCGGCATCTGGTGGTCCGCGTGCGCCCGCAGGCGAACCGGCGCATCCTGCTGACCGGGCACATGGACACGGTCTTTCCCGCCGATCATCCCTTCCAGCGCCTCGACTGGCGCGACGGCGCGACCCTCAACGGCCCGGGTGTCGCCGACATGAAGGGCGGTATCGCGGTGATGCTCCACGCGCTGATGGCCTTCGAAGAGAGCCCCGGGGCGAGCGCGCTCGGCTACGATGTGCTCATCAACTCCGACGAGGAGACGGGCTCGCTCGCCAGCGCCGCGCTGATCGCCGAGCTCGCTGCCGGAAAGCACGCCGCGCTCACCTACGAGCCGGCGGCCCTCCCCGACGGCACCCTGGCGCACGAACGCGGGGGGACCGGGAACTACTCGATCACTCTCACCGGCAGGTCCGCCCACGCGGGGCGCAACCCGCAGGACGGTCGCAATGCCATCGTCGCCGCCGCCGACCTGATCCTGCGTCTGAAGGCGCTCGAGGGTGAGGAGATCACGATCAATCCCGCCAGGCTCGAAGGCGGCGCGGCCAACAACGTCGTGCCCGATCACGCGGTGCTGCGCTTCAACATCCGCCCCCGCACGGTCGAGGCGGGCGCGGCCTTCGAGCGCGAGCTCGACGCCTTGCTGCGCGGCATCGAGGCCGGGCACGAGGTCGCCACCCACCGCCACGGGGGCGTCACCCGTCCGCCCAAGAAAGTCGATGCCCGCGCGCAGGCCCTGTTCGACCTCGTCCGCGCATGCGGCGCGGAGCTCGGGCAGGACATCCGCTGGCAATCGACCGGCGGGGTGTGCGACGGCAACAACATCGCCGCCTGCGGGGTGCCGGTGGTCGACACCATGGGGGTGCGCGGGGGGGCGATCCACTCGCCGGACGAATATCTGATCGTCCCGAGCCTCGCCGAACGCGCCGCGCTGTCCGCGCGGGTCATCGAACGGCTGGCGCAAGGGGCGCTCGGCGAAGGGGGTATGGCATGACGTTTCGCCTGCGCGCCGCGCGCACCGCCGATCTCGAGGCGCTCTACGAGATGGCCAAGCTGACCGGGGGCGGTTTCACCAACCTGCCGCCCGACCGCGCGGCCCTGCGCACCAAGCTCGAGCGCGCCGAGGCCGCCTTCGCCAAGGAGGAGGACACGCTTGCCGACGAGCTCTTCGTGCTGGTGCTCGAGAACGCCCGCACCGGCACGGTGCGCGGCACCTGCCAGCTGATGAGCAAGGTCGGCCAGCGCTGGCCCTTCTACTCCTACCGCCTCAATACGCTCACCCAGTATTCGCAGGAACTGGACCGCACGGTGCGCGCCGAGCTGCTGAGCCTCGTCACCGACCTCGAAGGGTCGAGCGAGGTCGGCGGGCTTTTCCTCCATCCCAATGAGCGCGCCGGGGGCCTCGGCCTGCTGCTCGCCCGCTCGCGCTACCTGTTCGTCGCGATGCACCGCAAGCGCTTCGCCGAGCGCATCCTCGCGGAACTGCGCGGCATCATCGACGAGCGCGGCGGATCGCCCTTCTGGGACGGGGTGGCGGGGCGCTTCTTCGGGATGGGCTTCCAGGAGGCGGACTATTTCAACGCGATCAACGGCAACCAGTTCATCGCCGACCTCATGCCCAAGCACCCGGTCTATGTCGCAATGCTGAGCGAGGACGCCCGCAGCGTCATCGGCGTTCCTCACCCGACGGGGCGTGCGGCCATGCGGATGCTCGAGGACGAGGGCTTCCGCTTCGACGGCTATGTCGACATCTTCGACGGCGGGCCGACCATGGTCGCGCGCACCGACGAGGTCACCAGCGTGAAAAGCGCCTGCGAATGCACCGTCACCGGCATGCAGGTCGAGGAGGGCGAGCGGGCGATCCTCGCGACCGGGCGGCTCGGGACCTTCCGAGCCTGTTTCGGCGCGCGCGTGCTCGACGGCGAGGGGGGCATCGCGATCGATTCGGCGAGCGCCGACCTTCTCGACGTGTGCGAGGGCGACAGGGTGTGGAGCGTGGGGCGCTAGGATTACCCTCACCACCCGCGAGGAGCGCAGCGACGCGGCGATCCATGGCCCGCCCGCTCGCCGCGAAGTTTGACCATGGATTGCCGCGCGACCGTCGGTCGCTCGCGATGACGAAGTGGACCTGAGAACGTGCTCACCGAAATCAACTTCGACGGGATCGTCGGCCCCTCGCACAATTATGCAGGCCTCAGCCTCGGCAACATCGCCAGCGCGAGCCATGCCTTCGATCCCTCCTATCCGCGTGCGGCGGCGTTGCAGGGGCTCGGGAAGATGCGCGGGAACCTCGCGCGGCTGGGCGTGCAGGGCTTTCTCCTCCCCCTCCCCCGCCCCAATCGCGCGCTGCTCGATGCTCTGGCGCTGGACGGGAGCGAACCGCCGCAGCTGCGCGCCGCCGCCTGGTCGGCTTCCGCGATGTGGACCGCCAATGCGGCAACCGTCAGCCCCGCGCCCGATACGGCGGACGGGCGCTGCCATCTCACGCCGGCCAACCTCGTGACCATGCTCCACCGCGCGCAGGAATGGCCCGACACGCAGGCACAGCTGAAGATCGCTTTCGGCGACACGCGGCACTTCGCCATCCATGATCCCGTACCGCCGACCTTCGGCGACGAGGGCGCGGCCAATCACATGCGGCTCTGCGAAAGCCACGGGGCAGCCGGCGTCGAGGTGTTCGTCTATGGCAGGCCCGGCGGCCGCTTCCCCGCGCGCCAGCACGAGCAGGCGAGCCACCTCGTCGCGCGCCGCCATGGGCTCGCGCCGGAGCGCACCGTGTTCGTTGAGCAGAACCCCGAGGCGATCGCCGCGGGCGCCTTCCACAATGACGTGGTGGCGGTGGCGAACGGCCGGGTGCTCTTCACCCACGACATGGCCTTCGCCGACCAGCAGGGCGCCTACGATGCGATCCGCGCCGCCTTCCCCGCGCTCGAGGTGGTCGAGGTGCCCTCCAGCGCCGTCAGCCTGGAGGAGGCGATCCGCACCTACCTCTTCAATGCACAGCTCCTCACCCTCCCCTCGGGCGAGATGGCGCTGATCGTTCCGGAGGAATGCCGCGAGTCCCCGAGCGTGCGGGGCTGGTGCGAGGAGATGCTCGCCGGAAACGGCCCGATCCGGCAGGTCATCCCCGTCGACGTGCGCCAGTCGATGGCGAATGGCGGCGGCCCCGCCTGCCTGCGCCTGCGCGTGGTGTGCGATCCCGCCACGGTCGACCCGCGCTTCCTGCTCGACGAGGCCAAGGCCGACCTCATCGAACGCACCATCGCGGCGCATTGGCCCGAACAGATCGATCCGGCGGACCTCGCCTCGCCGAGCCTTGCGGACAGCGTGATCGCGGCACGGCTCGCCTTGCTGGAAGCGCTCGATCTGGCACAGCTTGGTTAACACATTTGGCGCGCGGCGTGCGCGCGCGTAAGGTTACACCAATGTTAAAGCGACTCAGCCGCAGCCGGGTCGCGCCGCAATCGGGAGTCGCCATGCTGCGCAAGCTCGGAAGGCTGTTCGTGATCAAGAACCGCTTCGAGGCGTTCCTGATCATCTACGCGCTGGCGCTCGGCGCGACGGCGCGCGGAACGGCATATCTGCACCAGTATCCGGGTTTCGGCGGCCAGCTGCTGTTCCTCGCCACCACCGGCGCGGTGTTCCTCGGCGGGGCCAAGATCCTCGACTGCCTGAAGCTCGAGAAGGAACTGGCGGCGCTCAAGGCGGAGCGCGCGGCCCCGGCGGAATAGGCGGACCGGAGCGTCAGCCCCGGCCCGTCCATCCGAGCGTCAGGCGAGCGCCTTGCGGAAGATCACCTTGTCGTCGCCCGGCGCATAGTAGTCGCGGATGCGCGCCTCGCGCTCGTAGCCGAGCATGTCGTAGAAGCCCCGGGTCCGCGCGAAGCCCGGCGTGCCCGAGGTCTCAACCAGCAGCACCCGGACCTTGTGGCTGCGCAGATCGGCCTCGATGTGCCGCATCAGCGCGGTGCCGATCCCCTCTCCGTGCGCAGCCGGATCGACGCAGATCAGCAGCGTGTTCCAGGTGCCCTCGGTAAGCGGTTCGGGAACATAGTAGGCGACGCCTGCGACCACGCCGGCGTCATGGACGAGCCAGCGAGGCCCCTCCTCTGCGGCGAAGTAGGGCGCTGTCATGGTGCCGAGCATGTCGGCGGGAAACATGGCGTTCGCTTCGACGAGGAAGGCGACGCGCGCGAGGTCGCCGCGCAGCAGCGGGCGAATGGATCCGGTTTTCACGGGATATCTTTCCAGAGATATGGACTACGTCATCCCGGCAGCGAAAGCGTGGGCTTTGCGCTTTGGGCTTCGGCAAGCTGACCCTTGCGGGGTCAGTGCTAGGACGCGGTCGTGGTCAAAAAATCTCCGGTCATGGGTGGGGGATTCTGTTGCTAGGCTCCCCCGGGCCCCCGGTTTCCGATTCTGTTACCCGGTTCGGTCCGAACCGTGCTCTTGGCGTTGTAAATTCAGGCCGCTAGGCCGTCACATTACGCGGCGAGAGCAAGTGCTTCGTTGTCGTTGGCACTTGTGGGTTTTGAGCCTTTAACGGGTTACTCAGCCCGGGCGAAAACACTGCTTTTCAACACACGTCGATCCTGGTTCGGCCCCGTCAGGAACAGCGCGCAGGTCGCCGTTTCTGGTGGAGCCGCCGGGTACTGCCCCCGGGTCCGTTGCATCTATTGCACAGCGCAATTTATCGCCATAGTCGGTTACCCGACACTGCGGATATAGCGCGGCGAAGCTGAATGTGAAGTGGACGCGGCCCTACTTCCTCAGCGCATCCCGGATCTCGATCAGCAGTTCGACCTCGGTTGGCCCGGCAGGCGCAGCTTCCTCTTCCTTGCGGGCAAACTGCGCGGTCACCTTGTTCACGTAGCGCACCATCAGGAAGATGATGAAGGCGAGGATCAGGAAGTTGATGACGACCGAGATGAAGGCCCCAAGCCCCAGGACGTTCGCCCCCGCCTCGCGCGCGGCGGCGAGCGGCGTGCCCGGCGCGACATTCCCCGACAGGACGATGTAGCGGTCCGAGAAATCGATATTGCCGACGATCGCCCCGACGATCGGCATGATGATTTCGTCGGTGAGCGACTTCACGATGGCGCCAAAGGCCGCCCCGATGATCACCCCGACCGCGAGGTCGATGACGTTGCCCTTGGCGATGAAGGCCCTGAATTCCGACAGCATGACGATCCCTTTACCATTCGCGAGCTTGGCGCTTTTCTGGCATCCGCTCCCGATCCTGCCAAGCCTCTCTGCCGGCCCGTCCACCGCTTGAACCGGCAAGTCGGTGTGCTATATCCACAATACAGAGAGTCCGCTGCCGGGCGCAGACGCGCCCGTGCCTTCAGGAGGGATTGCACATGACACTCGCCATTATGCTGCGCGGCGCTTTCGCCGCCGCCGCTGCGCTCAGCCTTGCCGCCTGCGGCATCAACTCGGTGCCGACCAAGGAAGAGGCCGCCAAGGCGCAGTGGGGCAACGTCGAAAGCGCGCTCCAGAACCGTTCCGACAAGATCCCCAACCTCGTCGCGGTGGTGCAGGGCGCGGCGATCTCGGAGAAGGACATTCTCCAGGGCGTGATCGACGCGCGCGCCCGCGCGACCTCGATCAACATCACCACAGACGACCTGTCGAACCCGGAAGAGTTCAAGAAGTTCAACGATGCGCAGAACCAGCTGACCCAGGCGCTGGGCCAGCTGCGCACCGTGGTCGAGAACTATCCGCAGCTCGCCAGCCAGCCGCGTTTCGCCGATCTGATGGTCGCGATCGACGAAGCCAACAACCAGATCAACACCGAGCGGGTGCGCTACAACGACCTCGCGCGTGACTACAACACCGAGATCCGCACCTTCCCGAGCAGCATCGGGGCGAACATCATCTACGGGGCCGAGGCGCTCGAATATTTCGAGGCGGACGAGGCGGCCAAGGCCAATCCCAAGGTCGACATGAGCGGCATCACCGGCACGCCGGCTCCGGCGGCCGCGAATTGACGTGACCGATCCGCTCGCCCTGCTGCGCCGGGCGCTGCTGCTGCTGGCAGTCCTTCTGGGGTCTGCCGCAGCAGCGCAGGCGCAGGACTATCCGCCGCGGCCGCAGGGGCCGATCTACGACGGGGCGAACATCCTCTCGCCGCAGACCGAGGCGCGGCTCGACCAGCAGCTGCGCGCCTACAATGCGCAGACCGGCCGCGCGATCATCGTCGCCACCGTGCCGAGCCTCGGCCGGGCGAGCATCGAGACCTATGCGACCACGCTCTACACCGACAAGTGGGGGATCGGCGGCGCGCAGCGCGACGCCGGGCTCCTGCTGCTGATCGCGCCAGCCGAACGCAAGATGCGAATCGAGGTCGGCTACGGCCTCCACGGCTATTTCGGCGGGATCATGGCGGGCCGCGTCATCAACGACGTGATCGCTCCGCGCTTCAAGGAGGGCAACTTCGACGCCGGCGTGACCGACGGGGTCGCGGCGATCCTTGCCCACCTCGCCAAGAGCCCCGAGGACGCCATCGCCGTCGAGGAGGCCGCCCAGGCCGCCGAGGCGCAGCAGAGCCGCAGCGACGGCGGCTTTCCTTTCGGCGTGCTGATCTGGCTGGCCTTCCTGTTCTTCTTCTTCGTCCTGCCCCTGCTCGCCGGGCGCGGGCGGCGGCGGCGCTACAGCGCGCGGGGTAGCGGTCCGTGGGGCAGCCGCGGGCGCGACCTCGGCGATACGGCGCGCGACATCATCCTGTGGGAAGTCGGCAGCGCGGTCGCCCGCGGCATCTTGTCAAGCGGCGACAACGACGGCGGCGGATGGGGCGGCGGCGGCGGGTTCGGCGGCTTCGGCGGCGGCAGCTCCGGCGGCGGCGGCGCATCGGGGGGCTGGTAGGCGATGACCTTCCTTGACAAGGACGGGCACAGGCTGGTCAGCGAGGCCGTGACCGCGGCGGAGAGCGCGACCTCGGGCGAGATCGTCACCGTGCTGGCCGAGCGTTCGGACGGCTACACCGACGTCGCCCTCTTGTGGGCGGCAGGCGCGGCCTTCACCGCGATGAGCGTCTTTGCCGCCTATCCCCAGCCCTTCCTCGACGTCTGGGATGGCGCCTTCGCCGGCTGGGGCCATCGCTGGACCACCGGCGAGATCGCCAGCTACGTCATCGCGCTCGGCCTCCTCAAGTTCCTCGGGGTGTGGCTGGTGCAGCTTTGGCAGCCGCTCAAGTTCGCACTGATCCCCGCGCCCACCAAGACCATCCGCGTCCGCGCCCAGGCCGTGCGCCAGTTCAAGGTCGGCGCGCAGGGGCGTACCACGGGCCGCACCGGCGTCCTCATCTACCTCTCGATGCGCGAACACCGCGCGGAAATCGTCGCGGACGAGAGCATCGCCGCGAGGGTCCCGGCCGAGGTATGGGGCGAGGCAATGGGCGACATGCTCGCCCATATCCGGAAAGGTGCGGTGGCCGAGGGGCTGGCGGCGGGCGTGCGCGACGTCGGCTTCGTGCTCGCCGAGCACTTCCCGCGCGGCGCCGAGGACGTGAACGAACTGCCCGACCGCCTGATCGAGGTTTGATCCCTGCCGTCGCAACTAGGCACTTGACCCGTTCGCCCTGAGCCTGTCGAAGGGCCGCTCATTTCTTCTGGTCCCGAGACAGGGAAGGACACTCCTTCGACACGCTCGGGATGAACGGGGCTTTTCATCTTGGAACGAGACCGCGACGCCGACCTGCCCGAAGAGGTCATGTGGGAGGGGCGCTTCATCACCGCCAAGACGCGGGGCCGCTGGGAATATGTCGGGCGCGCGCGCGGCATCAAGGCGGCGGCGATCATCGCGCTGGACGTCGATCCGGACGGCACGCGCCATGTCGTCCTCGTCAGCCAGTACCGCGTGCCGTTGTCGCGGTTCAGCCTCGAGATCCCGGCCGGCCTGGTGGGCGACGATGAGGGCGCCGCAGGCGAGGATGCGCTGACCGCCGCTGCCCGCGAGCTCGAGGAGGAAACCGGCTACCGCGCCGGACGGCTCGAGGTGCTGGGCGAATTCCACTCCTCGCCCGGCATGGTCTCGGAAAGCTTCACGCTCTTGAAGGCCACCGCGCTCGACCGCGTCAGCCATGGTGGAGGCACGGAAGGCGAGAACATCACCGTTCACCGCGTTGCGCTGCACGATCTGGCGCGCTTCGTGGCGGAGTGGCGACGGGCTGGCCACGCGGTCGATGTCCGGATAGCGATGCTGCTGACACCGGGATACTTGGGAGAGGAGTGACCATGACAGGACGGGTAGCGGGCAAGCTCGCATTGGTGACGGGCGGCGCGCAGGGCCTCGGCCGCGCGCATTGCATCCGGCTCGCGCAGGAAGGCGCGCGGGTGCTGGCGACGGACATCAACGGGAGCGGAGCGGAAGAGACCGCGGCGCTCATCAACGCCGAACTTGGCGAAGGCACCGCCTATGGCATGGCCCACGACGTCACGGACCCCGGCCAGTGGGACGCCGCGATCGACGCCGCGCGGGAGAAGCTTGGCGGCCTCAGCGTGCTCGTCAACAATGCCGGGATCGGCGTGCCCGGCAACATCGAGACCTGCACCTTCGCCGATTGGCAGCGCTGCTTCGACATCAACGTCAACTCGATCTTCCACGGCTGCCAGAAGGCCCTTCCGCTGATGCGCGAGCACGCACCGGGCTCGATCATCAACATCTCCTCGATCGCGGGCCTGATCGCGAGCGACACCATGCCCGCCTACAACGCCTCCAAGGCGGCGGTGTGGATGCTGTCGAAGTCGATCGCGCTCCACTGCGCCAAGAGGGGCATGAACATCCGCTGCAACTCGGTGCATCCGACCTTCGTCGACACCCCGATCCTCGACGGGACGGCGAAGGCGGCCGCGCTAGACCGTGAAGTGCTGCTCGAGAAGCTGGCGCGGCAAATCCCCTTGAAGTTCGTGGGCGAGCCGAACGACATCGCCAACGCGATCGTCTACCTGGCGAGCGACGAGAGCCGCTTCATGACCGGCGCGGAGCTGAAGCTCGACGGCGGCATCTCGGCCATGTAACGAAAGAGGGGCCTTGCGGCCCCTCCCGGTTTGTTGTGATCAGGTGCAGCGGCCCGAAAACCGGGAACCGCTTTTTTGGTCGCTGCACTCAATCGGCAATCAGCGCGATCGCGATGTAGATCAGGATGAAGCTGCCGAAGCCGAGCAGCGTGCCGGCGACGAAGCCGATCCGCACCAGCATCGGGTCGATCCTGAAGTAGTTGGCGATCCCGGCGCACACGCCCCAGATCTTGCCGTTTGATCTGTCGAGCCGGAAGCCTGCCTGGGGCGGCCTTCCGCCGGAATGGCCCGTGATGTTGCTCATTTCAGTCAATCTCCGTGATTGCGTGTTCAGACGGTCATGCCGGGGGTGGCAGGGACGATGGCATAGGCAAAGCTGGCGATGGTCAGGACGATGGCGAAAGCGGCCGAAGCGAAGCGGGCGGTGGTGTCGGAGCCGAACATGGCGGGATTATCCTTGTGCTGGTGTGGTCGGGCGGGAGCGCGATCAGGCGACGAGGCTCGGGCTGGCGGGGATGATCGCATAGGCGATGGCTGCGGCCGACAGGACGAGCGAGAAGGCGGCTGCGAACAGGCGGTTCGAGGTGTCGATGGCGAACATTGCGGGTCTCCTTTCAAGGTTCATCTGGTGTTTTCCGGGACCGTCCCGGGATGCCGGACACACTGCAGGGGGCGTGCCAAATTCGAAAAAGCCCAGAATTGCGCGATTCTCATGCTGACGATCCGTCAACCGATCATTCAGCAAAACGAAAGCTTGGCAAATTTTCCCAAGCATTGGGATCACGCTTTTCGGCGGCGCCATACTGGCCAAGCCCGCCCCCTCCCGCTACCCGCGTTGGGGCCATGAGCCTCAGCCGCATCAGCCTCGAGAACTTCCGCAACCATGCGGCGACGAGCCTCGGCGAGACGGCGCATTTCAACCTGCTGGTGGGCGAGAACGGCGCGGGCAAGACCAACCTTCTCGAGGCGCTCTCGCTGCTGGGCCCGGGGCGGGGACTGAGGCGCGCCAACCTCGGCGATCTGGCGCGGCGGGCGGTGCCGGGTGATCCCCCCCTCCCCTTCGCCATCGGTGCGAGCCTCAGCGAGGCGGGGACGGTCTCGGCGCGGCTCGGGACCTATACCGAGGCGGGCCAGCCGGGGCGGCGGCTGGTGCGGGTCAACGGCGCGGCGGCGACGGCGGCGAGCCTCGCCGAGTGGCTCGCGCTGTCATGGCTGACCCCGGCGATGGACGGGCTCTTTACCGACAGCGCGGGCGCCCGGCGGCGCTTCGTGGACCGCATGGCGCTCGCCATCGCGCCCGATCACGCGCGGCGGGTCAATGCCCTCGAGGCGGCGCTGCGCGAGCGGGGCAAGCTCCTGGATACGAGGGCCGATCCGCGCTGGCTCGATGCCGTGGAGGCGCAGGCGGCCGAGCACGGCGCGGCCGTCGCGCGGACCCGCAGCGAACTGGTCGCGCGCCTCGCCGACGAGCTCTCCGCCCTGCCGCCCGAACCCTTCGCCCGCCCCGCCCTCGCCTACCGTCCCGGCGGGCCGACCGACGAGACCGCACTGCGCGCCGAACTCGCCCGCGTTCGCCCCCGCGATCGCGCCGCGGGCAGGGCTCTGTCGGGTCCGCAACGCGATGAACTGCTGGTCGAGATGGCCGCCACCCGGCAGCCGGCGGCGAGCTGTTCGACCGGCGAGCAGAAAGCCATGCTGATCGCGATCACCCTCGCCCACGGCGTCCTTGCAGCGGCGGGGCGGCCCAGCGTCCTCCTCCTCGACGAGGTCGCCGCGCATCTCGATCCGCTGCGCCGCGGCGAATTGTTCCGGCGGCTGCGCGAAGGCCGTGCGCAGGTCTGGATGACCGGCACCGAACTCGCCCCCTTCGCCGCGATCCGCGAAGAGGCGGCGATCTGGCGGGTGTCGGGCGGCAGAGTGGAGCGGGTCTAGCGAATTTCCAGTGCGTCTGGAGGAGGTCTAGCCCCCTTCCGCCTCCGGGAGCGCCCCCTCGACCTCGTCCAGCGTCGAGGCGACCAGCCGCTCGACCCCTTGCGCGGTCGGGTGGATCCGGTCCGACTGGAACAGCGCGGGATCGCGGTAGATGTCCTCAAGCCAGAAGGGGATCAGCGCCGCGCCATATTCCTTCGCCAGATCGCGGTAGATCGCGTCGAACTCGGCCTGGTATTCCGGGCCGTAATTGGGGGGGCTGCGCATCCCCATCAGCAGCACCGGCACCTCCTGCGCGCGCAGGACCGCCAGCATCTTGCCGAGGTTCTTCTTCGTTTCCGCCGGCGAAAGGCCGCGCAGCAGGTCATTGCCGCCAAGCTCCAGAATGAACAGCGCCGGAGGCTGATCCTGCGCGGCGAGCGTGAATTCCAGCCGGTTGAGCCCGGCGGCGGTGGTATCGCCCGACACTCCGGCATTGATCACGTCGGCATTGATCCCCTTGGCCCTGAGCGCGTTCTCCAGCTTCTCGGGATAGGCATCGCGCGGATCGAGGTTGTAGCCGGCGAACAGGCTGTCCCCGAAGGCGATGATGGTCCGCTCCGGCCCCATCACGGGGATCGCCGGCAGAGCGGGCTTCCCGTCCTCGGCCATTTCGGCGGCGGGGGCGGCTTCCTCGGCCGCGTCGCCGCAGGACGCCAGCGCCAGCGCCAGCGCCGCCGCTCCGACGACGCCACTATTCGACCAACCGCGCTTGTGCATCCGCGCACCTTCCCTAGCTGTAGCTTGTTGAAGCCCCTCACCTATGCCATCGGAACCGCGTGACAAGCCCCTCTCTCGCCATAAGCGCCCGCAATCTCACCCTCACCCTCGGCAGCGACGCTGCGCCGGTGACGATCCTGCGCGGGATCGATCTCGATGTCCCGCAGGGCCAGGTGGTCGCGCTGCTCGGCCCTTCCGGATCGGGCAAGAGCTCGCTGATGGCGGTGCTCTCGGGGCTGGAGCGCGCCAGCGGCGGGAGCCTCGCTGTGGCCGGCGCGGACTTCATGGGACTGGACGAGGACGGCCTCGCCGCCGCGCGCCGGGGCCGGATCGGCATCGTGCTCCAGGCCTTCCACCTCCTCCCCACCATGACCGCGGCGGAGAACGTCGCGACGCCGATGGAACTCGCCGGGATGGAAGGGGCCGCCGCGCGGGCGCTGGCGGAACTGGCAAGCGTCGGCCTCGGCCATCGCACCGGGCACTATCCCACCCAGCTTTCGGGCGGCGAGCAGCAGCGCGTCGCCATCGCCCGCGCCACCGCCCCGCGCCCCGGGCTGATCTTCGCCGACGAACCGACCGGCAACCTTGATGCGGCGACCGGCGAGGAGATCATCGACCTCCTATTCGCCCGCCGCGCCGAGACCGGGGCAACGCTGCTTATCATCACCCATGACGCCGGGCTCGCCGCACGCTGCGAGCGCGTGCTGACCATGGCGGACGGGCGGATCGTGTCGGACACCGCCGCGGCGGCGCCGGCGGCAGCGACCGTGCCCGCCGGATGAGCGAGCCCGCACGGATGACCTGGGCGACCGCCTGGCGCATTGCCCGGCGCGACCTCAACGCAAGGTTCCGCGGCCTCAGGCTGCTCCTCGTCTGCATCTTCCTCGGCACCGCCGCGCTCGCCGCGATCGGCACGCTCACCGCCGCGATCGAGCGCGAGCTCGCCTCGAGCGGCCAGGAACTGCTCGGCGGGGACCTCGAGGTCGAGGTGTGGCAGCGCGACCTCAGGGCCGAGGAGCGCACGGCGCTGGCGGAGTACGGGACCGTCTCGAGCGGCTTCCGCCTTCAGGCGATGGCGAGCACCGCCAAGGCCGCCGCGCCGGTCGAGCTGAAGGCGGTGGATGCGCGCTGGCCGATGTTCGGGCGGCTGCTGCTGGTGGACAAGCGCCGGGTCGGCGCGCCGACCGGCAAGGACGCCTATCTCGCCGCCACCGCGCTCGAGCGGCTCGGCATCCGGGTGGGCGAGAGTTTCCGGGTCGGGACGGTCACCCTGCGCGCGGCCGGCGTGATCGCCGACGAGCCCGATAGGCTTTCCGAGGGCTTCCAGCTCGGCCCCACGGTGATCGTCGCCCAAGGCGTTCCCGCCGAAGCCGGGCTGCTCCAGCCAGGTGCGCTCTACCAGAGCAAGCATCGCATCGCCTTTGCGAATCCCGCGCGCAGCCCGGCAGCGGTCGAAGAGGCGCTTACCGACGCCTTTCCCAATGCCGGCTTCAATATCCGCACCCGCGACCGCGCCTCGCCGGGCGCCGACCGCTTCGTGCGGCAGATGAGCGACTTTCTGACGCTGGTGGGCCTTGCCGCGCTCGTAATCGCGGGGATCGGGATCGCGGGCGGCGTCTCCTCCTATCTCGACCAGCGCCGTGCAGGGATCGCGACGCTGAAGGTGCTGGGGGCCACGTCCGGCGATGTCGTGCGCATCTACGCCCTGCAGATCGGCGTGGCGGCGCTGGTGGGGAGCCTTGCCGGGCTTGCCGCAGGCGTGGCGGTGACGCCGCTGCTGGCAGCTGCACTGAAGGGCCTGCTCCCGGTGGAGAGCGGCTTTATCGTCGCGCCCGGCCCGCTGTTGCTGGCGGCGAGTTACGGCCTGCTGGTCGCCTTCGCCTTTGCCGCCGCGCCGCTGCTGCGCGCCCGGACCTTCCCCGCGATGGCGCTGATGCGTTCGGGGATCGTGCCGCTCGCGCGGGACTGGCGGGCGCTGGCGGCGACCGCGCTGGGGCTGGCGGCGATTTGCGCGCTCGCGCTGCTGACGACCGATCAGCCGATGCTCTCGGGCGGCTTCCTGCTCGGTGCGGGCGGCGCGCTGGCGCTGCTGGCGGGGCTCGGCTGGGGGATCCAGGCACTTGCCCGGCGGCTGCCACGTCCGGCCAATCCGCTGCTCAGGAGCGCGCTCGCCAACCTCCATCGCCCCGGAGCGCCGACGGGGGCGCTGGTCACCGCGCTCGGCTTCGGCCTCGCCGCCTTCGTGCTGCTCGCCGCGGTGCAGAGCGCGATCGACGGCAACATCCAGAGCCGCGTGCCGCGCGAGGCGCCCGATTACTTCGTGCTCGACGTGCCGGTGGCGAAGGAGCCGCGCTTCTTCGACCTCGTCGAAGCCGATTTCCCCGAGGCGGGCCTGCGCACCGTGCCGACCATGCGCGGCGCGATCCTCGCCTACGGGCCCAAGGACAAGATGGTCCGGGTCGCCGACCTCGAGGAGATCCCCGAGGGCGCCTGGGGCCTGCGCGGCGAGCGCGGGCTAACCTATGCCGACACGATCCCCGAGGGCAACCGGCTGGTCGCGGGCGAATGGTGGAGCCCTTTCCACAGGGGCGAGCCGCTGGTGTCGATCGACGTGGAACTCGCCCGCGCGCTCGATCTTGAAGTGGGCGACTACCTGACCGTCGGCATTCTCGGGGTTGAGCGCACAGCGCGCATCGCATCCCTCCGCGAGATCGACTGGGAGAGCATGGGATTCAACTTCATCCTCGTCTTCAGCCGCAACGCGATCGGCGATGCACCGCACAACCTCGTCGCCAGCATCGACCTGCCCGACGGCGCCGATCCGGCCGCACGGGGCCGGCTGCTGCGGGCACTGGTCAAGGAGATGCCTTCTTCTTCGGTCATCGAGGTGGGCGGGCTGCTGGTGGAGGCGAGGAAGCTCCTCGAACAGGTCAGCCTCGCGACGCTCGCCGCGGCGGCGGTGACGGTGCTGGCGGGTCTCGCGGTGCTGATGGGCGCGATCGCCGCGGCGCGGGCGGCGCGCACCTACGACACGGTGATGCTGCGCGTGCTGGGGGCGAGCCGGCGGCAGATCCTGCTGCTCCAGCTTGCCGAATACGGCCTCATCGCCGGGGTGCTGGCGCTGGTCGCGCTGGCGCTCGGCTCGGTGCTCGCCTGGGTGGTCATCACCCAGCTCTTCGAGTTCGACTGGCTGCCCGACTGGGGCGAAGTGCTCGGCGTGCTCGCGCTCGGCGTGGCGCTTGTCCTGGCCTTCGCCCTTGCCGGATCGCTGCCGCTGCTGCGGGCAAAACCGGCGCGGGCGCTGCGCGAGCTGTAGCGCCTTACGCGAAGACTTCCTCGCTGTAGGGGTCCTTGGGATCGGGGCCGAACCGGTTGGGCCCGCGCGTGCCTTCAAGGCACATGAACACCAGCAGGATCAGCCCGCCGACATACGGGATCAGCCCGAGCAGGAGGAACCAACCCGACTTGTCCTGATCGTGGAAGCGCCGGACCTGCACCGCGATCCCGGGGATGAGAAACGCCGCCAGGTAGAGTAACACGATGATCGCGATCAGGAAGCCGTAGCTCGTGTCGCCGCTGGCGAACATCGGCGCGAACGCAAACGACGCGACCAGCGAGACCGGGATCATCATCAGCACCTGGAACAGGACGAACATCCAGTATTCCTTGCGCCGCGAACGGCCCTGAAAATCAGCATAGCGCCTCAGCGGCATAAGCATCCATTCCATCCGTGATCCCCTCGTTGCACGTGGCAGGCGCAGACCAACATAATTCGCCCTGCGAGGCAAACGCAAAAGGGCCCCGCACGTCGCCGTGCAAGGCCCTTTCGCCTGTCGGCATTTGCCGAGTGTCAGAACCGGTAGCGGATCAGGCCCCCATAGGTGCGCGGCTGGTTGGGATAGCCGGAGATCGACTGGCCCTGCGCCACCGAAGGGAAGATCGTGGTGATGTAGCGGTCGTCGAGCAGGTTGCGCGCCCACAGGGTGAATTCGAGCCCCATCTCCAGCGCATAGGTGACCGATGCGTTGACGTTGTTCACTTCGCGGGTGAAGGCCCGCGCGGCGTTGCGCGCGGCCTCGAAGTCGGGCGTGCCGTCGGCATTGGTGCCGATGAAGTTCACCAGACCATCGTTGACGCGGATTTCCGATTCATACTGGTAATCGCCGCGCAGGATGAAGCGGTCGCCGTTGGCCAGCTCCTTGTTCCAGGTCGCGCCGAACGACGCGCTGATCGGATGGATGCCGGCCACTTGCTCGCCCGACAGGTCGCCCACGGGCGAGCCGACGAAGCTCTTGTACTCGGGGTCGAGGTAGGTCATCGCCAGCGACAGGGTCAGTTCGTCGGTCGGCTTGACGTAGCCGTCGAACTCGATCCCGAAGGTCTCGAGCTCGCCCGCGTTGGCGAGCACGAAGAGGTCGCCCACGAAGGTGTTGGACTGGAAGTTCTCGAGCGTCTGGCGGAACACCGTCAGGTTGGCGCCGGCGATGTTCCAGTCGGCCTTGATGCCCAGTTCGTAGACGGTCGATTCCTCGGGCAGCGCGAAGCGGGTCCCGGGGCGAAGGTTGGGAACGCCCAGCCCTTGCGCGATGATCTGGTTGAAGTCGCCCGGAAGCGGCCGGCTGTCACGCGACAGGTTGAAGGAGCTCGCCTTGAAGCCGGTCGCATAGCTCAGGTAGACATTGACCGTGTCGGTGACCTCGTAGTTCGCGCGGGCGAGATAGGTCACCTCGTCATCGCGGGTCCGGCCGCTTTCGACCGCGTTCGGAATGTTCACGATCGGCCGCAGGAACTGGAAGTCGGCAAGCCCGAGGAAGGGGTTGCCGACGGTCAACGGATTGGCGTCGGCAGCGGCCTGCGCAGTGGTGAGGTTGGCGTTGAGCTGGCCGAAGGCGGTCGCGCCGGCCTGGATGGTGGGGAAGAAGGGCGCCGTCGCCGGGTTGGTGGCGAAGGCCTGGATTTCCGCCGCGGAGGCAAGCCGGCCGAGACCGAGCGCCGTGCCGACCTGGGTCGCGATCGCCTGGTTGGTCAGCACGCGGCCGCCGGCGGAGGCGAGATCGACCTGCGAGAAGACGTCCGTGGTGCGGCCGTTGGACACGACGTCCTTCTTGTCCTTGGTGTAGTTCGCGCCGAGCGTCACCGTCAGGCGGTCGGTCAGCTCCAGGTCGACCTGGCCGAAGATCGAATAGGCCTCGTTGTCCTGGCTGAACTCGCTGAAGAAGCCCTGGCCCGCCCCGAAATAGCTGCCCGGGGTAGCGCCGAACAGCGCCTCGAGCGTGTTGACGTTGAGCGACCCGCCGGTCGCCGCGTTGATGAGGCCGTTGGCATAGGCGCGGAAATCGCTGCCGAGAATAATCTGGTCGGCGGTATCGAGCTCCTCGTTGAAGTAGTAGCCGCCGACGAGGAAGTTGAGCGGGCCGTCGAAGTCCGAGGCGAACCGCAGTTCCTGGGTGAAGGTCTTGATGTCGGCCTGGCCGATATTGGCGCCGGTCGCCAGCGCGGCGCTGGTGAAGTCGACGTCCTGGTTGGCGCGGATGCGGGTGTCGCGATAGGCCGTGATCGAGGTCAGGGTGATGTCGCCAAACTCGTAGTCGGCCTGCCCCGAGACGCCCCAGTTGCGCACCCGGTTGAAGGGCACGACATCGGTGAAGACCACATCGTCAAGCTCGGTGCCCGGCGCATTGACACGCCCGCCGATCAGCTGGATCAGGCCGGTTTCGGGCGAGGGGCGCAGGTTCGCGACCGCGCAGCACTTCTCGTCGATCTCGTCCCAGTCGCCGATCAGGCGGAAGCGGAAGTTGTCGCCGTTGTCGAACAGCGCCTCGGCGCGGGCGAACCAGCGGTCGCGATCGTTGAGATCATCGCCGTTGAAGCCGTTGGTGACGAAGCCGTCGCGCTTGTTGATGCCGCCGGCGAGGCTCACCGCGAGCGTATCGGTGATCGGGCCGCTGATGTAGCCGCGTGCGACCACCGCATCGTAGTTGCCGTAGGAGATTTCGGCGCTCCCCTCGAGATCGAAGGAGGGCGCCTTGGTGACCAGTGAGATAACGCCCGCGCTCGCGTTCTTGCCGAACAGCGTCGACTGCGGGCCGCGCAGCACTTCGACGCGCTCGAGGTTGGGAAGGTCGGAGATCTGCGAGACCGCGCGGCTGCGATAGACGCCGTCGACGAACACCGCGACCGAAGGCTCGAGGCCGAGATTGTTGCCATCGGTGCCGAAGCCGCGGACCGAGAAGGTTGTCGCGAAGGCGCTCTGCAGCTGCGAGACGCGCAGCGAGGGGACGACGGACTGAAGATCGTTGATGTCGCGGATCTGCGCCTGTTCGATCGTCTCGGCGGTGGTGACCGAGACCGCCACCGGCGTATCCTGGAGGGTTTGGGCGCGCTTGGTGGCGGTCACGATGATCTGGTTGCCGCTATCGAGATCGGCCTCGGCCTCGGCCAATTCCGCCTGGTCACCGGCCTCTTGGGCGAACGCCGCGCCCGGCAGCGCGAGCCCGAGCGTGGCAGCGCCTGCGAGCAGAGTGAATCGATACGCGCCGGCAAAGCCGGTGATGGTCGAACGCATGGAAGCTCCTCTCCTAATCCCCGATTCCGGCGGCTTGTTGCCGCGCACTTCTGATGTGCGCTTTCTCCCGGGACCGTTGGGCGCGGTGATAGGCCAGTGTTGCGCGACCGACAAGCGGGCAGCTCATGGTTTTGCTTGGCGAATCTGCCGAATGTTGCGCAAGAGTCACACAGCATCTCGCCCGCTCGCGTGCCCAAAGCGCCCCGGCGCTTGCCCCTCGCGCGCGCCCCTGCTAGGCGCCGCGGCGATGTTGCAACGCAGCACACAGACGCACCGGCCACGCTTGCCGTAGCGTCTGGCGCTGTCGCTAACCCGCCACAAACCCTGCCTAACGCGAGCCGCCCGAGGCGCCTTGCCCTTGTTCCCCGCCCCGGATGCCCTCGCGTCCGGCTTTTCACCGGAAGTTTCCCGCATGTCGTCCGCCCTCAGAAATATCGCGATCATCGCCCACGTCGACCACGGCAAGACCACGCTGGTCGACCAGCTGTTCCGACAGTCGGGCACCTTCCGCGAGAACCAGCGGGTCGAGGAACGCGCGATGGATTCGGGCGATCTCGAGAAGGAACGCGGGATCACCATCCTTGCGAAGTGCACCAGCGTGGAGTGGGAGCAAGGCGGCGAGACGACCCGCATCAACATCGTCGACACTCCCGGCCACGCCGATTTCGGCGCCGAGGTGGAGCGCATTCTCAGCATGGTCGACGGGGTGATCCTGCTGGTCGACAGCGCCGAAGGCGCGATGCCGCAGACCAAATTCGTGACCGGCAAGGCGCTCGCACTGGGCCTCAGGCCGATCGTCGTCGTCAACAAGATCGACCGCCCCGACGGCCGGCCGCAGGAAGTGCTCGACGAGGTCTTCGACCTCTTCGTCAGTCTCGATGCCGACGACGACCAGCTCGATTTCCCGGTGCTCTACGCTTCGGGGCGCGAAGGCTATGCGAGCGAGGACCCAGACGCCCGCAGCGGGACTCTCGCCCCGCTGTTCAACAAGGTGATCGAGCACGTCCCCGCCCCCGGCCTCGACCCCGACGCGAAGTTCGCCTTCCTCGCGACCCTCCTCGATCGCGACAACTTCATGGGCCGCGTGCTCACGGGGCGCGTCCAGTCGGGCACGATCCGCGTCAACGATCCGATCCACGCCATCGACATGGATGGCAAGGTGATCGAGACGGGCCGCGCCACCAAGCTGATGAGCTTCGACGGGCTCGAGCGCGTTCCGGTCGATATCGCGCGCGCGGGCGACATCATCGCGCTCGCCGGGCTCGAAAAGGCGACCGTCGCCAACACGATCTGCGATCCTTCCGTGACCGAACCGATCGCTGCGCAACCGATCGACCCGCCGACGCTCGCCATGCGCTTCTCGGTGAACGACTCCCCGCTCGCCGGGCGCGAGGGCAGCAAGGTGACGAGCCGCATGATCCGCGACCGCCTGCTGCGCGAGGCCGAGACCAACGTCGCGATCCGCGTCACCGAGAGCGAGGACAAGGACAGCTTCGAAGTCGCCGGCCGCGGCGAACTTCAACTCGGCGTGCTCATCGAGACCATGCGCCGCGAAGGCTTCGAGCTCGGCATCTCCCGACCCCGCGTGCTGTTCCGCGAAGAGGACGGCAAGCGCATGGAGCCCTACGAGACCGTCGTGATCGACGTCGACGACGAGCACTCGGGCACGGTCGTCGAGAAGATGCAGCGGCGGAAGGCCGACCTCGCCGAAATGCGCCCCTCCGGGCAAGGCAAGACCCGGATCACCTTCTCCGCGCCCTCGCGCGGGCTCATCGGCTATCACGGCGAATTCCTCTCCGACACGCGCGGCACCGGGATCATGAACCGCCTGTTCGAGAAGTACGGCCCCTACAAGGGCCCGATCGAGGGCCGCATCAACGGCGTGCTCATCTCCAACGGCGACGGCGAGGCAGTGGCCTATGCGCTGAACTCGCTCGAGGAGCGCGGCACCCTTTTCATCAGCCCGCAGATGAAGGTCTACGAAGGCATGGTGATCGGCGAGAACGCCAAGCCCGAAGACCTCGAGGTCAATCCGCTGAAAGCCAAGCAGCTCACCAACATCCGCTCATCGGGCAAGGACGACGCGATCCGCCTGACCCCGCCACGCCGGATGAGCCTCGAACAGGCGATCGCCTATATCGACGACGACGAGATGGTCGAAGTGACGCCGCAGTCGATCCGCTTGAGGAAGGCGATCCTCGACCCGCACGAGCGCAAGAAGGCGCGGCGCAAGAAAGAGGATTGAGGGGGTTCCACCCTTTTCACCGCCCTGAGCTTGACCCGGGGCCCCGCTTCCTGCTGTTTCACAATCTAAAACCGTCGGAGCACGCTTCGTTACCAACATGCTCTATTTCGGAGGCAACTTAACGTCGCGCGCGATTGCATCGCGGACAAGATCGTCTGTTGGTTGGTTGTGTTGTTAGCCGAGGGCCTCAAGAATGATCGAATTGCCGAGACATGAAGATTTCATGCGCCCTACTCTGGAAGTTCTGGTGTCGTTAGGCGGCTCAGCGACGAATGAAGAGATAGAAGGCGCACTGATCGAAAAACTTGCGTTATCAGCCGAACAGATGTCGGTGTCGTACACAAGTTCTGGTGCGCTCGTTGTGCCGGATCGAATGTCTTGGGCGCGCAGTTACCTAAAATATCCTGGTTTCGTTGACAATCCGAAGCGGGGGGTTTGGGTCCTGACCGATGATGGACGTGCTGCCTTAGATCTGACGGACGAGCAAGTGCGTAAAGCTGTTAGTAAGGGTTACGCTGCGCGTCACGCACTTCGCAAGGCAACCAAAGAGCAGTCAGGCCTTACACAAGACGAAACAGAAGAAACGGCACAGGACTGGACCAACACACTCCTAACTAAAATGAAGTCGATGGAGCCAGCGGCTTTCGAGCGTTTGGCGCAGAGAATTTTGCGAGAGAGTGGTTTTGTAAAGGTTGAAGTGCTGGGCAAGTCTGGTGACGGGGGCATTGATGGTGTTGGAGTGCTTCGAATGAAGCTCATCAGCTTCCAAGTGCTCTTCCAATGCAAGCGCTATAGTGGCTCGGTGCCCTCTTCGACAGTCCGAGATTTTCGTGGCGCGATGCAGGGCCGAGCGGACAAGGGTCTCATCATTACGACAGGAACCTTCACTCCTGATGCGAGACGTGAGGCGACGCGTGACGGTGCTCCTGCGATTGACCTGATCGATGGGGAGGCACTTTGCCAATTGCTTTTTGACCTGCGATTGGGAGTCGATGTAAAAGAGCGCGTCGTCCATGATGTGACAGTCGTAGATCGTTTTTTTGACGATCTTTAACTCCCATACTTCTGATAAAGCGCCCCCGCCTGTAAAATCTTGACGTTCGTGGAACTGTTCGTTCGACGATGGTCTGGCATGCCGAGGGTCGGGGCGAGTGGACGAGTGGATCGGTGGTGGGGACAATCCGCCGTCCTGCGCGGGGGCCCGGGTGGCCAACCCTCGCCGCTCTTGTTACCCCCACCCCATGAACCCCTACACGCTTGCGGCGCTGGCCGCCTATTTCGTCCTGATGGTCGCCATCGGGGTCTATGCCTGGACCAAGACCCGCGCGGATTCGGCCGGATATCTCCTCGCTGGGCGCGGGCTCGGCCCGGCGGTGACGGCACTGTCCGCTGGGGCCTCGGACATGTCGGGCTGGCTGCTGCTGGGCCTGCCCGGCGCACTGTTCGCCTCGGGGCTCGTCGAGGCGTGGATCGCGATCGGGCTGACGGTCGGCGCGGCGGCGAACTGGATCATCGTCGCCCCGCGCCTGCGCGAACAGACGGAGCGATTGGGCAATGCGCTCACCATCCCCCAATTCCTCGCCAACCGCTTTCCCGAGAGCGGCACGGTGCTGCGCGTGGTCTCTGCCGTGGTGATCGTCGGCTTCTTCACCGTCTACACCGCGAGCGGCATGGTCGGCGGTGGCAAGCTGTTCGCGACAGCCTTTGCCGGCGTGCTGCCAGGGACGGGTCTCAGCGACTACATGGTCGGCGTTCTTGTCACCGCGGGAATCGTGCTGATCTACACCTCGATCGGCGGCTTCCTCGCAGTGAGCCTCACCGATTTCGTGCAAGGCATAATCATGATGGTCGCGCTGGTGGTGATGCCGCTGGTGATCCTTTCGAACGCGGGCGGCACCGCGGGGCTCGATCTCGCCAGCGTGCCGCAGGAGGGGTTCCTGAGCCTCACCCAGGGTGCGACGCTGATCGGCATCGTCAGCGCGGTGACCTGGGGCCTCGGCTATTTCGGCCAGCCGCACATCATCGTGCGCTTCATGGCGATCGACAAGGTCGAGAACGTCCCGCTGGCCGCTTGGATCTGCATGACCTGGATGGTGATCTCGCTCCTCGGCGCGGTGGCGGTGGGGCTCGCCGGGCGGGCCTATGCCGAGGCGAACGGCATCGCGGTGGAGGACCCCGAGACGATCTTCATTCTCCTCGGCGGGCTGCTGTTCCACCCGGCGGTGACCGGCTTCCTCTATGCCGCGCTGCTGGCGGCGATCATGAGCACGATCTCCTCGCAGCTCTTGGTCTCGTCGAGTTCGCTGACCGAGGACTTCTACCGGCTGTTCCTGCGCCGCACCGCCAGCGAGCGCGAGGCGGTGAACATCGGCCGTCTCAGCGTGGCGCTGGTGGCGGCGGCTGCGCTGGTGATCGCCGCCGATCCGTCGAGCGAGGTGCTCGGCCTCGTCGCCAACGCCTGGGCCGGCTTCGGGGCGGCGTTCGGCCCGCTGATCCTGCTCGCGCTGACCTGGCCACGGATGACCGGCGCGGGTGCGGTCGCCGGGCTGGTGACGGGCGCGGCGGTGGTCGCGGCCTGGATCGCGCTCGGCTGGAACGAGGCGCTGCCCGCGGCGCTTGGCGGCGAACCGGGCCTCTACGAGATCGTGCCTGGCTTCGCCGCAGCCCTGGCCGCGATCGTCGCGGTGAGCCTGCTGACCGAACGGCCGCGCGCGAAGACGTGACCCGTCCGGCATGTTGCAGCGTCGGCGCCCCTGTCGCTGGTCGGCGCCTTCGCCGATGAAGGTTACTTCGGGCCCGCAGGGTCGGCTCGGGACCCACCCCGGGATTGACCATCTTGCCGGGGCTCTCCCATCTCCGCCACGGGAGCCGAAAGCCACGGCCGGGCGGAGCGGAATGGGACGTTCGCCGGGCTGCCCGGTCCCGCCGTGGAGCGGACGCAAGGCTGCGTGTGAAGGCACGTCCCGCCTGCGCAACTCTGCTCGGTTGCCGCGTCCCGTTAACTCTGCGTGGTAAGCAGGAAAGGCTTTCTTAACTCAGTTTGTTGTGGCGGACTTAAGCTTGATTGCGCAATGATGGCTGGCGATGGTTAGCGTGGCACATCTCGGCAGGACTGCTCTTCTGGCAGGCGCGCTGGCCCTGGCGGGGTGCGGATCGTTGATCCCTGGCGGGAGCGGCGGCGCCGCGCCGGCCTCGACCAGCCAGAGTGCGCGTGCGCCGGCGCGCCCGGCGGTGCCCGTCGCTTCGGCCGGGCAAAGCTACGCGCTGCGCGGCGAGGATGCGAGATGCATCGCCGATCTCGGCGCGAGCGGGGCGCGCTTCGATCCCCTGCCCGATACCTATGCCGCCCCGGGCTGCAACAAGCTCGGCACGGTACAGCTGATGGCGCTGGCCAGCGACGGCGCGCCGCTGAGCGTGAACAACCTCGGCCCGGTGCGCTGCGATGTTGCCAAGGCCTTCGGCGAATGGGCCCGCTTCGGCGTCGACCGCGCCGCGAGGGCGATCCTCGGCAGCCGGATCGCGCAGATCGAGACGATGGGGTCCTACGCCTGCCGCAACGTCGCCGGGACCGAGCGGCGTTCGGCCCATGCACGCGCCGAGGCGATCGACGTCTCCGGCTTCGTGCTCGCCGATGGGCGGCGCATCGTGCTCAAGCGCGACTGGGACGGCGGCGATGCGGCCACGCGCGAGTTTCTGCGGGTGGTGCACAAGAGCGCCTGCAAGCGGTTTGGCACCGTGCTCGGCCCGCAACACAATGCCGCGCACCAGGATCACTTTCATCTCGAGGGCACCGGCGCGAAGTTCTGTCGCTGAGCCGCGCCTCCGATCCATCAGTCGAGCGCGACGAGGCGGCCCCGAGACCGAAGCCGGGACCGCCTGCGCACGAAATCTCGAACGTCCATTCTGCTTCCGGTCCCGCCCATGGGGGTGAGGATGAACCGGCTTGCGAACCTTGGCCTCAGGCGCGCAGCTTGGGTTCGAGTTTCGCTTCCAGCTTTAGCCGCACCGCCTCCGCGGCATGACGCGCGCCCAGCTTGGTCATCATGTTGGCGCGGTGGATCTCGACGGTGCGCGGGCTGATGTCGAGCTCGCGCGCGATCGCCTTGTTGCTGCTGCCTTCCGCCAGCCAGTCGAGCACCTCGCGCTCGCGCGCCGAAAGCGTCGATATGCGGTCGCGCGCCTCGATCATGCGGCGGCGGGCGGCACCGAACTGTTCGGCCTCCTTCTCGATCCGCATCAGGCAGCGCGTGAAGCGCTCCGGATCGAGCGGCAGCGCGAGGTAATCGAGCGCACCTGCCTTGATCGCCTCGACGATCCGGCCCGGACGCGGCTGGACGTCGATCGCGATCAGCGGGAGCCAGATGCCCAGCCGGCCCAACCGATCGAGGATGATCCCAACGCCGCCCTCCTCGGCCGTGTCGCGGGCGATGACGATGCCCTCCCGCGGCGGATGGACGGCAAGCTCCGACAGGTCTCCGTAAACCTCGCAATGATGGCCCAGCGAGAAGCCCACCCGGGCAAGCTCGGCACGCTGGCGGCTGCAGGAGTCGATGAAGTGGAGTGAGGCTTTGCGTGTCATGTCAGCGTGTCTGCGCTAACATTCTTCGGGTTTCACGCATGAGCGGCCCCAATACGGAGGATTTACCATAACCGGAAATCCCCAAGCTTCTGATTAGATTATATATCTTTGCTCCGGATTGGAGCCAGATAAGGGTGATGCGCTAAGCGTCATCGCTGAAACGGTAAGGCGGCAGCGAGTGGAAGGCCGAACGCAAGGCGTCTCCCCAACCCGATGAAATCGTGTCGAAATAAGGATCCTCGCTGGTCACCCGGTGCTCATGCGCGGCGGCGAAGCCGTCCTTCTCGATGACCAGCAGGTCGAGCGGCAGGCCGACCGACAGGTTAGCCTTCAGCGTCGAATCGAAACTGACCATGAGAAGCTTCACCGCATCCTCGAAGCTCATGTCCTTCTCGTAACCGCGGATGAGGATCGGGCGGCCGTACTTGGTCTCGCCGATCTGGAAGAAGGGCGTGTCCCAGCTCGCTTCGATGAAATTGCCCTCGGGGTAGATCATGAACAGGCGCGGCTGCATCCCCGCGATCTGCCCGGCGACGATCATCGTCGCGGTGAAGCGACCCTTGCCCGTGTCGCCGTTGGCGCGCTGGACCTCCTCGATGGTGGTGCGCAGCAGCCGCCCGACCTCGGTCGCGACCTGGAACATGGTGGCGCCGCGCAGGATGCAGTTCTCGCGCTCGGAGGGGGCCTTGCTGCGCTCCTCGAGCTGGCTGATCACCGCCTGGGTGGTGGCGAGGTTCCCGGCGGTCATCACCGCGATCATCCGCTCGCCCGGCACGCTCCAGTGGAACAGCTTGCGGAAGGTCGAGATGTTGTCGACGCCTGAATTGGTGCGCGTGTCGCTCATCAGGACAAGGCCCTTGTCCAGCACCATGCCAACGCAATAGGTCATGCCCTCATCCTCTTCTCGGCCGCGCCCATCCGGCGACTAGCCCGCCGCGTGCCATAGCGCAAAGCCCGCGCCGCCAATTCCCTGCTCTACTGGTTCGACTGGCCCTGGCCCTGGCCCTGGCCGTGGCTCTGGCTCTGGCTCTGGCCGCTGGCCGGCTGCGCCTCCACGGCCACGCCGACGGTCAGCACCTCCTCGGCCGCGCCGACGCTGATGCCGGTGACGGGCGCCGCGTCGCGATAGTCGCTGCCCGTCGCCACCCGGACATAGCGCGGATCGGGGCAGATCCCGTTCGAGACGTCGAAGCCGACCCAGCCCAGCCCCTCGACATGGGCCTCGGCCCAGGCGTGGGTGGCCTCCTGCTCGATCCGGTCATTCATCATCAGATAGCCGCTGACATAGCGCGCCGGGATGCCGGTCGCCCGGGCGGCACCGATGAAGATGTGGGCGTGATCCTGGCACACGCCGTAGCCGTGCTGGGCCGCCTCCTCGGCGGTGGTGGCGGCATGGGTGCGCCCGGCTTCGTAGGAGACGCGCTCGCGGATCAGGCGGGACAGGGCGTGGAGGACATCGAGCGGCGCTTCCGCGGCCGGTGCCGGCAGGTCGCGCAGCAGCGCCCTCAGCCGCGGGCCGGGGCGGGTCAGCGGGGTCTGGCGCAGGAAGCTCCACAAGGGCAGGTGGCCCGAATGGCGGCCGATCACCCCGGCATTGTCCTCGGTCTCCACCATCCCCTCGCAGGTCACCGTCACTTCGCGCGCGCCGGGGGTGAGGCCGATCAGCGTGACGTGGTTGAAGTGCTGGTCGTCATACTGGAGTTCACAGGCGGCGTTGTCGAAGATCATCGTCCAGTCGATGATCCGCTGGCCCTGCGTCTCCTTGGGGGTGAGCCGCAGCCGCTGCAACGCATGCACCACCGGCTGCGCGAAGGCGTAATGCGTCGTGTGCCGGATCGAGAGGCGCAGCTTGCTCATGCGTGGAACCGGTAATCCCCGGCGATCGCCTGGGCGATGGCGCCGTTGCGGGCGAGGAAATCGACGAGGAATTCGTGCAGGCCCTGCTCGAAGATCTGGTCGACGGTGAGGTTGCTCATGCGGGTGTCGGCATCGCGCATCAGCACCACCGCACTGCCCTCGACGCCGTGGTTGCGGGCGAGCGCGCCGACGCATTCCCGCAGGGCATTGCGGCAAAAGGCAAGGCTCCTCGGGAAGCGTTCGTCGAGCACCACGAACTCGACGATGCCCCGCGCCTCGATCTGCCCGGCGTTGAGCCAGGAGTAGGCGCGCGCCCCCGCGACCGAGCGCAGCACCTGTTCCCACTGCCCGGTGTCGAGGCTCGATCCGACGTAGGAGAGCGAGGGCAGCAGCAGGAAATACTTCATGTCGAGGATACGCGCGGTCGAATCGGCGCGTTCGATGAAGGTGCCCGCGCGGCTGAAATGGTAGCCCTCGTCACGCAGGATCGATCCGTCGAAGGCGCCGTGGACCTGGGTGCCCGCCCGGCGGATCGCGGCGAGCGCCTCGCCGATGCCGGTCTGGCCGACGGGCCGTGCGAGCAGGCGGTCGATGCGCATCCAGTTCTCGTTGACCGCCTCCCAGACGTCCGAGGAGATGTTGATCCGCGCCATCCGCGCGTTCGATCGCACCGCGCCGAACATGTTGCGCACGTTGCCGGGATTGGTGCTCCCGCGCAGCACGAAATTCCACACCGCGAGCCCGTCATAGCCCTCGTGCGCCGCCTCGTAGGCCGCCTGGAGGCCAAGCGTCCCGATCACCGAACGCCACTCCGCCTCGGCAGTGACGACGTCGCGGGTCAGCGCCATCCTCAGCGCCGCCTCGAGCAGGCGCGCGGTGTTCTCGGCCCGCTCGAGATAGCGGAACATCCAGAACAGCCCGTTCGCAGTGCGGCCTAGCATCCCATCCCTCCCCCCTGCGGGAGGGCAATGAGCCAGAGACGAGAGATTTTCACCATCAGTCCTTCAGCACCCAGGTGTCCTTGGTGCCGCCCCCTTGCGAGGAGTTGACCACCAGTGAGCCCTTCTTGAGCGCAACCCGGGTCAGCCCGCCCGGCGTGATGTCGATCCCCTCGGGCGAGACCAGCACGAAGGGCCTCAGGTCGACATGCCGCGGCGCGAGCCCCGCACGGGTGTAGATCGGGCAGGTCGACAGCGCGAGGGTCGGCTGGGCGATGTAGTTGTCGGGCCGCGCCAGCAACTTTTCGCGGAACAGCGCGATCTCGCGCTTGGTCGAGGTCGGGCCGATCAGCATCCCATAGCCGCCCGAGCCGTGGACCTCCTTCACGACGAGGTCGGCAAGATTGTCCAGCACGTAGGCGAGCGCATCCTTGTCCGCGCAGCGCCACGTCTCGACATTGGGAAGCAGCGGCCGCTCGCCGGTGTAGAATTCGACGATCTCGGGCATGAAACTGTAGATCGCCTTGTCGTCCGCCACCCCGGTGCCGGGCGCGTTGGCGATGGTGATCCCGCCCGAACGGTAGACGTCCATGATCCCCGGCACGCCGAGCACGGAACTGGGATTGAAGGTGAGCGGGTCGAGAAACTCGTCGTCGACCCGGCGATAGAGCACGTCGATCGGCTGATAGCCGCGGGTGGTGCGCATCTGCACCCGGCCCTCGACGACGCGCAGGTCGCTCCCCTCGACGAGCTCGGCGCCCATCTGGTCGGCGAGGAAGGCGTGCTCGAAATAGGCGGAGTTGTAGATGCCCGGCGTCAGCACGGCGACCACCGGCTTGCCTCCGCGGTAGGCGGGCGGCACGCAGGCCGCGAGGCTCCGCGCGAGGCGGCGCGGGTAGTTGGAGACGGTCTCCACCGCCACCCGGCTGAACAGGTCGGGGAACATCCCCATCATCGTCTCGCGGTTCTCCAGCATGTAGGAGACGCCCGAGGGTGTGCGGGCGTTGTCCTCCAGCACGAAGAACTCGTCCGGCCCGGTGCGAACGAGGTCGATCCCGACGATGTGGGTGTAGATGCCGCCCGGCGGGGTGAAGCCGACCATGTTGGCCAGCCACGCATCGTTCCGGCGCAGCAGCCGCTCCGGCAGGCGACCGGCGCGCACGATCTCCTGGCGGTGGTAGAGATCGTAGAGGAAGGAATTGAGCGCCCGCACCCGCTGCTTGATCCCGCGCGAGAGGCGTCGCCATTCCGCCGCGGTTATGATCCGCGGCACCATGTCGAAGGGGATCAGGCGCTCTTCCGCCTCGTTCTCGCCATAGACGTTGAAGGTGATGCCGGTGCGCCGGAAGGTGTCGTCCGCCTCGCGGTTCTTGCGGCGCAGGAATTCGGGCGGCTGTTCGGCATACCAGCGGCAATATTCCTCGTAGGCTGGCCGCGTGCTCCCCGCCCCGTCGAACATTTCGTCGAAATTGCTGCCTTGCGCCTGCATCGACCCTTCGCAATTGCCGCTATGTGCAGTGCAGCAATGTAACCGGGCTTTCGCAAAAGGAAAGCGCCCGCGTGGGAGTGGGCCGGAAAGTTGCGGGAGGGCCTCAGGCGGTAGCCGCGTCGAGCTCGCGCAGCAGGGTGGCGATCACCTTCGGATCGTAGGTGAAGCCGAGATGCGTGCAGCGCAGCGCAATCGCGCGGTCGCGCTCGCCCGGGCGGCCGGCGGCACAGCGCGGGGCGATCACCGCGTCGTTGGCGCTCCACAGGGCGACCGTCTCGACCGGCGGCTTGACCGAGAGCTCAGCCTCGATCGGCGGGGCATCGACCGAATGGCCGGTGATGAACTGGTAGGCCCGCCAGGCATTGTTCGCGCGGGGGCTGCCCGAGAAAGGCGAGCCCATGGAGATCACCTTGGCGACGCTCGAAGGCTGGCGCTTGGCCAGTTCGCGCGCGAACAACCCGCCGAGGCTCCAGCCGACCAGCACCACCTTCTGCCCGTGGCGCGCGTGAAGGTTGAGCAGCCGTTCCTCGAGCAGCGCGAACCGCTGCGCATCCGGACCCCAGTTGAAGCCGAGGCCCCAGCGCTTGACCCGGTGCCCGGCTGCCTCGAGCTGGCGGGCGAGATAGCGCATGCGCATCGGGTGGGTGGCGAAACCGGGGAGGATCATCACCGTCTGCGGATGGCGCGCGACGGGCACGGCGAGCTTGCGGAAGGGCCGGCGCAAGGGCTCGAGCAGCACCTCCGCCTCGCCCAGCAGCCGCACCAGCTGCGGCTTGCCGGCCTCGTGTTCCTCGGGGCATACCTCACGCGCGAGGGCGAGGCGCCGGGCCAGTTCGGTCGCGGCATAGGCCTGCTGCGCCTGCGCGCTCGCGGCGCTCGCCGCCGCGAGTAGCGGGGCGGGCAGGCGCGGACGGTCGAAGGCGAAGCGAGGCTGATTCATCCTTCCCTTCAAGCCACAACGCGCCTGAATATTCAATGAAGTGTAACACGCGTAACAATTCCGACACAATTCACTTCGCGGGGCAGTCCCCGATCCGCTGGTGCTTGGCGGTGAAGGTCATCGTCCCCTCCCCCGCATCGGCGAAGTTCATCGCCATCTTGGCGGTGATGTCGGCGCCGGTCGCGGTGGCGGTCCCGGCCATTTCCATCCGGGTCTTGGCCCCTTGCGCGTTGCACACCATCACCGCGTCGATCGCGCCGCCGGCGAGGTTGAACTTTTCGTAGGAGCACTCGCCGTTCTGGCCCTGCTTCATCAGTTCCCCGAAGCCCTTGTCGACCTCTTCCTGCGTCAGGCAATCCTCGATCGTGGTGGTGAGCCCCGCGCCGTGATCGGCCATCTCCGGGGGCATGCCGGGGATGTCGATCCCCTCCATGACGACGGTGGTCTTGTAGAGGCCCGGCTGGGGCTTCAAGCCCTCGCTCTCGGCCTTGCGGGCGGCTTCCTTCATGCTCACCGCGCCGTTCCCGTCGGCATCGGCATCGCCGCCGCCCGAACAGCCCGCCAGAAGCGCCGCGGCGGCGGCGGCGGCGGCGGCGATGATGGTGATATGCGTCATGTCCTCGTCTCCTGCAGGGTCGTTGGGGAGCATAGCAGCATTCGCCGCAAACCATGCCCCGAAAAGCGGCGGCGCGATTCCCGGCGCCTTGCACGTGCCCGCTTTGTTCCCCATACAGGCATCATGGCCGAACTCGTGATCCGCCGCGGACTGGACGAGCCCGAGACGGGCGCCGATTTCGTCCCGCACCGCCCTCAACGCCCGGACAAGTCGATGGGCGGCATCCCCTTCAAGCTGGTCTCGGACTACGAGCCGGCAGGCGATCAGCCGACCGCGATCAGGGAATTGACAGAGGCGGCGCTGGCGGGCGATCAGACGCAGGTGCTGCTCGGCGTCACCGGCTCGGGCAAGACCTTCACCATGGCGAAGGTGATCGAGACGCTCCAGCGGCCCGCGCTGATCCTCGCCCCCAACAAGATCCTCGCCGCGCAGCTTTACGGCGAATTCAAGAGCTTCTTCCCCGAAAACGCGGTCGAGTATTTCGTCAGCTACTACGACTACTACCAGCCCGAAGCCTACGTGCCCCGGTCGGACACCTATATCGAGAAAGAGTCGAGCGTGAACGAGGCGATCGACCGGATGCGCCATTCGGCCACCCGCGCGCTGCTGGAGCGCGACGACGTGATCATTGTCGCGTCCGTGTCATGCCTCTACGGCATCGGCTCGGTCGAGACCTATTCGGCGATGATCTTCGACATCAAGGTGGGTGAAGTCGTCGACCAGCGCGAGCTGATCAGGAAGCTCGTCGCGCTGCAATACAAGCGCAACGACGCCGCCTTCACCCGCGGCTGTTTCCGGGTGCGCGGCGACAGCCTCGAGATCTTCCCCTCGCACTACGAGGACATGGCCTGGCGGGTCAGCTTCTTCGGCGACGAGATCGAGGCGATCAGCGAGTTCGATCCGCTTACCGGCACCAAGGGGGCCTCGCTCAAGAGCGTGCGGGTCTATGCCAATTCGCACTACGTGACCCCCGGGCCGACGATGAAGCAGGCCGCCGCCGCGATCAGGTTCGAACTCGAGGAACGGCTCAAGGAGCTCGAGGCGGAAGGCAAGCTCTTGGAGCGCCAGCGGCTCGAACAGCGCACGAATTTCGACCTCGAGATGATCGCCGCGACGGGTTCGTGCGCGGGGATCGAGAACTATTCGCGCTTCCTCACCGGACGCCTCCCCGGCGAACCCCCGCCGACCCTGTTCGAATACTTGCCCGAAAACGCGCTGCTGTTCGTCGATGAAAGCCACCAGACCGTGCCGCAGATCGGCGCGATGGCGCGCGGAGACCACCGGCGCAAGCTGACGCTCGCCGAATACGGGTTCCGCCTGCCCTCGTGCATCGACAACCGCCCCTTGCGCTTCAACGAATGGGACGCGATGCGCCCGCAGACGTTCTGCGTCTCGGCGACGCCGGGCGGCTGGGAGATGGAGCAGACCGGCGGGGTCTTCGCCGAACAGGTGATCCGCCCCACCGGCCTCATCGACCCGCCCGTCACCATCCGCCCGGTCGAGGATCAGGTGCAGGACTGCATCGCCGAGTGCAAGGCCACCGCCGCGCTCGGCTACCGCACGCTGGTGACGACGCTGACCAAGCGGATGGCCGAAGACTTGACCGAGTTCATGCACGAGGCCGGGGTGCGGGTGCGCTACATGCACTCCGACGTCGAGACGCTGGAGCGCATCGAGCTGATCCGCGACCTCAGGCTCGGGGTCTATGACGTGCTGGTCGGCATCAACCTGCTGCGCGAGGGCCTCGACATTCCCGAATGCGGCCTCGTCTGCATCCTTGACGCGGACAAGGAGGGCTTCCTCCGCTCGGAAACCTCGTTGATCCAGACGATCGGCCGCGCCGCGCGCAACGTCGATGGCCGGGTGATCCTCTATGCCGACCGCATCACCGGCAGCATGGAGCGCGCGCTGGCCGAGACCGACCGCCGCCGCGCCAAGCAGCAGGCCTACAACGAGGAACACGGGATCACCCCGCAGACGATCAAGCGCAACATCCACGACATCGTCGCCCACACCGCCTCGCAGGATTCCGTGCTGGTCGACACGGGCGACGACGAACGCAACAACCTCGTCGGGCACAATCTGCGCTCCTACATCGAAGACCTCGAAAAGCGGATGCGCAACGCCGCCGCCAACCTCGAGTTCGAAGAGGCCGGCCGCCTGCGCGACGAGATCCGGCGGCTGGAAGCGGACGAGCTTGGGTTGCCCGACAACGAAAAGCGCGCGCCGATCGTGGGCCGCAGCAACGAGGGCAAGCCTGGGACCCGCAAGACCCGCTTCGGCAAGACGCGGTACAAGCGGATGGGGGGTAAGCCCTAGCGCAGCGCGGCTTATTCCGCGTTCCGCAGGACAACGCCTTGTGATACGAAGATGCGCCCCAGGCTGATCGGGGGGATCGATCATGTCGAGCACTACGCTTCGCGCGCGGCCGCAACGCAACGCTGAACGCCGCTTCTTCTCCGCCACAGCCATTGTGGGACTGCTGATCGTTGTCATCGGCTTCACGCCAACCTGGTTCATGATGCAATGGTTCAATGCACCACCGCTGCCGTGGATCGTGCACCTGCACGGCGTGGTCTTCACCACATGGAGCCTGCTCTACGCCGCTCAGACCACGCTTGTCGCGGCCGACCGGCGCGACCTGCATCGCAAACTCGGTGTGGGCGGGGCGATCCTCGGGCCGGGGCTGCTGATTCTGGGCGTCGCGGTCGCGATTGAGGGCGCGCAGCGCGGCGCGGGCGGGCCGGGACGCGACCAGCTCGGCTTCCTGATCTACCCTCTGGCCAACATCGCGGCCTTTGCGGTGCTGCTGACCACAGCACTGCTGATGCGTAGCCGCTCAGCCTATCACAAACGGCTGATGCTGCTGACCATGCTGCCGATCCTCACCACACCGCTCGCGCGGATCGGGATGATGGCGGGCAGCCCTCTGCCCCCGCCGCTGACGGGGATGTTGCTCGCTGATTTCTTCCTCGTCGCGCTTGCGGTGCACGACGGGCGCACGCTCGGCAAGCTGCATCCGGCGACCCTGTGGGGCGGCGGCGCGTTGCTGGCGAGCGAGTTGGCACGCGTCATTATCGGCAAGACCGAAGCCTGGCGCGCGTTGGCTCGGCAGATCGTCGGCTGACCACAGCAACAACACGACGCGCGCTTGAACCCGCGTCACAAGCCTGTCACTCCCCTTGATCCATGAAGAGCCGACTCATCGCCGCACTGGCCGCTGCCAGCACCCTCGCCCTTGCCGTTCCCACCCTCGCGCAGGACGCGCCCGAGCCGGACGACGCCGCCAAGTCCGCCGCGCCCGCCCCCACCCCGCAGGTGCGCACCCGCGACCTTGCGGGCACCTTCGGCGGGCAGCGCATCGCCTATCGCGCGACCATTGCCGACACGATCCTCGCGAACGACGAGGGCAAGGCCGAGGCGGTGATCGTCACCACCTCCTACGTGAAGACTCCCGCCGATCCGTCGCGGCCGGTGTTCTTCATCTACAATGGCGGTCCGGGTTCGGGGTCGGTGTGGCTGCAGATGGGGGCCTTCGGGCCCAAGCGCGTCGCGATCCCCTCGGACGCGCGCGACGACGGGGCGCCGCCCTATCCGTTGCTCGACAACCCCGACAGCCTGCTCGACGTCGCCGACCTCGTGTTCATCGACCCGCCGGGCACCGGCTTCAGCCATTTGACGCAGGGCACCGACCCGAAGAAGTATTACGGCCTCAGGCAGGACGCCCGCGCCGTCGCGAAGGTGATCCGCCGCTGGATCAACGACAATGGTCGCTGGAACAGCCCCAAGTATCTGGGGGGCGAGAGCTACGGCACCACCCGGACAGCGATGGTCGCCGACGAGCTCGAGGGCGGCACCTACAACGACGTGGGCCTCAACGGCCTGATCCTCGTCTCGACCATCCTCGATTTCGGGGTCGAGAGCACGACCCCCGGGAACGAGATGGCCTATGTGGTGATGCTCCCCAACATGGCGACCGCGGCCTATTACCACGGCAAGGTCGAGGGGGCCTCGGTCGAGGCAGTCGCTGCCGAGGCGCGCCGCTTTGCGCTCGGGCCTTATGCCGCGGCGCTGCTCAAGGGACAGGACCTGCCGCCAGAGGAACGCGCGAGCGTGCGCCGCGAGCTGTCCCGCCTCACCGGCCTTTCCGAAACCTATCTCGACCAGGCGGACCTGCGCGTCACCGACCAGCGCTTCTACAAGGAGCTGCTGCGCGACCGCGGGCTGACCGTGGGCCGGCTCGATTCGCGCTACACCGGGCGCGATTACGACAATGCCGGGGAGTATCCCGACAACGATCCAAGCTTTTACGGCATCGACGCGGGCTACACCGCTGCGATCAACACCTGGGCGCGCGAGACGCTCGGCTATCAAACCGACCGCGAATACCAGTCGATCGGCCGCGAGCCGGGGCAGAACTGGGACTGGACCCTTGGCGGGCAATACCGCGAGGCCTATCTCAACGTCGCCCCGCTGATCGGGCAGGCGCTGCGCCAGAACCGCCAGTTGCGGCTGTTCAACGCGCAGGGCTGGTACGATTTCGCCACGCCGTTCTTCGGGGCGGAATATTCACTGAAGCGCACCGGAATCCCGCAGGACCGCATCACGTGGAGATATTACGACGCCGGCCACATGATGTATATCCGCGACGAGGACCGCGCCAAGCTCTCGGCCGACATTCGCGCCTTCATCCGCGCACGATGAGTCGCATCCTCCTGCTGGGGGCGCTGGCGCTCGCGGGGGCGCTTGCCGGGTGCAAGCCGCCGCCGACCGATGCGGCGGTGGCACGGGTGTCGCTGCTCGCACCCGCAGGCGGCCCCTCCGCGCCGCTGCCCTCGCCCGACACCACAGGCGCGGTCTGGGCGGCGAGCGGGGACAACGGGCGGCTGGTCTATGGCGTACCCGGACGCGCGGTGCTGCTCGCGCTCGAATGCCTCGATCCGGCTGCGCCCACGGCGCGCCTCAGGATCACCCGCCATGCCCCCGCCGATGAAGGCGCGGTGGCGCTGCTGGCGCTGATCGGCAACGGCTGGATCGGGCGCTTCCCGGTGGATGCGACCGAGATCGCGGGGCGCAGCATCTGGCAGGGCGAGGCGCCGGCCGCGGCACGCGAATGGGACGCGCTCAAGCCCGAGCGCGAGGCGACCGCCACGGTTCCGGGCGCGGGGCTGGTGCGGCTCAATCCGAGCCCCTTGCCGCACCGCCTCGTGCAGAGCTGCCGGGGCGCTACCCGGCCGGGCGCGCCGCCCGCTGCTCCAGCAGGTCCGGCGTGAGCACCTGCGGGAGCTGCTCGGGGCTCTCGGCGCCGGGCGCATACCACAGGTAGAGCGGCACCCCCGCCGCGCCCTGTTCGGTGAGGAAGGCGGTGATCTCGGGATCGCGCACCGTCCAGTCGCCGACCATCGTCACCACGCCCGCTTTCTCGAAGGCCGCGCGCACGCTCTCGCGCTCGATCGAGGAGGCCTCGTTGACCTTGCAGGTCACGCACCAGTCGGCGGTGAACCACAGGAACACGGGCTTGCCGCTCGCGCGCGCCTTGGCGAGCGCGGCGCGGCTGAAGGCCTGGGGCGCGTGGATGCTCGCCTTCGCCTCGGCACCCTTGGCGGCGTAGACCGACGGGAGCCCGATGGCGGCGAAGACAAGAAAGGGCGCGGCGACAAGGCCGAAGGCGGGCCAGGCCATCCGGCCCCCGCGCTGGAGCCTGCCGACCACGAACAGCGCCAGCAGCACGCCCCCCACCAGCACCAGCGCAATCCCGCCGAAAGGCCGCCCGCCCAGCTGCACCGTCAGCCACAGCAGCGCGAGCGCCGTCAGCCCCATCGGGATCGCCATCAGCCGCCGGAACCGCTCCATCCACGCGCCGGGCTTCGGCAGCATCCGCCGCAGCGGCGGCACGAAGCCGAGCAGCAGGAAGGGCAGCGCCAGCCCCAGCCCGAGACACGCGAACAGCAGCAGCGCCAGCGGGGTCGGCAGCAGGAGGGCTGCGCCGAGCGCCGCCGCCATGAAGGGCCCGGTGCAGGGCGTTGCGACGAAGGCGGCGAGCAACCCGGTGGCGAAGGCGCCGACCCGCTCGCCCCCGGTGTTCACCGACAAGGCGGGCAGTTCGAACAGCCCCGCGAAGTTGGCTGTGATCGCCGCGGCCCCCACCAGCAGGGCGACGACCACCCCCGGCTCCTGCAGTTGGAACGCCCAGCCGACCTGCTCGCCCGCCGCGCGCAGCGCCAGCAGCAGCGCGCCGAGGCCAATGCAGGCGATCACCACGCCCGCGGTATAGGCTAGCCCCTCGGCGCGCGCGCGCGCCTCGCTCTCCCCGGCGCGGGCAAGCGCGATCGCTTTCAGGCTCAGGATCGGGAAGACGCAGGGCATGATGTTGAGGAGGAGCCCGCCGACCAGCGCGCCGAGCACCAGCGTCCACAGCGGGGGCGTAGGCGCATCCTGCGGCCCGGCGACCTGCTCGCCCCCGCTCGGCACGTCGCCGAGCGCCGCCGCGAAGCGCACCCCGCCGCCTTGCGCGTCACCGAAGGCGAGGATGCCGGAGACCGCGGCGGCCTTGCCTTCGCCATAGGGATCGAGCGGGATCTCGGCCACCAGCAGATCGCCCTTGCGGCGGAAAACCTGCTGCGGGGCATAGGCGACGAGCCGCTGATTGGCGACGAACACGTGCGGATCGGGCAGCGCCACGGCGGCGGGCAGGGGGATCGCGATGCGCAGGGTCTTGCCGAGGATCGCGAAGCGCGCCTCGGCGTCGAGCAGCGGCGCGGCCTCGGCGCGCCAGCGCGCGAAATCGCCCCCCGCGGCCGCCGTCAGCCGCGCCGATTGCGGCACGCAGATCTGGTCGGTGCAGGCAAGGTAATCGACCGTTCCCGTCACCGGCCCAGTCCCGAAGGAGGCGAGGCTCGGCCCGGGCACCACCGGAACCAGCACGGTGTAGGGCCCTTCGTAGATGTGGTTCATCAGCCCGCTGACCACCAGCCGCCGGGGCACGGGATAGCGCGGCTCGCCCACCTCCCAGTCGGGCGGCAGGTCGAGCTTCAGGAGCATCCCCGCGCCCGCATCGCCCGGGTTCGACCAGTAGCCGTGCCATTCCGGCCCGCTCGGCACGAAGCGCAGGGCGAGCGTCCATTCGCGCCCCGCGACCGGCGCGCCTTCGGCATGAAGGGTCACCGCGATCCGGTCCGACCCGATCAGCCCGGCGGCGACCTCGCTCTGCTGGGCGAGCGCCGGCGCGCCCGCCATCACACTTGCGGCGAGCGCAAGCAGCCATGCAGCGAATTGTCGGAGCGGGTGCGGGAAGATTCTTGCGTGCGGCACGCCCAAACCTCTAGGCTTGGTGTCGGTATTTCGCAATCGGAGCCCCGCAAGTGACAGCGACTTCAGACAATCCCGACAGCCCGCGCGATCTCGTCATCCTCGGCGGCGGTCTGGTGGGAATGACCCTCGCGCTGGCGGCGGCGCGGAAGGGCCTGTCGAGCCACGTCATCGACCGCGCCGACCCTGCCGAGCTTACCGCGGAAGGCTTTGACGACCGCGCCACCGCGATTTCGACCGCGAGCTGGCACCTCTTCGAGAACATCGGCATCGCCGCCGGGCTGGAGGAATTCGCCTGCGACATCGCGGCCATCGCCGTGACCGACCAGAACAAGCCGGGCCGCCTCGATTTCGTCCCCGGCGAAGGTGATGGGACGCTCGGCCGGATGTTCCCCAATCGCCGCCTGCGCCTCGCGCTGTTCGAGGCGGCGGCGCGCGAGCCGCTGATCCAATGGACCAGCAAGGCGCACGTCACCGAGCGCCAGCGCAGCGCCTATGGCGTCGCCGCGGTGCTCGCCGACGGGCGCAAGCTCAGGGGCCGGCTGATGGTCGCCGCGGAAGGCCGCCAGTCTCCCACGCGCGATGCCGCGGGGATCATCATCGCCAAATGGGACTACAAGCACCGCGCGATCATCGCCGGGCTGACCCACGAGAAGCCGCACGGCAATGTCGCTTGGGAGATTTTCTACCCCGCCGGGCCCTTCGCCCTCCTCCCCCTGAACGACGACGCCGATGGCACGCACCGCTCCTCGCTGGTATGGACCGTCTCCGAAAGCGACGCGGCGGGCGTCACCAAACTCGGCGACCGGGCCTTCCTGTCCGAGGTCGAGAAACGCATGGGCGGAGTGCTGGGCAAGGTGCTGTCGGTCGGGCAGCGTTCGAGCTACCCGCTCGGCTTCCACCACACCGCGAAAATCACCGCAGAGCGCCTCGCGCTGATCGGCGATTCCGCCCACGGCATTCACCCGATCGCCGGGCAGGGCCTCAATCTCGGCCTGCGCGACGTCGGCGCGCTGGTGGAGGTGCTGACCGAGGGTGCGCGGCTCGGCCTCGATCCGGGCGATCCGGAGGTGCTGAAGCGTTACGAGACCTGGCGCGGGCTCGACAGCTTCATGGTGGCGCTCGCCACCGACGGGCTGACGCGGCTGTTCGGCGTGCCGGGCAGCGCGGCCTCGGCGGTGCGGCGGCTCGGCATGGCGGCGGTGCAGAGGACGCCGATGCTCAAGCGCTTCTTCATGGACGAGGCGCGCGGCGTTTCGGGAGACCTGCCGGAGCTGCTGCGGGGGTAAAGTCCCTCCCCGTCCCGCAAGGGTTGGGGGAATGGGCGATCAGGGCCTGACCAGCGGGCTCAGCTGGCGCACCGGTTTGCCCGCGCCGTCGCGCAGGCCCCGCTGGTCGAGCACGGCGGCGGTCTCGATCACCTCCAGCGCCTCCATCGCCGTGGTGTAGCGTTCCGCGTCCTTGATCCAGCCCTCGGCCTTGGCCGCGCCGGGCATGCCCTTCACCTCCTCGATCGCCGCCCGGTATCGCCCCTGCTCGAGCGCCCAGCGCGCGCGCTCCATGCGGCGGGCGGGCTGCGGCGAGGGGGTGGTCTCGCGCCGGACCACGAAGAGCTGCCCCAACTCGCGCTGGAAGGCGGCCCACGAGGGTCCCTCGCTGCTGTCGCGCAGCGACGGCCCGAGTCCCTCGAGCCGGGCGACGAGGCTGTCGAGCCGAATCGGCCTGCGCGAGAAATCGATGATGGTGCTCACCGCGTTGGGCCACTGGTCGCCGAAGCGCAGGCGCAGTTGGTCGGCGAGATAGCCGAGCTCCGCCCCGCGCTCGACCGCGCGGCGGGTGGCGAAGGCGATCAGCAGGCTCTCAGCGCGCGCGGCGTTGCCCGCTGCGGCCTGGGCCTGGAGATCGAGCTGGGTGAGGCGCTGCTCGGCCGCGGCGAGGCGCTGGTCGAGCCCGCCCTGCTGCTCGGCGACCCGCTCGACCGCCTGCTCGGCCTTCATGGCGGCGGCGAGCGGCGTGGGGCTTGCGGTGACGCCCGCGCCGGCGCCGGGCCGCGCACCCGCAGCCACCACCGGACTGCGCGCCGTGCCGAGGCGCCCGTGCTCGAAATTGTACCACACCACCCAGCCCACCAGCGCTCCGCCCGCAACGAAGGCGAGCAGCGCGGCCAGCACCAACCCTCGGCCGGAGGTGGCCTTGCGCGGTTCCACAGGCGATGGTCCTGTTGTCGATGCCATCGTGATCCGTTTCTGTTGCGACCTTGTTGCGCCTCCGGGCCGGGGCGAGTGCCGCGCCGGCGCCGCGATTACGGCTGTCCGGGCGGTACGCCGCGAATGGAGCGCGGCGCGCCCGACAAGTCAAACACCAATTGCAGGATCGTGCTCTCGTCCGGCCGTGCGGCGGTGTGGACCGCCCGCCATCCCGGGCCGGCGGCTGCGGCGATTCGCGGACCCAATGCGGCGAGCGCGATGGTCCCGCGCGGCAGGTCAAGCCGGTCGCACTCGGCGGCGAAGTGGCGCGCGGTCCCCGCCGAATGGAGCAGCACCAGCGCCTCGCCCGACGCCAGCAGCGGCGCGGCGGGATCGAGCGGCAGGGCCACGCTGCGATAGGCGATGACCTCTGCGACCGTCACGCCTTCGGGCGGGGTGAGCGGGACGTGCTCCTCGCCGGCGATGCGCAGCAGGCGGCAAGGGGCGGGCACCGCGTCGAGCACGCCCTGCAAGCCCCCGCTCCCGGTCATGGCGACGGTGAACCCGGCCGTCCGCGCCGCGGCGGCGGTCGCCTCGCCGACCGCAAAAACGGGCTTGGCGCAGAGCTGCGCGAGCCCCGGCCCGCCGTGCAGGATCGCGTTGGCGCTGCCGATCAGCAGCCCGTCGATGGTGCCGGGGTCGGGGCACTCCCAGGCGACGGGGCGGATCTCCGACAGCGCATGGCCCACGATCGCAAGGCCCATCGCCCGGCCCTTGTCCAGCGTCGCACGGAGCCCCGGCTCGGGGCGCAGCGCGAGCGGGCGAAGGCTCATTTTCCGGTCCGAAAGTGCGGGGTGATGCCCGGCGTCGCCCGCGCGAGCAGATCGGCGGCGAGCGCCCGTACCGGCGCGTGGTCCCCGGGCGCGAAGCGGGCGCTGCCCTCGATCCGCTCGGCCCCGTCGGGGCTGAACAGCGCGGCGCGCATGGCGAGTTCGCCGCCGTCCCGCTCGCACAGCACCGCGACGGGCGAGTGACAGGTGCCGCCCAGTTCCGCGAGCAGCGCGCGTTCGGCTTCGAGCTCCGCGCGGGTCGGCGCATGGTCGATCGCGGAAAGCAGCGCGGTGGTCTCGGCATCGTCGGCGCGGCACTCGATGGCGATGACGCCCTGCGCCGCTGCCGGAATCCACTCGTCCTGCCCGAGCGGATGGCCGACCCCGCTTTCGCCGAGCCGCTCCAGACCGGCAGCGGCGAGGAAGGTCACGTCGGCCTCGCCAGCCGCAAGCTTCGCAAGGCGGGTCGCGACATTGCCGCGGAAGGTGACGACTGTGCAGTCGGGCCTCAGGTTCAGAAGCTGCGCCGCCCTGCGCGGGGCGCTGGTCCCCACCACCGCGCCCTGCGGAATCGCCGCGATGCTCGCCGCGCCGACGAGACAGTCGCGCCGGTCCGCGCGGGGCAGGAAGGCGGGGAAGTGGAAGGCGTTGGGCCGGATCGTCTCGACGTCCTTCGCCGAATGGACCGACAGGTCGATCCGCCCCTCGCCCAGCCACTGGTCGAGTTCCTTGGTCCACAGCGCCTTGCCGCCGATCTCCGACAGCGGCCGGTCGAGCACCTTGTCGCCGCTCGCCAGCACGGGGACGAGTTCGACCGCCTCCTCCGGCCAGCCGTGGGCGGCGCACAGGCGGGCGCGGGTCTCCTGCGCCTGCGCCATGGCGAGCGGGGAATTGCGGGTGCCGAGGCGCAGGCGCGGCGGAGTTTGGGGGGCGGTCGGGGCGGGATCAGTCATGGCTGCGCTTGCCCTAGCCTTCACAAAGACTAGATGGAAGCCGGATGGGATCGGCAACGCACACCTCTCACACACGCAGGCATGGGGCGCTCGTCCTCGGCATCGAATCGAGCTGCGACGAGACCGCGGTCGCGCTGGTGCGCGGCGACGGGACGATCGTGGCCCAGGCGATCGCCAGCCAGGAGGCCGAACATGCGCCCTATGGCGGTGTCGTCCCCGAGATCGCCGCGCGCGCCCATGCCGAGCGCCTCGCGCCGATGCTGGAAAAGGTGATGGCCGAAGCGGGCGCGTCGCTCGCCGATGTCGACGCCGTCGCCGCAACCGCCGGGCCGGGGCTGATCGGCGGGGTGATGGTCGGCCTCGTCAGCGCCAAGGCGCTCGCCATGGCGGCGGACAAGCCGCTGCTGGCGATCAACCACCTCGAGGGCCATGCGCTCTCCCCCCGGCTGGCGGACCCGGGGCTCGGCTTTCCTTACCTCCTGCTGCTGGTGTCGGGCGGGCATTGCCAGATCCTCGCCGTCGAGGGCGTCGGGCGTTACCGCCGCCTCGCCACCACCATCGACGATGCGCTGGGCGAGGCCTTCGACAAGACCGCCAAGATCTTGGCGCTCGGCTATCCCGGCGGCCCGGCGGTCGAGCGGCTGGCGCTGGAGGGCAATCCGGCCGCCGTGCCCCTGCCGCGCCCGATGAAGGGTTCGAAGGAGCCGCACTTCTCCTTCGCGGGATTGAAGAGCGCGGTGCTGCGGGCGAAGGAGAGCCAAAATTCTGAACCCGGTTCCTATTCCGACGCCGATATCGCCGCGAGCTTCCAGCAGGCGGCCGTCGAGTGCCTGATCGACCGGCTCGAGCTTGCCCTGCACACCGCCGGCCCCTTCCCCGCGCTGGTGGTGGCGGGAGGCGTCGCCGCCAACCGGACGGTGCGCGCCGCGCTCGAGGCGCTGGCCGCGGACCGCGCGATGCGCTTCACCGCCCCGCCGCTTGCGCTGTGCACCGATAATGCCGCCATGATCGCCTGGGCGGGCTGCGAGCGGCTGGCGCTGGCGGGCGACGATTTCGCCGGCGACCCGCTCGATGTCGCGGCGCGCCCGCGCTGGCCGCTCGATCCGGCCGCCGAGGCGGTCCGCGGCGCGGGTGTGAAGGCGTGAGCACGCCCCAGACCATCGGCGTGATCGGCGCAGGTGCATGGGGCACCGCGCTCGCGCAGATGCTGGCGAGCGACCGGCGGGCCGTGCTGCTGTGGGCCTACGAGCCCGAGGTGGTCCGCGCGATCAACGGCGAACGCCGCAACCCGCTCTACCTCCCCTCAGCCGACCTTGCCCCGACGATCCGGGCGACCGGCGATCTCGCCGATCTCGCGCCGCTCGACACCGTGCTGGTCGTGACCCCGGCGCAGGCGCTGGGCGGGGTGCTCGCCGGCCTCGCGCGGCCCCCGCGCGATCTGGTGCTGTGCTCGAAGGGGATCGAGGCGGGCACAGGCCGGCTGATGAACGACGTCGCGCGCGAGGCCTGCCCGGCGAGCGCGATCGCGGTCCTGTCTGGCCCGACCTTCGCGCACGAGGTCGCCGCCGGACTGCCAACCGCGGTGACGCTCGCCTGCGGAAGCGGCACTGCGCAATGGGAACGGCTCGCCCCCGCGCTCGCCCGCCCCACTTTCCGGCCCTACTATTCCGACGACGTGACAGGGGCGGAGATCGGAGGGGCGGTCAAAAACGTGCTCGCCATCGCCTGCGGGGTGGTGGAGGGTCTCGCATTGGGCCAGAACGCCCGCGCGGCGCTGATCGCGCGTGGCTATGCCGAGATGCTGCGCTTCGGCGAGGCGCTGGGCGCGCGCGCCGAGACGCTCGCCGGCCTGTGCGGGCTCGGCGACCTGGTGCTGACCTGCTCCTCGGTCTCGAGCCGCAACTTCGCGCTCGGCAAGGCATTGGGCGAGGGCGCGGACCCGGCCGCGCTGATGGCCGACCGTCGCACCGTCGCGGAAGGGGCGCATACCGCGCCGGTGCTCGCCGAGCTCGCCGCCGCGAAGGGCACGCCCATGCCGATCGTCGCCGCGGTCGACGCGATCCTCGCAGGCGCCGAGCCGCGCGGCGTGGTCGCGGCCCTGCTCGCGCGTCCGCTCAAGGCCGAACGGGACCTGTCGGCGTGACCGCACCCGCCGCTGCCGCCCCGAAGGTCGCCCCGGACACCGACGATCTCGCCCAGCTCGCCAAGGGCGGGCGCACCAACACCTTGGGCTTCGTGATCCGCCTGATCGCGCGCATTCCCTTCCTGGTGATCGCCACCCGCCTCTACGGGGCCGAGGCGCTGGGCCGCTTCGCCTCGGCGCTGGTGCTGATCGAGATCGTCGCGCTGGTCTGCTCTCTGGGGGAAAAGCGCGGCCTTGCGCAGCGCCTCTCCGAAGGCGCGGGCGAGGACCGGGAGGCAGAGACCAACCTCGTCTACGACGGCCTGCTGCTGGCGCTGCTCTATTCGGGCGCCGCCGCGCTGCTGCTGCTCGCCTTTCCCGGGCCGATGTTCCCGAACGGCACCAACAGCCCCTATGACATCTGGCTGGTCGCCACCATCCCCGCCTTCGCGCTGACCGAGATCCTGCTCGCCGCGCAGGCCTATCGCTTCGACATCGCAACCACGGTGCGCGCGCGGGCGGTGGTCGAGCCGTGGACGATCTCGATCGGCGCGGGCGTGTTCTTCTACATGCCCGCGACCCGCGACGCGGGCCTGGCGCTGGCCTTCATCGCCTCGATCTATGCCGGGCTGCTGACCGCGCTCTGGCCGTTCCTGAGAACCTTCGGGCTTCCGCGCGGCTGGCGGCCCCGTCCCCGCGCCATGCTCGCCATGTCGAGCCGCGCCTTCCCGCTGGTTGGCGCCGACGCGATCGAGCGGGGGACCCGCCTCCTCGACATCTTCATCCTCGGCCTGTTCGCCCCGCCCTCGGCCGTCGGCATCTATTACGCTGCGCAGCAGATCGCCTCGCTGCCGCAAAAGCTCAAGACCAGCTTCGAGCCGATCCTCTCGCCGGTCATCACCAGGAACCTGCGCATCGGCAACATGGAGGCGATCGCCGCGCAGGTGCGGCAGGTGGGGTTCTGGATCATCGCGGTGCAATTGGGCATCGCGCTCATCTGCGGCATCCCCGGCGAGGCGGTCATGGGCCTGTGGGGGCCGGATTATGTCGCGGGCACCGCCGCGCTGGTGCTGCTGCTGGCGGCGGAGGTGGCCGCCTCGATGGCGGTCGTCTCGGAGAGCGTGCTGGTCTATATCGCGAGGAAGCGCAACCTCGCGATCTCGGTGGGGGTGATCGCGCTCCAGGCGGCGCTCACCATCGCGCTGATCCGGCTGGCGGGCGAGATGGACCTTGGACGGGGCTTCCAGGCCGCAGGCGCGGCAGGCGCGCTGCTGATCGCGCTCGCCATGTCCTCGCTGGTCAAGGCGCTGCTCTTGAAGCACCTCCTCAAGGCGCCGGTCGGCAACTGGCGCTGGGCGCTCGTCTATGCCGCCGCGCCCGCGGTGGTGGTGGGCTACGGCTTCACCTTCCTGCCGGAATGGGTGGAACTCGTGTTCGGCGTCCCCGCGATCCTCGGCACCTATGCCCTGGTGATCTGGCGGCGCGGCTTCGACGAGGCGGACAAGGTGCTGTTCAGGAAACAGGTCGTCCCCGACCCGGCCACCGACCTTTCCTAGCGGCGGCGGGCACCCGGGGCGCCCTGCCGCGCGATCACGCCATGCGGGCTTGGGAGAAGTCCCGCGAGACTGCTAGGGGGCGGCACCGACACGATTCCCTTGCAGGAGAGTTGCGACCATGTCCCCCGATCTCACCGCCTATCTGCCGGCCATCCTCATCGGCCTCCTCGTCCTGGCGCTCGCGATCTGGGCCTTCGTGCGCTCCAACCGCCGCGCGCGGGTGCTGGAGGAGGACGGCGCGCCGGGGATCGGCCGCGACGTGCTCGAGGAAGGCGCCGCGCCCGCCCGGCGCAACCAGGCCCTGATCGACGCGCCGCGCGGGATCGAGGATTTTCAGGGCTCGCTCTCGGCCGCGGCCAATGCCCAGCCGACTGCCGCCGCGCCGCTCGGCACCGATGCCGAGGCCGGCCCGCAGATCGCGCCCGCCCCGGCCCCCGACCCGCTGCCTTCGCCCACGCCGGGCAAGGCCGACGATCTCACCCGCATCAAGGGCCTCGGACCCAAGCTCGCCGCGCTGCTCGGCGAATTCGGCATCGTCAGCTACGCCCAGATCGCCGCTCTGGAGCCCGCCGACATCGAGCGGATCGACGCGAAACTCGGGCGCTTCGCCGGGCGGATCACCCGCGATAAGTGGGTCGAGCAAGCCAGACTGCTCGCGGCGGGCGACGAAAGCACCTTTGCCGAACAATTCGGCAGGAATGGATAATATTCGGGCAAGTTTGACGTCCAAACCGTGATACACTCCCTGTCCGTGGGAGTCGTTTACGCGGGAGAAGGCCGATGGCTTTGCGGATACTGGTCGCCGAAGACGAATTCATCACCGGCTTCGATTTGTGCGATACTTTCGAGGAAGCGGGTTACGAGGTCGAAGGGCCCCACGCCGGGCTTTCCTCGGCGCGGCTCGCCTGCGCGCGCGAAAAGCCGGACCTTGCCATTCTCGATACCGAGCTTGCCGACGGGCGGACCTACGAGTTGGCGCAGCAGCTGATCGACGAAAACGTGCCGGTGATCCTCCACTCCGAACCGGACGAGGCCGGGGAAGTCGCCGCGCGCTTTCCCCATGCGACGACGCTCGCCAAGCCCTGCCCGCCAGCCAAGCTGCTCGCCACCGTAAGCCGGGTGATCGCACCGGCCTGACCGGGGGCGACCGAGAGCGCAAGCTGGCCGCGGTCAGCACGCCCACCATCCGGCTCGCCAATCCAGAGCCGCCCCTCCCCCTCCCCCTTGCCCTATGCCACCAAGCCTGCGAAGGCTGGCGCAAACAGAACACGTCAAGGCAGGAGCGACCCCGCGTGGCTGGACGGCACAGGGATAGCATCACCATCGGCCGGCATCGTTGCCGCGCCTGTCCGCAAGGCGCGCGGCGGTCCATGGGCCGGAAGGGCGCGCGCCCCGCTGCGCCTCGCACGGCGACGGGGGGCGGCGACGCATGAAACTCTACGGCTATTTCCGCAGCTCGACCTCCTATCGGCTCAGGATCGCGCTCAATTTGAAGGGCCTCGCCTTCGAAAACGTGCCGGTCAACCTCGTCACCGCCGAGAACAGGGCGCCGGGCTTCACGGCGCGCAATCCCTTCGGCTCGCTGCCGATGCTCGCTGCGGACGGGCGCGACCGGGCGCAGTCGATGGCGCTGCTCGAGTGGCTCGATGAAGCCTATCCCGCCCCGCCGCTGCTGCCGAGGGATATCGAGGCGCGCTACACGGTGCGCGAGCTCGCCTACGCGATCGCCACCGAGATCCACGCGGTCAACAACCTGCCGGTGCTCAAGTATCTCAAGGACCCGCTCGGCCACACCCAGGACGAGATCGACACCTGGTACCGGACCTGGCTGGCGCGCACGCTGGTGCCGGTCGAGGCGCGGCTCGGGCAGCTGGGTGCGCGCGATTTCCTCCACGGCGATGCACCCGGCCTGTTCGAGGTGGTGCTGATCCCGCAACTCTACAACGCGCGGCGCTTTGCCCATGATCTCGGCGCGAGCCCGCACCTCGCCCGCATCGAGGCCGCCTGCCTTGGCCTTCCCGCCTTCGCAGCGGCGCATCCCGATCGGCAACCCGATTCCCCGGAGAACACCC
>JAESFJ010000044.1_pt1 | contig 212522 bp, 184 predicted proteins | sample 9266161 | NCBI WGS metagenome assembly JAESFJ01 (sample SAMN14506165, study PRJNA617096) | algae metagenome | isolation source: Calothrix sp. FI2-JRJ7 and co-occurring heterotrophs from granitic desert soil | place: USA: Red Pass Lake area, Fort Irwin, California | collected 2000-06-01 | reverse complement strand
CTCAATCCGGCGCATCTGCGCCTCGCTCAACAACCAAAGATCGGACATCGGCAGAACCTCCATGATGCTGCCAATGAATCAATCGATTGCGTCCAGCGCAAGCGAATTAATGGGTCCTGAGCCTAGATTAGGCCCGGAGTCACTCGCGGCCTATTGCTCAGACGGTACAGGCGCGCCATTGCGAAACAACAAGATGCACTTACCGAAGACTCGGAGCACAGCGTTGAGCCTTCTACCTGTCCGCCTTTATGCGTCGTTCGCCGCCCAACCTGGTGGCGGGAACATCGCTGGCGTAGTTTACGATGAGGTTGGCCTGCGGGACAGCGAGATGCAGCAAATCGCGGCAGACCTGAATGCCCCTACAACAGGGTTCGTCACCGAGCTGGGAGAAAACGCCTACCAGGTCCGCTTCTTCAGCCCGACAGAAGAGATGGATATGTGTGGGCACGTGACTGTCGGAGTCTTCTCAGCGCTCTCAGACGACGGACGCTTGACGGGCGCCAGCTCACCTTTCGGTGGATCGGCGACCCAGAAGACTGGGGCAGGCTGCCTGGCTATTGCCTTGGCAGCCAGAGATGGCGGGCAGGTCGTAGTAAAGATGAGACAAAACCCGCCTTCGTATCTTGATGTAAGCGTATCGAAGCATGATCTCGCTGCCCCGCTAGGGGTTGAGGCAGAGATGATCGTCGGGGACCTCGGCGCTGTTTCTACGGCACTTCGACATTTGTTTGTCCAACTTCCCGACACCGACGCATTGCGGAGCCTTAGGCCGAACGACGCTGGACTGACGGCACTTTGCAAGCAAATCGGCATCGACACGATTGGAGTATGGGCCCTCAAAGAGGGTGGACGCGAGGCTCACGTTCGAGTGAGGGATCTCTGCCATGGCGTCGGCAATGGTGAGGAGGCGGCATCAGGAACCACAAATGGAGCTTTGGCATGTTGGCTGGCAAAGTTGGGACATCTGCGCTTCGGCTCTGATGGCAAAGCAAACGTGATTGCGGAGCAAGGCTTTGAAATGGAGCGGCCGAGCGTAATCCGCACCACGCTCGGTTCTCATGATGGGCTGATCGATACCGTAGAGGTCGGCGGCTCCGCACGCCGGTTGTTGACCGGTCACTTCGAAAGATAGCCATCAGCAACTTAGCTCATAGGTCCCCAAAGCAGTCGGTCCGCTCACCACCCACTTCCAGCCGTAAACCCCGGCTTCGCACGCACCCGAAAGCTGCCGTCGCGCCCCCCTCACCCCCGTGCGAGCAGTTCCTCGATCTGGCCGAGGCGTTCCTTGCCGAAGAACATCTCGCCCTCTCCCTTGGGCCCCCCGACCGAACCGACGAACATCGTCGGGATGCCGAAGGCGCCGCGCGCGACGACCGCTTCGGTGTTGGCGATGAGGCCCTGCTTGACCGCGTCGCTCTGGGCGCGGGCGAGGAGGTCGGCAGCATCGAACCCGGCCGCCGTCAGGACCGCACCGACCGCTTCGGGAGAGGTCACGTCGAGCCCCTCCTCCCAGATCGGGCGCAGCAGGCTCTCGACGAACTGGACCCCGCGCCCGTCCTGATCCGCGGCGTAAAGCATCCGCTGCAGGGTGATGGAATTGAACGGGAACTTGGGGTGCATCCGGAAGGCAGCCAGATCGTGCTTCTGGATGAAGCGTTGCATCTCGAGCATCGCGTAGGCGTTCTTGCCCTTGACCTCGGCGTCGCGGATCATCGGCGGGGCGTTGCCGGTGAGCTTGTGCATCCCACCGAGAAAGGCCGGGATTACGTCGAGTTCGGCCTCGAAGCGGTCCAGCAGCTCGCGCAGCGGCCACCAGATCAGGTAGGCGTTGGGCGATACGAAATCGAAGACGAGTTCAACGCGGTTTGCCATGTCGCAGCTCCTCACATGCCCGCCGCCGCGAGCGCGCGGTCCATGTCCTCGGTGAGGTCGGCGATGTCCTCGAGCCCCACGTTGATGCGCAGCAGGCCCTCGGTGACGCCCATCGCCGCGCGCGCCTCCTCGCCCATGTTGGCGTGGGTGGTCGAGGCCGGGTGGCACATCAGGCTGCGGGCGTCGCCGATGTTGTTCGAGATGTCGATGAGCTCGAGCGCATCGAGCACCGCGAAGGCCCGCGCGCGGGTGCCGACGTCGAAGGCGAAGATCGGACCCGTGGCGTCCATCTGGGCCTTGGCGAGGTTGTGGCGGGGGTGGCTGGCAAGGCCCGGGTGGAGCATGTGCCCGCCCGCCTTCACGATGCGCGGCTCGAGGAACTCGCCCAGCGCCACCGCGCTGCGGCTCTGCGCATGGGCGCGCAAGGGGAGCGTCTCCAGCCCCTTCATCACCACCCAGGCGTTGAAGGGCGACAGGTTCGGACCCGTGTTGCGCTGGAAGGGCAGCAGCACCTCGTCGATCCACTGCTTGCTCGCACAGACCGCGCCGGCGAGCACCCGGCCCTGCCCGTCCATCAGCTTGGTCGCGGAGTAGGCCACCACGTCCGCGCCGAATTCCATCGGGCGCTGCAGCACGGGCGAGGCGAAGGCGTTGTCGACCACGCTGGTGATCCCGTGCGCCCTGGCAAGCCCGCAGACGTGGGCGAGGTCGACGATGTCGAGCGTCGGATTGGCCGGGGTCTCGAAGAAGAACACGCGGGTGTTCGGCCGGATCGCCGCCTCCCAGGCGGCGTTGTCGGCGCTGTCGATGATGGTGACGTCGATCCCGAACTTGGGAAGCAACTGGTCGCACAGCCAGCGGCACGAGCCGAAGGCGGCGCGTGCGGCGACGACGTGATCTCCGGCCTTCAGCTGGCAGAGCAGCGCGGTGGTCATCGCCGCCATGCCGCTCGCCTGGGTGCGGCAGGCCTCGGCCCCCTCCATCAGCGCGATGCGTTCCTCCAGCATCGCCACCGTGGGGTTCTGGAGGCGCGAATAGGTCATCCCCACCGCCTCGCCCGCAAAGCGGTCGGCGACGGTCTGGGCATCGTCGTAGGTGTAGCCCGAGGTGAGGAACAGCGCCTCGCTGGTCTCGCCGTGTTCGGAGCGCCAGGTGCCGCCGCGCAGCGCGCGGGTTGCGGGGCGCCAGCCGCTCGTGGCGGCGCGGTCCATGCCGGTGGTCTTCTTCATGGGGCGCGTCTCTAGGCCCCAGACCCCGCGCCTGCAATGGCCAGATCGGCGGATGCGCGGGGTCGACACCTCATTTGCGCAGGAGCCCGCCCGCAAGCAGGCCGTCGCGGGCCGTTTCCCCATGCCCCACCGCGGCGAGCATCAGCGTCCCCTCGATGAGGGTGAGCAGGAAGCGCGCCCCGCCCCGCGGGTCGGGATCGCCCTCGGGCATCTGCCCCTCGAGCCATGCGAGGAGGGTGTCCACCATCGCTCTCACCGCCTCTCCGAAGCCCGGCAGTCCGCGCGCCGCGCCGCCGACGATCTCCCACCACAGCATCATGAAGGGCCGCATCGCCGGATCGCCGTTCTGCGCGAGGATCTGCGCGAGCAGCTCGCCGCGCGACGTCGGCCGCGCGCTTTCGCCGATCGCCGCCTCGAGGCCGTTCGCATAGACGCCGGCGATGTAGGCGAGCAGCTCGGCGATCAGCCGCTCCTTCGTGCCGAAGTGGTAGATCAGCATGCGGTCCGAAGTCCCCGCCGCCTTTGCCAGCGGCCGCAGGCTCGCCTGCCCGAGCCCGTGTTCGAGCACATGCGCCACCATCAGCGGCAGGAGGGTCTCCCTCGACATGGGTGGCTTTTTCGCGGCGCTCGCCATGGGGCCTTGTAGCGGGGGCGACATGCCGCTACAAGCCGACGTAGCATTCGCTACATAACCATAAGGACGCGCATCATGCCCGAGTCTCTGACCCCCTTCATCGCGCTCGCCGGAGGCGGACTGGTTTTCGCGGTCGTCGCCATCCTCGCCATCGCCATGCGCCCCGGAGCGCCCGGCAATGCCGTGCTCGCCGGGGCGCTGTCGGCGGGTTTCGGCGCCTTCAGCGCGGTCACCGTCGCCACCGAGGGCGTCTTTCCGTTGGTGCTCAACCACACCTCGAACCTGTGGGGCGTACAGGTGTGGTGGGACCTCCTGTTCTCGCTTGGCGTCGCCTTCTTCCTGATCCTGCCGCGGGCGCGGGCACAGGGGATGAACGTTCCCGCCTGGACCGCCTTCATCCTCGCCACTGCGAGCATCGGCCTGCTTGCCATGGCGGCGCGGCTGTTCTGGCTCGAAGCCGCGCGGGGTGCCGCGCCAGAGGCCCGGCCCGCGGCGGCATGAATATCGGCGCCGCAGGCGCCGCAAGGCCGCCCGCAGCGATGCGGACGAGAGGCCGCGTGAGCGAGGATTTCGCACGCCGGACGGCGTGCGGAACCAAAGTCGCGCTTGCCCTCGCCGGCGGGGCTGCCTAAGCGCGGCCCCGCCATGGCCGAGGCATCCGCCACCTTCTCCCGCGCCGCCACCCCGCCGCCCCCCCGCCCGCACGACCCGCTGGCGTGGTGTCTCGCGGCGACCGGGCTGTTCGCGCTGCTCGCCGGCTGGCGCCTCGCAATCCCGTCCGAGCCCTATTTCGACGAGGTCCACTACCTCCCCGCCGCGCGCGAGATCCTGTCGCTCTTCACGGAAGGCCAGGGCGCCTATCGCAACCGCGAGCATCCGCTCCTCGGCAAGGAACTGATCGCGCTCGGCATGGGCCTCTTCGGCGACAACCCGCTTGGCTGGCGGATCATGCCCTGGGCCTGCGGCGTGCTCGCCTATTTCGCCGCGGTCCGTGCACTGTGGCACGCCAGCGTCGAGCGCTTCACCACCCTCGCCTTCGCCGTGCTGCTGGCGACGGGCTTTCACCTCTTCATCCACGCGCGCATCGCGATGCTCGACATGGCGATGGTCGCCGGGCTGTGCGTTGCCGCGTGGCAGTTCGCGGGCGCCTGCGCCGAGCCGGAGAAGGGGCGCTGGCGGCTCGCGCTGTGCGGCGCGGCGCTCGGCTGCGCGCTCGGGGCGAAGTGGAACGCGGCGCCGCTTGCGGTGCTGCCGGGGATCACCTTCTTCATCGCCCGCGCCCTCGCCGGGCGGCGCCGCCTCTTCCTCAGCCGCCGCGGCGCGCCGGTGCCGGGGATCACGCTGGTCGAGGCCTTCGTGTGGCTCGGCATCGTGCCGCTCGGCGTCTATGCGGCGACCTTCATCCCCGGCTACTGGCTCGCCGAATATCTCCACCCCTCGCCGCTCGCCGAGCAGGGCCTCGTCGGCTTCCACCGCGAGATCTTCGCGCTGCAGAGCCAGCTGATGACCCCGCACCGCTACATGAGCACCTGGCCGCAATGGGTGCTCAACACCAAGGGCATCTGGTATCTCTACGAGCCGATCGACGGGGCGCAGCGCGGCGTGCTGCTGATCGGCAATCCGCTGACGATGTGGCTCGGCCTTCCGGCACTGGCCTGGTGCCTCGGCGCGGGCGCATGGCGGCGCGACCGGGCGCGGCTGGCGGCGGTGATCGGCTACGGCGTCAGCCTCGGCTTCTGGGTGATCGCGCCCAAGCCGGTGCAGTTCTACTACCACTATTTCCTGCCGCACTTCTTCCTGCTCGCGGCGCTCGCGCTGGCGTGCAGCGACCTCGCCCGGACGCACCGGCACCGGTGGCTCGCCTGGGGCATCCCTGCGGCGTCCGTCGCGGTGTTCGCGTGGTTCCTGCCGATCATCGCCGCGCTGCCGCTCGAGGCTCCGGGCAGCTACGTGACGTGGATGTGGCTCCAGGGGTGGCGGTAAGATCGTCGCACCGCAACGTCGCGCACCTCGGCGGCCAGGCCGCCGCAAGGCCGAACGGCCGCCCGCAGCGACGCGGCCTTCAGGCCCTGTGAGCGAGGATCTCGCACGCCGAATGGCGTGTGGTCCTCAAAAACGCCCCCATACGAAGCGGCTCGACAGGGCATAATTCCAGACGGACCCGACCACGATCCCCGCCAGCGCCGCGAGCGCCCAGTGGAGGCCGCGTCCTTCCAGGAAGGTCGCGATCGCGACATTGGCGAAGGCCCCGACGGCGCAGGTGGCGATGAAGCCCAGCCAGCCGCGCAGCAGCGCCGCCGCGCCGGTAAGGCGCTTGTCGCGGTAGGTCAGCCAGTTGTTGAGCCAGAAGTTGAAGCTCATCGCCACCAGCACGGCGGCCGTCTGGGCGATCGAGAAGCGCTCCCCGAAGGCGAACAGCAGGACGCTCAGCACCGCGAAATGCACCACCACGCCCAATGCGCCGACGGTGCCGAACAGGGCGAAGCGGGTCGGGATCACCTTGCCCAGCGTCTTGTCGTAGAGCCCGGCGAGGAAATCGAACAGGATGGCGCGGTCCAGCTTGCTTTCTCCTTCGCGCCTCGCGGCGAAGTTGAGGGGGAATTCCTTGACCCGCATCGGCCGGTCGTTGGTGGCGAGCAGGTCGAGCAGGATCTTGAAGCCGATCCCCGACAGGCGCGGCACCAGCGCGCGGGCGGTGGCGGCAGGGAGCATGAAATAGCCGCTCATCGGGTCGGAGAGCGCGACCCCGGTGATCTTGCGGGCGAGGGCATTGGCATAGGTCGAGAGCTTCTCGCGCTCGGGCGCGGCCCAGTCGGCGGTGCTCGCGCCCACCGCGAAGCGGCTGGCGACGCAAATTTCGGCCTCGCCCGATTGGAGCGCGGCGAGCATTCCGGGAAGCAGCGCAGGATCGTGCTGGTGGTCGGCGTCCATCACCGCCACATAAGGAGCCGCAGTCGCGCAGAAGCCCTCGATCGCCGCGCTGGCGAGGCCGCGGCGGCCGATGCGCTGGATCACCCGCACCCGCGGGTCGGCAAGCGCGAGGGCACGCGCCTCGTCCGCGGTGCCGTCGCTACTGTCGTCGTCGACGATGATCACCTCCCAGCGCGCCGCGTCACGAATCGCGCGGTCGATCCGCGCCACGAGAGGGGCGAGATTGCCGCGCTCGTTGAGCGTGGGCAGAATGATCGCGAGGTCGAGGCGCATGGCTCTCAGAGGCGTTCCCGCACCGCCCTGCCGATCGCCGCCGTGCCGTGGTTGCCGCCGAGATCGCCGCCGAGGATGCCGTCGGCAAGCGCCTTTGCCACCGCCCCCTCGATCCGCGCCGCCTCGGCCTCGCGGCCGAAGGAATGGCGCAGCATCATCGCGCCTGAGAGGATCGTCGCCATGGGATTGGCCTTGCCCTGCCCTGCAATGTCGGGCGCGCTGCCGTGGATCGGCTCGTAGAGGCCGAAAGTGCCGTGCGCGGTCTGCCGCTCGCCCAGCGAGGCCGAGGGCAGGAGCCCGATCGAGCCGACCGCCGCGCTCGCAAGGTCCGAAAGGATGTCGCCGAACAGGTTCCCGGTCAGCACCACGCCGAACCGGTCGGGGTGGCTCACCACCTGCATCGCGGCATTGTCGACATACATGTGATCGAGCGCGACACCGGGATATTCCGCCGCGATCTCCACCACCACGTCGCGCCACAGCTGGCTCGTCTCCAGCACGTTGGCCTTGTCGACGCTGGTGAGCGGCAGGCCCGCGCTCGCGGCAGCACGGAAGGCCACGTGGGCGATGCGGCGCACCTCGCTCTCGGAATAGGACATCGTATCCCACCCCTCGCGCTCGCCGGCGTCGGTCGTCCGCTGGCCCTTGGCCCCGAAATAGACGTCGCCGGTCAGTTCGCGCACGATCAGCATGTCGAGCCCGCCCGCGATGTCGGGGCGCAGCGGCGAGAGGTGCTCGAGCCCGGCGAAGACCCGCGCGGGCCTCAGGTTGGCGAAGAGGCCGAGGTGCTTCCTGAGGCCGAGGATCGCCTGCTCGGGCCGCAGGTGCCGCTCCAGCGCATCGCACGAGGGATCGCCGACCGCCCCGAACAGCACCGCATCGGCCTCGCGCGCCATCGCCAGCGTCTCGTCCGGCAGGGGCATGCCGTGGCGCCTGTAGGCGATCCCGCCGACATCGCCCTCGAACAGGGTGAGCCCCGGCAGGGCAAGGCTTTCGAGCACCGCGACGGCCTCGGCAGTGACTTCGGGCCCGATCCCGTCGCCGGGCAGGATGGCAATCTTCATGGCTTGAGCGCCTTTCACCCCATGCGCGCCAACCGCTTGGTCAGCAATGTCCGCGCGCCCATAACATCGCTCTTCGGCCCTGCAAGCAGGTAGTGCGCGAGGCGGCCCTCGAGGCTGGCGAGGAGCGCGGCCTGCATAGGCCAGTCGGGCGCGGGCGGCGGGGGCGCGCCGCCATAGCCGAGTTCGGAAAGGAGCAGGGTCTCGTAAGCGATCAGCCCGCTCACCCAGCCGCGCGCCGAGGGAGCGACCGCGATCGCCTCGAGAAGCGCCTCGAGCGCGGCGTGAAGTGCGGGATAGGGCTGGCGCTCGGGCAGGGCGGCGGCGGTCAGCGCGCAGACCCACTGGATCGCGGCCGCAGGCAGCGGCTCGGTCATCAGCGCGGCGCGGGAATGCTCGAGCTCGAGCCGGGCGAAGGGCAGCCCGCTCGCCGCGCGGGTCGTGAACTCGGCGGCGAGCCGGTTGCCCGGGACCAGCGCCGCGCGCATCTGCCGCCCCCGCCCACCCGCGACATAGGCGGCGACGAGCCCGGCGTCGGCAGTCAGCAGCCGCGCAACCGCCCCGGTCTCACCCTGCGGGCGCGACGCAAGCAGGATCGCGGAGGCGCGCTGGGTCATGCCCGCGCGGGCCGATCACGGGTTGGAGGAGCGCGCTTCCAGCGCCGCGAGCCGCGCCTCGAGCGCGTCGGCCTGTTCGCGGGCCTTCTGCGCCATCGCCTTGACCGTCTCGAATTCCTCGCGACTCACGAAGTCGATGCCGCCCATCGCCTCGCGCAGCCGCTCGCGCGCACTTTCGCGGGCCTCGCGGGTCATGCCCGCCATCGTCCCGGCGGCGCTGTTGGCGAGTTTGACGAGGTCGGCGATGATCGGGTTCTGGCTCTGCATTCGCGCTATTTGGAGATGCTTGCCCCGATGAGCAAGCATCTTCCTCGCTCCCGCGGGCCGAAGACGCTCGCTTCGCTGCGGGCCATGGCCTCGTTGGCCTGCTGCTCCGCTACGTGAGGCCAGCAATGGGCTGTCAGGCTAGAGCTCCACCCGCGTCGCCGCGCCGTCGGCGCCGCGCGCCCCTCCGTCGGGGTTGGCGAGGATGAATTGGGTGTTGAGCGCCGCCGCAAAGCACAGCCAGGCAAGGTATGGCAGCAGCAGCAGCCCCGCACTGCGCCGCACCCGGAACACCAGCAGCAGCGCGGCGCCGAGGCTGACGATCCCGAAGCCGAGCACCCCGAGCGCGGCGGTCATCTCCTGCATCCCGAAGAATATCGCCGTCCAGCTCTGTGTGACCACGAAATGCACCGCGAAGGCGATCAGCGCCGCCGCCCGGCCCTGCGCGCCCCACGCGCTCGCCACCAGCGCAAGGGCAAGGCCGATCGTCACGAACAACGCCGTCCACACGATCCCGAAGATCACCGGCGGGGGATAGAGCGAAGGCTTGGCGAGGCCGGCGAACCACGCCGTGTCCGGCCCGCCCAGCTGCCCGGCGGCAAAGCCGACGAGCAGGACCAGCGGCACCAGGAACAGCGCCCAGCGCAGGAAACTGGCACGCAGCTGGGCAGGGGAAGCAAGGACGTTCATGGTCTCTCCCGCATCGGGCAGCGCCGCCCGGCCCTTCGCCGTGCCGCGCCAGAGCGCCGCGATACCAGAGCCGGAAGGGCGCGCCAACCTGCCGCCCTGCGCTGACCCGCAATGAGGCAGGCCGCCCCCGCGATCGGCTCGCCGGGGTGGGAAATGTGGTAAAAATTGGGCAAGAGGCGTCAAAAGCCGTTGGGGTCTGCCAAACTGTCTGCTAATGCCTGCCACATTCCTGCCGTGATTCGAAAGTGCGGTAGCGGCGGGAAGATCAACAAACCGCGCTTTTGCTCATTACCGGCCCGTTCCGGCCCATAGGGGAAATGACCATGAAGAAGATCGCTCTCGTCGCCGTCGCCGGCCTCGCTCTGACCGCCGCCGCTTGCTCGAAGCCGGCCGAAGAAGCCGCCACCGAAGCCGACACCACCGCCGTTGCTGAAGAGCCGATGGCTGTCGAAACCCCGGCTGACGCCATGGCCGTCGAAACCCCGGCTGCTGACGCGATGGCTGCCGAAACCCCGGCTGCCACCGAAACCCCGGCCGAATAATCCTTCGGGATTGACGGCCCCGGCATCCTGCCGGGAGCACGGTTCGAATAAGGCCGGCGGCGACCATCGGGTTGCCGCCGGCCTTTTCTTTTGCGCTCCGGAGGGTTCAGCCGCGCGATGCGCTGATCAGGAACTCGACATTGCCCTGCGGCCCGGTGATCGGGCTTTCCACGATCCCGTCGACCGCCCACCCGTCGCCAGCGAGCCATCCGCGCACCTCCTCGCAGACGCGCGCGTGCAAGGCAGGATCGCGCACCACCCCGCCCTTGCCGACCTCCTCGCGCCCGACCTCGAACTGCGGCTTGATGAGCGCCACCAGCCGGCACCGCTCCGCCGCCAGCCGCAAGGGCACCTCGAGCACCTTGGCGAGCCCGATGAAGCTCGCATCGCACACCACCCAGTCGCAGGGGCGATCGATGTGATCGCGGGTCAGCAAACGGGCGGAGAGCTGTTCGAGCACAGTGACCCGCGGGTCCTCGCGCAGTTTCCAGGCGAGCTGGTTCGTCCCGCTGTCGACGCAGAACACGTGTGCCGCCCCGTGGGTCAACAACACGTCGGTAAAGCCCCCGGTGGACGAGCCGATGTCCATCGCGACAGCGCCCGCCGGGTCGAGCCCGAAATGGGCGATGGCATGGGCGAGCTTGATGCCCCCGCGGCTCACCCAGGGGTGGTCGCGCCCGCGCACCTCCAGCGCGGCATCCGCGGCGATCTGTTGGCCGGGCTTGTCGATCTTGACCTCGCCCGCGAAGACCAGCCCCGCCATCACCAGCGCCTGCGCCCGCGCGCGGCTTTCGGCGAGCCCGCGCTCGACCAGCAGCTGATCGACGCGGCGCTTGGGCGATTTGGGGGGGCGGGACGGCTGATCGGGCATGGACAAGCGCGCTCCCTAGCGCCCAAAGAGGCGGCATGAAAGCCGCTCTCCCGCTTGCCGCCGCCGCGTTGGCCATCGCTGGCTGTGTTCCTGCCGCAAGGGCCCCCGCCCCTGCCGCCGCACCCGCACCCGCGCCCACTGCGCGTCCCGCCGCCCCGGTCCGCCCCGCGCTGCCGCTGGTGCCGCAGGCCCCCGCGGCCTCGGGATGGATGGACATTCCCGCCACGCCCGGCGACTGGCGGTACCGCGCCGCGGGCACGGGTGGCGAGGCGAGCTTCTGGAGCGCCGGGGGCGCCCCGCTGCTGCGGCTGCGCTGCCAGCCCGAAGCGGGAGGCATCGTGATTTCCCTGCCCGAAAGCGGCGCCGCCCGCCCGGTGGTGACGATCCGCGCCGAGACCCAGACCCGCACGCTCGCCGCGCAAGCGGCCGGGCGCGAAACCATCGCGCTGCTCGACCCGCGCGACCCGCTGCTCGACGCGGTGGCGCTCAGCAAGGGGCGCTTCGCGGTCGAGGCCGACGGGCTCCCCCCGCTCTACCTGCCCGCCTGGGCCGAGGTCAGCCGGGTGATCGAGGATTGCCGTTCGGCCTCGTCATCGCCAGCGGAACGAAGCGATCCATGACCTCAGTCGGCGCGCGCCGCACGGTCCCTCCACGGATTGCCGCGTCGCCTCTGCGAGGCTCCTCGCAATGATGAAGCGGAACCGATTCTCCCGGCCTTATCCACAGGCTTGTGCCCAGCGTGTCCGCATCCGCCGCGCACATCAAAAAAGCGCCCGGGGTTTCCCCGAGGCGCGCCTTTACCGCGACTTGTGCGGCGAGGTGTGAGTATGACGCGGGAAAAGATTTATACAAGTCTTGTCGAAGCAGGTCCCATGATTCACATATAGCACCGAGGCCAGCGGCGAACGCGGTCCTCGGCCCCCGGTGAAACGGCTGGGTCTTGGCACACTAGCGCGAAAGGAGGTGATCCGATGTCTCATGGTTCAGCAGAGAGGTCGGCAAGTTTCCGCGCGAGGCACTATCGGTAATTCATCCTACCCTTAGAGGCTTCGTGAGCGGCACTTCCTGGCCGCTGACCATGAAAGGGCGTTTCCACCGACGGGCTGGAGGCGCCCTTTTCATTGTGATCTTTCGAAGGCGCCTCCGCGCCTTCGTCCTCGGCGCTGATCCTGCCGCAAGCGGCAGGGCGCCTGCGGCTCGCGCGCGTGCGCTCGCGGGCCTGCGGCCCGGTTGCTGATCTTTCGAAGGCGCATCCGCGCCTTCGTCCTCGGCGCTGATCCTGCCGCAAGCGGCAGGGCGCCTGCGGCTCGCGCGCGTGCGCTCGCGGGCCTGCGGCCCGAGGGTCCTTTCCTTCCGGAAAGGGGACCATGCGCAGCAGGGTGGAGGGGCTCGCTGGCGTGGTCCGGATGCCGACCTGCGCACAATCCCCCCAAGGCAGGACACTTGCCCTCGCCCGCGCGCCGCATTAGGCGCGAAAAATGCACTTCATCCGCCTTCCCCACCCCTCGCCCACGCCCGATGACACCCGCGCCGCGCTGATCGCCGATCCCGGCTTCGGCACGGTGTTCACCGATCACATGGTGGTGATCGACTACGACGAGGCGAAGGGCGGCTGGCAGGCGCCCACCATCGGCCCGCGTGAGGCCATCCCGCTCGATCCGGCGGCGAGCGTGCTCCACTACGCGCAGGAGATCTTCGAGGGGCTCAAGGCCTATCGCCACCCCGACGGCACGCTCGCCCTGTTCCGGCCCGAGGCGAACGCCGCGCGCTTCAACGCCTCGGCCGAGCGGCTCGCCATGCCCGCGCTCCCGGAAGAGTTGTTCCTCGGCGCCATCCGCGCGCTGCTCGAAGTGGACGGCAACTGGTATCCGGCGGTCGAGGGCGGATCGCTGTACCTCAGGCCCTTCATGATCGCGACCGAGGCCTTCCTCGGCGTGCGGCCTGCGAAGAAGTACAAGTTCATCGTCATCGCAAGTCCGGCCGGCAACTACTTCAAATCCGGGGCCAAGGCGGTGAGCATCTGGATTTCCGACTACACCCGCGCCGCCCCCGGCGGCACCGGCGCGGCCAAGTGCGGGGGCAACTACGCCGCCAGCCTCGTTCCCACCGGACAGGCCTTCGCCAAGGGCCACGACCAGGTGCTGTTCCTCGACGCGGTGGAACGCAGGTGGATCGAGGAGCTGGGCGGGATGAACCTGTTCTTCGTCTTCGCGGACGGCACCGTCATCACCCCGCCGCTCACCGGCACGATCCTCCCCGGCATCACCCGCGACACCCTGATCGCGCTGATAAAGGAGCAGGGGCTCGAGGTGCGCGAGGCTCCCTACTCGATCGACCAGTGGCGCGAGGATGCGGCGAGCGGCCGGCTGGTCGAGGTGATGGCCTGCGGCACCGCGGCGGTCGTCACCGCGGTCGGCAAGGTCGCCGGCCCGGACGGCGAGTTCACCATCGGCGCGGGCGGCATCGGACAGACCACCGCGGCCCTGCGCGAAAAGCTCGTCGGCATCCAGAACGGCCGCATCGCCGACCCGCACGGCTGGGTGATGCGACTTTGATCGCGGTCGCCGCGCTCTACGCCTTCACCCCCTTCGACGATCCTTCCGCGCTCAGACCGGCGCTCCTCGCGGCCTGCGAGCGCGCCGGGGTCAGGGGCACGCTGCTGCTGGCGCACGAGGGGATCAACGGGACCATCGCCGGCCCGCGCGAGGGGCTGGAGGCGGTGCTCGCGCAAATCCGCGCCCTCCCCGGCTGTGCGAACCTCGACGTCAAGTTCTCGCAAGCACCGCAGATGCCTTTCGGGCGCGTCAAGGTGCGGGTGAAGGACGAGATCGTCACCATGGGCGAGCCCGGCATCGACCCCACCTTGAGCGTCGGCACCTATGTCGACGCGCAGGACTGGAACGCGCTGATCGCCGATCCCGACACCCTGGTGATCGACTCCCGCAACGACTACGAGGTCGCGATCGGCTCCTTCGCCGGCGCGGTCGGTCCCGGCACGCCCTCGTTCCGCGACTTTCCCGCATGGTTCCGTGCCAACCGCGACGCGCTGCTCGAAGGCAAGCGCCGCGTCGCGATGTTCTGCACAGGGGGCATCCGCTGCGAGAAATCGACCGCCTTCCTGCGCGCCGAAGGAATAGAGGAGGTCTACCACCTGCGCGGAGGTATTCTCAAATATCTTGAGCAAGTGCCCGAAGAGCAAAGCCTCTGGACAGGCGAATGCTTCGTCTTCGACGACCGGGTGAGCCTCGGCCACGGGCTCGCGCCGGGCAACCATGTGCTGTGCCGGCCCTGCGGCCGGCCGGTGCCGCCAGGCACCCCCTGCCCCGTCTGCAACGCCTGAGGCGACTGCAATCCTTTCACTCGCATAAAGCACACCTCAAAACCATTGCTTAGGCGCAATGCAAGACACTCTCAGCCATGAGTGTGATGACCCCTACCCACACCATCGCTACCGACCGCGATCATGCCGAGGTGCATTTCGCCATCGGCGGGTACTGGGACCTGGCGGGGATGAAGCGCTTCCTGTTCGATCTCGGCGAGGCGGCCAAGCCCTTCATGAAAGCGGGAAAGCCCTTCTCCGCGCTCGGCGACTTCAGGGACTTCATGCCGCAGGACCGAGCCACGGCGGGCGCGATCGGGGATTCCATCGCGGCGGGAGGGCGCAACGGCCTCAGGCGCTTCGCTCTCGTCTCGGCCTCGCCGCTGGTCCGCATGCAGTATCGCCGTATCGCGCAGGGCACCGAAGTCGAGTATTTCGAGACCACCGCCGAAGCACTCGCCTGGATGAGACGCGCCTGAGGGCGCTTATCCCGTTGCGCTAGTCCCCCAGCCCCTCCCGGCCAAGGCTCTCGCGAAACGCATCGACGAGCCAGCTTGCCGCAGGACCGAGGCGGGTATCGCGTCGCCACAACGCGCTCAGCCTGTAGTGATCGCCAGGCTTCTCGGGCAGGTCGAGTTCGACCAGCGCGCCGCTCGCGATGTCGCCGGCCACCATCGCGCGCGGCATGTTGCCCCAGCCCAGCCCCTCCTTGAGCAGCGAGTGCTTGGCGCCGAGGTCGCCGAGCCGCCAGGTCAACGGGGAGAGCACCGAGAACTCGCGCCCCTCGGTGAGCGGCGAACGGTCAGTGAGCACCAGCTGGAGATGGCGGCGGCTCTCCCCCGGCGCCACGCCCCCCTGGTCCTTGGGCCGCGACAGCGGGTGCGAGGGCGCGGCAACGGGGATGAGGTCGATCTCTCCGAGCGCCTGGCGCTCCATGCCCGGCTGTTCGCCGATCACCGGCCCGCCGATGGCGAGGTCCGCGCCGCCCTCGATCAAACAGGAGGCGACCGCGCCCAGCCCCTCGATCCTGAGGGTGAGCGCGCAGGTCGGGAACATCCGCCGGAACTCGCCGAGCACATGGGCGGTGACCTCGCCCGGCACCATCACGTCGATCACCAGCGTCAAGGCCGGCTCCTGCCCGGCGTGGAGCGAGCGGGCCTTGGCGAGCAGCGCATCGACCCCGTCGGCAACGCCGCGCGCCTCGGCCAGCAGGCCCTCGCCCGCCGCGGTGAGCACCGGGCGGCGCGAGCCTTCGCGCGCGAACAGCGTCATCGCCAGCTGCGCCTCGAGCTGGGCAATGCCGTAGGATACCGCCGAGATCGCTCGCCCCATCGCCTTGGCCGCTCCGCCGAAGCTGCCATGTTCGGCGACGGCGATGAAGATGCGCAGCTGATCGAGGGAGGGTTCACCGAGTTTCATGGCGGTGATGTTCGGATCTGTTGAACATCTTGGCAAGTTTTATCGTAGTTATCTGCAAGGATCGAAGAGCCTATCTGCGCGTCATCACAGCAACCGCCAAGGTTCAGGGAGACACGCGATGATCGAACTCAGGCCCTTCAGCACCCTCGGCGCCGCCAACCACGGCTGGCTCGATGCGCACCACCACTTCTCGTTCGCGGGCTACCACGATCCGGCGCGGGTCCACTGGGGTTCCTTGCGCGTCTGGAACGACGACGCGATCGCCCCGGGCACCGGCTTTCCGGCTCATCCGCACAGCGACATGGAAATCATCACCTATGTTCGCAAGGGCGCGATCACGCATCGCGACTCGATGGGCAACGAAGGCCGCACCGAAGCGGGCGACGTCCAGGTGATGAGCGCGGGCAGCGGCATCCGCCACTCGGAATACAACCTCGAGGACGAGGAAACCCGGATTTTCCAGATCTGGATCATTCCCGATGCACGCGGCGGCCAGCCGAGCTGGGGCGCGCGGCAGTTCCCCAAGAACGACCGCGCCGGTGCCTTCGTGCCGCTCGCGAGCGGGGTGGCGAACGATAACGACGCGCTTCCCATCCGGGCCGACGCCCGCGTGCTCGGCGCGACCATCAGGGCGGGCGAGAGCGTGACCTACACGCCCCGCAGCGCCGACCGCCACCTCTACCTCGTGCCCGCCACCGGCAAGGTGCGTATCGGCGAGGTGGAAGCGAACGCCCGCGACGGCATCGCCATCACGGCGCAGGAATCGGTGACGATCACGGCGCTGGAAGACAGCGAGGTCGTTCTGGTCGACGCTGCCTGATCACCCCCCTCCCCGGAGCCGGCCGGCCCTACCCCTCTCCCCGGCCGGCTCCACCTCTCTCTTGCAACAGGAAGGACCCTAACCATGAGCAACATCCTCTACATCACCGCCAGCATCCGTTCCGATGCTGACAGCGTTTCGCGCGGGCTCGGCCAGCGGATCGTCGACACCCTCGTCGCCAAGTCCGGCGCAGGCGTTACCGCCCGCGACCTTGCGGCGAACGACCTCCCCTTCGTGAGCGCCGAACGTTTCGCCGCGAACCTCACCCCGGCGGCGGACCGCACCCCCGAACAGGCCGAGCTTGCCGCGATCGCGGACACGCTGATCGCCGAGCTTCAGGCCGCGGACACCATCGTCATCGCCGCGCCGGTCTACAACTTCGGCCCGCCCGCGACCCTCAAGGCCTGGGCCGACCTCGTCGCCCGCGCCGGAACCACCTTCCGCTACACCGCGGAAGGTCCGGAAGGCCTGCTCAAGGGCAAGAAGGCCTATCTCGCCATCGCCACCGGCGGCACGCAGATCGGCGCGGACTTCGACCACATGAGCCGCTGGCTGACCTCCTTCCTCGGCTTCCTCGGGATCACTGACGTCGAGCTGGTCGCGGCTGACGGGATCATGGGCAAAGGGGGCGAGGAGAAGATCGCCGCCGCGCAGGAAGCCGCGCTGAAGCTTGCGGCCTGATTCGCGGCCGCATCCGGGCGGGGGGCGGCCAGCGCAGGGTCGCACCGCCCCCCGCCCAACCCCCTCTCGTCCCCGCCATCCCTCCAGGAGAACGTCCTTGACCGACCTCACCGCTCCTCTCGCAACCGGCACCGCCGCCTCCGCTTCGGGCACGGCGGCGCGGGATGCCGTCGCCCTCGGCGCGCGCCTGCTGCTGGCGGCGATCTTCCTCATCATGGGCCTCGGCAAGCTCGCCGCGGCCGAAGGCACGATCGGCTACATCGCCGGCGTCGGCCTGCCCTTCCCCGAAGCCGTCTACTACGCCACCGTCGCGCTCGAGGTGATCGGCGCCGGGCTGCTGATCGCCGGCTACCGCACCCGCACCGCGGCGACCGCGCTCGGCCTGTTCAGCATCCTTGCCGGGGCGATTTTCCACGCCGACTTCGCCGACCAGATGCAGCTCGCAAGCTTCCTCAAGAACCTCGCGATCGCCGGCGGGATGTTCCAGCTGGCGGCCTTCGGGCCCGGACAGCTGTCACTCGACCGCGGCTGACCGGCCCGGCCATCGAGGGTCGCAAGGGGGCTGGAGCATCGCGCGATGCTCCGGCCCTCTCCTTTGGACATGCCATGGGCAGCCCCCGCGCCCTGCGGGCTCAGGTCTTGGGGCGCATCAGCCAGGGCTTGAAGATCGTGCGGCTCGGGCGGATCACGATGATCGCGACGCCGACCAGCGCCATGGTTCCGCCGACGATCAGCGACCAGCCGATCGTGTCCCCGGTGAGCCACGTCCCGAAGGCGATGGTGAGCAGCGGGGTGAGCAGGGTGAGCGGCACGATCAGGTTCGCATCGTGCGCCTGGAACAGCCGGAAATAGGCCGAATGCGCGCCGACCGAGACGACCACGCCCGCGAACAGCACGCACCCCGCCACCGCCAGCGGCGCAGCGGTCACCGCGGCGACCTGGCCGGTCTCCAGCAGCAACGTCGCGGGCAGCATCACCCCCAGCGAGGCGAGCCCCGCCCAGGCCTGCAGCGCCACCGCGCCGATCTCCAGCCGCTTGACGAAGACCGACGCGAAGGCGCCCACCAGCACCCCCGCGAAGACGAAGCCCAAGCCCGCCGGATCGCCCGCCTCCGACGGCGCGCCGATCGCAAGGCCCACCCCGCCCAGCGCCAACGCCATGCCGAGCCCGCGCCGCCAGCGCACCTCCTCGCCGAGGAAAATGACCGCGAAGAGCACGGTGAGCGGCGCGCCCGAGAGGTTGACGATCCCCACCGCCGACGGGCTCGCAGTCTGGAGGCCGACGAACTGCAGCCCGAAGCTCCCCCCCGTCACCGCAAAACCGATCGCAAGCACCAGCGGCAGGCGCGCCGGGCGGGCGCGCAGCAGCAGCGGGAAGAGCACCGCGAGGACCGTCACCGAGCGCATCACGGTGTAGAACAGCGGCGGCACGCCGAGCGTCGACACCGCGATCTTGCTGACCACGACATTGAGCGCCCAGGCGACATTGCAGAACAGCATGATCCCGAGCGCGGAGAGAGGCAGGCTCCTCGGCATCAGGTGGCCGCGCCGAACACCTCGGTCACGATTGCCTCGGGAAGCGCGGCGCGCAGTTCCTCGCGCCACACCGTTGCGACCGCGTCGGAGGGTGCGCGCCAGTCGCCACGCGGGCTGACCGCCCCCGCGGACGAGACCTTGGGCCCGTTGGGCAGCGCCGAACGCTTGAACTGCGAGAAGCCGAAGAAGCGCGCGCAGAAGCGATCGAGCCAGAGCGCGATGGTCGCAAGGTCGTAGGCGTTCCTCGACCCTTCCGGGAAGCCCGCCGGCCACATCCCGCAGCCCGCGTCCTTCCACGCATGCCACGCCATGAAGGCGACCTTGCTGGGGCGCTGGCCGAAGCGGATGATGTGGTGGAGGAAGAAGTCGTTGAGTTCGTATGGCCCGACGAGGCTCTCGGTCGATTGCACCGCCCCGTCTTCGCCCGGGGGGACCAGCTCGGGGCTGATCTCCGTGGCGAGCACGCTCCCCAGCACCTCGCTGCAGGCATCGGCGAACTGGCCCGAGGCGATCACCCAGCGGATCAGATACTGGATCAGCGTCTTGGGCACGCCCGCATTGACCCCGTAATGGCTCATGTGGTCGCCCACGCCATAGGTGCACCAGCCGAGCGCCAGCTCGGAAAGGTCGCCGGTGCCGACCACGAAGCCCTTGTGCTGTCCGGCGAGGCGGAACAGGTAATCGGTCCTGAGGCCCGCCTGCACATTCTCGAAGGTCACGTCATGAACCGGCTCGCCGGCGGCGAAGGGGTGGCCGATGTCCTCCAGCATCTTGCGGGCGGCCGGGCGGATGTCGATCTCGCCCGCGGTGATCTCGAGCGCCTGCATCAGCCGGTGGGCATTGGCCTTGGTGCCCTCCGAGGTGCCGAAGCCGGGCATGGTGTAACCGCGGATCGTGCTGCGCGGCAGGCCGAGCCGGTCGCAGGCCTTGGCGGCGACGATCAGCGCATGGGTCGAATCAAGCCCGCCCGAAATGCCGATGATCAGCGACTTGCTGCCGGTCGATTCCATCCGCCGCATCAGCGCATCGACCTGGATGTTGAAGGCCTCGTAGCAGTCCTCGTCGAGCTTCTCGGGCCGGTCGGGCACGAAGGGGAAGCGCGCGACCGGACGGATCAGCCCGATGTCGCCCGCTGCATAGGCGTGCTCGAACTCGACGCGGCGATAGCTGTCCTCGGGCCGCCCCGCCCATTCGGCGGCGTCGGCGAAGGTCTGGTTGCGCATCCGCTCGGCGGCGAGGCGCTCGGTGTCGATGTCGACGATGGTGAGCTCGCCCGAGCGGTCGAAGCGTTCGGACTGGGCGAGGAGCTGGCCCATCTCGTAGACGACGCCCTGCCCGTCCCAGGAAAGGTCGGTGGTGCTCTCCCCGTGCCCGCTCGCCGAATAGACATAGGCGGCGATGGCGCGGCTGGCGCTGGAGCGGCAGTGGAGATGCCGGTCGTCGGCCCGACCGATGGTGACGGGTGAGGCCGAAAGGTTGCACAGGATCAGCGCGCCCGCGAGCGCGGCCGTCATCCCCGGCGGGATAGGCGCCCAGAAATCCTCGCAGATCTCCACCCCGAAGCGGAAACCCGGAAGGTTCGCGGCGGCGAAGACGAGATCGGTGCCGAAGGGCACTTCCTCGCCCGCGACGTCGATCCACAGTTCGGTGCAGCCCCGCCCGTGGGCGAAGTGGCGCTTTTCGTAGAACTCGCGGTAATTGGGCAGGAAGCTCTTGGGGATCACTCCGAGGACTTGCCCCTGCGCGATCACCACCGCGCAATTGTAGAGCTTGTCGGCGCGTCTCAGCGGCGCTCCCAGCACAAGCACGGGGCCAAGCTCCGCGCTTGCCGCGAGGATCTCGGCCAGCGCCGCCTCGACCCGCTCGATGAGGGCGTTCTGGAGCAGCAGGTCGTCAATCGCGTAGGAGGACAGGGTCAGCTCGGGGAACACCACCAGGTCGACATTCGCCTCGTGGGCCTTCCTCGCCTCGGCGAGCACCCCGGCGGCGTTGTAGGCGACGTCGGCGGTGCGGGTGCACGGGGTTGCGGTCGCGACCCGCACGAAGCCGTGTTCGTGCATGTCGAAGAAGGGGTGGGCTTCGCTCATCGCTCCGGCGTCTCCTGGCTCGCGCGGGGCTGTAACGCGCGATCGCCGCGCTGCCTAGGCCGCCGCGTCGCCCGCGAGGTAATCGCTCGCCGCGCCGCATTCCTCGAGGAAGGCGATGAGGCCGCGCTCGGCCCGGCTCAGCCAGCGGGTCTGGCGGGGGAGCTTGAGCCCCGCGCGCCAATCCGCCTGCCCCTCGATCCGGGCGATCACCGCCGGGTGGACGTAGGAGCTGCGGGCGATGGCGGGCGTGTTGCCGAGCCGCTGCGAGACGTGCGCGAGCATCTCCTTCAGCGTCACGTGGCCCTGACCGTCCGCCAGCTTCTCGAAGGCGAGGCTGCTCGCGTGGAAGGTGCGGAAATGCTTGGCGCTGAACTCGGCGCCCATGGTCTCGCGCAGATAGGCGTTGACGTCGGCCGAGGTGACGGCGCGCACCGCGCCCGCCTCGTCCTCGTAGCGGAACAGGTGGTCCTCGCCCTCCCCGGGCAGGTCCTCCATGCGCCGCACCGCTGCCGCGAGATCCGCATCCTCGACCTCGAGATCGTGCTCCTTGCCGCCCTTGCCGACGAAATGGAGCTGGAGCTTGCGCCTGCCGACCTCGGCATGATCGGCGCGCAGGGTGGTCGCACCATAACTGTCGTTGGACTTGGCATATTGCTTATTGCCGATGCGGATCGCGGAGAGATCGAGCAGCCGCACCACCGCCGCCAGCGCCCGCTCGCGCGGGACGTCGCGCCCGCCGAGATCCTCCTCGACCCGCTTGCGCACCAGCGGGAGGAGTTTCCCGAAGCTCGCGCAGGCATCGTATTTTTCGCTCTCGCGCCGGGAGCGGAAATCCGGGTGATAGCGATACTGCTTGCGCCCCGCCTCGTCGTAGCCGGTGGCAAGGATGTGCCCATTGGGCGCCGGGCAGAACCACGCGTCCCGGTAGGCGGGCGGGAAGGCGATGGCGTTGAGGCGCTGCTTTTCCTTCGGGTCGCGGATCAGCTTGCCCGCCGGATCGCGATAGGCCCAGCCCTTCCCCGCCCGCCGCCGGGTGATGCCGGGCAGGGTGTCGTCAACATAGACAAGCTTTTCCATGAGCAAGGAAATGCGAATGCGACAGGCGATGTTCCGCCTTGAACCGCGCGGAGCCCCGCGCCAGCTTGAATTGCGCGACGGCGCGCGTCTCCCGTGCGCCCAGAGGAGTGATGCCATGGCAGATGTACCCTATACCCCTCCCAAGGTCTGGAGCGCCGACACCGTCTCGGGCGGCCGCTTCGCCAGCATCAACCGGCCGACCGCCGGCGCGCGCGAGGAGCGCGATCTGCCGGTGGGCGAGCACCCCTTCCAGCTCTATTCGCTCGCCACGCCCAACGGCGTGAAGGCGACCGTGATGTTCGAGGAACTGCTCGAGGCCGGGCAAACGGGAGCGGAGTATGACGCCTGGACGGTCGACATCGGCGAGGGCGAGCAGTTCACCAGCGGCTTCGTCGGCGTGAACCCCAATTCCAAGATCCCCGCCCTGCTCGACCGCAGCGCCCCGGAGGCGCCCTTCCGCATCTTCGAGAGCGGCGCGATCCTCGTCCACCTCGCCGAGAAATTCGGCATGTTCCTCCCCACCGATCCGGCCAGGCGCGCCGAGGTGCTGAGCTGGACCTTCTGGCAGGTGGCGAGCGGCCCCTTCATGGGCGGCGGCTTCGGCCATTTCTACGCCTATGCGCCCGAGAAATACGAATACCCGATCAACCGCTACGCGATGGAGACCAAGCGGATCTTCGACGTCGCCGACCAGCGTCTCGCGCAGAGCCGCTTCCTCGCGGGGGACGAATACACCATCGCCGACATCGCCAACTTCCCGTGGCTCGCGCCCTTCGTCGAGGGCACCATCTACAACGACGCGCGCACTTTCCTTTCGATCGACGAATACGGGAACGTCGCGCGCTGGGTGGCAGAAATCGCCGCGCGGCCCGCGGTGCAGCGCGGGCGGATCGTCAACAAGGTGTGGGGCGATGAGGACACCCAGCTGCGCGAGCGGCACTCGGCCGCCGATTTTGCGGGCAAGCGGCTGATCGCCGGCCCGCCGTCGTGACACCGGGCGGGCGAAGGCACGCATGGCGCGCTTTCGCCCCCTTCACATCCCGGTTCCAGCCGTTATACAGCGCCGCTCGTGCTGGGGCGTAGCCAAGCGGTAAGGCAGCGGTTTTTGGTACCGCCATGCGAAGGTTCGAATCCTTCCGCCCCAGCCAGGGATATCTTCATATCCAACCATATGAAAAATAACGGGTTTTCTCTTCGAGTGAAAACCCCGTGGCACCTTGCCGTGATCCTTATTTTGGCACCATGATTCGAGTGGATTACGGGTGCAAGACGGCCATCGGAATTGCGCATTTCCTCCACCGGCAAATGCACAGGTTTTGCACCGCGGCTCGGTGTGGTGCCCGCTGATCGGCCGAAAACCGATGGGTCCGCCGGTTAGCCTGAAGACAGTGTTTGGAACATTCCTGCCGTTCAACACCGACGTGTCGAACGGCGGCTTTCATCCACAGCCGACCATGGCACTTTACATCACCCATAGGGCCGGGAACATAAGAAACTCAGGACAGCGCGGAAGGCATCTTCAAGAAGGCAGGTCGTTCAAGCATGCACCGCAGTGCCATCCCCAAGCATCCGGGACACCTGTTCACTGCTTAGACTGCCCCTTGACCGCATCGCCGGTTTCGAAATCCGGCATGCCGGCTTCGATCAGCCCGGCATATGGCGCCGCATCATAGGCAAGGAAGCGGTCCGCGCCGGCCAATTCGGGCCATCCCGTCGCCAGCGCTTGCGCGGCGCTGCGGGCAGCCGGGTTGTCGCCCGTGAGCGCGCCTGCCAGCTTCGGGCAAGCAATTCTTGCCGATTGACGGCAAACAACCGGCCCCGGAGGCAGTGGCGCGGAACGCCAAATTTGCCGAGGTTGGTCCGCTGGAGCAGGGTTGGCGGCAAGCCATGCGCGCCACGGAGACTCCGCAATCGCCGCAAGATCAACCTCGCCGCGCACCACCATCGCGAGCGCCGCCTCGTGCGAGCCGGCATAGGCTACCGAACGCCAGGCTAGAGGGGGCACTCCCGCGTCAGTCAGCGCCGCGAGCTGGGCCAGCCCGCCCGAAGTCGAACCGGGCAGAACCGCCGCCAGCCGCAAGCCGGACGAGCCGGACACGACCTGTTGAAGGTGGGCAAGTCCGGTTTGCGGTCGCGCCAGCAACACCGCCCGATAACGCTCGGCCACCTCGGGCGCGGGTGCCAGCACGGCAAGCGGCTGCACATCGGGTGCCGAGGCTGCACGCAGCCATGCGCCGAGATTGAGCACTGCCACATCGACCTCTGACGCCGCGACCGCCGCAGCGATCGCATCGGGATCCTTGTAAAGCCTGATTTCCACCGGCTGGCCGAAAGTCGCTTCGACCAGCGCGGCAAGCGGCGTGAGCGCACGCGCGCGGTCGAGCGCGGGATAGGCATAGCTTCCCAGCACCAGCGGTTCTCCGGCCGTGGCGGCGCCCGCCCCGAACAGCGCCAGCAGCATTGCCGTCAACTGGCGGGTCATGGTCTGGAACTTTCTCATCATGCTGCTCCTTTCGCCGATCCTGCGCGCCCGACATGTTCGCGCACCAGCGCTGCAAACCCCTGCGGGTCCTGTTCCGGCAGCAAATGGCCTGCGCCGTCGACCACAATATGGCGTGCCCCCGGAACAAGGCGCGCGGCGGCATCGGTGACAAGGCTGTAGCACAGGCGCGTCCGCGCGCCGCGAGCGATGGTCGCATGGCAGGCAATCGCCGCAAGTTCCGCCGCTGTCAGCACCGTCGGCGGCGTTTGTTCGAACAATGCCGGCAGCGATCCGGCATTGTCCAGATGGATCGTGCGGTAGGCCTGCGGCTGACGATCGAAATAGCCCGGCTCCATCGCGGCCGCATCAATCGCCTGACGCACCGCTTCTTCAGCATCGCAGGCCGCGAATGCCGCCCCCACCGGTTCGTAAGCCTGCATCATGTCTTCCATTACCGCGTCTGCCGCGTGACCGTCGTCGAGGTAGGTGGGAAAGCCGGGTTCGAACACAAACAGGCTTTTCACCATGGCCGGATGCCGCGCGGCAATCACCAGTGCCGCATGGGCCGCATAGGACCAGGCGACGAGGTGCACCGGGCCGCGCCCGAGGCGCGCGATGAAATCGAGCAGATCGGCCACCTGCCCACCCGTGCCGAACGGGCGCAGCGGGCGGTCAGCCGCGGTGAGCGCGGGCAAGGACAGGGTGACAGCCTGGTAAGCATCCGCCAGCCGTCTTGCGACGGGCAGCAGCGATCGTAGATCGCCCATCGCTCCGTGCGCCAGCACAACCGGCTCGCCGCTGCCCTCGGCAATATAGGGTACGGCAGCACCGGCAATATCGAAGGAACGGGCCGCGGGCGGAACTGGCCAGATATCGGTCACGGAACTTCCTCGTGTCAGGGGTGAAACAATTGTGCCGGCTACCGCGACCAAGGCTAAGGCGGCCGGATTCCGTCTGTCTCTTTCGAGCAGCAGACCACGCGGCCGCATGGCGGCGATACAATTGTTCCTACCGCCTTTCTGGCGGAACCGACAGGAGCGATTGCCACCGATCCGGCCAGCTTCGTCGCAAACTGGCAGGGCGTCGTCGCCCGGTCGCGCGGTCTGAAGGCTCGGTCGATGAGCGCCCTGTCCGGCCACGAGGGTCCGGCATGACGCAGGTATCACACAACCGCAGGATGGATTTGCAATGAGAACTCCCGTTATTCTGGCCGCGAGCCTGCTGGCTGCTGCCTGTTCCGGCTTACCCCCCGCCCAGATGCGGCTGCCACCCGCGCTGGCTCAGCAATCTGCGCCCATCCCAGTCGAAGGCATCGGCGGCCACACCAACGGGCGCATCTATGTCGGCGCATGGCAGGGCACCTACCAGCGATCGGAGGAGCGACTCGCCTTCTTCGATACATTCGTGACCAACCGCGGCCACAGCCAATTCGTGCTCGAAGGGCCGGGCATTTCCTGGACCATCGAGGCGCGCTGCCGGATGCGCGAGAAGGTGCTCGATTTCGACTTCGCTGAATTCGCGCCCAAGCCGATGTCCTATCGCTGCAACTTCACTGCCGGTGGTGAGGAAATCCCGGCGCGGTTCGAATTGCAGGAGGTACGCTCCGGCCTTGGCGGGGCCCTCAGGCGCCGCGAACGCAAGGGCGAGATTGCGCTGGGCGGAGAAATCGTGCAGATTCATTCGGTCCACAAATTGGATGGAACGCCCATCGAGATGGCCAATCCGATCGGGTACGTCTTCGAGCAGAACGGGCAACCGGTCGGCGCGGTCGAGATCAATGGTGCGCCGCGGCTGTTCATTCCTGACAGGACCAGCGAGAGCTTGTCCCGCACCATCGCGATCGGGGCCATTGCGCTTGCGGTTTTCTGGGATCCGGCCAACAGCGCGCTCGGCGATTGATGGCAAGCGAAGATCATCTCGGCCGGACACCGTCCCGCCCCGCCGCCAGTGTGCCTGAGCGTCCTCGCCCAGCCTGCTGCTGGCGGGCCATAACCGGTGCGCGCTCGGGCTGGTGGCGCTGATCTGGTTTTCCAGCGGCACGCTGTTCATGCTGCCTCATCTGCTGAGAGGCGAGCTCGATTTTGCCGCAACTGCCTCGCACTACAGCGTCGCCGGTGTCGGACTGGGCTTATCGGTCGTCCTGCTGGCCATGGCCGGTTCGGTCGCCGTTCTGCGGCACACAGCCCACGTTGGGGCAACACTCTAGACCGGGCGGAAAGACGAACGCCGAGATCGCCGGCCAACAACATGTCTGGGGGGCATGCCCTCCAGACACGTTGCTATCGCGTCAAACAACTATCATGAAAGCTCGAGACTCTGCCTCTCACTGGTAACAATCAGGAGAGCACGTCCGAGTTGGAAGGGTGGGGGAGCCTTATGGACATCGACGAGTTCGCCGAAATTCTTGACGTGATATCGCAAGGCGTTGTGATTTTTGCGCCTGACAGAAGGATTCTATATTGTAATCAGGCTTTTCTTGAAATTACCGGGTTTGATCGCACGGACGTTGCGGGCGCCCTTTGCGGCATGATGCAGGGACCAGACACCGATCCAGCTTCGATCGCGGCGATCGACACGGCGATCCATTACGGGCGTGAATTCTCGGGCGAAATCCAGAATTATCGGAAGTCGGGCGAGACGTTCTGGAATGAACTGACGTTCAAACCCAAAGTCAATGAGGATGGGACGATACGCTATTTCATGGGGATATCCCGCGATGTCACCGAACGAAAGAATGCCGAGCTCCAAGCCAATGTCTTCAGAATGGCGGTCGACAAAAAATCCAATGAAATCGAACTCCTGTCCGCACATCTCAAGAATGCCCAGAGGGTCGCGAAAATCGGAATCTTCGACTACTCGGTCGGAGCGGACCTGCAATTCTGGTCCGACGAACTTGTCGACATGCTCGGCTATCCGAAGGAGAACTTCCCAGCACCTGCCGATGTTTTCGTCAGCCGCATCGACGATGCCGATCTGCCTCGGTTCGAGAAGTTGTTCGCCAGGGCGGTTCATGATGCGGTTCCCTACGAGATCACCGTGAAGGTGCATCGCTACGACGGCGATGCAATGTACATGCAGATCATTGCCGACGTGCGGGATGTAGAGGGCGATCGGCGCATAACAGGGATCGCGCGCGATGTGACGAGCGAGACGATAGCGGCAGAACAGCTTGTTCAGGAGAAGCAGCGTTTCGAGCTGGCCGCACGTGGCACGCAAGACGTCATTTTCGAGTGGAACATCGAAACTGGAGAATATTGGGCCAACGAGGCTTTCGAGAAGGTATACGGCTATCCTGCCCCGAGCCACATCAGTCTCGATGCCTTGGAAGGCATCAGCGCGGTTGAGGCAGATCACGATCTCGTGCGCCAGGTGACTGTAGAGGCCATCGAGTCCGGCACGGAGCGCTATTCGGTCAACTACGGATTCAATCGCCCGGATGGGTCCCGTGGTCATGCCGCTGTCCGCGCCTTCATCGTGCGTGACCGCAAGGGCAAAGCCCTTCGCATCATTGGGACGGGGACCGATATCGGCCAACTCACTCACGCTATGAGCGCGCTCGAGGCTTCGGAGGAACGCTTCCGCATTATCGCGGACACTGTCAGCGACGTATTGTGGGATCGCGATTTCGATGCCGACACCATGTGGGTCACTCCGGACTGGTCAACCAGGTTGCGCATCGCCATCGATCCAAACGTCAGCCTAGAGCGGTTCTTCCTTGACCATGTCGAACCGGAAGATGCCGCACGGGTTCGAGCGTCGTTCCTCGAAATCATCAAGTCAGACGCGACGGAATGGGAAATTCAGTATGCCTTGATCGGAACCGACGGGACGAAGATCGATCTGGCGCTAAAGGCGGCCATCTTGAGACATCCTGACGGCCGAGCGCGGCGGATGCTGGGCAACGCGCGAAACGTGACATTCGAGATTCGCCAGCAGGAAGGTTTCACGCGGGCGCGCGCACTCGAAGCGGTTGGGCAGCTCACCGGCGGCGTTGCGCATGACTTCAACAACCAGCTGATGATTATTCGGGGCAATGCCGAACTTCTGGAGATGAGCGAGCTCGACGAAGATCAGGTCGAATCCGTGTTCTTGATCAATCAGGCCTGCGTGAGCGCTGCAGCCCTGATCCAGCGACTGCTATCCTTCTCCCGCCAGTCTCATCTCCAGTCCGGGCGCGTCGATCTGGCACGGACAATCCCTAATGTCGTGGCGCTCCTTAGAGTCGGCATTCCGGAATCGATCACCGTACGATGCAAGTTACCAGCCGACATCTGGCGAGTGAATATCGATGCGAACGCGCTTGAGCAGGCCATAGTGAACCTTGCCGTCAATGCTCGCGATGCGCTGCCGGAAGGAGGCGACATCATGATCAGCTGCGAGAATCGAACAATATCAGGAGATTCCTGCCCCTTTTCTTCCGAGCTCGAACCGGGCGATTATGTGGTGATCTCAGTTTCGGACAACGGACATGGCATGGCGCCCGAGGTCCAGGCCAAGGCTTTCGAGCCCTTCTTCACGACAAAGGACGTGGGCAAGGGCACCGGCCTGGGGCTGAGCACCGTCTACGGTTTCGCCAACCAGTCCGGTGGCCATGTGACCATCTCCAGCGAGCCTGATCGGGGAACGACGGTCACCCTGCTTCTCCCGCGCCATACCGAGATCGTGGAGGACCAAGAGCCGGAACTCGAACGATATCTGGCACGTCCCGGCAAAGGGCAGCGCATCTTGCTCGTCGAGGATCAGCAGCAGCTGCGAGATCACGTATCCAAGCTGCTGACGAAGATGGGGTACAGGGTGACAGCCGCAGTAGACGGGAACGAGGCGCTGTCATTCCTCCACAAAGGAATGGATTTCGACCTGCTGTTTACCGATGTGATCATGCCTGGTGGATTGAACGGCCAGCAGCTTGCTGAGGAAACCCGCAAGCTCCGCCCGGACATGAAGGTGCTTTTCACCTCCGGGTACCCGGCCTTTGCCTTCGAACACCTCCAAATCGATGAGGTCGAGCACATCAAGCTTCTCAAGAAACCATACAGGTCTGCCGAATTGACGGCCCTGCTAGAGGAATTGCTCGAAGCCTGAGGTCGTCGGACCATTTACTCAGTAACGGCCCGCTGCGAGCGCCTGAGCCGTGTTCATGGCGATCTCGGGCGCCTGCTGGATCTTGGTCACGAGCTCGCGAAAGACCGCAGGGTGAACCGGCTCGTTGAAGCGAAGACCGAACAGCCCTTGCTGCGCCCAGCGTACGGATGCCAGCTCGAAGTGAAAACCGCAGATGGTCAACGAGACGATCTGCCCAGGGGTCGGATCATGCCGGCCGCTGATGCACGCCCCGCGAATAGAGATGTTGCGAAGGATCGCTTCCTCACCTCGGCCGTCGACATAGAGCTGGACGGCCACCGATAGCGGCAGACGGACGGAGCGCGGAGGGTGTTTCGCGCGAAAAGCCTTCTGATGGCCCTCGCTGGAGATGACGATGCCGCATAGGCCATCTCTCACCCAGCGCACCACACCCTCGCGCAGGCCTGTGGAGTCCATGCAGAAGTCTATCTCCTCACCTTCGACAACGCCGGGGTAGGCATCGATGCACACGCCCGACTCCGAAATGTTGCGCATGGTGACGAATTGGAATCCGGTGTCGGTGCGCACATAGGCGCTCCGGAACACCGATTTCGCGCGGGCCTCCTGTCTCCTCTCGATCATTCGCTATCCCTTCCCGATTGGGCGAAGAAGGCGTGTGCTGCCTCGTGGAATGACTAACGGAATGGGGTGAACCAAAGCGTTGCAGACCATGCTGGTGGCGCTTTGGGATCAGTGCCAACCTTTCTTTAACCCTGAAAGTTTCGCCACTTACATCGCTTCGCAGACAATTCTCGGACTCCCGGGCAATCGGGTGTATTTGGTTACCTAAAATAATAATCTATGTTAAAGTGGCGTCCTGACAATCGTAGGTGACGGAGGGCAAGCCGCCCTCAGCTGGTCCTTGGAGCGAACCGCGATGCCGACAACGGAACGACCCGTTTCTCTTATCGCCATCGTGGATGATCAGCGCGACGTGCGTACGACCGTCGGTAAAGGACTCGAGCGGTACGGTTTCCGCGTGCATCCCTTCATGGGTGGCGCTGATCTGCTCGAAGCGCTCGAGTATCTTGAGCCAGACTGCATTCTTCTCGATGTGAGGATGCCCGGTCTCGACGGCCTTTCAACACTGGCACGTATCCCGCCGGAGCGTCGGCATATCCCGGTCATTTTCTTCACGTCCCATGGCGACATTGCATTGGCCGTCGAAGCGATGAAGAAAGGTGCGACCGACTTTATCGAAAAGCCGAGCACCTTCCGGGCGATCGTCGGAAAAATCGAAGCGGCGCTGCTCAAAAGCAAGCCTTCCGTCGAGAAAAGTCGCTCTGTGGCTCAGGCGCGCGAACTTCTTTCCGAACTCACCAAACGCGAGCACGAGGTCCTCCGCCTCGCTTGTGCGGGAATGCGCAACAAGGAAATCGCGGAACAGCTGAATATCGGTGTCCGGACCGTGGAGTTTCACCGCTTCCACGCGATCAACAAGCTCGGCGATAGCAATCTTGTCAAGCTCGCGAGGATTCTTGAGGCCGCTGAAGGCAAGTGAGGTTCGGATGCGTGTGCTGTTCAAGGAGGACGACGATCTGGCGGCACGCACTCTAGAGCGCCAATTGCGAAAGCTTGGACATGCAAGCGAACGCATCATCAACGTGGAAGATCTCCTCAAGCACGAGACCGAGCTCGAGCCGGAGGTGATCATCACCGACATCTTCATGCCCGACATCGAGGGTCTGGCCTTCATCAGGCTTCTGAAACGCAGCGACCTGAGCGGTGTGCCGATCCTGGCAATCTCAGGAGGAGGAACCTACAGGGGCGGAATAAAGGACGTCGAGTACAGTTTCGTGGCCCGCGCCGCAGTCGATTTCGGCGCAATCAGATTCCTGCGAAAGCCAATCTCGCTTCAGGCTCTGCAAACGGCTCTTGAGGACTGCGTGCGATCCGTATCGTCGGCATGACCGTAAGATCGTCGAGCGGCGCGAAGGGCTGAGAGATCAGGTCGGGATCGAAGGCGAGCACAGCCGTCGCAGCGGGAAATCCGGCTTGCGCTTTTCGCTGAGCAGTCCACCGGCTCATCACTTCGGGGCCGAACCACAGCGCACCCGAATTGGGCACAGAATTGGTCATGTCGTAGAACGCTCTGGCATCAGCCGGGCTCATGCCCATGTCCTCATAGAAGGCGATGTAGAGAAGGTTGACAGGATCATCGGCGGCAAAATCTTGAGGCCCGCGACCTCGTTCGTCGCGCCATGCATGCACCGCGAAGCGTGCGCCCGATTCCATCGTGCGGTTCTTGCCCGCGAGGAAGAGTTCCACCGCCCCCGAGCGGACGGAACCGTTCGCCGGAACATGGGTGGAAATGCCGGCTGCCCGGATCATGCGCCCCACTTCGAGGTTCGCGATATCATTCACGGTGCCGGGGGCATCGATGAACTGCAACTCGGAGAGGCCCGGAAATGCCGTAAGCATCCGCATGAAGTCAGCGGGACTATCGGCTTTGGTCGCGCCCATGACCGCAGCCGTGTTCGCATCGAGAACGACAAAAGGCCCGAACTCGCGGAGTGGCACAGAGCGGGCTTCCGACGACGTGGCGACCGCGCTTGTGACCGTTCCGGAAAGCCGCTCTTGCTCCCGCACCCAGCGTTGGGCGAATGGATCCCATTCCTCGATCCAAACATCGGATCGCACCACGCGTGCGCTGCGCTCAGCAGATCGCGAGCCGTCGACGGGGCCATCGGCGTGGGCGGGCGGAACAGGCACCGCCGCAAAGAGAGCGAGCAGGCCCAGGGTGATGCGGGTGAGGATGTTGACCATGCCCCGATCATGGCCAGCGGCCCTTGGCGAATCGGCCAAGGCCAATCGCGTAGCCGGATGGTGTTGGCCGGGAAGGTTACGTTTACCGTGAGCGCGATGAGGCGCTTAGCGTGCGTCAGGCGGCGGCGCGCGGGGAAATCCGCCCGCCAGGCAAGAGAGGGTCAGGATCGTTCCCGTAGTTCTCCGGGCGCGCATCCGGAACCCGAGCTCGTTTGATCGATCACAACGCTGGGATGGATGCGAGCGCCTCACGTCAACCGCGCACGTGCAATTTTATGGCCATGCGTTCGTGCCAGGCAATCATCCCGCCGGCCGACGAGTGGCAGGTTACAAGGGCACCTTATCTCGGAGGCGGCAGCAGCAATTTAGGTAACGATCTTCGTCTCTTCATGTAAAGACGTGCTATCGCCCGGTGGAGCGACGCGAGGCCCCGGGCCTGGATTTTCAAGTCTTGTGGACCATCGCAGGAGGAGTTCAGCCACCTCCTCATACACGCTTCGGATGCGGCCCGGCGCCAGCCCATCTGCCAGAGCGATCAACCATAAGGTTTCCGAGGGAAGCGGAGGGCTGGCAACAAGCTCGAGGCCATCGGCGAGGAAGTGCGGTAAAACACCAATCCCGAGCCCTGCGCGGATTGCAGCCTCATGCGCAGCCAGATGGTTTAACCGAATATCGGGCTCACGGCCCGATACCTGCCTGAGCCAGCGTGCCGCAGGAAGGTCAAACGTATCTGGCCAACCCACCAGACGATCGGTCGCAAGTGTCGCCCGGGTGCCCGGTAGGCCGTATAGGCCTTGTCCCATCGTTCCGACCTTGCGCACCGCCAGTGCGCCTCGTTCAGGACGAACCAAGCGGACGGCGATGTCGGCCTCACCTCGTGCCATTCCAATCAGTGCAACGCCGGTGTTGAGTTCGATTTGCAACCGTGGGTGGCGCTCCAAGAACGGGCGCAACCCCGGCAACAGTATGTGGGTTCCGATCGTCTCCGGGGAAGCGATGCGCACACAGCCGGCTATCTCTCCGCTGAAGCCATTGGCCTTGGCCTGTAGACCCGCCATCGCCCGTTCGACTTGCTCTGCCTCGGCTAGCAGCGCCTCGCCGTCGGGGGTCGTTCGGTAACCGCTTGCGTGCCTCGAAAAGAGTGTCACGCCGAGCGCGGCCTCAAGCGAGGCAATTCGGCGCCCGACGGTTTGCGGGCTCGAATTGAGCGCTCGGGCCGCACCGCTGAGCCCGCCATGCCGCGCTACGTGCAGTGCGAAGCGAAGGTCGTTCCAATCCATCGCGCCCTTCCAAATACGGAAAACCAAATTCCATTAACTTCTATATTAGGAACACGGGCAGGCGACTACCATCTCCGCAGAAGGAGCGAACGCATGGAAAATGAACGTTTCAAACGTGGGAGCGCACGGCTTGCGGAGATTGATGGAGAGGCCGGCGAGCGCGTAATTGCTTCACTCGGCGGCGTAGCGCCAGACCTTGCACGATACATCGTCGAGTTTGGCTTTGGCGACATCTATAGCCGACCGGGCCTTGATCTGAAGACGCGCGAGCTAGCGACCGTTGCGGCATTGGTCGCCATGGGAACCGCTGAGCCCCAGCTGAAGATTCATATTGGAGGAGCGCTCAACGTCGGTGCGACCAAGGACGAAATCGTCGAGATCGTCATCCAGATGGCTCTTTACGCCGGATTTCCCGCCGCAATCAACGGCGTGGCAGCTTTGCGCGAGGTGTTGAGCGCGCGTGTGGATTGACGGTAGTTCAGGGAGCGCAGAGCACTCAACGATCGCACCGACTGGTCTGGAACTGGCGAAATGGCCGAGACCTATGTGTAACGTGCGGCAGATCCACGCCGCCTTGCCGCGCCGCGAGAACGATCAGGCAAAGGCTGCTTCCTCGAAACCCGGCGGCTCGGGGTTGTCGCGCACCTGCTCCAGCATCCAGTTCTCGAAAGCCTCGCTGCGAGCGTTGCTCGCGGTTTCGGGCGTGACCACCCAGTAGCTGAGCAAGGTCGGTCGCTCTTCGTCGAGCAAACGTATCAGCCGCCCGGCCTTGAGGTAACGGGTCACGGTTGAGCGCCGCACGAGGGCGATCCCGTGCCCCAAAAGAGCGGATTGAAGTGTCAGGAAACCGTCAGGAAGATGGATGAAATTGCGTGGTTCGCCGCCTTCCAGCCAGTCCTCCCAGAAAAGCCGTCGCTCAGAACGCGCAAGGCCGTCATCCACCAACAGCGGATAACGCAACAGATCGGAAACGATCCTGGGCGTGGCGTCGGTGCCGATCAGCGCCGGACTGCAAACGGGGAACACGCTATCGCCCATCAGCCAGGTCGATCTGCATCCGTCATAGGCGCCGGGGCCGTAGCGGACCGCGACGTCAGCCTCGCCCTCCAGCAGATCGACCAGCGTCGAGGTGACCTTCAACCGTACGTCGATTTCGGGAAAGGCCGCGCGGAACTGGCCGAGACGTGGCAACAGCCAGAGAGAGGCAAAGGAATAGAACGTACTGACGGTGAGACGCCCTTTCCGCAGCGGCCGGCTGAGGGCAAGTGTCGCGTTCTCCAGATCGGCGAGCGCCTGCCTGACCTTGGCCGCATAATCCCGTCCGGGTCCGGTGATCCGCACCCCCCGGGCCGAGCGCATGAACAGCTCGATGCCGAGCCGCTCCTCCAGGCTGCGGACCTGCTGGCTCACCGCCGCGGGTGTGACGCACAGTTCGGCGGCCGCCTTCACGAAACTCCCGTGCCGTGCAGCGACCTCGAAAGCCTTGAGGAGATTGAGGGGGACATTGTTCATGCTGCTGCGCCGCCGTTTTCTAGGTCTGAGACCAAGCAATCATCGTTTGCTACGGTCAAGTCCACGCTTCTACGTCTTTCGCGCAGCAATCCCGAGCACCACGGCGCAGCTTGCTCGCGTGGCACGACCGCCCAGGGAAGAACGAGGACTAGGCGATGACCGATCTTAACCGCGATGACAGGCAAAGGGCCCTCGGCGAGGCCTTCTGCCGTCTGCATCAGCCGGGCAATCCCATCGCGCTGTTCAATGTCTGGGACGCGCTCAGCGCGAGAACCGTTGCAGATGCGGGTGCGAAGGCGATAGCCACCGCATCGTGGTCGGTCGCAGCGGCGCACGGGTTCGAGGATGGCGAGAAGATGCCTTGGGAGTTGGCCCTCGCCAATCTGGGGCGGGTGGTTCGCGCCACGCCGTTGCCCACCTCTTTCGACATGGAGCGCGGCTACAGCGAGGGGCCGGAAGGTCTTGCCGACAATGTCCACGCGGTGATCTCCGCAGGAGCGGTGGGGGCCAATCTCGAGGACAGCATCATCGAAGGCGGAGCGTTGCGTCCTGCCCCGGAGCAGGTCCGGCGGATTGCGGCGGCACGAGCGGCGGCCGATGCAAGCGGGATCAGGTTTTTCATCAACGCCCGGATCGATGTGTTGCTGGCAGTCGCCCCCGGTGACCGGACGGTTGGACATGTCGAGGCCTGCCTCGAACGCGCCAGAGCCTACGCCGATGCCGGTGCCGACGGGATCTTCATTCCCGGACTGACAGACGAACGACTGATTGCGCTCGCAGCCCGGGATTGTCCCTTGCCGCTCAATGTGTCGATGCGTCCCAACAGCCCCGGCTTGCGGCAACTGGCCGAGCTTGGCGTGGCCCGCGTCAGTCATGGCCCGATGCCGTGCCGCGCGATGATCGAGAGCCTCGGGCGAGAAGCGGCAAGGACTTTTGCAGGTCGGTGATCATGACCTCCATTTGGATTACCAAAACTAATCCTTAGACTAAGAATCGGTCGTTTGAGACTTAGCTCAGTCTTAGCTAACCTTGCCATCCGGAAATCTGGTCGGGCTCTCCCATGCAATACGAACTCACGGTCAACGGCACGAAGCACGACGTCGAAGCGGAGGCGGACATGCCGCTGCTTTGGGCGCTGCGCGACATCCTGCGCCTCAAAGGGACGAAATACGGTTGCGGCATCGGCATGTGCGGTGCCTGCACGGTCCACCTTGGCGGCGAGGCAGTGCGGAGTTGCACCATCCCGGTTGAGTATGCGGCCGACAGCGAGGTCACGACCATCGAGGGCCTTTCATCCGATCGCTCGCACCCCGTCCAGATCGCCTGGCTGGCAGAACAGGTTCCGCAATGCGGCTATTGTCAGTCGGGCATGATCATGGCGACTGCGGCGCTGCTGAAGAGCAACCCCAGCCCGACGGAAGAGCAGATCGACGCGGCGATCACCAACATCTGCCGGTGCGGCACCTATCCGCGCGTGAAGCGGGCCATCCTTCACGCTTCCACCAGAGGCAGGGGCCGGTCGTGACCGGGCTAGAGGTCTCTCGGCGCGGCATGATCCTGGGCGGAGCCTTGCTTGGCTCGGGCCTGGTGATCGGCGGCGCATTCACATGGCGCAATGGCTTCGGAAAGCCCGTGACCCTGAACAACTGGCTGCGGATCGCACCCGACGAGAGCATCACGCTCTACACCTCGGTTCAGGAGATGGGCCAGGGTGCCTGGGGCGTCCATGCGCAGATCCTTGCCGAGGAACTCGGCCTCGATTGGCGCAGGATCGCGATCGAACAGGCGCCTGTCGAGGAAGCCTATGCGACCCACGGGGCCACTTACATGACGGGCGGCAGCGGATCGGTGCGGCTCATGTTTGACAAGCTGAGGGCCGCGGGAGCGGCCGCGCGCGAGATGCTGGAGCTGGCGGCGGCCAATCGCTGGTCCGTGCCCGCCTCGTCCTGCCAGAGCGCGGCCGGGATAGTGCATCATCGCGCCAGCGGGCGCTCGGCCAGCTTCGGCGAACTCGCCGAAGAGGCAGCGCACCTGCCCATCCCTGCCGAGCCCCGACTCAAGCCAAGCACGCAGTGGAAAATCATCGGCCAGCCCGTTCACCGCGCGGATCTTGCCGGAAAGGTCGACGGCAGTGTGACCTATGCCGTCGATGTCGATGTGCCGGGCATGCTGACCGCGACGATCATGCAGGCCCCCGCATTCGGCGCGCGATTGCGATCGGTCGATGCGGCGCCCGCCCTCGCGATCCGCGGGGTCCGCCAGGTGATAAGCCTGTCCGGACTGCGCTTCACGCTTGAGGGTGGGCAGGAACTCGTCCTGCCCGATGCCGTGGCTGTCGTGGCTGACGGGTTCTGGCAGGCCAAGAAAGGCCTCGATGCGCTACAGCCGCTTTGGGATCCGCCGGCCGGGGCGCTGTTGGGGAACGAGGCAATAATGGCCGAACTGGCCGACCTCGCGAAGGACGACGGCAACGTTGCCTTGGCCTGGGACCCCGATCGAAGCGAGGACGAAACGCGCGCCGCGCAGGCTCAGCAGCGTCAGGCTTCGGATCGTGCCTTCGCCGCATCAAGCGGCACAGTCGCGCACGACTACCGTCTGCCATTTCTTGCTCACGCGCAGATGGAACCCATGAGCGCCGCAGCGCAGGTTACCAAGGATGGCGTTTCGGTCTGGGCAGGTACGCAGGATGCAACAACGCTGGTGAAGGTCGCATCGGCCATCACCGGGACGCCGCCTGGACGCGTGCAGGCGCACGTGTTGATGTCAGGCGGTGCCTTTGGCCGCCGATACAAGCAGGACTTCACGGCACAGGCGATCTATCTCGCCATGCAGGCTGGCGCACCCGTCAAACTGATCTGGACGCGCGAGGAGGACATCCGCCAGGGCTGGTATCGCCCTGCGGCGCACACCAGGATCAAAGCTGCGCTGGATGGCGTGGGCAAGGTCGCGGGCGTACGCATCAACGTCGCGAGTGCGGGATCGGCCTATGCCTATGAACTGGTCAATGATCCCGAAGTGCACAGCCTCCTCTACCGCTTCCCATCGAAACTGGTGCTCGCGCCCAGCCACGAAACCCCTGTGCCGTGCGGGCCGTGGCGATCGGTACCACATTCGGTCAATGCTTTCGCGGTCGAGTCCTTCATGGACGAACTGGCGGCGCGCGAAGCCTCTGACCCGATCGCCTTCCGCCGCCGCTTCATCGCCGAGGAACCGCGCGCGCTAAAGGTACTCGACCGGCTCGAGGCCGTATCGAACTGGCGCAACAGGCCCGAAAACGGCCGCGCGCGCGGCATGGCGCTGTGGCGTTCGTTCGGATCGATCTGCGCCCAGGCGATGGAGATCTCGCTCCGCGGCAACGAACTTGTCATCCACCGGATCGAATGCGTGATCGACTGCGGCACAGCGGTCAATCCGGACTCGGTCCGCGCACAGGGAGAGGGTTCGATCATCATGGCGCTCTCGGCAGCACTGGGCGAACAGATCACCCTTGCGGAAGGGCGAGTGGTGGAAAGCAACTTCGACTCCTACCGACTGTTGACGCTGGCCGACACGCCGCCGATCACGGTTCACATCGAGAATACCCCCGATGCGCGGCTTGGCGGGGTCGGCGAACCCATGACGCCGCCGCTTGCGCCGGCGCTGGCGAATGCGATCGTCGCCGCCGGAGGTCCGCGCGTCCGTGATCTGCCTCTCGCGCGCGCGGGGATCCGGCTCGTGTCTGGACGCAGTGATGGCGCCAAGATCCGTTGACGATGGGAATATCTTCGTCTCACGCCGAGGACCGCTTCGCGATCACGTCGATGGACCAGCTCGAGACGCTGTAGGGCGCGCCGTGAGAACCCCTTGAGCCCGGTCCAGCCCACCCCCCTTCTGGAGCCACAAATGCAATATCCGATAACCGTGCTCGACGCTTTCGCTGCTCAGCAGTTCTCCGGCAATCCCGCCGCGGTCGTGGTCATGGAGACCTATCCCGACGACGCCGTGCTGCAGGCGATTGCTGCACAGAACAGTCTGCCCGAGACCGCCTTTGCCGTGAGACGAACGGATACCGAATGGGAACTGCGCTGGTTCACGCCCAACACCGAGGTCCCGCTGTGCGGCCATGCGACTCTGGCTACGGCCCACGTGCTTTTTGCCGATCATGTTCCGGCGACCAGTGAAATCACTTTCATGACGCGCAGGGCCGGAAAGCTGGTGGTGCGGCGCGATACCGCGAACCATCTTGTCATGGACCTTCCCGCCAACCGGGCGAGGCCTGCAAGTCTCGACCTCGGATCCATGTTCGCAGTCCCCCCGATGGATGTGCTATTGGCGGATGGGTTCCTGATGGCCGTACTCGAGACGGCGGACATGGTGCGCCGCCATGTGCCGGACCGCGCCGCCATTCTGGCGCTCCCGCACCCGCTCATCATCACCGCACCCGGCGATGCGGGCTATGACTGCATCAGCCGGTTCTTTGCACCGCATATCGCGATCGACGAAGACCCCGTCACTGGTGCGGCCCACTGCGTGATCGCGCCCTACTGGGCAGAACGGCTGGGGAAAGCCGCGATAAGAGCATGGCAGGCAAGTGCGCGCGGTGGTGAGGTCTTCTGCCGGGTCGTCGGCGACAGGGTGGAACTGACCGGACGGTGCGTGCCCTATCTGGCTGGTGAGATCGACATCGCATGATCCGCCTTCATGGCTATGCCGCATCGATCAACGTCCGCAAGGTTCTCTGGCTTGCGCAAGAACTCGGATTGGGCGTCGAACTGGTTGAGCGAGGCACGCCCCTCGCGCCCGTCGATGATCCGGCATTCCGCAGCCTCAACCCATTCGGCATGGTGCCATGCCTTGAGGATCGCGGACGAGTGATCGCGGAATCGAGCACGATCTTGCGATACCTTGCCCGCCGCGAACGTCGCTTCGACCTCCTACCTTACGATGCCGAAGGCGCGGCACGGGTCGAATCCTGGCTCGACTGGCAGGCGACCGATCTCAACAACAGTTGGCGCTATGCCTTCATGGCACGGTTCCGCAGCGCACCTGGATATGACGACCCGGGCCTGGTCGAAGCATCGCTGCGGGATTTCAGCGCAAAGGTCGGGATAATCGAAAATCATCTCGGAAAGACGGGACCGTTTATTGCCGGGTCGTTTACTCTCGCCGACATAGTCATTGGTCTGTCGATCCGGCGCTGGCGCGCGTTTGGATCTGAGCTGACGCAATTTCCGAACATTGCTTGCTATTGCGCAAGGCTGTCCGAGAGAAAGCCGTATCTTGATATCGCCGGGCCGGAGAGCGCGCCTTGATCTTGCGGCTCTTCCCATGGATTGTGTTTAAACCTTCCATTGTTCAGGCCATATTGCGCAAGAATTCACGGCGTAGGCATGCTGGTTCATGAAATGGCGCAGGAGCCATTAAGCGCACGAACTATGCACAGCACAGTGCGGTAGCTTTCTGGGCGGAGTCAAAAGGCACGTCACAACGCGCCGACAACCGGCGCTGCTTTTTGCTGAGCCGACGCCGATCGATCCCACTCGCTGCCGCGGTATGTGGGAGGCTGTCCCCATCGATCAGGTCAGACAAAGCGTGCAAAGCGAGCTGCCACTCAGGCCCCGCCTCCTCTCGATCAGTGCTATCTGCCTTCCGCCCCAGCCATTCCCTGTGGGCTCTGGGTCTTACTCCGTCTTGCGCAAGGTCCTGCGCCCTCGGCGCAGGTCTCGCGGGCCGGTCCGCGTCGGCTCTTGCCCGGGGCACTGAGCTTGCTAGTCTTCCGAGGATGAAGGCGGGCCGACCGATGCAATCCACCGCAACCGATCGAACGCTGCGAAGAGGCGCGGAAATCGAAGATCTCGCCGCGCGGTTCTCGGCGCCGCTGGCGAGCTATTTCCGCCGTCGGGTCGGGTCCGGAGAAGACGTCTCGGATCTCGTGCAGGAGGTGTTCCTGCGCATCGCCAAGATGCCCGACCCAGGGGTCATCGAGGTGCCGGACCGGTTCCTGTTCGTGATCGCCGCCAATACTCTTCGCGACCGTGCCCGACGCCTCGCCGCGAAAGGCGACCCGCGCCACGTCCAGATCGAGGGCCTCGAACTCGAAAGTGCGGATGTTTCGCCGTTTCGCGTCCTTGCAGGACGGGAAGGGGTGCGGCAGGTCGAACGGGCGCTGCGCGAACTGCCCGAACGCACCCGCGACGTGCTGGTGCTCAAGCTCTTCGAGGAGTTTCGCATGGCGGATGTGGCGAACGCACTGGGCATTTCGAAGCGGGCAGCGGAAAAACATTACGCCCGGGCCCTGCAGCACCTGCAGGCGCGGCTGGAGGACTGGCGCGATTTCTGACGATCCCTCTCACGAAGGCGACCGTGAGGCCGCACGCCGGCACGCCGGGTGGCGAGGCCCCGTGCAAGCGCGCCTCGCCTTCTGGCGCGCGGCCGCGACCGGACATCGCGCCGACGACGGCAGTATCGCCCGGGTCGAGGACTTCGTCCGAAACCTCGCCGGCACGCCGGAAATCCAGGCGTTGAGGGAGGAAACGCTCGAGCGGGTCCGCCAACGCGGCGCGCGGCCAGCGCCGGGCTGGCGCGCCGCTGCGCCGCTCGCTGCATCGCTGCTGCTGGCGCTCGGCACCGCGGGCTGGTTCGCGGCGGGCAATCTGCCGATGGACGCAAGCCTGACCGAGGCACCGCCCGCGGGCGAGCGCATCCACACCGCAATCGGGCAACGCGCCGAGGTGTCCCTCGCCGATGGCAGCAGGCTGGTGCTCAACACCGACAGCGAGGTGAAGGTCGCCTTTGCGAAGGGGCAACGCCGCGTCGAGCTGCTTCGCGGCCAAGCGTGGTTCGAGGTCGCCAAGGACCCGCAGCGGCCCTTCGTGGTGGCGGCCGCGGGTCGGGAGATCACCGCGCTCGGCACAGCCTTCGATGTCCGGATCGACCGCGGGCGGCTTGAGGTCATGCTGATGGAGGGACGGGTCCGGGTCGCCCGGCCGGCGCCCGTCGGCAATCCCGCTGCCCGCGCCGAAGCGGTCATGCTGGCGCCGCGGCAGATGCTGGTTGCGCGAGACGACGATCTCCGCGTGCGCAAGCTTGTCGACACCGCCCCTCTCGAGGGCTGGCGCAATGGCCTGCTGATCTTCGACGACCAGCCGCTCGCCGAGGCGGTCGGCGAGTTCAACCGCTACGCCGCCCGCCCGCTGCGCGTCGCCGATGCCGAAACGGGTGCGATCCGGATCAGCGGCGCCTTCCGGATCGGGGACGATCGCGCTTTCCTCGGCGCGCTGTCGGCAGGGTTCGGCGTCGCCGCGCAGACCACCGAGACGGAAATCACCCTCTCGCGCGACTGACCGGTGCAGGTCCGGCCGCGAAAAAATCACCTGCTCAGGTTCGGATTCTTGGTTCCCGTGCGTCTTTGCCTCCCGAAACGCCGCGCAGACGGAATGCATGAAGAGGGAGAAGAAATGCGTCATCCGATCCAGACGAAGCCGCCTGTCCGCCGCCTTCTCGCCGGAGCCGCGGGGGTTGCGATGCTCGCTGCCGCCGCGTTCGCGGGCGCGGCGCCGGCGCAGGCCAGCACGGCGGCTGCGCCCGTGGCCCTGACGATCAGGGCGGGGCAGCTCGGCGAGGCGCTCACCGAGTTCGCGCGGCAGAGCCGCCAGCAGATCCTGTTCTCTCCCGAACTCGTCGCGGGCAAGCGCGCGCGGGCCCTGCGCGGAACCTTCACCGCGGAAGAGGCGCTGCGGCAGCTGCTCGCAGGCTCCGGGCTGCGCCACACCCGCGCACCGGGCGGCGCCTTCGTGATCGTGCGCGCCGGGAGCGCCGGCGTCACCACCGCTGCTGCGCAGGCCGCGGCGACCGCGCCCGCTGCCGACGCGCCCGAGGAGGAGGCGGCCGGCGAGATCGTCGTGATCGGCACCGCCGGCGCCGGGACCCGCCGACAGGACGCGGCCTTCGCGGTCACCACGCTCGGCAATGCCGACATCGACCGCCTCTCCCCTGCCTCGACCGCCGACCTGTTCCGCGCCATCCCGGGGGTCTCGGCGGAAAGCTCGGGCGGCCAGAACGGGGCGAACATTTTCGTGCGCGGCTTTCCCTCGGGCGGCGACGCGCAGTTCGTGACGCTCCAGACGCAGGGCGTCCCCTTCTTCCCGCCCTCGACGCTGTCCTTCCTCGAGAACAGCCAGCTGATCCGCATCGACGAGACCCTCCAGCGCGTCGAGGCGGTGCGCGGCGGCACGGGCGCGCTCTTTTCCGCCGGCCAGCCGGGCCTCACGGTCAACTTCGTCCAGAAGGAGGGCGGAACGGACTTCGCGGGCGAGATTAAGCTCGGCGGGACCGATTTCGGCGAGGCGCGGGTCGATGCGGTGGTCTCCGGTCCGCTCGGGCCCGACACGACCTTCATGATCGGCGGATATTACGCGGAAGGCGACGGCATCCGCGATCCCGGCTTCACCGCCGAGAAGGGCGGCCAGATCACCGCCAACATCCGGCACGCATTCGGCCGCGGATCGGTGCTCGTGTTCGGCCGCTATCTCGACGATCGCGGCCAGTGGCTGCTGCCGATCCCGGTGGTGCAGGATGGCGAGGAGATCCGCGCCTTCCCTGGCTTCGATGTCGGCACCGGTACCTTCGCGAGCAGCACGACCCGCCGCGCCGTCCTGCCCGACGGGACAAGCGCCGACCTTGCCGACGGGCGCGGGGCCAAGATCGGCAATGTCGGCCTCAACTTCGAATATGATCTGGCCGATGGCCTTACCCTGCGCGAGCGGGCGAGCTACCTCACCGGCAGCGCCGACACGACCGGCTTCGTCCCCGGCGGGGCGACGCCGCAGAGCGCCACGGACTTCGCGGCCGGTCTCGGCGGGACCGTCGCCAGCCTGACCGTCGCCGACGGCAGCGGCGGGCCGCCGCTCGGGGCCGACCAGCTGGTCATCCCGGTCGGCTTCTGGACGGTGCGCAAGGACATCGACGCCTTCGTCAACGACCTCGCGCTCGAGTTCCGCTCGGGCCGCAACACGCTGACCGGCGGGGTCTACTACACCCGCTACGAATCCGAGGATCGCTGGAACCTCGGCAACGCGCAGCTCCTGACCGCCGAGCCCAATGCCCGCCGGCTCGATCTGGTGATCAACAACGGCGGCGTGCTGCAACAGGCGACCCGGAACGGCTTTGCGGGCGGCTCCTTCTTCAACGTCAACGCCGCCTACGAGGGCGAGGACGTCGCCTTCTACCTTGTCGACGAGCTCGAGGTGACCGACCGGCTGCGGCTCGATGCCGGGATCCGCTACCAGAACCACACCGTCACCGGCGCGGTCGAGAACAATTCGACGATTGCCGACGTCGACGGCAATCCCGACACCCTGTTCGACCGCAACGTCGCGGCGCTCAACGGCACCTTCACCGACATCGACTACGAAGGCGACGAGTGGTCGTGGACGGCGGGCGCGAACTACGAGTTCAGTCGCCGCTTCGGCGCCTTCGCGCGCTACAGCCGCGGCCACACCTTCCCGCAGTTCGACAACCTGCGCGACGGGCTCGACATCACCCAGAGGGTCGACAGCTACGAGGTGGGACTGAAGGCGACGACCCCGCTCGCCAACCTCTACATCACTCTGTTCCGCAACGAGTTCGAGGGGCTCGCCTCGACCCAGATCGTCGAGGGCCAGCCCCCGATCACCCAGATCGGCGGGGCAGAGACCAACGGGATCGAGCTCGAGGGGACCCTGCGCCCCTTCGCGGGCCTCCAGATCAACGGCGCCCTCACCTATCTCGATGCGAGCTATGTCGACTTCTTCAGCGCCAACGGGGCGATCGACAACACCGGCAACCGCGTGCAGCGCCAGCCGGAATGGCAGTGGCGCATCTCGCCATCCTACACCGCGCAACTCGGCGAGACCGTCGCGGCGACGCTGTTCACCAACCTCAACTATGTCGGCGACCGCTTCTCCGACGTCGAGAACCAGCAGGTGCTGCCGAACTTCTTCAAGTGGGATGCCGGCATCACTCTCGAGATCAACGATCGCCTGACCCTGCAGGCCTATGGCGACAATCTCACCGACGAGATCGGGCTGACCGAGGGCAATCCGCGGGTGCTGGGGGCGCAGGGTTCGGGGGTGATCCTCGCACGGCCCATCCTCGGGCGCTCGTTGCGCTTCACCGCCGCCTACAGGTTCTGACGGCGAAGGGATCGGGAGAGCACGCGGTGATCCGGACCCTCCTCCTGCGCACGCCGTTCGCCGCCGCGGCGCTGCTGCTGTCGGCAAGCGCGCATGCTGCGCCGCAAAGCCCGGCGGAACTGTACGGCCCGCTGTTCGAGGCGGTCCAGCGCGAGTGGGTGTTCGATGACGGCAAGACCTTCGTCGACGCCGCCGCGCGCGATGAGCCCGCGGCGATCCTCGCCGCCTACGAGCGCGAGCGCCCGGAGGGACGAGACGCCCTGCGGGCGTTCGTCGAGCGCCACTTCGTCCTCCCCGATGCCGCACCCGAGGCGCAGACCGACAGCCTCGTCGCGCATATCCGGGGCCTGTGGCCGCAGCTCACCCGCCCGCCGCTCGATCCGCCCGTCGGCTCCTCGGCGCTCGCGCTGCCCGCGCCCTACGTGGTGCCGGGCGGGCGGTTCCGCGAGATCTACTACTGGGACAGCTATTTCACCATGCTCGGCCTCAAGGAGGACGGGCGTGACGACCTTGTCGAGGCGATGCTGGCCGATTTCGTCAGCCTTATCGAGCGCTACGGCCACATCCCCAACGGGACACGGACCTACTATCTCAGCCGCTCCCAGCCGCCGTTCTTCGCGCTGATGGTGGGGTTGTCTGAAAGCGACTCCCCGTCGCTGGCCAAGGCGCGGCTCGCGGCGATGCGGGCCGAACACGCCTGGTGGATGCGCGGTGCGGCCTGCGCCGAGGCCGAGGGCGCCTGCGAGCGGGTGGTGCGGATGCCCGACGGCACGCTCCTTAATCGCTACTGGGACGACAAGGCCAACCCGCGCGACGAGAGCTGGGCCGATGACGTCGCCACCGCGCGCGAGAGCAACCGCGATTCCGCGACCGTCTACCGACACCTGCGCGCCGGGGCAGAGAGCGGCTGGGACTTCTCCTCGCGCTGGCTCGCCGATCCCGACCGGCTGGCGACGATCCGCACCACCGAGATCGTTCCGGTCGATCTCAACAGTCTCCTGTGGACCCTCGAGAACGCAATCGCGCAAGGCTGCCGCGCGGCTGCGGACGAGGCCTGTGCCGGCACCTTCTCGGCCCTGGCACAGCGGCGTCAGGCGGCCTTGACGCGCTATCTGTGGGATGGGTCGCAGGCGCGCTTCGGGGACTGGGATCGCGAGACCCGCCGCCTGACGCCGGTCCTGTCCGCCGCGACGCTCTACCCGCTGTTCGTCGGGATCGCCTCCGAGGACCAGGCGCGTGCCGTCGCCGCGACGGTGCGCGGCAAGCTGCTTGCACCCGGAGGCCTGCGCACCACGCTCGCGCGGACCGGCCAGCAGTGGGACGCTCCCAACGGCTGGGCGCCGCTGCAATGGGTCGCGGTCGAGGGGCTCGAGCGATATGGCGAGCGCGCCCTGGCACGCGAGATCGCGGCGCGGTGGATCGACAATGTCGAGCGCGCCTGGCGCGAAACCGGCAAGATGCTCGAGAAATACGACGTCGAGGAACGGCGCCCCGGCGGCGGCGGGGAATACCCGCTCCAGGATGGGTTCGGCTGGACCAACGGGGTCACCCGCGCCCTGATCGCGCGCACCGGCGAAGCGGCGTCACCGCAAGCCGACGGCGCCCCGTCGCATTCGCGGCCGTGATCCGCGCCAGCGGCGGTTGCCTCGCCTGCAAACGATTGTCATAGCCGAGGAGTGTCCGCCCTGCCCCCAGCCCGCGTCCGATCCGTTGTCATCCTCGGTGGGGGCACCGCCGGGTGGATGACCGCGGCCGCGTTCGCCAAGACCTTCGGCGCGCGCGTTGCGATCACCCTGCTCGAATCCGATGCGATCGGCACGGTCGGGGTCGGCGAGGCGACGATCCCCACGATCCACTGGTTCAACCGGCTGATCGGCCTCGACGAGCCCGCCTTCCTCGCGGCCACCAAGGCAAGCTTCAAGCTCGGCATCGAGTTCGTCGATTGGGCGCGGCCCGGACATCGCTATTTCCACCCTTTCGGCCATTACGGCGTGCAGCTGCCGGGCGTCGCCTTCCATCACCGCTGGCTCAAGGCGCGCGCCGAGGGGGCGGACTGGCCGCTCGGCACCTTCTCACTGGCGGAACGCCTCGCGCAAGAGAACCGCTTCGCAAGGCCGAGCGGCAATGCGCGCTCGATCCTGTCGAGCCTCGGCTATGCCTTCCACTTCGATGCCGGGCTCTATGCCGCGCACCTGCGCAGCATCGCCGAGGGCGCGGGCGTCCGCCGGGTTGAGGGCAAGCTGGCGCAGGCCGAGCGGGACGGTGCCAGTGGCCACCTCGCCGCGCTTATCACCGAGCGGGGGGAGCGGCTGACGGGCGACCTGTTCGTCGACTGTTCGGGCTTCCGCGCGCTGCTGATCGAAGGCGAGATGGGTGCAGGCTACGAGGACTGGTCGCACTGGCTACCCTGCGACCGTGCCGTCGCCGTGCCCTGCGCGCGCGCCGCCGAAACCACGCCCTACACCCGCTCGACCGCGCGCGAGGCGGGCTGGCAGTGGCGCATCCCGCTCCAGCACCGCACCGGCAACGGCTATGTCTATGCCAGCGCCTTCCTGTCCGACGACGAGGCCGCCGCGACGCTGCTCGCCCATCTCGACGGCGAGGCGTTCGGCGAGCCGCGGTTCCTGCGCTTCACCGCCGGGCGGCGGCGGCAGATGTGGGTCGGCAACGTGGTGGCGATCGGGCTTGCCTCGGGCTTTCTCGAGCCGCTTGAATCCACCAGCATCCACCTCATCCAGTCGGGGATCGCCAAACTTCTGTCGCTGTTCCCGGACCGCGACTGCGACCCGGCGCTTGCCCGCCGCTTCAACGCGCTGCTCGCGCGCGAGATGGACGAGATCAAGGACTTCCTCGTCCTCCACTATCACGCCCAGACCGGGAAGGAGGCGCCGCTGTGGCGGCATTGCCGCGCCATGGCTTTGCCCGACAGCCTCGTGGAGCGCGAGCACCACTACCGCACCACGGGCCGCATCGTGATCGAGAGTGACGAGCTGTTCCGCGAGGCGAGCTGGCTCGCCGTGCTGAACGGCCAGGGGATCGCAGCACGCGGCTACAATCCGGTTGCCGACACGCTCGGCAGCGCCGCCAACCGCGCGCAGCTCGAGGAGATCGCGGCGGTGATGGCGCGCGCGGCAGCGAGCCTCCCGCATCACGACGAGGCGCTCGCCGAGGCGATGGCGGGCGTGCCCGCGGCCTGACCTGTGAGCCCGCGCATTTCCGCTCGCCGGATCGGGCACGAGGCAGAGCCGGTTGTCATCGTCGACGACTTCGCCCCCTCTCCCGACGCCTTGCGGCGCTTTGCCGCCGACTGCCGCTTCGAGCCGGCGGGCGAGCACTATCCGGGGATCAGGGCCGCGCTGCCCGAGGGCTTCTTCGGCGCGGTCGCCGACACCATGGCGCGGGTGTTCGGCGAGGCTTTCGCACTCGCCGGCCGGGTGCGGGTGATCGGCACCGGCTTCGCGATCGTCACCGCACCCCCAGCAGCCCTGACCCTCGCACAGCGTCTCCCCCATGTCGATGCGACCGCGCCAGGCCGGCTCGCAATGGTGCTCTACCTGGCGCCGGACAGCTTCGGCGGCACCGCCTTCTATCGCCACCGCAGCACCGGCTTCGAGACCGTCAGCGAAGCGCGCTCGGCGCGCTATTTCGCGGCGCTGAAACAGGATGTCTCATGCCACCCCCCGCAGGGCTACATCGCCGGCAACACCCCTCTGTTCGAACGCATCGGCGAGGTGGCGGCGCGGTTCAACCGGGCGGTGTTCTACCGCGGGCACCTGCTGCACAGCGGAGTGATCGCCCCCGATGCGCCGCTCTCCGCCGATCCCGCCCGGGGGCGGCTGACCGTCACCGCCTTCTTCGCCGCGCAGTAGCGGTCACTCGGGCGGCTGGACCGCGAGGTAGACCGTGCTCCACAGCTGGGCGGCATTGGATTCGTCGACATCCTGCCGGCCCGCGCCGAAGGGGACGACGCGGTAGGACCCGCCCTCATGGGCCCAGGACCACAGCTCGGAACTCTGCACCTCGCGCGCGGCCTTGATGACCCGCCACAGATCGGCCTGTGCCCGCTCCAGCATGGCGCGAGTCGGAGCGGGGAGATCGGTGCGTTTGAGCTGCCGCTCCAGCCCCGCCGCGAACAGCGCCTGCTGCCACGACCACACCACCGCGCCGTGATACTTGGCGGGGGTGAAATCGGCCTTAAGGCCCTCGTCCCCCAGCGCGGCATTGGCGACGACCATGCCCACATCGGTCATCAGGCCCGCCGGGAAGGGGCGCATCACCGAGGTCACGATCACCTCGAGATCGCCCGGCGCCGGGTCGGTGAAGAGCAGCGCGAAGCCCTCGTCCGAATGGATGATCGGCACCGGCCCGCCTTGCGCATCGAGGGCGATGGCGTTGTAGGCGAGATCGCCCTCGCCGAGCGCAGCCAGCGCCGGCTGCGCCGGAACGCCGAGCGCACCGGCATAGTCGGCGACCGCCGCGCGCGCCTCTCCGGCAGGGGCGGAAACCCGGAACATCGCGGGCGCATTATCGCGCCAGACCCGTACCATGCTCTCTGCCTCGGCGAACACTGCGCGGTCCTCCGCCGACAGGTCGCCCATCAGCCCCGCAGCAGCAATCCGCACCGCCGCTTCGAGCGCCGCGGGCACGAGCACGGCGTTGACGTCATAGGCATAACGCCCCCCGCCAAGGCCCTCGTTGCTGTCGCGCCACTGCCCCGCCTCGCGACCGGGCTTCAGCGCGATCAGGTTCTGCCATGCGGGCGCTTGCGCAAAGGGCCGCGCCGCCGCGATCACGAAACGCAGATTGCGCAGCAGCAGCGCACGCACCGTCTCGCTGCTCCCGGGCGCAGTTTCGAGCGCCACGGGCGAGGCCAGCCACGCCTCGGCCCGCGCCCGGTCTGCATGGCCCAGGAGGTAGCTTTCGGCGACCGGGGCGAGCATGAAGTCGTCGTCGACCATCGCGTAATCGAGCGTCGCCGCGTCGCCCGCCTCGCCCGCAGCGCGGCGCTCGAGGATCGCGAATTCGCTCAGCGCCTCCTCGTGCGCGACCGCGCCCTCAGGGTCGAGCCGGGCGAGCACCGATCCAAGTCCGGCCTCGACGGCGGCGGGTTGCAGCGCAGGCATCAGCAGCCGCACCGACATCAGCGTGTCGCGGCCGAAATAGGTGTTGAACCGCCATGACCCGGCGAGGAACTTCTCGCGGTAGCTGAGGAAGCGCAGAGCATTGCGCGCGCCCGGATCGGCGGCGGCGCGCTCGTTCAGCAATTCGTCCTCGCCGAGGCCCGTCAGCGCCGGATCGCCCGTCGCCGCGGCGATCGCGAGGCGGATCGGCGCGCCGCCCTCGGCGATGATCCGCTGCCCCTCGATGCGGCCTGCGAGGACCTCGAGCGCGAGGTGATAGCCGGGCGCGCCGTCGATCCGGTCGCGGGCATAGACCACCCGCTTGCCGGCGATGCTGGGGGCGGCGGCAACCTTCTCCGGGAAACGCCCGATGGCCTGATAATCGCGCAGGAAGCGCACATTGGAGAGCACCGCCTCGTCCATCTCGAGCGCCGGCGCGTCGATCGCCGCAACCAGCCGCACGCCGTGGAGCGTGCGCCCCTGGGTGTCGGGCACGGCGAGCGGCGCTGGCGGAACTTCGAGGGTCCACTGCGCCGGGGCGGCGAGCGGCGCGAACCACAGGCCTACCCCGCTGTTGCCGGCGGGGAAGGCGACGAGGATGCGCGGGCTCTCTCCCGAGCGCAGCAGGACATGCGCCGCCGCCGGCCCTTTGCGCAGGAAGGCGTTGATGTTCTGCCCCTCGGTCAGCTGGTAGGCGAGCTCCGGCGCGGCCTGCTCGTGGGAAGCGGGGGTCGGCTCGGCAAGCGCCGCGCCGCCGGCCGGCAGCAGCGCCGCGATCAACGCCGCGCTGCCGATCAGCCGGCGGGTGGTGGGGGAGATCATCAGTGGGTTCCTCGGTGGGCAGCGGCGGGGCGGCGGCAGACGGCGCTCAGAAGCGCATCGTTACGATCGCCCCATAAGTGGGCCCGACGATGCCGCGCGCATAGAAGAAACCGGAATCGGCGTTCTGCACCTGCCCCTGCCGCGGATTGCCTTCGGTGAGGCCGATCACGTCAAAGATGTTGTCGGCATTGAGCGCGACTTGGATCCGCTCGGTGACGTTGAGCGTCACCCCCACGCCAGTGACGCCGTAGCCCGGCAGGGCCACCCCGTTCCCGCTATCGGCAAAGATCTTGCCGATATACTTGTAGCGCACAAAGGCCTCGCCAAGCCCGTTCGGCAGCTGGATCGTGGGGATGATGGTGTAGAGCGTCGCTGGCGTGCGTTCGGGCCTGTTGCCGTCGAAGCCCGGCTGCGGCACCCCGTCCAGTCGCAAATTGTTCAGCGTCGGGTCCTGGAACACGCCGTTGATGGTGACGGACAGCCAGTCGGTCGGCCGCACCAGCGCGTCGATCTCGACACCCTGGGTCTGAAGGTCGGCGAGGAAGGCGGTCTGCCGGGTCGGATCGACGGGGTCGATGAAGTTGTAGAACTGATCGTTGAAATTGGTCTGGAACGCGGTCACCGAGGCGTTCAGCAGCCGCCCGAAATCGAAGCGCGCGCCCAGTTCGTAGAGCTCGATGCGGGTGATCGGGTCGACATTGTTGGTCTGGAAGCCGTCGGCATAGCGGGCATAGACCGCGATGTTGTCGGTGATCAGGTAGTTGGCGCCGACGGTCCAGGACACCGCGTCCTTGCTGTCGAGCCGGGTCGTGAAGGTGCCGTCAAAGGTCGACCCGACATCGCGAACCACCCCGCCCACACCCGCCGGGACCGGCTGGTTGACCGGCGCCGCGTTGCCGTCGTCGAAGCGCGAATCGAGGTTTTCCCAGCGGATCCCGGCATCGACCCGCAGGCGGTCCCCGATCTGGATCTCGTCATTGGCGTAGAGTGAGAAGGATTCGTCCTCGCGCTCGCGGATGCCTGCGCCCCAGTTCCCGTAGGAGATCAGCCCATTGTCGGTGAGGGTGCCGATCACGTTGTTGTCGGCATCGAGCGCCACGACATCGTAGAGATTGCTGTTGTTGCGCACGTCGTTGAGCGCGGTGGCGGTGGCCGACTGGTTCTGGAAGCGGCGGACGTCGAAATAGATCGCGCCGAAGGTCAGCGAATTGCTGATCGCGCCGGTGTCGAACTCCCAGCGCGCGCCGACGTTCGCGCCGAAATCGTGGCCTTCCTGGAAGTCGTGGTTGAGGGTCGTCTGCTGGAGGAAGCCGTTGCCGTTGAGCGCGTTGAGCTCGGCCACCTGGTTCGAGCCGAGCACCACCCCATTGGTAAGGTTGCGGATGCCGAAGCGGGTGGCGGTTGGAAAGGCGGCGCTTCCGGCGGTAAGGAGGCCATTGATCGGCGAATCCGCGCCAGGCGTCAGGTATTCGACCGCGCTCGCGAGCCCCGCGTTGCCGGTGCCCGAGCCCGGGAAGAGGCCGTTGAAGTCGATCGACAGGTCAAGATAGCGCCCCCGCGCAAAGACGGAAAAATCATCCGACAGGGGCTTCTGGAAATCGACCCGGAGCTGCTGGGTCTTGACCCTCACGCCCTCGGTGTAGCGGAAATCGCGGAACCCGTCGGGCTCGACGAAGGTCGAGACCGGGACCGAGATGCGCGAGAAGGCATCGCCGCCGATATTGTCGCGCTGTGGATCGAGACCCGGCACCGCGCCCGGCTCGCCGTTCTCGATCGCATAGGGCATGCCAGCGTAATAGGCCGCCTTGAGATCGCCCACCCGGCCCGACAGGCGCAGGAAACCGTCGTCGGCAAAGCGGAATTCGAGCGCGCCCTTGATGTTGAAGCCATCGTAATTGAACGGGTTGTCCCGCACGCCCGGGCTGGTCTGGTACCAGCCGCCGACGTTGAAGGCGAGGTTTTCGCTGATCGGCGCGGAGTAATAGAGGTCGGTGCGCAGCAGCCCGTAGTTGAACGCCTGGACGCGGGCGATGCCCTCGGCCTCTTCGAAGTTCGGCTTCTTGGTGATGAAGTTGATGGTGGCGCCGGCGCCGTTCACCGTCAGCACGCCCGACGAGCCGCCCTTGACCGCCTCGAGCCGCTCGATCGTCACGTCCTCGGAGAAGAAGAAGTCCGCGCCGCCCCCGTTGTAGATGATCGGGAACCCATCCTCCTCGAGCTGCACAAAGCGTTGCCCGCCGCCCTGCAGGCCGCGCACCGAGTAGTTGTTGGAGAGCTGGCCTGCGGTGCCCTCGACGAACACCCCCGGCACCAGTTCGAGAAGGTCGGCGGTTGAGCGGGGCGCGCGTTGCTCGATCGCGTCCCGATCGGCAAGCGTGATCGCTGCCGAGGCCGTGATCAGCGGGCGATTGCGGGTGGTCTGCCCGGTGACGACGATATCCGCCCCGACCGCCGCGTCGTCCAGCTCGTCACCGACCGGCCGTTCGTCGACGGCCCCACCGCTAGGCGCTTCGGACGGCTCCACGGTTTGCGCGATTGCCGGACTGGCGAACAGGCTGCAGCCCAGCATCAACTGGGCGCGTCTCGTTATGCTGATCATTTCCTCTCCCGTGGCGTTGCAGATCGGCCGATGATCCAAGCCGAATGCAATCGTTTGCAGTGAAGTATCGTGCAGCGCGAGGAGTGACCAAAACCTGTACTAGTAGCATGGATTAGTTTTTTCGGATCCGTGGGCATTCCCGCGCGGCTAGCCCACACGCGATTCATTGCGCATTCATGGGCTTGTGCGGATGGGACAGGCCATGACCATCCCTTGCACGATTTAGGGAACCCGGCGTGTTTCGCGCGGCGCTCGCCCTGCTCGCCCTCCTCGCGGCCGGCACTGTTCCCGTGCGCGCGCAGGCACCGAAGGCGGGCGATCCGGGGTTCGCCGCGCGCCTCGCCGGCCTTGCCGAGGCCGACGCGGCGCTCGCGCTCGCCCGGTCGGAACTCCCCGACTGCACGGCTGGATGCCTGACGCCCACCGAGGCGACCCTCCTCGCCTTCGAAGCCGGCGAGGGCGAAGCGCGGCCCGGACGCTTCCTGCTCGACATCCGCGGCGGCGGCCAGAGCCTTGGCGGCACGCTCGGCGAGATGCTGTTCGTCAATTCGCAGACCGATTACGCGACGCTCGGCACGCTCACCATCGCCTTCGAATCGCCTGCGCTGCGGGCGTTGCTGCGGCGCGCGAAGGTGTGCGGCGCCGCCGACGTGATCTTGGGACAGATCACGGTGAAGGCCTGCCGCGGCCCCGGCCCCGCCAACCTCGACATGTTTGCGATGATGCAACTGCTCGGCGGGCGGCGCATCATCGTCGATGGCGCGGTGCGTTGGCAGTGGATCGATTCGGCGCTGGGCTCCCCGCGGCCCGTCCCCAACAAGCGCGGCGAGCACGAGGTCGGCTACTACCAGGTCTGGGTCCACGTGACCGACGCCGCACAGGTGATCTTTGCCGACGAACTCTGACCGGCGCGATCCCCCTTCGCAAGGTTGCGCGCGGGGCGGTTCAGCGCCTAAGGGCCACGGCGAGGCGCAAGTCAGGCGTGCGGGTGACGGATGGCGGTGATCGAGGGGCTTGCGGCCCCGCAGACGACGATTTTCGAGCGCATGTCGCGGGCCGCCGCGGCGGCGGGAGCGATCAATCTGGGGCAGGGCTTCCCGGACCTTCCCGATCCTCCCGAGCTGATCGCGGCGGCGCAGCGGGCGCTGGCCGAGCGGGGCAACCAGTACCCGCCGATGCGCGGCCTGCCGCTGCTGCGCGAGGCGGTGGCGGGCTTTTACGCCCGCGAGCAGAAGGTGACGCTCGACGAGGCGAACGTGCTCGTCACCTCGGGCGCGACCGAGGCGCTCGCCGCGGCGATCCTCGCGCTGGTGCGCCCCGGCGACGAGGTGGTGCTCATCCAGCCGCTTTACGATGCATACCTACCGCTCGTGCTGCGCGCCGGAGGCGTGCCGCGTTTCGTGAGCCTTGCCCCGCCCGACTGGGCCCTGCCGCTCGATGCGCTGGAAGCGGCGTTGAGTGAACGCACCCGGCTCATCATCCTCAACACCCCCAACAACCCCGCCGGCAGCCTGATCGACCGCGCCGCGCTCGAAGCGGTGGGGCTGCTGGCGGATCGGCACGGTTCCATCGTGCTCAGCGACGAGGTGTGGGAGGCGATGCTGGCGCCGGGCACCGTGCACGTCTCGCCGCTGGCGGTGCCGGGGCTGGCGGAGCGCACCGTCAAGGTCGGATCGGCGGGGAAGATCTTCTCGCTCACCGGCTGGAAGGTCGGCTGGGCCTGCGCCGCGCCGGAGCTGATCGCGGCCATCTCAGCGAGCCACCAGTTCCTGACCTTCACCACGCCCCCCGCCCTGCAATGGGCGGTCGCCGAGGGACTGGCGCTCTGCGCCGACTGGCACGAGGCGCACCGCGCGCGTTACCACGCCGCACGCGCGCGGCTGGTGGCAGGGCTGGAAGCCGCGGGCTATGCCGTGCTGCCCGGGGCCGCAACCTGGTTCGTGACGATCGATCTCGCCGGATCGGGCATCGCGCTCGACGACGTGACCTTTTGCGAGCGGCTGATTCCCGAAGCCGGGGTCGCGGCCATCCCGGTCAGTGCCTTCTATGCGCAAGACCCGCTCACCGGCTATGTGCGGCTGTGCTTCGCCAAGGGCGACGCGACGCTCGATGCCGCCGTCGAACGCCTGGCCGCCTTCCGCAGGAGTGTCACCTAATGGACTTCTCCACCGCCGCCGCGGAGATCGTCGAGGTCGGTCGCAGGCTCGACGCGCGCGGCCTCGCGCCGGCCACCGCGGGCAATTACTCGGTGCGGCTGGCCGACGGGAGCGTCGCGGTCACCGTCTCGGGCCAGCACAAGGGTCGCCTCACCGCCGAGGGGGTAATGCGGGTGGACATGGCGGGCCGCGCGCTCGACGGGAAGCGGCCGTCCGCCGAGACGCTGCTGCACTGCCTCGTCTACGCCGTCGATCCGCAGGCAGGCGCAGTGCTCCACACCCATTCGGTGAGCGGTACGGTCCTGAGCCGCGCCCTGGGTGACCGAATCGCGCTCACGGGGTATGAACTCCTCAAGATCTTCCCCGGCACCGACACCCATGACACGACCATCGCCCTCCCCCTCGTCGACAACAGCCAAGACATGGCCGCGATGGCCGAGGCGTTGCGCCCGCTGCTGGAGGCGCAGGCGCCCCTGGTGCCTGCCTTCTACATCCGCGGCCACGGCCTCTATGCCTGGGGGCCGGACTTGGCGGCGGCCGAAAACCTCGTCGAAGCGCTCGAGTTCCTGTTCACATGCGCGTGGGAAGAACTGAAGCGCGAAGGAGCACGTCGATGACCAGCCTCACCCAATATGCCGACACCGCGCCCCACGCGGCGCAGCGGACCCTCACTGACCGTGCCGCCATCGCCGCCGCGCTGGCGCCGCACGGGATCGTGCTCGAACGCTGGGAACCGCGGGCGCCGCTCTGCGCCGATGCGAGCGACGCGGACATCCTTGCCGCCTATGCGGTGGAAATTGAACGGCTGAAAGCGCGCGGGGGCTACCAGAGCGTCGACGTCGTGCGTCTCACCCCGGATCACCCCGATCGCGCGGCGTTCCGCGCGAAGTTCCTCGCCGAACACGTCCATGACGACGACGAGGTGCGCTTCTTCGTCGAGGGCGCGGGACTGTTCTACATTCACGCCGGCGGGATGGTCCACGCGCTCGAATGCACCGCAGGAGACCTCATCGCCGTGCCCGCCGGAACGCAGCACTGGTTCGACACCGGCGCGCGGCCCAGCTTCACCGCGATCCGCCTGTTCACCACCCCGGACGGCTGGGTGGCGCGCTTCACCGGCGATCCGATCCACGAGGCGATCCCGCTCTACGACGGCGCCCCGGCGTGAGCCCGCGCGCGATCCTGACCGACATCGAGGGCACCACTTCGAGCATCGCCTTCGTCCACGAAGTGCTGTTCCCCTACAGCCGCGCGCGGCTGGCGGAGTATGTGGCGGCCCATGCCGGGGAGCCGGAGGTGGCTGCCATCCTCGCCGAGGTGCGCGCCGAGGCGGGCGATGCCGCGCTGGACTCCGCGGGCTGCACCGCGCTGCTGGCCGAGTGGCACGATGCTGACCGCAAGATCGGGCCATTGAAGGCGCTCCAAGGGCTCATCTGGGCCGAGGGCTATGCCTCGGGCGCGCTTCAGGGCCATGTCTATCCCGATGCAGTCGCGGGCCTCAGGCGCTGGCAGGCGGTGGGCATTCCGCTTTACGTCTATTCCTCGGGCTCGGTCGCGGCGCAGAAGCTGATCTTCGCCCACACCGCCTTCGGCGACCTGACGCCGCTGTTCTCCGGGCACTTCGACACGGGCGTGGGCGGGAAAAGAGACGCTGCGTCCTATGCCGCCATCGCCCGCACCATTGGCACGGCGCCGGCGGAAATCCTGTTCCTCTCCGACGTCGAGGCCGAGCTCGCCGCCGCTGCCGAGGCCGGGCTGGCGGTGACGCTGCTCGCCCGCGAAGGGGCGCCCGCCGCCTCGCTCTACCCCGTCGCCACCACATTCGACACCATCCTTGCCGATAGCAAAGAGGCCGCATGAAGATCGCTGGCACCACCACCCGCTCGATCTGGCTCGAGCCCGACGGCTGGCGCGTTGGCATTTTCGACCAGCGCCTGCTGCCCTGGACCACCGAGAGGATGACCCTTGCCACCACCGAGGATGCGGCGGTCGCCATCGCCGAGATGGCGACCCGCGGCGCGCCGATGATCGGGGCGGTGGCGGCCTATGGCCTTGCCTTCGGGCTCAAGGCCGACCCGTCCGACGCGGGGCTCGCCACGGCCTTCGAGCGGCTGCGCGTAACCCGCCCCACCGCCGTCAACCTCCTCTGGGCGCTTGAACGCGTGCGCCGCGTCGTCGCCCCGCTTCCGCCCGAGCGCCGCGCGGCAGCCGCCCATGCCGAGGCGGGACGCATCTGCGACGAGGACGTCGCGATGAACTGCGCGATCGGTAAGGCCGGCCTCGACATCATCCGCGCCATCGCCGCACGCAAGGACGGCGCGCCTGTGAATATCCTCACCCATTGCAACGCCGGCTGGCTCGCCACGGTCGACTGGGGCACCGCCACCGCCCCGCTCTACCTCGCGCATGACGCGGGGCTGCCGCTGCACGTCTGGGTCGACGAGACGCGGCCGCGCAACCAGGGCGCGCTCACCGCCTTCGAACTCGCCGAACACGGCATCCCCCACAGCTACATCGTCGACAATGCCGGGGGCCTCTTGATGCAGCGGGGCGAGGTCGACATGGTGATCGTCGGCACCGACCGGGTCACCGCCAACGGCGACGTGTGCAACAAGATCGGCACCTATCTGAAGGCGCTCGCCGCCAAGGCGCACGGCGTCCCCTTCTACGTTGCCCTGCCCACCTCGACCTATGATCCCGCCACCCCGAGCGGCGGCGACGTGCCGATCGAGGAGCGCAGCGGCGCGGAGGTCGCGACCGTCACCGGCGAGAGCGGGCAGAGCGTCCGCGTCACCCGTTCGAACGTGCGCAACCCCGCCTTCGACATCACCCCGGCCGCGCTGGTGACGGGCTACGTCACCGAGGCCGGCATCGCCGCGGACGCCGCCGCGCTCGCCGCGCTGCTTGAGGAGCGCATGGCCGCCTGATCGGGCGGGCGCGCTTTCGGCAGGCGGCGAGCGGCGCCTCGCGCTGGGGGACGCCCTATGCGGAAGCAGGCCTGCATCTCGAGCGGCGCTGGAGCCCGTTCCTCGCCGGAGCGGCGCCGCGCGCGTCCTGCGGCGGGCCAGCCGCAACCCCCTGTCCTGCCGCGAGGGCGCTTCGTCGCGGCGGCGCTCACCAAACCCCCGATCCGGCTATGCTCGCGGGGACAGGGGGCAGGGAGAGGTTTTTGGCGGACCGCGAGGAAATGATGCGGCGCCGGCAGGTTCTGGCGGAGTTCGGGGACATCGTCCTCGATCACGAGGACATGGACGAGGTTCTCGGGAGAGCCTGCCGCCTGATCGCCGAGGCGCTGGGTGCCGAACTTGCCAAGGTCATCCAGATCGAGCGTACCGCCGACGTCGGCCTGATCCGCGCCGGGATCGGCTGGAACGAGGGCATCGTCGGGCACGAGCGCATCCCGCTCAGCGAGGATTCTGCCGAGGCCTGTGCCATTGCTCGCTCCGAGCCGGTCATTGCCAATGATATCGACAAGGTGACGCGGTTCCGTTTCGCGCCTGTCCTGCGCGACCACGGCGTCGTCGCACTCGTCAACGTGCCGATCTTCCTGTCCGGTCGGCGCCCGTGGGGAGTGTTGCAGGTCGGCTCGCGGACCCCGCGCGACTTCAGCGAGAAAGACATCGAATTCCTCAAGACCTACGCCATGCTCCTCGGCCCGGTGATCGACCGCATCGAGACCGTGCGGCAGCACGAGGAGGCCCGCGCCGCCATCGAGGAGCGCGAGCAGCACCTGCACCGCATCCTCGACGGGATGGGCGAAGGTTTCGGGATCCTCGCGCCGGACTTCACCATCCTCGAGCACAATCGTGAGGCGACCCGGATGGACGGGCGCGCCCGCGAGGAGATCGTCGGCCGCTCGCACTGGGAGGCCTATCCCGGCACCGAGGAGAGCGAACTCGGACGAACGCTGAAGAAGGCCATGGCCGAGCAGGTGCCGGTGACCCTTGAACACTTCATCACCCTGTCCTCGGGCGAGGGGATGTGGCTCGAAATGCGCGCCTATCCGACCGGCGACGGCGGCCTCGCGGTGTTCTGGCGCGACGTCACCGCGCGGCGCCGCGCGACGGATGCGCTGCTCGAGAGCCGCAGACGGCTCGAGGCGACCTTCGAGAGCGTCCCCGCCGCGGTCGCCGCAATCGACCGCCGCGGGACGGCGGTGCTTGCGAACCAGCGCTATCTCGCGATCTTCCCGGTCGGCACGATCCCCTCGCGCGATCCCGAACGCATCCATCGCTGGCACGGCTGGGACGCCGAGGGTCGCCCCCTGCCCCCGGACCAATGGCCCGGATCACGTGCGCTGCGCGGCGAAAGCGTGCTGCCGGGACAGGAAATGCTCTACGCGACCGACGACGGACGCGAGATCTGGACAAGCATCGCCACCATGCCGACGCGCGACGATGACGGCGCGATCACCGGCTTCGTGACCGTCGTCACCGACATCACCGAGCGTAAGGCCACGGAGACCGCGCTGCGCGAAAGCGAGAGCCGCCTGCAAACCCTGATCCAGGGCATCCCGCAGCTTGTCTGGCGCGCCGCGCCGCACGGCGCATGGACCTGGGCGAGCCCGCAATGGGAGGACTTCACCGGCCTTTCCAGCGAGGACAGCGCGGGCGACGGGTGGCTCGCCGCGCTCCACCCCGACGACCGCGCGGCTGCCCGGCAGGCCTGGGCCGATGCCGCCGGGCGCGAGCGGCTCGCATTCGACTGCCGCCTGTGCCACGCGGCGACGGACGAGTATCGTTGGTTCCAGACCCGCGCCCTGCCGGTGCGCGATGCCGGGGGCGCGATCGTCGAATGGCTTGGCACCTGCACCGACGTCCATGACCTGCGCCAGCTCCAGGAACGCCAGCGCGTGCTCGTCGGCGAGCTCCAGCATCGCACCCGCAACCTCATCGGGGTGATCGGATCGGTCTGCGACAAGACTGCGCGCAGCAGCGCGAACTTCGCGGAGTTCCGGAGCAAATTCCTCGACCGGCTCCATGCCATGTCGCGGGTGCAGGGCCTGTTGTCGCGGATCGAGCGCGAGGAGCGGGTCAACTTCGATGATCTGATCGCGGCCGAGTTCGATGCGCTCGGCGCGCACGAGGCCGCCAGCAAGGTGATTCTCAAGGGTCCGCGCGGCGTCGGGCTGCGCTCGTCGGGGGTCCAGACCCTCGCCATGGCGCTGCACGAGCTGACCACCAATGCGATCAAGCACGGTGCGCTCGGCCAGGATGGCGCCCGGCTCGAGGTTTCCTGGGACCTCGAGGCGGGCGAGATCGAGGGCGGGCCGTGGCTGCGCATCGATTGGCGCGAAAGCGGCGTGCAGATCCCCGCGGGCGCCGCGGACAAGATCGGCCAGGGCCGCGAGCTGATCGAGAAGGCGCTGCCCTACCAACTCGGCGCGCATACCGATTACCGTTTCGCGCCGGACGGGGTGCGCTGCACTATCAGGATCGCGGTCTCTAACCGACAGAAAGCCAACAAGGTGGACACATGAACGACCTGCCGCTGCGCGGCCGCCGGGTGCTGGTGGTCGAGGACGAATACCTGATCGCCGAGGAACTGCGCCAGCAGCTCGAGGAATCGGGCGCCGACGTGATCGGCCCGGTCGGCCATATCGAGGCGGCCATGTCCTGCGCACGCGAGGAACAGATCGACGTGGCGGTGCTCGATCTCAACCTCGGCGGCGCGCCGGCCTTCCCGCTCGCCGACCTCCTCGCCGAGCGCGCGGTGCCGATGATCTTCTCGACCGGCTACGAAACGATCTCGATCCCGCCGCGCTATGCCCATGTGACGACCTGCATCAAGCCGCTGATTATCGGCGACCTGGTGAGTGCGCTGGAGGACCAGCTGGGCCGCGGACCGGCGCGGCGCTAGGCCGAGAGCGTCTTGGCGACGCGCTGGCGGTTGGAGGAAAGCGCCCGCGCCGGGTAATCGGGCGTACGCTGCTCGTCGAACAGCTCGGTCTGGTGGCGCCCGGCGGCCTTGGCGGCGTAGAGCGCCTTGTCGGCGCAGGCGATGAGCGTGCGCAGGTCCTTGATGTTCTCCGCCTTCGCCACTCCGGCCGAGAAGCTGAGCGAGGGGAGCCGCTGGCCGGCGTGGAGGATGGGCGCCTTCGCCACCGCCTCGCGCAGCCCGTCGATCAGCCGGGCGGCCTCGGCGCAGTCCATGTTGGCGCATATCATCGCGAACTCCTCGCCCCCGAAACGTGCTGCGTAGACGCCCTCGCGGTCGATATCCATGAGATGCGCGCTCAGCACCTTGAGCGCGGTGTCGCCTGCGTCGTGGCCGTGTTCGTCGTTGAACCGCTTGAAATGGTCGACATCGAGCATCACCATGGAGAGCGGCTTGTTCGAACGGTTCGCCCGGCGCAGTTCGTTCGCCGCCATCTCGAGGAACCAGCGGCGGTTCCACAGACCGGTGAGCGGGTCCTTGACCGAATGGTTGCGCAGTTCGCTCTGGAGGCGGACAATGGCGGTCGCGAGGCTGATTTGCTCGACACAGATCTGCGCCAGTTCGAGCTTGCGCTCCAGCCGCACGCGCTCGGCCTCATTCATGTTGCCGGTCGGCAGACGATAGAAGTCGAAATGCAGCAACCCGATCATGTCGCCGTGAGCGATGATCGGCAGGCAGGCATAGACCCCCTTGGGCTGGATGACATGGCTGCACAGCAGCGAGATTTCCTGCGCCCCGTAGGTGTAGCTCTTGCCCCGCCGTAGCGCCCAGCAGGCATCGGGCTTGAAATGCTCCTCGCGGTCCTTCTCGCACCCCCAGCCGCCAGCATATTCGAGGCAATCGCGCGAGTTGGCGTAGAGGTACAGGGTGCCGCTGGCGTGGGGGAAGATGTGCGCCATCGATTCCCCGACGATCGCCACCAGCTCCTCGAGCGACTGGGCCGAGAACAGCCAGCTCGACATCTGCCCGATCAGCTTGAGATCGCTGTTGTTGCGCCGCATCTTCTCCGAGACGATGACGGTCTCGTTGATCAGTTCGCGGTAGCGCGTGACGTCGCGCTCGACGCTGAGGAAGTTGGTAAGCCCGCCCGCCTCGTCGAAGAGCGGGGTGATGGTGAGGTTGATCCAGTAGGGAGTGCCGTCCTTGCGGTAGTTGAGGATCTCGGTGGTGATCTCGATGCGGCCCCTGATCGCCTCGCGCAGTTCGGCGACGGTGGCAGGATCGGTATCGCGGCCCTGGAGCACCGACCCGGGGGTCCGGCCGACCATCTCCTCGAGCGTGTAGCCCGACATGCGTGTGAACTGCTGGTTCACCCACACCGTCCTGCCCTGCGCATCGGCGCAGATCACCGAATCTGTCGCGTGGCGAACGATCTCGTGGAGCAGGTTAGGAGGGCACAGATCCATCGTGGCCACGTCCCGATTCTTATTGCGGCTCCGTCAGGTCTAGGCGATGTCGATTGGAAAAGGGGTTAGGCAGCGGTCCGCAGCACAGCGGGTAGCGGCGGCGGGGAAGCCTTAACCATGCGTCCGCGCGCCGGGCGCTCAGCCGGGCGAGGTCATCTTGCGGCGGCGGCGCAGCAGTTCGGCGAGCGCCACCTCGGTCCCCGCGCTCGAGCGCCGCGCGTGATCGGCGCTGACCTGCGCGGCGGTCGCGGCCGCCTCGGCGAACAGCCGCCCGCCCACCGAGATCACCAGCGGCTTGTCCGGCAGGGCGGCGCGGGCGCGGCCGATCGTCTCGCGCAGTCGCGCGAGGCTGCCGGGCCGCAGCATCGCGTCCGACAGCGACAGGTCGAGCGCGTCGGGCTCCTGCGCACGCAGCGCCCGGCCGAGTTCGAGATCGCTCTGCGGGAAGGCGAGGTCCACTCCCCAGCCCCGCTCTGCGAACTGGTCGGCGAGCAGCGCCGAGCCGAGCATGTGCGGTTCGCCCGGCGCAGGCACCAGCAGTATCGAATAGCGGCTCGCGCGCAGCGTCTCCGGGCAGGGCGAGGCCTTGGCGGCGTGGCTGGCGAGCTGCAGCAGCCCCATGCCGAGCGTCACGTCGAACTCGCTCGCCTCGTCGCCCAGCCAGGCGTCGCCCAACCCGCGCGCCGCCGGCTCGATGAGATCGCGTGCCAGTTCCTCGGGCGAATGGCCCTTGCCGACGAGGTCGGCGATCATCGCGTTGAGCCCCGCCTCGTCCGCGGCGAGCGCCAGCGCGACAGCTTGCGGCACGTAGTGCGCGAGCGGATGCCGCCGCGCCAGCCGCTGGCGCAGGCTCTCGGGCGCCCGCTCGAAGCGCCGGTAGTGGAGCAGGTCCCACTGCGAGAACAGCCGGGCACCGACGAGGTGCTGGGTCAGCACCTCGATCGCCGAATGGCGCTCGTCCTGCTGAATCGAGGTCCACACCTTTTCGAGCCCCTCGACCGGCCCCTCGAGAGTCTGGAGGAAACGGCCCTTGTCATAGAGCAGCATGCCGGTCACCCCGAGCGCGCTGTTGCGCCGCCGCGCGGCGGCGACGAGGGCGTTGAGTTCGCCCTCACCGGGCTTGCTAGTGGCCCGGCTCTCGTAGGTCAGGCACCCGATCAGCATGCCCGCAGAGTCGTCCGTGTTGGCCTGCGCTGTCGCCATTGCGTCCTCCCTGCCGAAGGCGGCGGCGTCGCGGACGCCCGGGCGGAGCCTTGAGAGCCAGCCCGTCGCGCGCCCGGCAGAAGATCCGCCCGCGGTTCCCGTCATGCCCGCCGGCGAGGTGCGGATCGCTGCGGCCGCACCATCCGCCCGCGCGGTGCCGCCCGGCACCGGTGGCGGGATCGGCATGACCGCTGCAAACCGCGCCGTGGCGCCGGGCAGCCTCGGCATCGACCCGATCCCGCGGGCCGCACCGATTGTCCTCAAGGGCTTGCGCAGTCCCTCGACTCCGCAAGTTCGGAATACGAGTGTGGGTCATTTGCGGCGCGGGGTCAATCATGGGTTGGCAACATTGCGGAGGGCGGGCGAGAGGTTGCACCTCCGCGGTTTCGCGCTAGGAGCGCGGGCGGATGACCCCTGACGAACTCCAGCGCCTGCTCGACGGCAAGACCAAGCCCCTCGGTTCGCTCGGCCGGCTCGAGCGGCTTGCCGTCGCCGCGCGCGCCGCGCTCGGGGAGGAACGCGCCAGCCCCGCAGCGAGCGCCAGCCTGACAATCTTTGCCGCCGATCACGGCATCGCCGCCGAGGGCGTCTCGGCCTTCCCGCAGGCGGTGACCGGGCAGATGGTACGCAACTTCCTCGCCGGCGGGGCGGCCGCGAACGTCATCGCCGCGGCGCTCGGCGTGCCGGTGTTCGTCGCCGACTGCGGTGTCGCGGCACCGCTTGCGGACGCCGACGGCCTCATCGATCTGCGCCTCGGGGCCGGCACCGCCAACAGCCTCGCCGGCGCGGCGATGCCGCTTGCGCTCGCCGAGCGGGCAATCGCTCAGGGCTGCGAATACGGCGCGAACCTCGCAAGCGACATCGCCTGCTTCGGCGAGATGGGGATCGCCAACACCTCCGCCGCGACGCTGGTGGCGCACAAGCTCTCGGGCCTAGCGGTCGCCCGGCTCGTCGGGCGGGGCACGGGGCTCGCCGACGAGGCTCTCGCGCACAAGCGGGACGTGCTCGAGCGCGCGGCGGCGCGGACCGGGGCGCTCGCGCCGATGGCGGTGCTGGCCGAGGTCGGCGGGTTCGAGATCGGCACCATGGCGGGCGCGATGATCGGCGCGGCGGGAGCGGGCCGGCTGGTGATCGTCGACGGCTTCATCGCCACCGCCGCCGCCGCGCTGGCACGCGCGCTGGCGCCGGACTGCGCGCGCGGCATGATCTTCGCCCACCGTTCCGCCGAGGCGGGGCACGCGGCGCTGCTTGAATGGCTCGGGGTGGAGCCGCTGCTCGATCTCGACCTGAGGCTCGGCGAGGGTACCGGCGCGCTGCTCGCGGTGCCGCTGGTGCGCGCCGCGCTGGCGCTGTTCGCCATGGCGAGCTTCGCCGAAGCGGGCGTCGCGGGCCGCACCGAGCCATGCTGAGCCCCGCCTTGCGCAGCCTTGCAGCGGCGTGGATCTTCTTGACCCGCATCCCGCTCCCTCCCCTGCCGCTCACCGAGGAGGACTTCGCGGCCGCCCCGGCCTTCTACCCGCTGGTCGGGATCGCCATCGGCGGCATCGCCGCGGCCGCCTTCGGAGCGGGGCTGGCCTTCGCAGGGCCGGTGATCGCCGCGCTGCTCGCCCTCGCGGCGACCCTGCTCGCCACCGGCGCCTTCCACGAGGACGGACTTGCCGATCTCTTTGACGGGCTCGGCGCCGTCACCCGCGAACGGATGCTGGAAGTGATGCGCGACAGCCGGCTCGGCACCTTCGGTGCGGCGGCGCTGGGGACGGCGCTGGCGCTCAAGGTCACGGCTCTCGCCGAACTGCCGGCGCTGCTGGCGCTGGCGGCCCTGCCACTCGCGCATGGGGTGTCGCGCCTCTCGGCGGTGCTGGTGATCGCGACCTCAAGCTACGCCCGGGCCGAGGGTGCGGCCAAGCCCGTGGCCAAGGGCATCACCGCGCGGGCGCTGACGATCGCCGTCCTCACCGGGGCGGGGGCGCTGGCGCTGTTCGCGCTCCATGCCGGCCCCGGCGCGGCCCTCGCCGCGGTGGCGGGAGCGGCGCTTGGCCATCTCGCGGTCCGGCGCCTGTTCGAGCGGCGGCTGGGGGGCTACACCGGCGACTGCCTCGGCGCGGTGCAGCAGGGGAGCGAGCTCGGCATCTGCCTCGCGCTGGTCGCATGGACCTGATCCTGCTCCGCCACCTCGTGCCGCTGGTGGCGCCGGGGGTGTGCTACGGCCGCGCGGATGTCCCCGCGCCTGCACCGACGGAGGCCGAGTTGGCGAGGCTCGTCGCCGCCTTCCCCCCGGGCATCGCCGCCATCGCCGCCAGCCCGCTCTCCCGCTGCCGCTCGCTCGCCGAGCCGCTGGCCGCATGCCTCGGCCTCGCCCTCGCCATCGACGCGCGGCTTGCCGAGATCGATTTCGGGCGCTGGGAGCTGCGCCCCTGGGACGACATCCCGCGCGCCGAGATCGACGCCTGGGCCGCCGACGTGACCGGCGCCCGCCCGCACGGGGGCGAGAGCGTCGCCGACATGATGGCGCGGGTGGGCGCCTTTCTCGAAGAGCGCCGCGACGGGCCGGGACCGCTGCTCCTCGTCACCCATCAGGGTGTGGTGCGCTGCATCCGCGCGCTCGCCGGCGAGACCGGGGCATTCGAACACCGGCTGGACCACGGCGCCTTCGAATTCATGACCATCCAGCGCCCGGCTTGACAGTCGATTGCGTAAACCGCATGGCACGCGCAGACGGTGCCGCGGGTGCGAAAGTGCCCGGGGCTAAGAGGGAAGCCGGTGCGCCCCCAGCGGGCCATGCCGGCGCTGTGCCCGCAACTGTAGGCCGGGAGTCCCGAAGCACCATGTCACTGGCAAGGCCCCTCGCGGGCGGCGCCGGGAAGACGCTTCGAGGGCGGTGATCGGCGAGCCAGGAGACCTGCCGTCGCGTCGTTCGTCCGGGGCCGGGTCCAGCCCATCGGGACAGGAAAGCTTCTTTCCGAAGTAGCGACAGCAAGGCCGGGCTTCGGCGTCGGGCTCGCCTTCACGGGCGGCGCGGCGGGCCATCTGTCTCATGCGCCGTGCGGGCACCGGGCCCCCGGCAGGGCCGTGGCTTTGGAAATGCTCATGATCAAGCCTGCCGCATACCTCGTCGCCGCCCCGGGCCTCGCGCTCGGCGCGGTCTGTGCCGCCACCCCCGCCCTCGCCCAGTCGCCCGACCAGCTCGAGGCCGAGGCGATCGGCTCCACCACCATCGTCGTCACCGCCAACCGCACCGCGCGCGAGCGTGCCCAAGTCGGGGAATCGGTCAGCATCGTCGCCGAGCAGGAGATTATCGACCGCCAGCCGGGCGATATCATCGACATCCTGCGCACCCTTCCCGGCGTGACCTTCAACCGCAACGGCGGGATCGGCACGGTCGCGGGGGTCTCGATCCGCGGGGCGGAGAGCGACCAGACCGTGGTACTGATCGACGGGGTCAAGCTCAACGACCCCTCGACGCCGGGCGGCGGAAGCAGCCTCGGCACGCTGGTCGCGGGCAACATCGCGCGAATCGAGGTGGTGCGCGGCGCCCAGTCGGTGCTCTACGGGAGCCAGGCGATCGGCGGCGTCGTCAACCTCATCACCCGCGAGCCGACCGAGGACCTCGCGGTCTTCGCCCGCGCCGAATACGGCGAGCGGGATTCGGCACAAGCGGTCACCAATGTCGCCGGGCGCCTCGGCCCGGTCGCGGCGAGCCTCGGCGCGACTTATCTGACGACCGACGGCATCTCCGCCTTCAGCGCGGCGCGCGGCGGTGAGGAGCGCGACGGGTTCGAGAGCCTCGGTGTCAACGGCAAGCTGGACATCGCGCTCGCCGAGGGCGTCTCGCTCGACCTGCGCGGCTACTATGTCGACGCCGAGACGGATTTCGACGGCTTCGCGCCGCCCACCTTTGCCTTCGGCGACACGCCGGCGGTGGGCGAAAGCGCCACGCTCGTCGGCTACGCCGGGCTCAACGCGGCCCTGTTCGAGGGGCGGCTGCGCAACCGGCTCGGCTTCGCCTATACCCGGATCGACCGCGAGGACTTCGCCAGCCCCGGCGGCGCCGAAACCTTCGATGCGGCGGGGGAGAACCGCCGTTTCGAATACCAGGGCGTGCTCGACGCCGGGGAGGCCCTGGACCTCGTCTTCGGGGCCGAGCGCGAGGAGAGCGAATACCGCACCAGTTCGGGCGACGCGGCGGATGTCTGGATCAATTCGCTCTACGGCCAGTTCACCCTTGCGCCGCTCGCGGGCCTATCGCTCACCGCAGGCGCGCGCCACGACGATCACCAGACCTTCGGCGGCCAGACCACCTTCCAGGCAAGCGGCGCCTATTCGCCGAACGGCGGCGCGACGGTGGTGCGCGCGAGCTATGGCGAGGGGTTCAAGGCGCCCGCGCTGTTCCAGCTGTTCAGCAATTTCGGCAACCCCGACCTCTTGCCCGAGGAGGCCGAGAGCTGGGACGCCGGGATCACCCATGCCTTTCTCGGCGGGCGGGCGCAGGTCGGCGTCACCTATTTCGAGCGGCGATCGGACAACCTCATCATCTTCGTCGGCTGCTTCGCGAACCCCCTGCCCGCCTGCAACGATGCCGCCAACCCGCGCCCTTTCGGCACCTATGACAACGTCGCCCGGGCAAGCGCCGACGGCTGGGAGTTCGAGCTCGCGCTCCGGCCTGTCGATGGCTTCGACCTGACCGCGCAATACTCGGTCATCGAGGCTTTCGACGACACCACCGGCAACCGCCTGCCGCGCCGCGCCGGGGATACCTTCAGCCTCAACGCCGATTATCGCCTCCGCGGCGGGATCGGCCTCGGCACCACCGTGCTGGTGGTGGGCGACAGCTTCGACAATGCCGCCAACACCCGCCCGCTCGACGGCTACGTCGTCGCCGACATCCGCGCGAGCTACGCCATCACCGAGGCGCTCGAGATCTTCGGCCGGATCGAGAACCTGTTCGATGCCGAGTACGAGACGGTCTTCCAGTATGGCCAGCCGGGCCGAGCGGTTTTCGGCGGCCTGCGCTACCGGATGTGACGATGCGGCGGACGATCCTCGCCGGCCTTGCCGCCCTTGCCGCCTTTGCGCCGGCCGCCTGTTCGCAGGGGTCGGCGCCAAGGCACGGGCGCGCGGGGGCGGAGCGGATCGTCAGCCTCGATTACTGCGCCGACCAGTATGTGCTGCGCTTCGCCCGGCGGGAAGACATCCTCGCGCTCTCGCCCGAGGCGCGGCGGCGCTATTCCTACCAGCGGGCCGAGGCCGCCGGCCTGCCGCAGGTGCGCCCACGCAGCGATGAGGTGCTCGCGCTCGGCCCGACGCTGGTGGTGCGCTCATACGGCGGGGGGCCGGGGATCACGGCCTTCCTCGAGCGGACCGGAGCCCGGGTGGTGCAGCTCGGCTATCCCGGAACCCTTGCCGAGGTGCGCTCCGAGGTCCTCAGGGTCGGGGGCGAGCTCGGCAATCCGGTCGAGGCGGCGGCGGTGGCGGCCGACATGGACCGGCGCCTCGCCGCGCTCGCCGCCCGCCGGCCTCCGGAGAAGCCACGCAAGGCGCTCTACATCACCCCCGCCGGGGTCACCGCGGGAGCGGGCACGATGATCGATGAACTGTTCCGGGCCGCCGGCCTCGCCAATTTCCAGGACCGCCCCGGCTGGAACCCCCTCCCCCTCGAACGGCTCGCCTACGAACGGCCCGAGGTGGTCGCCGCGGGCTTCTTCGAGAGCAAGCCGGTCGATCCGTGGAGCGCCGCGCGTCACCCGCTCGCCCGCGAAAGGCTCTCCGGGCTTCCCGTGGTGCCGATCGAGGGGGCGTGGACATCCTGCGGTGGGTGGTTCCTCGTCGATGCGGCCGAGGCGCTGGCGGAGCAGGCGCGGTGAACCGGGTCGCCGCGATCCTCGCCGCAGCCCTCGTACTGGCGCTGCTTGCCGCCGTGATGGTCGGCGCCGTGCCGCTTGCGCCTGGACGGGTGCTGGCCGCGCTGGTGGGCGGCACGAACGAGGGGGACCGTCTGGTCGTCTGGCAGATCCGCCTGCCGCGCAGCCTCGCCGCGGCGCTCGTAGGCGGGGCGCTCGGGATGAGCGGCGCGGCGCTTCAGGGGCTGCTGCGTAACCCGCTCGCCGAGCCCGGCATCCTCGGCGTCTCGGCAAGCGCCGCGCTGTGCGCGACCTTCGTGCTCTATTTCGGTCTCGCCGCCGCCGCGCCGCTGGTCCTGCCGCTCGCCGCGGTGGCGGGGGCGCTGACGGCGACGCTGCTGGTCGCGGCGGCGGCGCTCAGGACCCGCTCGGCGGTGACACTGATCCTCGTCGGCGTGGGCCTTTCCAGCTTCGCGGGCGCACTGATGGCGCTGCTGATGAACCTCGCCCCCAACCCCTTCAGTCTTGCCGACATGGTCAACTGGACGCTCGGCACGGTCGACAACCGCGGCTTTGCCGACATTGCGCTCGCCGCCCCCTTCATGGGGGCAGGCATGGCGATCCTGCTGGCGAGCCGGCGCGGGCTCGGGGCGCTTGCGCTGGGCGAGGAGGCGGCCGAGGGGCTGGGGCTCGACCTGGCCCGCCAGCGGCTCGGCGTGATCGTCGGCGCGGGGCTTGCGACCGGGGCGGCGGTGGCGCTCGCCGGGGCGATCGGCTTTGTCGGCATCGTCGCCCCGCACGTGGTGCGCCCGTGGCTGCGGCACGATCCCGCACGCCTGCTGGTACCGGCGGGCCTGCTCGGCGCGCTGCTGCTGGTGCTCGCCGACATCGGGGTGCGGCTGATCCCCAGCGACAGCGAGCTGCGCCTCGGCGTCGTCGCCGCGCTGATCGGCGCGCCGGTGTTCGTGTGGATCGCCGCCCGGCGGAGGCTTGCATGAGCGCGCTCGAGGCACGGGGCCTTGCCTGGCGCGCGGAGGAGGGCCGCGCGCTGGTGGAGGAGGCGAGCTTTGCCCTCGAGCCCGGCACGCTCACCATGCTGATCGGCCCCAACGGCGCGGGCAAGTCGACCCTGCTCCGGCTCGCGCTCGGCCTTCTTGCGCCCCACGCGGGCGAGGCGCTGATTGGCGGGCGTGACGCGCGCAGCCTTTCCCCGGGCGAACGCGCGCGCCTCGCGTCCTACCTCCCGCAGGCGCGCCCGCTGGTCTGGCCGCAGCCGGTGCACGACATCGTCGCGCTGGGCCGTTTCGCCCACGGCGCTGCGCCCGGCCGGCTCGGCCCCGCCGATGCCGCCGCCGTCGCGCGCGCGATCGCCGCCTGCGACCTCGAGGAGCTGGCCGAGCGCCCCGCCGACACGCTCTCGGGCGGCGAGATCTCGCGCGTTCACCTCGCCCGCGCGCTCGCCGCCGAGGCGCCGGTGCTGGTCGCCGACGAGCCGGTTGCCGCGCTCGATCCGCGCTACCAGCACGAGGTGCTGCGCATCTTCGCGGGCGCGGCGCGCGGAGGGGCGGCGGTGCTGACAGTGATCCACGACCTGGCGCTGGCGGCGCGCTATGCCGACCGGCTGCTGTGGATGCAGGGCGGCCGCATCGTCGCCGACGGCACCCCGGCCGCGACCCTGACGCCCGAACGCCTGCGCACCGTGTTCGGGATCGCGGCGTCGGTCAGCCCAGGTGCGGAAGGCCGCGTGACGCTGCATGTCGAGGGCCCCGCCGAAGCGGACCCGTATGTGGCGACCGATGTTGTCCCGAAGTCTTGATAGCGGAGGGAGGGGACACTCGGCGTCGCTTACCCGGGTGGCACTGATCGCGATTGCGGTTTACAAGGTCGTGTGAGCCGCATCCTTTACGTCGACGACGAGCCCGATCTGCGCGAGATCGCCACGCTGGCGCTTTCGCTCGACCCCGATCTCGAAGTGCGGGCCGCTGCGGGCGGGGTCGAGGCGATTGCGATGGTGGCAGAGTGGATGCCGGATCTGATTATGCTCGACGTCATGATGCCGGGTATGGACGGTCCCTCGACCCTCGCGCGCCTGCGTGAGGACCCCCGGACCGCGGAGCTGCCGGTGGTGTTCATCACCGCCCGTGCGCAGACCAAGGACCTGCAAACCTTCGCGACGCTCGATGCCCGCGGGGTGATCGCCAAGCCCTTCGATCCGATGAGCCTCGCGCAGCAGGTGCGCGCGTTCCTCGCGTGACAGGCGACGATGCGTGGCTCGAGCCGTTGCGGGCGAGGTTCGCGAGCAGGCTCGGTGACGAGCCCGCCGCGCTCCGCGGGGCTCAGGCCCGCGGAGATACCGAGACGATCATCGATCGTGCGCACAAGCTTGCGGGCCTGGCGGGGATGCTGGGCGCCCCGCAGGTGGGCGAGGCGGCGCTGCTCCTCGAGGAGACAGCGCGAAGTGGCTCCGACTATGCCGCGCCCCTGGCAGCGCTCCTCGCGGCGATCGATGACGTCCGGCGCTAGGCGGTCGCGCCGCCGAACCCCTTGCGCGTCATTGCGCCCCAGCCCTGCTCGCGCCGCACGAACTGCCACCAGCCCTTCAGGCGCCAGACGTTCGAGAGCTGCCGGTAGCCGAGGTTCTCGACCACGGCGATGAAGGCGAGGATCGCCAGCTCGCGGGCGCGGGGGAAGCGGCGCAGTTGGACCTCTTCGAGGATGAGCGTCAGCGCGCTGATCGCGATGCCGAAGGTGAAGGTCGCCGCGAGAAAGGCGAGCAGCCAAGGGAGGGCCAGCAGCTTGAGCCCCCACAGCAGCGGCAAGAGGATGTAGCCGAGCACCTCGATCAGCGGCCCCAGCACGTCGACCAGCACGATGTGCCCGAACCCGACGAAGCCGATCCGACCGTAGCGCGGGTTGAAGGTCATGTCGCGGTGCTTGACGAAGCATTCCAGCGCCCCGCGCTGCCAGCGGCTGCGCTGCCGCGCGAGCACGCCGACGTCCTCGGGACATTCGGTCCAGCACACCGGCTCGGGGATGAAGTCGATGCGGTAGGGCAGCTTGAGGTCGCGCATGTGGCGGTGGAGCTTGATGACGAGCTCCATGTCCTCGCCCACCGTGCCGTGGCTGTAACCGCCGACCTCGACCACGCGCTGGCGGCTGAACAGGCCGAAGGCGCCCGAGATTACGGTCAGAGCCTGCATCTGCCCCAGCGCGAGGCGCGCCATGAGGAAGGCGCGCAGGTATTCCATGATCTGCACCAGCGCGAGGAAGTTGCGCGGGAGGCCCACGCCGGTCACGCGGCCCGTGTCGATCGTGCAGCCGTTGGCGATGCGGATCGTGCCCCCCACCGCGACGGTCCTGTCAGGATAGTCGATGAAGGGCCGCACCACGCGCAGCAGCGCATCGGTTTCGAGGATCGAATCTGCGTCGATCGCGCAGAACAGGGGCGAGCGCGCGGCGTTGATCCCGGCGTTGAGGGCATCGGCCTTCCCGCCGTTCTCCTTGTCGATCACCAGCAGGCGCGGCAGGTCGGGGCTGGCGTAGAAGCCGCGGATCGGCTGGTGCGTGACGCTATCGTCGATATAGCGCCCGACGCGCTTCAACCCGAACTCGGCGGTCACCCGGGCGAGCGTGCCATCCTTCGAACCGTCGTTGACGAGCAGCACCTCGAAGCTCGGATAATGGAGCGCGAGCAGCGAGCGTACGCTCTCCACGACGGTCAGCTCCTCGTTGTAGGCCGGCGCGATGACTGCGATGGGCGGTGCCTGGTCGGAATAGCGCCGCCACAGTGTCGCCCCGCGCGGCACCGGCGGACGATTGTGGAGCGCGACGGCGGCGTAGACAAGCTGGACGATGTAGAAGGCGGTCTGGGCAAGACCGGTGACGATCACCACCAGCGCGATCGCCTGCGCGGCGTCGAGCATCCAGTCGCGCGCCCAGATGGCGGGTTCGAAATTCATGCGCCCCGCCGCTCTTCCAGGGTCAGCCGCGCTGCCCGGCTCGCAATCTCGTCGGTACCGGCGGCGATACGCTCTAGCACCGCATGGCCGCGCGGGCCGAGGCGCCACAGGGCCTCGCCGGCGCGGAACCGCACCCACCACGTGTCATCGCCGAGCAACCCTCCGAGCGGCTCGACAGCCTCGACCAGCGCGCTCGTTCCCGCCGCCTGCGCCGCCGCGGCGCGGACCGCCCAGGCGGGATGCGAAAGCCCGCCGAGGATCGCGGGATGGCCGGAGGGGTGTCCGATCCGGCCCATGGCGTGGAAGATGCGGGGGAGCAACTCGCTGTCCTCGGACGCGTACTGCGCCATCTGGGCGACCAGCGGCGCGTGCTCCGCCCGGCCGCTTGCCGCCAGCGCATCGACCGCGGCAAGCTTGATCGCATCACTGGCCTCCGGGTCCGTGAGCAGCGCCTCGACCGAGCCCGGATCGTGCTCGACCAGATCGCGCATTAGCGAGCCGATCAGCAGCGAGCGTTCCGTCGTGCCGAGGCCCAGCTGCCGGACCAGCGCGCCCGCGGGCGGTGCGGCCTCGTTTTGGGCGAGCGCCAGCGCCGCACCGAGGCGGACATTGGCATTGCGATCGCGCAGCATCTCGCGCGCGCGCTCCCGGCCCGAGGAAAACATCGCCAGCGCCTCGACGGCGAGCAGCCGTTCCTGCGGCGCAGCGCTCACGCTGCGCTCCCACAGCACGCGCGGGACGCGGAGCTGCTCGGCATTGGCGAGCAGCGCCGCACGGTCGGCGCCGCGAACGAGTTCGGCGAGCTCGAGCGCAAGTCGCGCCGCCTCGTTGCGCTCGAGGCGTCTCCTCGGCGGAACGGCGGGTTCGTCGGACGCGCCCATCAGCGCCCGGGTGACGCGGCGACGTTCTTTGACCCGCCGGGTACCGCGCCGCTCGGACAACAGGCGCGCGATCAGGATCGAAGCGAGCGCCAGCAGCGCGATGGCGCACAGCAGCAGCGAGGCCTGCCAGATCGCGAGCAGCGTCGTCAAAAGGCGGCCTTAACTTCGAGCCGCAGCTCGGTCCGGTCGGGGCCTCCCTCGCGCCATTCGTGCGAAATCGACGGGAGCAGGGAGATCCGCCCGGTGAGCGGCAGTTCTGCTCCGGCAAACAGCGAGGTGACGCGGCTGACGACCCCGAGGTTCGTATCGGGTGCATTGACCGCGCCCAGGAAGTAGCGGCGCCGTTCATCAGGTGCATGATCGATCCGGCCGAGCACACCAACCTCGAGATCGCCTTGTTGCGGCACGATCCCGATGCCGCGCAGCGTGCCCCACCAGCGTCCCCCGCCGAAATACTGGGTGACGCCAGGCGAGACGGTGACGACCTCCTCGAGCGGAAAACGTTGCCACGCGGCATCGAGCGAGAGGACCGTCGCCTGCGGCCCGTCCGCGATCCGCACGTCCGCGCCCGCGCCGAGCGCCAGTTCCGGGCGGAAATCGGCGTTCGGGGTGCCCCCGACGCTCGCGCGCAGCCACACGTCCTCGGAGGGATGCGAAGCGATACGCCCTTCGAGCTCGACATCCTCGAAGCCGAAACGGCGATACCAGCTCGCCCGCCCACCGGCAGATAGCGTGGGAGAGACGGGGACCTCCCCCGCAAGGCTCGCCTCCCCCCAGTCGCGCGCCCCGCCCTCGAGGTCGCTCCACGCGCCGCCTGCGATCACATAGGCACCGCTCGGCGCGGCACGGCGCTGCGCCACCTGGTCGAGCCCAGCCCGTGCATCCGCATAGTCGGGGGCGAGCGAGAGGGCCGCGCGGAAGTCCCGCTCCGCCGCCCCGGTTCTGCCAAGCGCGAGGTGTGCATAGCCGCGCTGAACGAGCGCATCGCTGTCCTGCGGATGCGCGGCGATCCAGCGGTCGAGCAGCCGCACCGCCTCCGCGCTGTCGTCGGCCAGCCGGGCGGCGACCGCAGCTTCGTAGTCGCTGCGCGCCTCCTGCGCCGCCAGCGGGGCAGCCAGCACCAGCAGCGATACTGAAAAGACGAGCCTCACGGCCGGGCGTCCAGCAGCCGCTTGAGGCGCACCAGCAATTCCTCTGGTAGGAAGGGCTTCACCATGTAGTCGCTCGCTCCCATCTCGAGCGCGCGCACGATGTCCTCCTCGTTGCGGCGCGCCGAAAGGATGATCACCGGCACGTCGCCTGCCGTCTCGCTGGCCCTGATCCGGCGCAGCACCTCCATCCCGTCATAAACCGGCATCATCGCGTCGAGCACGACGGCGGCCGGCGGCTCCTCCGCGAACCGCGCGAGCGCCTCGCGCCCGTCATGGGCGATGACAGTTTCGTAGCCCTTGGATTTGAGGCGGAACTCCAGAATCTCGGTCAGCAGGGGTTCGTCATCGGCGATGAGGATCCGGCGGGGGGCAGTCATGATCTCGAACCTAGCTCCGACTTCGGCAATCCGGGTGCACAATCTTTGCCATTTCGGCAAGACGACGCGTCATGGCGACGAGCCGTGGCAGGATCGCGGCTCATGCCGGCCCGGCAAGCGGCAGGTCGACGTGGAAGGTCGAGCCGACCGGCACCGTCTCATCGAGCCGGATGGTGCCGCCGTGCGCTTCGACGATGCTCCGCGAGATCGCGAGGCCCAGCCCCGATCCCGGATGCCCGGTCACCGCCGATTCCCGGTCCTGCGAGAAGCGCGCGAAGAGGTGCTTCCTGAACTCCTCGGATATGCCGCGACCCTGATCGATCACGCTGATGCGGGCGGTCGTGCCCAGCCGCTCGAGCCTCAACCGCACGAGGGAGCCACGCGGCGAGAACTTGGCGGCATTTGAGATCAGGTTGGTGAGGACCTGCGCGATCCGCCCTTCGTCGGCGATCACCGTGACGGGCACGTCTTCGGCCTCGATCCGCACGTCCACCCCGAAGCCCTGCGTATAGGGAATGTTCTGCACCACGACCTCACCGATCAGCCGGACGAGATCGACTGGCGCGAAGTCGTAGTCCATTTTGCCCGACTGCATTTTCTCCATGTCGAGGAGGTCGTTGACGATCTTGACCAGCCGGTCCCCGTTCTTGAGCGCCATCGTCACCAGTTTGACGCTCTGCTCGGTCAGCGCTCCTGCGGCGCCCCCCTGAAGAAGCCCGAGCGAGCCGATGATCGCGGTAAGCGGCGTGCGCAGTTCGTGGCTGACGGTGGCGACCAACTGGTCCTTGATGCGGGCAGCGGCCCTTTCCTTCGTCGCGTCGCGGAACAGCCACAGGCGGCCGAGCAGTATGCCATCGTCGACCCACCGGCTGTCGACCTTGTAGGTTCGCCCGTCCCGCTCGATCTCGAAGGCGATGTCCTCGTAAGGCGAACTGGCAAGATTGAAGCCGCCACTTCCCGGGATTTCGTCGGCTGCCAGCCGCGCCAGTCGCGCCGCGACCCTCCGGTTGCTGAGGCCTTCGCGGGGCATCTCCAGAAGCACCAGCGCCTGCTCGTTGAGGAACACCTCGATCGTCCGGGAATCGACGAAGATCAGGGGCACCGGCAGATTGTTGATCAGCGAATGCAGGCCCTCGGAGGTGTGATATTCCCGGGCTGTGAGAGGGCCGATGCCCTGCAACCGGCCGATCGTCTCGGCCGCGCAGGCCATGAGCGCGATATCCGGCTCCCGTCTCGCCGAGGCGCAGATGAGGAAGCGGCCGGTGCCCGCCACGGGCACCGCCGCGACCCCCACCGGCCGCCCCCCGCACAGCGCGGTCCAGGCGAGCGGCAGTCGCGTATCGCCGGCCGTCAGCAGCCTCGGCTGCTGCGCGCACAGGCCCTCGGGTGCGGCGATTGTCCCACCGTGCGGCTGGACCGGGGGGTAGGCCTCCTCGATACGGATCCGTCCCTGCTTCTCGCATGAGGCGACAAGCGCGACCATCTGCTGCGGATCCGGTCCGACGAGGAGCTGCAGGATCGCGCGCGCAGTGGCGACCGGGCGGTGCTCGGCGGTGAGGTCAGTGGGCAAGGTCGGCATTCAGAACGGTCGCAACTTCCTCGGGAGCGGCAAGATGCGGGAGATGGCCGGCCGTGTCGATCCAAGCAAGGCGGCTGCCGGGGATGTGCGCGTGCAGGTATCGGCCCACGTCGGCGGGAACCGCCATGTCTTCGCGCGCGTGGATGAGCAAGGTCGGTACAGTGACCAGCGGGAGGACATGCCGCAGGTCCGAGGTGAAGATCATGCGCGCGATCTTCGCGGTGACATCGGGCCGCATGGCGAGCAAGCCGGCCGAGAAGTCGACGATCGCCTCCGGCACGTTCACACCGACCGCCGCCGGGGCGAAGCCGGCGACCCAGGCCTGGTAGTTCGCCGACATCGCCGCCAGCAGGGTATCGAGCTCGACCTGGTCGAAGCCACCGACATAGCTTTCGGCGTTAAGGTAGCGGGGAGACGTGTTGAGAAGGACGAGCCGCTCGAAACGCTCCGGCTCCTCGATCGAGGCCAGCAAGCCGATCATGCCGGAAACGGAATGCCCGACAAAGGTGCAGCGATCGACCCCGAGCTCGTCGAGGAGGTGCAGGAGGTCGTCCGCGTAGTCCGCGACCGAGCTGTAGTCGTCAGGGTCGAAGTCGGCCGGAAGCAGTGGCCCGGCTCCGGGCAGGTCGTAGACCAGCGCCGCGATGTCTTCGGGCAGCCGCCTGATGATCCCGTCCCAAGCGCTCTGATCCGTGCCGAGTCCGTGCGAAAAGACCACGAGCCGCGTGCCCTTGCCGACCAGCCGGGCCCTGTGCCGCGCAGCCAGCGGGCCCTTGAAGTTGAGCGGCGGCAGGCCAGACCGCGTGCATCGACCCTGCTGTGTCATGAATGCTCTCCCTCCGGCAGCGACGAATCCCGCGGCCCGTCCATCGCGCAGTGAAGGCGCAGCCATCGCGCAAATTTGCATGATGGATGCGCTTACTAGCGCGTCAGATCGCCAAGACTAGCAGCTAAATCCGACATGCGGAACGGCTTGGTCAGCCGCGGCAAATCGGGCGCGATCCTTTCGCGTTCGGCATAGCCGGAGATGACCAGCACCCGTGTTTCCGGCCGCTCTGCCAGCATGATCCGGGCAAGTTCCGGGCCGCTCATGCTCGGCATGAGGTGATCGGTCACGCAAGGTCGGGCAGGAACCCTCCCCGCAACATCTGAAGCGCCTCCTCCGCAGAGGCCGCCTCGACGACTTCGTATCCCAGATCGCCCAGCATATTGGCCGTGTTCTCGCGAACCAGGTCGTCATCGTCGCTGAGCAAAGCCTTTCCCGCCACGACCGTCCCGGCCGTTCCGCCGCTTCCTCGATCGGCCCGCTCGGGCAGCGCCTCGGTGAGCGGCAGCCACAGCTCGACATTGGTGCCGAGGCCCGGTCGGCTCGTGATTGCGAGCGCGCCGCCGAGCTGGGAAGCAAGGCCGTGGACCATCGACAGGCCGAGCCCGGTACCCTTGCCGACGCCTTTGGTTGAAAAGAAGGGTTCGATGGCGCGCGCGCGCATCGCATCGTCCATGCCCGTGACGAGACCCGCGACGTCGACGTCACTGGGCTGGAGCGGCTGCCGCCTGGCGAAGGCCAGCAGCCGCTGGACGAGCGTCTTGGCCCGGTCCGCCGACTGGATCGCGCCCGCGATCAGCCGCTGCTCGCGCTCGCCGCCGAGGCCCTTGCGCTGAAGCATGTCGAGGCTGCCGACGATCGGCGTGAGCATGTTGTTGAAATCGTGCGCGACGCGGCCCGTGAGCTGGCCCATCGCCTCCATCTTCTGGCTCTGCCGGAGCGCCTCCTGCGCGGCGAGGAGATCGGCCTTGGCCCGCAAGCGGTCGGTGACATCATAGGCGGTGTGGCAGGCGCCGATCACGGTGGCCTAACGGTATCTGAGCGCGCTGAAACGCGCTTCGTAGGCGATCTGTTCGCGGGTCTCGTCCCCGAAGCGGTCGGTCACCACGAAATCCTCGCCGCCGAGAGCGCGCCCCCAGATCGGCCGGACCTTTTCGAGGCGTTCGGGCAGGTCTGCGAAAAGTTCAAGCAGATTGTCGCCCACCCTCGCCTCCTTGCCGTAGATGCGCCGGAACGCGTCGGTCGCCGAGCGGTTGATCGCGCGGATGGTGTAGTCGAGGTCGACCGCGAGCGTGGTGGCCGTTGCGCCCTCGACGATATTGGCGAAGACGTCGCGCTCCGCGACCGCGTCCGACACCCGCCGCCTGGAGCGCGTCCTCGGCGGCCTTGCGTGCGCTGACATCGGCGGCCGCGCTGCCCTGGAGTTTGCGGCCGTCGGGCAGGCGGCCGAGACCGACGACGTGGAAATCCCAGACCCGGCTGGCTCCGTCTTTGGTACGAACCTCGCGCTCGCCCGCGGCGATCTCTCCCTCGCTCGCGAGCTAGGCGACGATCCCGGCTTCGGCGGCCGCGCGCCTCTCGGGATAGGCGAGCCGCAGCCAGTCGAAATGCGTCCTGATTTCATCGCGGCTATAGCCCGTGAGCTCGGTCCACTTGCAGATGAGCTCCAAGACCTCGCCGTCTTCCGCGTGCAGCATCATCGGAAACGGCAGAGCCAGCACGACGGCACGCAGCCGCGCCTCGTTCTCGGCCATGGCCAGCTCCGCGGCGCGCCGCTCGGTGATGTCGGTGTGAACGCCCATCCATTCGGCGATGAAGCCGTCGGGCGAGAAGAGGGGAATGGCGCGGATCGAGAACAGCCGCCAGACCCCGTCGTGCCGGCAGACCCGATGCTCGTGAGCGAAGATCCTGCGTTGCGCAACTGCTTGCTGCCAGGCCTCCATAGTGCCTTGAGTATCTTCCGGGTGGACGGCCTTCGACCAGCTGTAACCCTGATATTCATCGTAACTCTGCCCGGTCAGCGCCGCCCAGCCGGGTTGATCGCCGACCATCCCCCCGTCCGCGTCGTTGGTCCACAGCACGCCCTCGACCGCGTCGATGGCGCCGCGGAAGCGATCGTTGCTCGCGCGCAGCGCGGCCTCGCTGGCGATGTGCTGATCCTCCATCCGCTGGCGGTCGGTGATGCCTTGGAGCGTGCCGACATGGCGGGTGGCGCGCGCCTCGCCGTCGATCTCCTCGAAGATAGCCTCGCCGCTGGCGAGGACCCAGTGGACCAGCCTGTCGTCCCGGACGAGCCGGTATTCATGGGGCTGCCGTTCCCGGATCGCAGGATCGAGGGCGCGCCCGCGCCGAAACCGCATCGCTGCTCGATCCTGTTTGCGACCTCGCCTTAGGCGGGGGCCTTGTCCTGCGCCGCCTGCCCGGCGCAGCCTGACAAGAGCTCTGCTGCGGCCCGACAGAACATCGCGCGGTCCGAAGGTGAGCTATCACACGGGTTGAGATTTCCTTGCGGCGATCCGAGGCCCCGAACACTTGACCTCTTATCTCAACCGATCTAGTTGAGAAGCTGTTGGAGGGGCTTTCCTCCACAAGTCTGGCCCGCTCAAGGGCCCGCGGCGTTTGATCAGGAAGCAGCTTGCTCCGCGTCACCAAAAGCTAAAGCGCGCGATGCTGGGGCGGCAGCGCCAGGCTTCGTGTTCCTTCATTCAATGATGAGGCAATGCGATGCAAACCAACCCCTGTAGTCTCTGACAGTCCACGACCGGACGCGCGCCGCGCGATGCGGCGGCCTGTGACCTGATCCGACATTCCGTTGCTGCCGTGCCTTAGCCGAGGCGCGCGCGAACGGTCCTGCCTGTCATCCATCCGCGACGATTCCATCGCCCGCACTGCGCCTTCTCCGCTGCGCCACCACGGCCTGCGGCATGGAAGACCTGTGCCTGCTGCGGGCCCGCCGAGGCAGCCTATCGAACCATGACACATTTCCTTTTCCGTTCGCGCAAGGCGCTGCTTTTGGTCTCCGCGGCCGCCGGTCTGGCATTTTCTCCCGCCCTTCGCGCAGCCGAGACCGCCGCGTCCGACGCGCTCGCCGAAACCGCTGTCGATGCCGCCGAGGACGGGGCCGGCAACGCCATCGTGGTGACCGGCGTGCGCCGCCGCACCGAGGACGTGCAGACTATCCCGGTCGCCATCTCGGTGATCGACGCGAGCACGATCGAGGATGCCAACATCAACCAGCTCGGCGATTTCCAGCAGCTCGTCCCCAGCCTCAAGGTGGTGAGCTTCAACCCGCGCAACACCAACATCAATATCCGCGGTCTCGGCGCCAACATCGCGCTGACCAACGACGGGCTCGACCCGGGCGTCGGTTTCTACATCGACGACGTGTTCTACGCCCGCCCGGGCCAAGCGCAGTTCGACCTCATCGACATCGAACAGATCGAGGTGCTGCGCGGGCCGCAGGGCACGCTGTTCGGTCGCAACACCACCGCCGGCGCGATCAACATCCGCACCCGGCGCCCCACCTATGATCCGCAGTTCGTCGGCGATGTGACCTTCGGCGATTACGGCTTCCACCAGGTGCGCGGCTCGGTGAGCGGCGCGCTGGCCCGCGATCTTGCCGCGTTCCGGCTGAGCTTTGCGCAGAGCAACCGCGACGGGTTCCTGATCAACCGCTTCAACGGCGAGGAGGCGCAGGATCTCGAGAACGTCACCGTCCGCGGGCAGTTGCTGGTCGAACCCGCCTCCAACGTCTCGCTGCTGCTGATCGGCGACTATGCCAAGCAGCGGCAGGACTTCGTGCTCAACGTGGTGGCGGATGTGTTCACCACCTTCGACAACGGCGCTCCGATCCCCAACAACATCGTCGACCGCACCAACCGTGCCGGGCGCCCGCTCGCGCCGGTCGATCCCTTCGCGAGGTTCGGGGATTCGGATTCGCCCTACCAGTCGAACATGGAAAGCTACGGCGTCCAGGGCACGCTCACCTGGGACTTGGGCGATGCCAAGCTGACCTCGATCTCGGCATACCGTTGGTGGGACTGGGACCCGGCGAACGATGGCGACAATACCAGCCTGCCGGTCAACACCCGGGCGCAGGTGGTCAATCGGCTGCGCCAGTTCAGCGAGGAAATCCGCCTCGCCTCGCAAGACGATCGCCGGCTCAGCTATTCGCTGGGGGCCTACTACTACTGGCAGACCAACCGCGGCACGACCAACTTCGACTTCGGCAGCGCCGCGCCGGGCTGGTTCGTGCCCGCCGTGCCTGCGGCCGTGTCCACCGCAGCGCTCGATGGTTTCGCCTACGAAGGCATCTCGACGCCGGAAACCAAGAGCTTCGCGCTGTTCGGCCAGACCGTTTGGAAGGTGACCGACGCCCTGCAACTAACGGCGGGGCTGCGTTACACCAACGAGCGCAAGGAAGGCACCTACGACCAGCGTCAGACCGGCGGCGTTGCAATCGGCAGCCTGCCGCTCGCCCTGCAGACCCCGGTCCGCAACATTCGCAACAACTTCGGACCCGAACTGAGCTTCGGGACGAAGTTCACCGACAACAACGTGTCGGGCCTTCTGGCGGTATCCTACACCCTCGCCGAGGATGTGCTGGCCTATGGCTCGTTCAGCTGGGGGCGCAAATCGCCGGGGCTCAACCTCACCGCGCTGCCCGTCGGCGTCGATCCCGAAGTGCGGCCCGAGGATGTCACGTCCTACGAGGTGGGCCTCAAGGCGAGCCTGCTCGACCGCCGGCTCACCGCAAACCTCGCGGGCTTCTGGACGGACATCACCGATTACCAGACCGCGATCATCGATCAGGACCCGGACAATCCCACGGTGTTCCGCCAATACATTGCCAATGCGCCCAAGGTGCGCTCGCGCGGGGTCGAGGCGGATGTGATCGCCGCGCCCACCGACCGCCTGCGGCTGACCGCATCGGCAGCCTATACTGATGCCTATTACGTCAGCTTCCCCAACGCCCCGCAGGCGCCCGAGCGGGCCAATGCCGGGCAGATCCAGGACCTCACCGGTGAGGTGCTTGCAGGCGTGCCTGAGTTCACCTGGTCGCTCTCCGCCGATTACGCAGCGCCGCTCGGCGAATGGGGCGGCGGACAGGTCGAGCTCTATACCCGCGGGGATTATTCGTACCGCTCGGCGATCTTCACCGCGGTCACCAATTCGCGCTTCTCCGAGGTGCCGGGCTACGGCCTCGTCAACGCACGGCTCGGCGTGAGGCGCGAGGACGGGCGCTGGGACCTGTCGGTCTGGGCCAGGAACCTCACCGACACCGACTATTTCGAAACGCTCGGTCCCACTGCCTTCGGTCTCGTCACCGCGATCCTCGGCGCGCCGCGCACCGTGGGAGCAACCTTGCGCACCAGTCTGTGAGGTGAGCGCCATGAACCGCCCCGTCTTTCTCGAAGACCATCATCTCACCGGCGGCATTCCGAGCCGCACCCTGACGCCTGTGCGCCTGATCCGCTTTTCCGCGGTCGCTCTTCCGCTGGCCGGAGCGGGACTGCCGATCGCGGTCTACCTACCGCCGATCTTCGCGCGCGATTTCGGGCTGCCGCTCACCACCATCGGCCTCATCTTCCTGCTGGGGCGGCTGTGGGACGCGATCAACGATCCGATTATCGGCGCGCTTAGCGACCGCACCCGTACCCGCTTCGGTCGCCGCCGCCCGTGGATCGCGGTGAATGGGATCATCTTCGCCATTGCCACGGTGTTCCTGTTCTTCCCGCCCGACAGCGTCAGTCCCGCCTATCTCGCGGTCACGCTGTTCGTGTTCTACATCGGCTGGACGGGCGTGCAGATCCCCTTCCTCGCCTGGTCGGGCGAGGTCTCGGGCCAGTATCACCAGCGCACCCGCATCGCCACCTACCACACGGTGATGTCGGCGATCGCGCTCTTGGCGGTGCTGGTGCTTCCCACCATCGCCGACCAGCTGCACCCGGGCGATGGCCGCCTGCAGATGAGCCTGATGGGCGGGCTGATCCTCGCCACGATCCTGCCCGGCCTGCTCCTCACCCTCACCGCCTTCCCCGAAGACCAGCCCGTCGAAGCTCCCGAACGTTTCCGCTTGAGCGAAACGCTCGCCGCGATCTTCGGCAACGCCCTGCTGCTGCGGGTGCTCGCTTCGGACTTCGCGGTGAGCCTCGCGCAGGCGATCCGCAGCTCGCTGATCGTGTTCTTCGTCACCTTCTACATGGGCCGGCCGGACTGGGCGGCGGGGTTGTTCCTGTTCCAGTTCGTGTTCGGCATCCTTGCCGGGCCCATCTGGCTGCGCATCGGCCTGAAGCTCGGCAAGCACCGCACTGCCGTGGCGGGCGAGCTCGTGCAGGTGGCGATCAATCTCGCGCTGCTGCTGGTGACGCCGGACACCTTCGGCCTGCTGCTGGCGCTGACCCTGCTGCAGGGCCTCGCCCAAGGCTCGGGCAACCTGATGCTGCGCGCGATCGTCGCCGATATCGCCGACAAGCAGAAGCTCGAGACCGGCGAGGAGCGCAGCGGGCTCTACTACTCGGTCTTCAGCCTCTCGGGAAAGGCGGCAGGTGCCTTCGCCGTGGGCATCACCCTGCCGCTCCTTGCCGGGCTGGGGTTCGATCCCAAGGCCGCCAACAGCCCCGCGGCGCTCGGCTGGCTCCACCTGCTGTTCGCCCTCGGCCCCGCCATCGCCCACGCCTTTTCCGCCGCGCTCATCCACGGCTTCCCGCTCGACGAGCGCGCCCACACCGAAATTCGCAACCGGCTCATCGAGCGCTTCGGCGCTCCTGCTCCGGCCGAATAACCCCGCCTGCCCCACCGTTCGCTCAAAGGAGAATTGCCATGGCCACCATCGCTCCCAGCTACCCCAACGCCAAGGATCCGTCCTCGCCGCTGAAAATCACCCCCGTCGCCGGCCGCATCGGCGCGGTGATCGAGGACGTGCTGCTCTCGGGCGATCTCGATGCCGAAACCGTGCGCGCCATCGACGCCGCAGTGGTGAAGCACAAGGTCGTGTTCTTCCGCGGGCAGCATCACCTCACCAATCAGGACCATGAAGAGTTCGGCGCGCTGTTCGGCGATCCGGTCTCGCACCCGACCGTGCCGGTGGCGCAGGATTCGCGCTACCTCCTCGAACTCGACAGCACCGAGGGCTACGCCGCCTCGAACTGGCACACCGACGTGACCTTCGTCGATGCCTATCCCAAGGGCTCGATCCTGCGCGCGATCACCATCCCCGAAGCGGGCGGTGACACGCTCTGGGCCAACACCGAACTCGCCTACGAGACGCTGCCCGAGCCGCTGCGCCAGCTCGCCAACACCCTGCGTGCGGTTCACTCCAACGATTACGACTACGCCGCAGTCTTCAGTGCGACCGAGGAGAAGGATAAGGAGCGGATCGCCCAGCACCGCAACGTCTTCGTCTCGACCCTCTACGAGACCGAGCATCCGCTGGTGCGCGTCCACCCGGTGTCGGGCCAGCGCAGTCTGGTGCTCGGCCAGTTCTTCAAACGCTTCGTGGGGCTCACGCAAAGCGAATCCCAGCGGCTATTCCACATCTTCCAGGACCACATCACCAAGCCGGAGAACACGGTGCGCTGGCGCTGGCAGGCAGGGGACGTCGCCTTCTGGGACAATCGCGCCACCCAGCACCGGGCGATTGCCGATTTCGGCCTGCAGCGCCGCACCCTGCGCCGGGTGACGATCCAGGGCGACGTGCCCGTCGGAATCGACGGCAAGGCGAGCCAGACCTTCCGCCGCGAGCCGGCGGCAGGGCTGCAGAACGCCTGAGCCGACAAACGCACAAGGCTCCGCAAGCCGGCACGGGTTCCTGACCCCGTGCCTGCCTCGCGGCGGGGGCCGCACCGCTTCCTCTCCCTCTCTTCCCGGCGGTGCGGCCCATTTTCATGACGAGGTCCACAATGCGCAGACTGCTTTCCATCCTCATCGCCACGATTCTCGGCAGCTTGCCAGTGGTCGGCGCGGGGCGTGAGCCGGAACGGCCGGAGAGGCCCAACTTCCTGATCATTGTCGCCGACGATATCGGCTATTCTGACATCGGCGCTTTCGGCGGCGAGATACCGACGCCCAACCTCGACAGGCTGGCGCTGAATGGCGTGCGGCTCACCGATTTCCACACCGCGCCGACCTGCTCGCCGACCCGTGCAATGCTGCTCACGGGAACCGACCACCACGTGGCAGGCCTCGGCACGATGGCGGAACTGATCGCGCCCAACCAGCGCGGGCTGCCGGGCTACGAGGGCTATCTGCGGCGCGACGTGGCGACGGTCGCCGAGCGGCTCGCCCCTGAGGGCTACCGCACGCTCTATTCGGGCAAGTGGCACCTCGGCATTACCGACGAGCACGATCCCCATGCGCGCGGCTTCCAGCACAGCTTTGTGCTTCGTCCAGGCGCGCACAACCATTTCGGGACGGACCTCATCAACCCCCAAACGGGCACCCCCAACTACAGCGAGAACGGCAAGCCGCTGACCAGCCTGCTTGCGGGCTTCTATTCCTCCGACGCCTTCGCCGACCGGCTGATCGGGCAACTGCGCGCGTCTTCTGCCACGCGGCCCTCGCCCTTCTTTGCGGTGCTCGCGTTCACCGCGCCGCACTGGCCCTTGCAGGCCCCGGCTGCCGACATCGCCCGTTACAAGGGCCGCTATAACGCTGGCTTCGAGGTGCTTCGCCGGCAGCGCCTTGCCCGGCAGGAGGCGCTCGGCCTGATCCCGCGCGGCACCGCGGCCAACGCGCCGAGGCTTCCGGGCGGCACCTGGGAGAGCCTCTCGCCCGAGGCCCGCGCCGCCGCCGCGCGCGACATGGAGATTTATGCCGCGATGGTCGACCGGCTGGACCAGGCGGTGGGCCGGGTGATCGCCGAGCTCGAACGCACGGGCGAGTTAGACAACACCGTGATCGTGTTCCTCGCCGACAACGGCGCGGAAGGGCTCGATCCCGATAGCAGCGCGAGGCCGCTGCTCGAACCGGTTCTGGCGCGGGCGGACAACAGTCTCGCCAATCGCGGGGCCGGCACGTCCTACGTGCTCTACGGCCCCGGCTGGGCGCAGGCGGCGAGCGCGCCGCGCTGGCTGGTCAAGGGCTACGCGACCGAGGGCGGCAGCCGCGTGCCCTCCTTCGTCCACTGGCCCGCGTCGGTGCGGGGCGGGGAGATCGCGGACGCCCTGCTCCACGTCAGCGACATCACGCCCACGGTGCTTGAACTCGCGGGGGTGAGGCAAGCTGCCACTCCCCCCGGCTTCGTTGAGCTGCGGCCGATCACGGGATTGAGCTGGGCTTCGTGGCTTCGCGGCGAGGCCGCGCGGGTGCGCGGGGCCGACGACGCGCTCGGCACCGAACTGTTCGGATCGCGCGCGCTCAGGCGCGGCGAATGGAAGATCACCGACATCGGTGACGGCCGCTGGCACCTGTTCAACCTCGCAGCCGACCCGGGCGAGACGCGCGATCTCGCCGCCTCCGAACCCGCAAGGTTGGCCGAGCTGTCGCGGCTGTGGGAGGCCTATGCCAAGGCCAACAACATCGTGCTTCCGAACGAAACGCGCTACCGGCCATGAGGATCGCGTGGTTGGGGGGAGTGGTCACGGCCGCTTGCGTGTCGTGGACGGCCTGGACGGTGGGCGGAGCGACCTCTCCGCACACCCCGCACCAATGTGCCGGGGGCCTTGAGGGCTTCATCGCCGTTCCCGCCGGAACCGCGAGGATCGGCGATGATCGCGGCTATGCGGACGAGCGCCCGGCCATCGCCGTGCCGCTCGCCGCCTTCCGCATCGCCCGCCACGAAGTCACCAACCGCGAGTTCGCCGCCTTCGTCGCGGCGACCGGCCATGTCACGACAGCCGAGCGGCGCGGAGACTCGATCGTCTTTGCGCCGCCCCGGGCCGGAAGCATCGCTGTTTCGCCCGCGCAGTGGTGGCGGATCGTGGACGGCGCGGACTGGCGACATCCCGAAGGACCGGGGAGCGGCATAGAGGGGCGGGAGCACTATCCGGTGGTCCATGTCTCCCTCGACGATGCCGAGGCCTATGCTCGCTGGAAAGGGGCGCGGCTGCCGACCGAGGCGGAGTTCGAATTTGCTGCACAGGGCGTCGCAGGCAGCGGTCCCGGTGACGGCGAGCAGCCCGCACCCGATGCCGCCAACACGTGGCAGGGGCCGTTCCCGATCAGCGATCTGACGCACGATGGTCACGCGGGCCCGGCACCCGTCGGCTGCTACCTTGCCAATCCGCTCGGCGCGCATGACCTGATCGGCAATGTCTGGGAGTGGACGGTAACTTCCTACCGCCCCGGGCACACGCCGGGACCGGCATCCACCGCAATGATTGCAGCCTCCGCCTTCCTCGCCGAAGAAGATTTGCGGGTTATCAAGGGCGGCTCCTTTCTGTGCGCGCCGAACTACTGCGCCCGCTACCGTCCCGCGGCGCGCCATGCACAGGCGCGCCAGGAAACCGCCTCGCACCTCGGCTTCCGGCTTGCCGCAGAACCCTGACCATGTCCCGGCTCGACATCATCTTCGGCCGCGCTGTGCTCAGCGGACGGGTCAAGCAGCCTCCCGTCCAAGCGCCATTGTCGCTCAAGAGTTGCCTCGTCAGGCCGCGTTTTGGTGGCCTTGCAGTGTGCGCGGTGGACTGGACGTGATTTCCCGAGTTTCTCGCTTCAATTTCACCGCTGCTGTGGCGCTTGCCGCTGTCTTTTTGATGACGGTTCCAGCCCGCGCCGAGGACCCGCCGCCGCGCCCGCCCAAAGACGCGCCGCTCGAGCTTTCCGCGAGCCTGCGGGCACGCTTCGAGACGATCGACGGGCAGGCGCGCACCGGATTCAACAGCAGCGACGACCTGTTCAGCTTCCGCACCATCCTCACCGCCGACTATCACTTCGACCCCGATGTGCACGCCGTCGCCGAGTTGTGGGACAGCCGCGCCTATGGCGGCAATCGCGGCTCGCCGATCTCAACCGGCGAGGTCAACGCGCTCGAACCGGCACAGACCTATCTCGGCATCGCGCTGCCCGGTGCGCTCGGCAGGGGCACCAAGGTCGACCTCCAGGTGGGCCGTTTCCTGCTGGCGCTCGGCTCGCGGCGGCTGGTCGCGGCGGACGATTATCGCAACACCACCAACAGCTCGACGGGGGTGCGGGCCGATCTCGCAGTGCCGGGCGGGTGGAAGGCCACACTGGTCTACGTCCTTCCCCAGCAGCGCCTGCCGGACGATCGCGAAAGCCTCCTCGATAACGACGTTGCGCTCGACCGGGAAAGCTTCGACACGGTGCTGTGGGGCGGGCTCGTAACCCGCACCTACACGGTCGCGGGGGCGATGGCCGAAATCGGCTTCATCCATTTCGGCGAGCGCGATGCACCCGGACGAGCGACCCGCGACCGATCGCTCGACACGCTTTCGGCGCGGTTGATCCGCGATCCCAAGCCCGCCACGTGGGATTTCGAGCTTGAAGGCATCGTCCAGCGCGGCTCCACCTCGTCCAGCCTTGCCGCCGATGCAGCGACGCAGGATGTGCGTGCGTGGTTCGTCCACGCCGACCTCGGCTATACCTTCGCAGGCGGATGGAAGCCGCGGATTGGCCTCGAGTACGATCACGCCAGTGGCGATGGCCGCGGCGGCAGCTTCGGCCGGTTCGATCCGATCCTCGGGATGCGCCGCGCCGATCTTGCGCCCGGCGCGCTCTACAACGCGATCCTGCGCTCGAACTTCATCAGCCCTGGCGTGAGGCTGGAAGCCGTGCCCGGCGCCAAGTCCGACCTCATGGTCAGCTACCGCCCCTTCTGGCTGGCGGCGCGCGAGGACGCTTTCTCCTCGACCGGGGTGCGCGATCCCAACGGACGATCAGGAAGTTTCGCAGGCCACCAGCTCGACGCGCGGCTGCGGTACAGCCTCACCCCGAAAATCCGGCTTGAGGCCGATGTCGTGCTGCTCGCCAAGGGACGGTTCCTTCGCGAGGCACCGAACGCGCCGCCGGGCGCCTGGACGCGCTACCTCTCGCTCAACACGACCTTTCTGTTCTGAGGTGAGCGACTGAGAGGCACTCAGGCGGCAATCTGGCAGCCAGCTGGCTTCTGTCAGCCGTCAGAGCGATGGGGGGGGGAGCTTGATGGTCTCCCCAAGGCACGCGGCATCGAGGACGGCCGGTGTGTCGCTCCCGCAACGTCAGCAAAGCGTCATTGTTGTGTCCTGTTTCTGAAACCGGGATTCTATCGAACCGCAACATCGCAGGACTACCCGCGCCGACTGCAACCACAACAAAACCAGGGGCAGTCCATGAAAACCTCCATTGCCAAGATCGCCTTTCTCTCCGGCGCCGCCATCATCGGGCTCGTCGCGCCCTCGCAGGCCTTTGCCGCGGAAGCCGATGCGCAGGCCATTGCAACCTCCAATGACACTGCGGCCGAGCCTGCTGACAGCGGCGAGATCGTCGTCTACGGTCGCGGCGAAGTGCGCCAGGTAACCGAGATCGGCGCCGACGACATCGCGGTGACCACTGCCGGCTCCAGCCCGTTCATCGCGCTGCGCAAGCTGCCGGGCGTCAACTTCCAGTCGGCCGACCCCTTCGGCGTCTATGAATGGTCGACCCGCATCACCCTGCGCGGCTTCAACCAGAACCAGCTGGGCTTCACATTGGACGGCGTGCCGCTCGGCGACATGAGCTACGGCAACACCAACGGCCTCCACATCAGCCGCGCGATCATCGCCGACAATATCGGCCAGACCCGGGTGAGCCAGGGCGCCGGCGCGCTCGGCACCGCCTCGACTTCGAACCTCGGCGGCACGATCGAGTTCTTCAGTCGCGATCCGCAGGACGAACTCAACGTCGCGGGCAACGTGACCTATGGCGACAGCAACACCTTCCGCGTGTTCGGCACACTCGACACGGGCGATCTCGGCGGGTTCAAGGCCTATATCAGCGCCGCCCACATCGATGCCGATAAATGGAAGGGTTTCGGCACCCAGCGTTCGACGCAGGTGAACGCCAAGCTCGTCGCCGATATCAGCCCCACCACCACCTTCACCGCCTTCGTCAACTTCTCCGACCGCAAGGAGAACGATTACCAAGATGTGAGCCTCGGGATGATCGAGCGGCTGGGCTATGACTGGGACAACATCTCCAACGACTGGCCGCTCGCGGTGCGCCTCGCCTTCATCGGCGCAAACCGCGGGGATACCGGCGTGGTGGTTGGCCCGAACAGCTTCGGCACCACCTACCCCTCCCCGATCCAGACCATTGACGATGCCTATTACGACGCCGCCGGCCTGCGCCGCGACTGGTTGGCGAGCGCGCGGATCGACCAGTCGTTGGGCGACACCTTGACCCTCGGCCTTCAGGGCTACTACCACACCAACAAGGGCCAGGGTTCGTGGATCACGCCCTATGTCGCCAGCCCCGGCGGCCTGCCGCTGAGCTTCCGCACCACCGAATACGAAATCGACCGCTTCGGCGTGCTCGGCGACCTCGTGGCCGAACTCGGCGCGCACACGATCCGCGTCAACCTGTGGTACGAGAACAACGACTTCGAGCAGGCGCGGCGCTTCTACGACATGGGCACCAGCCAGACCGTGCCGCTGACCAGCGCGCTGACCTATCAGGAGAACCCGTTTTTCACCCAGTGGTTCAACGCCTACAACACCCGCACCTTCCAGTATGCGGTGCAGGACCAGTGGGAAATCACCGAGGCGCTGTCGGTCACGGCCGGGTTCAAGGGCCAGGTGGTCAAGCTCGAGGCGACCGCGATCAACCCCGACCCGAGCCCCCTCGCCGTGGGCGAGATCGACAACGAGGACCTGTTCATCCCGCAGATCGGGGTGCTCTACAAGCTGGCCGGCGGCAACGAGATCTTCGCCAGCTTCACCCAGAACCAGCGCGCCTTCGTTGCCTCGGCGACCTCGGGCCCGTTTGCGACCTCGGCGGCCGGGTTCGATGCGCTGCGCAACCGGATCGAGCCTGAGCAGACCGACACCTACGAGGTCGGCTTCCGCTTCGGCGAGGGCCAGCTGACCGGGGTGATCGCCGCCTATCTGGTCAACTTCCGCAACCGTCTGCTGGCCGTGCCGCAGGGCCCCGGCATCGTCGGCAACGCCCCGCTGCTCTCCAACGTGGGTGACGTGCGCTCGATCGGCGCGGAGATCGGGGTGACTTGGCAGCCGGTGCCCGACTTCACCGTCACCGGCAGCTATGCCTACAACGACAACACCTACCAGGACGACGTCGTCAACCAGGCCGGCACCGTGATCCAGGCGATCGAGGGCCGGACCGTGGTCGACAGCCCGGAAAGCATCGCCAACCTCGAACTCACCTACGACAACGGCCAGTTCTACGCGCGCGGCAACGCCAACTACACCTCGGAGCGCTTCTTCACCTTCTCGAACGACCGCTCGGTCGACGGGCGGGTGCTGGTCGACGCGCTGATCGGCTTCCGCATCAATAGCGACAACCGCTTTCTCGACGGCCTCGCCATCGAGGGCACGGTGACCAACCTGTTGGACGAGGAATATGTCGGCACGATCGGCTCGAACGGCTTCGGCTTTTCCGGCGACAACCAGACGCTTCTGGCGGGCGCGCCGCAGCAGTTCTTCGTGACGCTGCGCAAGAACTACTGAGCTTGCGTGCTTAGGGCCGACAGGTGTCATCCTGTCGGCCCTTGGCGCCGCACGGAGCCGGATCGTCCGGGGTGAGAATACTGCGCCTGACCGGCAATCCGCTGCACACTCCGATCACGCGCCGCGCCACGCTGCGCGCTATGGCGGCTGCACCATCGATGCTTGCCGTCTCCCCGGCCGCGGGCGACGAGGGCGATGACGGGCCATTCCGCCATGGCGTTGCGAGCGGCGATCCCGACGCGACCGGCGTGGTGCTCTGGCCCCGGGTGACGACCAGCGGGCCGGTGAGCGTCACGGGCGAGATCGCGCACGATCCCGCCTTCACGCGGATCGCGGCGCGCACTGCGACCGGGCCCGAGCGCGACCACACCGTCAAGTTACTCGCGCGTAGTCTCGAGCTGGGCCGGACCTCGCCGGGCGTGAACTGACACCGCGCCTGCCGGCCATCGAGGGTGCGGCCACTTCGCTCAGCACCGCGATCGAGCGCGGCGGCAGGCTCTACCTTTCGCCGGCCAGCATCGCGCCGGGCAGCACCCCGGCGATCTATGCAACGGATGCTGCTCCCGAATGGCTGCTCGGTCGATATGACGGCAACTCTGCGGGTGCCACGGCATCGCCAACACGTGAAGCCCGACCCCACATGCTGATTTCTCGCGAAGTCGTGGACGCCTCCCGATTGGTTTGCGGCATAGTCTCGGCAAGGCGGAGATCCTTAACGGACAACATCAAGTCTTTTCGGATCACGCTGTTTTGGCGGCGGTATCCGGGAGGGCAAGTCTCACGAACCATAGATGAGCGCACTCACGAAATAAGGCTACATGTCAGCCCATTGCGCCTTGCTACAATATGGAAGAAACATGTGCCGAGGGATTCGTTCTCCTCGCATTCATCCCTTTCTATCCCCGCGACCACGATCCTGTCTCATGGCCATTGGCGGGCCTCAGCAAGCGATTATGGTGTGGGGATTAGGATGGAGGGGATTGCCGGCAAATCGCGTAACAGGCTTCTCCTTGTGGCTGTTACGACCGTCGCCTGCATCCCGTCTCATGCCCATGCGCAGCAGGTTGACGACAATGTCGTGACCAATGCAAATGACGCCTTCGGTCAGTCGATCGGTAATGAACGGATCGGCCTTTACACGAACGAGGACGTTCGCGGATTTTCGCCAGTCGATGCGGGGAATACGCGGATCGAAGAACTTTACTTCGCGCCGGTGGATCGTCTCCCCAATCGTCTGATCCGGGGTAGTCGTGTGCGGGTTGGCATCGCGGCACAGGGCTATCCCTTTCCCGCCCCTACCGGAATTGTCGATTTCGATCTTTCTGCCTCCGCGGATGCGGACCAGTTCACCGTCCTGCTTGAGCGGGCGCAGTTCGGCTCGCTCGTTGCGAGCATCGATAGCAATGTCGAGCTTGCTGAAGGTCTCAGGACCTATCTTGGTGCGACGGTGCGCCGCCAGAACCGTCATGAAGGAGGAAACTACCGGTCGTGGATCGCCTCCGGGGGTCTCAGCTGGCGGCCGTATGAAGGGGCCAGCGCGGTTGCCTTCTGGGGCAAGACCCGCACCTATGACGACGAGGCGGCCCCCTCGATCTTCCCGGGCGGAGACTATCTTCCCCCCCGGATCAAGCGCCGTGAGACGATCGGACAAAGCTGGAGCGAGCGTGACAATTCGCAGGAAGTGTATGGCGGACTTGTAAAACTCCCGCTCGGCGATTGGCAACTGGATGCCGGTCTGTTCCGCGCCGAGCGGCGGGTTGATGCAAACTTCACGGACCTCTTCGCCAACCTTCGCCGCGACGGCACCGTGGCGAACCGCGTCATGGTGGTGGACGGCAACAATCGCGACCGTACGCTTTCCGGCGAGGTCCGCATCGTCCGCCTATTCTCGGACGGTCCCTATGCGCACCGCTTGACCGCCAGCTTTCGCGGCCGCACCGGTGATCGCAGGTTTGGCGGCGTGCAACGCATCGCGCTTGGGCCGAGCAGCCTTGCCTTCGCGGACGAGCGCCCTCGCCCCGCGATAATGCTCGGCATCGACGATACCGACGATACGCAGCAGGGCACATTTGGCATCGCCTACACCCTGACCCGGCCCGGGCGATTCCTCATCGACGCGGCGCTTGCTGCATCGCGCTACCGCAAGACGATCAATTTCGTGACCGCGGGGATCGAGACGGCAACACGCGACGATCCCGTGACGGGCAGCATTACCGGAAACTTCACGCTGACGCCGCGCCTGTCCCTCTACGGCGGTTACATGCGCGGTTTCGAGGAGATCGCGGCCGCACCCCAGAATGCCGTCAATCGCGGAGAAATTCCTCCAGCTATCAGGACCAGCCAGATTGATCTCGGTCTGCGCTACGGCCTGACCGAAAAGCTAAGTCTGGTCGCGGGCCTGTTCCGGATCAGCAAGCCCTACTACAATCTCGACAATGACCTTCTTTACCGCGAGCTTGGGTCTTCTTCGAATAGCGGCGCGGAAATTTCGCTCACCGGCACGCTTCGCCCAGGGCTCACCGTGGTGCTTGGAACCGTTCTGCTCGATCCGCAGATCAGCGGCCTTCTCGTCGATGAGGGCGCGATCGGACCGCGACCGGTCGGGTCGATCCGCCGCCGGTCGATTGCCACTTTCGACTGGCGGCTTGGCGGAGGCGCCAGCCCGCTCTCGTTCGACCTGGCGTTCGAAAGCCTTTCCGCCCGTATCGGAAATCCATCAAACAGCCTGTCTGCCCCTCCCCGCGAGACGCTCGACCTCGGCCTGCGATACCGGTTCCCGATTGGATCGAGCCGGGCGTTGCTGCGCCTTCAGGTCGCCAACGTCTTCGACGATTACGGCTGGCAGGTCGCAGCCAACGGCGCGTTCCAGTATTCCACCAGCCGCCGCCTCCTGGCGGAGCTGCGTTTCGACCTATGAGATCGGAACCGGCGGCGGACGCTCCTCGAGCGCGGGAGCAAAGGCCTCGTGACAGGCGATGCAGGCGGCGTTGACGGCCTCGCCAGCAGCCAGCAGCTTGGCGAAGTCCTTACGCTCGGCGGCCTCGGCACTGGCCGTCGCGGCACGTTCGAGATCCTTTGACAGCCGGTCCCAACGCGGATCTTCCAGCCGGTAAGATGGGTCACGCAGGGTCGCGGCGAAGTGACGCAGGGTCAGCGCGTCGCTTTCCGCATCCTCCCACTCCTCGTCATTGACCGGCGCACCGGAACGGCTGCCCTGCGTATCGTTTTCGAGCGCGGTCCACGCCCAGAGCTGGCGGGCATTGCGATGGAAGACATGCCCCATCAGCTCAGTCAGGGAGAGCGCCTCCTGCTTTTCACTCTTGGCGCCGAAGGCGAAGCTCGCAACCGCCGCGCCGACGATCGCCGCTGCAGCGAGGGACAAGACGCGATACTTCACGCGGACCTCACAATCCAAGTCGGCAGCCAGAGCCCTGGCCCCCTCCACGCGCTGCATAGCCCCCTTGCGTGCCGCAACTAAACTGTCGTTGGCGCTATCGACATTCCTCGCGGTTCGAAGCGGACATGTTGCAATCCACTTGTGGTTCGATGCTTTCTCTACTAAATTGGTTGAGACATTCGCTACCCTTCGCAGGATGCTGCCAAACAGCGAAGGGAGCGATCGGCATGTCAGCCTTTCCACGAAACCCGAGGTCATCACACAACCGGACGGATGACCGACGGAGTGGCCGGACATGAATTTCCAGCAGTTGCGTTACATCCGTGCCGCCGTGAAGAACGACCTCAACCTGACCAAGGTGGCAAACGAGCTGTTCACGTCGCAATCCGGGGTGAGCAAGCAGATTCGCGAACTCGAAACCGAGCTCAGGGTCGATATCTTCGTGCGCCGCGGGAAACGGCTGGTCGGCCTCACGCCGGCCGGTGAAAGCGCCGCCATGGTGATCGACCGGCTGCTGCAGGAGGCCGAGAACCTCAAGCGGCTGTCAGATCAATTCGCGCAAGGAGACAAGGGCCGCTTCATCATCGCTGCCACACACAACCAAGCCAACTTCGTGCTCCCGCGCGTTCTTGTGACATTCGGAGAACTGTTCCCGAAGGTCGAAGTCGAGCTGCTCCAGGGAAGCCCCAACTTCGTGGCGGATTCGCTTGTAAGGGGCGAAGCCGATATCGGGGTTGCGACCGAGGCGCTCGACGGCAACCCGCACCTCGAAACCTATCCCTGCTTCACGTGGCGGCATGTGGTGATTGCCCCGGAGGGCCACCCCCTGCTCGCGTTGAACGCGCCAACGCTGGCCGATATCGCGCGTTATCCGATCATCACCTACAATGCGGAGTTCTCGGGCGGATCGCGGGTCGTGGAAACCTTCGAGGACGCAGGTCTCGAAATCGATCTGCGACTGCGGGCGATGGACGCCGACGTGATCAAGACCTACGTCCGGCTTGGTGCCGGGGTCGGCATTGTCGCTGAAATGGCCATGAGCCGAGCCGGAGCCGAAGAGCCCCGGATCGTTCCGGGATCAGAGAGGTTGTTCGGATCGAGCATCACAAAGGTCGCGCTGCAGAAAGGCACTTTGCTGCGCAACTACGCCTATCGGTTTGCCGCCATGTTGGCACCGCATATCGACCCAGACATGCTCAGCGGCAAGAAGCGCGCGCGCGAGCCTGCCCAGCCTCCCGAAATCCTGCCCTTCGCGGAGCGCGGCGATCTGGTCATCATGGATTGACGATGGGTCACCCCAGCCCGTCACTCTTGTTCAGCGGTCGATCACCGCCCCGGTCGAAGGCACACCCACGGCCCCGCCACCGAAGGGTCCATTGTTCTCGGCACAGATCCGCTCCCAGTGTTCATATTCGAGCGGCTTTCCGGGCGCGTTGACCGGCTTCACGTCGAAGTGCCAGCCGTCGGGCGTGTCTGCCACCGTGTAACGGCGCGCAGGTATCGTCGCGGTCCACGGGCGCGTGTAGACCATCGGATCCGTGAAGGTCGCGACATAGTTGAAGCGCGAACCATCGGGCGCGAAGATGAAGCGTTCGATGACGGTGGCGTTCTCGCTCATGAAGTCGCCATAGCGGCCGAACAGCGCCTTGCCGTTGTTGTTGCGGGTGTCGACGATCAGGGTATTGCCTTCCCAGTGTCCGCGCGAATCTCCGTTCCACAGCTTGATGTCGGACGGCAGGTGGGGCGCCTTCTCGAGGCGGATCAGCCGGGTGCCGGAATCGAACAGGAACAGCACGTAGCCTGGATACTGACGCACCTCGTAACCGTGCCACATGAACGACTTGGGCACCCCGGCCGGCGCGCAGCGTGCCAGCGGTTCGATGTAGCGCGACTTCTCGGGATTGGGGAAGTTCCTTGCGAAATCCTCCTGCAAGGCGCGGGCGGCGGGAAGGTAGGGGATCTGGCCGTCAGCCGGATCGGTCACGCGGCTCGGGGCGCGCTGATCGCGCGGGAGCTTGGCGGCAGCAGATGGCTCGCCTGGGGGGCCCGCTTGGGGATCGGTGAAGTTGCTGTGGTTGGAGATCGTATTCGACCAGAAGCCGCTCACATCGGGCTGGCCATCGGCAGTGCGCGGTCCGGTCCACTCACCCGAGGCGATGTCGGGCACGGTCTTTTCCCAGCGGTTCGCGTTGCCCGGCGGTGGCGGTGCGGGCACCGCGGCTTCCTGCGCCAGAGCAATCGGCGAGATCCCGGCGAGCAGCAGCGCGGCTGCAACCGAGGCAGTCTTCATCGTCATCACTCACCGTCCTTGTGCGGATAGAACTTGTCGTATTCGAGGGTGTAGCAATAGTCCTCGATCAGCTGGAAACCCTTGTCCCGCCGGCGGTGAAGCAACACCGATATGGTCCAGGGGCGGGTATAAATGCCAGGCTCGTCGAGCGTGGCGCTATATGAGATCGTGTTGGCATCGAGGAAGGTCCAGCGCTCCACCACGTGCAGATTGGGGCCATGGAAATTGCCCGCGCGGTCGAGCCACGTCTCCTCGTTGAAGTCGACCACGTCGACAACCAGCGTATCGCCTTCCCAATGCCCTCGGCTGTCTCCCAGCCAGAACTCCTGCTGCTTTTCCTCAGGGTGGTCCGAGCCGTCCTTGCGGATCGTGCGCACCTGATTGCCGAACTGGTGAACCAACGTCAGGTCCTTGTCGCGCTGGAAGATCTGGAACGGCGCCGGATAGTAGACCCCGCGCGGCACTCCTAGGACCCAGCACTTGAGCCGCGGATCCTCCTTGTCCCGAACCGCGAAGTTGCGGTTGCGCCGCTCGAGCGCTTCGGGGGTGTAGGGGATCTTCCCGGTATCGACCACGCCCGGTCCGGGCGGCGCATCGCGGCGGCCAGCATGGGGCTCGAGATCGTAATCGGCCTCTCCCAGCACCTGCCAGATGCCGGAGAAGTCGGGCTTGCCGTCGGCCTGTCGCGGTATGTCGGCCGGGGCGTGCGGTGACGCCCCGGCCGGTGGGGCAACCTGCGCCGACACGCCCTGAAACGCGGGAGAGAGGAGCGCCGCCGATGCGGCCAGCACGAAGGTTGCCTTGTTTCGCATGTCACTTACTCAGGGGCGGTGGGGGTGCATCCGGCGCACTGCCAATCTGCACCTTGCGCTTGTCGGGCAGGATGATGGTGGTCGCATAGCCGAAGGGGCCGCCATTCTTCGCCCGGTAGCCGGCGAGACGCAGTCGAACCCCGGCGTGGACGTTGTCGCGGGTGATGTTGAGCGCGCGCAGCGAGGCCGGCGTGCCGAACTCGAAGCCCCAGTTGGTGACGGTGCCGTCCTTGTTCTTGATATCGAGATAGATCCAGCTGTGTGGATTGACGAAGCGCACCTTGGTCACGACGCCTTCGACCACCAGCGGCTTGCGGGAGTCAAATTCGGCAGCAAAGGCATGGTGGGCGAGCGTCGCCACCGGCACCGCGGCAACCGTGAGGGCAGCCGTTGCGCCGGCTATCAGAAGCAGTTTGCGGTTCATCGCGATGTCCTCCTTCAATAGGTCGCGCGCAAAAGGGCGCCAACATAGCGGCGGGGTCCGACGCCGTCGTATCCGACCGGCGCGGTGTTGCTGAAATCGTTCACGCTGGTGGTGTAGATCGTATCGAACAGGTTCTTTGCGACGATGCTGAGTTCGATCTGCCCGTCGCCAACATCCTTGGCGATCCCGATTCCCGCATCCGTCAGATGGTATCCGGGCTGCACGCCGAACGGCGACAGCAGCTGCTCGAGATTCTGCGAGGAGCGGTAGGTGTCGTTGGCAAAGGCGCGCAGGGTGAGACCCGTGTTGCCGATCGGCTGATCGTAGGTGAAGCCCAGGATCACGTTCCACTTGGGTGCACCGACGATCTGGCGACCGGTGTTGTCGCACACCACCGTCGATGAGGGCACGTTGCGCGGGCAGGTCGCTGTCGACCAGTCGGTGTAGATCGCGTCGTTGTACGCGCCGCCGAACACGAGGGACAGGGCGTCGCTGACCTGCACATACCCGTCGATCTCGACGCCGCGCGCCCTGATCTTAGGAATGTTGCCGAGGCGCGAGCTGAAACCCGTCGGCGATGCCGGATCGGCAAAACTGGTGACGTTCTGATAGTCGCGCACGTTGGTCTGGTAGAGGTTCACGTTGAGCTGGAGCACGCGATCGAAGAACAGGCCCTTCACCCCGAGCTCGAAATCGGTGGTGCGTTCAGGCTCGATATTGGCGCGGGTGCCATCGTTGAGGAATGCAACCGCGCCCGATTTCCCGCCGCCACTCGCCGAGGCGTAGAGCAGCACGTCGTCTGTCAGGCTGAAGCTGGGATTGACGAGCCAAGAGATCGAACCATCGCGGATCGGCGTGCCCTCAAGGTCGGTGTAGGAAGCGCCGAGTTGGGTCGCACGTATCGCGTCGGCGGTGGCATTGCCGGTCGAAACCAGTGGACTGCCATCGACAAACTGCGCCCCGCGGGTGGTGATGTTGTCCTTCTGCTCCCAGGTGTAGCGCAGGCCGCCCGTCAGGGTGAGACGATCGGTCAGCTTCCAGTTGGCCTGCGCAAAGACCGCCTGGCTTTCGGACACTGGGTTCTGGAACGTCGTAGAGAACACGTTTTCGAGCGACGCTCGCAGAAATGGCAGGTTGGCCGGCGTGTTGAGGGCGTTGAACTGGCCGTTGGTGGCATAGAACGCGCCCGCATCCCGGCCGAACAGGGTGCGGCTGGTCGTCTCGGTATCGATTCTGAACAGGAACAGGCCCGCCTGGAAATCGATCGTGTCGGTCAAGTCGCCGCTGACCCGGATTTCCTGCGACCACTGTTCCGTATCGACGAGCGTGCCGCCGCGCGCAATCGGGAAGCGGGTTTGCTCACTGTCGTTTTTCGCATCGAAGAAGAGCGAGCGCCACGCCGAGATCGAGCGAATCTGAAGCGGTCCGGTGTCCCAGTCGACAATCAGCGAAACCCCGCCGTTGCGGGTAACCAGCGGCTCCGCCTGATCCACGTCCACCAACCGCGTCGAGCCGATCACCGGCACATAGCCGTTGAAGTAGCTGCGTGCGAGCCGCGAGGTGTAGGTCGTGCCGCGCACCGAGCCATCATCCAATTGCGTCGGATCGATGATCCATGGCTTGGTGTTCGATTTCTCGTTGGTCTCCGCCCGATCGGCATTGATCCGAATGGTGACATTGTCCGACGGGGTGAAGAGCAGTTGCGCCCGCCCGCCCCAACGGTCGCGCTCGTGCCAGCGCCCGCCAACTGCAGGGTTCACATTGACAATGTCGCCGCTCTGCTTGTCCAGGAAGAACGAGGCGCGCACTGCCAGCAGGTCCTCGACAACCCCGGTGGAATAGGAACCGCGCGCCTTGAAGGAATTCTGTTCCAGACCGTTTTCGATCTCGAGCGTACCCTCGGGCGTGAAGGTCGGCAGCTTGGTGGTGTACTTGATGACGCCGATCGAGGTGTTCTTCCCGAGCAGCGTGCCCTGTGGGCCGCGAATGATCTCGACCTGCTGAAGGTCGGTGAAATCCTGATAGGTCATGCCGACATGCCCGAGGAACACGTCGTCGACGATCGTGCCGACCGCGGCTTCGGCGTTGTCGTTGCCGCTGGTCTTGCCGAGACCGCGCAGCGACACTCCGGTGCGGCGTGCGTTGGGCGTAGTCGCGGTCAGGCCGGGCGCCCGCTGGGTCAGATCGGCAATCGTGAAGACGCGTTGCTGCGCCAGCGTCTCCGCGCCGAGCACCGTGATGGGGATCGGCACCTTGTTGAGATCTTCCTCGCGGTTGCGCGCCGTGACGACGATGATTTCTCGGCCGCCAGCGGTGTTTTCCTCCTCGACGGATTCACCGGCGGAAGAAAGCGATTGCTGCGCGAGGACAGCAGGCGACGTGGTGAGCAGCAGCGCGGCGGAGAGAGTGCGCAGGCGGGCGATTGTTCTGATCATTGTGACGTCCCCTGTTTTTCTGGCAGTTACTTGCCGGGGCGATCGACGCCTTTGGTCAGGGTCGAGATGCGATAGGCAGAGCCGCGCCCCACAGCATAGAGATGGGCGTGCTGAGGCCCGCCGAAGGCTATGTTCTGCGGCTGCTTGGGCAAGGCTATGACGCCGAGCGCCGTGCCTGCGGGCGAAAAGACCTCGATTCCGAGAGTGCTGGTCACGAAGACTCGCCCATCCTTGTCGACCACAATGCCGTCCGCGCCGCTGGTCGGCCCGGTCGGCGCTTGCCTGAACCCGGCAAGCTTGGCGAACTCGCGGCGTGCGGCCAGGCTGCCATCGGGATTGACAGTCCAGGCCAGGACGAATTCGCCGCCGGTGTTGGCGACATAGACCGTCTTCTCATCGGGGCTGAGCGCAACCCCGTTCGGGCGACGGATGTCGTCGGCGACCAGCCGCACCTTGCCCTTGCGATCAAGCCAGTAGAACCCGGTCTTGGGCGGGACGGCGGGCGGCGCGGTACCGGCGGCGGCAGGCGCACCGGGATCGGAGAAGTAGATGTCGCCGCTTCGGGCAAGCGCGAAGTCGTTGGGGCGGTTGAAGGGCTTGCCCTCAAAGCGGTCGGCCAGCACCTTCGCGTTGGGCTGGAGGACGGCGATGCCCGATGGCGCGGTCTGCACCGCAAGCAGTTCGCCCTTGGCCGAAAGAGCCAGCGCATTGGCGCCGCCAGTATTCTCCAGATAGGTGGAGACCGACCCATCGGTTCCGAGTCTTACGATCCGGTCGGCGCGGTTTTCGGTGAACAGTATCGAACCGTCAGCCAGCGCAATCGGCCCTTCAGTGCCCTCGAAGCCCTCGCGAACCACCTCAACCCGGGTGCCGGCAGCGACCACCCCAGGGATCTCGGGGGTAAGGACCTTCTGGCCGTAGAGATAGCCGCCTTCCTTTGCATAATCCTCAGCGCCGATCGCGCCGATTACGGTAAAGCCGTTCGCGGCCAGCAGCTTGGCAGCACGGCCGGCGCGGCCTGCGTGGTTCGATATCGTGACGATCTGGCGATCGCGCGGAATGTAGGGGAAAAAGCGGTCGAGCTCGGTGATCTGGATGTTGAGAAACACCGGAAGGCTGCCGATCTGGCTGATCTCGTCAGCGCGGCGCACGTCGATAAAGAGGACCTTGTCCGGCGTCGTCAACAGGCCATCGACTGCCGCACGGTCGAGCTTGGGAATGTCGGCCGCTGCGGCCTGAACGGGCGCAGGTGCCGGGATGGTTTGCGCATGGGCGGGTACGAAAGCCACACTGGCGAGCAGCGAAAGGCCAAACAGCAACGGGGCAGAACGGCGCGGCCCGGCAGTCTGACGTACATGCGAAAGTGACATGGAAAGCCCTATCTATGCAGAAATTGGACTCGCCTTTTAAGAATCCTTTCACAGACCTGGAACAAAGTTTTCAGACTAAGCTTATTCGTCTTTTCAATTTTTGCCGAGCGCTGATGATTATACATCAGACTCTATATTATATTTTCTATATTGTATGAAATTTTTACTATTTGACTAGCTAAAGCCGATCCATCGCCCAGCTGCAGCAACCGTGATCCATGCCAGCGATGAGGAGTATGCAGCGACCTGCAGGCGCCCGAGTATGAAGCCCGACTTCGCGCGTTTCTCGAACAGCGCGAAAGCGGCTGCCGCACCCAGGGCAAGAATGATCGCAATCGCTCCCGGTGTCACACCACCCCCGCCCTGCGTGAGCAGCGAGATGCCTGCCAGCCCCACCAGAAGAACACCAAGGGACGCGACATAGGCCGCCCGGTAACGGGTCAGGACCGCAGCGAACAAGGCAAAGCCCGCCAGCGCCACCAGCAGCGCGCCGGAGGACAAGTCGGCCGATGCCCCGAACAGCGCCAGCGACCCCAGCCACAGCGCTCCTGCGCCTGCCGCCAACCATAGCGGACGGCGCGGGCTTGCCGCATCCTCGCGGTGCACCTCGGCCGAGACCGCGAGACTGAGCGCGATCGCCGCCAGCAGCGCGATCATCTTCACCACGAAAGCGCCATTGGTCATCAGGTTGGGGAGCGTGGCGAGAGCCATGAAGATCCCCGTCCCGACCGCCCCGACGATCCCTGCCCACAGCCAGGGCCGCGTCGACGCCTCGACGGTGCGGCCGGGGACATCGGTAAGGAAGGCACCCAGCAGCCGCAAGTTCAGCACCAGCACCGCTCCCCCGAGCACGGCAATCGCCAGCAGATGGGTCGTCTCTACTATGGCGAAAAGCCACTGGGTATGATTGAGCTGGCTCACCAAGCCGGACTCGGCCAGATGGCGCAGCGGGGTTGCAAGCCCGGGGACCAGATCGACCAGGCCGGTGCTCACAGAGCAAGCTCCGCGTCGATCCGCTCTAGCGTGGTATCGTAGACGTCGCACTGAGCAATTGCGGCAACCGCATCACCCGGGCTCATGCATTTGGTCCAGTCGTAGGCCATGTAGCGACCGGCGAAAATGACCGCGATCCACAGCACCAGCGAAGCCCCGCCGGAAAGGCGAGCCGCGCGAGGAACGACCAGCGCAGCCTCCCACTGCGCGCGGCTCGCCTGCACGCGCCAGTGGAACCAGAAGATGTTGATCGCCGCCGCAGCGAGGAACACCAGCTTCACGCGGAAGGCGGCATTGTGCCAATATTCGAGCGGGTTGGAGAAGAACAGCAGGCCGCCCGTCACCAGCAGCAGGGCGAAGCCGGCGATGGTCCACGGGAGCACTTGATCCGTGACGCGCGACACCGGCACGGTTTTCATGGTGATGCCCAGCAGGCGCAGGTCGACAAACAGGATGGTGCCGACGAACAGCATCAGCGCGAGCACGTGGGCGCCCTCGATCAGCATCCACAGCCGATCGGAAGTCAAAAGCTGCGCACTCCAGGAAGTGTCAGGCTCTATCAACCCGGCGTCATTGATCACCGCTCCGAAGCGGTACTGCAGGTCCGCAAGCCAGTTCGAAATCATGGGTTTTAATTCCGATATTGACGGGCCCACCGCGCAAAGGCTGCGCAGCGCCCCAGTATCAGGGATGATTGCGCAAACTTATCTGCGCCATTCGCTGGGACGAACGACCGCTTGTTCATAACCAATGCAACTTTGCTTCTAAGGGCGGTGGACAATACCCGGCCGAGTTCGTGAAACCGGCACCGCGCTGGGCCGGACGCGTGATTGAAACCCGTGGTGTCATCGCCGTCTGCAAGCGGAAAGATTTGCTTGCCAGGTCTGAAGAAACACTCAGATGCTGATTATCTATCAGATCAATAGACAATATTGCTGAAACTGCGCACCGGCGCGGCATGGCACCGATGTGACAGGCGGAGATGTGCAATTCGACATTTGGCACACCTTGCGGCGCTCGTCGTATCCATCCCGCACCCCACCCCAATTCGGCCCGAGAACAGAGACCGACAATGCCTGAGACCCAGATTGCCGCGACAGACCCGACGTCGACCGATCTTGCCGAAGGAGTCGCTGCGGTCGCCGCAGAACTCACGCAAATCCGCGAGGAATGGCGCAAGCGCCATGGCTGGGCCAAGGAATATGGCAGCGAAGGTTTCCCCTCGCGGGGCGATCTCGGCAAGATCATGTTGGCGCTCAGCGGCGCGTTCTATCCGCTGCGCTTGGGCCCCGACTTCGTGCGTCCGCATAACGAGCATGTCTTCGTCGAGCAGACGTTGCAAACCACGCTCGCGCGGCTCCACGGACAGATTCGCATCGAGCTTTTCTACGCGATGGTCGGTCAACCGGCAGAAACGATCGATGCCCGCGCGGACGAGATTATCCGCCGCTTCACGCGTCGTTTGCCCGATCTTAGGCGCATCCTCGATCTCGATGTCGAAGCGGCTTGGCGCGGCGATCCGGCGGCGCGCAGCGTCGATGAGGTGCTGATCTGCTATCCTTCGATGCTGGCGATCATTCACCACCGGGTGGCCCACCAGCTTTACCTGGAAGGGGCTACGCTGGTCGCGAGGATCATCGCCGAGATTGCGCACGACAAGACCGGGATCGACATCCACCCCGGCGCGACCATCGGCGAAAGCTTCTTCATCGACCACGGCACCGGCGTGGTGATTGGCGAGACCGCTGTTCTGGGCCGGAATGTCAGGCTCTATCAGGGCGTCACATTAGGAGCGCGCAGCTTTGTCGCCGATCAGGACGGGATCATGATCCGCGACATCCCGCGTCACCCGATTGTCGAGGATGATGTGGTGATCTATGCCGGAGCAACGATACTCGGAAGGGTGACGATTGGCGCGGGGTCAGAAATCGGCGGCAATGTCTGGTTGACGCATGATGTGCCGGCCGGCAGCCGGGTTATCCAGGCCCGCGAGCAGAACGCCATATCCTAGACTGGATCAGGACAGAAAGTCCGGGCGAGCCCACACGATCAAGATTGAGGCCAGATCGTGGGCTGCGCCGCGGCCCGACGGTATTCTCGCGCAACCGACACAGTCGGCTCTAGTCGCCTGACCGGACAGTTAAGCTCGGCAATCCAGTCCCGGATTACGGCTTGACCGGCAGCTGATGCCACCGGGCCAAGTTCGCGATATTGGTTCAGGAGCGACTGCGTGTCCTGTCCTGCTTCGACGACATCGTCCTGCATATGAGCGACCCAATCGAGAATTCGCTCATCCTCGCCCATCTCGGCATGGAACTGCAAGGCGAGAAGGTTGGGGCCCCGCCGGAATGCCTGATGATGATAGTGGCGGCTGGACGCCAGAAGCTCGACCCCTTCGGGCAGCGTGAAGGTGTCGCCATGCCAGTGCAGCAGCGGGACATCGGCAAGGTGTCGCAAGGGGCTGGACTGTGCCTGCGTGTGAAGAGAGATCGGCGCGAAGCCGACCTCCTTGCAGTGGCCTTTGTAAACCCGTGCGCCCAGCGCTGCTGCAATCATCTGTGCGCCGAAACAAACGCCCAGCGTGGGTAGATCGGCTTCGAGACGAAGCTTGAGGCGCCGCAGCTGACAGGCAATCCACGGATAACGAGCCTGATCATAAACCGCAAAGGGCGCGCCGAGCATGACCAAAAGGTCGGGCTCACGCAGGTCGATTTCACTGAAACTCGCGTCGGTCACGTCGATCCGGTCGATGATGTAATCGGCGCGCTCGATCGGCTCGCGGAACCCGGCAAGCCCTTCGCGCGGGACGTGACGGATGACCAACGCGCGCTTCATATGCCAGCCTCGAACCGCACAATCGTAGCGGCCGCGGTGCGAGCGAAACCGACCTCGATCCTGGCGCTCTTGCAGACCCGGTCGCCTGACGCGCGCCGATACACCGGAGCAGGGATCATGGCTGGTTCTCCGTCACGAAAGCGAGAAGATGACATGGTCGAAACCGGGTCGAGGCAAAACATAACTGAAATGGTTGAGTTAGCAAGAGCCGAACAGCTCGCAGGGTGATGGACCGTGTCGGACGGCTCAACGGTCCAGCTCTGCCTTCGCCAGTTGCGGGAACACCGCCCCGACCTTGCGGAGCAGATAATCGCCGTAAGTCCCAGTGAACTGGCCCGGGTCGATCCCGTCCCATCGCTGCACCTGGCGAATGGTTTTCGGGTCAGGTGCTACCAGGGGCTCGATTGCGGAATCGAAGGCAGGATCGAAGAACAGCGGCCATGAAATCCGCTCGTGCCCGGTGGTGTTGATCACCCGGTGCGGGGTCGAACGCCAGCGGCCGCCGGTCATCTTGTCGAGCATATCGCCGATGTTGACGATCAGCAGACCTTCGCGCGGTAGCACATCAAGCCACTGTTCGCCGACGCGCACTTGCAAGCCGCCATGGCGATCCTGCGCCAGCAGCGTCAGCAGCCCGTAATCCGTATGCTCTCCCACACCATCGCCCGCGGCCCAGCCCGGGGGATAGCGGAACAGGCGGAACAGCAGCGTCGGCTTCGCGGTATATCGGCGCGCGATGGCATCACCCGGCAGCCCCAAGGCGAGCGACGCGCCGCGGGTCAGCGCATGGGCGGCGCGGGTGACGCCACCCAGCCAGCGGCCGACCACGTCGGGCAGTTCGGGCAAGGCGGTGGGCCAGAGGTTGGGGCCGTGAAGCGGAATGCCCGCGGCCACGCGCGAGTCGCTTCCGTCCAGTTCGTCGCCGAGATAGAGTCCTTCCTTGCCATCTGGCCGCCCCGAGGTGAGTTCTCCACCCAGCGGAAACCACCCGCGCCATGCCCGCCCCCCGTGCTCCATCGCAATGGCGGCCTTGTCGGCCTCGGGCAAAGCGAAGAACCGGCGCGCCACCGCTTCGACCTCTTCGAACAGAGACAGGGGTATCCCGTGCCCAGCGAGATAGAAGAACCCGGTGCCCGACGCCGCGCGGTCAATGGCGGCGATGGTCGCGGGGTCATCCTCGCCTGCCAGCAGACGCGCAATGTCGATGACGGGAACAGCCTCGCTCACACTGGCACCTCCTGCTCGCTCGCATGCGGGACTTTGCCTTCGGTCAACACTGTGGTGACAGCAAGGTCAGCTGTGGTGTTGGCGGTGGTGGCGAACATATCGGGGATGGTGCCTACCGCAAGGAACAAAGGCAGAAGCTCGATCGGCACACCGACCGCGATCGCAATCGGCGTATAAGAGGCGAACAGACTGATCTGGTTCGACAGGCCTGCAATCACGAGATTGTTCAGCGCCGCAAAGGCGACGATCAGGGCGAGCTGGGGGAGGCCGAGTGCAATCCCGTTGAGATGAGCGAGCGCCAGCACCGCCACCGCGATCGACGTCGGCGCGCTGATACGGACGTGCTCGCGGCACTGGCCGAGCTGTTCGTCACCCGTGGTCCGCCGGCGCGCATACGGTCAGATAACGGCCCGGAATCTATCGCCAATGCCGTGCAGCAATGGCTGTCGAGGATCGGTGTGAAGACGCTCTACATCACACCCGGCAGCCCATGGGAGAATGGCTACTGCGAACCCTTCAATGGCTCGATGCGCGACGAACTCTTGAACGGGGAGATCTTCTACACTCTGGCCGAGGCTCAGATCCTGATCGAAGCCTGGCGACAGCATTACGACACAGAAAGGCCGCACAGCTCGCTGGGCTATTGGCCTCCGGCTCCGGAAACGGCCACGCCGCCATGGCTGTTCTCCGGGCTCCGCTTCGCTCCACCTCCGGTCAGCCATGGCGCCGGAGGCAATCTTGCACTGCCAATCCACGCGGACCACTCAGTGGGGCCCGGTCAATACCCGCAGACGTTCGAGCAAAAGTGAACTGTCGGTGGTAGGATGGTTGACTCAACCGTCTCAAAATTGTTTAATTTCAGTAACTAAGAAGCTAAATCTAGAGCGGGAAGTTGACATCGCTCGGGTTCCACTTTCGGATTTTTCATCTCTATTTTTCAGTATTTTATTATTCCATTAGCAGATCGGAATGGAGGGTTGCCCTCCAAATTACTGACTTTATCCAATAAAAAGGTTAGCATTGATCGTAACCACCCTTACCGATACCCACACAATGGGACATTCGCGACGGGCCGCCTCTGCTGTGCGACATCACAATTCCGCAATTCGGCCTCGGGTTCCTCAGGGGGCTCTGGCGACGGTGCAGCACAAAACAATCGTCGCTCGAGGCCGAAGCATTAAGTCTTCTGACCCGAACATCTGAACGGAGGCTCAGATCGGTCGGAACGAATGGCCGACTAGCGACGCTTCAGCAGACGCTCGATGCTCTTGCGCTGACCGTGCCGAGCGTGGTCAGGAGCGATCGACTCCTCCAGCGCTGCCCGGATCTCCTCGATCTCGCGGTCGGTCAGATGCTCGATCCCCACGAAATCGTTGCGGGCATTGTGGACGGCACGGATCAGCTCATCGAGCTTCGCCTGCATCGCGGCCGCATCGCGATTCTGCGAATTCTGGATGAGGAAGACCATCAGAAAGGTCGCGATTGTGGTCGCGGTGTTGACCACAAGTTGCCATGTATCCGACCATCCGAACAGCGGGCCACTGATGCCCCACCCCGCGATTATCAGAACTGCCGCAACAAATGCGACAGGTTGACCGGCCGCAAACGCGGTGCGCGATGCGACGATAGTGAACAGGCGATCCATAGCTCGATTTCTCCAGTCTCTGCTCGCGCGCAAGATTGAGATTGGATTGGTGGTGGCGAGCTCGCCCAAATGCCACACCAAAAAAGGGCAGATGAATACGGAAAATCGCAAAAAGTGCGGTGTAGCGCCAGAATAGTCGCTGTTTCGCCCCTGGAATTGTCCCATCTTGCAATATTCTGCAGATCGGCAAGAACGATGGCGCCAAGGTTCTGAGGAGCACCGCCAACATGCCCCGGATCAGCGCTCACCCGGACGATCCCCACTATGTTCACCGTACCGGCTGGCTGCGGGCGGCAGTCCTGGGCGCGAATGACGGCATCATCTCGGTTGCATCGCTGATCATCGGTGTAGCGGCGGCAACGCCTGAAACCGGCCCGGTATTGGTCGCCGGGGTGGCCGCGCTGATGGCTGGAGCTATGTCGATGGCGGCAGGCGAGTATATCTCGGTCTCCAGCCAGTCCGATTCCGAACAGGCCGACATTCGCCGCGAGGCCGAGGCATTGGCGGCCACTCCGGCTGATGAAGAGGCCGAACTTGCCGCGATCTATCGCGCGCGCGGGCTGAGCGCAAAGACAGCGGCGACCGTCGCACGCGAGTTGACCGCGCTCGATCCGCTGGCGGCTCATGTGCGTGACGAGCTTGGCCTGTCCGATCATTTCGCCGCTCGCCCCATGCAGGCCGCGATGGCGTCGGGGGCGACCTTCAGCACCGCCGCTGCGGTTCCGCTCTTGGCTGCATGGCTTGCCCCTGCCGGGGCGATCATGATGACTGTAGTGGCAGTGTCCATCCTCGCTCTCGCGGTGCTGGGCGCGCTCGGTGCGAAGGCCGGCGCTGCTCCGCTGGTGCCCGCGACGTTGCGGGTGGTCGGCTGGGGGGTGTTTGCCATGGCGACGACCGCCGCAGTCGGGCGCCTGTTCGGGGTGAGCATCTAGAGCGCTCCGCCTAAGCAACTGCTTAGGCAGACCCAAGTAAGCAAATCGCCAATCGCATAGCATCAAGCGCGGCGCCATGTGCAGGGGGTCAGCGGCTCGCCCTGCCCCCCCAATTCGCGGGGTGGTCGCTGGCACCTTTTCGCAAAGGATGCGCCATGATCGATACGACCACGCTTGTCCGCCGCCGTTGGGATCCAATCGTCCGGATTACCCATTGGTCGATTGCCCTTGCCGTGCTGGCCAATGCCGTCTTCACCGAGGAAGGCTCTGGCCCGCATATCTGGGTCGGCTATGGTCTCGCGGCGATCCTTGCTCTGCGGCTGCTGTGGGGGCTGGTCGGACCTGTCGAGGCGCGCTTTACCGCCTTCTGGCCGACCCCAAGCAAGGCAATCGCGCACCTGCGCGAGATCCGGGAGGGTAAGGTGACGCATCACAGGTCGCACAATCCCCTCGGCGCGCTGATGGTTTATGCCATCTGGGGCTGTCTGCTGACGATCATCGCCACTGGCATCGCCATGGCCGGTCCGTCGCCGTGGGATCGCGAGACTGAGGCGGCCGACCAGCGCACCACGACTGTCTCTACGCCACGCCATGAAGACGAGAGCGAAGAAGAACACGAGGAGGGGGAGAAGGAGGAGGGCGTGCTCGGCGAACTCCACGAGACTGCTTCCAATCTTCTCTACCTGCTCATCATGCTGCACCTTGCAGGCGTGATTTTCGAAACCCGGCGAAGCGGCAGGCAGGTTCTTGTGGCGATGGCTCCGATCGGAAGATAGGCAAACCGCATGACCACCAGAGCGCGCAGCATTGAACGCAAGGCCACCGGGATCAGCATCCTCGTGGCCTTGCAGGCATTGGCCTGCGCATTCTTCCTGGTCGATCTGGTAGGCGACATCGCGGCAGACGGGATGGGCCTCCATCTGGTGATCGAGGGCATGGCCGCCATCGCGCTGCTGATCGCGGTCGTGCTCGGATCCTTGCAGGTGCGCGGCCTGATCGCTGCCGCGAGGCGCGACGAAGCGGCGGTCGCTGTGGCGCAAGGCGCACTGGCCGAGCTCATTCGCTTGCGGTTCGAGGAATGGCGACTCACCGCTGCCGAGGCCGATGTCGCATTGTTCGCGCTCAAGGGCTGCGACATTGGCGAGATCGCCGCCTTGCGCGGTTCGGCGGCGGGTACCATTCGCGCGCAGCTTGCGCGCGTCTACGCCAAGGCTGGCGTGGACTCGCAATCAGGCTTGATCTCCCATTTCCTTGAAGAACTGATCGCGCGGCCATCACAATAGGCGTCAAACCATGCGGACTGATATCGTCATGGTCTGTGCATTCCAACGTTCAGGCCCTGACAGCCTCGTAGAATAACCGATGCCGCGGACATACCTGACATATTAGCAGGTATTGATGAGCAGCATCGATCATCGCCGATCATTTAGTGCCACGCTTGTGCCTGATCGCACCCTGAAACAGAGCGATGCGCGGGTTTTGCGCACGCGCAGTGGGCTATCCTTGCGCCTGCGGTCCGTTACCATGGAGGATGCGCTTCATCTGGAGAAGCTGCTCAGCCATCTCGGCGAAGGCGAGCTGGGTTTCCGCTTCCTGACCGGGACGGACCGGTTCAAGCCGCACCAGATCGTGGAGATGCTTGCCATCGATCACCGCCGCGCAGAGCATCAGCTCGCCTTCGTGGATGCGAAGTCTGAGCCGGTCGCGGGTCTTCTCGTTGGCTCGGACAATGCAATGCAGCTGGTCGAGGTGGCGATCATTGTCGATCGCGACTGGCACGGCCGGGGGATCGGCTCGATCCTCTTGCGCCACGCCGTTGGTCTGGCGCGCGAGCGCGGCTTCAAGGGGATCCGTTCGATAGAGAGTGTTGCCAACTGCGCTGCGCTTCAAATCGAACGAGCCGCCGGCTTCGTCGTTCGGCCCTATGGATCGGCAAGCGGACTGGTGTTCGCCGAGGCTCGCCTTGGCTGAAGTGCGCACAGCGTGCGCGAAGGGCGTTCTGATCATGATCGCTGCCCTGATTGCTGGCTGTGGCACAGCCGCACAATCAACGATGGCCCAACCGCTCGGAGACGGCCAGCCTGTCAACCTTGCGGCTGATAACAAAGCAGCGGGCGCTGCTGATCCAGCTCCGTCGCATTTTCAATATCGGGCACTTCGCGCCGCGCTCGACAAGGAAACCGATCCGGTGCGGCAGCGTGCATTATTGGGCAATCTCGAACGTTGGCGGCAGATGCCGAACGATCTCGGAGCTCGGTATCTGCTTGTGAATATCCCCGAGGCTGTGGTGCGGCTCATGGTCGATGACAGAGTCGAACGTGTGCACAAGGTGATCGTCGGCAAGCCGACAACGCCCACGCCCCGATTTTCGGCCAGTGTCACGGGTGTCATCCTCAACCCGGCTTGGACCGTCCCGGATTCGATCATTGCTGAAAGCGTTGGTGCGCTCGTGCGCAACCGTCCGGCAGCAGCCCGGGCGAAGGGGTACACATGGTCCCGCACGGCTTCGGGCCGTCTGCGCATTGTGCAAAGTCCGGGACCGGGCAATGCACTGGGCGAGGTCAAGTTCGACATGCCCAACGCCTTTCGGGTCTATCTTCATGACACGCCCTCGAAGGAGCTTTTCGCTGCCGACCAGCGATTGTTCAGCCACGGCTGTATTCGTGTCGATGATGCCTTGGGCCTCGCCGAACATCTGCTGGACGGAAGCGGTTGGGACAGGGCTCGGATCGATGCGGCCATACGAACGCACCGGACCGAACGGATTGCACTGGCACCTGCGGTCCCAGTCCATGTGGTCTATTTGACTGCATTTGCCGATGCCGATGGGACCGTTCACCTCATCGGTGACCCCTATAATCTTGACGCAGGGGTCGGGGCCCGGATCTCGCGGACGCGTAACAGGTCAGGGACGCAAACCGCTCACGGGGCATTGTTGAAGGAGGCGGCATGACAGGCTGGAGCTGCGTTCGCATCGCGCTGGCCAGAACCCCGCAATTCCCGCAGGGCTCTTCCAGCCACGCCTACGAATTGATCGTCCCGTTGGACGAGCACAACCGGATCGATCAGGCGATGTTCAAGGCCTTCCCGGCCCGCGCGAGCGTTCAGCATGTTGTGCCCAGCCGGCCTGCCAAGCGCGGGGCCATCCTGCTGCGGAATGGTCGCTATGCCTTTTCCTACGCCCCCGGCGATGCTGACGATGAAGCCATATACCACTTGGAAAATCACCCCCTTGGCGTGGGTGACTATGTGACGATCATGGAGCCGGGAGAGGAGGCTCAGCCCTATCGGGTCGAAAGCGTGACGCCGCTTCCGCCAGTTCCGGATGTCTGCGTAAGCACATGACACAGGCAGTGATCTAGACTGGAGGCATGGCTCTTCATCCGAACCCAGCATCGCCACGCGCCTTCAACGGACAAGGCCTGACCAAGATCTACGCCAGCGGCGATGCGCAGGTCCATGCTCTCAGGAGCATTGATCTGGAGATATTCGAAGGAGAGGTCCTCGTGTTGCTGGGGCCTTCGGGCAGCGGCAAATCGACCCTGCTCAATATTCTTGGCGGGCTTGACCGGCCGACTGCCGGGCAGTTGCAGTATCGCGACCATGATCTTGCGGCAGCCAATGATGGCGATCTGACGCGGTTCCGGCGCCAGCACGTCGGATTCATCTTCCAGTTCTACAACCTCCTGCCAAGTCTGACCGCGCGCGAGAATGTCGCGCTGGTCACCGACATCTCCGACCATCCCATGCCTGCCGAGGAGGCGCTTGCGCGGGTTGGCCTCGAAACGCGGCTCGACCATTTCCCCGCACAGCTTTCGGGCGGGGAGCAGCAACGCGTTGCTGTCGCCCGCGCGATCGCCAAACGCCCGGGTGTTCTCCTGTGCGATGAGCCGACCGGCGCGCTCGACAGTGCCACCGGCGTCCGCGTGCTGGAGACGCTCGCTCAGGCGAACCGGGAACTTGGCACCCCACTCGTCATCATCACCCACAATGCGGGCATTGCCGTCATGGCCGACCGGGTGCTCCACTTTCTCGACGGTGCGATTGCATCGATCGTGACCAACCCGCAGCGCGCACCGGTGAGCGAGATCGTGTGGTGAAAGCGCTCGACCGCAAGTTGCTGCGCGATATCCTGCGGATGCGGGGCCAGGTTTTCGCCATAGCCTTGGTTATCGCGGCGGCCGTGTCCACGCAGGTCCTTGCACGGGGAGTATATCGCTCGTTCGCCGAGACCCGTGATGCCTACTACGCCACTGGACAGTTCGGCGACGTGTTTGCGCTGATGGTGCGTGCGCCGCGATCGGTAGTGGCCCGAGCCGCCGCCTTGCCCGGAGTCATTCGCGCCGAGGGGCGCGTCGAGGAATATGCTCGCATCACCCTACCCCGCAGCACTGGCCCGGTGCGCGCTCTGATCAACAGCATCGAGGCTGGAGGACGATCCGAGCTCAATCGCTTGACGATCCTGCACGGCTCGGGGCCTTCGGCGACCGGGTCGGGCGAGGTCGTTATCGACAAGGCCTTTGCCGATGCCACTGGCATGAAGCCCGGCGACAGTCTGGCAGCGATCATTCGCGGCAAGCGGGTGGCCTTGCGCGTCGTAGGGATTGGACTTGCGCCTGATTATGTCTGGGCCATCGCACCGGGCGAGATCATGCCGGATCCGGTGCGCTTCGGGATCATGTGGATGGAGCGCCGCCAGCTCGAAACGCTGGCCGACCGGGTTGGCGCCATCAATGCACTGTCGCTTCAGCTTGGGCCAAGGGCAAGCGAAACCGAGGTGATCCGGCGGCTCGATCTGCTGCTTCGGCCATTTGGTGGAAGCGGAGCCTATGGCCGCGCCGATCATCCCTCGCACCAGTTTCTCGACAGCGAGCTCATGCAGCTCGACGCCATGGCGCGGGTGATCCCGCCGATCTTCCTGCTGGTATCGGCCTTTCTGGTCTACTTCGTGCTGGGCCGGATGATCGAGAAAGAGCGGCATGAAATCGGCCTGCTGAAAGCCTTCGGCTATTCCGATCTCGCCATTGCCGGGCACTACCTTCGCTTCGCCCTGCTGACCGCAGTGATCGGGATCGGGATCGGCGGCCTGGCAGGCGCATGGATGGGCCGGGCAATGACCCGGCTTTACGGCGATTACTACCGGTTTCCGGACCTGCACTACTCGGTCACGGCGGACGTCTACGCTTGGGCAGCAGGCCTCGCTGTCGGTTCCGCAGCGATCGGCGCTCTCGCCGGAGTGCGCGGCGTGCTGCGCCTGTCTCCGGCGGTTGCGATGGCTCCGCCCATGCCGCCAGCCTATCGTGCCGGCTGGCTGACGGGACTCGGCCAGAATGCCGGGGTCAGTCCGGTCGGTGCCATGATCATTCGCCATGTGGCTCGCTGGCCTGCACGCTCGGCGATTACCGTAACGGGAATTGCGCTGGCGCATGGGCTGCTGTTCTCGACCCTGCAGTTCATCGATTCGTCGCGCGTGATGCTCGACGCCTTTTTCGGCGATGCGCAGCGGCAGGACCTGACCGTTTCTTTGGTGGAACCACTCGGACCCGGTGTCCTGTTCGAGTTGGCAGGTTTGCCCGGTGCGATCTCTGTCGAACCCGGCCGGGCGGTCGCAGCCCGGCTAAGCCGGGGCGGAAGGACCGAACGCGTTGCCTTGGAAGGTAGCCCTTTTGATGCGCAGCTGGTGGCACGGGTCGACCGATCGGGCACTGTCGTCCCCGTCCCGTCCGAAGGACTGATGCTGAGCGGGCTGCTCGCCCGCAAGCTTGAGGTATCGACCGGCGATTCCGTCGAGGTGGAAATGCTCGGCGGACGCGGAACTCGTCTGGCGCTCCCGGTGACAGCGACCATCGATGAGCTGGTCGGCACGCGCGCCTATGCCAGTTCGGAGGTCATTGACCGTCTCGCCCGCGACGGCGCGATTGCCAGTTTCGTCCTGCTGCGGATCGATCCGGCGCAGCGGAACCAGATCATTGCCGCGCTTGACGCAATGCCCGGTGTTCTCGCTGTGGCAGAGCGCGCCCAGGCCCGGCGCCAATTCGAAGAGATGATCGACCGCAACCTCGTCACGATGATCACCTTCTACATCGCGTTCGCCGGCACGATCGTTGCCGGCGTGGTGTACAACAATGCCCGCATACTTTTCTCGGAACGCGCGCATGAGCTCGCGACCTTGCGCGTGCTTGGTTACCGGCGGCGTGAAGTGGCGACCGTCCTTGCCGGAGAGCTCGGTTTGCTGGTGCTGGCAGCTTTGCCGCTGGGATGTCTGGTCGGGTTCTGGCTGGCGCGGTTGATGACGGCAATGTTCAGCTCCGACCTGTTCCGGCTGCCCTTTGCCCCAGCCCGATCGAGCTACGGCTTTGCCGGTCTCGCGATTGTCGTGGCGGCCTTGCTGGCGGCGTTGCCCGTTGTGCTGCGCGTGCGCCGGCTGGACATGGTGCGTGTGCTGAAGGCGCGCGAGTGATGTGGGCGCGGGTTCTGCGCTGGCGTTGGGCGCTGCTCGCGGTGGCCATTCTGGTGGGAGCACTTGTCTTTGCATTCTGGCCCGAGGCGGTGGCGGTTGAAGAGGCCGAGGTTACGCGCGGGCCAATGCGGGTCGGCCTGACCGACGAAGGGGTCACCCGTGTGGCCGACCTCTACGTGCTGGCGGCCCCTGTACCGGGCTATCTGGCCCGGATCGACCTCGAACCGGGCGACAGGGTGGAGGCAGGCAGAACTGAGGTGGCACGCATCACCAGCCTGCTCCCTGCCCCCCTCGACCGGCGCACACGTGGGGAGCTGGCCGCCGCGCTTGGTGCATCGCGCGCGGCAGAGGCGGGCGCGCAGGCGTCGCTCGATCTGGCCCGGCATCAGCTTGGCCGCGCAGAACCTCTGGCAGCGCGCGGCTTCGTGTCCCGCGCCCAGCTCGATGCCGCCTTGGCAGCCGTGCGTCTCGCCGAGGCCGAGGTGACACGAACCCATGCCGAGACGCGCCGCCTGACGGCAGCGGCAAGCCAGCCTGGCGCGCATAACCCGTGGTCCTCACCTTCGGGACTGGTCCGACTGCAGTCCCCGGTCGACGGTGTCGTCTTGAGGCGGCTCGTGGAAAGCGAAGGAGCGGTTACCGCTGGCACTCCGCTGGTAGAGATCGGCGATCTTCGCCGGCTCGAAGTCGTCATGGACCTGGTATCGAACGATGCAGCGAAGGTGCGTATCGGTAATGCGGTCGAGATCAACGCATGGGGCGGAGATCGACCGATTCCCGGCATTGTCCAGCGCATCGAGCCATCGGGTAGGCTTGCGGTCTCAGCGCTCGGGATCGAGGAGCAGCGGGTCGATGTCATCATCGCGATCGCGGTGGCGGGCGTGCCCGGCGCCGATGCGCTGGGCCATGGTTTCCGCGTCGAAGGCACGATCATTCTGTGGCAGGACGAAAATGTGCTGCGCGTGCCCGTAGGAGCACTGGTGCGAAGCGATGACGGCAGCTGGGGGGTCTATGTCGATCAGGCAGGCCGGGCGAGAGAGCGCAAGGTGACAATCGGGCACATGAATTCGGACTATGCTGAAGTTCTCAGCGGCCTCGAGGAAAGCGATGCGGTGATCCTTGGGCCCGGAGGTCGCATAAGCGAGGGAAGCCGTGTCCGCGTTCCTTGACGAGCGGCTCACGCGCCATCGCGTCCGAGACGGTCGACCACAGCCATGCCACGTGATCTCGCCCTGCTGCTTTCAACGCTGCCGATGAGAGTGGTGCGAACAGGCGAAATGCCGACAAATTGCAGGATGTTGCGCCGCAGACTGCTGAGGCTGTGGGCAAGGAAAAACAGCCTGTATCCGATCGCCGGCATTCCCATGCTGACGATCACGCGCGCGGACGTCTGCGTCAGCAGCTTCCCGTATCGCCCCTCGGGTTCCGGCTGCAGGGCGAACCCGGGCCGGAAGGTCTGCTCGAGGAACGCCTTGAGCAAGGCAGGAACGTCGCCCAGCCACAGCGGATAGACGATGACGATATGTTCGGCCCACGCAATATCGCGCTGGGCTTCGATCAGGCCAGATGGCACGGTCCCGTTACGCCAGTCGTCGGGATTGCGCAGCACCGGAAAGTCGAGCTGAGCGATGTCGATCTGGCGCACCTCATGCTTCTTCGCGGCCGCAGTGCGATAAACCCGGACGAGCGCATGGACAAAGTGGTGCGGGTCGGGATCGGGATGACCATCGATGATGACAATGCGCGACACCGGGTACCACTAAGCGCGCACTGGCGGCGCTGCTTCGCTCGAAATGGCAACCATGCCCGGCAGCTCTGGTTCGAGTGCCAGTTCCGCACCAGCGGTCGCGCCGCCATCGATCACGAACTCGCAGCCAGTGCTGTAAGTGGCTTCGCTGAACAGGAAACGCACCATGCGGGCGACCTCGATCGGTTCTCCGAAGCGGGGCAGCGGTTGTCCGGCTGCGACACCTGCCGGAAAATCCCGGGTCATGGGCGTATGGATCGGGCCGGGGTGGACGGACACGACACGGATCCTGTCTTTCGCGAGGTCGAGCGCCGCCGCCTTGGTCAGGCCGCGGATACCCCATTTGCTTGTGACGTAAGCCGCCAGATCGGCGTAACCCTGCAATCCGGCAATCGACGATGTGTTGACGATCACCCCACCCTTCGCACGGCGCAATGCGGGTACGATGGCACGAATGCCAAGGAAAATGCCGACCAGGTTCACATCAAGGATTTTCCGAAAGTCCTCGGGTTTGCACTCCATGACCGAACCAAGGCCAAGAATGCCGGCATTGTTGAACAGCCCGTCGACGCGGCCGAACAGGCTTTCGGCCGTGGCCACAGCGCTGGCCCAGCTTTCCGTGCTGGTGACGTCGAGGTGGCAGTAAGCCGTCCTGTCGCCGAGCTCTTCGGCAAGACGCTCACCCTCGGTGTTGCGGATGTCGCTGATCAGCACGTTGAATCCGCTGTCAGCAAGCAGCCGCGCTGTCGCCGCGCCGATGCCGCGCGCGCCGCCCGTCACCAGCACCGACTGAGCACTATTCGGAGATCCGTTCATCCGCGCGGCTCCTGTCCGCCTGTTGCAGTCGATGTGTATCGCGCGCAGGCACAGCTACGTGATCGGGAAACCTACGGAGATGCCGCAGGACCGTGCTCGTCGGGCTCACTGGATACCGATGGGATCATCAAACCTTCGGATCGCTCCCTGCCGTAACGCAGCTTTGCTCGCCGCCTCTCGAACGGGCGTTCCTGACCCGGCGTCAGACAAGCCAAGAAGCCCTGTCTTCAAAGTGTTGTTCCTGCTTGGCTTCTCCCAAAATGAAGCCGCCACAGGTCCTTCCGTAAAAGACCGGATTTAGTCCTCGGGCGCCATCGACAATCCTTAGAGGCGTTCCATCATACCGCTCAACCTATTGAGCGTGATGGACTTTTTGCCTGACTTTGACGTCGGGCGATGGGAGGCCCTATGTCGCTGGTCAAAGGCATCTTCTGCTTCGGCGGACTCGCTGCAGTGCTTGTTCCTGGTCTGACGCAACCCGCGCAGGCTCAGGAAGCGCCACCGCCCACCGCAAGCCAATCCACAATCGAGGATGGCGAGCTGATCTACGCCCGCGATGTCCATCACAGCATCGGGGCCCCGTTTTTCCCGGGTGCAACGCACCAAGCCGTCACCGCACCCACCAACGCGATTATCGCGACAATCTCGAACGGTATTGCACCTTTGAGCGATATCGAGGCAGCCGGCGTGACTGGTTCACTGCGCGGCACCATCGAAGGCATCGTGCCGACCGCTCTGGCACCGCTAATGCGCGACCAAGCCGGCTCCCGGACCGAGAATATCGGGGGCGCGCCGATCGGTAACATGTCCGGCGGTTCCGCAATCAGCGGGGCAATGGGCGCCCTAGCCGGTGCTTTGGACAGTCTTTCCGCCATCACCGGAGGAAGACCGTGAGGCGCTCGTCCTCCCACGGATGGCCAGCCATTCTCGCAATGGCGGTTGGCCCTCTCATTCCGGTCACCTGCCTCGCTGCGCAAGAACCGGCGATACCGGACAATACCGTTGTCCTGGCAAATGGCGAGGTGAACGGCAGCACAGGCCGGATCGCGGTCAACATCGCGGCGGGCAATCATAATCAGCAGGTTTCAAGCGCGCTGGTCGCGCAAGGGAGTGTTGCGCTCACCCATGGCGACATCGTGCAGCACGCCGCCATCACGGCAAGCGAGGACACGGCCAACCGGGTCGAGATCGGATCTGGTGCCTTCGTCGGCATTTCGGGTCTCGCCAGCATCAATATCACCGCCGGAACGCAGAACCAGTCCGCCAATCTGGCGACTCTGGCGATCGGGCAGTCAGGCGCACTTTCGGATCAGCTTCTCGAGCAGACCCGCGCGCCCATCGAACCATCCGGGGGCACGGCGCTCGCCGAAACCGGGCCGAACGACGTCATCACCATCGATGACGGCGCCTTCGGCCGCGGCAACGGCGTGTTCCAGGCCAACCTGATCGGTGGCGAGAGGAACTCCTCCGCCAATACCTTCTCGCTGACCGTAACGGCCAGCGGGCAACCCTGAGGAAGAAGAAGGAGTAACGTCATGAAGAAACTTTTGCTTTGCACTGCCGCATTCTCGGCATTCGTCGCCGTCCCCGCGATGGCCAGTCAGGATCACGGCGGCCCGTCGCTCGATGTGGATGTCAATGCCGATGTCGACATCGAATATGACAACCACATCGACACCAGCCTCGAAACCGATGCGACCTTCTTCAAGCTGGTGGGCATTGTCGGCGGGGCAGTCGTGCGCGGCATCGTCGATGTCGACAGCTCGGCGGTGGCGATCACCGATGCCAAGCAGTTGCAGCAAGGCGTGGCTGTCACCTACCGCGAGGAAAACGAGCTGAACGGCGAGAACGGCTATGTCGATCCGGTGTTTGGCCCCGGCTGGAGCGAAGCGGGAAATGATCCCAACGATCAGCTGACCAACGGCGTCCTCGTGGGCCGCATCCGGGTCGGCTACTTCGCCCCGATCATCAACACGGTCGACAGCTTCACGATCGATTCCTCAGGCAATACCGGGGTCAACCTGGCCGCCGGCTACTTCAACATGCAGATGAACTCGGCCACGCTCGCCACTTCGAGCAATGCCGACGAGGATGCTGTCGGCGGTTGGTCCGAGGCTTCGACTACGGCGTTCCAGTCTCTGCTTGGCGTCAGCCAGCGCGCGGTGCCGGGCTTCTCGACTCCGGGTGACGATCCCGAACAGGGCGGAGACAACAACAACTTCCGCGATCGCAACTCGGTTCTGGGCGGCACGATCTCCGGTTCGGGCAATATCGGCGTCAACGCAGCTGCGGGCAGCCTCAACCAGCAGGCGAACCTCATGACGCTGGCCGTGGCGAACGATACGACCCTTGCGGAAGCCAATGCCGGACTGATCCAGACCTCGACCCTCAGCTATGTCGAGCAGCAGGACAGTCAGAACCTCGTGACCGGGCTCGTTATCGACGGCGCTTCGGGCAATGTCGGTGTCAACTTCGCCGCGGGCGTGGGTAACCAGCAGCTCAACTCGCTGACCATCGCAGCTTCGGCTGGCGGTGCGCCCGACGACGGCAACGGCGGCGGTGGTGATCCGAGCTGACGCCTTGCTCTAGGCGCTTCCCGCAGTCTGCGACCCAACGGCGGGAGGGTGCCTCGGCAGATCCAAGTCCCCCGAGCAAGGATCTGTCGGACGAGAAGGGGAAGGGCCCACGCGCCCTTCCCCCGATCGCCGGGGACAATCACCGATGAGGATAGGCAAATGAAGAGGGTGTCCCGCCAGACGCGCACCATAGCGGCCATGCTGACCGCCCTGTCGGCATGTGCCTTGACCGGCGGCTGCGTCAGCGCCCCTGACGGCGAGCCGACCCCGGTCTGGCTCGGCGCTGTGAGCACCGGGTCTCCGACACTGGCGGTTTCCGTGGCGAGCTGGAAGGATCGCAAGTTCGAGAACCTTATCCGCCAACGCACCGATTTCAGTTGCGGCGCGGCAGCCCTCGCGACCATCTTCAATTACGCCTTCGGACGTTCGACGACCGAACAGCAGGTGCTCGTGAACATGCTTCGCGTGGCCGATCCGGACATCGTGCGGCAGAAGGGTTTCTCGCTGCTCGACATGAAAACCTATTCCCAGTCGGTCGGCTATCAGGCCGAGGGATACCGGGTCGATTACGCCACATTGCAGAAGCTCAAGGTGCCTTCGATCGCGCTGCTCGACATTCGCGGCTACAAGCATTTCGTGGTGATCCGCCGCGCCTGGGACGACCGGGTGGCCATCGGCGATCCTGCGATCGGCAACATGACGATGACCCGCCCGCGCTTTGAGGAAGCCTGGAACGGCATCCTCTTTGTCGTCTCCGGCGAGGGTTACGTCGCCGACAATATTCTCCTCAATCCGCCCGAGCCGCTGTCAGCCAAGCGCCTGCTCGAGCTCACGGCAACGATGCCCGGCGCCGAGCTTGCCGAATTCGGCTTCGGTCCGCGCATCTCATTCTGAAGGATCAGAAACATGGCACTATCTCTCAAGCAAGGATCAGGCCGCCCCCGCCGCGTAATCGGTGTCGCCGGTCTTCTGCTGATGCTTACCGCCACCACCGCCCCCGTCTTGGCCGATACACCAGACTTGTCGGCGCTCGCCAGAGCAAGAACGGTAGCCGACACCGAGCTGGCCGACATGCGCGGCAAATTCGTGACACCGGAATCGGTGTCATTCTTCGGGATCACGATGCTGACCAGTTGGCAGGATGCCAGCGGGGTAACGACCCTCGCGCGGCTGCTGTTCAGCATCGATTTCCTCCCGCATGGCGATGGTGGGGCGCCTACCCCGCAGCTGATGATCGCCTGGTCGCGGGAGGGTGATCCGGGGATGGACGTGACCGACCTGCACGAAGGCTACGTGCCCTATATCCCCCCGCAGAATGTTCTCGGGGTCGGCGGGCTCGAAACCTTCGCCGGCGCGGCACAGGCCAACGTCATCGCCGGGGCCGACAACCGCACGCTCAACGGGATGCAGGTGATGATCGTGCCGTCCTCGGCGGTGCCTTCCCTGTCGCAGACAGGGATGACCACTGCAAATGGCCCGATCGACATCGCCTTTCCTGACGGCGACCAGCTGCATTTCCGGTTGGGCGACAACCAACTCGGCATCATCATGACGGACAACGGCGGGCTCGACAGCACAAGCCAGCTTGCTGGCGGCGATATCGGCCAGCTGCTCCAGCAGACCATCCTCGCGAGCGACAGCAACATGATCGAGAACCGCGCCTCGGTGATCTTCGGCATCGACGGCTTGCAGAACCAGCAGATTGTCCGCGCGCAGGAGGCTCTGAGCGCGATGAAGGGTCACGGCTTCTGAACTTGGCTCGGGGGCGACATCGGGGGAGAGAGAAATGGTCAGACACCTTCTGACGCTAGGCTTGCTGATCGCTGCACCGCTACCGGCGATCGGGCAGGACAATCCGCGCCAGTTCGCGGTCGAGGGCGCAGGCATGCTGACCTGCGCACGCTTCATGGAGGCGCGCGCCGACACGAGCGCACCTGATTACCAGCGCATGATCGGCTTCATCGAGGGCTTTCTGAGCGCGGCCAATCTCTATGAACCCGATACCTTCGACCTGACCCCGTGGCACAATGCCGCGGCACTCGACATGATCGTCAAGAATCATTGTGCACAGCATCCCGAAGACCGGCTTGTTGGGGTGATCCAGCGCATGGCGGTCGGGCTGCGGCCGTTCAGGGTGGCGCGCTTTTCGCCGATGCTCGAAGTCGGCGACGGGCAGCACCGCGCCTACGTCTATGAAACGATCCTGCGCCGGGCCCAGGCGGCCCTGACGCTGCGCGGACTGTATTCCGGCCCAGAAGACGGCGCCTACAGCCCGGCTCTGCGCGATGCCTTCCGCAGCTTTCAGCGCAGTGTGGGGCTCGATCCCACCGGCGTGCCCGACCCTGCCACTCTTTGGAAACTGCTCAACCCATGATGCTCGGGAGAAGAACCATGACCAGATTACCCTCACGGCCCATCACTGCCATGATCGCAATCGCCAGCGTGCTGGCCAGCTGCCCGTCAGCCGCCGCTGCCGAGGAGCCACCTGATGCGTCGGACGAACTCGGCGCGCTGCGTTCGGAGGTCGAAAGCCTCCAGCAACGTGAAACCGAATACCGTCGCAGGCTTGCAGAACTCGAGGCACGCCTGGCGCTGATCGAGCAAGCCGAAACCCTGCCGCTCGCTTCGATCGAGGCGGCGGAGGCTGCGGAACTGCGGGGCGCCTACATCGCGCCGCAAAAGCTCGCGATTCCGGACGATCCATCGCTCGCGTTCTTCCGCAAGCAGTATCTTGAGCGCGCCTTCATCCGCCAATCTCAGGACGAACCGCCCCCCGGCACTGGCGGTGTCGGAGAAGAGCCGGAACGTCGCTCGCCTGCGCCCAGTGACGCGGTGGTCGAGGTGTCGCAGGAACAGCAGGGCCGTTTCGGTGATCGGTTCGGCTTCGATCTGGGCCTGGGCTATTCGCATTTCGACAACGCCCGGATCTCGCTCAACGGGTTTCTGGCGCTCGATGCCATCTTTCTCGGCACGATCAGCATCGACCAGATCAAGTCCGATGTCTTCACTGTAGATCCCACCATCCGCTACGGCATTTCCGATCGCCTCTTCGTGGATGCCAACCTGCCGTTCCTCTACCGCACCTCGAATTTCCGCTCGGGCGGAGCTGGCGGCTCGGCCTCGGCACTGGTCGAGAAGACCGTGCACGACGAAGGCATCGGTGATCTGAACATCGGGGCCAGTTATCGCCTGTTTACCGAAACCCTGCGCAGGCCCGACGTGGTCGTAAGCGCCCGGGTGAAGTTCCCGACCGGGCGCGATCCCTTCGGTGTCGAGTTCGTCGAGGTCGAGAACAGCGAGGGCAACCTTGAGGTTCCGGAGAGCTTGGCAACGGGCACCGGGGTCTATGGCGCATCATTGGGCGTGGCGGTGTTGAAGACGCTCGATCCAATGGTGGTCTTTGGAAACCTCACCTATTTCCGTAATTTCTCGCGCGATTTCGACGACATCGACGAGAACGTCGGAAACATTCCCGGTCGGGTCGATATTGGTGACGCATGGCAGTTCGGGGCGGGCCTCGCATTCGCGCTCAACGACAAGTCGAGCATCTCCATGTCCTACAGCCAGCGACTGGTGGAACGTACGCGCTTGACGCCCGACGGCCAGGATCCCCGCGTGGTTGCGGGCAGTCAGGCGAATGTCGGAATCGCAAATTTCGGCGCGACTTTCTCGCTCTCGCCCAAGCTTGCGCTCGTCGCGAATGTCGGAATCGGGCTTACCGACGACAGTCCGGACATGTCGGTCGCGATCAGGCTACCGTTCCGGTTCTGAGGTCCTGGGACCCGGCACAGCTTGCCCCGCGAAAGAACAGGCTGCGCCGGGATTTCCTCCAAGCTACTTTCCGGACGGCAACGGCATGTTGTCGCCCTCGTTCTTTGCCTCGTCCGGTTGCTGCTTCTCGGCAACTGGCGGCGCCGAAGGGACGTTGGTCATCGGCGTTTCCGGCAGATCGACTTTGACCCCCCCTTCCGGGGCGGTCGTGAAATCGGGGTTCGGTCTTGGCGGCGCTTGTTCACGGTCCGGGCGGATCCTGTCGAAATAGTAATAGGCGCCGGCGACGACGGTCGCGCTTGCCAAGACGATAAAGGCGAGATTTCTTGTTGTTCTTGTCGCTTTTTCCGACATTTTCGATCTCCTTTCGAACTGCACAAGAAGCACCTCGGCTTCACAGTCTGAAATCTCTCCCTTCTGGCCTCCATCCGGTAATCAACTGAACGCTCTCTCCGTATGTTTACCGATCACATTCAGTAACTGCCCGCCTATCCTTGCGACCGCGCGCCAATCGCTGATCAAGATTGTTCAGTGAGCGGCAGGTCACATTCACGGAGGATTGCGATGAACAAGCAGGAAATGGTGCCGACCGGCCATGGAGCGGACAGGGGCATTGCGACCGTCTTTGCCAGGTTGCGCAACGAAATCGATCAGCTGTTCGATGACTTCTCGATACCGGTCCAGATGCGTCGGATGTTCCCCTTGCCGGATGGTACGGCATTCAGCCCTGCGGCAGAACTGAAGGACAAGGGCGACCATTACGATCTTGCGATCGAACTGCCGGGCCTCGATGACAAGGACATCCAAGTTGAACTGGCCGAGGATACCCTCAGGATCTCCGGCGAAAAACAGGAAGAATCGGAAGAGAAGACAGCAGATTGCTTGATCAGCGAGCGCAGCTACGGCAAGTTTCATAGGCGCCTGACGCTGCCTGCCGATGCCGATCCGGATCGGATCGAAGCGAAATATCGTCACGGCGTGCTCAAGATCACGATCGGCAAAGACAAGGACAGCGCGCGGAACATCCGCAAGATTTCCCTGTCCTGACTGGCCGTCCGGCACCCCGGCTGTGACCGCCATTCCGCCTCTCAAGCCCGACCGGATCGAGCCGCTCGAACCGCCTGGCATCGAGCCCCTTCCCGGTGAGCCTGAAGAGCCGCGTCGGCCCGAGACCGAGCCTGCGCCCCCTGATCGATACGATCCGGGCACAAGTCCCGATGAGATCCCGGTGCAGCCGGGAGAAGACGAAGGGCGTCCGCCTCAGCCTGCATGATGAAGAAGGAGGTGAAGCGTGAAGAACATACTTTTGCTGGTCCACGAGGATGATGGGCAGGAAGCCCGCTTGCAGGTCGCGCTTGATGTTGTGCGTGCTGTGGGCGGTCACCTCGAGTGCCTCGAAGTGCGCGAATTTCCGGTCATGGCCTTCGGTGCCTACGCTGGCGGAGCGGAGGCGATGGCTGTTGCGGAAATCGACCGATTGCAGCGAGAATTCAGGATCAGGCTGGAACGCCGCCTGTCGGAGGAGGATGTACCCTGGTCCTTCGGCCAATCTTTCGGGCGTCCTGCCGACGCGTTGGCCGAAGGTGCGGACCTCGCCGACCTCATCGTTCTGTCTGCGCGGCTCGAAGATGGTGGCGACGCGAAGTCCAAGCCGGAATCCCTGCCGTTGCGAACCGGACGGCCCCTTCTTGCCGTTCCGCCAGCGGCGCGTTCGCTCCGCCTCGACCGAAGTGCACTGATCGCATGGGACGGTTCAAGCGCGGCAAGCGAGGCGGTGCGTGGCGCAGTGCCGCTGCTCCGCTGTGCCGCAGGCGTGTCGGTTTTGGAAATCGATGCGCCGGCTGGCCGGATGCCGATCCAAGCAATCGCGACCTACCTGTCCCGCCATGGCATTGTGCCGAACCTGATCGAAAGACGAAGGCAGGAATCGATCGCTGCGACCTTGCTGGATCAGGTCAATGGGGCAGATCCCGGATTCCTGGTGATGGGCGCCTATGGGGACTCTCCCCTCGCTGAAGCGATCTTCGGCGGCGTCACGCGTACGATGCTCGCGGCGAGCCCCATCCCGCTGCTGATGGCACATTAGAATGTCCTGCGTGCGGGCTGCCGGTTGCATCGAAGCAAACGGCAGCCCGCACGCCGTCCGGATCGTCGCCTACCCGATGACGATGTGGTCCTCGACCTGAGTGACACCCGGCGCCGCCCAGGCCGCCTGCTCGGCCAGTCTGCGTTCGTGCCATGCCTTGACCTTGCCGCCCAGCGTCACCTTGTGACCACTGGTGGTTATCGTCACCGAGGCTGCGTCAAGGCCGGCCTGGCGCTTGAAGGCTTCTTCGATACGCCGTCTGACATCGGAAATGTTGGCTTTGCTTCTGATCGTGATCAGGTTCGCAACACCCGTCACACCGGAAATCGTGCCGGCAGCGCGCGCCGCCTCATCACTCTGATACCGCCATTCGACCTCGCCCGAAAGCTTGACCCATCCCTTCTCGACAGTGACCTGAATGCCGCTTTCGGGGACAAGGACATTGTACCTGAACAGATCGAGAATGCGTTTGGCGATTTCGTGATCCGCCAGCTTGCTGTCCGATGCGAAACGCACTTTCACCTCATCGGCGACCGCTTTCACGCCTTCAACGCGCATGGCAGCGCGTTCGGCCGCGATCTTCTCGGTATAGCTTTTGACGTAGCCGTTGAGTGCCACGACCCCGTCGGTCACGGATACGCCGATGTCGGCATGGTCGACTCGCGGCTCCCATTCCAGTTCTTCCTGCACATCGCGTTGCAGGTCGCTGTCACTCTTTCTCATTACCTGTCTCCCTTGCTGAAGCATGAGACGGACGCCATCGACGGACTTGGCCTGGGCGTCAGTCTGCAACGCATTTCTCGTATCCGGCGGGACAGGCGGGGATGCGGTATGTTCCGGAGGGAGGCCGTCAGTTCCGGTCGCGATGCACGATCAGGGTGTGGGCCTCGAGCCAGTTCTTCTCGGACCCCAGACCAGCGATGAAGGCGATGCGGAGCGCTTCTGCGAAACTGTTGACGGCGAGCTTCTCCATCACGTTCGCTCTGTAGACTTCAACGGTGCGGGCGCTGATCCCGAGGTCATAGGCGATCGTCTTGTTGGGATAGCCACAGGCAAGGCCATCCAGCACCTCCTGCTCCCGTAGCGTGAGCCGGCTGATCTGGGTCCTTGCCCAATCGGCGCGATTTCGCTGCACTTCGCAGTCCGTCATGCTTTCGAACCCGCACTTGACGGCTGCAAGGACTTCCTCCCTGTCGGTGGGCTTCTGCAGAAAGTCGATCGCACCGGCCTGCATCGCCTGCACCGCCATTGCGATGTCACCGTGCCCCGTAAGTACAATGACAGGGAAATTGAAGCCCCTGGCCTTCATTTCCTGCTGCAGTTCGAGACCGTCCATCCCCGGCATCCTGATATCGAGGAGCGTGCAGGCTGGGAATGATTTGTCGGCTCTCTTGAGAAAGCTCTCGGCACTGTCCCAGCGTATGACCTCATAGCCGGCATGCGAAAGAAGAAAGTCCAGCGATCGTCGTACGCCGTCATCATCATCGACCACGTGCACCAGCTTGCGGTTGCTAGGCATCTTCAATCTCCTCGATGGTTTTCGGGAGAGTGAAGACAAAGCTCGCCCCTCCCTTGCCCGAAGGCTCGTACCAGATGGTGCCCCCGTGGGCTTCGATGATCGACTTGCAGATCGGCAGGCCCAAGCCCATGCCATCGACCTTGGTGGTGCTGAACGGCACAAACAGGCGGGCGATGCGGTCCAGCGGCACGCCGGGGCCGGTATCGCTTATGGTGAAGCGCAGATCATCCCGATCGGCCACGATGGCGACTGTTACACGGCCGTCTGCACCGACAGATTGAACCGCGTTCTTGACAAGATTCAGAATGACCTGCTGGATCTGGATCCGATCGACGAGAATCTTTGGCAGCGCAGGCTCGCATTCGACCTTGCAGGCGATGTTTCTGTAACGTGCGGCAGCGGCCTCGAAAAAGATGGCGTCCTCGACAAGCTTGCACGGGTCCGTCAGCGTCTTTTCCAGGTCCCCCCGCGACAGGAAGCCGCGCAGCCGTCGCAGAATGTCCCCTGCCCTGATCGATTGCCGCCCCGCCTCTGCCAGAGCCTCTGAAAGCGTTTTCTGGCTGGGAGGATCGCCTTTCGACAAGATGTCCGCCGCAGTCTGGACGATATTCGCGACCGCCATCAAGGGCTGGTTGAGTTCATGAGCGATGGTCGTCGCCAAGGTGCCCATCTCGTGAAGGCGGGCGATGTGAGCCAGTTCGCGCTGCACTTGCTCTAGCTGCGCTGCTGTCGCCTCCTCGGCACTGAGATCATGCATGAAGCCCGCAACCATTCGCTGGCCTCCGCCGAATGCCTCTGCCAATTGCAGGGAATGGGGAAACTCCGTCCCGTCCTTTCGCTGTCCGATTAGCCGGCGCTTGCGACCCATGACTTGGCCTCTGCCCGTCAGCCGATAGCGAGCGAGGTGAGCATCGTGCGCTTGTCGATCCCGCTCGGGCATCAGTATCGAGACATTAAGTCCCAACACCTCGGCCGCGTTATAGCCGAACATGGCTTCAGCCGCTTTGCTGAACATGAGGATCCGGCCTTCCATATCGATCACCACCAGAGCGTCCGGCATCGTTTCAAGGATCGACCCGAGAAGCACCAGGTTCGCCTCAAGCGAGTTGGTCTGAGATTCTTCGTTGGTCACGTCGCGCAGGATCTGTCCAAAGCCGCTTGGCAAAAATTCGTCACCTTCGATGCGCACGATCGTTACATCGGCACGGAAACGAGTGCCGTCTTTCTTTGCACACCAGTTCCGGTCGCGAAACTCCCCTTCCCGATGGGCAATCGCGAGTTGCTCCGGGACTAAGTCGATTGCCGGATCATCGCGCTGGAACAGGAAATGCGTGGTCCGACCAAGCACATCCGCATCGCTCCATCCGGTGAGACGCTCGGCCGCCTTGTTCCAGTGTGAAATTCTTCCGTGTATGTCGAGAAGACAGAGAGCGAAGCCTTCGGCCTGGTCGATGTATAGCGCCAGTTCCTCGTTCAGCAATCGCGTTCGCAATGTCTGATCGATCTCGCCTGTCACATTCTCGCATACCAGCATGGCGCCGCCCACGTTGCCATCGGCGTCCTGCCAAGGCGTCACGTGTGATCGGAACCAGAAAGCCTGACCGCTGCCGTCCGTCACGCTTGCAGGATCGCTGGAGAACGCCTCGTCGCGCAAGGCCCGTTCGAGATAGCGGCGAAGAAGCGCGCAGCCGTTGGTGAAGAGCTCATCGCAGGGGCGGCCGACAGGGTCCTCGACCGGACATGGCAGTTGAGTCAACCACCGTTGATTCACCATGACACAGCGCAGGTCGGTGTCGAAGAGGGCAATAGCCGCCGGAATCTGGTCGATCAAAGGACCGGCCAAATGGGCAAGACGCGCGCGCTCGGTCTGCTTTGAGGTTGCCCCCTGCCCTATTCTCCTCTCCGCTGATGCTCCCAAGAAGGTTCTTCGAACCCGCATCAGAGAGCCAGTCACTCCCGTCGGCGAAATCCGTTATTGTACGGAGCACTTCCGTATCAGCTTACATCTGGCCCCGCCTCGTGCCTTTACCGGATTTTACCGGATGTGTCTCACTTTCATATTGCCTGCTCACTTCGCGTGTGAGGAGTATTGGCACTATGCCTGGGACGGTCAGTCGGATCTTCATTCAATGCTTCGGCCTTGTCTTGCTGGCGGGCTGCTCGCAGGCGACTCCCTATCAGCCGGCATCGTCAGGCAGCGCGATTCACGGCGGCTATTCTCACCAACTTATCACGCCTAACCATTATCGCGTGCGATTCCACGGCAATTCGCTGACCTCGCGCGAGACGGTCGAGTCCTATCTTCTCTATCGCGCGGCAGAGCTCACCATCGAACAGGGCGGAGACTGGTTTACCATGCTTGACCGCGAGACCGAGCATACCATTACACGCGAGCGCCGCACAGACCCATACTATCGCCCATGGTACGGGCCGGACTACGGTTTGTGGCTGCCCTACTGGGATTATCGTCTGCGGGGGCGCGGGTGGTATTCCTGGGATCCGTGGCACGCCGATCCGTTCTGGGCTGACGGCATAGATCATGGCGACATCGAGGCATTCGAGGTTTCAGCGGAGATCAGGATCATGCGGGGCACGGTGCCTGCAGGTGACCCGCGCGCCTATGACGCCCGGCGCGTGATCGCGGATCTTGCGCCGCGCATCGTGCGCCCGAAAGAGTAAGGCGTGCCGCCGAGTCGGATCAAAGTCCGGCTGAGCCGCCGCAATCCGGTCAGACGAAAGCCCTCGCGTCTGCCAAAAGTCGAACGACCTCGGCATCGGACACTTCCGAAAAATCCCGGTAATGGTGCCCAACCGACAGGAAAGGCTCGGGTGTCGCGAGCACCACGCACTCGTCCGCGAGCCGCTCAAGTTGGCGCGCCGTGTCCTTCGGGGCTACCGGAACAGCGAGCACGATCCGGGCGGGCCCGGCTTTGAGGATGCCGCTGATCGCTGCGATGATTGTCGCACCTGTGGCAACACCATCATCGACGATGATCACGCAACGCCTTGTGACGGCGGATTGAGCCCGGCTGCCGATGTAGGCCTGACGCCGCCTGCCAAGCTCGGCCAGCTGACGGGCCTTTTCGCGCTCGAGATATCCTGGTGCCGATGCCAGAATGTCAGCCGCCTCGGATGTCAGCACCAATTGCGGTTGCTCCCCGCCGACAATCGCGCCGATCGCATATTCGGGATGGCCCGGAGCGCCGAGTTTGCGGACCATCAGCACGTCAAGCTCGGCGCCAAGCGCGCGGGCGATTTCGAAACCGACCGGCACGCCGCCGCGCGGGAGCGCGAGCACGAGCGGCTCGGCGGACCGGAGATGTTCGAGACGCCGCGCCAGCAACTGCCCGGCCTGCGTCCGATCAGCCAAAGGCGGCCTTGCCGTCACGACAACACACGTCCTGATACCAGATGACGCGTGAACCAGTCCCTTGTGTGCTCTATGACGATATCCATCGTCCCCGGTTCTTCGAAAAGATGGCCAGCTCCCGGGACGATAACGAGTTCGCGCGGTCCATGAAGCAGATGGGCCGCGGCACGGTTGAGCGCGATAACTTCCGCGTCGTTCGCACCCACTATCAACTGAACCGGGCAGGTGACCCGTGCCAGAGCGTCGGCTCCGGCAAGATCCGGTCGCCCCCCGCGCGAAACAACGGCATCAATCCGATGTGGGCAATCTGCGGCCGCTTGCAGCGCCGCGCCCGCGCCCGTGCTGGCACCAAACAGGCCGACCGGCAGACTTGCGAGCGACTCTTCGGCTTTCATCTGGGCCACTGCTTGAATGACGCGGCCCGCAAGCAAGGCGATATTGAACACATGGGCCCGATTGTAAGCCTCTGATGTCGTCAGCAGATCGGTCAGCAGCGTCGCAAATCCCGCCTCACTCAGTCGTTCGGCGACCTTGTTATTGCGCGGGCTACGGTGTGAGCTGGCGTTGCCATGGGCAAAAACAATCAGACCATGTGGCTGCGAAGGCAAGCGCAAGATCGAGGGAAGGCGCTTGGGGCCGAGACCGAAGAAGCGCAGGTCGAAAGGAAGATCGTCCATGGCTAAAGCCCGAATGGCCATGTCTCGGGCGCACCCGAGGGTCGTTGATTGCTGAGAGGCGTTACCGGCCGCGTATCCTCGAACCAGACATAAGCGTCGAACTGATCGGCCAGCACCGCCTCGAAATAATGGCTCAGCAGTTCGGTTTCCGGCCGGTAGACGACGCCAATCGCGCGCTGCAGCATGGAGCGGCGCAGGGACTGGGCCAGAGCGCGGCGTGACGGGCTGCGCCAGTCGGTCAGCGATCGCGCATAACCGGCCTGGCGGAAGACGTGCTCCCAACTGTCGGGGCGCGCGGGACGAATGACCTTGACTTCCATCGCCCCGCCCCAGTCGCTTGCCGCAGCCACGAGCCCGCGATCCGTCCCGAAACCGATGGCGACCGCTTGGTCGCCATGCGCCATCCGGCACAATTCGCCGAGGTTGAACTCGCCGCGCCACCCCATCGCCGTCGCTGATGCATTGCCGACATGCGAGTTGTGCGCCCACACCACGGCTTTGGTGTGGGCGCCGCCATGCGCCAGCAGCGACTGGAGCGTTGCGAACATGTGCCGGTCGCGCAGGTTCCAGCTCTCCGCCGCACCGCGATACAACGCGCGATAGTAGCTTTCGGCAGCGACCACGATCCGGGCATTCTGCGCGGCGTCGAACCATTCCTCGCCATCGCCTGCCAGTGCGGCGATCCGTCGATCATGCATGGCACGCAGTTGCGCGACCACCTCGTCCTCGCAGCCGGCAAGCCCGCTGTGGGCGATCGCAAGCCCATAACGCGACGGTTCCTCGCGCCATGGAAAAAGGCAGCCATAGCGCGCCTTGGCCTCCGCGGCGGCGGAAACATCACGCGCGCCGAGATAATCGACCACGGCGTTCATTGACTGCTGGAGCGAATAGAGATCGAGCCCGCGAAACGCGACGCGCTGCTGCTCGGGCAGTCCCTGATTGTGGCCACGCAGCCAGTCGGCAAACGCCAGTGTCTCGAGATTGCGCCACATCCAGGTGGGAAATCGCACGAAGCTGTCGCCTTGCCGGGGCCTTGGGGCCTGATGGCGAACATAGTCGTCGATCCGTGCAGCATCGGGCCAATCAGCCTCAACCGCGACAACCGAAAACCCATGCCTTTCGATCATGCGCCGGGTAATGGCCGCGCGGGCAATGTAGAACTCCCGGCTGCCATGCGTGGCCTCGCCAAGCAGCAAGACCTTGGCATCCGCAAATCGATCGAAGTGCGCGGCAAAACCCGCAGCGTCTTCGGGTGGCGGAAGCAGTTCGGCATGGTCATGCAGTGTGGCGGACAGTTCCCCAAACGTGCTGTCATGCTTTCCGGCAAGGTGCTGCATGATCGTCCCTTTCCTTTAAGGGATATGCTTGGACAGCAGTCCCCCCGCACTCGGTGAAGTTACGGAGCGCGGATCCGAAGGGGGCAAGCTTCGGATCCGCTAGTCAATCGGGGGGGTAGTGGTAAACCCGCGGGGCTCCCTGACCCGTGATGCTCATCGCATCTCGCTTTGGGAAGCCCCGCGAGCCGTGGCCGAACAATCATCGCGCAGTTCAGGGCCAGAACCTTTGTCGTTGCCGATCCGGTTCAAAAACGAAGCTGCTGCTCCTGTCCGACGCCCATGGATTACACGGTGCATGGAAGCCCGATTATCGGGAAACATCCTTAGGGAACGTCCCGCGCCAAGCGCTTCTGCCAAACGCTTTCATCTGCGGTCATGAAATCTCGCGTCAGGGGTACGGCCGTCCGATCGCGGGCGATAAGCAACTGAAACACCATCAGCTCCCCCGTCCGGAAGGCGGCTTCGCTGGCCGCCAGATAGAACTCCCACATCCGGCAGAAGCGCTCGCCAAGCATCGCCTTCGCCGTGTCCCGCTGCGCCTGGAACCGCGCAGACCAATGCGCCAGAGTGAAGGCGTAATGCAGGCGGAGAATCTCAGTATCGAGCAGCTTGAGACCGCTGTGCTCTAGGGCTTCGATCACCTCCGAAAGCGCCGGGATATAGCCGCCCGGGAAGATGTAGCGATCGATCCAGGGATCGTGTCCCGAACGCCCATCCCAGCAGCCGATGGCATGGACCAGCGCGATCCCGTCCGGCTTCAGCATTCGCGACAGCTGCCGAAAATACCCTGGCAATCCCGCCCTGCCAACATGTTCGAGCATGCCGACCGAAACGATCCGATCATACAGGCCGGACCACGTCCGGTAATCTGCAAGTTTAAACGCAATGCGTGACCGCGCGGAGGATTGCTCGGCGTGCCGCTCCGCTTCGGCAAGTTGCTCAGGGGCAAGCGTGAGTCCAGTGCTTCGCACGCCGGCTTTTTCGGCCAGTTCGATGGCAAGCGCACCCCAACCACAACCGATATCAAGCAGGCTCAACTCGGGCTTCAAAGCCAGTTTTGACGCCATATGCGCGATCTTCAGCGCCTGCGCCTCGTCCAGCCCTTCAGTGCCTGTCGGGAAATAGGCGCAGCTGTATTGCATGCGCCGGTCCAGAAAGAGGCGATAGAAGTCTGTAGGTAAATCATAATGATGGCGTGCATTTCGCGCGGCGCGGCGGATCGTGTTTGGTGGACGTACGGCCTGACCAAGCCATTCCGCCAGCGGCGCCATGAGACTGTCGGCCCGCTGCCTCGTCGCTTGTGTGCCGAGTTCCAGAAGCTCGACAAGGTTGCCTGCCTCCAAGGCTAACCGCCTATCGACGTAAGCCTCGCCGATCGCAAGAGAGGGATTCATCAGGATGCGGAGCGGCAACAGCGGGTCGTCAGCACGGACGATCACCCGCGGAGGCAGCACACCTGGCTCACCTGCGACCAGGCGGCCCCTACGATCATGAAAGTGGAGGTCATAGCTAACGCCGGCCCACGCAAGTTCCTGCGAGATGATGGCCCAGAGCAGACTGGGGTGGCGCATGCGCGCGGTGATCCAGGTTGCCGCTTCGGTGTCCAAGGCTGCCTCACCATCTTTGTGGTTTGCTACGCCTCTGCTCTCGGACAGGCTCGCAGATTTCCCTATCCGGAATTGTTCGGATGCAGACACACACACGACACTGTTGAACGGCTGACGAGACCCGGAAAATTCCGAAGCGAACTGATCCTGTGCGTCCGGCAAGGTCCGTCATGAGCAACGCAATCAGAAACGGGACAACGGTCATGCCACATGCGCTCATCATCGATGAAAACATCGCTGTGTGCCGGGCGGTGCAGCACTATCTGGGCACGCTCGGCTTTGGCACTTTCGATCACGCTTGGACCGAGCGCCAGGCAATGGAGGCGGCCCGGCAGCACCGCCCCGACATCATCGTCATCGGCGACGATATCGACTTTGGTTGCGCCATGCAGGCAGCGCGCGTGATTTCCGCCGACGGCGCAATCCCGGTGCTGATGGTCAGCGGCGATCCTGCCCGAGCCTCACGACAGCTGGCGCAGACCACCAGCTACGAGGGCCCGTTCCGGCTCAACGAGATCGAGGAAGCGGTGGAGCTCGCGCTGCGAGGCAGACAGGCGGTTCACTGACTGGCGCGCGCCTTGGCTCTAGCAATTGCGAAGTAAGCGACAAATTGCTTCCACGGGCATCCCCGTAAGATCCTTGTCGAATTCGGCGAGCAGCTTGGATGCGACCGTGGCAGGGTAATGCGCGCGCAATTGGCCGAGCGAGACTGGGTCGGCCGCGACAATGACCCCCGGCACGTCGTCGCGGACATGATCTGTCAGCGCCGCCAGAGCCGATGCCACGAAAGCGCGTTCGTGCGCCGCGTGCGGGTCGCCATTGTCATAGGCGTTGCGGAACGAGGCCGAACTGGAAAACTCTCGCCCGGCCGCATCGGTGAACACATCCCGGTTTGGCAGCGGGGGGCATTCGCGATGCTCGACCACGGCGAGGTGCGGATCGGTCGCATCGCCGTCGTTGCGCATCAGCACCATGCGTCCCCCGTCAACCACCAGCACTATCACGCCGCGGGGCAGGATCATGGTCAGCCCTCCGCGTTCGGTGCTGGAAATGTCACGGATGATGGGCCGATACGGCGCGCAGGGTTTCAGCCGCGAGCGAGGCTGGTGCCTGGGCGGCCACATCGCCGAGTGACAAGATGCCGACCATCCGGCGGTTATCGTCGATCACCGGAAGCCTGCGGACCTGCTTTCGCTCCATGATCCGGACCGCATCATCGAGATCCTCATTGGCGGTGCAGAAGATGATGGGCTGGCTCATCACGTCGCGCGCGGTGAGCTGCAAGGGGTCGGAATTGTCGGCAAAGGCGCGGATCACGATGTCGCGATCGGTGACCATGCCAATCAACTTGTCGTCTTCGCCGACAGGCAGCGCGCCGATATCCTCCTGATCCATTCGGGCCGCGACATCGGCCAGCGGGATATCGGGGGCAATCCAGCTGGCACCGGGATGCATCACTTCGCGAACCTTGACCATGACAATGTCCTCCAGATCGCGCCGCCACTAAGGCCGGCCGAACACAGGACCATTGTGGTACGCCTGCCGACTTTGCGCCCTTCGTAAATCCCCTGATGGCGGCGTTGGGATGGTCGTGTCCGCGTGCCGATCGGCGCAATCTCGCAATGCTGTCTAGAGTTCAAGCCTCACGCGAACGTCCTTGCCAACACCCGGAAAATCCAGAGCTTCAAAGAGGCATGGCTCGTCATTGACAAAAAGGGCTGCCTTGCCCGTCCTTCGCACCTCGAGGGCAATTGTCCCCTTGCCCCGTAAAGTGGCATGGTACCCGTCCCAATCGGGGGGCAGGCAAGGCGCAAGCCGTATTCTTCCGCCTTCGAGCCGGATTCCGAGAATGTGCTCGGTCGCGAGGCGATAGGACCAGCCCGCAGCGCCCGTATACCAGGTCCACCCGCCGCGCCCCAGATGCGACGTTCCTCCGCTGATATCGGCGGCCATCGCATAGGGTTCAGTGCCGTAAAGCGCCAACTCATCCGGAGTGCTGGTGTGCTTCGCCGGGTTCAGTCGGTCGAAGATTTCCTTGGCGCGCGCGCCATCCCCCAGCATCGCGCAGGCAATGCCAAGCCACGCCGCCCCGTGGCTGTATTGGCCGCCGTTCTCCCTGATGCCGGGAGGATAGGCCATGATGTAGCCCGGGTCGCGGGCTGAGAGCGAAAATGGCGGGTCGAGCAGCCGGACGATCTTGTCGCTCGGCTGCACAAGCTGCGCAAATGCGCTGTCGACGGCAGTTCGTGCCCGTTCGCCGTTCGCGCCTGCAATGACGGCCCAGGCTTGCGCAATGGCATCGATCCGGCATTCGTCATTCCCGTGCGAACCCCAAGGCAGGCCGAAGTCATCGAAGGCTCTGATGTACCACGCACCATCCCATGCGTGCTGCTCAGCAGCGGCAATCAGCTGATCGGCATGCGGCAGCCATGCGCGCGCGAACCCGTCCCGAGCCGCTTGCGGCCCGACCGCTGCGAAGGACCGAATCGTGTCCGCCATGAACCAGGCCAGCCAAACACTCTCCCCTCGCCCTGCCGCGCCTATGCGGTTCATCCCATCGTTCCAGTCCCCATCACCAATCAACGGCAGCCCGTGCGATCCGATGCGATAGGCTCGCGCAAAGGCGCGAAGGCAATGGGTGTGCAGGCTGGCCGAAGTGTTTCTGACAAAGGTGCCGTATCGGTCTTTTTCGGTTTGAGTGAGCTCTGGTGCACTCAGGAATGTCACCTCTTCATCCAGGATCGAACTGTCCCCGGTTGCAGCGACATACTGCGCGGCGGCAAATGGCAGCCACAACAGATCGTCGGAGCAGCGTGTGCGGACGCCCTTCCCCGACGGCGGGTGCCACCAGTGAAGAACGTCGCCCTCCTCGAATTGCTGCGCAGCCGCGCGCAGGATGTGCTGACGGGCAAGGTCTGGTGCGCACAGCAGGAGCGCGGTCACGTCCTGCAGCTGATCGCGGTAACCATAGGCGCCGGACGCCTGATAGTATCCGGCGCGCGCGAGCAGACGCGAAGAGATCGCCTGATAGGGCAGCCAGCGGTTCACCATAACGTCGAACGCGGGGTCAGGCGTCCGGACTTGCAGGGCGCCCAGCGTGCTTGCCCACACATCGGCAACCTTCCCCTGCTCGACAGTGACGGTGCCGGCCTGACGAAGTTTGCCGAGCCTTTTGGAAAGCTCATCCTCGGTGGCACCGGTTCCGAGAAAGAAACTGACTTCGATCGATTGGCCCGGGGCGATATCGAGATGCTGCTGCAAGGCCGCTGCCGCATCGGGGCCTGTATTCTCGCCTCTTTCGCCGAGGCCCCAGGCGATGAGCCCTTGCGGCCTTTCCCAATCAGGGGGCGCCCCAAGGAAATCGCTGCGCGAAGTCGTCAGGCTGTGAACGCGGCCGCTGCATGCCAGAAACACATGGCCAAGCCGCAAATCCTCGTAATCCGGATTCTGCCCCAGAATTGCACCGAGATCGGGGCGATATCGACACCCTCTGAAAAGATGAGGCTCGGCCGGATGCACGCCTAGCAACAGATCTGCGAAATAGGTCGCTGTCAGCCGCCGAGAGGTTCCGGTTCGGTCTTGCAGACGAAGGGTCACGATTTTCACCGGATCATCGGCAGCGACCATGCAATGCAGGTCCAGATCGAGGCCATGCCCGCTGGTCCGCCACCGGCTCCACCCTGCCCCGTGTTCCACCTGCCATGGCGCTTCTCTGGCCGCAGGCAGGGGCGTGGCCGACCAGATCTCTCCCGTTGCCTCGTCCCGGAGATACAGCGCCTCTCCGGGCAAATCGGACAAAGGATCATTATGCCAGGGCGTGAGGCGATGCTCGCCGCTGTTTTCGCTGAAGGTAAAGCCGAGACCCCCATCGGTGACGATTGTCCCGAAGTCGGTATTGGCTATCACATTGGCCCAAGGCGCAGTGGGAGGATGTCCGGGCGTGATCCCGAACCGGTAGTCATTGGCATCCGTAAAGCCGGGTGCACTCGTCAGATCTCCGGTGGGACGGAGATTGGAAGCATCCGAGTATGCATCGACCGCCATCACCGGAACGAACGCCGGCACCCGGACGGCGGGGGCATCGCGCTTGGCAAAATTATCCATGGCCTCGGCAAGAGGGCCACGCAGCACGGCCCGGGCGGCCTGCCGCAGCACCTTGGCACGCTGGGTATTGGCTTGTTCGCAGGCGACCAGCGTAATCCCGCCTGACTGGCCGAGGAAACCTTCGGCCTCGCTTTCCCGGACGATCTCGAGAATTCGCTCGCGCACCGGTTCGATATAGCCCGGAGCTCCAGGATAAAGGATAACGAGATCGATCCTTGCCCCAAGCGAAGTCCAAAGCCGGTGCGCCCCCACTAAGAAGCGCAAATCGGCGCCATCGAACTGCTCTTCGGGTTCATAGAGCAGGATCGGCAATGCCCCAGACAGACCAACTCCCCACAGATCGCCGAGACGTCCTTGGGCATTTTGGGCTCCGGGTCCCGCGACCGAGGCCAGCGCGGAAAACAGGCATTGCGCGTCCGTGAGCCGGTCCGCAGGCAGATCGCATCTGGCCAGCAAGTCGCGGAACGTTTCGCTAGCCTCGCGATCGGTCCAGTCTATCGACGACATCGTGCTGTAGCGGTGAAGCAGTTCGAGCGCCTCCTGCGGAGCCGATGCCACTGCCGTTACGACTGCGATCTCGATCTCTGACTGCGGCGGTAACTGGATTGTTTTACCGAGCGCTGCGGCGGCATCGAGCGGGTAGGTCTCGATCTCGGTCAGGGTCCGGTTGAATCTTGGAAAGTGCCGATGGCTGCCCCACCGGCCGCGGGTCCGCCGTCGCGACACGTCCCGGTCTGGCGGATTATCCGGCGCGCCAGGAGTTATCAGGCGCTGTGCAACGGCAATTCCAGGAGCGTCACGGTCACGCGGACGCCTTTTGAAGGACAGGACATCGTCTCCGCCCTGGCCGTCAGCTTCGATGAAGATGCGGGCAAATGCGGGGTGCCGGTACCAATCGGCCTCGGGCACAAGCGCGAGGTCTGCATGGCTGGCAAACGCAAGCTCGCGAACCTCCTCCTGCGCATTGCCGATCCGCAGACGCCGGATCTCGACATCGTCCTTCGGCGCGATCAAGACATCCATGACGACGTGGAACGGTCCCAAGTCACCTCTGGCCTCGAGCTTGTGCGGGTGAATGACGATGCGGCGCTCGCTGAGTGCGTGCGGCAGCGCAAATATGTCGGCGGTAGCGCTGTCGTTGTCGGGCTCGCGAAGGTAGAGAAAGTGCCCGGCCGACCGGTCACGCCCGGCTGGCACGGTCACGCAGTGGTCATGCCATCCAAGATCGCCGCATCCGTCGCTGCCGATCCGTAGGGTCAATCGGCCATTGCCGAGGAGGTGAATCAAGGGCTTGCCCGCATCCGGCACTTCCCATGACCGTGGCCGTGGACGCGGGCTGAGAGCGAGACCCGGCGTCGGAAGGCGCTCCAATCGCTCGCGCTCGGGCGGAACTTCCCACGGCACACGTTCGTGCAGCAGGAGATCAGCCGATTGGAAGCGCGGATCGTCACTGAACCATCGGACAATCGCATCGTCGGCAACCGCATTGGCAATGGCCGAGATCGTCATTCCGTGATGATGGGCCATGTAAGACGGCACGATCCGCGGCCCACCGCCTTCTGTCCGCCGTGCTGGCGTGAAGTCGATGGCCTCGTGGAAGCCATAGCGCCCTAGCGCCCCGAGTGCCGCTATTCGCTGAAGATTGGTAACGACCCGCCCCGGGTCGAACGGCAAGGCGAGCGCCGCTGCATAGGGCGCAATCACGAGATCCTCCTCGAGTCCTCGCCGAAGGCCGATCGAAGGAACGCCAAAAGCGCGATAGCGCCAGATGCGGTCCGATCCGTGCGCCGCAAAACCCGATTCCGAAATGCCCCATGGCACCCGATGCCGAAACGCATAGTCTTGCTGGATCGCGACGACCTCGCGCTCGGTCATGCCAAGCAGTGTTGCCGAATGGCTGCGGACGAACAGCGACGGCATCAGATATTCGAACATCGACCCGTTCCACGAAATCAGCGTGGTGCGCCCTGATGACCGCGTCACTGGCCGTCCGAGCTGGAACCAGTGCTCGGGCGGGACGTCTCGCTTGGCTATGGCGAAGTAGCTCGCAAGACGCGCTTCGCTGGCGAGCAGGTCGTACAGGTGTGGGTCGAGCCGCTCCCCGGTCAGATCGTAGCCGATATGGAACAGGTGGCGATGATGGTCATACAGCGGCCGAAAGTCCATCCCGGCGGCCAGATCGGATGCGCGCCGGGCGATGGTTTCGAGCTGCTCCGGCAGGGCTGTAGGGCGCCGGGCCAGCTCGTCGAGACATTGCCCGACGTGGTGTTCCGACCGTTCGAGCCAGTCGCGTACACTTTCGATCAAGGGCAAGGCCGCGCTCGGCATTCGCGCAATCTGGTCGACGATCAAACCGCGCAAGGCGGAGAGTTCCTCCCTTGCCGCATCAAACAGGGTCTTCCACACCATAGGTTCCGGACCGCTGTCGTTGACCTTCGTTTGCAGCCGCGCCACCCTTTCGCTGAGCGCCACGGGGAGACCAACTTCGAAAAGCGATGTTTCAAGCAAGGCCAAGCAGTCGGCAAAGCCGGCAAGGCGATTTTGGTCGAAGATCGGCCGATTGGCGATCTCGCGGCATCCATTTGCCAGCACGACCAGACAAACTGCCAGATTTCCGCTGTCCACTGTAGAAACATAACGCGGTTCGAGCGGCATCAGACTGGTCGTGTCGTACCAGTTGAGGAGGTGCCCATGCCACTTCTCAAGTCGTTCGACGCTGTCGAGCATCAGCTCCATCCGCAACGCAAACTCCGGACTGCCGAGGTGGCCCATCCGCCAGGCCGAAAGCGCGGACAGTGCCATCATCCCGATATTGGTGGGCGACGTGCGGTTCGCGGTCGCGGCAACCGGGCCTTCCTGATGGTTGTCAGGGGGAAGCCAGTGATCGGACCGCCCGGCAAAACGTTCGAAGTAAAGCCAGCTCTTGCGGGCGATCTGCCGCAGATACTGCTTCTCGCTCGGAGATAAAGCAGCGGTGCCGGAACGCCTTGGCAGGGCCGTCCAGCGCGCGATCCAGGGTGCCAAAGCCCACAGAACGAGCATGGGAGCGGCGGCAAACCATGCAGCACGTTCTGCGCCTGCCAAGGCAAGGGCGGCAGCCACCGCGGTGAGCGGAGCGGGCCACGCAGCGGTCCACTGTGCGCTTGCGAGACTGCTGCGGGCCAGAAGCCGGCTCACCTGAGCCGCGCTGCTCCATTCCAGCAGATTCTGACCTCGTGCAAGTCTGCCGAGTGTCACGGTGATCGCATGCACACTGGCCAGGCTGTCGGCAGGCATAAAGGCCAGCTGAAGCAGCCAGCGCTCGAAATGTTCACGGGCCGCTTGTCCGAGGCTGATCAGCACCCCACGCCGCCGCCCTCGGGCCATGCCGGTCACAAGATCGGTAAACAGCCATGCACTCGGAACCGTCAGGCTGATGGTGGTCCACACAAAAGGCGAACCGGGCAGGACGAACCATCCTGCCAGCAGCAGAAGCAACGTGGCCGGCGGAACCAGACTTCGGCGCATGTTGTCCCAGATCCGCAGGCGGTCAAAGGCGGACAGGCGGTTGACGAGCCGCTGGCCTTGCGGACCGGGCACCCGGCGCCAGAGCCACGGGAGCAACTGCCAGTCGCCGCGGACCCAGCGATGCCAGCGGCGCAGATATTCCGCGTAGCTTGCGGGAAAGCCTTCATACACCACGATGTCCGAAACCAGCGCCGCTCGGCCGTGCAGGCCTTCCCACAGATCATGGCTCAAAAGCAGGTTTTCGGGCACGCGGCCAGAAAGGCTGCGGGTAAAGGCGGCGACGTCATAAATGCCTTTGCCGACGTAGTTTCCGGTGCCTGTCAGGTCCTGATAGACATCGCTGACCGCGCGAGAGTAGATATCGATGGCACTGTCGCCGCCGAAGAGCCGCGCAAAGCGGGTGGCGCTCGCATGCGGCCCGATCTCAACGCGGGGCTGGAGCACGGTATAGCCTCCAACCACGCGCCCGTTGGGCCCGAATACCGGCCGGTTAAGCGGATGGGCAAGCGTCCCGGCGAGCTGGGCCACGCTCCCTTGCGGCAGACGGGTATCGGCATCGGCGGTCACCACAAACGGCGCTCCGACCAACCGCTGAACCTTGCCGGCAGTAACTGAAAAGCCCGATCGATCACCGGTCATGAGAAAGTGGTTGAACTGCTCGATCTTGCCGCGCTTGCGCTCCCATGCCATCCAGCAGCCTTGCGCGCGATTGTGCTGGCGCCCGCGATGCATGAGGCAGAAGCCCCCACCCCATTCACGGTTCAGCGCGACGATGCCATGGCAGAGCGCCTGCTCGACGGCCCTGTCGGATGCAAGAACCGGCTGATCGGCATCAACCGGGTCGCTGAGCAGAACAAAGCCATAGGCTTCAGGGTTGGCGAGACGCTGCAACACCAGCTGGTCCAAGATGGCTTTCGCTTCGACAACACTGCCGAGGATGACGGGCATGACCACAACAGTGCGCGCACTCCGGTCGATACCGTCGCTGAAGTCCAGCTTCGGTAATCGGTATGGCGGCACGGTGAGCGTAACCAGCCAGTTCACCAGCGTTACTGCGAGCACCGTCGCCGGTAGCGCGCTGAGCGCCAGGCCAAGCAGCAGACACATCGGGCTTGCCCGTTCGATCACCAGATAGACTGTCGGGGCCGCCAGCCCCGCCATCCCGCAGGCAAACAGCAGCATGGCATAGAATTCGCCGGGATACTGCAGGAGCCATCTCGCCAGGCGCTGCTTGAGCGGGGGTCTTATGCCAAGCGCGTGTTCAAGGCCGGGCAACCCGCGCGCTGTCAGCCAGAACCCGACATGGCTTTGCGGCGCGCTGACACTCGTGCCAGCCAGAGCGAGGGCGGCGCGGGCAACATCGAGCTCGCTGCGATTGCCGAGGTCGGCAAGCCTTTCCAGTGAACGCCGATAGGTATCGCGCGTGTCGAAGTCACACTTGGCATAAACGCCCGAGGGATCATCGCGCAGCAGGCGGTCGACCGTGCTGCAATGATCGAATACCTCCTTCCAGTCGATCTTCGACAAGATGACGAGATTGGCAATGGCGCGTCCGACGCAAGCAGCGGGCTCTGCGGACGGAGCAAAAAGCCGACAGCTCTCGCTCGGCGCCAATGGAGACGGAACCGATCCGAACGCAAACGCAACCGCGATGGTGAGGCGTTCCAGACACGCGAGCCGCAGAACGGCCGGAAGCGCCCACAATTCGGCAATATCGAGCGCATGGAGCTGCTGGAAACCGGAGAGAAACGCCTCGATGCTGCCCCGCGAAATCTGATCTTCCGTCGCTGCCAGCAATCCATGGGCCAGCATGACGATGCGCGGCTCACCTTTGGCGGCCCCTTGTGCCAGCGGGCGCAGCCGCCTGTAAAAGCCTTCCGGCAGGTCTTCCTGGACCGAAAGGATCGCGCGCTGAACGATATAGGCGTTGTCCAGTATCCATTCCGCCGCCGACGAATTTGCCAGCTCGGCCCGGGCAGCGGCTTCGACAGCGCGATCAAGCCACGGGTTCATTCGTTCGAGCCCGGCCCAGGCGGGGACCAGCTTGGGGCGGCTGGATCGCGGCCCCGCTACGCTTGATTGTCCGATTTCCCAGCCGATCAGTGTCGCCCGATCCGTGAAGGGATCGGTCATGATGTCGTCAAGACGGGCCGACTCAGTGGTGCACGTGCAAGATGCTCAGACAACGCATGGTTGCCCGCCCATCGCGCACCCGGTGGTGCCAGAGGCGCACTTGCCACCACCAAGACAGGAACCGAGAGGTGATCAAGCAGGAAGGCGGTCGTGCTGCCAATCGCCAGATCTTCGCACGTCCTGAGACCTGCCCCCCGGGCCGACATCACCACCATCGCCGGCTGTTCTTCGGCGACGAGGTCGAGCAGGCGCACCCTCGGGTCGCCTTTCATGCAGTTACTGCGGGCGGCGAGGCCATATGCGTGAATCTGCCGCAGATGCGCTTCGAGAAATTCGCAGGCGGACTGTTCGTTGCGGCGGTCGATCTGATCGCGCAGCTGAAGGTCTTGGACTGTCGGCGGACCGAAGTCTTCCAAGCCGCATTCGGGGACAACGTGCGCCAGAAACAGCTCCGCGCCATCCGAAGTGGCAAGGCGGATCGCTTGCGCCAGGGCAGCTTCCGAAAAGGCAGACCCGTCGAGCGGCACCATGATCTTCGGGCGGGTCTGCGCAGCGTCGACGATCGGCTCGCGTTGCGGCACAAACATGCAGGCCGTAATGCCCTGCTCGAGGATACTGGTCGCAAGGTGGCTCGTGTGTCCCGAACGCGGGCTGCCGGCAACGGCAATCGTCGGTCCCGTGCGAGCGACCATCTGGGACAGTTCGGACTGCCAATGCCCTTCGCCCAAAGTGACACTGATGCCATTTTCCACCGCATCGAGCATCTGGCTGAGCTCAGCCAAGGTGGCCCCCATCCGTCTGCGATCGATCTGGCAGCTGAAGGGGTCAGGCAGGTTGCCGTTGATCCGGGGCTCGCTGATCGAATGGAACAGGATCAAGGGCTTGCGAGCTTGCGCGGCGAGCCTTGCGGATGCCTGAGCGACAGCGCCAGCGTGCATGGAAGACCCGATACACGCGATGACCGGCGAGCGCTCGACGCTCACTTCGGATAGTTGGACGGTACTGGGCATTGCGAATGGCCTCTTGCCGGTTTGGTCATCACCGCAAGCGAGCGCCAATGCATCGGAACGGCCGATTCTGGCTTCTGCGGTCCGGGACAATCAGTCCCAATTTCAGACCGACCGGAATCCGCAATCTTACGAAGCAGCCAATCTATGGCCGAGCCAAACAACATGGCACCGTGCGCGGGCTTCACCACGATCATCGCAGTTATCCATGGTAGTATTCTCTCGTCCGAAACGACCTTCAAATTCCGGTCAAGAAGCGGATCCGCAGATCCACCTTGTCGACATCTTGGAGGGTAGGGCATCCTGCGTCGGCCACGCGTCCGGAAAAGGCGAAGGCTCTTCCTGGGTGCGTTGGCGGGCGCGCTCCCTTCGCAACCTCCCGCAGCAGGCATTTGGGTCCGGTACTTCCCGTATTTGGCGGCAAGTGGCTGACGCGCATGATCGCATGCATGGCGGATATTGTGACCCTGACCATCAATCCGGCGGTTGATGTCGCATACGATGTCGACAAGGTGGTCCCCACGGAAAAGCTCAGGTCGACCAGCGAGCATTACAATGCGGGCGGTGGGGGCATCAATGTCGCGCGCGTCATCGCCCGGTTCGGTGGATCAGTACGCGCGCATTATCTTTCGGGCGGTGCAACCGGATCAGCACTGGACAGCCTGATTGATCGGTTGTCTCTGCCTGTTCACCGGATCGCGATCGCTGGCGACACACGCGTCAGTGCTGCGGTGTTCGAGCGGTCGACCGGGCGGCAGTATCGCTTCGTTCCCAAAGGGCCGACGCTCAGTCAGATCGAGTGGGAGGCGTGCCTGGCCGCGCTGGGCGACGTCAAATGCGATTGGCTGGTTGCCAGCGGATCGCTGCCTGAGGGGGTTCCGACCGATTTCTATGCGCGGGTCGCGGCAATCGCCAAGCGCATCGGCGCCCGGCTGGTGCTCGACACTTCGGGGCCTGCCCTCAAGGCTGCGGTCGAGGGGGGCGGCGTCTTTTTGCTCAAACCCAATAGGAACGAGCTGGGCGCGCTTGTCGGAAAGCCGCTTGCAACCGACGAAGCGCTGGGCGCGGCTGCAATGGATCTTGTGGAGCGCAAGCGGGTCAGCATGGTCGCGGTGACGATGGGTGCCGACGGTGCACTGCTCGTCTTGCCCGACGGCACGTTTCGCATCCCCGCGCTTGCGGTTGAGTCGCTGAGCAGCGTTGGTGCCGGCGACAGTTTCCTGGGAGCGATGGTTTTCGCCCTTTCCCAAAGGCGTGGGGATATCGACGCGTTTCGCTTTGGCGTGGCGGCGGGGGCAGCCGCCGTCTTGAGCGAAGGTGCAGACCTTTGCCACCCCAACGCAGTCGAACGGCTGCTACCACTCGTTGAACACCCCACGCGCAAGGAGCTCGCATGAAAGTCAGCGATATCATGACGCTCGGCACCGCTTCAGTCGCGCCTGAGACGACTCTTGCCGAAGCCGCGAAAATCATGTGCGATTTCAAGATCAGTGCACTGCCGGTCGTGGCAGACGATAATCGGCCCGTCGCGATCCTGACCGAACGCGATTTCTTCAAGCAGGGTTCCGAAGCGCTGTTCAAATTGTCGCCTTCTGAACGCGTCGAATGGCTGAATCGCGAAACTGTGATTGATGCCGCCACTCCCAACCCGTTCACGATCGAACGCGATGCGCCCGTCGAACAGGCTGCGCGCAAGATGGAGGAACTGGCAGTGCGCCGCCTGCTGGTAGTCCATCGCGGTAAGGTCGTCGGGCTGATCAGCCGCGCAGACCTGATGCGCGCGTTGACGAACTGACCCCGCGCCACGAACGTTGTGGACGGTGCAGGGCGATAGAGCGCAAGTAGACAGCCTTCAGAGCGTCGAGCGCGCCTATTCTGAACCGATCAGACATCAGGCCTGAGCCTCTGCCCACATGCAGTCGGCTTGCCTCTTTCAGGATATCGTGATCTCACCCCGGAGGAGTACGGATTTCGTCGTGGCCGCGGCGGATTACTCCCGGAGCTTTCCGGAGCCTCGATCATCACAGCCTCATGCGTCATGCCCTTGCCATTGAGCGACGGCCTAAACGATGCCGAAGCGACAGAACGCCTGCGCGTCGAAGGCCCCAACGAATTGCCGCACCAAGCCCGGCGCAGTGTCCCACACATCGCGGCGGAGGTGCTGCGCGAACCGATGCTTGCCATGCTGATGGGGGCAGGGATTGTCTACTTGGCACTTGGCGATCTTCAGGAAGCCCTGATCCTCGCAGGTTTCGGCGGATTTTCGATCTTGGTCACGGTGGTTCAGGAAAGCCGTTCGGAACGCGCACTGGACGCCCTGCGGGACCTGACCAGCCCGCGTGCTCTGGTCATCCGTGACGGGATCAGGAAGCGGATTGCCGCGCGCGATGTGGTGCGCGGCGATCTTGTCGTTCTGAGCGAAGGCGACCGTGTGCCTGCCGATGGATGGGTCGCAGAAAACATGGACCTGCGGCTCGACGAATCGCTGCTGACCGGGGAATCGGTTCCGGTGCGTAAGTCCGCCAAGGCGGGATCGACATTTGCCACGGCAGCGCGACCGGGCGGTGACGGATTGCCGTTCGTCTGGTCGGGTTCGCTGGTGGTTGGCGGTTCGGGGCTCTGCGTGGTGACGGCGACCGGCCGTGCCAGCGAGATCGGCCGGATCGGTACGGCTCTCTCGACAATCGAAACCGAGACTCCGCGCCTGCGCCTCCAAACCCGGCGGTTGGTGCTGTGGTTCGCAGCCGCAGGTTTGATGGTGAGTACCTCGGTCTTTGTGCTTTACTGGCTGCTGCGCGGTGTGTGGCTGGAAGCGGCCCTTGCGGCCATCGCGCTCGGCATGTCGATGCTGCCCGAAGAGTTCCCGGTCGTGCTCACCATTTTTATGGCGATGGGCGCCTTGCGGATGTCGCGAGGCCGGGTGCTGACCCGCCGCGCCGCTGCGATCGAGACGCTGGGCGCGGCCACGATCCTGTGCACCGACAAGACTGGCACTTTGACACAGAACCGGATGCGGGTAGCGGAGCTGCGTCTGCCCGATGGCCGCATGCTGCTGCCCGAGGCCGGGCAGGCGCTTGCGCGGGAGGATAACTTCCATCTCATGGCCGAACTTGGCATCCTCGCCAGTTCGCAAGCGCCGGTTGATCCCATGGATGTGGCCTTTCACGAACTGGGCGACCTACTCGCCCCGCTCACCGTGAGAGGGCGACAGGAGGCGGGTTGGTCATTGGAGAAGCACTATCCGCTGGATCCGGCGCTGCTGGCCATGACCCATGCCTGGAGCAAGGTCGGTAGCGGCGAAGAGCGGTTCATCGCGGCCAAGGGCGCGCCCGAAGCGATTGCCGAACTGTGCCGCCTGAGCGAGACCGAACGCGAAGCGCTGAGGCATTCACTCGACGTGATGGCAGAACGCGGTCTCAGAGTTCTGGCACTTGCCGATGCCCGCTGGCACACGGAGGAACTGCCGCCCTCGCAGCGCGATTTCAGGCTCGTCTACCGCGGGCTGGTGGGCCTCGCCGATCCACTGCGCGCTTCGGTTCCGGCTGCGGTGCGCCAATGCAGCGAGGCTGGCATCCGGGTGATGATGATCACCGGCGACTATCCGCAGACCGCGCGCGCCATTGCCCGCCAGGCCGGGATCGATGCGGAAGAAGTGCTTACGGGCGACGACATGGCGGCCATGTCGGACACGATCCTGCGCGAGCGCATTCGCTCGGTTGGCGTGTGCGCACGGATCATGCCGGAACAGAAGCTGCGTTTGGTCGAACTGCTCAAGCAGTCAGGCGAGATCGTCGCCATGACCGGTGACGGGGTCAATGATGCCCCCTCGCTGAAGGCGGCGCATATCGGGGTCGCGATGGGCAAGCGCGGCACAGATGTCGCCCGCGAGGCTTCGGCCATCGTGCTGCTCGACGATGATTTCGGGTCAATCGTCAAGGCCGTGCGGATGGGACGACGGATCTATGACAACCTGCGCAAGGCGATGGGTTTCATCATCGCGGTCCACATCCCCATCGCCGGCCTTGCGTTGATGCCCCTGCTGACTGGCCTGCCCTTGCTGCTGGGCCCGATCCACATCGCGTTCCTTGAAATGATCATCGATCCCGTCTGCTCGCTCGCCTTCGAGGCCGAACCTGAGGAGCACGAAGTCATGGCGCGCCCTCCGCGCAGGCCCGATAGCCCGCTGTTCTCGCGTGCGCTGGTGGGTTGGTCGTTTCTGCAAGGGGGTGTGGCGCTGTCGATCACGGGCGGGCTGGCCTGGCATTTCGCACAATCGGGCATGGCCGAAGAACAGCTGCGATCCAGCGCCTTTTTTGCGCTTGTCGCCGTCGTTGTCGGGCTGATCCTCGTCAACCGGCGATACAGCGTCTCGATCGCCGCTGCCTTCAGGCAGGCAAGCCCTGCGCTGGCGATGGTGCTCGCCGCGGTTGCTGCCATTCTGCTTGCGACCCAATCCATCCCTCGGATTGCAGGCCTGTTCCGATTTGCCCCGGTAAACCTTGGCGATGTGGGGCTGATCCTGCTGGCAGGCGCTGCCATGCTGGTGCTGCTGGAGCGGCTCAAACCATGGTGGGCCAAGCGGCTGGCCGGGTAAGTATATAACCCGATTATGTGGGCACCGTGGCGGATCGAATACTGCGGAATGTTCTGCGGTCATTCTCTACCAGAAGGCCCTCCCCGCACGAGGTTCGGCGCAACCATGACAGACGCGGTGGACCGGCTGTCTGGGCAGGGATGAGGGGTGGTCATGCAGGACAACCCATCGCCCCCGCTTGTCATCTGGCTGCACGACATTGGCCTTGCCGATGTGCCTTCAGTCGGGGGCAAGAACGCATCGCTGGGTGAACTGGTGCGTGCGCTGAGCGCAGCTGGTGTGCGCGCGCCCGATGGTTTCGCCACGACGGCAGCGGCCTGGCGGACTTTCCTGCGGATCAACGGCATCGAAACTGCCGTGGCCGATCACCTGGCGGCCTGGCGTGCAGGCAACGCCAGCCTACCCGACACCGGCCAAGCGATCCGCGCGCTGATCCTGAACAGCAAACTGCCCGATAACCTGATCCAGCAGCTGCACGCCGCCTATGTTCGGCTGGCCGAGCGTGCCGGGACGGCCGATCCAGACGTCGCCGTGCGGTCGAGCGCGACGGCGGAAGATCTGCCCCATGCCAGCTTTGCGGGCCTGCACGAAACATTCCTGAACGTGCGGGGTGAGGCGGCGCTGCTTGCGGCGTGCGTGCGCTGCTATGCCTCGCTGTTCACCGACCGGGCGATCAGCTACCGCGAGGCAAAAGGTTTCGATCACCTATCCGTGGCTCTGTCGATCGGCGTGCAGCAGATGGTTCGGGCCGACCTTGCGGGATCAGGCGTGATATTCACGCTTGATCCCGAAACCGGCTTCCCCCGTGTCGTCACGATCACAGCCGCTTGGGGCCTCGGCGAAACCATCGTCCAAGGCGCGGTCAACCCGGACCGCTATACCGTCTTCAAGCCGCTGCTCAGAGAGCCTGGCGCCTCCCCGATCCTCGACAAGACGCTGGGCGAGAAAGCGGTCCGCATGATCTATTCGGGCGAGGGTTCCGGCGACACCCGCATCGTGCCCTCCACGCCCGCCGAGCGCGATAGCTTTGTGCTGAGCGATCCCGAGATCTTGGAACTGAGCCGATGGGCGGTCGCCGCAGAACAGCATTATGGCCGAGCGATGGATCTCGAATGGGCGAAGGACGGGACCAGCGGCTTGCTCTATCTGGTGCAGGCACGGCCCGAAACGGTCCATACTGCGACAATGGTGGCGCAGTTCCGGCGCTATCGTCTCAATGCCCCGGGCACGGCGCTGCTGCGGGGGGTTGCCGTGGGGACGGCGATCGCCGCCGGGCCGGTCTGCCTGATCCGCGATCCGTCCGACATCGCCGGCTTCCGCGACGGCGCGATACTGGTCACCGGCAATACCGATCCCGACTGGGTGCCGATTATGAAGCGTGCGGCCGGCATCGTCACCGATCGCGGCGGCAGCACCAGCCATGCCGCCATCGTCAGCCGCGAACTGGGCGTGCCTGCCGTCGTAGGCACCGGCACTGCCACGGCGACTTTGCAGGACGGTCAGGATATCACCCTGTCGTGCGCCAGCGGTGAGACCGGATTGGTGCTCGAAGGTCTGCTCGAATTCGATTTCGAAGACATCGACCTGTCGGCCATTCCCGTCACCAAAACCGCGGTCATGGTCAACATCGCTGATCCTTCTGCGGCCTTCCAGTGGTGGCGCCTTCCCGCAAAGGGGGTGGGCCTTGCCCGCATGGAATTCATCATCAATTCGCTGATCAAGGTTCACCCGATGGCGCTGGTGCATCCCGACCGCGTCCCCGCCGCCGACCGGCAGCGGATCGCGCAGCTGACGCGCGGCCATGCCGACCCGGCGGACTATTTCGTGGAGACGCTGGCGCGCGGCATCGCCCGGCTTGCCGCAGCCTTCCATCCCCATCCGGCGATCGTCCGGCTCAGCGACTTCAAGACCAACGAATATGCGCACCTGATCGGCGGCGAGGCCTTCGAGCCGCACGAGGAGAACCCGATGCTGGGGTTCCGGGGGGCCTCGCGCTACTATCACCCGCGCTACCGCGATGGCTTCGCGCTCGAATGCCGGGCCTTGCACAAGGTCCGCGCGGAGCTGGGCTTTGCCAATGTCGTGATCATGGTGCCGTTCTGCCGCACCCCGGTCGAGGCTGACCGCGTGCTTGCCGTGATGGCCGAAAACGGCCTCGTGCGGGGCAAGGTCGGTCTCGAAGTCTACATGATGTGCGAAATCCCCGCCAACATCATCCTCGCCGAAGACTTTGCCCGGCGCTTCGACGGGTTCTCGATCGGCTCGAACGACCTCACCCAGCTGTTGCTGGGCGTCGACCGGGATTCCGCCATCCTCGCCGACCTGTTCGACGAACGCGACCCTGCCGTCACCCGCACCATCGCGGAAGCCATCCGAAAGGCGCACGCGGCGGGCATCAAAATCGGCATCTGCGGGCAGGCGCCGAGCAACTACCCCAACTTTGCCGAATTCCTCGTCCGCGAGGGTATCGATTCCATCTCGCTCAATCCCGATAGCTTTGTGCAGACCTGCGCCGTGATCGCAGCGGCCGAGGTGGCTCGATCATGAGCACGATGCGCGCCATGCAGCTCGACCGGCCCGGCGCGCCCCTGCGCTTGGTCGAGCGCCCCATGCCAGACGCAGGACCGCACCAGTTGCGGATCGCCATCTCGGCTTGCGGGGTGTGCCGCACCGATCTGCATATCGTCGACGGCGACATCCACGGACCGCTTCCTGTCATCCCAGGTCACGAGATCGTTGGCCGCGTCGACCAGATCGGATCGAGAGTAACGGGCTTCAGCCTTGGCGAACGGGTCGGCGTGCCCTGGCTGGGCCACACGTGCGGGACCTGTCCCTTCTGCCGCGCAGGTCAGGAGAACCTGTGCGATGATCCGCTGTTCACAGGTTTCACGCGTGATGGCGGCTTTGCCAGCCATTGCCTTGCCGATGCCCGATATTGCTTCGCGCTGCCTGATGCCTTCGATGATGTTCATGCAGCCCCGCTGCTCTGCGCAGGCCTGATCGGCTATCGCGCCTATCGCATGGCGGGCGATGCGCAGGCCATCGGGCTTTATGGTTTTGGCGCGGCTGCCCACATCCTCGCGCAGATTGCCGTCTGGCAGGGCCGCCGTGTGTTGGCCTTTACCCGCGCGGACGACGAGGCCGGACAGCGTTTTGCCCGCACACTCGGCTGCACCTGGGCCGGACCCGTGGAGGCACAGCCGCCCGAGGCGCTCGATGCCGCGATCCTGTTCGCTCCGGTCGGCGACCTGGTGCCGCTGGCGCTGAAAGCGACGCGCAAGGGTGGGCAGGTGATCTGCGCCGGGATCCACATGACCGACATCCCCTCCTTCCCCTATCGCGACCTGTGGCAGGAACGCGTGATCCGCTCGGTCGCCAATCTGACCCGTAAGGACGGGCTGGAATTCCTGCCGCTCGCGGCCGCTGCGGGCGTGCGGACGCATGTCACCATCTTACCGCTCGAGCAGGCGAATGCGGCGCTGGACCGCCTGCGCCGTGGCGCGGTGGAGGGCGCGCTGGTGCTGATCAATCAACCGACCTGACCCGCTTCGCCAAAGAAAGCCTGACACAATGAGCTACTATATTTCCGCGAGACTGAAGGACACCTTCGATCACGCCATCACGCGCACCGAAGCAGCACTTGCGGCAGAGGGGTTCGGCATCATCAGCCGGATCGACATGCAGCAAACGCTCAAGGCGAAGATCGATGTGGAATTCCGACCTTACATCATCCTTGGCGCCTGCAATCCCACACTGGCGCACGAGGCGCTGCAACTTGAAGGCAAAGTGGGCCTGATGTTGCCATGCAATGTCATCGTGCAGCTGTCCGGCAAGGGAGAGATCGAAGTCGCCGCGATCGACCCTGTGGCTTCGATGCAGGCCATCGACAATCGGGAATTGGCCAAAGCTGCCGTGGTTGTCCGCGAGAAACTCCAACGCGCGATCGACAGGCTAAAATAGGTCGACGCCAGGAGCCAAACGACAGAAGCTTTCCTTGCCGCGATAGCGGTACTTCATCCGTCAAAGCTTGCTTGTCGTTCCACTGAGTCAATGGGAAGAAGTTTTCGCTGCCGGAGAGCTTGTAGGCGCGGTCGCGGGGCTTCGATGCTGTGGCTTGAATGTCTGTAAGAGGCATGGGGCTATCGCGCCTTCACGACACTCTGCGAAAATACCCCCGGAATACCCCAACACCAAATCTGGCATCATGTGGATGGTCATGGGCGCATGTGGACGCAAGTCACACGCAACCTTCTGCTTTGACTGCATTTTCGGAAGAATTCGGAAACATCTGGAAGCTTCCGGCAAGGCCCATGGTAGCGGAGAAGCTGTTATAATTTTGGTCTCAGGCGATTTCAGAGCGTCTCCAACTACTCTGTAAATTCAGCAGTTTATCAAGTGCCCTGTACGTCGTTGATCGCCCAAAATCGTCTGAATTCCCGCCGAAAGGTGGGAACGATTGCGGGACGGAAACACCCCTGATCTTGGCGGTATGAATTGATCTGCACCCTTCTGAGTGGCTCAGTTTCCAATTTCGAGATGTCCACACGGCCACGCCGCCATGGCTGTCCTCCGGTTCCGCTTCGCTCCACCTCCGGTCAGCCATGGCGCCGGAGGCAATCTTGCACTGACAATCAACGCAGACCACTCAGTGGGGGCCGGTCAGAATGATGGCGCGCCCGCTGTCGAAACCATCTCCGGGCAACGCGAAGTCGATTTGGCACAGGTGATCTCGCCCTTGCAGGAGACAGGGACGCTTCAGTCCCTCCAGGGGGCTGTCGAATACTACAACAACAACAGGGCACAGATGTCGTTCGATGAAAGGCAGGCAGTGGTGGCCCGCATCACAATCTCGGTTATGGGGGAAGGACCGGCTCTGCATCACAGTCGGCCGATTTAGTTCATACGATTGCCAAGTGACTAACCGTAGCTGACACAATAGCCGCCATTTATTTGCCGATTAGTGATTGCGGCACGAATCTCTAGATGCTATCTAAGTCCCGAGAATCATTGCGTTTGGTTAGCTCCGCCATAACGATTGGCGAGCAAAATCTCCGCGCCTGCCGCAGATGGGCAGGCGCGGTTGGGGGGGCAAGCTGGCCGAGTTTCGCTTCTATTTCGTCGATATGGGCCAAGGGGATTGCACGATTATCTGCAGTCCGGCGGGTCATGTCTACGTGGTGGATTGCGGCAGCGTCGCCGATCTCGATGCGAACACTTTCCTCGCCGCAGGCAACATAATGCGGGCCTGGTCAGGCGGTGGGCCGGTGACCGTCATCCTCACCCATCCCGACCGCGACCATTACAATCAGCTCATCTACCTCTTGTACCGGGGTCTTGGTGGCAACAACGTCGCTGCTGACCACATCTACTTCAGCCTCTCCAACGGGCCTGCCAGCCCGCTCGGGCACTATACGCAGACCGCGCTGGCGGCGAATCTGGGGCTGATTGGCAACCCCCCGCTCACCGAAGTCACGATCAATGCCAACAATCAACAGAGCCAGACCTGGACTAACGCCAACGGCTACACGGCACCCGCCGCGGCGGTTGCCATTCCGGCAGGCGGTCTGGTACTGGCGCAGGGGCCGGCAGTGCCGGGCAGTCATGGTGCATGGAGCCTGCGGATTGTAGCGGGCAACGTGCCCGGAGCCACCGCCGCGTGGGCCGATATGTCAAATTCGGCGAGCCTGATGGTGGTTGCGCAGATCGGCACCGAGAAGGTCGTCATCACCGGCGACGCCACACAGCAGACCATGGAGTATGTCCGGCTCAACCAGGCCGCACAGGTTCAAGATGCCGAGATCTTCCAGGTGCCGCACCATGGCAGCCTGACAGGCTTGCCCACTATGGCGCAGCGCAATCTGTTCAACCCCAGGCAGGCGGTCATCAGCGTCGGGCTGCTCAACGATACTTTCAAACTGCCGCGCTTCGATGTGATCACATCGTGGCAGGGTGCCGGGCGCATTCTGCAAAACCAGCGAACCGTCGATTACTGGAAGGATTACACACAGGTTGCCGGGTACAACAACCATCAGGCTCTCCTCAACGTCGTGAACAATGTCTGGGCGCCGTACCCGACCCTGTCGAACAATTCGCGCACCTTCGTCTGGCTGCAAGACCCGGCAGATGCAGGCCCGACGAGGGCGAACACAGGCTTTTACGGCATCAATTACAACGGCTTCTTTCTCTATCGGCAGATCATCAATCAGGATATCCTCGAAACAGGCATCATCACTGACCGTGTCGAAGTCTGGTTGAACGGTCTCTGAGATGGATATCGCGACACTCAAAACCCTTGTGCGGGCTGGCCTTTCGGGGCCTGCGTACAATCTCGATATCGCTTCGCTGAATTCAGCCGCGATCACTGCGTTGGCGGGCGGTTACCTTGCGAAGGATCATCTGGCGCTGTCTCCTGCGGAGACGCCGTTCACCGAAACGACCGCCTCGATCACCGTCCATGGGGCAGGAATTGATCGGCCCTTCGTGGGTATGACCATTGCCGCAACCTTCGATCTTGACGAGGATGGCGACGCGCGGCTGGAACTGGTGGCGACAGGAGATGCCAGCTGGCGATTTGCCAAGGCTTTTGCCCAATTCGAAGGCAACCTGGGCGCCGATCTGCCCTTCACCGGCTCGCCGCGCATGACGCTGACTTCGGCCAAGCCAGTGATTGCCTTCGCCGGGACGCTCGATTTCGGCAGCCTGTCGGGCGGCCTCAAGGTGTTGCTCGGCCTGACCACCGAAGATCTCGCCGGCGATATCGCCATGGCGAAGAACGGGACGGAGCTGACCAGCTTCGCGCTTGAAGGGCCAGCGCTGACCGGGATCGATCTGTTCATCGCCAGCGACATCACCGTCGACTTCGGAATGGGCGCCCATTCGCTCTCGATCCCCGGCAGAGACCCGGCGTTGCTGCCTTATGTCAAGTTAGGCGCGGCCATCCCCTTCCATGCCTCGGGGCGGGAATACAATTTGCCGCTCTCGGTGCAGGCGACCTCGCTGACCGCGCCGATCCGGTTCGATGCGGACCTGACCGGCGTGATCGACGCCACGCTAAACGAACTTGGGACACTGGTCGGTGGTGCCAATCTGGCTTCCACGCTGCCGCCGCCGCACACGATGGATCCAGGCGAAACGCTCGCGCTCACCGACCTTTACCTGGATGTGATGCCCGATGGCTCAGCGGTCAGCGCCATCGGCCTCACTGTGCAGAGCAAGGCAAGCTGGGACGTCGTCACCATCCAGAGCACCGGAAGGGTGCTGAAAGCGCAGGACCTGTTTCTCGCCTTCGCGGTCGCCAACCCCTTCAGCAAGCCTTTCCCTTCGCTGATCTTCGGCGGCACGTTTGCGATCACGCCCCATGCCAATCTCAAGCTGACCGCGTTCTATCCGAACTTCGCAGTCAGCGGGTATCTGGCCGACAATTCCAAGCTCGTCCTGCGCGAGTTGGTCGAGGAATTCGTGGGTCCAACGCAGGGCCTGCCCGATCTTGCGGTCGACCAGCTGACCGTCTCCGCCGCCAGCGCGAACTATCAATTCTCGGTCGATGTGGTCGGGTTCTGGGCCATCAACACCGGCGTAAGCCTCGGCCTGATCGTCAACCAGCTGGGTTTCGAGATCAGCTACACCGGCGGAAATGTCGAGGCGCATCTCAGCGGCACCTTCACAATCGCATCGGTCGACCTCACCGTGCGCGCGGATTACCAGACCACCGACGCATGGACCTTCAGCGGCAAGACTGGTGAGGGACAGGCCATACCGATTAAGGATTTCGTCGATTATGCGGCCAATACGTTCAGCGCGGGCAAGCCGCCTGATTGGGTGCATAATACCACCCTCAAGGACATCACCACCAGCTTCAACACCCGGAGCAAGAATTTCGCCTTCACCGTAACTGGTGACATCCCGCTCGGCGCCAATACGCTGGAAATCACTCTGGGCTTTGCCATGACGGCAATCACCGGCGGCTATCGCAAGGATCTGACCGGGACAGTCGACGTCGCTGGGAACGTCTTCGTCGTGGATTTCATCGCGGCACCCTCCGACACCGCCATTTCGGCGAGCTGGAGTGCCAGGACTTCGGACGATTATCTGGAATTTGCGACGATCGCCGGAGCTTTTGCGCCCAAGGCCGACATTCCCGAACTGCCTGAAGGGCTGAAGCTCTCGATCAAGGATATCGCTCTCACCTACGACTTCGATCACAAGAGCCTGACGCTGACCATGGCTTCGGCGAATTACGGCAATGCGGTGTTCGTCGCCTATCACGATGAGACGGCGAACAAATGGGTGTTCTATTTCGGCGTTGCCATCGACAAGCCGCTCGACCTTTCAAACCTGCCGGTGCTCGATCACGTCCTGTCGAGGGACGAGAAGATCGAGGTGCGCGATATGCAGGCGTTGATCGCGTCCTCGCCCTTCGATCCTTCCGTTCCCGCGCAGAAGGCCGAGATCGAGGTGATCAACGGCAAGATCCCCGACAAGTACCCAAGGCTTCCCGATCAAGGCCTGCCCGGTCAGGTGGCGATATCGGCCGTGTTCAATTTCGGCGGAGACACCTACCCGCTGTCGATCGGCACTCCGGCAGCAGCCGATGCCGTCGCCTCGCCTTCTGTCGGGCGTGCGGGCGCGGCGGGCGGACCAAATGCGGCAACGGTCCCTGCGCCGCAAGCGGCCGCCGACGGAACCAGTTGGTTCAACATCCAGAAAAGCTTCGGCCCGGTCACCTTCCAGAAGGTGGGCGTGCGCTATCAGGAAAGCGTGCTCTGGTTCGTGATCGACGCCTCGATGACTGCCGCCGGGCTCGGCATCGCGGTGGAGGGGCTCGCGGTGGGATCGCCGCTGTCGAGTTTCCAACCGCAATTCCACATCGATGGGCTGGGGGTCGATTATGCCGGCTCCGCCTTCACCGTGGGCGGGTCCTTCGTCAATTTCCCGCCGGTGGCGCCGATCGCGCGAGAATTCGGGGGCATGCTTGCCGTTCAGGCCGAAGGGTTCGGCGCCGTCGCAATGGGCGGATATGCCGAGTTTTCCGGCCAGACCTCGATGTTCGTCTTCGCTAGCATCGACGCGCTGATCGGCGGCCCGCCCTATTTCCTCGTCAACGGCCTGTGCGGTGGTTTCGGCTACAACAACGCGCTTCGCATTCCGGCACAGGACGAGGTGTTCCAGTTCCCCTTCGTGGCGGCACTGTCGGACCCTGCGGTGTTCGGTCCCGATCCTACGCCGCTGAGTGTGCTGCAACATGTGATGGCGGGCAGCAATCCGTGGGTGACGCCTTCGGCAGGCGATTTCTGGCTCGGTCTCGGCATCAGGTTCTCGACCTTCGAGGTCATCAATTCCACGGCGCTGCTGATCGGCGAATTCGGCAATCGCTTCGAAGTTGCGCTCATCGGCCTGTCCAAAGGCCGCTTCCCGATGGCCGGGCCCGACATCTACGCCTATTTCGAGCTGCAGCTGGAAGCTGTCTTCGATCCGACCGACGGCATCTTCTCTGTCTCGGTGGTGCTCTCGCCCAATTCCTATCTTCTCGACACGAATTGCAAGCTGACCGGAGGGGCGGCCTTCGAGGTCTGGTACCATCCGAGCCGCCATGCCGGAGACTTCGTCGTCACAGCAGGCGGCTATAGCCCCTATTTCACGGTACCCGACCACTATCCCAGGGAGAACAGGATCGGCTTCCGGTGGTCGATCGGGGATTCCGTGACGCTGTCCGGCGGGCTCTATTTCGCCATCACCCCCGCGGCGCTGATGGCCGGCGGCCAGCTTGGGGTGACCTATCAGTCGGGCAACCTGAAGGCGTGGTTCGATGCCCATGCCGACATTATCGCCTGGTACAATCCGTTCCACTTTATCGCCGACATCGGCGTGACTGTTGGCGCGTCCTACAAGACCGATCTGCTGTTCTGCTCGAAAACCTTCTCCGTCGAACTCGGCGCCGACCTCACCTTGTGGGGGCCGCCGACGGGCGGGACGGTCACGGTCCATTGGTTCATCGTATCCTTCACCGTTGCCTTCGGCTCCCCATCGGGCGGAGGCACGCTCGACAATCAGGATTGGAGCACCTTCGCACAAGTGCTGCCGCCGCCCGGCAACGTGGTCAGCATCACTGCGGCGGCCGGCATGCAGGCCGCCGCACCTGTCGCAAGCCAGGCCCGCGCGCGCGCAGCAGGACAGGCGTCCGCGCCGCCGGAGCAGCCGTGGCTCGTCCATGCCGACGCCTTCACCTTTACCGCTGATTGCAAGATCCCGCTGACCAAACTCTTCGTCGGCGATGACACGACCCCCTTCGCAAGCGGCAGCCAGATCAACATCAAGCCGATGCAGACGCAGGGGTCATCATTCACGCACCTCACGGTGATCGATCAGGCCAGCCAGAAGAACGTGCTCGACAAGACCTGGGCGGTCGAGGCGCGCAGCGGCGATGTCCCGGTCGCACTGTGGGGCGCGGGCAAGAATGGCGTGCTGCCGCTGGGAAGCGGACTGGTACCCGATCAGCTTACCGGCCTGCTGATCAAGGTGCCGCCGGCCAAGCTCGGCCCGGGAACGGGCGCGATCGATATCAACAAAGATCTGCAGTATGACCCGCTCCCGCCCGGGACCAATCCGCTGCGCGCCGGCCTGCCGCCCGTCGGCCCGGTGCCGCGTATCTCGACCAGCGCCGTGGCCGATATCGGCAAGATCATGGACCAGGCGGTGCTCGACGCACGCAATGCGCTCCACGCCACTTTCGCCGAACTTGCGCTGCCAGAGGTCGCCAACGGGTCGCTGGCAGAGATGCAGAAGCGAGCGGGGGCGTTGTTCGTCGATGAGCCGCTCGAGATCGGAACGCTGACATGACCGCCCCCACTCTCAAGCCGGGCGAGATCGCCTTCCACGACAACTATCTGCCCTCGCTTCCCGACGGCCGTTACATCATCCAGGCCACCTCGGGTATCACCGGCGTGGATACCGGCGATTACTTCGACAATCCGGTGACGCAGAGCTTCGAGGTACGCGGGCCGCAGTTCTCGATGCCGTCAGCCGACGTGCATAGCGTCTATCCGCCCGACAATGCCAATTCGACCTACGGGCAATATCTGCCAAACATCGTCCTGTCGCGCCGCGTCCTGCCGTGGGTCCGTCAGATGGATCCGAGCGATCGTACCGTACCCTGGCTGTGTCTCCTCGCTTTGCGCGAGGACGAGATTGCGCGCGATCCGCAGACCAACAGGACGTTCCGGTCGAGCACGGTGAGCGACTTTCTTGCACCCGAGGCCGACGTCCTCAAGCCGGATATCAATCCCGCCGACCTGCCGGAGGACATCAAGCAATCCCTATGCAACCACATCCGCGTGACGGCGCCGGTCTTCAGGATGCTGGCCCCGAAGCTCAACGAGCTGAGATACCTCAGCCATGTGCGCGAGGTCGACGTGGCCGATCAGGCTTTCATGCGGCTGGACGAGGCGGGATGGTTCTCGGTTGTCACCGGCAATCGCCTGTTGACGAGCATCGATACACGAGGGATGCGCTACTTTGTCCATCTCGTGTCGCTCGAGGGCTATCACGCGCTGCTCAAGGACCCCGCGCAATGGCCCAGAAAGGGCTCCGATCCGACCGAGGACAAGGATATCGCGCTGGTCTCGCTGTACAACTGGACCTTCCTGTCACAGCCCGATCCAAACGATTTTCGCCAGCTGGTGGAGAACCTCGCGAAGCCGGGGCTTGCTGATCCGGACGAGATGCTGCTGCGCAGAAGGGTCACCGCGCCAGCTCCTCCGCACAGCCCGGCCATGCAGGCCACGCTCGATCGGCTTTCGCGCGGCTATGTCCCGCGCAGCTGGCAGACCGAACCGGGAGAGCAAACCTATGCCTGGTATCGCGGCCCACTGACGCCGACGATCGCGCAGCCGCTGCCGGTGCCGAGCGCGGATTACCACGCGCCATCCTCGGATGCGCGCATGATCTATGACGTGGACAATGGCGTCTTCGATCACAGCTATTCCGCCGCCTGGTCGATCGGCCGTGCGCTGGGCCTTGCGGACGGACCGTTCAGCCAGGCATTGCTGCGCTATCGCCGGTCCTCCAGTCAGCTGCTCGGCAAGTTGATGGACCGGCTGCGTAACGCCAAGGAGGCGAGCACCGCCGACCTTGCGGCCGTGGTCAAGAGCGGGGCGGTGCGCGACGTGTTCCGTGAGGTCGTCAACAAGTCGCTCGGCACCGCGCTCGCCGCTCTGGGTGAAGGCCAGTTCGGCGAGGCCCGCGGCGCTCCGTCCCCTGCCGAGAGACCCGATCCGGTTCAGACGGCGAAGGATTTTCTGGCGGAACCGGCGGTACAGGCTTTCCTGGCCGAAGAGGTCAAGGACGACCTGCTGCCCGTGGCCGAATGGCTCGCGCACAAGCAATTGCTCTATGACATCCCCTTCAATCACTTCGTGCCGGACCAGCTCGCCCTGCCGGTCGAATCCCTGCGCTTCTTCTACGTCGATCCAAACTGGCAGAGAGCGTTGATCGACGGTGCGCTAAGCATCGGCATGAGCTCGTCCAGGGACACCTTCTTCCTCGAGACGATGCGCGGCGTGATCGACCAGGCCATCGACGCCGAGGTAATGGCAATCCGCAACCGCCTGCTCGGCAAGGCGGTGGGCGATCATGAGGGCAGCGGGCCGGAAGAAGCGATGACCGGGTTGCTGATCCGTTCGGCGGTCGTCAGCGGCTGGCCGGGGCTGCAGGTCAAGGCCTTCAAGAACGATGCCGCCAACACCCAGCTCAAGCTGCTGCGGCTCGACCGGTTGTCGGGCAATGTCCTGCTCGCGCTGTTCCTGGACGTGCCCGACGTGGTGATGCTGGCTGAGCCGCAGCAGGGTTTGTGCTTCGGCGTGGAGGACGGCAATTCGATCGAGCTGCGCCAACTCTCGGACCCGCCGGGCAAACCGCTTGGTCGCAGCATGCCTGCGGTTTTCCGCGGCGCACCGGGCGCAGCCGACGCTTCCGTGCTCAATGTCAACGACGGGCCCGCCGCCATCATCCCGACGATGGAAAGTGCGAGCTATCTCGGCAGCGCCATCGGGCCGGGCCAATTCGCCATGGAGATGGTCAAGTCGCCCGAGGCCATTTCCTTCAGCACGGCCATGGGACGGGGGAGCGCACAGACATGATAGAGACGCCGCCCTTGCTCGTCCCGGTGGAGCTTCATGCGCTGGTGGTCAACGACATGGTCCGCAAGGGCCAGAACTTCCAGCGCTGGCGGATGAACTACCGGAACCTGGACGATTTCGGTTCGCCGATGCCGGCCGCCTTCAGCGACAATACCGCTGCCGACTGGAACAACGAGCCGCAGGCAAACGGCGTCTATCTGCACTGGATGCTACCGCGTGCGCTGCGCCATGGCGTACAGGAAACGGCAGCCAGCACGACCGTTTACCCTCTGGTGCCCAATCGCTGGCTGGTCACGCGCATATCGGGCCCTCTCGACGCGCGGCAGGCGAACGCGTGGGTGATCGAGAGCGACTTCCTCGATCCAAACGCAGGCACCACGCCCTATGTCGATCCGCACAGTCCGCAGCAGCTCAAGGTCACCAACATCGGCCGCGCCGTCCCGATTGACCAGTGGCACGAGACCGGGGCGGAGATGTTCCTTGATGCGACTGGTCCGGGCGATGTGACCTTTTCCGCCTTCCAGCCCTACGGCGAGAACGTCTTCTCCTTCCACGACCCGCTGACGGGAGTGGGCGCAGGCACGGTCAGCTATCTCGTCTCCGGCTGGTATTCGGATCCTGCCAAAGACATCCTGGCCGGCGTGGTCGACAAGAAGAGCTTCGATGAACGGCTCGCCAGGCTCGGCTGGACTGTCGACGCGCAGCTTTCCGATGTTTGCAACGCCTCACTCTACACCGGAGCCAGCAATGCCATCGGCTGGGATCCGGGCGGCCCGATCCCTCATTCGGACCGGCCTGACAGCGCCACGTTGGCCATCGGCAACACGGCTATCGATGCGCTGACCGCGCTGATTGGCAAGCAAGCCGTCGGAAATGACCGGATCCATGCCCGCTTGCTCGAAGCCTTTCAGTACAATCTCCTGCCGGTGCTCGATCAGCCGAACGGGCCGTTGCTGCTCGAGACGGCAATCCACAAGGCATGGTACGGCACAGCCAATGCCCGCTTCGAGTGGGAGATCATCCGCGATCCGGACGATCCTCCAACGACGCCAGAAAGGCCGGATTACCCTGATGCCCCGGTCGACTGGGACGATCCCGACCTTGCGCCCGACTGGCTGGGAACATTGAACCGCGATCAGGGCGCGCTCGACATTGCGGCCATGGAACTCGGCGCCTTGCAGACTCGGCTCTACGCCATGTGGTGGACTGCCGGAAGCTTCGAGTTCCTGCCTCCCAATCAGCAAAAGGCGCTGGCGGACATGGATGCGCGCTTCAGCACCGCCGGTTTCGCCGACGAACTTGATCCTGCAAATCCCCGCAGCCTCGCCGCGCTCGTCGTCAAGCAAGCCGAAATGGTCCAAGCGGCAGCGGAACGGGTTCCGGTCGGCGCAACCCAGAAGGAGCTCGATGAAGCCGCGCGCCTCTTCGCCGAGAGGCGCGGTCTGCCCAAAGGCTATCGTCTCAGGCGCGTCAACGGCGCTGCCTTCTACCAGCCCAATGAGCCGGTGGTGCTGATTGCCGGGGCGAAGTCCGACGATCTGCTTTTTGACCGCGAACTGCTACCCTGCCGGATGGTCAGCGAGCTGGTCGGCGGCCTTGTCTACGCGCAAACGACAAAAGTGGATGTCGCCGCGATGCAGGGCACGATACCCGTGCCCGATCTCACACGTATTCCGATCGTCGTGCCCGCCCTGTTCGATGAGGCCTTCTTTCTCGATGCGGCGAGCGCGATGATGATCGCCACCACCGCGCTCCACGATCCCAGCGCACCGGTGATCGAAGCACTTGCCAAGCAGATCGGCGCGGGCGAAGGCATGATCGGCACCGTGCCTGCGATCGCCCGTCCGCCGTGGCAGCAGCCGTGGGTTCCGATGTTCCTGATGTGGAAGGTCCAGTTCTACCCGATCGCGCATGACACGAACGGTGTCGACAATTGGAACTTCGACGGCGAGGAATACCGGCTCACCGATCCCGATCTGCCAGCGGCCAGCCCCAAATTCTTCGACCTCTCGGGTACCACGCTGCTCACTCCCCAGGCTCAGTTCAATTTCCGCCGTCGGCTGGAAGAATTCCAGGCCCGTCATCCCGAACTCGATGCCGAGGAGTTGTCTGCGCTCGACAAGTTCATCGAGGATACCGACGGCTGGGATTTCCTCTCGCAGACGCTCGACGGGTTCAACCAGCTATTGCTGTGTCGCGATGGCGAGGCCAACCGGATTCCGGCAAGCGATTCCACGATCGGCAAGCTGATCGGGGACGAACATGGCTTCGTGCCCGCGCTCGGTCCTGTGCCCCAGCCCTTCCACGGCTGGCCGGCAAGTGATTTCCAACAATTCCGCTCGGGCCAGTTCTGTTTCGAACGGCTCGCGGTCGTCGACCTGTTCGGGCAGACGATCGAACTGGTGAACTCGGCCGATTATGAGCGTTTCGCCCCGGTGCGCAGCCCCGATCTCATCCCGGCGGTGCCGATCATGGCGCTTGGTCCGGAGCGTTTCGTGCAGCTTTCGCCGCGCATCCTGCAGCCCGCGCAGATCAGGCTGAGCTTCCTCTCCGCAGTCGATGACAAGAAAATTGTATCCCAGCACAGCGGGACCAATCCCGTCTGCGCCTGGATCTTGCCCAACCACATCGATCGGGCGCTGTCGTGCTACGATCCCGAAGGGGATTTCGTCGGCGAACTGCGCGTGATCGTCGAGGCCAATGGCGAGCGGGCGGTGTCGTGGGAATTCGGTCCCGGCGTCAGCCAGGCCGAGCTCGGCAAGCTGCCGCATCTCGATGAAATGGTCGCAGGGTTGGTGAACGCGGGGCCCGATGCCTTTGTCGCATTTTACCGGACCATCGATGAAACGCTCTGGACCATTGATCCGCTCGGCGCACGCGGCGACCAAAATCTATCGGTACTGATCGGGCGGCCGCTCGCCATGGTGCGGGTGGCGGTCGACTACGAGATCGCCGGCGTGCCAATGACCGATCCGTCATGGCAATGGACCTTTGGCACCGCGCGGGCCGATTTCCTCGATTACACCTTCCCCGTGAGACTGGGCGAAGTGGCGCTCCGCAACGACGGGCTGATCGGCTATTTCACAGAGAAGAATTATTCGCAGTTCAATGCTGTGCGTCTGCCCGACGGTGCCCCTGACCCGCTCGATACAGATTACGTCCGCGCGATCGCGCCGGGAAATTTTCTCGATCTGTCCTTGGCGGAATCTTCGATCGCCAATGTCACGATGCTGGTCGATCCGCGCGCGCCGGTTCATGCAACCACGGGCATTCTGCCCCAGGTGGACGTGAAGATCGACGAGAAATTCGTCGGGCCCGCTCTCGCGGCGATGGAAGTGACGTTCCACGCCGGCCCGCTGCTTTCGCGCACCACGACCGTCACCGCAGTCGGGCTCCGGGACACGCCGATCGATCCGCTTGCCGCGAACACCTCGGTCATTCTGCCGATCCCGTCAGAGCGCAACGGCACCTGGGACTGGCTGCAGTTCGACGGCAGTGCATGGCAGGCGTTCGACCTGCAGCAGAGCGACCAGCTAGCCGATTTGTCGAACGATGAGGCGCAGTTACGCAGCGGATTGATGCGGTTGCGCGGGGCTATCGAAAAGAACTGAATCACACAGGAGAGACGTATCGTGGCTTTTATCGAGATGGTGGAGAACGAAGGCCTGCTGTCTTATGGGATTACCACCAATCCTTCACCGCTCCAGGTCAGCCCAGCCTCGGGCAGCCCGTCGATGTCGTCGCTCGTCTTCGTGGTGTCGAACAACACGTCCAAGCCGGTTTATTGCAAGCAGATCGAGTTTGAAATCCAGCTAGGAGACGACCCGCAGCAATTGACGAACGATGCCTCCAGCATCCTCGTAAGCTGCAATCCGTCTACCGCGTGGCAGATCTCCCAGATCGGAACGACCGGGGTGTTTGTCGCAACCCCGCTCAAGCCCGAGGACGAAGAGATCACGCTCCAGGGACTGAGTTTTCAGATTTTTAACATTCCGGTGAACAAAGCGATGGGTGCCACCACCGTCTATGTTCGCGAAACGAGTTCCACAACCAGTGGCAGCGGCTACCAAAAGCGCGACAACAGCTTCGATCTGGTCAAGTTTCCGTACGGGTTCTACTTCGGAAACTTCGCCGCGTCCAAGCCGCTGGTGGGCAACCTCCAGCCTGTGACGCTGAGCTGGAACGGCGCGGATATCGCAACCTATACGATGATCTATGACGACAAGTTGGTCGACGTGACCAATGTGCGCAGCTGGACCTCGCCTCCCCTCACCCGCGCCACCACCTTCCAGTTGAAAGCGAGTGTGCAACAATACGGCGAGACGGTGGACACCTATCTTTCCGTAACGGTGATCGTTGCCGATCCCGACATCGTCGCCCGCTCGTTGGACGTACTGAAGACGTCGAAGCTTGAAGGCGACGTCACAGCCGGTGCCGCTCTCGAGGTCGCCGGCGCAGCGAGGCTGGCCTCCACGCTGGCAGTGGCGGGGGTCTCGACGCTTGCCGATGCTAGTGCCAAGTCCCTCAATGTCTCGAACGCCGCCACTTTGGGCTCCCTTGCCGTGACTCGGGGCGCCTCGGTCACGGGCGGGGCGATGCTGGACGGGCTGACGGTCAATGGCAATGCCGTGGTCAATGGCAATGTCGCGATGAAATCCACCAGTGTCTCCGGCTCTGTCAGCATGATGAAGGGCGCGACACTGCTCTATAAGGGCACGAAAAAAGACACGGTCTGGATGACGGCGCAGACCGACGGATTCCTGGTCGCGCAAATGCATTGGCCAAGTGAAGTCACGAAATTCTCGCTTGCGTTCGTCCAATTTTATGCGTCCGGGAACTGGTTCTGCCAGATCGGGGGTACTGTTGGCAGCTTCGGCCGGGCGTGGAGCGATGCGATGATGTCCAACGCAAACGTCGCTTGCGTTCCGGTTCGCCAAGGGGAGTCGTGCGCCTACTCCATCGGGCAGGACAAAGATAACCAGCTCGATTCCGAAGCGTCGGTCTTCTGGTTCCCGCTCGGAGCAGGAAGCGTAGGTCAGTCGATCGTCGAATTGGCCGAACCCCCACATGGGACCGAAGACCCGCCGAAGCTGGCCAGCAACTTGCGCCAGGCGGAGATCGAGCGGATCGCGCACGCCAATGAATTCGTGGATGATCTGGCGCAGAGCTTCGGTGTCCCTCTCGAAAACATGAAGCGGTCCGAGCTGGCAATGCGGTTGGCGCAACTTTAGCGCCGCCCTTGCTCACAGTCCGAATGCGAGGGGCAGAGTAGCAGCAACCGCTAGGCCGCCGACCTCGAGCGAAAGGGCGATGACCTCCCAAACCTCCGGCGCCTGCAACCCTCTGCTTTTCCGATTTTTCCGGATGGATTCGACAGCATCCGTATGCGTCCGGAGAGGCCAATGGCAGGGGAGGACAGACCGCGGCAGTCGAGGCGCGATCAACAACCCGTTCCGTTGGCTCGATGACGAGGTGAACTTCACCACGCGCGCCGACCTGCGCAAGGGCTTCGACGACTTCTTCGCCACGCCCGAGGGCCGCATGAACCCGCAGGAGATGATCGATTGCATGTGCCCGCCGACGAGGACAAGTTCCGCAACGTCGTCCCGCAGGCGATCGAGGACATGCTGCGGGAACACCAGTTGCAGGCCTAGGAAAACCGGATCTGAGGCAGCGCGGGCGGCCGGCTGTGGTGCCTCGAGCGCCTCAGCTGGCGGCCTCTCTGCAAGCCGCGAAAGGAGAATTCCATGAGCATCACCGATGCACAGGTTCACAGCGTCATGGCAGCCGCCGTCAGCGAGGCTGCCTCGATCGCAGTGCCGATGAACATCGCCGTCTACGATGACGGCGTCAACCTCAAGGGCTTCACCCGCTTGGATGGCGCGCTGCTCGGTTCGGCCGACATCGCGATCAACGAGGCCCGCACCGCCGCGCTGTTCGGGTTCAACACCGAGGCGCTCTACGACTTCGTGAAGCCCGGCGGCACGTCACCGGGATTCGACCGCAGCAACGGCGGACTGATCGTCTTCGCCGGCGGCATCCCCGTTCGCGACGGCATGGGCCGGTTGATCGGCGCGATCGGCGTCTCCGGCGGTCAGGTCGCACAGGATTACCAGGTTGCCGCGGCGGCTGTCGCTTCCCTCGATACCCAAGACTGAAAGGAGCAGATCATGAAAAACTTCATCAAGACCATCGCCGTGCCGCTGGCCTTTGTCGGCATGGCGTGGAGCGTCCAGGCGCTCGGCACCCAGTCAGGGACCCGACCAGATGACGAGGCGGAGCGCAACCGTGCCGCCATTGCCGCCGCACTCCAGGCCTGGGCCGACGGCACCGGCAGCCCCTACGACCTGCTCGCCGACGATGCGCGCTGGACGATCACCGGCAATTCGCTCGGCGCGCGGACCTACGAGAGCAAGGAAGCCTTCCTGCGCGACGTGATCCGGCCCTTCAATGCCCGCATGAGCGAGCGGCTGATCCCGACCGTTCACCGCATCTACGCCGACGGCGACACGGTGATCGCCCATTTCGATGCCAGGGGCCTCGCCAAGGACGGGAAGCCCTACGTCAACAGCTACGCATGGATCCTGCGCATGCGCGAAGGGCAGATCGTCGAGGCCCACGCGTTCTTCGATGCCATTGCGTTCGACGACCTCTGGAGCCGGGTGAAGCCCGTTCAGGGCAATTGACGGGATCAACACCTGCCACGGGCACCGGGACATCGTTTCGGTGCTCTTGGCAGGGTCAATCCGTTGATGTCAGCCATGTGCTGGTCGACCTCTCGTCCGCCTCCGCCGACCTCGCATCATCCCCGCCGCGCGAGCGCGTATGCGCCGAGGAGCGTCACCCCCAGGCCTGCGTCGGCCGCCACGGCGAGGCCGATGCCGGACATTTCGTTCTTAGATGCAGGCGCATCGACGCGGGCGTTGCGGATGGTGCTATCGCCAAGATGCGCCGCGCCGCCTGCATCGGTCTGCTTGCGCGGAACGAAGCCGTCCTTCGTGAGCATCATCAGCGACAGGTCGAGGCCGCTGGCCTGCGCCCCCTTGCGCGCCGCATCGGCGAGTTGATCGAGCATCGCCGGGTCGTCCTTCCATTGCTCGAAGGCCGAACCCAGCATGGCGGCATGGAGCAGCAGCGCCTCGGCATATTCCTGCCGCTGCGCATCCGATGTTCGCCCGTGTGCGCTTGCGATCGTAGCGATAGGTGTAGTTCCGGGCCATTCCTTCGGCTGGCGCACCGGACGCAGGAGTGAGGTTGGCGACAAGACTCGGGCCGATGTTCAGATCGCGAAGATCCCCACCCCCGGAAGCCTCGTCTGCGGATAGCTCGTTCTGCCGTCCGAATTCGATGGCGTTGAGCTGCGGGGTGAGGATATCCCAGTCATGCGCCTGGGCCGCGGCAGGCACCGCACCGATGGCGATCAGACCGAAAACACAGCGTGCGCGTGCGAACTTTCCCCTCGACACGACAATCCTCCCAGGAAGCAAATGCAACTTCACAACCAAGCAGACGCTGAAGGCATACTCAGTCCCTCCGAACGATAAAAAGGGGCAGCCCGAAGCGGGCCGCCCCATTCCTGCAACGGCTCGACCGTCAGCCCTTGCGCGCCATCGTCGAGAGACCTTCGCCGATGCTCTTGATCATGTTGTTGGTCGCGTTCATCATCTTCGAGAACTCCTGGGTCGCGACCTGTAGCTTGGTGTTGATTCCGACCGACCGTCGCTGACGTGGTCAATGCCCGCAATCAGTTCTCGGACATCAACGGGCCGATCTCGCGGGTAATCAGCATGGAAGACATGCGCGACAAGTTCCCCGATCGTGGCGGGGAGCCGGGCTGCTTCATCACCTTCGCCTATCGCGGCGAAACGCCCAAGACCCTGGTCTGGGACCGGGAGCCCTGCGCCGAGGTGACGGCGCGTTTCGCCGACCGCGCCTTCCTGGAGGCGTCCGACAACTGGGCGCGCCTCGATACCGCGCAGCAGAACGACGTCACCGACGCACCCGGTGGCGAGGTGCTCTATGTCGAAGGCCAGTTCACGGCCGCGATCTACCCGCTCGGCAGCAACAACCTGACCTACGAGGTCGTCGTCTCTGATTAGGGCCGTCCCTCGAGGGTGCCGGGCGAACTTCGAGCAGACCGATCGCGGATCTTCGGCCGAGGAGAGACGCATGAAGCGGACCACATCCCGCAGCAATCGCTGCCGTTGCCCTGGTTTCGCCAGCATGGCTTCCCGGCGGTCCTGAACACGGCAAGAAGGACGGCAGACGCGCTTGGCTCGATCGGGATCGGTACGGTTCAGGCGCCTGCGCTGACCACCGCGATGCTAGGCGCGCGGTGGCGCAGAAGAACGGCACCGATCCCGGATTCTCGCTTGAAGCCGCGGGCCTAACCTCCGCCGGCAACGCCCGCGAGCAGTCCCCCTGTGATGCCCTCCACCAGGGATTGCACCGGCGCCAGAAGACTGCCGGCACCCTCGCCGCCGAGCAGGCCCCCGGTCAGTCTTTGACCGATGCCCGAGACCGGCGCTGTCAAGCTGCCTAGCCCGTTGCCGCTCACCACCCCATTAAGAGGCACTGTGACGCCTTCAATCCCTTGGCCATTGAGCAAGGCGACGACGGGCGCCATCAAAGTTGCAGTCTCTTGTCCTCCCAGAAGTTCTGCTGCCGGGATCACGATGGCAGCGCCAAGGTTGCCGCCAACGCCGCTCGGCAAGGAGAGCGGAAGATTGCCGGCACCTCCAGACAGAAGGCCGGTTACCGGGGCCAGCGGGCCACTGGCATCGCCACCGAGCAGATCGGTCACCTGGGCGAGCGGATTGTCACCGCTGCCCCCCAGCGCATCGGTAATCGGCGAGAGTGGGCTGCTGCCGCCTGCGGCCAGTATGTCGTCCAGCGGCGCGAGCGGGTTGCCTCCGTCGCCCAGCTGCTCGCCTCCTCCCACGCCCTCGAGCAGCGTGCCGAGAATGGGATCGAGCACACCTATGCCGCCGGAAAGCTGTTCGCCTGCGACCGAGTTGAGCCCATCCGTGGCCTGCGAGAGTGCACCGTCAAGTCCGGAGGTCAAGGCCGCAAGGCCAGGCGCCGCATTGCTCGTGACTTCGCTGACCACCCCCGCTGCCTGCGAACCGAGCAGAGCACCCGTGAGGTTGCCGACCGGCTCCAGTCCTGCCGCGATCGCTTCGGGGGTCGTCGCCAGATCGACGTCGATTACCTTGTCGCCGCTGAGCAGCTCGAGCGTCGCGATCTGGCCGGCCAGCGGGGTTGGCGTGTTGCGATCCTGCTGAAGCGCGTTGACGGCGATCACGGGACCGGTCCCTTCCCCGTCGAAGCCAGTCGCGAGCGGGCCGACATTCGCGCCCAGGATCTGGCCTTCGAAGTTGGTCTGCCCGGCGCTCAGGCCCGGCAGCTCGCCGAGAGGCCCGCCTGCGAGGCCATTCGCCGGAACAATCGGTAGCGATCCGAGCAATTGATCGGTAACCGGGGACAAGGCCTCATTGACACTACCGAGCACAGGTGTGGTGACGCCTTCGACCGCCGAGGTGAGGCCAGCAACCCCAGGGGCGAGACGGTCAACCGCCTCGTCGACCTTGGCGGCAACTTCAGGGCCGGCCACGCCGTCAATCAAGCCGGAAACCGGAGAGAGCGCGTTCTCGACTTCCTCCGCAGTGGTCGGCAGAGCCACCTGAATGATCGTGCCGTCGCCAGTCAGCACGTCCACCGACGCCAGTGTCCCGGAAGAGCCGCCCTCAGGCAGGACATTGACACCGACGAGAGTGCTGCCCCCGCTCGGTCCCGTGATTTGATTCCCGCCAATGGAGATGCCGGCAGCCGGACCTTCGAAGCCGCTGGCAACGCCCGAGGGGGGCGGTCCCGGCGGCGGAGGCGCGCTGACCACGGGCGTGAAGCCGGCATCAGATGAACAGGCCCCCAACATGAGCGCCGAAGCTGCGGTTGCTGCGGCGAGCCCGCCTTTGAAATGAAAAACCTGCCGTCGATCTGATACGCACATGATTCTTTCTGATCCTCCCCAGTGAACGACGTCGTCGCCCGTCCTAGGTTTATCAGGCAGTCTGCAGCCTAAGCCCCGGTGAAGTTGCCAATTCGGGAGTTTCACCGCTCGGCCTGCAAGTGGTTTGCCCGAGCGAAGATGGCGGGCACGACTGGGCATGCCGAGATCTTGCAGGTCGTTCGGATGGCGATCCCCGGGAGCATCTCGAATTTCCTGTTCTCTACCAAGAGTTTCCTTTCATTTGCCAAAGAGCGGCCAAGGCTCGTATGAGTGCGAGAAGGCGGCCGCCGCGCAAGGTGAAAGCAAGTGCCAAGGCGGCGCTTTCTGTACCGTATCGCTTCGAAAGAATCTCAGGCCTGCCGAAACGATGCCGTCGTTTGATCAGTGTTTTGGAAGTTCCTTACCGATCAATTGGGTTGTATTCGAAGAACAGCTTCCGCTACGTCAATGGCTTCTTTAGCGAAGCATGGTTCGAAAGTGGCTGAAATTGCTGCCGGACTGGTACAGAAACCTCGTTACATCAACTTGTCCTGCATTTTCCTTTCGCATACCCCATAGTTGCTCAAAGAAAGCAGATCGTGGCACGCGATGCTCTCGATGCCAAGGCGGGGGCGCCGTGCGTGCGGTGGGGAGGACAGGGGATGCGGTTGAACACCGTCTGCGGAATTCGTGCAAGTCGCTGGGTGATGTATTGCAGCGCCGCATCTGCGGCCTTCGCCGTCCCGCTTCGTCCGGCATCGGCACAGGACTTGTCCCTTCCGGCCGAAGGGGAAGCAGTGAGCGACGCGGTCGAGCCGCAAGAGGCTGCCTCCTCATTTGAATCCATTGCCGAGAGCTATGAGGCCGTATCGACGCCAGACTCCGTCGCTGACCAGCCGGCCACCATCGAAGAGCCCGAACCAGAAGTCAGTAACGCGATCATCGTTACCGCCTCGAAGCGCGAACGGACTCTTCAGGATACGCCTATCGCGGTGTCGGTGACCAGCGGCGAAGTAATTGAACGCGCGCAGATTCGGGACGTGCTCGACCTCCAGACGGTCGTTCCCTCCCTGCGCGTCGAGCAGCAGCAAAGCTCGTCGTCCACCACCTTTTTCATCCGCGGCTTCGGCAATGGCAGCAACAACCTCGGCATCGAGCCTTCGGTGGGCGTGTTCGTCGACGGCGTGTTCCGTTCACGCTCGGCCGGCGCGCTGTCCGATCTCAACATGGTCGAGCGCATCGAGGTCCTGAGCGGGCCGCAGTCCACCCTGTTCGGCAAGAACGCGAGCGCGGGCGTGATCTCGGTCGTCACTAAGGAACCGCAATACGAATGGGGCGGTGTCGCCGAGGTGAGCGCCGGCAATTTCGACGCCTTCGTGATCCGCGGCGAAGTCACCGGCCCGCTGGCCGAGAACGTCGCCTTCTCGCTCGACGGCAGTTACAACCAGCGCGAGGGCTACGCCGAGATCGTCAACCTCGAGCAAGACCTCTCCGACCGCGACCGCTGGTCGGCCCGCGGGCAATTGCTGATCGAGCCGACCGCGGACATCAAGGTCCGCGCAATCGCCGATTACTCGCGGATCGACGAAGTGTGCTGCCAGGTCTCGACCCTTGTAGCAGGGCCCACGGCCGATGCCATTCGCGGCGCCGGCGGGGACTTCGGCACCGATTTCTTCGGCTACGACGCCTTCCTCAACCGGGCGCCGATCAACGAGGTCGACAACTATGGCGGATCGGTGCAGGTCGACTGGAACGTCGGCGCACTGACGGTGACGTCGATCACCGCCTATCGCGAGCTCAAGAATTTCCAGGACCAGGACGTCGACTTCACCAGCGCCGACATGGTCTCGGAAGTGCGCGATCAGCGTGCCAACACCTTCACCCAAGAACTGCGCATCGCATCCGACTTCGACGGGCCGTTCAACTTCCTTCTCGGCGGGTTCTATTTCGACGAGTCGATCAAACAGGACAGCACCATCGATGCAGGCGCCGACACGCGCGAAGTGTTCACCCGGCTCGCGCGCGCGCAGGGGCAGCCCAACTTCACGTTCAACGATGTCGAACTGGCGCTGGGCCTGCCGCAAAACAGCGTGTTCTCGCCGGGGCCGCTCACGGCCGAACGCTTCGCGATGGACAACCGGGCGATCTCGGTCTTCGGCACCCTCGACTTCGAGCCGGTCGACGGCCTGACCCTTACGGCGGGCTTCAACTACACGGACGATCGCAAGAAGTTCATGCTCGAGCAGGACTCATTCGACGAGCTCGGCAACGTCAACCTGGTCGATGCCTTCATCACCCGGTTCCTGACGTTCGGTACGGTTCAGACCCGCGAACAGTTCCAGGCGCTCCCCCCTGCAACCCAGGCGCGGCTTGCAGCGGCGGCGACCGACCCCAACGTCAACCCGTTCCTGCCGCTCGGCCAGTTCCAGTTCCTGCCGCCGTTCCTGTCGATCCCGAATGCGGTGGAGGATGGGAGGACACGTGACGACGACGTGACCTACTTGCTGCGTGCAGCCTACAGATTGACGCCGGAGATCAACGTTTACGCAAGCTACGCCACCGGCTTCAAGGCAAGTTCGATCAACCTTTCGCGAGACTCCCGCCCCACATCGGCCGACTTCATCCCCGGGCCGCGGCCAGCGACCCCGCCTGACGGTGCCCGGCCGGCGACAAACGGGGGAAGCAACTTCCTTGCGCCGTCCTCACCGATCACCGATGCGGGGCTTCCCATTACCAACCTTTCAACCGGCACGCGCGTCGCAGGACCGGAGGAGGCCCAGGTCTACGAACTGGGTGTCAAGGCGCAGTTCGACGACATCGGATTCAACCTCGCACTATTCGACCAATCTATTGAGGGTTTTCAGGACTTCTCATTCACGGGTACCGGCTTCCTGCTGGCCAATGCGGGCAAGCAGTCGGTTCGCGGTTTCGAATTCGACACGACCGTCACGCCGCTCGACGGCTTCATTTTCACGCTCGGCGCAACCTACCTCGACGCGCTGTTCGACAGCTTCACGAACAGCCCGGTTGGCGACCTGTCCGGCCGCCGGCCTGGCAACATTCCCGAACTGAACCTCCGCACATCGGCGACTTACACGTGGGAACTCGGCTCGAGCGGCAATGTGATCGTGACCCGCGCCGACTACAGCTACGAAAGCAACACGCGGGTCAACAACGGTCTGCCCACCTTCAACGCCGCGCTCGGCAACGAACAGGTCTTCGAGCGGGAGGTCAACCTGGTGAACGGATCGATCACCCTCGAACTGGAAAGCGGGCTTCAACTCGGCGCGTGGGCACGCAACCTCCTCGATGACGAGTACATCATCACGACATTCGACGGCGTGGCGCAGGCCGGAACCGTCTCAGGCTATCCGAGCCAGCCACGCACGTATGGCGGGCTCGTGCGCTACCGCTTCTGAACGACCCTGGCACGCGGACGCGGTAGAGCGGTTTCCGGCCGCCGCTATCGCACGACCATGCTCTCCGCCAGGTATTCAAGCATCAACTCCTTCATCTCGTCGTCAAGAACGAGAAAATCGCGCCGCCGGTCCTTCTCATCCGGGATCTTGTGAACGATGCCGGCATCGACGAAGCGCCGCACCAGCCGCATGGCCGTCGACATGGGCGCTCCGGATCCGATGCAGGCGCTCGACACCGAAAGCATGGTGCCTTCCATCCGCGCGAGCAACAGGTCGAGCAGCATGCTCCAGGATGGATCGCCAAACAGCTCTCCACCCGCGAGTTCGCGGCGCCGTGCCTCGCTCTTGATGTGCTTGCGTACGAGCGTCGGGGTGATGTCTTCCGGTCGCAACCCACCCTTGCTGTCGGAAGGCCGGTCAGGGGTGATCAGACTGGCCAGCCGCTGCAGATCGCCGCTGAGATGGGACAAGCGATTGACGAGATCCTCACGGGCCTTGCGCGACTGGCGCAGGCCGTAGATCCGCATGATGGCTTCGCGCAGCTGATTGGGAGAGATCGGCTTCTGGAGGAAATCGGCAACCGACACCCGCAGCGCCGCGACCGCAAGATCAAGCGAGGCGTAGCCGGTGGCCATGATCAGGCCCAGCTGTCGTCCGTCCTCTTCCGCTTGTTCGGCGAGCTTTTCGATCAGGCTCAGACCATCCTCGTCCGGCAGCCTGTAATCGATAATGGCAATGGTCACTTCGTGCCGACGCGCGAGAAGGAGTGCCTCTTGCGAGTTGCGCGCCACGAAAGGTCGGCATCCGATCGCCAGCAGCGAGAAGGCGCACTCACTCGCCCAATCAGCATCATCGTCGACGACCAAGATCGGCAGTTCCGCAATCGTGGCGGCGCCGACTTGACCTGCGGGTTTGTCCATAACCTCGGCCGATGCAGGTGATCTGGCGGGACTGACGATTTGCTCATCCATTGTCGAACTCTTGATCCTTGCTCCGTTCATTTGTGCGAGGCGGCCGAAGCACCTTGCACGTCAGGACCGGCAATGCCGGCCTCACGTGGTCGCTCCGGCCGCCAGCTGCCATCGCTTCACAGGGGAAGTTCCCCGAAACATCAGTAACTTCCGTTCGTGACGACGACAGCGGACTCGATCTCCGGTCGGGGCAGCGGAATGAACGGGGTGAAGCGCGCGATCGGATGGGCTGCCATATCGTACCTGACGCTCACCTCGAATACTCCTGTGCCAATCGCCTGAGCGGTGATCTCGGGCGCCTCCGCGCCCGAGAAGATCGCCCCGTAATTGGCAATCACCTGTTGCGCACGGTCGGTGGCGAACTGCACCCTCTCGCTACTGTCAAGTCCCGCCATGGCGGCACGTGCGCCCTCGCTCGCCGCCTGCCGTACGCCCAGGTAGGCGGAGAAGTAGATCGAATAGACGATGATCCCGAATGCCAGCATCAGCAGTGCGGGAGCGAGGAGTGCGAATTCCAACGCCGCGATACCGCGATCGCAGCGCTGAAACCTTCGGCCGAGACGGTAAACAACAGCCCTCACGTCAGATCAGGCTGAACAGGTTGTTGAAAGCGTTGGTCAGGTTGGTCTCGAAGGCGGTACCGATCCCCACCAGAGCCGCGACAACGATCCCGCCAAGGACGGCATACTCGACGGACGTCAGGCCGCTTTCGTCCTTCGCGAGCTGGAACAACGCCTTGTTGAACTGTGCAAACATGTCTTCCCTTTCGTGCCCCCTTATTGAACTTGTCCCACTGGCGACGGAGGCTGACCGCCGGCGAGCAAACGCGGAAACTTCAGACCAGCACCGGAACCCCGCACCGTGCGCCCGTGGCTTGGACGGTCACCTGCCCGAGCTGAATGCCGAGCGCGGCCAGCAGCGAATCGAGGAGCGGATCGGCGGTTGAGCCCACCAGGGTCGAAAGTGCATTGCCAAGCCCTCCGACCAGTTGGGTCCGGACACTCTGCTGTGCGGACGTACAGACCAGCGGCAGACACAATCCCAGAATCTGCACCTGCAATCCACCTGGCGCGGCGAGGCTCGAGGTAAGGGAGCCGAGCAATGCTCCGGTCTGTGCGGTGTTGCCGATGGCTATCGGCTGACCGCTCACTGGCGGACGCCCGATCGTCCCCTGTCCACCCGGTCCAAACACCGCGTTCGCAGTGGTGCCGAACACCGGCTGAGCGACCGCGCGGGCATCGACGGTGACCAGAGAGAGAACGTTGGCAATACGCGCCGGCTGGATGTCGCTGGCGACGAGCGGCGGTACCGATCGCGCCATCGCGTTGGCTGGCGCCTCGCCGATGTAGGCGTTGACGAGCCCGCTGGTCGCGCGGACCGTCACCCGGGTATCACGCGACTGCTCACTGGTGGCCGCGCAATCGATGCCTACCACTTCGGCTTGACCGGCTGCGACATCGATCAGGAGCGGCACGGAATCTACCGAGACCGCGCTTCCAAGGACAGAGATTTGCCCGATCCCGAGTTCGAGCTGGAGACGAAGGACCGAAGTGCCCGCGCTCGTCTCACCTTGCGGTCCGAAGGCGAAGCGTGGACGGCTGCCATTGCTGGTCGCCAGCCCGACGATGCGCAGCGTGCTTCCGGGTCTGGCGATGCTCACCGCATTGGACAGGTCAAGACTGCCCGGACCGGCCTGCACCGCGAAAGAAAGCAGCTGATAGGGGTTCAAACCGGCACGCAGCGCCTGTGGCTCGTCCGCCTCGCCCACCCGCAGGTTCTGCCACACGCCGAGATCGAACATGTCGGCAAGCGGCACATCGTAAGCGTCGCCAACCACGCCGGCGAGACGGGCGAGCACGGCGGCACTGTTGCTGTCCGACGCATCAGCGGCGGCAAACAGTATGTCGGAAAGGCTTATGGTCCGCTCCAGAAGTTGACCGTAGGTTCCCGTTTCGCCCACCCGCTGCGCAAGGGCATCGAAGAACAGACCGGCGTCGACATTGCCGCTCATCAGTCCGGCGATCTCTGAGGCGGTCAGCGCCAGCTGTACCCCGGTCAGCGCCCCGAGCAGACCGTTCACCGATGTGACAAGCGTATTCGTGACATTCAGAATGCCGCTTGTGACGCCGATCCCGGCCTCGTCGATGCGCGCTGCGGTCGCCGTCGCGGAGAGTGGCGGAAGGGGGTCCACGGGCAGCAGACGGGTCAGGTATTGTCGGCTCTCGCTCTGGGTAACCACCCTCACCGCCGTGCTCAGTCCGTTGCCGGGACAGGCTCCCAGATCGGCAGAGAAGCGGTTCTGTGCTGTACGTCCGATATCCGCGCAGTACCGGCCGACGACGACGGACTGGAGCGTGGAGGCCGGATAGCCATTGCTTTGAAGGTATTGCTGTGCCCGGGCGGTGGCATTCGCTGGATCCTGCGCCGCCACCAGAGCAGCGGCCTCGGTTGCGGTCCGCAGATTGCGGTTGGCAGCGTAATAGGCCGCCGCGTCGAGCGCGAAGCCTGCCGACGCGACCAGGAGAGGCGCCAACACCGCGACGAACGGCGCGACGGCACCCGTACGGTCCTTGAACAGCGCGGTCATCATGTCAGCCCCTTGCAGACCTCACCGCGGGCCGCTGCTGGACGCGGCGGCGCGATCGACCGGTGTGCCCATGGCTTCCAGATAGCGTTCCGTCAGCCGCTGGCGTTCCTGGCGACTCAGTTGGCGTGGCTGCCGCCGCGGCGGTTGGCGCAACTGGACCTCGACGACGTCACGCGCGCTCGTCGCTTGCTTCCGCGAGGGCCCCTCCGCAGTGTCCGACGCCTGCGCGGCAGTGCCGGTGTCTTGCGGCACCTCCTGAGCACACACCGCGGACGGAACGGCGAGGCAGACCCCCGCGAGACTGATAAGCAACTTCATCATGACTGCGTTTCTCCGGTTTCGTCAGATTGGCTGCGGGCCGCGATTTCCTGCACGACCCTCTCGCCCTCCTGGCGCAGCTGCTCGTCGAGCGCAGAGCGTTGTGCCGGGTCCGGGATCTGGTCGAGGGCGTCTCGCAAGACATCGGCCTCACCAGCGAGGAGCAGCGCGAGAAGGAGGTTGTTGCGGATCACATCGGACTTGGGCGACAGCTCGCTCGCCGATCGCAGCGTGGCGATCGCGTCGCGCGCCTGTCCTGCACGGATTTGGGCATAGCCAAGCGCGTTGAAGAGATTGGCATCGGCAGGCCTGGCAGCGATGGCGGCCTTGTAATGTACTACCGCCGCACTCCAGCGCTCCAATGCCGCGCTGACATGTCCGCGGGCCCCATCCGCCCCGAGCCTCGACGCGCGCGCATCGCGCGGCAGCCGCCTGGTCGCGGCGTCCGCCTTGTCCAGTTCGCCCAGATCGAGCAGGCAATTGATGCGCAGCACGATGGCCTCGACGTCACTTGCATATTGCCGGTCGAAATCGTCTAGGAAGGCAAGCGCCGCCCGCGGACGACCGTCACTGCGTGCCTGGCGAATGAGGTCGAGATAGAAACCCCGTGTCGAGACCTGATGGTCCTCCCCCGAGCGCGCATGGGTGCCATGGACCGGCGCACCGAGACAGCCGAGGGTGACGGTGACCGCCAAGATGCGGGACCAGCGTGTGATCGTCACAGCGAAGCCTTCCCTGATTGGGCCAGCGTATCGAACACCGCGATGACCGGCGGTCCGCCGAGAACGATGAACAGTGCTGGCATGAAGAAAACGATCATCAGGATGACCATGCGCACAGTGATACTGCCCATGGCTTCCTTCGCCGCGGCGACGCGTCGCAGCGAGAACTCGCGGGCAAATTCGCGCAGCGCCGGTATCAGTTCGATGCCGTTGAACAGGGACTGCCTGAACAACGCCGCAAGCTCTCGCGCGCCGGGAACCGGCAGGCGCGACGCCCAGCGTTCCAGTGCGATCTCATAGCTGAGTCCGCGATCGATATCGGCGACCAGAACCTCGAACTCTTGGGAGAGCTGAGGGATCGCGGGAGACCGCTCCGCGGCGATCGTGCGCATGCATTGGTCGAGCGAGATGCCGCTCTGGAGCATCATGTACATCAGGTCGAGGAGGAACGGGAATTCTGCCGTGATCCTGCGCACCCGACCGGATGCGAGCGTTCCAAGAGCAAGCTTCATCCCGATGTAGACGAGCCCCGGAACGATCACCAGAAGGAGAGGCTGGGCGAAGAAATCGCCGCCGATATAGAGGCTGACAAGGCCGACGCCGAGGGCGGCAACAATCGTCGTCACCAGCCGGATCAGCACGAAGACTTCGACGGCACGAGGATCGACGAACCCGGCATTCCGCAGCTTGGTTTCGATCTCGACCCGGTCCTTCCCGCCGGTGAGCGCGAGCCGGGGAAGTTGCCGGTTAACCTGGCGCTCGGGCTCGGGACCGCGCGGCGCGAGGGCGAGGCGACGGTCAAGCCGAGCTTCCAGGATCGTGAGCCTGATGCCGTGTGCGGTCGCCGCGAGGGCGGCCAGCATCAGGCCGAGATAGATCAGTGTCGCGATGCCCATCAGAAAACGAGCTCCATCTGGCGCCGCACCACAATGATTCCGGCCGCCTGCAGCACGACCGCAATCAGGCCAAGGTTCTGCCCACGCGGATCGGACAGGAAGAATTCGGGATACTCGGGATTGCCGAGCACCAGCATTCCCATCGCCACCAGCGGCATGGCGATGAGCACCTTCGCACTCACTCGGGCCTCCGCAGTCGCCGCCTTCAGATCGCGCCGCACGTTGATCTGATCGCGCAGGAGTTGCGCAAGGTTGGTGAGCACAAGCCCGATCGAGCCGCCGAAGCGCATCTGGGTGCGCAGCGCCGCGGCGAGCATGGAGACTTCGGGCACACGCAGCGATCGTGCCAGCTGGTCGATCGCGTCGTCGACCGAGGTGCCAAGCTCGACCCGGCGTGCAGCCGGCTCGAAGTAACGTTGGACGGCCTGCGGCGCCTCCTGCAGTGCACGAACCACGGCCTGCGCGGGGGAAGCACCGATCGCGAGGAGCTGGCGGATACCGTCGATGTAATGCGGGAGGCCCTCGACCAGGGCAGCGATACGCGTGCGGGCAAGTCGCCGCAGCCACAGATACCCGCAGGCTGGCAAGCCCAGCACCACCACCAGCGCCAAAAGCGGTCCACTTAGGATCAGTGCCAGCACGGTTGCCGCCAAGACCGCAATAACCAGCGTCAGCGCGCGCTCCCGGGTGATCTCCACATCGGCCTGGAGCATCATCGGTCCGAAGGCGCGCAGTTCTTCGATCACGACCGGCTCGAATTGAGCGGCCGTATTCGCGCGCAGGCCATCGAGTCTGCGATCCATCGCCGTCGCCAGCTCGCGCCGCTCGGCAATCAGCATCCAGCCAACCGCGCCAAGCGCGATCAGGGCGAGGCCGAAGAAGGCAAGCGCCGTTATCATGGCTTTGCCACCTTGAGCCTCGGCGAAGGAGTGGCCCGCTCGCCCTGGGCTGGCCGCGACAGTTCGGACAGTTTCAACCTCGAGGCGAAGAATGGCCGCGCGGAGCGCCGCTCGAAGCGGCCGATGCCGGAATGCGGCACTTCCTCCGCGAAACTGAAAACCTCGTTGAGCGAGTAATTCTCGCCCTCCACTCCGGTTACCTCGGCGATCGAGACGACCTTTCGGGTACCGTCGGCCATTCGCTGGACGTGAACCAAGAGGTTGATGCTGCTGGCGACGAAGCGGCGAATGGTGCGGACCTCCTGCTGCAAGCCGGCAAAGCCGATCAGCAGTTCGAGACGGCTCAAGGCGTCGCGCGGGGCATTGCCGTGAATGGTCGACATCGAGCCGTCGTGGCCGGTCGACATGGCCTGAAGCATCTCGACCGCCTCCGGACCTCGCACTTCCCCGAGGATGATCCGGTCTGGGCGCATCCTCAGCGCGTTCTGGACGAGATGGCGCGCGGTGATCTCGCGCGTGCCCTGCTGGCTGGCAGGGCGCGTTTCAAGCCGGACGACATGCTCCTGACGAAGCTGGAGTTCGGCAGCATCTTCGATCGTGATGAGGCGCTCGCCGTGCCCGATGAAACCCGACAGGACGTTGAGCAGCGTTGATTTCCCGGCACCCGTTCCGCCGGAGATCAGGATGTTGAGCCGCGATCGAACAGCCGCCGCGAGGAACTCCGCCATCTCTTCCGAGAGCACGTTGCGCTCGATGAAATGGCGCATTTCAAAGGCGTCTGCACGCGCCTTGCGGATCGAAACGGTCGGCCCGTCGAGGGCGACCGGTGGGATCACGATGTTGATACGGGAGCGGTCGGGAAGTCGGGCATCGACGTAGGGGTTGGCCTCGTCGATCCGGCGCCCGATCGGACCCACGATGCGCTGGATGATGTTCATGAGATGCGCATCATCCCGGAAACGCGTCTCAACCCTTTCAAGCTTCCCGTGGCGCTCGATAAAGATGTTGCGGGGCCCGTTGACGATGACGTCATCGATTTCGGGATCGCGCAGCAGCGGCGATATCGGGCCGAACCCGGCTACCTCGTCCTCGACATCCTCGATGAGGAGAATGCGCTCGGCACTGTTGAGCGCGAGCTGTCCGCGGCGGCTACGGTTCGTGATCACCGCTTCGATCACCGCGCGCAGCTCCTGCATGTTCAGGGATTCCGCAGTCAGGTTGCGCGCTTCAAGCTGATCGATAACCTGTTCGCAGGTCTGCGCCTTGAGCTGCTGATAGGTATCGTTCATCCGCTGTGCGGAAGGTTGAGCGACGATCATGGCGCGCGCCGCCTCCGCGGCCATGCGTGCGGGTTCCGCCTGCTTGAGGCGATTGACCAGCGGGTCGGTTTCGTCGGCAAACAGGGTCATGGCCGCATTCCCACTTGCCGGTGCCGCCCGAATGCGCCCGTCAGCCGCTCCACGAGCGAGACACTGACGTGGGGACGTGTGACCCCTGTGACCGCCTGGATCGCCTGGCAGTAGGGATCACCGCTCTCGGCATTGCACATCAGGGGCTTGCCGAGATTGAGTGCGTTGCGGATGCGGACCGGATCGCACGGAACCCCCAGCGACTGGCCGATCTCGAGAACATCGCTCATTCGCTTGCCATCGAGAAGAACGGAGGGTTGATGATCCCACATCAGGAGGCGGCTGCGCGCACGGTCCTCCTGCGAGACGCCGATCGTTTCCAGCAACCGCCGCAGGGATTCGAGCTCGAGGATCGATTGCGAGGCCACCACCTCGATCGTGTCGGCCATCTGCACGAGCGCGCCGAGAAGCGTGGCGCTGCGCAGGTTCCCGGCGCAGAAGACGACATGATTGCAGCATGCCTGCAGGAGTTCGACCAAGGAGGAGACGTCATTGGCCGACAGGCCGACCGGTTCCGATTGCGTCCCCCCGTCGAGGGTCAGCAACATCAGACCGCTGCCGTCGTGCTGTGCCGCGGAGCTCCCGAGCAGGTTCGCGTCGAGGCGGGCCATGTCCGCGACTGCCGAGGCAATGCCGTAATCGACCTTCACATCGAGGTAGGTCTCGCAGGCGCTCTTGGGGATCGTGCAATCGACAAGAACCGTCGACCGCCCTTCCAGGGCGTAACCAAGCGCGATGTCGGTCGAAAGCACGGCCGCCGTCTCCGGGTTCGATCCGAGCACCAGCGTGAGAGCGCCGCGACGGGCCCGGCCAACGATCGCCGCGTTGAGCCATCGGCCGAGCACCAGCGCTATCTCCTCGCCTGATGCGTCGCGCGGAAGCACATCGGCGGCACCGGCGCGAATGGCGGCGAGCACTTCGGCGGCGTCGGCCGCATCGCAGGCCAGCACCACCGGCAAGCCTTCGGCCTGTGCCACCGTGTCGGCCACCGCCGACGTGAGCGAACGGCTTTGCGCGATCGCCGCCCGATCAAGGACGATCACGCCCGCGCCCGGCAGATCCTCGCGCACCAATTGCTGCACGAACCGGAATTTCGCACGCTGTTCGAATGCCTGTTCGATCCGCTCGGCGAGGATGCGGTCGACGGACAGAAGAAGGATGTCTGCCATCAGTCCCTCACCACGCCGAAGTTGGGGGTCCGACCCGAGGTTTCGGCGTCGCCAGATGCGACGCCGGGCAGCGGCGGAAGCTGATCGGGTTCGAGCGGACCGACCAAGCGCGGGGTCACGACGATGATGAGTTCTTGCTGCTCCTTGGCCTCTTGTTCGCGTCGGAAAAGCTGCCCAAGGATCGGAATATCACCAAGCAGCGGAACCTTGTCCTTCGTGATGTTGGCGTTGGAGTAGCTCATCCCCGCGATCACGAAGCTTTGCCCGGCGCCGAGCTCCACTGTGGTTTCAGCGGAACGGCGCCGCAGTCCCGGCACCGAGAAACCCTGAAGCTGAAGGCCAATCCCGAAATCGAGTTCGCTGACCTCGGGCGCGACACGCAGGACGATCCTGTCGTCCTTGAGAACCATGGGTGTCACCGAAAGACGAACACCGAACTGCTTGTAGTCAATCGTGACCGCGTTGCCGTTACCGCCGCCGAAATTGCCCGGGACGGGGATGGGCACTTCTCCGCCTGCAAGGAAGCTCGCTTCCTCGCCCGACCGCGCGAGCAGGGTCGGCTGAGCCAGCATCTGTGACAGACCGTTGCTCGACAGCGCGCTGAGCACCGCACCGATCCCGCGATTGGGCGCAGACAGGAACAGGTTGAAGGCCTCCTGAATCGGAGCGGACGAGGAGATCTGCAGACCATTGGGACCGAAGCTGGCCGAATTCAGGGAATTGGGGGTGATGACCGCCCCTTGAAGGTCGCCGCTCAGGCGGGTGAAGTTGAAGCCGAGGGCTCTCAAGGTGGTCGTGGAGACGGCAGCGAACTGGACGTCGACTGCGACGACTTGCTCGGCACTGCTAGAGAGGGCCGGAGCCTCCCCGCCGTGCCGGGCAGGATCCGGCACGGTGAAGGTTGCCTCACGCAGGAGCGCCCCGTCCGTCGCGAAGATCTTTATCCGCGCTTCGCCCGGCTTGAGACCCGCCACGCGCACGCTGCGAGCACCTGCCATGGAGACGTCGATCACACCTTCCTTGTCGACCTCGATCCGCCCGACGGCGCGCTCGAGGTCGAGCGTCTGCCGGCTGCCGCTTGCCACGTATTCCTGGGCAGCCGCGCCCGCGTGCAAGACGGTGGCCATCGTGGCGAGAGCCGTCAGGCGGACCCGCATCCTGGTACGAGAGACTTGCATTACTTGCTCTCCGAATTGAGGGTTTTGCGCTCGTCGCCGATGATCAATTCCACTTTGCCGCCCGTCCCGTTCTCCCGACGCGAAACGGGCCGCACGGCCCGAACCCGGCGGCTGCTCGGGGCGGGGGGCGGAACAGCTTCGAACAGCGGTTCGCTGCGCGGGGCTGCATCTGAGGCCAGCTCGAATGGGGGAGCGAAGCTGTCATCGTCGGGATTGCGGAGCGACAGCATGATCACCCCGGTGTTCTTCGCGAGAGAGAAGGCAGCGACTTCCTCGGGCGTGAGCGCAAGAGTAACGGTTCGCGCCGGCGCCGGTTCTCCCGCTCCGATCCCGCGCTCGGAGTCCGCTCCGAGGACCGTCTCGCCCACGGCAAGGACCTGCACGGCCTGAAGCACGGTTTCGGTTCGGCTGCGCCCCTCGAGCCTTGCCCCCGTGATGGCATCCGCGCCCGGATAGACGACCTGAACGTCCACGATGTCTCCGGGCCGGAGAAGACCCGCGACGGCGATCTCGGCGTTCGTGTCGATGCTGACCGCACGCCTCCCCAGCGGGACGCGAATGGCGAGGTTGGATTTGAGGTCGACCCACGTACGGCTGACGAGCGCGTTCGCCGGGATTTCGCGAATCGCCACCTTCCCGACCAGTTCGGACGGCGTCGCGATTGTTGCGTGACGTGCCGGGTCAAACGGGACATTAACCACCATTTCGCCAGTGATCGTCTCCCCGACCGCGATCGGCCGCGAAGCACGGGCAACTATGCTGTCGCCAACCGAAATCGTATTCGCGACGGTTGCTTGCGGTAATTCTTCATCTTTGACCATCTCGCGGACCCCCAGGAACATGAACAGTCCAGAGGTGAGGACACCGCCAACAATCAAGATTGTCGTTCGTTTCCTGAAGTCCATGAACTCTCTCTTCTAATTTGGTCGGGTGGAGAAGTGATACTCGGTCGAGCTTTGAAAATTGCTGCGAATATGGTTAATTTTTTACTTTTACCATCGAGTTGGATATGCTAGCCGCGACTTGCAGGGTCAATCTTACGATAGTGCCAATTTGAATGTGATGACCCGATTTCCCCAAGGCAGAGCGGTACGTCCAAGTAAGGATTGCGTAACCGTGCCTGACGCAACGCTTGAGGCCCGGAGGATCTTGTGACGTGCTGCAATCTCGAACCGGATCTGGATGAGCGGTCGGGCTGCGTCGGCCCGATTGTCGGACCGCGCCCGTGATGCGCGCTGGATTGAGGCTGGTTCTAGGGGGCCTTGGCGCGAAACTTCGTCAGTTGGCGCGCCCTGAACTGGCAATCGCCGTTGCGGTCGGGCTCATGTCTATCGTCCCGGGCCTGGCAGCTTTGCTCTCGGTATGTTTCTTGGCTGGTATTCTGGCAGGGTTCCGGGACCGATGGGCGGCATTTGCTGCGCTTACAGTCACGGCGGTTCTTCAGTTGCTGACCTGGCCGCAACACTTCCGCCTTGAAGCCTTTTCGCCCGTGATTAGTTTCATATTGGCACCATTGGCCGCTCGATTTTCGGGGGTCCGAAGGACCTTCGCACTCGCGGCTGCGCTGCTGATCGGGGTTCCCGCGCTGCTGATCGCAGCAGAAGTCCGAATCGTCGAGACCAGTCTTGCGCTCATCGTCATCCTGTCCGCCATGACGGCCACCATCGGGCTTGTTCTCGGAGCCCTGCTGGACTCCACGGCACGTCGTGACGCGGCCTGGTCAAGGGCCAACATCGGCGTGGTCGCTCGCGATCTTCTGCTGGGGCGGATCACAACAGGGATGATCCATGATCTGGCCCAACCGATCAACGTGGTCTCGATGGCGAACGGCAACCTGTCCTATCTGCTCCACAACATGCCAGAGCAGGAGCAGGCGCACGGTTTGCTCCACGAACGCGTGCAGCGCATCGCCGGCCAGACCGACAAGGCCGCCCACCTCCTGCACAACTTCCGCAGTTTCGGACGCGGGGAGCAGGAACAAGGCGGGATGCTGACGGTGCGGGACGCGCTCGAGCGCACCCGGATCGCCACCACTTCGAATGTCCGGCACGGGGGGGTCGCAGTCGAGCTCGAGGGCGACGCGCTGGACTGTATCGGTGGCGAGCATCTCGGGGTCATGCAGATCGCGGTAGCCGGCGCACTGCTCAGTGCCTTCGCCGCCTTTGCTGGCGGAGGGGGCGAGAAGCTCAACGGCAGCGTGATCGTCAATGCGCGCTTGGCACGGCGCACGATCATCCTGACGATCACTGCCCTCGACGACGAGGGCCGATCGCTCCATGCGATTCAACCCGAGCCCGTGCTCAGCTGGCTTCTCCATGAGGTCCTATGTGGCATCGGAGGGGAATTCGTGCCGCTCGTCCATGCGAGGGGCAAGGCATCCATTACCTTCACGTTACCGCACGGGCGCTGACCTTGCCGGCGAGGAGTATCGCTAGCCGCTCAGCCATCCAGTCGACGGAGAGGAGGCAGCTCGTCATCCTCGCAGTTCGCGGCAAGCGCTGACGGTCCGGACGCAGTGGGCACAATCCTCCACCGACGGCCGAAGGAGGGCTCCCCGACGCGCTGGCCCTTGACCCATTCAGCGCCAAGCACCCGGGCGATCTGCATATGCTTGTCGCTATCCACGCCTTCGACGACAACGGTTCGCGACATCGTCGTTGCCAACTTGAACAAGAGCTGCAGGCGGCGGCAATTGGAAGCATCGAGCGCCGCTGACTGCATGAAGATCGCACCAATTTTCACGATGTCGGGATCAAGCGCAACCAGCGCGCCGAAGTTCATATCGCTCGAGGCGAAGTTCGCAACCGACAGACTGACGCCAAGCTGCCGGAAAGCGGCGACATCATCCTTGATGCTTTGGATCGAGTTTCCGGCGAAGGTTCCCGTGATCTCGATGACAAGTCGTCCGGCGACATCGGGACGCGCCTTGAGCCGCCGCAATGCTCCGAGCCAGCGACCGCTGCAGCCCACGCCGCTTGCCCTCAAGCTCTGGGCCGCCAATTGAACCGTGATGCACGGCCGGTCGTCGGCATAGAGTTCATCGATCGCAGCCATCAGGTTGTGGTGGTCGAGGACCCACACCAAACCCAGTCTTTGCAACGCATCGCGCTCGGCCGAGCAGTCGCGATAAGCACCGTTCTGCTCAAGCTGCATCGAGACGGCTTCATAATGAAGGACGGCATCGGGCATGCGGGTGCTACGGACAGGGCGCCAGAGCATCAGCAAACCGCCTTCGGACTTGCGCCTCATCAACTGCGAAGCAACCGCCATGTCACTTCGATAGCGGGCGATGGTGTCGCCCGAGAGCATTTCCCGATAGCCTGTCAAGCACGTTTGCGCGCTGTCCAAACTCTCGTGAAGGGACAGTATCACCATCGCGCTCACACCCTTCGCATGAAATGGCGTGGCGCTGATCAGGGCGCAGAGATGGTCAAGAGCGACACGATCGCCTCCCTGATCGCTGCGGGGGTGGCGCAGTGTGAAGACGTTCGGTGACAGTGGATGCAGATCGATGTTCCCACCGGACAGGGCGTGGGCGCAATGCCTCACCTGATCCGAAATAGCCGCAGCGACGTCATCGCCGAAGGCGAGCGATATCGCGCCGAGGTTCTCAACGGCCAGGAAGAGCGCGTCGCGGTCTTCGACTATACTGGAGATCAGCATCGTGCACTCCCAACCAAAGCGATTTCAGTCCGGACGGTTGGGGAGACGGGCTGGGTCGCGTACCCGTCTCCCCGTTCAGCCGAGGCTGAATATCGCGGCCGTTACTGGCCCTTACCTTGCCGAAGCCGATCCAGGAGTCCTCCAACCAACCCGGGAAGCGACCCGGAGCCCTCTTCGGCATTGAGCAGGTTGGTTACGGGGGCTGCCAATTCGGTCACCGGGGCAAGCAAACCGCCTGCGCCTTCACCGCCGAGCAGGCCCGTGACGGGCGCGAGCGGATTGCCGCCGGTCTCGCCGCCGAGCAGGCCGGTCACCGGCTCCAGCAGGTTCCCGGAACCGTCGCCGCCCAGAAGACCGGTCACCGGCGCCAGCGCCTCACCGGCACCTTCGCCGCCGAGCAGGCCCGTGACGGGTGCCAGAGGATTGCCGCCGGTCTCGCCGCCGAGCAGGCCGGTCACCGGCTCCAGCAGGTTCCCGGCACCGTCGCCGCCCAGAAGACCGGTCACCGGCGCCAGCGCCTCACCGGCACCTTCGCCGCCGAGCAGGCCCGTGACGGGCGCGAGCGGATTGCCGCCGGTCTCGCCGCCGAGCAGGCCGGTCACCGGCTCCAGCAGGTTCCCGGCGCCGTCCCCACCAAGAAGACCGGTCACCGGCGCCAGCGCCTCACCGGCACCTTCGCCGCCGAGCAGGCCCGTGACGGGTGCCAGAGGATTGCCGCCGGTCTCGCCACCGAGCAGGCCGGTCACCGGCTCCAGCAGGTTCCCGGCACCGTCGCCGCCCAGAAGACCGGTCACCGGCGCCAGCGCCTCACCGGCACCTTCGCCGCCGAGCAGGCCCGTGACGGGCGCGAGCGGATTGCCGCCGGTCTCGCCGCCGAGCAGGCCGGTCACCGGCTCCAGCAGGTTCCCGGCACCGTCGCCGCCAAGAAGACCGGTCACCGGCGCCAGCGCCTCACCGGCACCTTCGCCGCCGAGCAGGCCCGTGACAGGTGCCAGCGGATTGCCGCCGGTCTCGCTGCCGAGCAGGCCGGTCACCGGCTCCAGCAGGTTCCCGGCGCCATCCCCGCCAAGAAGACCGGTCACCGGCGCCAGCGCCTCACCGGCACCTTCACCGCCGAGCAGGCCCGTGACGGGTGCCAGCGGATTGCCGCCGGTCTCGCCACCGAGCAGGCCGGTCACCGGGGCCAGAACGCTGCCCAAGGCATCGCTCGAGGCAAGCGCCTTCGCCTGATCGAGGCCTTCGCCGAGGATTGGGTCAAGCTTTCCGGCTAGGCCGGACGCCGGATCGCCGAGGGCACCATTCAACCCTTGGGTCACCGGTGCGAGGACCGTTTCGACGACAGTGTTCACGGTCGCTACGGCGGGCGCAGCCTTCTCCCCGACGGTGGCGACAAGGTCGCCCGCGGCCGGTCCGGCCACGGCACCCACGAGGTTGCCGACCGGTTCCAGGCCGGCGGTTACGCCGGCGGGCGTGTTGGGCAGATTAACCTCGAGAACCTTGCCGTCGGTCAGAACATTTGCGTCAACCAGCTTGCCACTCACCGGAGCCGCGTCCGCTCCGTTATTCAGGACGTCGAGCCCAACCACCGGGCCGTCACCTTGAAAGCCCGTGCCGAGCGGCCCGAGGTTCGCCGCGATGATCTGCCCCTCGAAGCGCGATGCACCTTCACCCGTCCCGAGCGTGCCCTCCACGAGACCGCCGACGAGCCCATTGACCGGTTCGCTGATCAATTGCAGCTGCCCGCCGCCAACGATCTTGTCAGTGAGCGGCGAGGCGCCACTGTTCACCGCACCCAGGATCGGTGTCGTGACACCGTCGAGCAGCGAAGTCACCCCGGCGACGATCGGCGACACCCCGCCAAGCGCCTTGTCGACCACACCTGCCACTTCTGGTCCCACAACCACGTCGACCAAACCCGACACCGGCTTGAGCGCCGCCTCGACCTGGTCGGGCGTGGTCGGCAATGCCACACGGATAACCTCACCCTCGGTCGTCAGAATATCGACCGTGGCCACGGTCCCCGTCGAGCCAGCCGGGGGAAGCACATTCACGCCAACGAGCGTGCTGCTGCCAGACGGGCCCGGAACACTGATGCCGCCAACGCTTATCGACGTGGCCGGACCGGTAAATCCAGTGGGAGCACCCGGACCACCCGGGCCGCCGGGACCACCCGGGCCGCCAGGACCGCCGGGGCCGCCAGGACCGCCCGGAGTGCCAGGACCGCCCGGAGTGCCAGGGCCGCCCGGAGTACCAGGGCCGCCCGGAGTACCAGGGCCGCCCGGAGTACCAGGGCCGCCCGGAGTACCAGGGCCGCCCGGAGTACCAGGGCCGCCAGGGCCGCCCGGAGTGCCAGGACCTCCTGGGGTGCCCGGACCGGCGGGGCCGCCCGGAGTGCCCGGTCCGCCAGGGCCACCCGGATCACCAGGACCGCCAGGGGTACCCGGACCGCCGGGACCACCAGGAGTGCCCGGACCGCCCGGGGTGCTCGGACCGCCGGGGCCGCCCGGTGTACCAGGGCCGCCGGGCGTACCAGGACCGCCAGGAGTGCCCGGTCCGTTGGGGCCACCGGGAGTGCCTGGGCCGTTCGGACCGCCACCGGTCGGACCCCCGGGCATATTCGGATTACCCACCCCGACCGTGAAGCCGACCCCATCGGCACAGCCCGCAACCATAAGTGCAGAACCGGCCGCCGCTGCGAGAAACGCTTGTTTCGTCAGCTTTGCTTTCCTGTTTGTCGTCATTGTCACGAAGGTCCCCTCGGGTTTTTCCCACAATGCCAAGGGTCCTATCACGGACCTCGCGTGCGTCTCGGCAGGGAAGAAACCAATCCGAGGCTTTCCCGGGCGAATATGGTTAACGATTTCTTACACTTGACGAACCCGCGACGCGCGAAGCTGGGTTCGCGTTCTGCCACACCGGTGAAGGCTCGACGAAATTCCCGCCGCCATGGGCGTAAATAACTGAATAACAACAGTTTTTCTGGCCGGATTAACTTGCCTTGGCTGACGTCGAGGGGACTTGCCGGCAAGCCTCCCCGCATTCGCCCAAATTGCCAATGCGGCGCTTTTTCGGCTGCGCCGAGCTAAGGCCTGGACCGAGATCTCTGCGGTAGTCCAGCCGCGCGCCTCGATCCTTTCGACCGCTTCTGGCAGGCCCGGACCCTGAACCACGGGAGGCGCTCAGGGCGCAGAGAGGGCAAGCGTAATCACCAGCGCGCCGGCGATGGCGACCGCATATGGTACGCTTCCGTGATCTCCGATGAAGCCATTTCGTAGGGCGATCAATCTGAGGTAGAAGCGCCCACGCTCGCGGCTGAAAACCCGGCGTTGCATTGCAAGCGCGATCGCGCGCTGCAGAGCGAGCATCGCAATCGCCAGCAGTGCTCCCAGCGTCGCGACCAGCACGGCGAACAGGGCCGTATCGAAGGGGTCCACCCAGAAGAGGCAGGCCAGCAGCAGCTTCACGTCGGCGCCGCCGATCACGCGCACCTGCCACAGCACGCCCACCAGAGCGAGCACACCGCCAAGTATGTAGAGATGAAGGAGCGTCCATGGGTCGTCAGCCAATCGTGCCTGCACGAAGCCGAGGATCGCGACGAACACGATCAGCCGGTTCGATACACGACGATGCCTGATATCCGACCGACTGATGAGGCCCAGCAACACGAAGAGCATCGCGTAACAGAGCAGGTTCGCGGCATCTCCGGGCGCATCGGTCCTGATGGTTGCAGCGAGGCCGCCGAAATCCGTCGTCAGCGCCACCTTGGACCTTCGACCCATGTGACCAGTGACCGCCTCAGGCCGGAGGTCACGGGCAGCACACGATGTTGCAGGAAGGACGGGAAGAGCAGGATGGATCCCCTCGGCATGAACAATGCCCCAGGGTGAGCGACATCGAAGAATTCGAAGGTTCCACCACAATATTCCGATGGATCGGACAACTGGAGGACAACCGATAGCTTGCGTGCATACGGTCGTGGACTGTCGAGCCAGACATCATGATGCCAGTCGTATTTCCCGTTTTCCGTGCCATGATACTCGGTGAATTGGATGTCATACGGTGCATCCAGATCGAAGCCGAAGTTCGTTCGGTTGGACGCATGAACGAACTGCATCAGGCGCGCGACGATATCCTCGTCCACCACGGCATCGAGCCAGCGGATTACCGATGACCTGAATCCCGCATCGGTGCGGCTGCTGTCTTCGAAGCCGATGGTTGCATCTTGCGGTGCATAAGCGAGGCCCCGATCGATTATCGACTGACATTCATTAGCCGACAGCGCTTCGGTCCAGACTTCCCATATGTTCTTCATGAACCCAATCCCGCCGGATCAGAGGCTGGCGCTGATGTTGAACAGCACGACAGGGGGGCGCTCGACGAACCTGTCGGGAGACTCGATCGGCAGCGCAAATTCGACCGTGGTGTTGAGGCGCCCGAGAATGTTGAAGCGCACGCCGCCTCCCGCCGAAGCAAGCGCAACGCTGTCTGCGGGCAAGGCGAAGTCGGGGCGCGCCAGGACCCGACCCGCTGAACCGTCGGCAAAGGTGAACAGGACGATGCTGGGCAGTAGCGGCGAACCAAGCTTGAACGGCTTGGAAAGTTCGATGCTTCCGCCCGCGGCCTGATCGGCGACCACGACCCCGGGAAGGAACGCAAGACCCTTGTCGCGGCCACCCAAGGCAAAGCTTTCCGTGACCGGCAGCAAGTCGCTCGAATACTGGCCGCGCGACGCCATCTTGAGCACGAGATCGTCCTTGATGGACTGGGCAAAGGACGCGGACAGATTGAACTTGGTGAAGGTTTCGTCGGAGAAGCCCACGAATGGTCGCGCTCCCAGGATTTCGAGGCCTTGGCTCAAGACACCCGAGACAGCGAAGGCCTGCTTCTGGTCACCGTCGGACAGGGTAGCCCCAAGCCGCACGACACGCGTCTCGAAATCGCCGAAGGTGGTGTCGAGGAAGTTGTTGCTGCTGCTCAGAGCATCGAACGAGGCACTCAGCGTCAGGTTGCGATTGCCCGATCGGATAAGCTTGTACAGCGCGGCGACGCTGCCGAGTGTGGCTTCGCCCGCAATGTTGCTGCGCGTCAACGTCGTGAGGCGCGCGGCTGAGGCAGAAACCGATAAGCCGTTCGCACCGATAGGAGTCTCGTGCGTCACGGAGTAGAACTGGTAGCGCTCCGGAGCAAAGGGAACGTTGGCGCCGAAGCGCGTGCTGTCACCCTCGCGCAGTGCCCCGTTGATCTGCACGCCGGCCTGAACCTGCGGCCCGTCGACGATGTTCGCGATACCGGCGTTGTCGAGCGACAACTCTAGCTCGACCTGCTTCCGGTCGATGGTAAGTTCCAGTTCGAGCTCACCGTTCTGGTTAAGCGGCACGATGCGCGCCTTCACGCTTTGTCCGGGAATGTCGCGTATGAGCGAAAGGTATCGATCAAGCCGTGACTTGCGCAGCGGCCCGCCCTTGAGATTATCGACATACCCCTTGATCAGGCGCTCCGGGGTACTGGGGCTCGGGTCGACAAGGCGGTGGCTGGCGAGACGGCCTTCGACGACCCGGACCAGCAATCGTCCTTCGTCGGGCGCCTGGGGCGGCACGACAACGGCATAGTAGGCGATGTCACTGCGGGCATAGACAGCCGAAAGCGCGTCGGCGATCGCCTTGACGTTGCCCTGTGTGAGTGGCTTGCCGACGAAGTCGGCAGTCGCCTTGTCGAGGAGGTCCTTCGGCAGGGTGGTGCCTTCGTAGACGACACTGGAAAGCATCTGGACCGCGCCTTCTCCCACCGCGGCGACACGCGGGTCGCTCGGTGGGAGCGGGACGGGTTTCTGCTCCCCGAGCACGGGTTGCGGGGCGCGGCGATCGGCGCGGTTGCGCTCAACGGCCGGATCGTTCGGCGCTACGGGCGGCCGGGCTTGCTGCTCGCTCTGCGCCGCTGCAGGCGCAGCCATGACCATTCCCAACGAACCGAGAACCGACCACGCCACGGAGTTGCGGGATACGCAGGCCATCTGGAATTCCCCAAGACATGGTACCAGCACAACCCGCGCCGGGACCGTGAAGCGAACAATTCCCGATGGCTATCAGCGGGCATAGCAGGCGGCACCGGCTATCGGTGCCAAGCTGGTTGTTCCCAAGGGGCCTTGCCGGGCGGCGTGCCGCAACCAGTGCGGCGTGCCTACGTTTCCGGCCCATCGGGGCGATCGACCATCACCAGATTGTCCCATTATGAAGCACCGGAAGCTGCCGAATTTGCTCCATATTCTTTGCGAAGCATCTTGCGCGACGCGATGGCGTGACCGGTATTCGCGGCCATTCCAAAGGCAGATCTCAGGATCCGGTAAACACGCGAGCGGTCAGCCCGTCGCGAGCCGGGCCGTGGTCGGCATCCTTACGCGAAATGGACGCCCTCTACCGGCGTGTCGTTTGCGCCGGCTCCAATCCGCATGAACCGCGCTTCACGGTTCATGCGCGCGGCAGATTGATTGCAAGCATCGCACCGCCGTCAGGGCACGGAAGAAGTTCGATTGTGCCACCTGATTGCGAGATGATCTCGCGGCTAAGGAACAGACCAAGCCCACCGGTCTCCTCAGCCTTTGTCGAATAGAATGGCTCGAAGGCGCGATGCAGCACCCGGCTATCGATTCCTGCTCCGTTGTCGCGGATCAGGCAGCCAATCCATCGCGGTCGGCATGTCAGCTCGATCTCGATGCGTCCTCGCCCGTTCCAGCCAGCCTGTTTGCGACGTGCGATGCTTTGGGCAGCATTCTCCAGCGCGTTGGCGATGACCTGTTCAAACCCGAGCGGATCGACGGCAGCATGCGCGTTCGCGCCCGGGCAGTCGGTGATCGTCACGGTGGTCTCGATCGTCTGGTCGGAACAGGTCGTGCGCCAGTCCGCGAGGCATTCCCCGATGGCTGAAACCAGCTCGACCCTCTCGCACGGCTGCGGCAGCTGCCGCGACAGATCGAGCGTGCGGTTGATGATCGTGATCGCCTTGTCCGTCTGCGTCGCGATGCGGCTGATCGACGCCTTGAACGCAGCTTCTTCGTTGTCACTTGCCTGGAGCAGCAGGTTGCGGGTCATGAGTTGGATGGCGAAGAGTGGCTGCCGGAGTTCATGGGATATGCCGAGTGCCAACGCAAGGTAGGTCTGGCGCGCCGGTTCGGTCGCGGGCCGCGCAAGCTCCTGCGCTTGGCTTGAAAGATGGCGCGCCAGCAGGAACGGGATAGCCGTCGCGAAAGCGACGCACAGCAGCATCGCTGCGGTTTCCTCCCCGCTCCAGGGAGGCGGGTTGACCGCCGCCAGGATCGCGGTCTGTGCCGCCAGTGCCACGAGAACAAGGACAAGTCTGCGCGTCGTGATCGACGAGAATGGGATCACGATACATTCTCCCGTGCCGACATGAGCGCGAAGGAGGTCTCGAGCAGACGATCGGGATGGACCGGTTTGAGCAAGAGCGGATAGCCGGCAATCGTCGCGCCCTCGGCGAACCGCATGACATCGCCCGTCATGAAGACGAAATCGATCCTGCGATGCGCGAAGGCAGGATGTGTCGACACGAGCCGGACGATATCCGCACCCTCTTCGTCACCCAGGCGGATGTCGCTTGCAACAAGCACGAGGCTCCCGAATCGCTCAAGCATGGCGATCGCCTCGGCAAGATTGCCGGCACCGACCGCCGGGACCCCGCGCAGGCGGAAGATTGTGCAGACCTCCTCGACGATCTCTTCCACGTCATCCACCAACAGAACGCGCGGATCGCTTCCGTCGGGGTTCGTGAGCGCGCCCGTCGCCCTGTTATCCCTCATGCTTGCTATGCCATCAGTCACGGTGCGATCTTTTTCTGCCCTCATGAACAAGGCGGTGCCAACCATTGGTAAACAATTATGCCGCCTTCGCACCCAATGTCGTAAGAATTGAAACCGTTCGCGCAACGAATGGGGCCAAACTGGCAACGAAAGCGATGTTGCCAGCCGGTGATACGCGGTAACCGGTCCTCAGAACGGCTAGGCGGACCGACGCCAGGCGCGAGGGGCGAACCAAGGGAAACGGTCGAACGGGCACGCCCGTGCGCGATACAGATGCTCCGCGCCTTCGCGCGATGTGTCCGGCGATGGCCGACAAGAAAGGACAGGATAAAGATGAGGCTCTTACGACTTGCGACCGCGCTCGGGCTGACCGGCTTTGCGGCATCTGCTGCTCCCGCACTCGCCCAGTCCGACTGGACCGGCCCCTACGTGGCGGTGCATGGGGGCTATGCATTCCAGCGCGGTGATGAAGGCGAAACGGTCCTGTTCGACACTGATCTCGACGGGGAGTTCGGTGATACCGTTCGCAACGCAGCCGGCGCAAATGTCTTCAGCCCCGGCTTCTGCAGCGGTCGGGCCTTCGACGTGCGCCCCGAGGATCTCTGCCGCGGCGATCAGGATCGAGGCGAGATCGGGATCCGTGCCGGGTACGACTGGCAATTGAAGAACAATGTTGTCCTTGGCGTGGTGGTCGGTTTCACCGATTCCTATCTGGCCGACAGCGTGACAGCTTTCACCACCACCCCGGCCAACTACATCTTCCGGCGGGAACTCGAACACTTCTACTCCGGTCGCGCGCGCGCGGGCTATGCGTTCGATGACACGCTGGTCTTCGCGACAGGCGGGGTGAATTACGGCGAGATCCGCAACCGCTTCTTCAGCTCGAACACCGCGAACGTTTTTGTCGGCAACGATGAAGACGGAAGCTGGGGTTACGAACTCGGAGCGGGACTCGAACATCGGATCACCGACAAGATCTCCATCGGTGCGCAATACGTCTACCGCGAGTTCACCAGTGACGATTTCGTTGTCCGCGCAACCCCCGGCACCACCCCACCGACGCACCCGTTCCGCCTCGTCAACCCGAACGGGACCGATTTCACCCGGTCGGCCGACGACTTCGAGAGCAATGCGTTCGAAGTGACGGTCGGGTACCGGTTCTGATCCAGCCGCTTCTCCTGGTGGAAGGGCGCCACACTCTCTGGCGCCCTTCCACACCCCATGATTGGCATGCGTCCTTTCGGCTGTGCGCACCGCAGCCGCCCTGCGCTCGTTCAGAAAGCGGGCCGGTCCTTCAGGAGTATGTGCCGTGAACGCAATTGCTGACCGACACCTCATCGCGTGCGCTTTGGCCGCGACAGGCGCGCTGGCGCTGGGGGGCTGCGTTTCGACCGAATACGTCGGCGAACAGATCAAGGCATCCGAGCAGCGTCAGGCAGCCGTCGATGAGGCGCAGAGCAATCAGATCACACAGATGGACAGGAGGCTCGCGGATTCACTGGACAGGGCGAACAAGGCGCTTGAGATGCGCCAATCGGCCAGCAGTCTCACCAGCGCAGCCAGTTCGCTGATCATCCGTTTCGACAGGAATTCGAGCCAAATCTCGCCGGACGAACGCACCAGGCTTGCAGAGCTTGCCATCTCGCTGCTGCAAACAGGCGAGGAGTTCTACCTCGAGATCCAAGGTCACACCGACTCGTCAGGATCGCCGCGTGCGAACGTTGAAGTTGGCGCGAAACGGGCCGAGACCGTGCGACTGTTCCTTCACGAGAAGGGCATCCCTCTGCGGCGTATGTCGACTATCTCTTTCGGCGACACCATGCCATTGATCGAAGGAGACGATCAGGGCACGCAGACTGGCAACCGGCGGGTGGAGATCATCGCCTTCAAATAGACTACACTGCGTGCCCCCGGTGCAGCGATGCCGTCGGCACATGGTCGTTCAACATGCCGATACCGGCTGGCGACCGGCAAGATCTGCCTGCAGGCTTACCTCGCGGGGCTGCCACGGACCCGCAGACAAGACTACGGCCTTCAGGTCTCCGGTCTGCGGACACAGTGGTGGATCAGGGCCCAAACGTAACGGAACGATAAGCTCACGCCTCTAGATGCCTTGCGTGAGTTGCCGGGCCGCTGCGAGGGAGAAGCCTTTTGTCAATTGCGGGAACCTCGGCAGCGAGGAAGGCTGACAGCCTTACCGCGCGACGGTTGTTGATCCTCGATGACGATACCAGCGCGCTGCGGACGATCGAGCTCATGGCCGACCGGCTCGGAGTGACCGTGAGGGGATGCTCGGCCCTCGCCGATTTCGAGAATGCGCTGGGCTCGTTCGATCCTGACGTGGTGCTCATCGACCTGATGATGCCAGATCTGGACGGCATCGACGTGGCATGCCGGATAGCGCCGCACTCACCCGCGGCGATCCTCGTCATGAGCGGCGCTGATCAACGCACGTGTGAGGCGTCCTGCGAGGTCCTGTCGTCCTGTTGCGGGAAGCCTGCAAGACTATTGCGCAAGCCGTTCGGCGTCGCGGAGCTGGCGCATGCCCTGTCGCGACCGCTGGTCTGCAAGCAGGTGCCATGCGAGGCAGACGGGAAGCAGGTGAAACGCAAGGTCTTGTCCCCGCACGAGTTTGCGGAGGCTGTGCGCGCGGACCGGATCGAGCCGTTCTTCCAACCGATCTTCCACGCAAGGGGCGGCGTACTCAAGGGCTTCGAGGCACTTGCGAGAGTGAAGGGGGCGGAGACCTCGCTATTCGCGCCCGAATACCTCGACCAGCTGGTAGCAGACGATGCATTGTCGGCCGCGCTCACGGAAACAGTGACACAGCGTGCGCTGGAGTTCATGGCGAGCCCCGGCATCAGCGAGAACCTATCGCTGTCGATCAACATCTTCGGCATCCACGCGATCTCGGACGGCTTCAGGGAACGGCTGGTCTGCAACTGCAAGCAGTACGGAATAGCCCCGAACAGGGTTGTTCTGGAGCTGAGCGAGGCGACGGTCGTCAACCTCGACGATTACGAACTGCGGAAAATCACGCAACTAAGGCTGGCAGGCTTCGGTCTGTCGATCGATGACTTCGGAATGGGCAACTCGTCCCTGGGACGGCTCAGCCGACTGCCATTCTCCGAAATCAAGATCGACAAAGCGTTCTGCCTTGCAATGCAACACTCGGACACCGCGGCCGCGGTCGTCGAGGCGTGCCTGTGCCTCGCCTCCCGGCTCGACATGAAGGTGACGGCAGAAGGGGTGGAAACCTCCGAATTGGCTCTCGCCCTGGCGAGCCTCGGCTGCGATTTCCTTCAGGGGCATTTCTTCGGCCAACCCTTGCCTGCCGAGGCCACCTTGGCATGGCTGAACGGCCTGCGTGCCGCTTGAACGCGCCTGAACCGGCGAGTCACCTCGACAGGGCGCTTTGCGCACACTCGTCAAGGGCATTCTGCAACGCATCAATCGTGAACGGCTTCCGGAGGAACCTGATCGCACCGAAATCGACCGCGGCTCGGGCGACGAAGCTGGCCTCGATATGAGGAATTCCCCCCATGAAAGTGCCGCCACCGGATATGGCCAAGACCGGGACGTGGCTCAGCTCGCTTCGCTTCAGCATCCTGATGAACGCCAAGCCTTCGACGTCCGGCATGAAGATGTCGGTGATAATGACCTCCGGTTCCAATTCGGTTCTGCGCGCGAACAGTGCATTTATGTCGATGATCCGCTCGCTGGCATGTCCCAGTTTGCGCAGTTGAAGCTCGAGCGTGCGCGCCGCCGCGTCATCGTCTTCCTTGAAGAGAACGCGCATGGAACACCTCACATGCCTTCGGCGGTCTGGAGAATCCTTGCAATGTTCACGAGCTTGTTCTCGCCCAGCTTTCGCATCGCCTGGTGCCGATAGGACTCGACGGTGCGCACGCTCAGTTGCAGCCTCGTCGCCACTTCCTTGTTCTGGAGTCCCTGACACGCGAGACGCATGACTTCCAATTCGCGTTTGGTCAGTGCCGCGAGCAGCTTGCGCGCCTCGCTGGCAGAATGAGACCTTTCCATCACGGCCTGGCGAGACATCAACGCCGCATCAATCTTCTCGACGATCTTCGCGAAAGTGCCAGGCTTCTCGATAAAATCGACCGCTCCGCATCGCATGGCCTCCACGGCCAGTGGTATGTCGCCATGGGACGTGAAGAAGATCACCGGGATATGCCGGCACTCCTTGGGCATGGCCTTCATCGTCGCGAGCCCATCGAGGTCGGGCATGCGGAAGTCGAGCAGGATACAGTCTGGCTGGAGATATTGCAGCCCGTCGAGAAGGTCTGCACCGCTCGCGAACGGGTGGACGCGATAGCCATGCCGCTCCAGACCCCTCCCCAGTGTGGAGCGCAGGTCCCGCTGGTCATCGACAACTGCCACCAGCGGCGCAATGTTCGCATTCTTTTGCATCGATTTTTTCCTGTTCTGTACGATGCGCGCAGCAATCGCCTCACACGCGGCCCTTCTCCCGAGGGTCAAATGAGGTTAATAACGCAAGTTAGAAAATACACTGGTCAGATTAGTAGGCCAGCCTTATCTGCAACCACTGCAGTTACGGGTCAAACTATGGCAAAAAAGCAACTAAACGCTCTCGCAAACGTACAAAACCTTGATCCAACTACCTGTTCTGTCTGGCAAAGGCAGGATGCTTTCGCGTGGTATCGTCGTGTGTCGCCATCGCCGGGAGGAGTGACGCCGCATCGACCACCGAAAACCTTCCCTCGTCGGCACGTTCAAGTTTTCATCGACACGACCATGGCTGACCTCGACAATCCCGTTCGTATCGAGCTCTCGCCTTGCCGCCTGTTCAAGTCAATGAGGCAAGGGGTGGAACCGAGCATGACTGCACGCCGACGCACGCGAACGTCCGTCTTCGGATAACTGAAGGATCGAGGAACCGGTTTGCTTTTTCAAGAGCGGCAGTCAGAATGAACTTCGGCATGCGGGCAAAGACCCGTAGATGATGGGGAGTAGGGTCCATGGCAGAATTGCCCCACGACTTGAGCTGGCTTCCTGTGTTCGCACTGGATCGTATTTCTGATTTCGTGATAATTACCGATGCAGACTTAGACGATCCGGAAGGCCCGCATATTATCTATGTCAATCGCACAGTCATCGAGACTACTGGATACGAAGAGCACGAGCTGATCGGTCGCTCCCCGCGGATCTTCCAGGGCCCCCGGCCCGACAGATCGACCAAGGTGCGCGTGCGTACATCGCTTCGCGACGGGATGCCGCTGCGCGAAACGGTGCTCAACTACACAAAGACCGGTCGGCGTTACTGGACCGAACTGAACATTGCCCCGCTGCGGAACGCCGAAGGTAAGGTCATTTACTTCCTGTCGATACAGCGCGACGTCACGGAACAGCGAAAAGCCCTCGAGGCCCTAGAGCGCGACCGACGTCTCGTCGTTGCGGGCGAGAAGATCGGGAAGATCGGCACGTGGGGCTACGACCTGGTCGAAAAGAAGATGCTGTGGTCCGAGGGCACCTACGACATATTCGAATGGGACAAGAGCGAATCGCCGCCGAACATCGAGGGCATCCTCGACTTCGTCACGCCAGACGACCGCGAAATCATGGCAGACCTGCTCGACAGGTGCATCAGACTCCAGGAACCCTATCAATGGGAGACCGGCGCTGTCACGGCCAAGGGGACGCCGGTGCTGCTCGTCGTCAGGGGCGAAGCGTTGAAGGGACAAGACGGGCGGACCAAGGCCGTGGTCGGCGCGATCCGGGACATCACGGACGAGAAGCGGACCGTTGAGACCCTTGACCAGACCCTGTCGCGAACGCGGATGTTGGAACGGCACTTCGCGAGCGCCAGAGCAGCGGCAAAGATCGGGATCTTCGATTACTCGGTCAGCCAGGACCTACAGTACTGGTCCGTCGAACTCCTCGACATGACAGGGTTGACGGACAGGCCTTTCCCGGCTCCCGCCGAGGCGTTCATTTCGGGGATCGACGCTGCCGACCGGCCTCAGTTCGACGCACTTTTCGCTCGTGCCGTGGAGGACGGGGAGGACTACACCATTACCGTCAGGTTCCATCGGCCTGACGGGAGAGTGATGCACATGCAGATCATCGCCGAGGTCCGCGACATCGACGGGGACCGTCGCATTGTCGGCATCGCACGCGACGTCACCAAAGAGGTAGAAGCTTCCAACCTTCTGCTGCGCGAGAAGGTGCGCTTCGAGATAATCGCCGACACGGTCAGCGACGTGCTCTGGGACTGGGAGATCGACAAGGACACCTGGTGGGTTTCGCCGAACTGGCCGCAGAAGCTTGGGCTTGCGCTGGATGGCGGCGAGTTTTCCCCCCATCGATGGACAGATTACGTCTCCGAAGGCGATCGCAACCGAGCGCGCGAGTCATTGCGCGCTGCTCTCAAATCCGGGCGCAGTCGCTGGCGGGGCGAGTTCAGGGTCGAGGATCTCGACGGCTCCACAGTCGACGTCGAGATCAACGCCACGATCCTGCGCCGACCGGATGGCTGGGCGTATCGGATGCTTGGCAACTTGCGCAACATCACGATCGAGAACCGGCAGCGCGAAGGTACGACCCGGTCACGTGCGCTCGAGGCGGTCGGCAAGATGACAGGAGGAATCGCCCATGATTTCAATAATCTGTTGATGATAATCCAGGGCAACGCCGAACTGCTGGGCCTCAGCGACCTGGACGAGGAGGATCGCGAGTGCGTTCAGCTGATAAACAAGGCGACCCATGCGGCGGCTGATCTGACCGCCCGCCTGCTGTCCTTCTCAGGTCAGGTCCGGCTCAAGAGCACGAACGTCAACCTGCGCGATCTGCTCGCCGAGCTGGTGCCGCTGCTCCGTTCCGGTCTGACCAGCGCGGTTGACCTGAAGTTGAGCTTCGCAGACGACATCTGGGACGTCGAGGTCGACGCGGCGGCGCTGGAACAAGCGATCATCAACCTGGCCGTCAACGCGCGCGATGCCATGCCGAACGGTGGGACACTTACGCTTGCTTGCGAGAACCGGGTCATTTCCGAGGAGATGATTGGCGCGGCCGATGGCCTCAGATTGGGATGCTACGTGCGCATCTCGATATCAGACACGGGCGTGGGCATGACGGAAGACGTGCTGGCGAAGGCGTGCGAGCCGTTCTTCACGACCAAGGATGTCGGCAAGGGAACGGGCCTCGGTCTCAGCACAGTCTTCGGCTTTGCCCGGCAATCCGGCGGCGGGCTACATATCGACAGCCAGGTCGGCAAGGGCACGAATATCAGTCTTTATCTTCCTGCCAGCAAAAGCGCTCTTGCGACCTCACTCCCCTCGGGGGAGAGGGCGACGCCTCATTTGCAAGCCAGCAGCATCAGAGTTCTGGTCGTCGAGGACCAGCCCGATGTGCGGGCTCACGTGGAGAAGTTGCTGCGACGTGCCGGTTACCTGGTAGCCGCGGCGCAGGATGCGAAAACCGCATTGGATATCCTCAAGCTCGACAAAAGCTTCGATATCCTTTTCACCGATGTGGTAATGCCCGGTGGCATCAACGGCGTCCAATTGGCAGCCGAAGCCCTGAAGATCGTACCGGAAATCAAGGTGCTCTATACCTCGGGTTTCCCCTCTAGTGCTTTCGATGAAATCGGGGTCGACCGGGGCGAAGAACTGGTGATGCTCAGCAAACCTTATAAATCTGCTGAACTTCTCCACGCGATGAACCAACTGGCGGCCTCCCAGGCTCGCCTATTGCCGCAAGGCCGCGCCTAGAGCTAACGACGGAGCAGCCCTGGCGGCCCGGACGCGCACGGCGAGAACGTCCGCGCCCGGGCCGCGAACTGCCGTGCCAATGCCGGCCGACCGGGACGCTCTGCGAGAGGATTCTCTCACCCAAGCCGCTCTGCACCCGCTGACGTGCTCTCCTGAAATGTGACCGATTGCTGATCGAGTCCGACGCCAAGGAGACGGATGAGAATGAAGCGAAGCAGGTTCAACGAAGAGCAGATCATTGCGATCTTGAGGGGGAGGAAGCGGGCATGCCGACAGCGAAGGTTTGCCGCTGCGGACGCGAATCACCCGCAACCGTCTGCTTTTCCGACGATTTTTGGAAAAATGCGGAAGCGTTCGGAAGCTTCCGGAAAGGCCTATGGTAGCGGAGGAGTCGCTATAATTTCCGTGTCAGGCAATTTCAGAGCGTCTCTCACTACTCTGTAAATTCAACAGTTTATCAAGTACCCTGTACGTGGTTGATCGCCCAAAATCGCCTGAATTCCCGTCGAAAGGTGGGACCGATTGTGGGACGAAAATACCCCTGAATTTGGCGGTATGAATCCCTGACAGGGACTCTAACTTGATGGCTCTGACGGTGTTGAAAGTTAAGAAAGCGAAGCCCGGTCGCCACGTCGATGGCAGAGGTTTGTGCCTGCTCGTGAGGCCCAGCGGCGCGCGCACCTGGGTGCTGCGAATGCAGTTCAAAGGGCATCGTCGCGACTATGGACTAGGATCAGCGTTCGATGTTTCGCTCGCCGATGCCAGGATAGCTGCGGCGGAGTTGCGCCGCCGGGTTCGTGAGGGCTTTGATCCTATCGCAGAGCGGCGAAGGGCGCGAATGGTCGTACCCACCTTCGAAGCTGCAACCCGTGCTTGCCATGAAGCCTTGGGGGACGGTTGGAAGGCCGGGCATCATTCCCGATGGCTGTCTGGTTTCGAGCGTCACCTCTTTCCACGCATCGGCAAGAAGCCCGTCGACAAGGTCGACAGTGCGTGCGTGGTCGAGGCGCTGTCGCCGATATGGCTAGAGATACCCGAAACTGCGCGGCGCTTGCTCCAGCGCATCGGCGTGGTGCTCGATTTCGCACATGTGAAAGGCTGGGTGCCGGAAGAAGTGTCGTTGCGTGCGGTCCGTAAGGGCTTGCCACGTCAGAATTACAAGCGAGGGCATATGGAAGCTATGCCCCATTCCGATGTCCCGGCCCTGATGAGAAAGCTCGCCACCGCCGCCCCGACCCTGGGACGCGAGGCCTTGCGCTTTACGATTTACAACGCCGTGCGATCCGGCGAAACGCGTCTTGCGGTATGGATCGAGTTCGATCTCGAAAGCGCGATATGGACCATCCCCGCTGAACGAATGAAGGCCGGCGAAACCCACATTGTGCCTCTGTCGCCACCCGTCGTGGCTCTGCTGCGCAAGCGCTGGGATCAACGAACAAGCGATACCGGCCTCGTCTTCTCCAAAAGCGGGAAGAAGCCGATCAGCGACATGACGATGACCAAGCTTTTACGCGACCACGGTTTTGCCACCATCACAGTGCACGGCTTTCGTTCAACCTTCGCGGACTGGGCCGCTGAATGCACCGAGTTTCCCAAGGAAGTCGTCGAGAAAGCACTGGCTCACAAAGTGCCTAACAAGGTCGAAGCCGCCTATCGTCGGACCGATTTCTTCGAAAAGCGCCGCAGTCTGATGAAGCAATGGGCGGATCATCTGAGCAAATGCGCCTCAGCTGTGGATACGGCGATGGCCGAGCCTATTCGGACTCGCGCTGCCGCCTGACCAACTCGTGCAAACTGGCAGTTGTAATGCGGGTGGATTTGCCGAGCTTGATGGCCTCAATCTCACCCAATGCAATCAACTCGTAGAGCTTGGTCCGACCGACGCCGATCATGCGCGCAGCGTCATTGACCTTTACGCAAATTGGGTCGGGCGAAGGCGGGCTCGTCACTGCTCGGCGATTTCGTTTCTGTAAGACACCGGGTCTGCGAATCTTGCGGTAGACCGTCGAGCGCGAAAGCCCCGTCCGATCGAGAACGGTCCTGAGGCGGATGATTCTGTCGGTTGCGTTTGTCACGAGACTGGCCTCCATCGGTTGGTCTTGAGTGGAACCCCGCGACCGATGTCACCAAATCCGTTGCCCCCCAGGCAAGCTCAAGATATCGTGTGGGTACTGCGGCGTAACAAAGGCGGCACGCAGCGAGCCTGAAGCGAGGCAGCCTTTCCACGATGGGGGTGCAGGACAACGCCACACCGCGGCAATCGCATGCGAGTCGGGCCGTTACCTGCATGGACTTCGTGTGTGTGTGTGTGCCGGAAGCGCCCTGGCATGCTTCGCCCTGCTGTTGGAATGAACTGCTCCTGTGTGACGGCCCGTCCCGGGCGGGATCAACAGCCTGCCCGCTCCATTCGGGCTTCGCCCTCCCGTGTTGGCTGTTCCGCGCTTCGCGCTGACCCGCCCGGTCATCCGGCCGGTCCCTTCATCCGCGTTCCCAACGACAGGACGAAGGATTTACCGCCATGGCCAGCTCCGCAACCGCCAGCATCTACGACACCATCACCAACCAGATCGTCGCCGCGCTGGAGCGCGGCACGGGCGACTACACGCTCCCCTGGCACCGCAGCAGCGCCCCGCTGACCCGGCCCGTCAACGCGGTCACCCGCAAGGCCTATCGCGGCGTAAATGTCCTTGCGCTCTGGGCCAGCGCCGAGGCGCAGGACTTCGGGCATGGTCTCTGGGCGACATACCGCCAGTGGCAGTCGCTGGGCGCACAGGTCCGCAAGGGCGAGAAGGCCTCGCCAATCGTGTTCTACAAGGTTCTGGACAAGCCCGAGGGCAGCGAAGACGAGCGGCGTGAGGGCGCAGGCCGGATCTTCGCGCAGGGTTCCCATGTGTTCAACATCGCGCAGGTCGACGGCTATGCCTTGCCCGAGGTGCCGGAAGCCGAGGACTTCGATCCCATCCCTGATGTTGAGGCCTTCATCGCCGACACGGGCGCTGCGATCCGCATTCAGGGCGACAGCGCCCACTACACCCCATCGACCGACACGATCACCATGCCCGACCGCGAGCGGTTCTTCTCCACCGACACCGCCAGCGCCGCGGAGAACTGGTATGCCATCCTCCTCCACGAGGTATGTAACATCGCAAGTGTCCTCATTTCGAGGACAGTCGATGGCCTTTGCGCGCTGCTGTTTCCCAACCATCGTACGGCCTGCTGTGCGATTTCAGGACGGGAGTCCTGATCATGCG